>Ga0209800_10000010_pt1 | contig 654395 bp, 474 predicted proteins | sample Higcelweek8metaG_FD_187174 | JGI IMG/M metagenome (GOLD analysis project Ga0209800, IMG submission 187174) | Freshwater pond sediment microbial communities from the University of Edinburgh, under environmental carbon perturbations - High... | ecosystem: Environmental > Aquatic > Freshwater >...
CGGGATCATGAAATCCACCACGTCAGCTATGTCGTCGATTCCCAGGATCTTGAGGTAAAGGTCGGTTATCAAGGTCGCGGGAGCCCTGCCGTCGCGCGCCCGGCCGGCGGCCTTCAACCCGGCGATGGCAATGTCGAAACCGCCGCCGCCGTCACCCAGTTCCGCGGCTATGCCGCCGATCTGAAGCCGCTGCCCCACGTGGTTCATGCCCACGCAGTTTCCAGACGTGCCAGCCGACACCGCGACACCCACGCCGCCTTCGGCGCCCGCGCGAAGCGTCAGGAACGCGTCGTTGAGCAGGATCCTGGGAGGGATTTCATGACCCGGTCCGCAGATCCCGCGGACAAGTTCCAGCGTCACCGCGTCCAGCACGTCCAGATCACGAACACGATCCAGTCCGGCAAGCCCGAAGCCGAAGCCGGCGAGCTCGAACGCGCCCGACCTCATCGCGGCAGCGAGCGGCTCGACCACGCCCCGGAGTCGGCCCAGACATCCTTCGGCGCCAAGCGTCTGGTAGTTCGAAGCCGGTGCAAGCCCGCGGGCGATGGTTTCACCTTCGACGGTCAGGCAGACAAAGGCCGTCTTGGAATTCCCGGAATCAATCCCGGCAACCAGCTTCTTCACGGGCGTCCTCCAGATTCATCGTCACGCCACCGGCCCGAGGAAAGCAGGCCGCCGCGATGCAGGTCGTATCGTGTGCGACCGAATGAAACGGAACGGGAAAGGGCGGCGGCAATCGAGCCCGCAAAGGCACTGGCGTCAAGCAGGGGCGACCCAATCGCCTCAAGCATGCGACCAGCAGGACCTTCGCCGCGGGGGCGCCAGGTCAGCAGGGCCGCCGCGCGGGCACAGATCGAAAAGGCCATGGCCGGCAGGCCCAGCCAGAACAGGCCACCGCCCTGGAAAATCCCCGCGGTGACCGCCATCAGCGAAAGAGGAGCGGCACAAAGCGCGACGCAGCACGCGGCGAACTTCAAGCCGCCGATGCGTGAAAGGGCCGCAAGGTGGGCCCGCGCCGGCAACTCGCCGAACGACACCGCGACGTCGACCGGGACGAAGCCTTCCCTGGCGCTCGCGCGGTGCAGGGCGGTGCCGGCCGACATCACATTGAAGGAAAGCGGATCGCCGAACATGGCGACGACGGCCCCGCGCGGCGCAACAGCGACTGTCGGAATGACGCCGACTGGTCCGAAGAGCATGTAATAAAGGGGCGTCATCCGCACGATGTCGGCCTGGGCCGAAAACAGACCGCTGTCGCCCGAACGGCCGGGCAGGGCAGTCAGTATGCGGTCACCCGGGACCGACGCGGCGAGGCGGCGGAGAGCGTGTGCGGACGGCCTGACCCACGGCGCGAGAATCATGACCGGATCGCCGTCAGACGCGGCAAGCGCGGCAGCCACAAGGGCCGGCTCAATGACCCTGCGCTGATCGGGCATCGCGGCCACGGCCACCGCATCGAAACCGGGAAACTCCCGACGTACCGACTCGAGCACGGCCGGCGTCGCAGCGTCATCATGCAGGTGACCGGCGACCAGCCTCGCCCCGCCCTTCCCGCCCGCAGCAGCCACGGCCCGCACCGTCGAGGACTCAACGGAACCCGGTCCTGCCGCCCCGCAGATGGCCGGTATGTCGACGGCCGCGCCGGAGCCGCCCTGATCGGGACGGGTCCGCCATGCGACGACGGCGGCGGCCGCAAGCACCGCCGAGATAAGCGAGGCCGCCAGGGCCATGACTCCAATCAGAATCAAGGTTACTCCGGTGGATCAACCGCACGCTGCAAATGCAGGCGGAGCGGCCTGAACATTAAGGCGTACTGCAACCGCGGCTATGATATCATTCCTCGTCTTTTTCCGGCTGTTTTGAAGACGGGGTGGGCATGTCGAGGGGAGACCTGGGGGAACGCAGCGGCATCATCAGGTTCGTAAGGCCCTGGTTCAGATCCCGCGGGGCCACGGGAACCACCATCCTCCTGCTCCTGCTCACGCTCGCGGCCTTTGCCGGAACCAGGGCCGCGGTGATCGAACTGAAGTTTTCAAAGACCAACGCGATCAGCGACCAGGCGGTGGCCAGGGCCATTTCCGACAGGACGATGCCGACCGAAGAGGCCGCCAGGTATTCGACCATCGGATACGGCGGCGCCGCGGAAACCCTTTATCTTCCGCCTGTTGTCGTTCTTCGATTCATGTCGGCCGGATACCGGGAGGCCCTCGCCGATTTGCTTTTCCTGCGGGCGCATTCCTATTTCCTGTCGCATTTCTTCAGCGACCGCCGGTTCACCTGGCTGACCAACTATTACGACGCGATCACCGGTCTCGATCCCGACAACCCGAAGATTTACCTGTGGTCGGCCCAGGCGGTGAAGCTCGGGCAGATGATTGACGACAACGCGATAGCACTTTCCAACGGCTTCCTGGAAGACGGCCTCGAACGATTCCCCCGCGACTGGCAGATGCACCTCGACCTCGGCTTCAACCTCTACTTCGAATTCAAGGGCACCAGCGAAGAGGCGAAGTCTCTCGCCAGGCTTCGGGCACGTGACCACTTCGCCACGGCGGCGGGACTGCCGGGTTCGAACGTCGATCCGAATTTCGTCGCCGAGCTTTTTCAACGCGGCCATGACGACGGACTCGCCGTGGCGTACGCCCTGCAGAAGTACTACGAAGCAACGCCGGATCAGCGCAATCAGCTCCTCAGACGCATTTCAACCCTGTCCGACACGATGGCCGAGGGCATCCGGCTCGAAGAAGCCCGCTGGCGGCAGGACTATTCGCATTTGCCGGTCGCGCTGTTCGCTCTGCTGGACAACCGCGGCGAAGGCACGTTTGATATTTTCGAGGGGAAGGCCGCGTCTGGCGGCAGCGAGTGATTCGCGGGGGGGTTACTGGTGAGACGCAGGATCCTGATTACCGGCGGTGCCGGGTTCATTGGTTCGTCGCTGGCCCTTCGCCTGAAGGACGACTGCGACGTTGTGATATTCGACAACCTTCACCGCAACGCCTTCGAAAAGACGCCGCTTCTGCAGTGTCCGTCGGTGACTCTGGTGAAAGGCGACGTGCTTGACAAGGAGGCTGTGCGCCAGGCAGCCAGCGGATGCCACGTCATCTTCCACATGGCTTCCATCGCCGGGGTTGACACGGTCATGCGGAACCCCGTGCTGACCATGAAGGTCGCGCTGCAGGGCACCATGAACGTGCTTGAAGCGGCCACCGAACTCGGGACGATCGACCGTTTCGTGGATCTGTCGACCTCAGAGGTGTTCGGGCAGTACGCCTACAAGGTCACCGAGGGCGACATCACGCAGCTCGGCGCCGTCGGGGAGGCCCGCTGGACTTACGCGGTCAGCAAGCTCGCCACCGAACACCTGGCGCTGAACTACCACAAGCAGTACGGACTGCCAGCCCTTTCCATCAGGCCGTTCAACATATTCGGACCCAGGCAGGTCGGCGAGGGCGCGATCCACCACTTCATCATGCGCGCCCTCAGGGGCGAGGACGTGGTCGTCCACAACGACGGAAGCCAGATTCGGGCCTGGTGCTACATCGACGATATCGTCGACGCCCTGCTGCTCGTGATGGACCGCAAAGAAGCTGTAGGCGAGGCCTTCAACATCGGGAATCCCCGCAGCACCATCACGATTTACAACCTCGCGAGGGAAATCATCCGGCTGACCGGTTCGAATTCGCGCCTGACCCTGAAGGACTGGCCTTACGCTGACGTTGAACTGCGGATTCCGGACATCTCGAAGGCAAGGAAGATGCTGGGCTACGAACCCCGCTGGGACCTCGAAGAGGGACTGGTCGAAACGATCGGGTGGTACCGGGGACTGCTTTGATGGGCAACGAATTCATACCGCTGGCACGCCCGCTGCTCACGGACGCCGAAAAGGCCGCCGTGGCGCGTGTTCTGGACTCGGGGCACATCGCCCAGGGACCGGAGACGGCGGCCTTCGAGGCCGAACTGTCCCCTTACGCCGGCGGGCGTGAAATCATCGCCGTGTCGAGTGGGGGGACGGCGCTTCTCCTGGCACTGATGGCCGCGGGGGTCCGGGCGGGGGACGATGTCATTGTTCCCGATTTCGTGTTTCCGGCCGCGGCGCACGGAGCCATGTTCCTTGGCGCCCGGCCCGTTGCCGCCGACGTGGATCTTGAAACCCTGTCGCTGACGCCGGCCTCGGTCGCGCGTGTACTGTCACCGGCCACGAAGGCGGTCGTGGTGGTGCATCCGTTCGGCATCCCGGCCGACGTCGAAGGTATTGCCGCGGTGTGTTCGGCCGGGGTTAAGGTCATCGAAGACGGCGCATGCGCGCTTGGCGGCCTCACCGCCGGTGGCGCCCGTGTCGGCACGGTGGGCGACCTGGCCTGCTTCTCGTTCCACCCCAGGAAATCCATCTCGACGGGCGAGGGGGGCTGCCTGGCCGCCGACGGCGAAGACGCGACCAGGTTGCGGCTGCTGCGCGACTACGGCAGGACCGGGCGCGGTTTCGGCGATATCTTCTCCGATGTCGGCATGAACTTCAGGCTGAGCGACATTGGCGCCGCGATTGGCCGGGTGCAACTCGCGCGGCTCGACGAATCAATCCGGAACAGGGGATTGCTGGCAACGCGTTACAGGATCGGGCTCGGGTCGGTCGCGGGCGTCAGGGTCCCGTCCGGATACGGCCTGCCGGGAAACACGTTCCAGTCTTTCGTGGTCGAACTTGAGGGAGAGCCCGCGGCGGTCGTCGCCTCGCTTGCCGCGGCAGGCATCGGCGCTGGTGCCGCCGCCCACGCGCTTTCCATGCAGAAGGTATATCGCGACAGGCACCCCGCTCTGGCGGCCGCGTGCGACGGATCGGGCGCCAGGCTGGCGATGCGGACCATCGCGCTGCCGATTTTCGATGAAATGACGGGCGATCAGGTGGATCGGGTCGTCGAGGCTCTGGCCGGGTGCTGCGGCCGCGCCTGCTGAAGTGACAACTACTGGAATCTCTGGAGGCTGGGTTGGACGAAATCATCAAGGTTGAAAACCTGAGCAAGACGTTCAGGACCCCTTTCCGGCGCAGGAAGGTCGAAGCGGTTCGTTCCGTCTCGTTTTCTGTACACCCTGGCGAGATCTTCGGGTTCCTGGGCCCGAACGGGGCCGGCAAGACGACCACCATCAAGATGTTGACGGGATTGATTCAACCTTCAGCCGGAAGCATACGGATTCTGGGTGGCGAACCGGCCGACATCAAGGTCAAGGCGCGTATTGGATTCCTGCCGGAACAGCCCTATTTCTACGACTACCTCACGCCAGTGGAGTTGCTGGATGTCTTCGGGCGCATATTCGGGATTCCCTCGGCAGTCCGCCGCAAAAGAATCGACGAGCTCCTGGACAGGGTGGGACTCCAGGGGGCACGCAACCGCACGCTCCGCAAGTTCTCCAAGGGAATGCTCCAGAGAACCGGGATCGCCCAGGCCCTTTTGAACGATCCGGACCTCGTCATTCTTGACGAACCTCTTTCCGGACTGGATCCAATCGGTCGCAAGGAAGTCACCGACCTGATCGCCGAACTGCGGCAGTCGGGCAAGACGATATTCTTTTCTTCCCATATCCTGGCGGACATCGAGCGGCTCTGCGACAGGGTGGCAATCCTGGACAGGGGCTTGATGAAGGCGTCGGGGCCGTTGAGTGAACTGCTCACATCCGGTGCCGGCGAGCGGGAAATCCTTGTCGGCAACGTGACCGATTTCAGGGCCTGGGAAAAGACCCCGGGTGTCCTGCGGGCCGAAAGTTACGGCACGGAATCATCCCGTTTCGTGTGTGCCGTGGATCACTCGGACGCGCTGATCGCGTCACTTATTTCCGCGGGTGGAAGCATCCTGACCGTCAACGACCGCAGGATTTCCCTCGAACAGCTTTTCGTCAACGAGGCCACGTCTCCGGCCGCTGGAGGACGCGATGGGCAGTGAAATTGCCGGCTCGGCAAGACGGGTGCTCGCGATAACGCGCAACACGGTGCTCGAGGGCGTGCGCAACAGGGCCTTTCTCGGAATGGGCATCGCGGCGTTCGGGCTGATAGTGACGTCCATCGCGATTTCGGGTCTTGCGGTGCGCGGCCAGACCGAACGCGTACTGATCGACTTCGGCCTGGCGACGATATCGCTGCTTGAGGTCGTGATCGCCATAACGATGGGCGTCATCCTGGTTTACAAGGAAATCGACCGGAAGACCTTCTACCTGATTCTTCCCAAGCCGATACGGCGATCCGAAGTACTTTTCGGCAAATTCCTGGGCCTGCTGACGGTCCTGGCGGTTTCCCTTGTCTTCATGACGATCGGCTGGGTGGTGTCGCTGATGTCACGTGGCGTCGCCCTGCCGGACGGAATGCCTCAGGCGTTGATTCTCGCATGGGCGCAGGCAGCGCTGATTACGTCGGTGGCGATATTCTTTTCCACCTTCACGAGCCCGGTGCTGTCGGGCGTTTTCACCTTCGGCGTCTATATGGTCGGCAGCTCGGTGACCATCCTCCAGGAGCTTCTTTCGGCGAAGAAGGGCATGCTCGCCGAACCCGGCCCGCTGCGGCTTATCGCCCGGGGAACGGCTGCCATCTTCCCGGACATGGCCGTGTTCAACGTCGGCAAGGAAGTCATCCTGCAGATTCCGATCACATGGGAATACGTCGGCGCTTGCCTGCTGTACTGCGGCTTCTACTGCCTGATGTTCCAGGCCGCCGGCGCGTTGATTTTCCAGCGGAGGGACTTCTCTTGACTGCGGCCGCCCACAGATCCTTTCTTGTCATTCCCGGGATCGTCCTGCTGGTCGCGGTTCTTGGGATCCGCGTGGTCTGGTCCGGAAGGGAAGACCTTCGCACGGCCCGGCAGTGCGAGGCCATCGGACTGAACGGAACGGCAATCGATTTCTATGCCAGGGCGGCACGCTGGTACGTACCTTTTGCAACGACCTCGCAGGACGCGATTGAAGGGCTTCTGAACATATCCCGAGGGTCGATGGCGCGGAAGGACGCGAAAACGGCTTTAAAAGCGCTTCGCGAGGCCCGGGGGGCCATCCTCGGCACAAGGTGGCTGTTCACCCCCGGCGCGAGGTACCTCCCGGACATCAACGAAGGGATCGCAAGCCTGATGGCGACCCGGAACCGTGAAGACGGCAAAACTTCCGACGCCGACGAAATCCTCGCTCAACTGGAACGCACGAACCTCCCGAACCCATGGCTGTCACTTGCGGCAACGCTGCTGTTCGTGGCCTGGATTCCCGTGACAGTGGTCGGCGCTTCGAGGGTGGTGACGGCACAGGGACGGTTCGCCGGCAGGGCCGGGCTTCCGTGGATTGCGGTTTCAGCCGGCCTTCTTGGCGGGTGGCTGCTTCTTGTCGCCATCGTATGAAGGCGCGCCGGACAGATGGGCGCGCAGCGACTTGAACTGCGACAAATTACTGAACAATATTGACAACTTACCGCGATTACCCCGATACGAAATCGTGACCGGCAGGTCAAGAATCTCCTCCAGTTCGAGCCGCGCGCCCGAGAAATACGCGGCCATCGCGGGGGGCTCACGCCTTGCCTGCTTTCTGGGCGCGGCCTCCGTCCGGCGGATCATGTCCTCGGCCTCGCGCGTGGTCAGCCCCTTCTCCAGGATGACTTCAAGCATCCCGAACTGCCTTGCGGCATCGAGCCCGATCAGGGTGCGTGCGGTGCCTTCCGCGAGCCTGCCATCCTCCACCGCATCCAGAACCACCTGCTCCAGCTTCAGGAGTCTGAGGGAATTGGCAACAGTCGACCGCTGACGCCCCACCCTCTTCGCGATATCTTCCTGTTTCAGCCCGAATTCGCGGGTGAGCCGTGCGAATGCCCGGGCCTGCTCGACGGGATTCAGATCCTCGCGCTGGATATTTTCCACCAGGGCCATGATAAAGGCGTTTTCGGGCTCGGCCTGCCTGACGACCACCGGCACGGATACAAGCCCGGCCAGCCGGGCCGCGCGGAGGCGTCGCTCCCCCGCGATAAGGGAATAGCGGCCGCCCTCGGCCATGGATACCACCAGGGGCTGGATGATACCGGCTTCCCTGATTGATGCCGCGAGGTCGGCCAGGGCCTCGTCGTTGAACCTGGTTCTGGGCTGGCCAGCACCTGCGTCAATCAGGTCAATCGGACATTCAAGCGTGGACTGCGACGTTACAGTGGCGGGAAACAGGGCCGACAGCCCCTTGCCCAGTGCGGGCCTCCTGGCGTTCATCAAGTACCCCCGGAATGCGGTCAGTTGAGGTTGAGGCGTTCCAGCAGCTCGGCGGCCAGTTCCATGTGCGCGGCCGCACCGGACGCCCTCACGTCGAAGAGTATAACCGGTTTGCCGTGCGAAGGGCTTTCGGCAAGACGAATGTTCCGCGGAATTCTTGTCCGGAATACCTGGCCGGGGAAATGGCGCGCGACATCCTCGGCAACCTGGTGACTGAGGCGCGCGCGGGAGTCGAACATGGTCAGCACCAGGCCGAGCAGTTTCAGCGACGGATTCCAGGAGCGGCGGGTCAGATCGACGGTCTGCATCAGGCGGGCGAGGCCGTCGAGCGCATAGAACTCGCACTGCATGGGCACGACCACATACGTGGCCGCGACAAGCGCGTTCAGCGTCAGGAAGCCGAGCGCCGGCGGACAGTCAATGAGGACGACATCGTATCCGCCCGTCGCCCCCTTCAAGGCCTCGCGCAGCAGCAGGGACCGATCTTCCACGTCGACCAGCTCAACCTCTGCGGCGACCACGTCCGGGTGGGACGGGAGCACGTCAAGGGACTCCAGATCGGAGCGCCTCACTGCGTCTTTCAACAGGGCGCTGCCGAGCATGACGTCATAAACGTGGTGTCCGCCGGCCCTGTAATCCAGGCCGAAAGCCAGGCTGGCGTTCGCCTGCGGATCCATGTCAATCAGCAGGGTCCGGACCTCGAGCACCGCCAGCGACGCGGCGAGATTCACCGAAGTCGTGGTCTTGCCGACACCGCCCTTCTGGTTGGCGATGGCAATCACGACTGGCGGCGTGTCGCTGTGTTTCACGTGAAACAATCCTGTGGGAAGAACTACTGCTGGGTGGTGCCGGCAGGCGCGGGCTGGGCACCCGGTGCAGCGGCCGGAGCCGCTTCAGCGGCCGGGGCAGCTTCAGGTGCCGGGGCAGCTTCGGGTGCCGGGGCAGCTTCGGGAGCCGGAACCTGGGCAGGTTCGGCCGCCGGCGCCGGAGCCGTGTAAGGGACCGTGTCCGTCACGGGCGCCTTGGCCTTCGCGCTGTCGGTAACGCTTTCGTTGGTGTTGATCACCGCGAGAGCAACCGAAATCACGAAGAAGATACCGGCCAGAATACCTGTCGCCTTGGTCAGGAAAGTCGTCGCGCCACGGCCGCCGAATACGGACGAGGATGCTCCGCCGCCGAACGCCGCGCCCATCCCGCCGCTCTTGCCCGGCTGAACCAGGACGACGACGATCAGAAGCAGCGAAACGATGATGTGGAGAACGACCAGCAGCACTGTTACGAAATTCATGCTTAAACTCCTGTTCCTTCGATGATTCCAGCGAACGAATCGGCCTTCAGGCTCGCACCGCCGACCAGGGCCCCGTCCACGTCGGGACAGGACATGAGGTCACGGGCATTGTCAGCCTTAACGCTGCCGCCATACAGAATCCTGGTCGAGCTGGCGACTTCCTCGCCGAACATGCCCTTGAGGATGCCGCGAATAAACTCGTGTACTTCTTCCGCCTGCTGCGGAGTGGCGACTTCGCCCGTGCCGATCGCCCAGACCGGTTCGTACGCAATCACCACGTTCGCCATCGCGGCCGCGTCCAGTCCGTCCAGCCCGACGCGAACCTGCCGGTCCACGCGCTCGAACGTCCTGCCGCCCTTTCTTTCCGCCAGCTTTTCACCGACGCAGAATATCGGAATCAGACCGGCGGCGAGGGCGCGCCTGACCTTCGAGCCGACCAGTTCGTCCGACTCGAAATGGTATTCACGTCTTTCGGAATGACCAACGATCACGTACCTGCAGCCCGAACTCAGCAACTGATCAGCACTGGTTTCGCCGGTGAAGGCGCCGCTGACCTCGACGCTGACGTCCTGGCCGCCAAGGGCGACGCTGGAACCCTCGAGGATCTTCGCGACGCCGGGAATAAGCACCGCCGAGGGACAGACCACCACGTCGACGTTACGAAAACGCGCCGCGCGCGCAACAACGGCGCGGGCCAGTTCGGCCGCGCCCTTGACGTCAAGATTCATCTTCCAGTTTCCCGCCACGACGTATCTTCTGGCTGCCATCAGGATCCTCCACAAATCGCTTTAACCGCGGGCAATTCCCTTCCAAGCATCATTTCAAGGCCTATATCGCCGCCAGTCGAGACATGCGCGAAGAACGGCGTGAGAACCAGCTTCGACACAAGCTCCGACATCTCGTCACCGATGACCGTCGCCGACGCGGAGCACCGGATCAGCGCCTTGGCGACGCGGGAAGACCCCTCGTCGAACCTGCCCTGCCGCGTCTGCCCGAGGCCGCCGTGCCAGGCCAGCGTGCGTACACCGCGGAAACCCGCGCCGAACGCCTCGGCCGTGGCCGGACCGATATCCATGACCTCGCAGTCGCCCGGAATCGAATCGGATCTGACCACGCGCATATCGTCGTCGCCCGCCCCGGCCGGCTTGACCGCCAGGTCAACCGGCAGAAGCACATCAACGCCACGTAAAGCCGCCCTGGACATGATCTTCCCGGCGACTTCCGACCGATCCCTGTCCACCTTGACGCAGCCGGTGCCCCAGCCCTTCGCCGCGTAAAACGGCAGGGCGGCGCGTCCGGCCACGAAGGCCCTCTGGACCCGCCCGAGCTGGTTCGTCAGGTATTCGATCGCGGGCCCGTCGTCGTCGCCGCCGAACATGACCGCAAGCTGCGAATCACCCGCAGAGACGACCTTGGATAACATTTCGAATTCCTTACGGAATCGCAGACCAACCGTCTTTTCGTTGAACCACGTCGCCACGCCGACGGTGGAGGCCAGTTCACGATTCGAAAGCCTGAAAGCCTCGTTGACATAGACATCGGCGAGAGCACACAGGCGCTGCGCGAAAAGGTCGTCGTTCTTTTCATCCTCGGCGTGGAAGCCCAGGTTTTCAAGAAGCACGACCTCGCCCTCGACACGCTCCATTATTACCTTCCAGGGTCCCTCGCCGACCGTGTCTTCCGGAAGGTAGATGTCGCAGTCAAGGATTTCCACCAGGCGTTCCGCCAACGGGGCAAGCGAAAGCTTCCCGTTCCGGCGGCCGCCGGCGTTCCCGAATGAAGATGCAAGCACGACCCTGGCGCCTTCGGATATCAGGTGACGGATGGTTGGCAGGCAGATTTGAATGCGTGAGTCGTCGGAGACCCTTCCGTATTCGTCGACAGGGCAGTCCATGTCGACCCGGACCAGTACCCTTCGGCCGTCCAGAGCCATGTCCTCGAGCCTGTCCATGTCACGGAAGCCAGCCACCGCTACCTCAAGAAACGGGCCAGAACGGCCGGTCGCATACTTTACCAGAAAGCATAATGGTGTCAAACGCATTGGCTTTTTGCCACGCGCCCCGGAACAACAGCGACGACATCACTCCACGCCGCGCGCGGCAAGCCACTGCCGGGTCGTCACCAGTGAATCGACGCCTTCAAGACTCTTCGTGGGCTGAAAGTACTCCAGCCGGTCCAGGATCAGGCAGCCGACCCGGTCAGGTTCAATCATCCCCGCGAGGGCCTGGTTGAGCATCTCGTGGGAGCAGGCGGGAACCAGCGTGCCGCCGACATCGACTTCCTTGCCCGGGTAAAGGGTAGGGGGCAGGTCGGGCCGCACGGCGTCCAGCGAAACAAGGTTTGAATTAATGTGCGCCGGCCTGAACAGCAGGGCGCCGGAGACGTCGGTGGCCAGGGCCGTTTCACGCGGACACACCGAGTATTCAACAACCTCGACCCGACGGTTTTCGGCGTTGAGGGCGACTATCCCGACCTTTTCGAACGGGTCAAGACGGGGCACTGCGGACAGGGTCATCAGGAAGCCGCCCGCCAAGTGGAATCCCAGCCTGGATGGCTCAAGGGCATTCGCGGCCACGTTGTCCACGTTGTGCAGCACGACATCGGACACGCCACGCTGCCTGAGCCAGTCGATGGCCGTGACGCCGTCCCCGCCCTCCGTCAGGAGTGCCCGGAACACGCCGCCGTGTCCGTCCCCGGTGAATACCAGCGAACCGTCCGGGCGGACGATGAGATCGCCATCCATGTCCAGTCGGGGGTGCTCCGCCTGGACCATGACCCTGACCATGTCCCGGGGATAACCCGGTGGCAGAAATTCGTCGACCCATTCCTGCAGCGGGGCGCGCGTCGCACTGCCCGCCATCAGCACCAGCGGTGCCATCCTTCCCGATTCGGCGGCGGACGCCAGCATCTGGCCGGCGAAAAGGTCCAGGAAGGACCTGCCCGACCTTTCGCACACGGGGAACAGTCCCTTCGGCGCATTGCCCCCGAACCTCTTCTGGATCGATGCCGCCTGGGGATGGCTGGCGGCGCCTGCCCAGAACCGCGTGGCAGCGCCACCCGCGAATATGACGACGCCCCAGCGCCCGGATGCCAGCGAGTCCCTGCCGGCCCGGGCCAGCGCGGCCGCATCAAGCGAGACCAATTCGCCGGAAGGGAAGGGCTCGAGCCTGAGCGGCGCGGCCGTTCCCGCAGCGGACGCAAACACATCGGCACGCAGCCTGGAAATCCAGTCAGGATCGACACGAAGAAGATCCGAACAGAAGCGTTCGATTGCCCCCGGAGTGGCCGAGCACGGCGCCAGCCACTTTTCCAGGCCGGGGCCGAAACCGTACGATACGATCTGTTCAAAACGGAACGCGGCTTCCGGTCGCGACTCGAGGTACCCGGCAAGCCCCGGGACCGGACGGGCAGCCGCAACAGCTTCAGCATTCATCAGAATCGCCCCGTCTGCAGACCGGCAGCGGGCCGGACGACCCTGACGGTCGAATCGATGCCGGTCGAAGCCTGATACCTGGCCTTCAGTTCTTCACAGAACCCGGCCGCGGCCGATTCATGGACCAGGTTCACCGTGTTTCCGCCAAAGCCCGCACCTGTCAGCCGCGCGCCGACGCAACCCTCGATTTCACCCGCGATGGCAACGAGCTTGTCCAGTTCGCGGCACGAAACCTCGTAGTCCAGCGCAAGGCTGATGTGGGAACCGGCCATCAGGCTTCCAACCAGTGCCGCGTCGCCCGATGACAGGGCCTTCGAGGCGCGCACGGTCCTGTCGTTTTCAGTGACCGCGTGCCTGAGCCGCCGGTACGAAACGACCGGCATCGAGGGCCGCACCGATTCGAGCATGTCCATGGTGACGTCCCGAGCCGCCTTCACGCCGGCGCCGAAGACATTCCTGACCACCGCCATCCCGTCCGCGCACTCGGTCTGCCGCTTCGCGTACTCACCCCCGGCGAGGGAATGTCTTACGCCGGAGTCGGCGACCACGATGACCCAGCCCGCAAAAACGTCGACGTTCGTGGCTTCCAGCGATCTGCAGTCCAGCAGGACAGCCTTGCCGGCCTGGCCGCAGGCGCTTGCCATCTGGTCCATTATCCCGCACGGCACGCGGCAGAACCGGTTTTCGGCCATCCTGGCCGTCTTGGCCAGTTCACCGCACCCCGGCCGGGCGCCGGAAAGCATCGAAGCAACCCCGAGCAGCGACACTTCCATCGCGGCCGACGAAGACAGTCCGCCGCCCTGGGGCACGTCGCCCCCGACCGCCACGTCAGCGCCGCCGATCGCGAAGCCGGATTCGCGCCAGGCCCAGAAAGGACCGCATGTATAGGACCGCCAGTCCACGTTATCGAAAGGCCCGAAGTCCGCGACCGGCACCTCGATCGATTCCCCGACATCGACCGCAAGGATTTTCAGCACGCCGTCATCACGCGGGGCCGCGACCGCGCATGTGCGAAGGTCTATCGCGGCAGGCAGCACGAAACCGTCGTGGTAGTCGGTGTGCTCGCCGATGATGTTCACCCGGCCGCCGGCGTCAGCCCATACATCGGGCTCCCGGCCGAATTCCCGGACAAAAGCGTCATGAATCCTGTCCATCAAGACTGATCTGGTCATTGAAGAGGCCCCCTGGATCGTCAGCGCCAGTCCTGGAACTGGCGATACTCGGTATCGAATTCGTCCCGCTCGACAACAAAGCAGGTCCCGGTGAAGGGGCCACCGGGACAGTACGCGGAGTGCGGTGACTTGACGAGGACGGGTCTGCCCGGCTCCAGCGGCAGTTCAGTCACGCCGCCCCGGCCGTCGGACAGCACCAGCGTGACGCGCCCCGATATGAGCAGGAACAGTTCGGGACAGTCGTGCCACTCAAGTTCCGTGCACTGGCAGGGCGAATGTTCGGGCGGGGCGAAGACCCCGCAACGCCAGTGCCCGGCGTCACCACAGAGCACGTTCCACCTTTCCCCGGCCGGGAATACAATCGGGCTGTCGGGCACCGCTTCCGGAAAGGAAGGGCACCTCGTTGAAACCTTTCTCATTAAAAAACCTCCGGCAGGCCCCGGCTTTTCCCGCCCGGACACGCCGCAGCCGTTTACTGCTTCCTGTGGACGATCAGGCCTATGGCCGTGAATATCGCGCCGGCCACGGCCAGGATGGAACCCCACCAGTAGCCGGGGGTGCCGACCCTGACGGCGTTTCCGCCAGGGTCCATCGCCTGTCCGACAACCACCAGAATCCCGTAGACAAAAAGGATGACACCAACAAAGAACCATATCGGGAGGGGCAGCCTGCCTTCTTTTTCATCCGTACTCATTTCAGACACCTCCGGTCTACCAGAACAGGATGTTCAGGGTAATCAGCAACGCCAGTGAAATCGCGGCCCAGAATGCCGGACGCCCGTACCAGGCGACCTTCACCGAACCGTCTTCCCTGACCGTCAGGCCCTTCACCAGCCCCACCAGTTCGGAATCAGGCTTCGGCGTTGTGAAAAGACTGACGACGAACGTCACGCCGAAACACGCGATCCAACCCCAGACGGCCTGCCACAGGTTACGGGTCATGTCGCTCGGGTGTTCCGCGAGAGTCAGGATGCCAGACAAAGTCGGATGGGCAATCGGCGACCCGTCGAGGAACACGTAGCGGGCGTCCACGTAGAAGAGCACCCAGATACTGAAGGAAACCACCATGCCGCTGACAAGGCCCCAGAAGGCGCCCTTGCTGGTGGTGCGCTTCCAGAACATGCCCAGCAGCATCGTCGCGAACAGCGGCGCGTTCACCCACGAGAAGATCGCCTGGATGTAGTCCATGATCGTGTTGAACTGCATCGCGACGTAAGCCGTGGCAACGGAAAGAAGTATTCCGACCAGCGTGGTGACACGGCCGACCCAGACCAGGTGCGCGTCAGACGCCTTCTTGTTGATGACGGCCTTGTAGATGTCGTACGTCCAGACCGTGTTGAACGCGCTGACGTTACCCGCCTGTCCAGCCATGAAGCCGGCCAGCAGCGCCGTGATGCCAAGCCCGACCAGCCCGACCGGGTAGTACCGCGCGATGAGCATCGGCAGTGCCGAGTCGTACCAGGGTTCGCCCGTGGACGGGTGCGGCAGGACATCGAATCCGCTGCCGGTCATCTTGTACTTCAACTGGAAGGCGACCAGGCCGGCGCCGACCACGATGAAGGGCAGGGCCATCTTGAAGAACGAGGCGGTGATCGGGGTCATGCGCGCCGAACGGAGGTCCTTGGATGAAAAAGCCCTCTGAACGACAAGGAAGTCCGTCGTCCAGTAGCCGAAGGAAAGAACGAACCCCAGGCCCATGATCAACCCGAGCCAGGTGACACCCATGCCGTTTTCCGATGCCGCCCCGGTCGTCTGCCAGAGGGTGGTCATGTTGGAGTCGAGCCCGCTGAACACGGCCGACGGACCGCCCAGTTCAACGACACCCAGGATGGTGACCAGGAACAGGCCGGCCCAGATCAGGAAAAACTGGACGATTTCGGTGAAGATCGCGCTCATCAGGCCGCCCAGCGTGATGTAGCAGCCGATGGCGACCGCAGACACCCACATCGACACATGCCACGGCCAGCCGAGCAGGACCTTGAACACCAGCGCCATGAGGTAAAGATTGATGCCGGACATCAGCAGCGTCATGACGGCGAATGAAATCGCGTTCAGGAGGCGTGTCCTCTCATCGAAGCGCAGCTTGAGATACCCGGGGACCGAGTGGATCTTCGAACTGTAGTAAAACGGCATCATGTACAGACCAAGGAACAGCATCGCGGGGATCGCGCCCAGCCAGTACCAGTGGGACACGAACATGCCGTACTTCATCGTGCCGCCGGTCCAGCCCAGAATTTCAAGGGCGCCGAGGTTCGCCGACAGGAACGCCAGGCCGGCCACCCAGGATGAATTCTTGCGGCCACCCATGAAAAAGTCGTCGCCGGTTTTCGTGAATTTGCGCAGGTACAGGCCGATGCCGATGATGGCGACGAAGTACAGGCCGATGATCAGCCAGTCGATCGGCGCGAGGCTGATTATGGCCCTGGCGGGTTCTTCCCCCGCCGCAAGCGCCAGCACAGGAGCGAAGAAGGCCGCGAGCGCCGCGATGGTCGCTGTCGCCTTCACGCCCGACGACTGAAGTTCCGTGATTTTGTTCACCATGATCCACCCCGGAATTGGTTGAAGTCCGAAACCTGCCACGATGCCATGCGGATAAAGCCGGCGTGAAGCCGTGGCGCCGGTAAGATAACATGTTGCGCACGCTGGCAGATATACGCTTTTTTAGACCTTTCGACCCGCAGGCTGGGCGCGCAGACCCTCCCTTCGCGTACGAGACGCGTTTCGTACACGCGCAACCCGCGAAAGCCGATCAACATTGAAATAAGGTGCCGTTTTACTGTACGATACCGTGGATTTTTGTCCCGGCCGGCGCATCGTCGCGCGCCGGACCCGGATTATGGAGGCGGCCGATGAATCCTCGTTTCTCGCATATCCTGTTTTCAACCCTGCTCCTGACGGCGTTTTTGACCGTGTCCTGCGGTGACACGCCGGAAGGAGAGGATACCCATACCGGGACAGACATTCCGGACATCGTCGAACTGGACACCGTTGCCGACGTTCGGCCGGCCGATACCTTCGACGCCGTGGGAAATGACGTGGACGCGACGGAACCGGACGACACCATCGGCCGGGACGCGGAAGACGTCGGCGAAGACGCCCAGATATACTGCCCTGGCGGCTTCATGTGCGAATGCGAAGGCCCGGGGGACTGCCTGTCCGGCCTTTGTGTCCAGACACTCGAAGGGTCTGTCTGCTCCAAGTATTGCGACCTGATCGGCAGCGACTGCCCCCAGGGCTGGTCCTGCGAAAACGTTACCACCGGTTCCGAACCGATTTACGGCTGTGTCTACCCGTTCCCGAACCTCTGCAGGCCGTGCATGGACTCCGACAGCTGCACGCCACAAGTCGGCGCCGGGGACAATATCTTCCTGTGCATCGAATTCGGCCCTGAAGGCAGCTTCTGCAGCGCCGAATGCGTCCGCGACACCGACTGCCCGGAAGGCTTCACATGCGACGACGTACCCTTTAACGGCGACTTCGTGAAGCAGTGCATGCCCGAAGACGGCGTCTGCCCGTGTTCCGATAACTTCGTGGGCGACATGACCGGCTGTTACTTCGAAAACGAATTCGGCAAGTGCACCGGCACCAGGACCTGTTCGACCGAATGCGCCCCGGACAGTGCTGCAACGCCCATGATCGCCTCGGCCGAAATCTGCGATGACATTGATAACGACTGCGACGGCACCATCAACGACGACGTCCCGGACCAGCCCTGCCCGCTGACCAATTCCTTCGGTACGTGTACCGGAAAACAGGAATGCGGCGTCGGCGACACCGTCTACGGGCCCTGCGAAGGCACATACGCCCAGCCGGAAATCTGCAACGGCGCCGACGAAGACTGCGACGGCGTCACCGATGACGGATACCCGGACGACGACACCGACGGCATCGCCAACTGCGTTGACGGTGACATCGACGGCGACGGCATCGTCAACACGCTCGACAACTGCCCGTACAAGAAGAACCCGGGTCAGGAAAACAACGACATCGACGACGAAAACGGCCCGTCTGAAATCATGGGCAACACCTGCGACCCGGATGACGACAACGACGGCATTCCGGACGTGGCCGACAATTGCCTGTTCGTGAAGAATTCCGACCTGGCCAACATCGACGGCGACGAATTCGGCGACGCCTGCGACTGCGATAAGGACGGCGACGGCAAGAAGAACGCGGCGCAGCTCGACATGCTTGGCGGCCAGTGCACGGTTAACGAAGACAACTGCCCGGCGGTCGCGAACGCGGGTCAGGAAAACAACGACCTGGATGCTCGTGGCGACGTCTGCGACTGCGACATCGACGACGACGGCATCGCCAACAACAACGCCGGCTGCCCGGTCGTGACGCCCGACAACTGCCCGTACGTCGACAACCTCGACCAGATCGACACCAATTCGAACAACAAGGGCGACGCCTGCGACTGCGACGCCGATTCGGACACGGTCGCGAACAACAACCCGAACTGCCCGGCGATCACGGATCCGGACAACTGCGTGCTGGTCGGCAACCTGAACCAGCGCGACATCGACCACGACGACATCGGTGACTCGTGCGACTGCGACATCGACGACGACGGCGTGTACAACAACAACCTGGGCTGTCCGCTGGTCGAACCTGAAGACAACTGCCCCTTCACCCCGAACCCCGACCAGGACCCGCTGGACTGCGACGACGACTTCGACGGCGACCAGATTGTCAACGAAGACGACAACTGCCCGTGGGATCCGAACCCGTACCAGGAAGACCAGGACGTCGACAGCGTCGGCGATGTTTGCGACTGTGACGCCGACGACGACGGCATCATCAACAGCGGCGCCGATATCGACGGCGTCCCGTGCGCGTTTGTCGGCCTTCCCGACAACTGCCCGCTGATCGCGAACGCCGGCCAGGACGACCTCGACACCGACACCATCGGCAACGCGTGCGACTGCGACATCGACGGCGACGACGACCCGCAGGCGGGCTTCGGCTGCCCGACGCCGGCCTTCCCGGACTGTGAACCTTACAACGTCGACATCAGCCACAACGCGTCCGAGCGCTGCGCCAACAACGTCGACGACGATTGCGACGGTCTCACCGACGAAGGCGCCGCCGTCGGCTGCTCCAGCTTCTACTACGACAACGACAACGACGGCTACGGCAGCGCCGACTTCCGCTGCCAGTGCAAGGCGGAAGGCAAGTACAAGGCCGTGCGCGGCGGCGACTGCGACGACAACAACTTCAACCGCAACCCCGGCGTGCTCGAAGTCTGCAGCAACGGCCTGGACGACAACTGCAACGGGTCGGAAAACGACGAAAACGCCCTGAACTGCATCAATTTCTACTGGGATAACGACGCCGACAACTACGGCACGAACGACTTCAAGTGCTACTGCTCGTCGTCCGGCCTGTACTCGGCGCGCTTCTCCGGCGACTGCGACGACAACAACCCGGCCGTCAGCCCCGGCATCAAGGAAATCTGCTTCGACGGACGCGACAACGACTGCACCGGGTCGCAGAACGACGTGGGCTCGATCGGCTGCGTGCCTTACTACTACGACTACGACAACGACGGCTACGGCACCACGGACAACCTCTGCCTGTGCGTCGGGCTGGACATGTACCGGGCCACGGCCACGAACGACTGCGACGACTTCGACAACAGCGTGAAACCGGTCGGCGTGCCTGAAATCTGCAACAACGAAAAGGACGACAACTGCGACGGCGTGCAGGACACCCAGAACGCCAGCGGCTGCACCAACTTCTTCATGGATGTGGACCATGACGGCTACGGCGCGACCGGCCAGTCCGCCTGTCTGTGCAACCCGGACACCACATACACCGCAACGGTTGGCGGCGACTGCAAGGACAACGTCTTCGCGATCCACCCGGATCAGGAAGAACAGTGCAACAACATCGACGACAACTGCAGCGGCGCCACGGACGAAAACCCGACGGAAATCTGCGACCAGGACGAGGAACTGCACTCCGGCATCGTCTGCGTTTCCGGGTCCTGCCAGGTATCCGGGTGCGCGGCCGGCTGGTTCGATGTGAACAGTTCGGCGACCGACGGATGCGAATGCGCCCAGGACGCGAACGACAACAACTACAACACCTGCAGCGCCGCCCTGGATCTCGGCGCGCTGTCCGATGCCGCCGGGTCGCCGACCATCACCCGGACGGGACGCATCGTGCCGAACGCCGACGTCGACTGGTTCAAACTGTCGGCGACCGACCTGACCGACAGCGGCTCCATCGGTGACCCCGGCGACGATATGTTCAAGGTCCGTGCCTGGGTCGTACGGCCCGTGGACGGTTCGATCGGCGTCAACGTGCATGTCGGGAACTGCTCGCAACCACAGGCGTGCGCCGACGGCGCCCTGGACTACAACTATGACGTTTCAGGTGTCGACAAGACGAACCAGGTGGGGCAGGGCGACTGCATCAACGCCACGGGCGACCACTGGACGTGCTGCTCGCCTGACACCTGCGAAGACGGCGCCGGGTCGGACCTGAACTCCTGCTGCGGTTCCGGCAACACATGCACGGGAACCTCCCCGTTCAACATCCGTGAATGCGGCGACGACTCCAAGGCCTTCTACATCAAGGTGTATCGCGTTTCCGGCGCGGCCACCACCTGCTCGCAGACCGATTACGAAATCCGCATCACAAACGGCAAATAGACATGAAGTTCAACGCCGCCGCACTTGCCCTCGCGATCGTAATCTTTGTCGCGGGCACGCCGCTCTCTGCCCGGGCGGTTGAACCTGACTACACGCGCACGCCCGTCCTGATGGTCCATGGGTATTTCCCCGGCGGCGCGGCGGAGTGGGTAACCTGGGGCACATTCAGGAACAAGCTGATCGATGACGGCTGGCCCGAAGAATACGTTTACGCGCCGCAGTTCAAGGACACGACCGGGTGCGACCCGGATCATGCGCGCGAAGTTTCCGCATGGGTCGACGAGCTCCGGACCGCGACCGGGTTTGACAGGATCAACATCGTCGCCCACTCCGAGGGCGGCCTGAACACCATGTACTACCTGCGGTACTTCTGCGGAGTGCACAAGGTCAAGAACTTCGTGGGTCTGGCGATCGCCGTGCACGGCACCTGGGTGGCCTGCGTGGACCCGTTTTCCTGCGGCGCCGACGAAATGTGCATCGACATGGGCGACGACGGGTGGCGCAGCAACCCGGGACTGGTCGCCATCAACGAATGCGACGAAACGCCCGGGGATATCCTGTACACGTCAATATGGTCCGACTACGATGAAATCATCAGGCCGCCGTCCGGCTCGGAATTGGCTGGCGCCCGCAACATCGAATTGGAAACGCCGCTTGTCGAACACGGCGCGATCTTCCTGGTAAACGAATCTTTCAACTACATGAAGGATGCCTTCCTGAACGGTACCGGCCTGAACACCGACGGCCCCGGATGGGACTGTATCGACTACTGCATCGTCCCCGATCTGCCAGACACTGCGGAACAGGCTGAAATCGTTGAACTTCCCGAGACCGTTGAATCCCGGGACGACGACGCGGTGATTGCTGAACTTCCGTCCGATACCCTGGAACCGGGCGACGCTTCGTCTGACCTGGCGGTCGCGGAACCGATCCCGGCAGATGAAGGCGGCACCGGAAAAGATGCCGCGACTTCCGATGACGCCAACGCCGGCCGGGACACGCAATCCGTCACCGACGCCGCATCCGATGCCACCATGCTGGACGCGCGGACCGCCGACACCTCCGACACGGGAAGCGTCAGCCACTCGGGCGGCTGCGGCGCCTCGTCCGGCAGGGCGGCACCTGTCGCCGTCGTCATCCTCGCGTTCCTTGCGGCAGTTGCGGCGCGCGCGCGGCGCAGGTGCTGAATCAGGCCCCGGCCCAACCCACAAACAGATTCACGTAATAAGAAACCTGTGACTTCATCAGCGGCGGGGAATCGACAGTATCCGACGCGCCTGTTCCGGCGTGGCGACCGGCACCCCGGCCGCGTCCGCCATCTTCCTGACTTCGGCAACCAGTTCCCAGGAGCCCTTCGCCAGCACGCCGCGGCTGATGAAGCTGTTGTCTTCCAGGCCGACCCTGACGTGGCCCCCGCGGGCAATCGCGGCCGCGGCCAGCGACAGTTCGAACCTGCCGACGCCAGCCACCATCCACGTCGCTTCCGGCGGGATGATGGATCGCATGAAGTCCAGACGGTCGTCCGTGCCCGTCATTGCCCCGGGAACACCCAGCACGAAGTCGAAATGCAGCGGCGCCGGTATGACGCCTTCCTTCGCCAGCCTGAGGGCGTTATCCACGAAACCGGCGTCGAAGGCCTCTATCTCCATCCTGACGCCGTTGACGTTGGCCTTCGCCGCGATGGATCGGATCATCGGGAACGAGTTTTCGAAGACTTCGTCGCCGAAATTACACGTACCGGTGGTCAACGTGCAGAACTCCGGCTTCAGTTCCAGCGGCTGGGTCCGTTCATCGACGGTCATTCCGACCGCCCCGCCGGTGGAAGTCTGGATTATCACGTCCGGCGCCACCCGCCGGATTGCTTCGATCGCCGCCTGGAAGGTGTCGCGGTCCTGTGTCGGAGTGCCGTCCGGACGGCGGACGTGCAGGTGAATCACGCGCGCCCCTTCCTCAAAACACCTTGCCGCCTCGGCAGCCAGCTCCGCCGCCGTGTACGGCACGGCCGGGTTTGAACTTTTCATCGTCTCGGCGCCGCATATCGCGGCGGTGATCACCAGTGGTTCCCTTTCAATCATCTCAGGCCTCCCGGGTGCCGAATCGCTGGAATTCAAGCGGCACGACACAGGTCCCCGACGCCCTGCAGACCAGCACCGGCTGCGCAAGAACGTCCGCCACGCTCGGCGTCGCCGGGTCCCGCGATGCCGCAATCACTTTCCAGGCCTCGAACTTCATCACGCGGGATGTCCTGCCCACCTTCGTTATCCGGCCTTTCGCCTCGATGTAGTCGCCAGCGTAAACGGGAGCCAGGAATTCGATCGCGTCATACGCCCGGAAAAGCCCCTCGTCCCCGTCCAGCCTTATCAGAAGTTCGGTTGCAACATCCCCGAACAGCCCCAGCATCCTGGCGCCATCGACCAGATCGCCGCCGTAATGCGCGTCGTGCGCGCTCATCCTCAACCTGATGACAACTTCATCCATCGTCGCTTCAGACATGGGCCGACTCCGTTTCAGACTGGACAACAATGCCCGAAATCACCCATCGCATCAAGCCCCGCCCCAAACGTCCACCCGATCTCCGAGGCCCGAGCGAAGCGAGGGACGTTCAACACAGTGAGCCCATGGCCATCGGCCATGGGATATCGTGGACCCTGCACACTACGAATTCCATATCAGCCAACGGCCGTGGGATATCGTGGGCCTTGCACACTACGAATTCCATATCAGGCGGGTTTGGCCACGCACACGATCGAAAGACCGATTGGACGGGTCGTGATGCGCTTTTCCACGCCCAGCAGGATGGGGGAAAGCAGTTCATAAAGGCCGAGCTGGCCTGTGGGAAGGCGCTGGCGCTTCAATATCGGGCCGTTTAAGAACCATCCAAGCACCCCGGCCATATTCAACCTGAACGATTCCTCGACGGTCCAGCCGGTCTTTTCCAGCAGTGCGCGCAGTTCGTCCGCGTCGTAGCGGCGGAAGTGGCCCAGATTCCTGTCCAGGTCCGAATATAACTGCTGGTAGGAAGGAACAAGCAGCAGCAGGCGCCCGCCGCGGGCCTCAAGTATCCTGCGCATGTTGATAAGGGCCTGCTCGTGGTTGTCGACGTGCTCCAGCACGTTCAAGCACACGATCGTGTCGTATCCGTGCTCGACCATCGCGGCCGGCGGCTCCTCGGCGATGTCCCAGGTCACCGCGTCAAAGCCGTCATACGCGCCGAACTGCGACTTGAGGCGATCGACACTGTCCGGGTTACAGTCGGTTGCCATCACTTCCCCCTTCGCCAGGAGGAAGCGCGTGATATTGCCAGTACCGGCGCCGGCTTCCAGGATTCTCGAACCGCACCAGCGCGAAATGGAATCGAACAGGTACTGGTTGAACTTCTCCAGGGCGTTCATCTTCGAAAGCGTCTCTTCGACGACCCCGCCCTTGACGTAGTCGCTGTCCAGAAGCGAATACTTCACGATGCTGAAAAGCGCCTCGAACCCGTCCTTCATGCCGATCTTCTTGCCCTCGGCGTACGAACGACCGCTGTAGGTAATCGGCACCTCGTAGATCCGGTACCGCATCTTGGCCAGCTTGGCCGTCATTTCCGGTTCGATGCCGAACCGTTCCGACTTCAGGTTGAGCCCCTTGATCACGTCGGCGCGGAAGACCTTGTAACAGGTCTCCATGTCAGTGAGGTTGAGGTCCGTCAGCATGTTGGACAAAAACGTCAGGAACTGGTTGCCGACCGAATGCCAGAACAGCAGCACGCGCCTGGTCTCGCCCGCGAACCGGGACCCGTAGACCACGTCCGCGCGCCCGTCCAGGAGCGGGACCAGCAGCTTCGGGTATTCGTTCGGGTCGTATTCCAGATCGGCGTCCTGGATGATGACGAAATCACCCTCGACCGCCGCGAAACCGGTCCGTAGCGCCGCGCCCTTGCCGCGATTCACATCGTGGTAAAGCGTCTTCAGTGTCGCCTGCCTGATCCTGGCCTGCGGCACGCCCGCCTCGGCCATCCTGGCACGCCAGCCATCGTTTTCAAGCCCGTGAATCAAATCCCTGGTGCCGTCGGTCGAAAAGTCGTCGACAAGGATCAATTCCTTGCGCATACCCTTAAGATCGACACCCAGCACACGAGCCAGGAGCGCGAGAAGCGTCCTGCGTTCGTTGTACACCGGAATGACTATGGAAAGCGTCTGCATGCCACCCCCCTGCCGACCCGGCCTTCAGCGGCCGCCCGGCCCCCTTGAATCGCCCCCTGGATGCGGCTGGCCGCCCCTGCCCTGACCGCCGCCCTGCCGACCGCGGCCACCCCTGGGCTGGTGACCATCCTGCCGACCGTGAGCATCACGCCTGCCCTGGCCGCCCTGCTCGCGACCGGCCTGCGGACGCGGCGCCCGGGCCCTGTCGTGCGCCCCCGGCTGACCTTCGGAATCACCGTCATCTTCGCCGAACTGGGAAGGATCGCTTAAAAATTCCAGCGCCCAGCAATCATCGACGCCCAGTTGCCTGACAAGCTCCGCCTGGGTAGTCACGTCTTCAAGAATCAGCGTTGCCGCGGCACCAATCTCGCCGGGACCGGGTTCACGGCGCCCGGTACCGCCAAAACCCTTCAGCCGCAACTGCGACGCTGCCTCCTGGGCCATGTTGTTGCGCCAGGGGTCCCTTCCCGCGTTGGCGACCTCGATGCCCGATATATCGTCAAGGTCATAGACCGAGTCCATGAACGTCGCTCCGTCGCTCCGGTCGTAGGGATGGGCGGCGAACATCACCCCGCCGTTTTCCTTGAAGAAGGAGATCACATCCTCCATCGAACGACCGATCGGGAGTTCGCCCCTGAGCATCGCCGGATCGGACGGAATCCAGACGAGCCTGCCCCGGGCAAGCGTTATCTCGATGCCGAAAAAGATCGCCAGGCCACCAGCCATCGTGGCGATCCGGTCCATGGGCGGCGCGGCGTCGACCCCGACCAGACAGGCCCCGTCAAGGCCGGCCGCGCGGCACGACTCAATCACCCTGGAAATAACCTCGTCCGTCATCGACGACGGAATGCACACATGAAGATCAACAACCATCCGGAAACTCCCCGGGCGCCGACCGGACGGTCAGGACGCCACGATATTCACAACCTTGCCCGGCACGACAATCATCTTCCTGACCGTCCTGCCTTCCAGGTGCCTGACCACGTTTTCGTTCGCCATCGCCATGGCCTTCACGGCTTCGTCATCGGTCCCGACCGCCACCTGAAGCGTTCCGCGAACCTTCCCGTTCACCAGCACAGCCATCTCGACCTGATCCTCGACGCACAGCGCCGCGTCGAAGCTGGGCCAGGCGCGACCGCAGATCGACGGCTGATGTCCCATCTGTTCCCACAGTTCCTCGCATACATGGGGCGCGAACGGCGAAAGCATCAGAACCAGCGACTCGGCGACCGCGCGGTATCTGGCCGGCGCCTTGCCCGCCTCGTTCAGGAGGGTCATCATCTGCGCCAGGGCCGTGTTGTAGCGGATCTTTTCGACGTCCTCGGTCACCTTCCTGATGGTCTGGTGAAGCACCCGGACAAGTTCCTGCGGCGGCTCGCCGTCATCAAGGGTACCGCTGCAGTAGCGCCAGGTCCGGTCCAGAAATCTCTTCGTGCCGACGACGCCCCTGGTCGTCCACGGCTTGACCACCTCGAGCGGCCCCATGAACATCTCGTAAAGCCGCATCGCGTCGGCGCCGAATTCCGCCACTACATCGTCCGGGTTGACGACGTTCCCGCGCGACTTCGACATCTTCTGGCCGTCCTCGCCCAGTATCAGCCCCTGGTTGACCAGCCTGCGGAAAGGCTCCGGGGTCGAAACCACGCCGATGTCATACAGGAAATGATGCCAGAACCTGGCGTACATCAGGTGCAGGACCGCGTGTTCAGCGCCGCCCACGTACAGGTCGACCGGCATCCACTTCTTTTCTTTTTCCGGATCGACAAGGCGTTCTTCGTTGTGCGGGTCCAGGTATCGCAGGTAATACCAGCATGAACCGGCCCACTGAGGCATCGTGTGGGTTTCGCGCCGCCCCTTCGCGCCGGACGCCGGATCGGTGTATTCGACCCAGGCGTCGATGGTGGCCAGCGGGGATTCGCCCGTGCCCGCGACCTCGTATGACTTCACTTCAGGAAGCGTGACGGGCAGTTCGCCCTCCGGCAGCGCCGCGATCCGGCCGTCTTCCATGTGGACCAGCGGGAACGGTTCGCCCCAGTAGCGCTGACGGGAAAAGACCCAGTCCCGCAGCCGGTACTGGACCGATGCCTTGCCGATGTCGCGGGACATCAGATCGGCGATTACGGCCTTCTGCATGTCCTCGGTCTTCATGCCTGTATAACGCCCCGAATTCACGGCAATCCCGTATTCCGAGAACGCGGACTCGCCGCGGCCGTGAAGCTCACCGTCGGGCGAAACGACCTCGATGACCGGCAGGCCGAACTTCACGGCGAACTCGTAATCCCGGTCGTCGTGACCGGGAACCGCCATGATGGCGCCGGTTCCATACGTCGACAGCACATAATCCGCGACCCATATCGGGATGCAGTCGCCGCTTACGGGGTTAACGGCCATGGCACCGGTGAACACGCCCGTCTTTTCGCGCGTCGCGTCGGTCCGATCGATATCGGACATCTCGCCCGCGCTTTTCACATAAGCCTGCACCTCGCCCAGCCTGTCAGACGTCGTGATTTCGCCCACCAGCGGGTGCTCGGGGGCCAGGACCATGAACGTCACGCCGAAAAGGGTGTCCACGCGGGTCGTGAATATGCGGAATTTCCTGCCGGTTCCCTCGACTTCAAAATCGACCTCGGCGCCTTCGGACCTGCCGATCCAGTTGCGCTGCATTTCCTTGATCGATTCCGGCCAGTCCAGGTCGTCCAGGCCTGCAAGCAACTTGTCAGCGTAAGCGGTGATCTTCAGCATCCACTGGCGCATCGGCCTGCGTTCGACCGGGTAGCCGCCGCGTTCGGACTTGCCATCGATGACCTCTTCATCGGCCAGCACGGTGCCCAGCGCCGGGCAGAAATTGACGGGAATCTCCGTCTGGTAGGCCAGGCCGTGTTCGTAAAGCTTTAAAAAGATCCACTGGGTCCAGCGGTAGTAGCTGCTGTCCGAGGTGGCGATTTCCCGGTCCCAGTCGTATCCAAGCCCGAGCATCTGGATCTGGCGGCGGAAGTTGTCGATGTTCTTCCTGGTCGTGATTTCCGGATGGATGCCGGTCTTCAGCGCGTACTGTTCAGCCGGCAGCCCGAACGAATCCCATCCCATCGGGTGAAGGACTTCGAACCCGCGCATCTTCTTGTAACGGGCCAGAATATCGGTCGCCGTGTATCCTTCAGGGTGCCCGACGTGCAGGCCGGCCCCCGAGGGGTAGGGGAACATGTCCAGTATGTAGAATTTCGGCTTGTCAGAAGCGTCGTCGGCCCTGAAAGTCTTGCTTTCCAGCCAGAACTGCTGCCACTTTCGCTCAATCGCGACAAAATCGTAAACACTGTCTTCAGGCGTCATCGATAACCTCAGGCTGAACCGGGGACCCCGGAACGATTGGACGCGATTATAAACGAAACCGCACGAATTGCCTTCCCCGGAGCGGTCAACAAGGAGCCCGGCCGACAAACGGCAGCGGGTGCCCATCGTGATATGGATTTTCACCACCCTATAATGTAATTTACACAACGACTTCTGCCCTTGGTGCGGGGATTGCGTATGAATCGTCTGCTGGCGCGCGCTCTTTTTGTTCCCGGACTTGTCATGGCCGCTTTCCTGGCCCATCCGTCCACGGCGCTGTGCGGCACGGAAACGTCGCTGGCCAACACCGTGCCCGGCTGGTACTACAGGATGCCCGGCGGGGTCGGCGCCAGCACCAACAACATGCTCTTCGCGGTGGACGCCACCAGCGACCGCAACGTGTATTTCGGTGGAATCTACATGGACGCGTCGTCAATCGAGACGATGATGCAGATGCACAGCGTGGCCTTCTGGAGCCAGAACGCGGGCGAACTGGCCAACAACATTTCGGGCAATCTCGGGGGCCTGTTTGGCGATAGCATGTGCTCCATGACCGACCTGGACGCCCTCATCGCCGAAGACGGGAAGGCCGATGTGTGGGCATCCTGCGGGACGTTCCTCGGCCTGGCGGCACAAAACAACGCCTTCAACCAGAAATTCGACGCGCCCGCGGTCGGCGAAGACCCTGACGGACTCAACTGCATCCATATGTTTGACGGCGGGCATGGCGTGACGGGGGCGGAAAGCGGCGCCATATACCTGTTCGAACTTTCCGCCGACGGAAAGTCCGTGACTTATACGCCCGGCGTGATCGAAAACTCACCCGCGATCGATCATCCGAGCGCCATCCCCTCCATTGTCGCGATGCATTGGCTTTCCGCAAAACAAGGCTGGGCGGTCGCGGTCGACGGTTCGTTGCTGACCGAAGACGACAACATGGGTAACGAAACCGAAAAGCAGATGTACTACCAGACCCGCGTGTTCAAGACGACCGACGGAGGCGAAAGCTTCCAACTTCAGGGAACCGTCGACCTGCCGTCGGAAGACCCGGTGCACCAGGTATCCTGGAACGGCACGTCTTACCCGCTTTCCTTCGAGGGCGGCTGGCTGCCCGTCGGGATCGACATGGTTGACGGCAATACCGGCTTCCTGCCTCTGGCTGGATGGGACAGCACCAAGCAGATGTCCGTAGTCGCCAAGATACTGAAGACCACGGACGGCGGAAAGACATGGACCGACATGCAGGTCAACATGCAGGTCGGAACGCTTGAAAGCATGTTCACGCAGCCGATCTTCATCAGCGACATCGCGGGGACGTACTTCTGGAAGGACGCTGACGGGCAGGTCAGGGGACGTGTCGCGGGCGCGGCCTTCGTGGCCGAGGGCGGCAGCAGCGGTGGCACGCCGCCCAAGTATTACTATCTCGCCACGCTCGACCTGGCTGGCGACGGAACCTGGACAAAATACCCGGAACTCGGGAACGTCAAGATGGACATGATGGGCGGCGGCACCGTGATTAACACGCCCAGGCCTTTCGACGCGGTGTTCATCGACCAGTACAGCGGCTTCGCGGTCGGTGAAAAGGGCACCGTTTTCCGGTTCCAGTACAAATGCACGGCCCAGTCGCAGTGCGATTTCGGATATTACTGCCACCCGAAACAACTGACCTGTCTTTCTTGCGCCGACATCGGTCTGACCGATAACGCGAACGCCATCACGCATTGCGCCGGCTGGACGCCTCCCCCGGACGACGAGGAACTGGCGGGGCGCGACGCCTGGGAGCCGGGCAACGACGACGCGACGAACCTGGTCGACGCAACCGGCGGAAAGGATCTGGCGGGCTGGGACGGCAACGGCACCGGCGGCTGCCACGCCGGCCATCATGGACACCTGGCGTCCGCCATACTGCTGCTGTGCGTCGCCGCCGGAATGCTTTTTGCCGTGGCCCGCGCCAGGTTGCGCGCACACCGCCGGGTCAGGCACCCCCGGGAATCATCGGTCAATCAGAAAGGCTGAAAAGGCTGGTTAAAGGACTTCTTCCGGCTCTTCGGACTGGACAGGTTCCTCGCCGGGGGTTTCGGCGCGCGGTTCTTCGGGCTGCAGGGGCTCGATCCGGGCCGCCGCCCCCCCGGATGCCATTCTGGCTCTTGCCGACAACCTGCGCTTCCTGATTATGAATACCAGAACGACCACACCCGCGAAAAGCACCGCCACGGCACCGAAAAGCACGTTAAGCCACAGCTTCGACGCATCGCCGCCGGCCGCGACCTTGTTCAGTGCCTTCCACCATTCCTGAAGCGCGGCGAAGGTCTGTTCCGAAGTCGGCGCGGTTTCCCGGCTGATTTCAGGACACGCGCGGAACGACGCATCAGGGTACAGCTTGTCAAAAAGCCGCTTGAGCCATGCCGACTCGGTCGCGTTAAGTTCGGACTTGCCGGCGCGGCCCCAGGCGGACTGGTACGTGACGAGATCCGGCGCGACAGAAGCCAGGCCGACCATGATCACGCCCTGTTCGCCATCTTTTTTCAGCGCCAGAAGCACGCCCGGGGCGGCTTCCTTCACCGACCAGACCTCGTATTCCCCAAGCTCCGAGACCCGGGCGCGGATGATCTTTTCCGCGCAACCATCGGCGGCCCGGGCTTCAGAAACGCCAAGCGACGCCGTCAGCGCAACCACGACTGCAAAAACCAAACCCCGCAGACAAACCTTCATCAGGCACCCCCGGACAATGAGTCGAACAACATAAGGGACCGTCGGTCAACGAGCTCCGGCCCCGCACAAATATAGTTCATCACTGGCCATCGATTCAACCAGGCGGCAGTGTCTTTCAAGCCACGCGCAATCCCGGGGCGACCATGTGAAACCGCTGCCGTTTGAACAGTTCTGCTGAAGCCTCGCGTACCAGAACGCCCCGAATCTTTCCCTGAAGCGCTCAAGCTCTGGCCACTGGCCCAGATGCCACCCCCAGTAGCGCTCGAAACCGATGAGCGTGTACGCGCGGATCCGGCCGGAAGCCGAAGGCGCCTCGAACATCATTTCGTCAAAATTGCGCACTACCACCGGCTCCACCCCGGCCTGCGCGGGGGTCACCGGGCCAAGGTGGTAAAGATAGGGTTCGGATTCGTAAGCGGGGGTCACCAGCACCACAATGCGTCCGTCCGGGCCAAGGCCACGCGCTGGTTCCTTCATGATCTCATCGGCGAACATCCGGTTGGACACCGACCTCCACAGAAATGGCCGCGTGGCATCCGCGACCGCCGCGACCGACGACGGTTCCGCGAACATCAGGCCGCAGGTCGACAGCAGAAGAACGATCATGACGACCGACGCCGCGACATGGTGCCTGAGGCGGTCCACCACACCGGCAAGCAGGATCATCACGACCGCGGAAAAACCGACCGAATATGAAACTTCCCAGTGGATGATGCCCGTCGTCGCGGCCACCGCGGCCAGATAACCACCGGCCAGCCCGGCCAGCCACAACGCGCCGGGCAACCTGTAGAACCTGGCTGCCGCAATGGCGGCCGGTACCAGGAAGCCCAGGCCGCCGGCAAGCCCGGTCGTGATCGCCAGCATGTCCATCGCGAACCCGGGCGGCAGCGACGAAGCCTGTTTCGTTCCCATGTCGAAGAAGAAGAAGGGCAGCAGGGGAAAGAACAAAAACAGGCTCCACAGGGCCGCCGCGCCGGTCGCCAGCAACGCCCGGATGTCACGCCGCCGCCCGATGACGACGAGCAGGTACATGCACACAAGCCATATCAGGGCGACATAATGCGTCCAGGCTGCAAGGGCCCCGAAAACGGCCAGCATGACGGCGTCCCGATCCCGGCCGCGTCCGGACGCCATCCGGTAGGCCGCCGGCACCGCGGCCAGGATGAACGTCATCATCGGAAGGTACGCCCGCATCGTCGCGGACCAGACCACAAGGCCGCAGTTCACGGCGACAAACGCCGCGGCGATTATCCCTGCCCGGCGGGAAAACAACTCCCGTCCGGCGTTCCTGGCCGCCCACACCAGCCCCAGGCCGAACAGCACAATCGGAATCCTGAACGCGACCGGGGAACCGGAAAGCGGGAAGACGAAATGTTCCAGCAGGTTCAGCAGCGGCGGGTTGGTCAGGACCTCGAAGCCGTTGAACAGGATGTCGGGAATCTGCGCGAAGGATTTGTGTTCAACCGAGCCCCATTCGGATCCGTGCAGCGGCAGCAGGAACACGGCAACGACCCGCAGGACCAGCGCCACGCCCATGATCAGGGCCATCCACAAGATGTCGTCCGGAGGCCCCCGGCGGGGGGCATGCAGGTATTCCCGCAGACGCCGCCTTCGCGCGACCGCGGCGATGGCCGCGAAAAGAACCGTCAGCGCTGCCCCAGACAGAAGGAACAACCGGAAATGAGGCGGGCGATCGCCAGGTTTCAGGTTTTCTATCAGCAGCTTGATATGCGGGGGCACGGCCGCATGATCGAATGAATCGAAAACCGAACGGGAAAACGTATCGATGGCCGGATCCCATGGTTCGCCGTCAGGCTTGATTTCGTCGCTTTCCGCCATGGGCGGCGCGGGCGGGGCGGATTGGGCGGCGAACGGGACGGACAGCGCGGCAAACAGCAGCGGCAGGCAGGCCGGAAGCCACACCGATGTCCGTGACCAGCCTTCCCGCATGAAATCCCCCGCCCCAGCGACTGAGAGGTTATCATATGTCAGGTTCACGGAACAAAGGTCCGGGTTCGATGCGCAACATCAAGCTCCTGATACAGTTCGACGGCACTGACTTCTCCGGCTGGCAGCTCCAGGTTACCGACAGGACGGTCCAGGGCGTGCTGGAAGAAGCCCTGGCTACACTGACGGGCCGGCCGGTAAGGGTCTACTCCTCGTCCAGGACCGATGCCGGGGTTCACGCGTTCGGCATGGTCGTCAATTTCAAGATGGAAACCACGCTTCCGCTTGTCGCCTTTCATTACGGGTTGAACGGCCTGCTGCCACCGGACCTGCAGGTTCTCGGCGCGTTTGACATGCCCGACAGCTTCAGTGCCCGCTTTTCGTCCATCGGAAAGACTTACGTCTACAGGATCCAGACCGGCGACACCAGGTTCCCGCTTGAGGCCAGGCGCTCATGGCATGTCCGGGGCGAACTCGATGTCGAGGCGATGAAGCGGGCGGCGGCAGTCATGGTGGGAAGACATGATTTTTCCGCCTTCAGGTCCGCGCAATGCGATGCGGACAACCCGGTAAGGACGGTCGACATGCTGACGGTCGAAAGGGGCCCCGACGGGATCATCGAAATCACAATCAAGGCGCGCGCATACCTGCGAAACATGGTCAGGATAGTCGCGGGCACGCTTGTCGAGGTCGGACGCGGAAAGAAGGATGTCGACTGGATTCTTGAACTGCTTGAATCGGGCGACAGAACAAAGGGCGGCATGACCGCGCCCCCGCAGGGATTGTTTCTTGTGAAGGTGCACTACCCCGAACCGGTCACGCCTTCCTGCGACGCCTCATGACGCTCGTTACGACCTCGAGGTCCCTGCGGCCGGTACCCCTCGTGACAACAAGCACCACCAGGAAGACAGCCACGGCGGCGACCGGCTTCAGGATCCATGGGACATGGCCGTCCAGGAGGAATGCCGCAAGAAGGCCGGCGGCCGCGGAAACGACCGACGAAACGAACGTCCATATCCACTGGTAACTGCGATACATCCGGACGGTCAGCACCGCTGACACGGTCGCGCCGCAGAAAGCCCCGGCCAGCGTGGAAACGGCAGCCGCCATTGGCAGGCGGTCAACCGGAACGAACCCGGGAGCGGCCGCGAGCATCCCGAACTGCACGACCACGGCACCGACACCACCCAGAACGGAGATGACCGGCCGGCCCGACGACGCGATCACCGCGTTGCCGACATACATGAAGGCCAGCAGGGCGCCCGCGGCAAGCATTATGACAAGACCCGGCGCACCGGCCTCGAATCCATTCTTCAGCAGGCGGAGTATCTCGACCGGGGCTGAACCGAACAGCACGACAGCGCCCCACGACAGGATTGCCGCCAGGCGGAAGGCCCCCGAAACCACGTTGGATGCCCCCTGCCTGTCGCCGGAACTGCACGCGGTGGATACCAGCGGAAACACGATGAACGTAAGCGAAATCACCGCCTGATAGGGCAGCAGCGCCACGTTCTTGGCGAAGCCGTATATCCCGGCGACCAGCGAGGCATGATCCGCCACGCTCGCGGACGTTCCGGCCGCGGAGCCATGCCCGATAACGGCCTTCAGCCATATGACGTCGGCCTGAAGAAGGAGGTTCAGGACAAGGGCATAGGCCGCGAGCGGCAGAAGATAACTTAAATACCTACCCGTAAGGCCCTTCTGAACCACCCCGGAAGGTGCGTTCCCGACGACCCGACCCGCAAGCAGGACGGCAACCAGCAGCACAATCCAGGCGGCCGCGGCGAAGGCGCCATAAGAAAGGGCAACCGAACCTGTCGCGACAACGGCCGCAATCATCAGGACCGTCTTCAAGGTTGAAAAAAGAATGTCCAGACCGGCCTGGCGGCCGAAATTCCGCGTTCCGTTCAGCAGGCCGATCATTGTCGAATAGATCATGTACGCGACCACGACCAGCGAAGACACCATCAGCGGCATGGAAATCCCCGGATCGTTCAGGACGTTCGCCGCGATCAGGCCGGAAAAGCCGAAGAACAGCAGTGCAATCGGGCCGAAGAAGGCAAGCTGGCCGACAAGCGCGGTACGCCGGACCTGCCTCAGATCGGCCCCGGTTTCGCTGGCCAGTTTGCTGACAGCCTGGACGGATGCGGTGATGACAACCATCGTGACGACGTTCAACAGCCCGGATACAACCCGGAACTGACCGTACAGCACGTCGTTGTCAAAAAGACGGGGAAAGGCAAGTGAAGTGAATGTGGCTGTCAGCAGGAACCACAGTTTGGCACCGGTGATCAGTACAAAGCCCCTGCCGGCTTCCCTGAGTCCCTTGCTGTCGGACATCGACCAGGCCTTTGCGCAGCCTCAAAATTTGCGCAGAAAGTTCGCGTGATCTATTACCACCGGACACGGAAAACCGCAAAAGGGGGTGCTATAATCCAGCCGCACCAGGCAATGGTCCCGGGCGGCATGATTAATTCCGACAGAAACGGCACGACAATCGAACTGGCCGTAAGGCCGCGCTCTGGCAGGTGCCGGGTGGTGGAAGCGACGGCCGACCGGGTCAGGATCGAGGTCTGTGCGCCCCCGGAAGGCGGAAAGGCAACCAGGCAGGCGCTCAAAACACTGGCCGACGCTCTGGGGGTCCAGGCGTCGGCGGTCGAGCTGCTGAAGGGGCAGACCTCCCGGCACAAGACGGTCCGGGTCGACGGACTTGACGCGGCCGACTGTCTTGCCAGGCTTCAGGCGGCATCCGGATAATATTTGTGCGCAGGAACAGGATTGAAATGGCTGAAAAAGGCAAAACGGCTGGCAAGCCCCGAAACTCAAAGAATTCAGACAAACCCCTGTTGAACGCCTGGCTGGCAATTCTGCTGGCGGTGGCGGGCGGGGCGCTGATCGTGCTCAGCTTCCCGACATTCGACCTGTTCCCGCTCGGATGGCTCGGCCCTGCGTGCCTGGTCCTGGCGGCAAGGGGTCGCGGTTTCGGCGGGGCGTTCATGCTGGGGCTGCTGACCGGTTTCGTGACGAACCTCGGCGGGTTCTACTGGATCTCCAACATGCTTCAGGACTTCGCGCACATGGAGGTGTGGCTGTCCTGGATCCTGACATGCCTGCTGGTGCTGGTTCAGGGAATGGTCTATGCGTTCGGGGCCGGGATCGCGGCCGGCGTAATCCGCAAGTACCGTTTCCTGCCCTGGATCCTGGTCTTCCCGGTCGTATACACCGCTGTTGAATTCATATTCCCGATGATATTCCCCTGGTACCTCGCCAACGGGCAGCAACTGTTCACGGCGGTCATCCAGATCGCGGATGTCACCGGCGCGGCGGGGATTTCCTTCCTGATCGTCCTGGTCGGCACGGCCCTGGCGGACGTGGCGGCAAGCAGGATCGCGAAAACATCCTTCCCGGTCGTCGGAACCGTCATCGCCGTGCTCGCCCTGGCGGGCACGCTGGTGTACGGGGTCATGCGCATCGGCCAGGTCGATGCGCGGGTTGCCGCCGCGCCGAAGTTCAAGGTCGGACTGGTCGAGGCCAACATCGGGATATGGGAAAAAGAGGCACAGAACCCGGACGGGTCACCGATGGACGGCGCCGCCCAGATGGCGATGCTTTACGGCAACCTCCTGAAGCACCAGTACCTTTCCCGTGAAATCGAACAGGAACACAAGCCGGACCTTATCGTCTGGCCGGAATCGTCTTACTTCCCGCTTTACCGCGTCTTCGTGAAACGAACCTCCGAAACAGCGATCGCGGTTTCGCCAGGGGGTTCCATATACGGATACGGCCGCGACGGGATCAAGATCCGCGGGGACGCCGACGCGAAACTGTTCAAGGACACCGGCCTGAGGGCGGTGGCCGCGGCAAACGAGGAAGACGTCCTTGCGGCAGGCCCCGGCGGGGCCATATACCACTTCGACGGCAGGACATGGCAGCGGGAAAGGACCGACACCGACCGCAACCTGAACGCCATTGCGTGGCACAGGGCCGGACTCGGGGCCATGGCGGTCGGCGACAACGGCGTCGTGCTTTACCGCCACATGCCGGAAGCCGGGGAAGACGGTAAGCCGGTACAGGCAGTCTGGAAGACCGTCGACACGGGCAGGTTCCAGACGCTGAGGGGCGTCGTGGACACCGACTTGTTCGGCTGGGTCTTCTGTGGCGACGGCGGGACGCTGTTCGCGATGGACGCCAACGGTGATGTAAAGGACCTTGCCCCCGCGGGACTGCCGGATCTGACTTCGATTGGCTGGGCGCCGGAAACAGGTGTCATCGCGGTCGGTCACCAGGGGATCGTGGTGCGCGTGAAGGGCCCCAACGAAGTAACTTCGGAACAGCCGGTCAGGAAGGCGCTCCGCTCCGTGGCGGCCGGTAGCACGTCCTGGGCGGTCGGCGATGACGGGGAAGCCGTGGCATGCACCGACAAGTGCAGACGGGTCCCGACCGGCGTCAGGCGCAACCTTAACGCTGTCGCGTCGCAGGGCGGCAACAGGGCAGTGGCCGTTGGCGACGACGGCATCGTGCTGGATCTGCAGGGCGGGGCCGCGATACCGATCAAGGGGGCCCGCGGACGGCTGGTGGGCGTGACCGACATCCCCTACACCGACATCTACCCGTACCCGATCGACACGAAGAGGGTGTATGTGTCCCGGGCCCCGCTGCCTGCGGAAGGCTCATGGAAGGATCCCGCTTCCGGCTACCTTGCCGACCGCAGGACGCCCGGCGCCGACCGCAACGCGGCGATGCGCGGCTTCTCCACGCCGATGATCTTCGGCGCCGCGTCCATGGAAAGATTCCCGCCGCCGGGGCGCGCGCCGATCAAGCACAACACCGCGGTGCTGATGAACGGGGACGGCGAGGTCCTGGGCATGTACTTCAAGACCAAGCTGCTGATTTTCGGCGAGTACCTTCCGATGGAAAGCTGGTTCCCGGTCCTCAGGGAATGGCTGCCCGAAGCTGGCGACTGGACGCCGGGCGACGGTCCGCAGATGTTCGAACTGGGCGATGCGAGGATCGGTATTTCGGTCTGCTACGAAGGTCTTCTGTCGGGATTCCACCGCAATCTGGCGCTGCTGCGCCCGAATCTCCTGGTCAACATCACCAACGACGCGTGGTTCGGAAAAACGCACGAGCCCTGGCTGCATCTTCAGCTTGCGGAACTGCGGACGGTCGAAACCAGGACGTTCATGGCAAGGTCGACCAATACCGGTATTTCTGCCTTCATCGATCCGGTCGGGCGAAGGATCTCCAACACGGGACTTGAAGACGCCGAATACCTTGTCAAGGAAGTGGCCCTTACAAGCGAAGACACTTTCTACGTCCGTCACGGGGATTTATTCGCGCTGGCGTGTTGCGGACTGGCGGCCCTGTTCCTGGCGGCAGGACTCATTCCCCGCCGGAAGTCCTGAACATCTTCTTAAGAAGCTGGATCTCGACTACGTCAATCACCACATGCATGACAACGGGGGCCAGCAGGGCGCCTGACCACATCAGAAGAAGCCCGGCCACAAGGCCGCCGGCAGTCGCCGTCAGCGACCACAGCACGGCCCCGCGCCGGAACGCGCCGTGAACGGCCCCGAACAGGATCGAGGTGAGCGCGAGTGCCGGCAGGTCGCCAAGCATGGATGCCACCAGCGTCCATAACGCGCCCCTGAAGAACATCTCTTCAACCACCCCGGCCAGCAGGGCCACAATAAGGGCGCCGGCAAGGCTCAGGTCGGAAACCGCTGCCGCCTGCACCCGCGCCAGCCGCCTTCCTGCCAGCGTCCACCTGACCAGGGCGAACGAGGAAAGAACCATCAGACCCGCGGCCACCAACCCGGCGGCAACGTGCAGACCGGCCAGTGAAGGGCTTGCCGGAACGAAAGAAAACCCGAACCGGGCAGGAAAAAGGACCGCCCCGACAGTAACGGGGACGGCAGCCACACCATAGAACAGCGCGGCGGCAATAATCATTTTGCGCCCGGAACGCGCCGGGGGCCTGGAACTTTCAGGCAATGCGCGCCTCCCCCGGTACAAAGATGCCCCGCGCGATACCGTGAGCGCGCGCGCCAGCCATGACCACCGCACCTGACACCACGGCTTCGCGTCCGACATGCCCGGAAACCACCGCCATGGGCCCCACGACGGCGCGATCCTCGACAACGGCCCCATCGCAGACCATGACTGGCGCAAGCAGCCTGACACCCCTGCCAATCCTGGCGCCGGCGCCCAGGAAAACACCGGGCTCGACCTCGCGGGGAACCGGAAATCCCAGTCGGGCTGTCAGTTCGCCGGCCGCTGCCAGCGCCCGGAAATTCAGGTCCAGGTAGCTTTCGGGGGTTCCGGTGTCGCAGTACCACATGCTTGAATATTCAACGGCGCCGACATCCAGACCGGCCGACAACATCGGGATCAGGGCGTCGGCAACAAGGCAGGCAGGCGACAGTGTCCCCGGGAAACCGGGCATTGCCGCCGCGAGGCGGTCCACCACATCCCCGTCCACCCTGGCCACCCCGCCGTACACGACGCGCCGCCCGTTTCCCGCCGACGGAAGCCCCCTCAGCGCCACGACACGACCTGACGCGCCCAGTTCCACCCGCCTGTCCGATTCCGGAAGGTCCGGGCCATCGGTAACGGCCAGCGCGGGGGCAGGGCCGTCCGCCATCCTGCGCAAATCCCAGTCGTGGAATATGTCCGCGTTATGGACCAGGAACGGTCCGTCGTCGTCAAGCCTTGCGCGCGCGCCAACAAGGGCACCGCCCGTGCCCAGTATCCGGGATTCGCGCGAGTAGCCGACCGACACCCCCGAACCGGACCCCTCGCCGACCGCCGCGACAATCGCCTCCGGAAGATGATGCAGGTTCACGACGACCTGCGTGACCCCGGCCTGCCGCAGACCGGCCAGCACCCACTTGATGGTGGGAATCCCGAGCACCGGAAACAGCGGCTTCGGGATGACGTCGCTGTATGGCCTCAGCCTTGTCCCGAGGCCCGCTGCAAGCACAAGCGCCTTCATCTGTCGAAAGGCTCCGGCAGGTACTTCGCCAGCACGCGCCTCGCGCCGTCGTATTCCGGAAGCGCGCGAAACGCCTCATCCACGTATGCCAGGGACTGGGGAATGTTCGGAAGAAACTTCGGGTTGCCCTTGACCCTGTCGATGTACACGAACCGACCGGCATCCTTCAGCTTGCGCTGCAGCGCCTGCAGATGGAAGAGCCGGCACAGGTCGGCGATTTCGGGCATTTCCGGCAAAACGTCCTTCCCCACGTCGCGGTAATACGAAAGGAAGTACTCGACCTCGTCCGAGCTGAACTTCACATAAGAATCGCGAAGAAGCGCGACCATGTCGTAAATGAACGGCCCCTGAAGTGCGTCCTGGAAATCGATAACCCTGACCCTGCCGTCCCGGATCATAAGGTTGCGACTCTGGTAATCGCGGTGGACGAACCCCTGACGCATCGAGGTCAGACGCCCGGTCACATCCGCGAAAAATTCCCTGATCATGGCCGCGTCGCACGCGTCCACGGTCCTGCCGGTCCAGGCCAGCAGTCCCCATTCGAAGAAATGTTCGAATTCCCAGATAAGCAGATCCCTGTCAAAGAAGCGCCGGAAGGCAATGTTTCCAGGGTCGGGCGAGGCGACTGTCCATGCCTGCATGTCAACCAGGACGTCGATGGCCCACTGATAAAGTTCAACCCTGGATCCGTTTGCAGCCAGGGCTCTTTCCAGCGTCACGTCGCCCAGATCTTCCAGAACCAGGAAACCCCGCTCAAGGTCCTCCACAAGGATCGATGGCACGGCAACCCGGCCCGCGGCCAGGTATGACGCGACCTCGGAAAATGGCAGGCTTCGAACCTCGGCCGGGCCGCCGCCTTCCTCGCTCTTGAGCGGCTCGACCGCGAGCTTCATCACCATCCAGGACGCGCCGTCCGAAATCCTGCTGACGCGATGATAGGACCGGTTGGATGCATCGCCGGCAAGCCGCGTGACGACGAAGCCGCTTCTGGCCAGCCCCTTTTCCGACAGGACAAACGCTTCCGAAACGCAATTCAGAACGGGATCCGCCGAATCCATCGGTACTACCCCCACATCGACCTGGCGAGAATAACCGATCGGATGCGACAAGGCCCAGTGGAGGGGGAAAAAAGCTGTCTGGGATGATGGGGTGAACGATTACTGGTAGAGGCCGGCGTCAACAAGAACCTGTTCCATCACGGCGATACGGTCTTCCAGATCGTGGATGGTCTGGGTCTGCCTGTTGATCTTGTCGTCCAGGTACTTGCTGGCGACGAGCAGGAAGCCGACTGAGTCGTTGGCGTACCAGCCCTGGCCGCCGTTGGTGATGATGTCAGGCATTTCGTCAAGGATCGCGCCGACGTGCGGAACATTACGAACCCGCATTTCATCCGTTTCCGGGGTCGCGGCCGTCTTGGCGGTTTCTTCGTTGTACAGCCAGGTCGCCGGCTTGATCTGCTGGATCGCGGCGCCGATGGCACCCATGTCGCGATCGTTGAGGTACCGGATGTCCTTCTTGGCCTTGCGTTCCGATGTCCACACGCTGTTGACCGAGTACATGAACGCGAAGCGCCTGGAGGACATGCCGACCGCGCCGGCATTATCGCCGGCGGGCGTTACCGTCGTATTGCCGTTCATACGAATACCGGTGCCCCAGTCGCCGTTGCCGACAACGAAGATACCGTTGGTACCGTCAACACGCAGCCCCTGATGAACACGCAGGTAGTACGTCGAGATGTACTGTGAGTAGATTTCATAGGCGTTCGATGTGTTGCCCGCGTCCATCACACAGGTGGGGGAAGCCAGGTCAATAACGCTGTATGCGTAGGTTGATCCGTAGAACCTGTTGGCGCCACCAACGTCAAGGTTCAGGTACAGGTTCGGGTCACTAACGCCCGGGTTGATTACCAGGTGATGGCCGTTCGTGCGGAACGACGGAAGCGACGTACGGGCGTTGCTTTCCAGCGCGAACACGATCTTGTTGGCGCCTTCGTTGCGCATGTAGATGTCGCCTGCCCCTGCGGCCGGCGGATTGATGTAGACCTGAGCGCCGTCACCGGCGAACTGACCGTTGCCGCCGGCGGGATCGCCGGGCCACGATGAGGTGCGGAAGCCGTTCGCATTGATGACGTTGTAAACACTGGTGTTGTTCGGATCGACGTAGTAGCCGGTCGAGTTGGCGTCATACCAGGTGCCGTTGAACGCGTAGGTCGTGCCGTTGATGTAGTTCACCGCCGTTCCCGTGCGGGGAATTTCCGACGTTGCCGTCTGCAGTGAATTGAGCATGGTGTGCGCTGCAGGATCAACGTAGTACGAGCCGTTGTCTTCGTCATACAGCCTCTTGGCATGCATCACGCCGTGAACGGTCAGGATCTTGTTTGCGCACAGGGGGTCGGCGATGTTGAACATGTCGACCTGGGCGCAGGTATTGGAGTTCATGAACAGCGTTTCGCCGGTGGCGCCGGTGTCGACCGACTTCGTGTAAAGGGCGAAACCGGTACCGGTGTTCTTCAGGCCGTACACGGGGTTAGTGTTGTAAATGACCTCGTTGGTGCGGGTGATGTTCAGATACGAAGTCAAGTTGGGATCGACGTACCAGGTGGAGGCGTTGGAGTCGACAAACCTCTTCGCCCAGACTTCATCGGCGGTGACCCTGCCGGTGGTCGTGAGGGCGAGGTTGCCGGCCAGATCCGCGCCGGTAATCGTCTGGTCAAGGATGTCCGTACCGGTGACCGTGTTATTAACGATCTGGGTGCTGTCGACACAACCGGCCGCCTTGCAGATCAGGTTTCCGTCGAACTGCAGGTTGCCGGAATGGTAAGCGTTCCCGCCGGTGGTGAAGAGGTGCTTCCTGCCTGAAATACCGGATTCAGCCGCGATTTCGAAGTACGACGCGTCCGGTGTAGCGGCGGCGGCGCCGAGGAAGAGCGTTACACCCGCTGCACTGTTCGATTCTGCCGTCGTTTCAGCCATCTTTGCCTGGTAGGAGCCGGGATTGTCGCCGGGATCCAGGAACGTAATGTATTTGCCGTTTCCGATTTCAAGATTGTCCAGTGCGTTTTCGAAGTAGCCGTCGTGCACGTGGCTCTTCGCGGCAACCAGTGCCCAGTCCGGCGTAATCGAGCCGGAGCTGATGGCGATACCGGAACCAATCTTGACCACGCCGAGGTCGGTCGCCGTGGCGGTCGTAATCTTCGAGCCGGTTATAGGACCGCTGATGTCGAGGTTGACGACAGTGCCGTCCGCGATGTCGCCGCTGGCGACGCAGCCGACGCAGTCGAGGTTATTGGCCGCGCCGCCCTTGGTTGCGGAAGCCGCCCAGTTGAAATCGACTTCGCCGGTGCTGACGCAGGGGAGGCTGTCGGTGCGCGAACAGAGCAGATCCTTCGCCGGGCCGCCCTTCGAACCTGAATCCGCGTAGTTGACACCCATGTCGTTGGTACCGACGCAGCCAGTACAGATCAGGCCGGAAGCTTCGCCGTTTTCGGAAGCTGACGCGGCGTAATTGAACTGGACTTCACCGGAGCCGACGCAGTCCGTGCAGTTGACGTCGGAAGCAGCGCCACCCTGTGTGGAGGAGGCAGCGTATCCGAAAGTCACTTCAGCAGCGTCAACGCAGGGCGATGCAACGCAGTTCAGCCCCGACGCAGCGCCGTTCTTCATGGGAACGCCCGACGCGTCGACGCCAGCCGCGTAAGCGACGCCGATATCGTTATTGTCGACACAGCCGCTACATGTCACGCCCGCGGCGTCGCCGCCCTTTGTCGCGCCGAGCGCCCAGTTGACGCCAAGCTGCGTGTCGCCGACGGCACCGGAAGCGATCTTGGTGCTGATGACCGCGCCGTTGGCGAGATCCGGGGTGCCCACCTGACCGTCCGTGATGTTGCCGGTATACACCGAATTGGACGCGAGCTTGGCATTCGTGATCGACGCGTTGTCGATGTTGCCGGTCTTCACTTCCAGCGCCCCGATGTTCGCGGAAGTGATGGAGCCCGCGGCGATGTCGCCTGGCGCGCCGCCGGAAACGCAACCGTAGCAGTTCACGTCGGTGGCCGGACCGCCTTTCGAGTCGGACGCGGCGTAGTTGAACGCCACTTCCAACGCGCCGACGCAGCCTTCAGGCCTGGTGCAAGCCAGGTCGGGGGCCGGGCCGAGCAGTTCGTCCGCCTGCTCGGCGTGTTCCGCCTGGATGGCGAAACCGACCGAAGTCAGCGGGATCCTCGACAGTTCGGCATCAGGATTGACCGTTATCCCGAGATATGCGGCAGTCCTGTTGACGAACGCTGTCGCCGGACACGTCACTGAGGTGTTGAAAACGCCGCCAGTGACCGTGATGCTGGCAATATTCTGACAAAGAGTATTACCGCCGGCCACAGCGTCGTAAATCACGAACCTCATCGAGTACGTTCCAGTTACGACTTCACCGCCCACGTTTCTCAGGACACCCTGAATGTTGATCCCGTGCGGAACGGCATCAAGCGCCAGCGCGTCAGGCATGTACAGTCCCACGCAAAGCGCGACTGCTGCCACATACTTGAGAAGCGACTTCATTGGGTCACCTCCAGTCCAGATACCTGCGATTCATCAACGTACCACCGTCGGCGTGTCAGCCGGCAGCGACCCCCGAGGACAGATTTTCGCCGTTTCTTGCCACCCGGTACGCATCATTTTCATAGTGATGCGACCCCCCGAAAAACGGTGTTTTCACCCGAAAACCTGAGTTTTCGAACAGTTGCACCATTTGTGGCGGCACCGGCAAAAGCCGACCCCATACCAAAGGCTTATTTTAGCACTCTTCATGCCACACGACCACAGGAACTGTTAAAAATCCGTCAATCATTTGCAGCAATTGACCGGCGCGGCATGGCGGGACCATTTCCCACGGCCCTGTTTCGTTGACATCATGCCCTTTGAAAATCTATTCTCAGCTAAGTTTCACGGGAGGGTCCTGATGAAAAAGGGATCTGCTCATCCATTATTGTCGTTACCCGCCCTGGCGTTCCTGCTCGTCGCGGCGACGGCCTGCGGCAATGACGGCGACGAAAAGAAAGAAAAATCGGTTGCCCCGGAGTCCGCCACCGAGGACGGCAAGACGGACCAGACGGCTAAGAAGCCTTCTGACAGGAAGAAGGCCGCGGCCGAAAAGGCGCCTGTTTCCCGGAAGGTCACCGACGACGCGGCGGTTTCCGGCCGTGCCGCCGGCAATCTTGAAGCTGCCGCGGCCGTAAAGGCGGAAAAACCCGCGCCTTCCGGAACGGTTCCCAATCCAGGGGCCCAGGCGACCACGGCGACGGGTGATGCGCAACCAGCCACGGCACCGAGGCCACCGGATCAGATGGCGGCCAGGCCGGACCCCTCGCGCCCGCCTCTGGCAGACCCCAGGCTCCTGCTGACGATGGTCGACGTGTCGAAGATCGCCCCGGCTAAGGCCAGGTTCCGGAGGGAGCCACTGGCCGGAATGCCCAGGACCGAAGACGGCGACTCCATCATGTACGCGCCGGAAAAGGGCGATGCCTTCGGCTTCGCGCTGCAGCTTTTCAGGACCAGGAACGCCCAGGAGACGAAGAAGCGATACGACGCGCTGCACGCGTCGTACCCGAACAGCCAGGAAATATCGTCGGTTTCGGGCAAGACATTCTTTTCATACTGGGATGAGGTCATGCACATCGGATTCGTCCATCCGGCAAAAAACATGATCGTCGTGGTGTCATGCGGACGCAGTTACTGTGACAGCAACCAGCTGATGGAAATGGCCGGAACCATTTCGGAAAGACTTAAATAGACAATTGACGGCCCGTGGCCGCCCGGCCGACCGCCTCGCGGATCCTCAGTGCAAGCAACGTGTTTCTGGGTTCTTCCCCGAAGTTCGAAAGAGCCATCCCGATCGCCTTCGCGCTGCCGACCAGAACCACAACCTTCCGCCCCCTGGTGAGCGCCGTGTAAAGAAGGTTCCTGCGAAGCATCACGTAATGCTGATTGTGCATGCAGATAACGACGGCCGGAAATTCACTGCCCTGCGACTTGTGCACCGTGACCGCCGAGGCGGGGGCAATGTCGTCAAGGTCCTCGCGGCGGAAAACGACCTGGCGGCCGTCAAAACCGACGACGATGCCACCGCCGGACGCATCACCAACCACAAGGCCGATGTCACCGTTGAACACGTCCAGGTCGTAGTTGTTCCTGGTCTGCATGACCCTGTCGCCGGCGAGGAACCTGCCTTCAGGCTCGTCGACGCAGGCAGGATTCAGGCGCCGCCTCAGTGCGTCGTTGATCGCGTCCGTGCCGCACGACCCTTTGCGCATCGGGGCCAGCACCTGGATGTCCCTGACCGGGTCAAGCCCGAACCTGGCTGGAATCCTGTCGCAGACGAGCGTGACCACCATTGCCGCCGCCTCGAGAGGGTCTTCCCGCATGACGACATGGAATTCGCCGGGGTCCGATTCCGACGCGGTGTCCGATCGTGGCATGACCCCGGCAAGCACGTTGTGGGCGGCCGACACGATCGAACTTCCTTCCGCCTGGCGGAAAACCTCGGTCAGGCGCGCCACCGGCACCATCCCTGAAGCAATCAACTGCCTGAACGGGTCGCCCGGACCGACCGGGGGGAGCTGGTCGGCGTCCCCGACGAAGGTGATGCGGCAGCCAGGCCGGACAGCCGACACCAGCGCGAAAAATATCTCCGTGTCGATCATTGAAGATTCGTCGACGACGACCCAGTCGGCGTCGATCGGGTTCGAAGGGTTCCGCGCGAAGCAATCCGTGGCCGGATTGTATTCGAGCATCCGGTGAATCGTCATGGCGTCGCAACCCGACGTCTCGCGAATCCTCATGGCGGCGCGTCCGGTTGGGGCGCAGAGCGCGATCCTGATGCCCTTTTCGCGACACATGGCTGTCAACGATGCCGTGACCGTTGTCTTTCCCGTGCCGGGACCGCCCGTCAGGACGGAAACAGAACACGAACAGAGCCGGTGGAGGGCGTCGAACTGGGAGGGGGCCAGCCTGTCGGAGCCCGCGAAGCTTCCGGGGTCCACCGGCCCGACACCCGCAAGGGCAAGCCGGGACAGGGCCTCCGCGGTTTCCATTTCATTCTTCCAGTGATGCGGCAGGAACAGAATCCTCCCCCCATCCCTTTCCGCGCTGACCAGTTCTCCGGCGGCAGCCATCGTTTCCAGGCGCGACGACACTTTGTCCGCCGGAACCCCGGCCAAAGCACAGGACTGCTCCAGCAGGCGATCGAACGGCAGGAAAAGGTGGCCGGCCTCGCCAGCCTGTGAAAGTACGAATCGTATTGCCGCAGCCAGCCGCACCGGCGAATCGCGTGAAATTCCGATCGCCAGCGCGATGCGATCCGCCGACAGGAAGCCGAAACCCCTCAACTGGCGCTGAAGTTCCCAGGGATCGGCCGCGACCCTGGCAGGGGCCGACTCGCCCCATTTCCCGGCAATCCGCGCCGCCTGGGAAGAAGTCAGGCCCATGTCGCACAGGAGGATGACCGCCTCGCGAATGGAAGCTGATCGTTTCCAGGCAGCCGATATGGACTCTGCACGCACCTTTCCGATGCCGGGACATGTGGTCAGGGAGGGGGCGCCACGATCAAGGGCGTCGCGCAGGCCGTCACCGAAATGATCGTGGAGCTTTCCGGCAAGTACCTTCCCGACACCTTCAATCCGGCCTGAACCGAGGAACGCCCTCAATCCGGTGCCGGAAGACGGCACAACCACCATGCCTGAAGAAAACCTGAACCTGCTTCCATAGCGGGGATGGCGCTGGAAATCACCGTTAAGCCTGACCGAGAAACCGGCCTCGACTTCGGGAAGGTCGCCGACCGCCGTCACCAGCGACCCGCTGTATTCGGACGGCGCGGACACCAGGACGTCAAAAACCTGGAAACCGCCCGCAGGGGCCCCGAAGCGCAGCCTTGATACCTCGCCAGACAGTGTGATCAACGTTTCCGCCGTAGATTCCGACAGCGGCAAGTATATCCAAAATCCGACACGGAGAATCCGACGGCGGGCGTGACGTGCAAAATGTGGACACGCGGACTGCTTTGCATTAATTGATGCAATGGAAAACCGGCAAAACCGGCCGGTATTTCAGGAGAAGAAATGAAAAAGTCGATTTACGCCCTTCTAATGGCACTGATCCCCGCCCTGATACCGATGGTTTCCGTGGGCGAACCGCTGCCGATGGTCTACGAGGCCGTGACCCTCGCGACACCACCAGGCACTGGCCAGTCCACAATAGCGGTAATCCCGAGGTCGATCGGTCTTTCGTTCCCGCGGGGGGGCACACCGGAAGCGCCGGCTGTCCTGGCTGTTTTCGAAAGCATGAAGACAAGGTTCGCGGCGGCATACGGGGCAACGACAATCGCGGTGGCGCCCGGGGGGAACACAGCGGTCACGATCAACCTGGACAACGGCAGGAAGGAAAGCTGGCGCCTGGTTCTTGCCGAACTCTTCTTTACCCTCAAGTCGTTCGGCTTCCAGACCGTCACGGCACCCCTGTTTTCGTCGGCGCCACTTGACGCGCTTTCGATTGATGCCGTGGTGATCGTGCCGACCCAGCCATGGTACCGGGCAACGGGACCTGATTTTCCCGCGACCGCGCTGGTGACGCTCGACGGCTCGCGCATGATGGCGACCGATGCGTTCAGGAAGGGGCTCGCGGAAGGGGCCCCGGACCTGGTGAGGATACTTGTCGCAGGCCTGAAATCGCCGGACGACACGGTCAGGCTGGCGTCGGTGGCCGGGCTCGGATTGACCCGGGCCCCGGAAGCGCATGCCATGGTCCCCGCGCTGACCCGCGACCGCACGGTGGCGGTCAGGGCAGCGATCCTGGGACTGGCGTCCTCGGGGAAAATCTTCATTTCGGACGCGGACCTGAAACTGATGGCCGACCAGGACCCCGAACCCGACACAAGGCTTGCCGCGGCAAAGATTCTGGCCGCCAGGGGCAACCATGACTTCGACCACGTTCTGGAACTTTCAAACCTGCAGAGCAGCGACCCCGGTGTCGTGATCGCGTCCCTGAAACGCCTGCGCCAGTCACCGCGGACGGACCTTGCACCCGCCGTGGCGAAGATTCTCTTCACGGACAACCCCGAGGCCCGCCAGCTGGCTGTCGACATACTCGCCAGATTCCGGGCCGCCGGCGTCATGAGCCGCTCGCTTGCGGCCCAGGGCCTCCCGGCCGACGTGGCCGAACCTCTTGCCATTGAAACGGTCAACATCTGCCCGCTGGACGAAACCGCGCTGAACTGGATGGCCCGCAATGGCGGAACTGACACGGCCGCGAGGGCACTGGCCACCGCGTGCAGCCCCGATATTGTCGTGCAGCCGGTAGAATGCGGCGGCGGTGCCAGGATGACGGCCATACTGGCGGCCTGCGCGGGTCGTAAAGAACCGGTGCTGAAGGAACGGGCAATCGACTGCCTCGGAGGCCTGTCGGACATGGCGGCTCTTGATACCCTGATGCCGCTTGTCGGCGACGCGGCCGTCGGAAAAAAGGCGTCCCAGGCCGCGGCGAGGGTCATGTCCGGCCAGCCGCAGAAGAGCCTCGTCGAAATCGTCACCGGAAATTCCCGGGGAAGGCCTGTCGACCGGAAGACGCGCCTTCTTGCCCTTGAAGCCCTTTCGATGCTTCCGGCCGGCACGATGGAAACAGGCACCATTTCCACGCTTAAATCGCTGATGAAGGATCCGGATATCGAAATCAGAAGGGCGGTGGTCAGCGCGCTGGCGCGATCGAAGGACCCGGCGATCCTGGGGACTATCCTCGAAGGAATCGGGGACCAGGACGAAGGCATCAGGCGCGCCGCGGTAGTCGCCGCGGTCGGGATCCCCGGCCAGGCCTCCGACGCGGTCATCAGGAAATCCCTTGAAGACCTGTCCACCCCGGTGCGCATCGCGGGACTTGAAGCCCTCGCGGTCAGACCGATCCCCGACACGCGATCCCGCATCCGCATCCTCGCCGGAAACGCCAGACCGGAAGTCCGCCGCCCGGCGGTCGTCGCGTGGCTGAAAAGCCTTTCACCGGCGGAAGACTCGCTGATATTTCCGTTCGTGTCGCCGCTGCTGTACGACACGGACGAAGAAATCAGAATCATCGCCGTCAACGCCATGGAAGACTTGAACGATTCCCCGTCCGCGAACGCCATCGGCGCCCTGGTGATAGACCAGTCGCCGCGCGTCCGGTCGGCGGTGGCAAGAGTCCTCGGCCTGATGAGGACCAGTGTCGCCCTGCAATACCTTGGAAAGATGGCCGGGGACAGCGACGCGGCAGTCAGGCGGGCCGTGGTCGAGGCGCTTGGCAGGTTCAGACAGGAAGACTCCGGGCCGATACTGAGGTCGATGGCGGAACGTGAAACAGATTCCGGCCTGCGCGGCCTGATCGACGCGACCCTTTCCCGCTGACCATCAATCTCAGAAGAAGGCGTATCCGAGGCCTATTTCCGAAAGCCACGGCAGGTTCAGGTCCGAAAGATCCCCGCTGGACACGAAATAGCCCGAAAACCCGACCTGGACAGTCAGGAAGACCGACCGGGACAGGAACACGTTGACGCCGACCATACCCGTGGCGCCGAACAGGAACGACGGTTCGCTTACTTCGGACGACGCGCACAGTTCCGGGTCGTCGGGCCACAGCTTGCAGCGCGGGTCCGTACTGGACCGGAACCCGCTGAGGTAGTCCATTTCAAAACCGAAATGCGTGAAGACGCGGCCCCATGAAAACACTGCCGAGTAACCGACACCCATCGATGTGCGCAGACTCCAGAAATCGTCCAGGAGGTCGCCGTACCTGTCCTCGATGGAATTGTAAATGTTCACCTTCATGAACACGTCCAGCCCGGGCTGCACCTGATAAGCGAGCCCGACTGCCAGCCCGAGGTTGTGGAACCCGGTGCGCGTCGTGTTGTCGGTGGCGAACATGCTGTACGAAAAGGACGTGTCAAGGAACAGTCTTGGCAGGCGGCGGGCGGTGTCCACGCGGGACGGGAGGTCCGCGCAGGCAAGCCATGCAGACATCGCGGCCGATGCCGATTCGGGACCTTTCCACGCCCTGGTGTCGCGGCTGACTTCGATCCTGTCGGCCGCGCCCGCGACCCTTTCAAACACACGTGTCTCGAGCAGGTTTGAACCGGCCCCGTCCGGCCAGATGTACATGTATGCAAGAGCGTCGACGCGATGCGCTTCCAGAAACGCGGCCATCCTTTCCGTCGTGTCCAGCGGATTCTCGCGCGGGGGCGATTCGACGAAGTCCAGCGCGGCCGCCCGCAGAGCCTTTTCTTCACGCTCCGGGAACCAGCCAGCGCGGAAGCGCCTGCCCGGCGCATGCAGGAACATGTTCTTGAGGGCCACGTGGGCCATTTCCGGCTGGCCGGTCTCGAGCAGGCACAGCCCGAGGTACAGGTGAAGGTCGGAAACCAGTGCCGGATTAAACAGATCGATATAGGACGCCTGCGCCAGTTCGATGGCGGCCTGCAGGGTCTCAATCGCCTCGCCCAGCCTGATGTCGCGATAGCGCTCGATGCCCAGGTGAAGCATCCCGCGGATGACGAACTCCTGCGTGTCGCCTGTCCTTTCGTCCGAAGGCGGGGACTCCCCCGTGCCGAGCGAAATTTCCAGCTCGCCCAGAAGCACCTTCCTCGCGGCATCGAATGCGCCCGCCAGGTCGACCTCGTCCGGCAGGGGAACCTCACCTTCGACAAAAAGGCCGGCCGGCTCAAGCCTGAAATCACGCGCCTGAATCAGGATCACCTTCTTGACAGGCCAGGGTGCGGCGGGGGTTTCAGGGACGGCGGCCCGGGCAGTGGCCGCCACCGAAAAGGCCGCAAGACACAGGATGGTGAAAGACGGCCTCATCTGGCGGCATCCCCCGATTCGGGGCCGGACCCGTGCACGAGCGGGTCATCACACATGAGGTCCTGGCTGGACACTTCCTGCCAGACCTTCACCCTGCGCAGAGTGACGGTCTGGGCCGAAGACCGGTCGCCACCCTCGATGACAATGGTTCCGGTCAGGTAGTCGTCCGAATCCTGGCCGACGATCGGGTCCGGATCCATGTATGTGAACGAACCTATCATGAGCGGCGTCTGGTCCGAACCGGGACAATCGCCGTTCGAAAGGAAGGCGAAGCCCAGTTCACGTTCTTCCACCGAGCCGGTCGCGATATACCGGCACGGACACATTCCGGAGGCTGGGACGACGAACTGGTCTTCACCGAAAACCCTGACGATTCCCGTTATGTCCGGGCCGAACTGCGCGATCATCAGTTCAACCCAGCACCCTTCTGGGAAGGCGGCAACACCGTCGACGACGACTGGCCCCTCGGAACGGAAAACGCCGGACAGCATCCTGCTGGAATCGCATGCGACAAGGGATAGCGACAGCGCGACGACGATCGTGGCGGCGGCATGACTTCGTGGAATGGATGGGACCGGCATCCGGTTAGTCCCCCCGTGGCGTCTTCATTCGGGATCGGAACTCAAGGTCGCGGCCCCGACTTCATCCCCGCCCTCGACTTCTTCGGCCTCGACCATTTCGCCGTCGGGATAGATTCCGGAACATTCCTCGTCCATGACCGGACGCGGCTTCCCGGTCGTGATCAGGCACAGCCTGTCTTCGGCAAGGTCGAGCTGCATCTGGGTAATCAGCCACGCCCGGCGGTTGTGTTCGGCCTTACGGACCGCGACCCTGCGCATTTCGTCCGATTCGGCCAGTTTCCGGCGCAGTTGTTCGACATCCGAACGAAGCAGCCTGACTTCATCGCCGGCGACGTCCCCGGTCACGACGGCCGGCACCGCTTCGGCCGGGGCCTGGCGGGCCTTGTCAAGTCGCGCGGAAAGACTTTCGATTTCGGCCTTCAGGCGGGCATTTTCGCCCTTGACGTGAACCTCGATCGCCCTGGCGGACGATTCGAGGAGCCTGGCGGAGTCAAGTTCCCGTTTTGCGGCGTCCACTTCGGCGGCGGCCGACGAGCACCTCTGCTCGAAATACGAGGCGGCCTTTTCCGCGTTCGCCCTTGATTCGTTCAGGCGTTCAACCTCGCGGCGAAGATCGGCCACGGCCTTGCGCTGGCCTTCCGCGGCCGACTCGGCCGTAACCCGAGCGGATTCGGCGGATTCGGCCTTGCGCACAGCCGACTTCAGGTCGGCTTCCGCCCTGGCAAGACGCGACGCCAAACGGTCCATTTCCGCGCGAAGTTCCTGATTTTCCCTGTTTCCGAAAAGACTCACGCTTACCTCGATACCTGCGCCAAAGAGCCACGGCGCGGCATGAAAAGATCGGGTGTCACAGTTCGACCACGTCGAAGGCGCCGGTCGCAAGGTCAGCCCGGTATTCCAGGCGCCTGGAGATCGCGTTGTCGTCGTCCGGGACGACCACCGACACGTTGTGCGCGCCGAGATCGGCCGAATCAATCTGTGCCCACGCCGCGATGATTACCTTGTCGCCGGCATGCGCCAGATGGGCCGCCGCGCCGTTTATCTGCACGACGCCGGATCCCCGCGCACCCGGAATGCAGTATGTGGTGAAACGCGCGCCGTTCGTCACGTCCCAGACCTCGACTTCCTCGAGCGGACTGATGCCGACTGCATCCAGAAGTTCGCGATCAATCGTGATTGAGCCGACATAATCCACATCGGCGTCGGTTACGGTGGCGCGATGGATTTTGGCCTTCAGGAACCTTCTGACCAACATGATTGCCTCCCCGGGTCAATCTGTCGCAGGAATCGTACCGTATTAATAATTGTAAGTACAGAGTCTTATGCGACAAATACCGTTGATATCACGGGATTCGATCGATACAATACGCACAGTTTGTGTCTGCGCGTCGATTTGCGCCCGGAGGATCTTCCAACATGAAACGATTCCTGACCACGACACTGGCCGCGCTGGCGCTCCTCACCACAGCCGGATGCGGTGAAGATCCGGGCATCAACAACGACCTGCCGGACATCAACATCCCGACCGACACGGTCACACCGGACGAAGGCAGCGAAGACACCGGCGAAAGGCCTGATCTGACCAGCGAAGTGGACGACGCGACCTGCATCGTGGGGTTCGGATTTGCCGGCACGGCGGAATCGGAAGATCCCTACGCTGACCTGATGATGTCCGGAACACAGACCCGCGGCATCCCGATTTTCTACCGTGACTGCGAAGGCGACGACAGTGACAAACTGGTGACGTTCGAACTGGTCGACGGCGAATCGTTCTGCGAACTGAAGCTGGCCAACGACTACACCGACGAAGAAGGCATCGCCTACGGCTCGATCAGCAGCAGGCAGAAGGCTGGTTTCTGCCACGTGAAGGCGTGTGCCGAAGACCAGGTCGACGTGTGCGTCACAGTGACCATTCTGGTCCAGCCTAAGGGCATCCCGCCCCTCAACGTCGATTTTGAACCCTACGCCGGGAACTACCCGCTGAAGATGAACGCGGTCAAGGTACGCCTGATCAAGCAGACCGAAGAAAAGAAGGTCATGTGCGCCGACATCGACCCGCGCGCCATGGTCGGCGGCGACCTCGACAGCAACTGGGCCTCCGTCAACGAAATCATCCAGTTCACCAGCCTGCCGGGCCTGAAGGATGAACTTGCCCAGGACTACACCATCATCGCCATGGCGTATGAATTCGACACCGAAGAAAGCGAAGCCAACCCGCTTCGCGCCTGGTCATGCGACGACACCAGCGGACATGTTGAATACGGCGACCAGACTTGGGTCACGATGCGGCTGTGGGACATCCCGCCGCGCATCACCGGTTCATGGGACATCGACAGCAACTTCGACCTGATCTCGGGCCTGCCGCCGACGGTCGAAAAGATCCTGAACATCCTGATCGGGCTGTTCACCGACCCGACCGGCCAGATCCTGATGCTGATGTGCGACGAAACCATCCTCGGCCTGAACATCGGCAACGATATCTGCGGTTACATCTTTGATGACGCTGAAAATCCAAAGCTGGGCGAATACGGTGCGGTCGGGACATTCGTCGTCGAAATCATCAACGCGATCATTGAAAACCTGCTGATCAACAATTGCCCATACGAAGACGACCCGGACCTGTGTTCCAAGATCTACTTCACGGTCGGTGACGTGGGCGCGATTCTGCAGAAGTTCCGGATCAAGTCCACCATGACCTGCGACGTGGAACCGAAGATCGACTGGGGCAATCCTGAAGCAGGCGCGATTATCGAAAAGGGCGACTGCAGCGAAGTCTGGCACACGGTCATCTTCAGGTGGTCGCTGGGCAAGGACTGCGATCCGTCCGACGAGGAATGCGGCGCCATGTACTTCTCCATGGCCGCCATCCCCGGTATCGAGGAAGCGATCCGCGCCGACATCAGCGGCGCCCTGATCGACGCCCAGTACCTGCAGATCGACCAGCACGCGGTCAACCTGAAGTACGGCGCGCTGATCAATTTCGCGCTTGAAAAGATCCTTCTGCCCCAGGTTTTCGGGGACGGCTCCGACGGACTGCCGGCGGTCGATTCGTACGAAGACCTTATCCTGTCGCTGCTTGCCGGACGTCAGTGCCTGTCGACCGGCTCATGCTGCCAGGATTTCGACAACACGCTGACCACCAAGTACACCTGGCTGCCAAAGGGCCTTGCCGAAGGCGCCTGCGACGCCCTTGTGGAAGTGGCCGTCGACTACATGCGCGACCAGCTCAACGCGCTGGACGCGACGCCGGAAAACTTCAAGGTCGGGACGCCGATCGACGACCCGGCCCTAATGATCGACAACGACGACAACATGTGGTTCGACACCATCGGCACGCAGATGGACAAGCAGGACTGGGACGCGAATCTCGCCATCGGCAGCTACACGTACGACCCCGAAGGTCTGTTCTGGGGCGTCCGGAACTGATTGCCCTTCCGCCGGAAGTCCAGATGACAGATTCAGCACCAAACGTCAGGCTGGGGGTTCTTACAAATCCGGCCGCGCAGCATAACGAACGCTTCCCATACACCCACAGGAACCTGGAAAGGCACCTCGGTTCGATCGGCGACGCCGTCGTGACCGCCAGCGCGGCGGAAACCGTCGACGCGGTCAGGCACCTGCTGGTTGAGCGCGGCATCAACGTGCTGGGCATCAACGGTGGCGACGGGACAATCCACAGCACCCTGGCGGCGCTGATCGACCTGCTGGAATCGGATCCCGCGATCGCTAAGCCGACCCTGCTGCTGCTGAACGGCGGGACCTACAACATCGCAAGCCGCGCCATGCGCACCAACCACAACCCGGTGGATACGCTGCGGCGTTTCACGGGGCGATGGGCGAACGCGCCGCTTGGCTCGGTTTCCACAAAGGAAATCGCGCTGCTGCAGGTGGTTCCGCTTTCCGGCGGCGGCGCGCTGCCGGGGATGGTTTTCGGGTCGCAGGTCATCGCGAACGTGCTGGACCTGTGCGACAACATCGGCGGCGGATACCTCGGGTTCGCCGAATTCCTTATGAAGGGCACGGCCGGGTACGCGTTCAAGACCGCGTTCTTCAACAGCAACAAGTGGCGCCTGCAGCACACGGCGCAGCGCATCGAAGTCGATGGGGTCAGCGAACACGGGACCGTCGGGGTCGTGGCTTCCACCATCGACGTCAAGCTGGCCCGCGGCCTTGTCTGGGCGCTTTCCGCGACCGATCCGGACGACGGTTTCCATTCCAAGATCATCAGGGCGAAGAACCCGTCGGACGTGGTAAGGCTGATCCCCTACCTGCTGTGGGAACTCCCGCACCCGATGGTGGCGGCCAGGCCCCGTACGCACAAGATTACGACGTCCGGCAATTTCACCCTGGACGGCGAGCTGTATCCCGACATGGGTCCGATCGAAATATCAATGAGCGACTGGCGGTTTGACGTCGTGGCCGGGGAAGACATCTGATGACCGGAACCGACGAAAGGACCTCGGTCCGCCTTCCCGTGGATTCAACCGCCTTCCGCACGGCCCGCGCGATTTCACGGACACTGAAGGACGCCGGGCATGAAGCATGGATTGTGGGCGGGTCGGTGCGCGACCTGATCATGGACATCGTGCCCAAAGACTGGGACATCGCGACGTCCGCCAGGCCGGAACAGGTTCTTTCGCTGTTCGACAGGACCATACCGGTGGGCGTCCAGTTCGGCGTGGTGATTGTCAGGAAGTCCGGGCTGGACTTCGAAGTGGCCACATTCAGGGCGGACTGCGGCTATTCCGACGGGCGCAGGCCTGACGGTGTCAGGTTCACCGACCTTCGCGAAGACGTGCTGCGGCGCGACTTCACCGTCAACGGCCTTGCGCTTGACGCCGACACCGGCGAGGTCGTCGATCTCGTGGGCGGGCTGGCCGACATCCGGAACCGGGTAATCCGCGCGATCGGCGACCCGGAACTGCGCTTTGGCGAGGACCGGCTGCGCCAGCTGCGGGCGATCAGGTTCGCCGCCGTGACCGGCTTTGAAATCGAACCGGACACATTCGCCGCCATCAGGCGGAACCCGGCATCGATCGTTTCCGTCAGCGTGGAACGGATCGCCGCCGAGTACACGAAGATGCTGGCGGCGGCCGCCCCTGCCGCCGGGCTTGCGCTGGCGCTCGATGCGGGGCTTCTTGCCGCGACCATGCCCGAGCTGTGCGACGACGAAGAAAACCGGATGGCGATCCGCGTGCTGGACATCCTCAAAGGTTCGGACACGATGCTGATGTGGGCCGCGCTGCTTACGCAACTGGGGCCCGCAGGGGCCGCCGGCGCGATGCACAGGTTGAAGCAGCCCAACAGGGATGCCGCGGCCGTGTCGACCATCCTGGAAAACATGGAAGGGGCCGCCCGTCTGCCCACGGCGGACGTGGCCGTGGAAAAAAGACTCCTGCGCCAGCCCTGGATCAATGAAGGCCTGCGTCTGCTGGAGGCACGCACCGCGATCTCCGGTGGCTCGATTGCCCCGGTTGAAATCGCCAGGCAGAAACTGGCCGGCTACCTTGAATCCGACCTTCGTCCAGCCCCGGTCGTCACAGGTAACGACTGCCTGGCCATGGGCGCCGCCGCGGGCCCGGGAATCGCCCTGACCCTGCGCGAGATAGAAGACGAACAGCTCCGCGGCCGGATCACCGCCCGGGATCAGGCCATCGAATTCATCAGGAATAAGTTGAACAACCGCTGAAGGCGATCACTTCACGCCAAGAAGCTCGACGTCGAACAGGAGAGTGGCGTTCGGGGGGATGACGCCACCGGCGCCGCGGGCACCATAGCCCAGTTCCGGCGGAATGATGAGCTTGCGCTTGCCGCCGATCTTCATCGAGGCGAGCCCTTCGTCCCAGCCCTTTATGACCATGCCGCGCCCCAGCGTGAAGCTGAACGGCTGGCCGCGATCGACCGAACTGTCGAACTTCTGGCCGTTCGTAAGGGTGCCCGTGTAGTGCACGATGACGGTCTGGCCAGCCTGGGGCTGCGCGCCTTCGCCAATCTTGTAGTCCACGTACTTCAGTCCGGTCGGGGTCGTGATTTCTTTTGCTTCCACTTTTTCCGCCTCTTTCTTAACGCTTTCCTGCTTGCATCCGGTTGCAAGGAACACCATCGCCAGGCACACCGTTGCCGACAAAAGGAACCGGGTCATCGTCATACCTCCATCGGAAGACACGGAAATTTCCGCCATCCCACGCCATGTGTCAAGCAGGCTGGCGGATTTTCATCCGCCCGTACAAGCCCCACACCTGAACCTGCGCCTGACCATGACCCTGACCCTGTACCTGAACCTGTACCTGAACCTGAAGGGCGGATTTTCATCCGCCCGTGGAATCAATGAATCAACTTCACGATGGTGCGCGCGAAATCCCGGGCCGCGGCCGGCCCGTCCGCCGTGACCGTCCATTCCGAAACGACCACCGGCTGATCGACAATCACGGCGCCGCATGAAACCAGTTCGTCCCTGACGGATTCATGGCCTGTGGCCCGGCGCATTTCCAGAATGCCGGCGCGGGCCAGGACCAGCGGCGCCGCGCATAACGCGCCCAGGACGCGACCGGACGCGGCAGCGTCGACCGCCAGGCGGCGCGCGGACCTGTCATCAGCCATCACGTTCGCCCCGTCGCCGCCGATGAAAACCACCGCGGCGTATTCCCCCGGCCGGGCGTCCCCGTACGAACATGTGGAACTGACGCGGGTTCCATAGGTACCCGTGATCAGGCCGGCCCTGTCCGAGCATGTCGCGACCTCGAAACCGGCGGCGGCGAAGACCCCGGCGCACTCACGGTATTCGTCGTCGTTGAAATCCCTCCCGGCCAGCGCCAGAAGTATCTTTCCTGTTTCGTCCCACGGCAGCCTGTCCATGACAATCTTCCTGATTCAGACGGTCCAGCCCATTTCACGCATCGCCGCACCGGCCAGGTACAGCGAGCCGGCCATGACAACAGTTCCCGACACCCCGGCAAGCCCCCGGGCGCGACCGACCGCCGCCGCGATGCCGGGCACAACTTCCACGCCGACCCCAGGCCCGGCATGCTTCCGTGCCACGGCAGCCACGATTTCCGGATCGGCACCCCCATCGAAAGCGGTTTCGACGATGCCGTCGGCCAGCGGGGCCAACAGGGCAAGCACGCCTTCATAGTCCTTCTCCGGCTTCGTGGCGTGTACCAGTATCAACGGCCTTGCCAGGCCGGCAAGCTCCTGACGGAGGCTTTCGGCGGCATGGACGTTGTGGCAGCCGTCAACGATTGTGTCCGGGGCGGAAGCGACCTTCTGAAACCTGGCCGGCCACGATGCGGCGGCCGCGCCGCGCCGGAACGCGTCATCGTCGACCTCGAAACCGGCCGATTCCCGCAGGCATTCGACCGCGGCCACGGCCAGCGACAGGTTGCTGTCCTGCCATCGGCCCGCGAGCCCGGGAACAAGCCCGTCATGCACGCCTGACCAGCCTTTCCAGGACATCGTCGCGCCGTGCCGTGTCACGCGGAAATCAACACCCTCACGCACGGGTTTCGCCCCGATCCCTGCCAGGGCCGGCCCGACGGTCGATTCGAACAGAAGCTCGTCCACGCCGGTCACGAATGGGCGCCCGCGCCTGGCGATGCCGACTTTTTCGGACGCAATCGCTTCGCGCGTGCCGCCAAGGAAACCAACGTGATCCAGGCCGACATTGGTCAGGACCGAAACTACCGGTTCCGCGACATTGGTCGAGTCGAACCTTCCGCCCATGCCTATTTCCACCACGGCGACATCGACAGCCACCCTTCGGAAGGCAAGAAAACCGATGGCCGTAAGCGCCTCGAAAAACGTCGGCCGAACGTCGCCGGACTCGACCACGGACCTGAGCTCATTTCCCAGTTCCAGAAACAGGCCGGCATCGATCATCCGCCCGTCAATCGCTATGCGCTCGCGCACATCGACGAGGTGCGGCGACGTGAAGCGGCCTGTCCGGTAACCTGCCGCCCTTAGTATAGATTCGATAAAACAGGCGGTTGAACCCTTGCCGTTCGTCCCGGTCACCAGCACCACGGGATATTCAAGCTGGGGATTGCCGAAGGCGCCCATGAGGGCTTTCATCCTGTCCAGGCCGGGTACAATCCCGGAACGCTGCAGGGAACCAAGAAAACCGAGCCTGAGGACGTCATCCATCGGATTATTGTCCGGGCATCACTCAAGGAAGGTCTTGAGCTTCTTGGAGCGGGAGGGGTGGCGCAGCTTGCGTAGCGCCTTCGCCTCGATCTGGCGGATTCGTTCGCGCGTGACCTTGAATTCCTGGCCGACTTCCTCGAGCGTGTGGTCGCTGCGTTCGCCTATGCCGAAGCGCATGCGCAGAACCTTTTCTTCGCGCGTGGCCAGCCCGCACAGCACCTTGCGCATCTGTTCGGCCAGGTTCGCCTTCACGACCGAGTCGGCCGGCGACGGGGTCTTCTTGTCCTCGATGAAATCGCCGAGATGCGAATCTTCCTCTTCACCGATCGGTGTTTCCAGCGATATCGGCTCCCTGGCGATCTTCATGACCTTCCGGACCTTTTCGACCGGGATTTCCATCTTTTCGCTGATCTCTTCGGGCGTCGGCTCGCGGCCGTATTCCTGGACGAGGTAGCGGCTGGTGCGGACCAGCTTGTTGATGGTTTCAATCATGTGGACCGGGATGCGGATGGTCCTGGCCTGGTCGGCGATCGCGCGGGTGATCGCCTGGCGGATCCACCACGTGGCGTATGTCGAAAACTTGTAACCCCTGCGATACTCGAACTTTTCGACCGCCTTCATCAGACCGATGTTGCCTTCCTGGATGAGGTCCAGGAACTGCAGGCCGCGGTTCGTGTACTTCTTGGCGATCGACACGACCAGGCGGAGGTTCGCTTCGACCAGTTCCCACTTCGCCTTTTCGGTGCGCTTTTCGGCCCCGGTAATCGCCTGCTGCGTGCGCAGAAGGTCGTCGGCGGTCAGGTTGGCCTTCTGCTCGACGGCGCGGATGCGCTTGCGGGCGTTCTGGACCTTGTGCTCCATCTCTTCGAGCTGGTCCAGCGAAAAGACCTGGCCGTCATCGGCCACGGCGGTACGGTCGTCCGAAAGCCTTGCGTCCCTGAGCATGCGGCGCAGGTTGGCGAGGTCGTCACCGACCATCCGTTCCACGGCGCGGATCTCGCACCGGGCGACGTTGATCTTCCTTACGTGATCCTTCAACTTTTCGACGATCTCGCGGATGAGGAACTGGTTCAGCCTCATCGACACAAGGACCATCTTCATTTCTTCCTTGTGGGCGTCGAGCTGCGTCTGAATCGTCTGCCTGGCCCTGGGGGTCTGGCCCGGCTTTTCAAGCATCATCATCTCGCGATGGATGACCTTGTCGAGTTCCTTGGCCTGATCCAGCAGTTCCAGAACCCTCTTGCGGGTCGCGACCTCGTCGCCGACCTCTTCGTCTTCATCCAGATCCTTGACGATCTGCTTGATGCTGACCTTACCGCGACGGAGGCGATCCTCCAGCGACAGGATCTCTGCGATGGCAATGTCGGTCTCCATGATGAGCCCGAACACCTCGAGTTCGCCATCCTCGATCCGACGGGCGATCTCGACCTCCCCTTCGCGGTTCAGAAGTGGAACTTCACCCATCCGGCGCAGGTACATCCTGACGGGGTCGTTGGACTTGCCGTAGGCCTCGGAATATGAATCCTCGTCGACCGGAATCGTCACCGAATCCTTCATCTTCGAAGACTTGGATGCCCCGCCCTCAACAACTTCCACGCCCGCGCTGCGAAGCTGGATCAGGACGTCATCAATGTCTTCCGCCGGCATGTTGCCGCGCGACATCGCGACATTGACCTCGTCGAAGGTCAAATGGCCACCGCGCCTCTTTCCCATGTCGACCAGGCGTTTAATCTCTGTCTTTTCCATTCACCACCTCGGTTTGACGGACGAAACGTTCAAATGGCCCCGCGGAATCTCCATACCGAAGGGCCTGCGTTCTTCAGTTCCTTTTCCATGGCGGAAATCTGCATGAGGAGTTCCATCTTGTCTTCCTCGGAAGCCTCGCGCATGCAACGCCTGAGTTCGTCGATCCGCCTGTTCAAAAAAGTTATCTTCAATTGAAGCAAAGTATCTTCGAAGGACTTCACCATATCGGGAACCGAATCGGCACCCGCGATGGCCCCGATGAGCGCCGATGCCGGGCTGCCGGGCTCGTGCGCGCTCTGGAGCAGGCCGGCGGCAAGGTCGCCACCGCCGGAAACCAGCCTCACCATCTCGTTCAACATGGCCACTGATTCGTCGGACGCAAGGAGTTCACGGCCGCCTTTTTCAAGGAAAGTGTCCAGAAGCGACGGTTCAACGGCAATGAGCTTCAGCATTGCCAGTTCGCCGGTCGGCGCGTGTTCCGGTGTCTTTGCCGCCACCGGTGTCCCGCCGGTGCGTAGGACGGCCTTCAGTTCCCGGACGTCCACGCCAAGGATCCTGGCCACCTCTTCCCGGTACAGGCCGTACCTGATCCTGTCTTTTTCCGCCGCCAGAACCGTCGTCATTTCTTCGATGACCGCCCTGATCCCGTGCGGGTTCCTGCCGTGAATCGACAGCAGCGAATCGACAAGCCAGGAAACCATCGGCCTGGCGCGGGAAATCGCTTCCGTGACGACGTCGGCGCCGCCGGCCCTGACCATCGAATCCGGGTCTTCGCCGGCCGGAGTCGCCACAATCCTTCCGTCGGCGCCTTCCTCGAGAAGTATCCCGACCGCGCGCCTTGACGCCTTGTATCCCGCCTCGTCGCCGTCGAAAAAGATCGTTATCCGCTCGGTGAAACGCGCAATCTGGCGCACCTGGGCCGCGGTCAGCGCTGTTCCGAGCGGAGCCACGACGTTCCTGATGCCGGCCGCGTGCAGCGAAATGACGTCGAAGTTGCCCTCGACGAACACCGCGCTGCGGGACTGGCGAATCGCCTGCCTGGCCTGATAAAGGCCGAAGACCGCGTTGCCCTTCCGGAAAACCGCTGTTTCAGGGCTGTTCAGGTATTTCGGGCCGTCGTCCGAAGGCAGGAATACACGTCCGGAAAACGCGATTGGCACGCCGTCGTTGTTGAAGACAGGGCAGATTATCCTGTCACGGAAACGTTCATAGAAACCGTGTCCGGACTTCGATGGCGAGACGAGGCCGGCCGCATCCGCAACCCTGGCTGAAACGCCGCGGCGTTCAAGGACGGCGGCCAGACCGGATCCGTCACCGCCGAAGCCGAGCCCGAAAGCCGCGGCCGTAGTGGGGTCAAGTCCACGCGATTCAAGGTAGGCCCTGGCCGCCGCGCCGCCGGGACCGTAAAGACAGTCGACAAAGTATTCCTGAGCCACGGCGAGGGCCGCCATTATATCGCCGCGTTCCCTGGCGGCGGCCTCTTCGGCGGGGTCTGCCGGTCCAGATTCGGGAAGTTCGACGCCCGCTTCGGTGGCAAGCCTTGTTATCGCCTCACGGCCGGACAGTCCACCGACCTGCTTTAAAAAAGTGATTGCATTGCCGCCGGTCTGGCAGCCAAAACAGTAATAGAAACCTTTCTTCGGATTGACGGAAAAGGACGGGGTCTTTTCGGCGTGGAACGGGCACAGGCCCCACCATGTCCCTCCGCGTTTGGACAGGTGGACGTATTCAGAAACCAGTTTGCACAGATCGGTCCGGTTAATGATTTCCCTGACCGCCTGGTCGAATTCCGCGGACAATGCTGCACCCCGACGCACAAATGGTGAAGTCAGGACCCTGCCTGCCCAAGGTAGACAAAGGGCGAAGTAGCATACAAGAAAAACGAATTACGGGGAAGAAAAACCTGGATGCGATTTTTTCAGGTGCCGGAGTAGGGATACAGTCCGTTGCTGATCTCGAGTTCGTATCCTTCGCAGGTCGGGGTCTTGAGCGGATCCCGGAAAACCCTCAGGTAAACCGTGGTGCCGTTGTTTGAACAGTAGTTGGTGTTGGCCACGCCGTACCCGGGGCACGTACCGCACTGGAGCGGGTCGGAATGAACCCTGATGCATTCGACATAACTTTCGGGGGCATCGCAGGAGGCCTGGTAGGCCGACGAACACGGACATTCGCCCTTGCGCGCGGTGCCGGTGCCGGTCGAGAAGTTGGTCGCCCACTCGTGGACCGCCGTTCCTGAACAGAGCTGGTTGCCCGCCGCGCACGACCCGCGGTAGATGTCGAACATGAACTGGTTGCCCGGGTTCTTTGTGAACTTCACCTTGACGTTGTAGTAGTCGCAGTTGCCGGTTTCCCCGTTCCAGGTCGGATCCGACGCGTTGAACTTGTACCAGTCTTCATCGATCTTCGGGACGATCGAGCCGCGGCTGCTGTCCGACGCGACCCTGAAACCATTGTCCGGAACGGCCCCAAGATCGACAGAGGAGTTGCATGTCTGGCCGCCGAACTGCTCGGCGTTGTCGGCCTGGCACTCGCAGCCGTCGTTGATGTCTTCGTTCACGTCGAACCAGCCCGGCACATAGCCGCCCGTGCCGTCAACAGTCGCGGCGTCGCATTCACCGACCTTGCAGACCTTGTCGCACAGGGTCGAGCCGTGCATTTCGACACCCGAAGGGGCCGGACACAGTTCGTCGAGCTCGCCTTCGTCGGTCCTGCCGTTGCAGTTGTCGTCGACCGCGTTGCAGATTTCGGCGCCGGTCGAGTTGATCAGCGGATCCGTGTCGACGCAGTCACCGGCGCGGGTCGCCGTGTACAGTCCGGACGGTTCGCAGAGGCACTTGAACCTGCTGGGCAGGCCGTATGTGTCTTGGTCGGCATCGAAGTAGTACGGCATGCAGAGCAGCGCGTTTTCGGTGTCAGTCGCGCCGTCACAGTCGTTGTCGATGTCGTCGCACCTTTCCTTGCACTTGACCGAATCGGGGCAGATCGCGGAATTGGTGTCGTCGCAGTCGCCGACGACCAGGCCGGTGAACGGGGCCGTGGGACCGCACAGGCAGCGCCTTTCACCAGGCTGGCCGAATCCGTCGCCGTCGTTGTCCAGCGAGTAGTCACGGCAGCCGGTCGCGCCCGGTTCGTCAGTGATGCCGTCGCAGTTGTCGTCCATGCCGTTGCAGACTTCCTTGACCGCCGGGTTCATGCCCAGCGAGGAGTCGTTGCAGTCGCCGGGCTTGTTCGCATATCCGACCGGCGGGGTGTCGCCGCAGACGCAGTGTTCGATGCCGATGCCCCAACCGTCCTGGTCGTTGTCGACGTACCAGGACTTGCAGCCGACCGAACCTTCGTTGTCGGTCACGCCGTCACAGTCGTCGTCGACCTTGTTGCAGGATTCGACCGCCGGATTCCGGGCGTCGCAGGGCGTAAGGCCGCTTTCAAGGCATTCACGAATGCCGGTGCACACGCCGTTCGCGTTGGACACGAAACAGGTCGTCGTGGCTGCGGCAAGGATGGCCGATTCCGAGCACCTGCATTCGCCGGTCAGCGGTACGCACTGCTTCGACGTATCGCCACCGACGACTGATACTTCCTCGCACGAATAGCCTTCAGCGCAGGGCGAATCGCCGGCCTCGCCGCACGACGTGCCGCAGAAATTGCCGGAAGAACCGTGCACCACGCAGCGGTCCTTCGAAAGGTTCAGGTTGGACGCGCAGTCGTCGTTTTCATCGCAAGGACGGCAGAGCCACACGCCAGTGGGGACGCAGACGTAGATCGGGTCGCCGGCCGCCGAAACCGCCCTGCATTTCCAGGTATCCGGACAGTCGCCTTCGTCATAGCAGTTCTTCGTGCAGATGCTGCCTTCCGCCGCCTGCACGCAGTACCCGACGAAGCATTCGCGGTTGTCCTGGCATGGTGAACCGAAAGTGCCGGGAATGATGCCCGTGTCTTCCTCGCCCGCGTCGAAAAGGTCCTCGGTGACCCCTTCGTCCGCCGCGATGTCCCTGGCGTCATAAACATCCACCGGATTGCCGTTGTCGATGAAGATGACAAGGTCGATGCCGCCTTCGTCCGCGATCACGTCCTGACGGACGTCCTCAGGGTCTGGTGTTCCGCCGCACGACACCGCCAGAAGAAATACGGAAACCAGTAACCACATCGGCCGCATCATCGGTCGACCTCCACGCAACACGCCAGGCTACACACCTTCGACAAGCACCACCGTGATGTTGTCGCGGCCACCCTTGGCATTGGCCCTTTCGACAAGCTCCGCGCAACAGGCCTGAAGATCGCCACGATGCGCCTGGAATGTGTCGAGAATCTCCTCGTCGTCCAGCTCGCCGGACAGTCCGTCGCAGCAGAGCACGAGGCAATCACCCGGCCTGAAGTCTTCGAGACGGGTGTCCACGACAACCGTCTCCTTCATGCCAAGTGCACGAACTATAATGTTTTTGTACGGAAAATTCTTGATCTCCTCGTCGGAAATCTTCGCAAGCTGCTTGTACTGCTCGAGCAGCGAATGATCCACGGTAAGCTGAGCGATCGCACCGTCCCTGATCCGGTAGCAACGGGAGTCGCCGACGTGGGCGACGGACGCCTTGCCATCCTCAATGTGGATGGCGACGCAGGTCGTGCCCATGCCCTTCTTTTCCAGGGAGCCTGACGCCATCTCGAAAACTTTGAAATTGGCCCACTTGATGCCCGCGATCAGCCTGTTTTCAGGAACCGAAAGCCGCGCGTCGGGCTTGTAGGGCCATGTCGCTTCGGCGGATGCCGTGGACTGGCGGAAAAAATACGCGATTTCCTCGATGGCTATCTGCGAGGCCACCTCGCCGCACGCGTGTCCACCCATCCCGTCACAGACGACAAACAGATTGTTTTCGGGAATCAGCGCCAGGTTGTCTTCATTGTGATCCCGCTTGCGGCCGACATCGGTCAGGCCCGCCCATCGCAATTCCATCAAACCCCTCCGGAAACCTGGAACCCCGTCATGGTAACACTCATCAAACAACTGGGGCAACGATATAAGATCCGGATTGTTAACCGCAAAAAATCGGCAAAGACGCCACCGGTGCCCGACCCACTGGCGTCCGCGCGGCCTCGGCCTATAATTCGCAGTGGGCTGGAGGTCCAGATGAACAACGATCGGATCGTCGTCAACGGCGCGCGCGAACATAACTTGAAGAACCTTACCGTCGCCATTCCCAAGCTGAAGTTGGTGGTTTTTTCCGGCGTCAGCGGTTCAGGAAAGACGTCACTGGCATTCGACACCGTCTTCGCCGAGGGGCAGAGGCGCTACATCGAATCGTTGTCCTCGTACGCGCGGCAGTTCCTGGGACAGATGGAAAAACCTCGTTACGACAGCATCCAGGGCCTGACGCCCACCATCGCCATCGAACAGAAGAGCGCTTCGTCCAACCCCAGGTCAACGGTCGGGACCATCACCGAAATCCACGACTACCTGAGGGTTCTTTATGCCCGGACCGGCGTGCAGCACTGCCACCTGTGCCAAAGGATCGTGTCCCGCCAGGAACCGGCACAGATACTGCGCGAGGTGCTGGCCATCGCCGCCGGGGGCGACGGGAAAATCACGATCCTGGCCCCGATCGTCAAGGCCAGGAAAGGTGAATTCCGCGACCTCCTGAAATCGCTGGAGGCCGAAGGATTCGTCAGGGCCAGGGTCGACGGCGAAATCGTCCGGCTCGAGGACATGCAGCCGCTGGACAAAAACCGCCGCCACGACATCGACGCGGTGATCGACCGCACCATCGTCAGGGAGGGAACCGGGGCCCGCCTGACCGACTCGATCGAGACCGCTCTGAAGGTGGGCAAGGGACGCGTGGCCATTCTCCCCGAGGGAGGAAGGGAACGCCTGTTCTCCGAACACCTGGCGTGCGAGGATTGCGGGGTGTCATTTCCCGAAATGACGCCCCAGCTCTTTTCCTTCAACAACCCGGTTGGCGCCTGCCCTGCCTGTAACGGGCTCGGGACGTCGCTGACGATCGACCCGTCCAAGGTCATCCCGGACACCACGCTTTCGATTGCCGAAGGCGCGGTGGAGCCGTGGGGCGGGGCGCTCGAGGACAACGGACTCACCGGCGAAATAATCCAGGGCCTGGCCCGGCATCACAAGATCGACCTCAACCTGCCCTTCAGGGACCTGCCGGCCGCTCATCAGGACCTGATCCTTTACGGCGACACAGGACGCATACCGATCGAATGGAAATCGAAAAGCTTCAACGGCTCGTATGCGGTTAAGTTCGAAGGCATTTCCAACATGCTGCTTCGACGTCTGCGGGAGACGCGTTCCGACGACATGCGGACATACTACCAGCGGTTCCTGACCGACGCGCCCTGCGAGGAATGTCACGGTCGGCGGCTGCGGCCGGAGGCGCTGGCGGTGAAGGTCGGGGCCCACGGGATCGCTGAACTGTCCGAAATGCCGATCGAGCGCCTGATCGTGGCCCTGCGCGAATCAAGGCCGGCCGACGCGCTGTCGGGCGTGTACGACGACCTGAACCGCGAAATCCTTTCCCGGCTGAATCTTCTCAAGAATCTCGGCCTGGGGTACCTGGATCTGGCTCGTGGCGGCGCGACGCTGTCGGGGGGTGAGGCGCAGCGCATCAGGCTGGCCAGCCAGCTTGGAAGCGAGCTGACCGGCGTGACCTACATCCTGGACGAACCGTCGATAGGTCTGCACCCGCGTGACAACTGGCGCCTGATCGAAACGCTGAGGCGCCTGCGGGACGTCGGGAACACCGTTCTGGTGGTCGAGCACGACCGCGACGCGATCATGGCGGCCGACCATGTCGTCGAATTCGGACCGGGCGCCGGCAGACACGGCGGGTACGTGACGTTCGAAGGCACGCCGGAGGCCATGCTGGAAGCACCCGGTTCACTGACCGGTGCGTACATATCGGGCAGGAAGTCGATCCCGGTTCCGGCAACCAGGCGACGGGCCGCGGCGAACCTCCGCATCCTGGGCGCCAGCGGGCACAACCTGAAGAACCTGGACGTGGACATTCCGCTGGGGGTGTTCACGGTGGTGTCCGGGGTGTCCGGCGCGGGAAAGTCGTCCCTTGTGACGCACACGATAAGCCCGGCGCTCCAGAACAGCCTGAACCGTGCCAGGATGCGCGGACTGCCTTTTGACCGCATCGAAGGACTGGAAAACCTGGACAAGATCATCGTCATAAACCAGGAACCAATCGGAAGAACGCCGCGCTCGAACCCAGCGACCTATACCAAGCTGTTCGATCACATCAGGAAGCTGTTCGCGAACACCCGCGAATCCCGCATGTACGGATACCAGCCGGCCAGGTTTTCGTTCAATGTCCGCGGCGGAAGGTGTGAATCGTGCCAGGGCGCCGGCGCCACCAGGGTCGAAATGCACTTCCTGCCGGACGTTTTCGTGACCTGCGCGGAATGCGGCGGGAAAAGGTTCAACGAGGCCACCCTCAGGATCAAGTACAAGGACCTGAACATCGCCCAGGTGCTCGACCTGACGGTTGACGAGGCCGCCGAGGTTTTTTCGACCACGAAACCGATCCACAGGGTCCTGGAAACGCTCCGGTCGGTCGGACTCGGATATATCCACCTGGGCCAGCCGTCCACCACGCTGTCCGGCGGCGAGGCACAGAGGATCAAGCTTTCAAGGGAGCTGGCGAAGACGGCCACCGGCCGGACGCTTTACATAATGGACGAACCGAGCACCGGCCTGCACTTCGAGGACGTGGCGAAACTGCTGTCGGTCGTGGATCGGCTGGTTTCCATGGGAAACACCGTGCTGATGATTGAACACAACCTGGAAATCCTGAAGTTCGCCGATCACGTCATCGACATGGGGCCCGAGGGTGGCGAGGGTGGCGGAAGGATTGTCGCCGCAGGCACGCCCGAGGAACTTGTCGCCACGCCCGCGTCGTTTACCGGACAGTCACTTGCCGCAATGACGGGCCTGAAACGGCCCTGAATTCAGAACTTCACGACGGCGTTCACCCTGAACGAAGCCGCCGGTTCCGGTTCAGCCGCGCCGGGATAACGCATTCCATCGAGCGGGAAAAGGACCGCTGCGTCGGCGGAAAGGAACAGAACGTCACGCCAGGCAACGTCGAGTTTCAGCCCCGGTTCGACGCCGAGCGGCATCTTTCCACCGGGCGCGCCTTCCTTGATGCACGCGAATGAAGCGACCACCGAAGCACCGGCGCCCAGCTTCCATCCGTCGCGATCCATGAGGGTCCTGTAGTAGCCGGGCTTGAAGTAGAAGGCGTTGGTTACCGAGCCGATGATCTCGCGGAAGAGGATCGAATCGATCCTGTAGTCACGGTTGAACACGAAGTGATGAATATCCCGGGTCAGGTAGACTTCCGGGTTCGCGTTCGTGTAACAGTTGTTGTTCGGGCACGCCAGGGTGTGACGGTCGTTGATTCCGAAGTAGCCGAGCGTGTTACCGCCGCTGGCCGCACCCGTCAGGAATTCCACCCTGTTCCTGCCGATGTCGATTTCGAATTCGAGAGCGCCGCCGAACGACAGGAAATCCTTGGACGTGTCAACCTTTTCCACCGAGCTCTGCAGGTGGTCGACCTCGCCATAAACCATGGAAAGTTCCGCTTCAAGCCGGAACTGAAGGCCCGGGCGGGGACGGAATTCAAGCTTCGCCCACAGGCTGGGCGTCCAGAACAGCGCGCCGCGCGGGACAGTCGTGTACTTGTCCCAGTCGTAGCCTTTCGCTTCCGGGTCGCCGCCGACGAGGGCCATGTTCGATGTGAGGATACGGTCCGACGAAAGATCCTGGACGGTGATCGCGTTGTACATGCCCCAGTCCACGACCGGCTTGTTCGCTTCGAGTCTGTCCTGCCTTGCGCGGAAATCCTCCGGCGTGACAGGGGTCGAATCGACACCGAAGGTGTACCGGAGCGTGTCGTCCATGGTGGAATAGTCGGTCGGATATACGAAATATCCGAAGGGCGAATCCGAAGACACCCCCTGTCCGACTATTTCAAGGCCGGCCTTTATGTATGTGATGCCGATCTTCGCCTTCAGGAACAGTCCATCGACGTAGTCGCCATAGTCGGAATCAGGGTCCATGCCGCCGCTGCGCACAAGACCCAGCCCGAAGTGTTCCGGAACCCGGCCCGCCGTGAAGTGCAGAATGCCGAACAGGTAAAGGTGGGCCCACGCGGACTTGATCCTGAGCGCGTCGTTGAACCCGGATATTCCGTCGGAAGTCCAGGACTGCGACCTTGCCTGCCAGGCCATCGGGAATCCGGCGTCGCCCAGCCAGGGGTTCTGGCCGAGAACGAGGTTGTCCAGGAAATCGACCGTTGTTCCGACGGTCAGGAATTCGCCAATCCGCAGTTCCGGTTCCCACCTGAACCTTATGTTCGCCGATGTCGCCGTGCCGCTGACGTTGCCAAGCGCGCCGGTCGCGCCGGATGCCTGGGCGGTCGGCGGAGTGCACGGGTCGTCCACGTCCCTTGAACCCATGCCGAGATCCAGGTTGTGGAGCGTGTTGAATCTGAACCGGAAATACCCATGATTTTCGAATGTTACGAAAGGCGTGGATGCAACGCCGAAGTCATCGAACGCGGCCGGTATCGACATGCTGTCAGGAGGCAGGGATTCGGGCTGCTCGATCGGTTCGACCTGGGCGAAGGCAACCGCTGCCGGGACCGTCAATATCATGACGGCCAGCATGGCGCCGAACGACTTTCGGATCTGGCCGATCACTGGGCTCAACAAGTCCACGCCCGCCCCGGAAACAGTCCACGAATCCTAAGGTGAAACGCTGTTGACTGTCAATGGACCGTCCGGGCAAGATTGAGTTACCCGGTCGGCCCCCGATTCCTGTACGATCCGACCTATGAAGGTCACCATGGTAAAAGCTGTCGCCTTGCTCTGGGTGGCCGCGGTCGCCGTCCTTCCGGCCCCGGCAGTCTCCCAGGCCTACCTCAACAGCGTGTCCATAACCGAGATAATGCCCAGGCCGGCTGCCGTCGACCCCGTTTCCGGCCAGTGGATCGAACTGCAGAACCTCACCGGCACCACGGTAAACCTGCAGGGCCTTGTTCTCATGACCACGTCGCTGGGCGGGTTTCACACCATCAGCCCGTCGGCCGAACTGCTGCTCGAACCAGGAGCCATCCTGGTCATGGGCGCAAGACCGGAACCGGAAATGAACGGTGGGGCTGATGTCTCGTATTCCTATGGAAACGACGCGCAGCTCAATCCCGAATCGGACGTGATCCTGCTCTGGCGGGAAAAGCAACTGGTCGATTACGCCTCATACGGCAGCACCGGGACGCAGGTGGAGCCCGGGTATTCCGTTTCACGCGAGCCGTCGTCCGCCCAGGACGTGCCGAACTGGTGTCTTGCCAGGCGGACCTTCGGAGCCGGGGACCACGGTACGCCGGGGTTCATGAACAACTGGTGCGACAACGACCTGGATTCATTCGCGGAAGACGAAGGCGATTGTGACGACACGAACTCCGTCGTCCGGCCCGGCGGCACCGAGTTCTGCAACGGACTGGACGAGGATTGCGACAGCGTCACCGACGAGGACGTGCCTGCCCCCGCCGGCGTATGCCCCTCCATCGGCGTCTGCGCCGGGATGACGCCTGAATGCAACGGAGTGACCGGGTGGACGTGTCCGGGGGTGACCGGGTGGGAGCCCGACGGCGAAACCCTCTGCGACGGCGAAGACAACGACTGCGACGGCGATACCGACGAAAAGCTGAGGTTCAACGGACTCGTCCTTGGTTCCGGATGCACGGCGCCCGGGGAATGCGGCCAGGGCACCGTCGTCTGCTCGCCAGTCACGGCCAGGCCCACATGTTCATCCATGCCTGACGGGACCGATCCCGGCTCATCCATCGAACAATGCGACGGGCTGGACAACGACTGCGACGCCTTCACTGACGAAGGCTTCCAGGTGGGCGAGCCCTGCAGCGCCGGGCTGGGAATCTGCGCGAGGGACGGCATCGTGGAGTGCGACGGTTACACGGCCTCGGTATGCACCGCCGAGCCCGGACGGCCAGGTCCCGAATTCTGCGGCGACAGGCTGGACAACGACTGCGACGGTTTCACGGACGAAGGCTTCCTGGTGGGTGAACGGTGCTTCGCCGGGACGGGGGCCTGCAGGTCGGTCGGCAGGTACGTCTGTTCCGGTGACCTTCTGGACGTGGCATGTCCGGCGGTCGCGGGCCAACCGGAAGTCGAAATCTGCGCGGACCTGCTGGACAACGATTGCGATGGCGACACGGATGAAACCGGCTGCGGGACGCCGTCCGCGGGATGCTCGGCCGGAACGCGCGCGCAACCGTCCTGGCTCGTGCTGATTGCTTTCCTGCTGTCAGCCCTGGTGGCGATCCGTGGCACGCGTGAAACCGGTGATGCCGGCAACAAGCGCCGACACGATTCCCGCTGACGATTCCGCGTCTGGCATCCAGGCCGCGCCGGACAGGGCGGGGTTGTCCTGAAGGGGACGGCGCGCCAGGTATTCCGCGGGCCATTGCAGTTGATCCCCCGCCGGACCGTGACACCGCTCCACGCACAGGACCCTGCCGTCGTACGCCACCGAAAAACTGCGTGATGCAAGGCCGCATCCCGGGCAGACCCCGCCGACAGGCACCTGCCCCAGGTCCGCCGCGATCGACAGCACCCACTCCAGCACAACCATCCGGGCAAGATCGGGGCGGGCGCACTCCAGGTAACCGAAGGCCAGCTCCAGGCTGTCAAAAATGGCAGGCGACGAAGGGGCGTCCCGGAGTATGTCCCTGGCGATCTGAACGAGAGCCTGCCCCGCGTCGAGACGATCCAGGTCATCAAGGATTCCCGGGAAAAACCGGACCGGCTGCGCCGAAGAAAGACCGGGCATGCCACCCCTGCCTGACGACATTTCCGCGTCGAAGACTATGAAGAAATCCAGGAGACCCTGAAACCTGCGACGGCTTGAGCGGGCCGACCTGGCAAGAACGGACAGGGGCCCTCCCTGCCTGCACAACAGCCCGACAACCAGATCGCTTTCCTGGTAAGGGACGCGCGACAGAACGATTGCCCTGTCTGAAAAATGATCCGGCATCCTACTCCCCGAAATTCTTCGCGGGTGCGCTGCTGAAGCCGGCGTCCGGTTCGCTGAAACCGGACAAGGCCGGCATTGCCTGCACCGGCTGTTCGATGGACGCGGCCGAATCAAGCCCCCGCCGGCCCATCAGATACATCGCGGCGACACCGGACGCTGCCAGCAGCAGCAGGATTGTTCCCGCCACGGTGAGGCGCCTGCCCGCGCGGCGCGCCGAAGGCCGCGCCCCCACGGTGATACCGGTCGCACGCATGACGCCCGGGGCCGACGGCCCACCTGCCACGGCAGGACCGAGGCTCCTGAGAAGCGCGTCACGCGCAGGCGCCGCGTCGATTCCCGCGACCCTGCACCACGAACTGACAAAACCCCTGACGTACACGGGCGAGGGGAGTTCGTCCCAGCGCTCATCCTCCAGGGCTTCCACCGTGGACAGGGCAACGCGAAGGGTTCTCGCCATCTCCTCGCGGCTCAGGCCGGAACTCTCCCGCCCGGCCCTGAGCATTTCACCTATCCCTGGCATGACTGACCGGATACTTGACTGCCCCAAGATATAGCCGCGCCCGCGACCTGTCAATCCATCACTATCTCTTGAATTTCGGTGAGTTAAACCATGACGCGCCTGCTTTCTTCTGGCCACCCGTCCGATGTTTCGGATACAATGCGGGCAGTTGCGGGAGTCCGGCATGTCCGACGACCATCCAGACAAACCGGCTGAACCGGGGGAAGGCGCGAAGCCCGGACCCGACATGGCCGAACTGATGTTCAAGCTCGCGGAGATCAGGCGGTCTGTTCCCGATGCCGACGACACGGGCAGACGCCTGCTGAAGCAGGGCATCATCCTTGTCGTCTTCCTGGCGGTCATCATTCTTCTGCCGATGCTTTTTTCCGGGAGTTGCAACCCGGCACGCTGAAACGCCGCTGAATCAGAAAGTTACGGTGAAACCCGAAGGCGAGGGCGTGACCAGAACGGACTGGTCCGGTTCCGGCCTCAGGACGGCAAGCAATATGGTTGCAAGCACACCGGCCCCGGCCGTGACGTAGCCGGCGATTGCCCCGGCCCTCATCCCTTCATACCTGGCCATGGTGTTGAGGCCGCTCTCGGCTTCGTTCAGCGCGTGCTCGGAATAGACGTTCAGCACAATCGCGGCAACCAGGAATCCGGCGGACAGGGAACCGGAAACCCACGGCCACGGCCACGGCCCGCGTTCTTCAAGGACCAGGCCGGAGCCCCTGACCGCGCTGATACGGACAGAATCGCCGTCAGGAGAAATCAAGGCAATCGGGGATGAACCTGAATGGCCAGCATCCGCGGTTACAAGTTGCCAGTCCCCCGGGGAGGAGGCCGGTTCGACCCCGAGCACCGCGATTCCGAGAAGACGCGAAATCTCGTCCGCGCGGGTTTGGCCAAGATTGTCGACAACGACGACGCCGGCAGAAGACGGCGTGGTCCCGGGCGCCACAATCAATGTCGCGGCGGCACCGTCCCATTCAAACCCGCCCGCAAGCCAGCCGGTTCCCGCGGGGCCGGCGACGGCGACGGTATGGCGACCCGGCCCGACAGACGAAACTGCGGAAACACACGTTTCGTCCAGGCATTCGACCAGACGTCCGTCGACGGTCACGTCGCGGCACGTGCCGACGCAGGACAACTTCAGCCCGTGCGATGCCGTCACCGAAGCAAGGTCGCGGGCCGCGGTCGTTATGAAGTCCGCGACCTCGGGGGGCAGGTCATCGAGAATGAAATCCGCGTCCGAACACCTTGACACCAGTGACGACGCCGTCCTGGCCGCCGCCTCGGGTCGCCCGGCAAGCAGGTGAAGCCTTACGGCCAGTGCGGTGCCTTCACAGGCTTCCTTCTGCAAACCCGGCGTGTGCGTTCGCAGGCACGGACTGGAAAAATACAGGTCAGCGCCGCTGCCGAGCGCTTCAAGCGCCCGCGCGCCGTCCATTTCCTCGAAGAACATCCTGTTGCCCCCGGATATCAGGCCGGATACGCGATCGGCCAGGGCGTCGACAACGCCCGGGGCACACATTTCCAGTGGCTTCAGTTCAGGCCAGATTCGCCCGGCGCCGACGGCCGGCGTCACCGAGTACCGATCGGACAGCAGCTGCCCCGCCGCCGCCGCGGTAACGCCCGCGCGCGGGTCGCCCGCCAGGCCGGAGTCCACCGCCACAACCGCCGGGAGTGGCTCCTGCGCGAACGCAAGGAACGCCGGCAGGCTCAAGACAACCGCGACTGTAAAAGCCGATATACGGACCACGGAATCAATCCTTGCCGAGGAGCACGAAAGCCTCGTTCTTCATGCCCAGCGCCTCATAGGCGGCCGCGAGGGCCATCTGAATCGATACGTTTTCAGGGGCAAGCGGAAGGGCCGTTTCAAGCATGACCATTGCCGCCCGCATGGACTGACCGGCCAGGCGTTCGGCCGCGTCCAGGATGACAGCGGCCACTTCAATCGCCACATCCCCGGTCATGGAGCCGCGCGCGACCTTGGTCACGACATCCAGCAACGCGCCGGGGATGTCCGGGGCCGCGGCAACGCAGGCGGCACAGGTTGAACCAATGGCCGCCACGGGATCGAGCCCGCCTGCTTCGACCAGGAACGCCGAGGCGGACGGAACGGAACCGGAAATAAGCGAAAGGTCCGCGCCCTGAAGCAACAATTCCAGACGCGCCTCCGGCCGACGCTCCTTTCCCAGAGCCGACCGGATGTACCCGACCGCCGCGGCCATGTCGCCAGCGGCCAGTGCCGTCTCCAGTCCCGCCCCCGGGGCGCTGAGGTCCTCGAGAGCCTCGCGCACCTCGCGCAGGGCCGCCTGGTCGCCGACATCGGCAAAAACCGTTTCACCGATTTTCAGGAATTCCAGACTGGATGGATCCATCTTCAGCAGTGCCCGGACGCCTTCCGCGGCCTTTTCCGGCATTCCCGCAGCGACAGCGGCACCCACCATCGATTTCAGTATGACCGCCCTGTCCAGCGGTTCCATCACCCCGGCAAGCCTGCCGGCCGCCAGTTCCACCCTGTCCGCATGACGCCCCAGTGCCCCGTATATGGTGTCCAGCAATTCGGCGGCCTCGAGGCAACCCGGATCGGCCACCAATGCGGCTTCAAGCAGTTCAACCGCCTTGCGCCTGAGCCCGAATCTCTCGTGAACGGCACGCGCAGCCACCAACAGCAGGTCGCAGCGACTCCTGCCCGAAGCCCTGTCGGCCGCTGTCCGGAACAGTTCGACGGCCTCGGCCACCTCATGTTTTTCCCTTGCAAGCGCCAGCATCAGTTCCAGAACCTCGGGGTCGGCCGGGTTTGAGTCAAGCAGACGACGGAGTCCGCGCCGGGAGGCACCGCCGTCGGATACCGCGTCCCTGGAAGCCGAAATAATCAGGGCCGCCCTGTTGATTTGTCCGCCGACCTCGCCGAACCGCCCGGAGGAGGCCAGGGAGGACAGCTCGACGAGCCAGGGGCCTGCCTGCTCGCCGAAACCGTTCGCGTCCATCCTGTCAATCATGGACCTGACGGAGTCCACGACGTTTTCGGCAGGCGTCATCGCCAGGGCCCGCAACCTCGTGGTTGAAGCGTCGAAGTGCCGCCCGAGCCTGTTGAAGGTCATTGCGACACCTTCCAGAACCTCCCTCCCCTCGAAACCCCCGGCCCTGATTTCGTCCAGCACATCAAGGGCCGCCGCAGGCTCGAATCTGTCCACGAGCCCGGCCACCAGCGCGGCGCACCTGGCCGTTTCCGACCGGCATCCTTCGGCCCCTGAAGCGGCCATGAGGCGGCGGCAGACGGTCAGCAGGTCCTGTGAAGAGATCCAGCCGGGGTTTTCGGCCCCGACAAGTGCGGCGGCAAGGAGCGGAGACACAAGTTCCGGGTGCTCGTTGCCAAGCGCCATCGAGCGGGCCAGAACTTCAGGCCACAGCATCGGCCTTGAAATTCCGTGTTCGATGAGGGCAACCACATCGGCGGGATCGGCCGGAGCCGAAGCAATGCCGGCAAGCATTTCGGAAGTGGACGGGGAGAACGCCGGGGACCTTTCGACGGGAGGGGAAGTTTCCGAATCGCCGGCGCTAACCGGACTCGACCGGCCGGAAAAGACAAAACGCAACCTGTCGCCCGACACGCCGGCGGATTCAAGCACTGCGTCATGCATGAAGGGAATCTTGAACCCGAGTCCTGCCAGCAGAGGTTTCAGGCAAGGCCTGAGAACATCGACGGACCCGTTGCCGTCGGCACCCGCCGAAACCAGGGCCCCGGCAAATGAAGCGGTTAACCAGGACCAGGGACGATCGGACAATCCGAAAATCCGGGGATAATTGAACAAAACCTTTATCTTGTGACGGTGATCCCTTTCAAAGCGCGCCCTGACCGAAAAACTTTTTCCATCAATCCGCCCCGACAAGACCAGTGTTCCAGCCATTCCCGGCTCGACCAGCAGTCCCCCGGGACCGGCTTCAGGCAGCGCCGAAGAAAGAATTCCTGAAACTGTCTGAAAAAATACGTCCAGCGTGACCGACTCAAGAATCGAAATATGGGAGCGAAGCGCCCGGGGACCTGCCTGGCAATCAAAAGGAAACGTGACCAGCGGAACACCCAGAGTCAGGCCGGCGACACCGACAGGCCCGCATGGAAGGCTTACGGCCGCGCTGTCCAGGTGAAGAAAAACACCTTCCGGTGTCATTTCGAGAGAAAAGCAGTTCCTGCGACCGCCAGACGCGACCGGGAGGTTGCTGGTTGTTTCACCGAACATCGAACCCTCGACATGAAGACAGGATCACTGCAGCCCCGATTACCGGGAATTCTAGTTACGGATCGAACTAATGTCGACGTCACATGTTGGGGGCGATTCGGGAGGACTATCAATGTTATTGTTTTCAGTTAAGTAGTAAGGACAGTAATGATAAGGATGTCCAATACGTGGCTCTTTCATATTCAAGCGCTCGTTGTTTTTGATTTAATTGTTGTGGCTGACTTGTGCAAACACCCTGTTCGAGTCTGTCCGTCGTCTTTCGAAAACCGTGGTGAAAATCGGAGGGGCTGGTCAAACCCGGGAGATTTGAACCACTGCCCGACATCGCCTGCACAGGGGTTGCGACAGGTTTTGAACGTTCTTCTGAACAGGGTGCGAGTTTGCCAAGCCCCGGGGTTACACATAGAATAGCAGCGCCTGTCCCGTCGGGACGGCAATGCATGGCAAACTGGAGCCGGATTGATGACTGACGACCAACAGGATCGGAAAATATTCTGCTCCTTCTGCGGCCGGCCTGTATCGGAGACTCGCCGCATGATCTCCGGTCCCGGCGTTTATATCTGCTCAAGCTGCGTTGAAAGCTGCAATTCCATTATTAACGGTCCTCTTGAATCCGAAACCAGGCTTGATCCGAAAGTCGCAAGGACTCATAAGGATTCTGAAAAGGTCGTGCGTCCCCGCGAACTTGTCAGGATTCTTGACGAATATGTAATCGGGCAGGAGTACGCCAAGAAGATTCTGGCCGTCGCGGTCTACAACCACTACATGCGGGTCCAGAACGGTGGGCGGCGGCGCAGGCACGACGTCGAACTCCAGAAGAGCAATATCCTCATGCTCGGCCCGACCGGATGTGGAAAGACCCTTCTCGCTCAGACCCTCGCCCGCGTCCTCAAGGTGCCTTTCACCATCGTGGACGCCACCTGCCTGACCGAGGCTGGCTACGTCGGCGAAGACGTCGAAAACGTCGTGCTTTCGCTTCTGCAGGCGGCCGACTTCGACATCGAGGCCACCAAGCGCGGCATCATTTATGTTGACGAAATCGACAAGATCGCCCGCAAGGCCGACAGTCCGTCGATCACGCGCGACGTGTCCGGCGAAGGGGTGCAGCAGGCGTTGCTGAAAATCCTTGAGGGAACCGTCGCCAACGTTCCACCGAAGGGTGGGCGGAAGCATCCGCAGCAGGACTACATCCAGGTGGACACGACCAACATACTGTTCATCTGCGGCGGGGCTTTCGTCGGTCTGGAAGACATTGTTTCGGAACGTCTGCGCGGGGGAACGATTGGTTTCGGCACCCGTGGCGACGCGGTCAGAAAGTCCTCGGTCGGCGAGACTCTCAGGGCCACGGAGCCTGAAGACCTGATCAAGTTCGGCCTGATTCCGGAATTCGTCGGTCGCTTCGCGGTCACGGCCAGTCTTGACCTGCTTGACGAAGAAGCGCTGGTGCGGATACTTTCCGAACCCCGGAATTCCCTGGTCCGGCAATACCAGGCGATGTTCGAGATGGAGGATATCGATCTCGAATTTACGCCGGAGGCCCTGCGGGCCATCGCCCGCCAGGCCGTGGAGCGGGGAACGGGCGCGCGCGGTTTGCGCTCCATAATGGAAAAAGTGATGCTCGACCTGATGTACGATCTGCCCGGCAGAACTGACGTCAGGAGGGTTATCATCAACGAGGAAGCGGTTGATGGCGGCCGGCCGAAGATCGTGACTTCACCGGAGGCCAGGATCGCCTGAGTTCAGATGGATCTGCTTTTCGCCCCATGGAGAATGGCTTACGTGACGGACGCCGACAGGAAGTGCGGGTGTTTTCTCTGCCCGGTCAGGGAGGCTCCCGCGTGCGACGCGAACCTGGTCGTCTTCAAGGGCGTCGAGGCGTTCGTCGTGCTTAACCGTTATCCGTACGTCTCCGGTCACGTGATGGTCGCGCCTTACAGGCACCTGGCGTCCCCGCTGGATTTGTCGGAATCAGAGGGCCGCGAGATGATGTCTCTTGTCAGGCGGTCCATGATCGCGATACAGAATGTATATTGTCCCCAGGGCTTCAATGTGGGCATGAACGTAGGGCAGGCCGCAGGCGCCGGCCTGAAGGATCATATCCATGTGCACGTGGTTCCGCGCTGGAACGGGGACACGAATTTCGTTCCGGTAATCGGCGAAGTGAAGATTATTCCCGAGTCGCTCGAGGTGACACGGGAAAGGCTGGAAAGGGCGTTTCCGGGTCAGGAGGTTTGATTATGCGTGTCAAGGGTGTTGTCCTGTCGGTGATTCTCGGTCTTTCGTTGATTTCATTGTCGGCCGCGGCCCAGTCCCCGACCGCCGAGAAGTTTTACAAGGAAGGGGTCGACCTGGCCAAGTCCAAGCAGATGGAACTGGCGCTGGCCAAGTTCCAGCAGGCCGTCGCCTTCGAGCCGAAGGTCTTCAAGTATCAGCTCAACCTCGCTTACGCATATGAGTGGCTTGACCGGCTCCCCGAGGCGCAGGCGACTTACGATACCGCCATCGGCCTTGGCAAGGGCGCCATCCAGGCGCTCAAGGGCCATGCCGAGGTCTGCCGCCGCCTGCACATTTTCGACATGGCCGAGGCTTCATACAGGGCCGCCCTCAAGAAGGACAAGGCCGACATGACGCTGCTCATGGGCCTGGCCGCCTCGCTTGCCGGCCAGGACAAGCTGGACGAGGGGTTGGCGGAATACCAGAAGGCGATCAAGCAGTTCCCGAAGGAGGCCCAGCCCGCGTTCAAGGCCGCCAACGTACTGCGCAAGAAGGGCGACCTTGATGGCGCCGCCGCGCATTATCGGATGGCTCTTGAGCGTGACCCCGCGTTCGCCAAGGCGGAATATGGCCTCGGCCTGGTCCTGAAGGAAAAGCGTGACTTCGCCAACGCCAAGGTGTCGCTTGAAGCCGCCTGCAAGAAGGGCATCAAGGCGTCGTGCAAAGCTTACTGGAAGATCAAGGATAAATAGCCGTTCTAAGGCTTCGCGGTATCGATTCCCATGACCGGCAGCGATTTGAGCCGGCCGGTCATCCTTCCCACATATGCCAGAAAATCGTTCAGTTGCATGTCGGGCAGCTTCACACCGCGGTACTGGGTCAGCGTCGAGGCGTTCACGAAGCGTCCCGACTTCGCCACGGCGAAATGGAGGTAGGGGTTTTTCAGCCCGCCACCGACCGTGCCGATCTGCGACCCGGCCTGAACCTCGGCGCCGGCCTTGATGCCCTTGTGGATGCTTTCAAGGCGTGCGTAGTAAGTCTGCAGTCCGTCCTGGTGCTTCAGGACGACCGTGTTGCCGCTCGAGCCCCTTCTTCCGCTGAAGACGACCCGCCCGTCGCCCACGGCGAGCACCGCTGTTCCGCGCGGAACCGAGTAGTCCACTGCCCTTCCCGGGGTGTACGCGTGCAGAATCGGATGAAGGCGCTTCTGCGACGCCGTCGCGGTGAAGCCGTTGTATTTGATTGGATTCCGGCTGAACGGGCGCTGGATTGAGTGACCGTTCGAATCGAAATAGGAGATGCTGCCGTCTTCATTTTCGCGCATGAAGACGCCGGCGGATGCGTTCTTGCCCTCAAACAGCAAGCCTTCAATGCGTCCGTACCGCACGAAGTCGCCGTTGACGCTTTCCTTCTGGGCGACCAGCCTGATCGTGTCGCCCCGCCGGACCTCGGTGAACAGGTCCACCTGGCTTTCAAGAAGCCCGGCGACGATCGGGACCAGTTCCCTGTCGAGACCGCAGGACTTGAAGGAGTCGTAAAGTGTCCCCCGCACTCCGCAGGCGCCTTCGATGACCTCGATGTCGACCGGAAGGCGCTTGCGTTCAACCTTGAAACCTTCATCGCCGGCGTCCACCGCCTCGATGTAGTCGATCGTGTTCAACGGGAAACGCAGCGCCCTGATCCTGCTGGAGTCGTTGAGGTCGGCGATGAAGCGCTGCCCGGCCTTCAAGGTCCGCATGTCGACCATGCGGGCGAGAGCGCCCAGGGCCTGACCGGCACTCCGGGGCTCGGCGCCGATGCGGGTAAGCGCGCCGGCCCCTGTCTCCCCGGGACGCAGCCTGACCGCGATTGACCGCAGTTTTTCCGATGGCGTGACCGTGACTATTCCGGGAATGCCTGAATCGCCATCAGTATCCTGGCGTTCAAGGTGAAGGGCCGCCAGTTTGGTTTCAAGTCCGGCTGATCGCGGGCGCCTGCCGTCGTCGGGCAAAGCGAAGTAGGTCACAACGGCGAAGACCGTAACGAGGAATACGGGCAGGCGCAGATCAATGGAGGCCTGCTTCGGGCTGTCCATCCCCTTTACCAGAAGTCTGTTCTGCATGAAGCACCAACCCTGCCGTCCGGCCCGCAACGCCGGATTATCGGGCGGGGGCGGGGCGCAGTCAACCGAGCCCTGTGCAAATCCTTCCGTAAATGCCGAATTGGAAAGACCCTTTCACCCCGACCGTCAGAACGGGAAAAGATCGGCCGGTCCGGAGGCGCTTCTGTTCAGGCTGAGGTCTGATTCCCAATAAAATCAAAGACATAACAAATTGTTCCGTCTGGCGAATCCCGTGCTTGAACAATCCGGCACGATTCCTTTATAATGCCAAGGCTTTTGTTAGCGCTTGGTCCCAATCTTCTCAGGAGAAGGAAAAAATGAAGAAGGCCGCATTTGTGGTCGCGCTTGCGTCGTTCGTGGCGCTGTTTGTCGCCGGTTGTGGCGGCGGCGAAGACAAGTCCTGCACCCTCAGTGAAGAGTGCGTTGCCGGCGAAGTCTGTGTCGGATTGCTCTGCGTCGAAAGCGTATGCAACGGCAAGGGCGATTGCAGCACCGGCGAAATCTGCGTACCCGGCGAACTGGTCGGCAAGGATGCCGGCTGGAAGTTCTGCTCGTGGCCGCTGTGCGACAACGTGACCAAGCTCTGCGATGTCGATCAGACGTGCACTGACGGCATCTGCGTTGACAACACGGTCACCCCCGACGTCGTCGAGGACACCATCGTGACCGACACCGGCCGTGACACCGTGGTCGAAGACGTACCCGCGGAACTCCCGCCGATCGAAGAAGAAGTCGACTGCAAGACCTGCACGATCAACTCCGACTGCGGCACCGGCTACACCTGCCAGCCCGTCGGCGCTGAAAAGCACTGCCTGCGCGACTGCAACAACGACGGCGACTGCATGGGCGGCTACACCTGCATCGCGGCCGGGCTTGCCAAGTCCTGCCTGCCCGTTTCGTACAACTGCGTCGCCTGCACCTTCGACACCCCGTGTGAAGAAGGCAAGTGCTGCGACTTCAACAGCGGCTCGTGCAAGACCTGTGAAGAAGAATGCTTCACGTGCACGTACGATTACGACTGCGCTGCCGGCCTGCGCTGCTACAAGACCACCGGCGTGGCGGCCGGTGTCTGCGTCCCGGAATGCGTTGATGGTGCCTGCACCGATTCCACTAACTACGCCTGCAACGACAACGGCAAGGGCGTGGAACTCTGCGTCCCGAAGACGGACGGCTGCAAGGGCTGTGAAGAGCCGACCCCGTGGCCCATGGAAGGAGTCGGTTGCGTGGAATGCCGCAACAACGACGATTGTGAAGAAAACGAAGCCTGCAAGACCGACACTCACGAATGCATCACCGACGAATGCGGCACCGGGACCATCATGTGCGATGACGGCTCCTGCAAGCAGTGCTGCGTCGACGACGACTGCCTGCGCTTCGAAGACGCGACCGGCGTGTGCAACCCGGACGGCACTTGCGAAGGCGTTGTTCCGTGCGACGGCCTCTGCTCGGCTGACTTCCCCGTCTGCGCCATTGTCGGCGGCGTTGAACAGTGTGTGCAGTGCGCCGAAAACTCGGACTGCGCCCTGATCGACCCGGCTTGCACCTGTGTCGGCGACCCGCTGTACTCCTGCATGGATGAAACCGGCGCGATCTGCCAGACCGGCGGCACCGGCACCTGCGGCGCGACCTGTGAAGACGCTTCCGATTGCCCGCCCACGGCCACCGGCGGTGAAATGGGCTGCGCGTCCGTCCAGGGCGCGGCGACCGGCCTCTGCTACGACCCGGCCGGCACCTGCGACGGCGCCACGTCCTGCTGCGCCCCCGGGCAGGGCTGCTTCGACCTGATGCTCCTGATCATGGGCGCCATGGGCGGCGGCATGATGCCGTTCCCGGAAGGCGTCACCTCCGGTTCGGGTTACTGCGGATGCGAAACCGCCGATGACTGCATCAACGGCAAGGAATGCTTCGACCTGTCGCTGATCTGCGCGCTGGGTGGTCTGCTCGGCCAGTTCGCCGCGATGATCGAACTGGTCTGTCCGGGCGGATCCCTGTCCCCGTCGATGCCCGGCCACCTCTGTATGTCCCTGGCCGATCTGTTCGGCGGCATCATCTGATCCCCGCTTTTCCCGGTCAGACATCCATTCGATAACGTAAATGCCACAAGGATCCGTTTCCGACAAAGCGCGTCCGCGGTAGTACAATAGCCGCGACTGACCCGGAGGCCACATGCACGGCACATTCACCGTTTTCGGTATGGACTTCCCGGCCTATTTCACGCTGCTGATGGCCGGCTACACCATGGTGATCCTGCTGGGGCACCGCGACTGGGTCGCTCACGGCCGCCGGAACAACCTCATCCTGGACCTCGGCATCATCCTCATCCTTTCCGGAATCCTGGGCGCTCGCGTGCTGCATGTCGTTGCTGACGGACAGTTCCAGGATTACGTGAACCTGTGCGTGGACCCGATGAAGGTTGAGGGCGAGCTCCTGCCCCGCGACAGGAAGTGCTTCACAGACGAACAATGCGTGCAGGCGAAGCGCGGTGAAACTTGCGACACATCCACCGGGTTGTGCCACCAGGGAAGGGACTGCCTGCGCGCGCTCAAGTTCTGGTACGGGGGCCTGACGTTCTACGGCGGGCTCGGGCTGGCGGCCCTGGTCGGGATCATCTACATCAGGCGGCGCAGGCAGCCGCTCTGGGAGGTCGGCGACCTGGCCGGTTACGCCATTCCGCTGGGGCTGGTTTTCGGCCGGATAGGCTGCTTCCTGGCAGGCTGCTGTTTCGGCACGACGTGCGCGGCGCCACCCGGCGTGTCATTCCCCAGGGGCAGCCCGGCATGGAAATTCCACGTCGACGAAGGGCTGATCGCGAGGGCTGCCGGGACATCGCTGCCCGTGCACGCGACCCAGCTTTACGAAGCGGCCGCATGCATGTTGATCTTCCTGTGGCTGTACTTCTGGGTCAGGCCGAAGAAACGGTTTTCCGGCCAGCTCTTCTTCCTGTTCTGCATGTCATATGCGGCAGCGCGGTTCGCGGTCGAATTCCTGCGCGCGGACCAGCGCGGGGAAATCCTGGGTCTTTCCACGTCGCAGACGCTCGGCATCCCGCTGTTCGTTTTCGGGCTGGTCATGTATGTGCTGTATCGGCGGCGCGGAATAGACAGGACCGGTCTTGAACCGGCGGATGCCGGGGCGACCGCGGACGACGCCGCGCCTGTGCAGGAGGATGATGGCGACCGTTGAAGCGGGGCGCGTCGTCCTGGCCCTTTTCGACAAGGGTCCGGTCGCAGGCGTCCGAATCGAATCGAGGGGTGGCCGGGTCACGGTCGTGACCGCCGACGGGGCCCGTGAAACCTGGTCAGGCGACAGAATTTTCATGGAAACCTCCGTGAAGGTTCCGATCCATCCGCCCCAGGCCACTTCCGGCGGCCTGGCCTCGTTTATCGCGCGGCTGGGGATGCTGGTGGCGTCGGCCGATCTTGCCGGCGCCTGGGAACTGTTTGCGGACAGCGGCGCCGTGTCGCCGGCGGATCTCGCCGAACTCCTTTTTTCTTCCACGGACGCCGACGCGCAGGCCGCGGCTGCATGGGCTGCCCAGGCTGATCCGACCTGGTTCAGGCTCCGGCGTGACGGTCTGTACGTTCCGTCCTCGGCGCAGGCGGTCGACTCCGCGAAAAAGGCGCGGGTCCGCGACGCGCAGGAACAGGAGCGCATGGAACAGGTCAGGGTCGTGCTGGCGGACAGCCTTGCGTCCGGCCTGCCGGTGGACATGTCGAAGTCCCTGGCGGCGGCAGGCGTTGGCTGGCTGTCGGCGCTTGCTTACGACGGGCCGGACGGCAGGGATGGAAAGCGTGGCGAGACCCTGATAAGCATTCTTCGCGGCAGCCCGGCGTCGGAACCGGAATTCTGCGCATTCGAATACCTGGTCAGGCTCGGTGTCGCAGATCCGGACGAGATACTTTCGGTGCGGCGGAACAGGATTCCCCTTGCCTTTGACGACGCGGTAGAGCGGGAGGCGGGGGTCATCGCCGGTCTTTCCCGGCGTCCCGAAGGGGCGGTCGACCTGGTGTGGGGGCAGGGATCCGGTCCACTGGCGATCGACGACGAAACAACGAAGGACGTCGATGACGCGTTGATGGTTGAACCGGTTGATGGCGGCACGCGGGTGCACATCCTGGTGGCGGATCCAAGCTCGATGATCCAGATGGATTCGGCCCTGGGAAAGGCGGGCATGGCAAGGGCGTCCAGCCTGTACATGCCGACGGTCACGGTGCCGATGTTCCCGAAGTCGCTGTCGGAAGGCGCCCTGTCGCTTTCCGCGGACGGGGACAGGCCGATGATCGATTTCGCGGTCACCCTGGCCGACGACGGGACGGAGGTCGATTTTTCCATAACGCAGGTCTTCGGCAGGCTTGAATCCCGCGTCACATACGATTCGGCCGACATGCTGCTTGCCGCAGACGCCGACGGGCCGCCCTGGCTGGGATCGCTGAAGAAGCTTGACGCCCTGGCCGCGGCGCTTCAGGCGAGGCGTGTCGCCGCCGGGGCCGTGGTCCTCGGACGCGACGAATATTCGATCAAGGTGATTGACGGCCATCCGGTCGTCAAACGCATCCCGTGGACTTCAAGCTCGCGCAGGCTGGTGGCGGAATTCATGATACTGGCCGGGGCCGTGGCGGGCCGTTTCGCCCGCATGAACGGAATCCCGGTGGTGTACCGTCGGCAGGACCCGCCGGACGGATCGCCCGAGGAGCGCCTGAAGGGCATGCCGTCCGGGTCCAGGGCCGCGTCCTACACGATGCTCAGGACGCTGAAACGCGGCGAATTGACGACGATTCCCGGGTTCCACTACTCGCTGGGCGTGGTGGGCTACACCCAGGTTACGTCGCCGTTGAGGCGTTTCCAGGATTTCCTTGCCCATGTGCAGATCAAGGGGTTCCTTCGATCCGGCAGGGCGCCGATCGACAGGGAATCGCTGATGGAGATCTTCGGCGAACTTGAAGCCAGAAGCGACGTCGTCCAGAAGGTCGAGCGTGAATCGCGCCGATACTGGACGTTGAAGTATCTCCAGGCTGGAATCGGGACGCAGGTGACCGGCGAGGTGGTGGCCAGGGTCGGGGCGAGGGTGCTGGTTGAACTTGAAGAAACAGGAATCGTGCTGCCTCTTTCAGGCGCGGGCGGCATCCTGCCGGGCGCGCCGGTGAGGCTTGTGGTGCGCGAAGTTGATCCGCGCCGCGATCACGTGACGCTGACCATGGCGTGATCCGTGGTCCGGGAGAAACGAACAGATGGAACCTGGCAGCGAAAAGCCTGTGGATGCAAGCCCACGCGACATGGGCGGGCACCCCTGGCTTTCATTCCTTCATGACGTGCGGCAGCCTTCCCGGTATGTGGGCGGGGAATTCGGGTCGGCGACGAACCGGGGCGCATCCAGTTCGATTGCGCTGGTATTTCCCGACGTGTACGAGGTGGGGATGTCGCACCTCGGCACCCAGATCCTTTATTCCCTGCTGGCGGCCGAACCCGACATCAGGGTCGAACGCGCCTTCTCGCCCTGGCCGGACCTCGAGGCCGAACTGAGGAAGCGAGGCCTGCCGCTGGTGTCGCTCGAAGACTGGCGCCCGCTCGGCCAGTTCGACATCCTCGGTTTTTCGCTTCAGCACGAGCTTTGCTACACGAACGTTCTGGCGGCGCTTGATCTGTCGGGCATCCCCCTGCGGACCGTCGATCGCGGCGATTCCCACCCGATCATACTGGGCGGCGGGCCATGCGCGTCGCATCCCGAGCCGGTGGCGCCATTCTTCGACGCGATATTCCTCGGTGAGGCCGAGGCCGCGCTGCCGCCGCTGGTGAGGGCCGTCGGGGCCATGCGTCGTTCCGGCACGCCACGCAGGGACATCCTCCTGAAGCTGGCCTCAATGCCCGGGATGTACGTGCCGTCGCTGTACGGCGTCGAAAGGGACCCGGCCGCGGGCTGGCTGGTTCCTTATCCTGCCGTCGAGGGCGTGCCGGACCGGGTGCGCCGCGTGGTAATCCCTGAACTTGATGAGTTCCCGATTCCGTCGCGGACCATCATGCCCTGGAACAGGGCCGTGTTCGACCGCGTTTCCATGGAAATTGCCCGTGGGTGTTCCGAGGGATGCCGTTTCTGCGAGGCCGGATTCTCATACCGGCCGCTTCGCGATCGCGACCCGCGCCGGGTGCTCGCGGACAGCCTGGCCGCTATCCTGGTCTGCGGATACGAGGAGATATCGCTAGGGGCTCTGTCGCCGGCGGACTATCCGGCACTTCCGTCCCTCGTGTCGGCGCTTTCGGCGGCGGCCACGCCCCTGAACGTGACGCTTTCGGTGTCGTCGCTGCGCGCGTACGGCCTTTCCGAAGACGTCCTGCGCGACATGAAGACGGTGCGCGCCGCCGGGCTGACCCTGGCGCCCGAGGCCGGGACCCAGCGCCTGCGGGATGTCATCAACAAGAACATCACGGAAGAGGACATGCTGGAGGCCGCGCGGAGGGCCTTCGCGGCCGGGTGGCAGAGGCTGAAGCTGTACTTCATGCTGGGCCTGCCGACCGAGACCGAGGCCGACGTGCTCGGGATCGTGGAACTGGCCAGGCGGGTGTTGCGCGTCGGGCGCGGCCTGGGCCGGGCGGACGTCAACGCGGCGGTCGGCGTGTTTGTGCCGAGGCCGCACACGCCTTTCCAGTGGGAAGCCATGGCCGAGCCGGCGGTCGTGTCCCGCCGCCAGGCGATCCTCCGGGAATCCGCCATGCGCACCGGGGTCACGTTCAAGTATCCCGATCAGCGGACGAGCAGGCTCGAGTGCATCCTGGCCAGGGGTGACCGCCTGGTTGCCGACGCTGTTGAGATGGCGTTCCGGGAAGGATGCAGGTTCGACAACTGGAGCGAGACTTTCCGGTCGGATAAGTGGGAGGCGGCCTTCGTCAAGGCCGGCGTGGATACGGAGGTGTTCCTGCGCGAGGTGCCCCGCGGCGCGGGATTGCCGTGGAGGATTGCGGATCTGCTTGTTTCGGAAGGCTTCCTTGAACGCGAGCGCCAGAAGGCGATGGAGGCCAGGACGACCCCCCCGTGCGAAAAGCCGGCTTCGGGGGTCCTGTCGGAAGTCGAATTCGACGGCGGTGTCGTCTGTCATGCCTGCGGGGCCGGGTGCGACCGCGACGCAATCGCGAAAAAGAGGGGATGTATCGCCTCGGCCGGCCACAAACTCGGCGTCGTCACGCCGGCGGTCGAAAACCTGCCGGCGACCGGGTGGCATCTTGTCTACACAAGGTCGGGATCGTCGGCCTGGCTTTCGCAGATTGACCTGGTGAAACACATCCCGAGGATCTTCAAGCGGGCCGGATACGAGCCCGTCTTTTCCGGCGGTTTCCACCCGATGCCGAAGTTTTCGTATTGCGAACCGATGCCGGTCGGCCACCGTTCGGTCGGTGAGTGGGTCGACGCGAGGCTGCACGTTTCCGAGGCGCCGGATCTGGAAATCCTGAACAGGGCTTCGATCGACGGCCTGGTATTTCTTTCCGTGGCCCCGATGGCCGGGAAACGTTCGGGCTACAGGCCGGCCAGGTTCGCGTTTTCGTGCCCGGTGTCCGCGGACGAGGCGGCAGGGCTCCTGGGTACCCTCAGTGGTGGCCCGCTTGAAAACCCGTTTGAAGTCCCAGGCACCGGGCGTCTTGTCCCCGGTCCCTTCCGTGAAGGCGAAAACGCCTGGATCCTGATCTGGCCGGGCCGGGCCGACAGGCCGGCGGAAAGGCCCTCGGACTGGCTTTCCGGGTTGATGGGGAGGCCATACGTCCCCGCGGATCTGATTCGACTTTATGACAATCCGACTGTCGGTGGGGCATGAAAGCATCGGCCGCAAAACCCGTTGCCGTCGTCGCGGCACTGCTGATAACGCTGGCAGGGGCCGGTGCGCCGGCCAGGCCCGAAGCCGGGCCGGATTTTCATGCGCTGCTGGTCAAGGCTTCGGCCTTGAACCGCCTTGGCTTCTTCGAAAACGCCGAGGCGGTAATCCTGGGGGCCGGACTCACGCCGGAGGCTCTGTCGCAGGCAACCGTCGCGGCCTCCGACGACGCACTGGCCCGGACCGTCCTGGCGCGTTCCAGGCTTGGCAGGAACCCGGACGACCCGACCGCGTCGCGAATCATGGCTGACGTGGATATCGCGGCGCTTCCCCCGGCACTGCGGGGCGCGGTGTCCTATGAAAAGGCGAGGTCCGCCCTGGCTTCGAGGGAAGCGGGGGAAAAGGCCGCCCTGGACGCGATCGCCGGATTCATCGATGAATATCCGGGGGCCGATGACGAGTTCGACGCCAGGCTGCTGTATGCCGACGAATTGATCCTGGACGGGTATCCGGCCGCCGCCGCCCGGCAGGTCGCCGTGGTCGCCGCCTCGCACCCCGGCCGCAGCAGGGAGGCCAGGGCAAGGCTTGTGGTCGCGCTGTCCGCGACGGAGCCGGAAAGGTCGCGCCTGATGCGCAGGCTTTTCATCGAGATGCCCGAATCGAGGGCCGCCGACGCGACAGGACTGCGTGCCGGTGATCTTTCGAACGCCGAATTGAGGGAGCGGGCGGATGCCTTTTTCAAGACCTGGGATTTCGTCCAGTACCAGGAGACGCTTCAGCTTCTGAGGGCCCGCGGGGACGATTCGCCCGGCCTGGCATGGGAGCTCGCGGTTTCGCATCTCGTACATGTCAGGGACAAACCCGACGAGGCGCTCGCCCTGATGCTTTCGGCCCGCGCGCGCGGGGTGGGAACCGGCCCCGACGGCACGTTCATGCTCGGCCGTGCCTATGCGAAGGTCGAGGATTACGCGAACGCCGAAAAGTGTTTCGCCGATTATCTTAAGACTGGCGCCAGGGACAGGCGGATGCTTGCCCATTACTACCTCGCCTGGCTTCCCTACGACCACGGCGAATACGTGCGCGCGCTGCCCGCCATGAACCGGTTCCTGAAGCTTTACAGGAAAAGCGATCGCTACAGCTACATGATCTGGTTCAAAGGCTGGGCCCTGTTCAGGATGGGCAGGTACCGCGACGCTCTGTCGGTCTTCGCGTCCATGAAGAAACTTGGCAACTGCCTGGTCGCCGGCAAGGCGATGTACTGGGGGGGGGTCGCCTGGCACCGCCTGGGCGACCGCGGGCAGGCGCGGAAATGGATGCGGGAGGTGATCGATCGCTATCCGCTGACCTGGTATTCAATCCTTGCTGCGAAGCGCCTGAAGGAATGGCATGGCGAACCGCTTCCCGGCTGGATGACCGCGCCCGCGGCTCTGCCTTCCGGGCCTGAACCCCTGTGGGGCGTCGATTCGATGCCGGCGGATGTGGCCGCTGGCATCAGGGACGTCAGGATGCTGGCCGGCCTTGGCGAGCCGCGTCTGGCGCGCAAGGCTTACGCGAAGGTCTCCGCCAGGGCCGAAAAGGGTCTTCGCGGCGCCGATCTGGCCAGGTTTCTTGTCACCGTCGCCGACGCCACCGAGAATTACAGTGCACTGATGAAGAAATCGGGTGCCTTCTCAAGTCGCATGGGAAGAACGCCGTCGCCTTCGTCAGGCGTCTTCTGGGCCGCCCGCTATCCCCGCGCATACCGTCCGCTGGCGTCGGCGGCCGCGGGCAGGCACGGCATTCCGGAACTCTGGGTGTATTCCATCATGCGCCAGGAGAGTCGCTACGACTCCACCCAGGTCAGTCACACCGCCGCGCTGGGCCTGATGCAGATGATCGTTGCCACGGCCCACATTGTCGGCGGACAGGTCGGTGTCCGATGGGAACCGGATTCCTTCTTCGAGCCGGGGGTCAACATACTGTTCGGGACGAAGTACCTTTCGGACCTGCATCGCGACTTCAAGGGCCAGATCGTGTTCGCTTCGGCGGCCTACAACACCGGCGCGCCTGCCATCAAGCGGTTCATGGCCACCCATCGCGGCCTGCCGCTCGACGAAATGGTGGAGATGATTCCCTATAACGAAGGCAGGAACTATTGCAGGAAAGTGGCCGAACACCTGGCGCGTTACGGCGCGATTTACCTTGAACCTGAAGAACGCTCCCGTCTGTACGACACGATATTTCCCGACAAGGTCGACTACGACCTGGGCGACCTGGTCAATTACTGAAGGACGTCAGCCGATCATGAGGTTTCTCAGTTCGGTGTAGTCTGCGGAAACCGCCCAGGAACAGAGTTCAACGACCTTGTCCCCCGGTTCCATGTCAGACAGGGCCATGTCACCCTCAAGTGAACGGGCCGCCGCGACCTCCAGGTCGTTTGCCATGAAGAGCCCGGCCCTCCCTGCAATCCTGTCCACCGCGCGCATGTACGCCGGGAAGTCCGCCGGCCGCTGGGTCTTGCCGAAGGCGGAAAGGATCCGGCGGATTTCAGAGGTTTCAGGTTCCTTCAGGTTTCTTGCCAGGCCGGGGGCGAATTCGGCGGCGCGGGCCGCGTCGGGGGGAAGGACGTATTCGGGGAACGCCATCTTCAGCGCCGCCAGGAAGAACAGCCGCATCGACGGCGCGTCAAGAACGCCGCACAACTCGGCGCCAGGCATGAAGGACACGACAGCCCTGGAAAGCGAATACCTCAGGTCCTTGCCGCGTCTGGTCTGCACCAGGTCGTCACCCACCACCACCGCCTTTGCCGCGAAGGGGGCCTTCTTCATGCCTGTCGTGCCGGCCGCGTACCAGAAATCGGGCAGTTTCATGCCGAAGACGTGCCCGACGGCGTCCGCCATCTTCTGGAAAAGTCCGTCCTGATCCATGTCGATCCTGTTCCGATCCGACAGTCCGAGGTCCGCGGGTTTGCGGAAGGGCATCGTGCGAAGTATCGGCTGGTAGAGCAGTTCGAATATCCGTGCCACCCGCGCGTCCAGGTCGAAGGCGATACGGCGCGTAAAGACCTCCCCGGGGATCTGGTCTGCCTTCAGGTGCAGCGCCGCGGACCTGTTCCTGGCCGCAAGGTTGAAATCGGATTCGTCGCCGTGTCCGAGAACCATTAGCGCGGTGCTGGCCCGCGTCGCGAGATCCTCGTTCGAGGACAGGATGGCGAGGTCGCGCAGGGCGCGGTACGAATCGACCGATGTCGGATCGGCCACGATGACTTTCCTGAGGGTCAGCAGAGCCTCCGCCTCGGCGCCCGGGATCCTGGCCTGGCAGAAGGCGAGATGCCGCAGCGTCGTGGGATCGTGCGGCGCGACGGCGATGATCTGTTCGAAAACTTCAACGGCCTTCGGCGCGTTGTGAAGCCTGTTTTCGTAGACGTCGCCAAGTGTCCTGAGCGTTTCAAGAAGGAGATGTTCGTTCCCGGTCATCCTGAAATGCCTGGCCCTCAGGTTCAGGCTTTCGGCCAGTTCGTCGAACATGCCGGTTTCGAGAAGTCTCGTGTCGAGGGCCTGCGCCGCCGGTTCATTTTCCGGGTTCAGGGCCAAAGCCTTGCGGAGGTGGTCGACCGAGGCGTTGTCGTCGCGCAGGTTGTCCCTGAATATCAGCGCCAAAGCCAGGTGGAAGTCCGATTTCTTCAGTGAGTCCTGCTCCTCGCCGATGATGCGTTCGAGCAGTTCCACGGCTCCCTGCATGCGTCCGGCCTCCAGGGAGACCTCGAGCGCCTTGTGCAGGGCCAGCTTCTTCGAATATTCCTCGTCCGCGGCCGTGAGATACCAGTCGATCGCGGCCTGTGCGTCGCCGTCGGCCCTTGCCGTGTCGCCAAGTCTGATAAGGTCCGAAAAGCGCCTCGGCGACTTTTCTTCGTTGTTCACCAGCCTCTTCAGCCAGGAGACCATTGCGGCCCGGTCCCCGGCCAGGCCCGCCATGTCCGACAGTTCCCTCAGCACGTCTTCCGACAGGTCGCTGTCGAGATGCCAGGCGTTTTCGAGGCTCCTGAGCGCCCGCGTATGATTTCCCTGCGCCGCCTGCGCCCTGCCGAGGTCGCGCAGAATCCCGGCGTCTGCCGGGGTCAGGGCCCCGCCTGCCGACGTTATCGCGTCAAGGCGAGCCATGGCCTGGTCGATCTGCCCGAGCGTCACTTCCGTCCGCGCGAGCCTGCGCAGCGCTTCAAGGTTCCCGGGGGATATTTCCAGGATACGGTTGAGGTGCCTGGCCGCCCCCGCGTGGTCGAAACACCTTGCCGCGGCGCCCGCCGCCATGAGCCTGAGCCTTGTTTCAAGTTCCCTGTCGCCCGCCTTGCCTGCCGCGCGGGCCGGAGGTTCCAGCGCTGCCGCTGCCTTTTCGGCCATGTCGCCGGCGAGGTAGATTTCCGCAAGCCTGATCGCGCATTCGTGGTCGGCCGGATTCAGCCTGAGCGCTTCTTCCAGGTGGACTGTCGAGGCGCCGGAAGTGGCGTGGGCGCCGGGCGAAGTCCCGCCGCCGAGCCTTTTCAGGATGGTCGCCTTCAGAAGGTCGTCGTCCGTGGTCTCCGCGGCACGGTTCAGGAAGCCTGCGGCCTCATCTTCCGCGACCCCCGGCAGTTCGGCGAACTCGATCGCCGCCGCCGCGAGTTCCCTTCCTTCAAGCAGCGTCATGGCCGCCTTGAATTTCGTCGCCGCTTCCGCAGGTCTTCCCAGCCTGTCCCGGTATATCCTGGCCAGGTCCACCAGGTCGCCGGGAAGACCGGTCGAGGCGCAGATGCCTTCCAGGTCGCGTGCGGCTTCGATCCACATTCCCAGTTCCGCGTGTATGGCGAACATCCGTCGCAGAATTCGCTGATCGGCCATGTGCGCCACGCGTGTCAGCGAGGCCAGCGCGACGACCGGCGAGTTCATCCTGTCGAGCGCGATGTCGGCCATTTCCAGGGCGGCCGCCTTGACCTGTTCCGGATCTTCAAGCAGTTCGGCCCTTCGTTTCAGCAGGCCCATCAGGGCTGACCAGTCGCCGGCTTCGGCAAGCGTGTCGCGCATGGCGTCCAGCAATTCGACCGTGTCGGGAAGGAAGGACGACGCCTCCTTGAGGGCGGATGCCGCCTCCTCGAGCCTTCCAAGTTTGCGGAGCGCCGCCGCCGTCGCAAGCAGGTATCTGCCGCGTGATTCCGACTTCCACGCGCGTCGCATCAGGCTCGTTGCGAGTTCGAGGACCTCGGCGGGACCGCCAAGACGCGGATGCATCTCTTCGAATAATTCAACGGCGTTGGGGTCGAGCTCAAGCAGCCTTGTTCTGAGTTTGTCGCCAGTTGAAACATCGCCGGTCCGGGAATAAAGCCCGACGGCGTTGCGCAGTACGTCCGCTTCTTCCGGCCTTCCTTCCAGCCCCTTCGCGACCCCCGCGATGCTGGCTGCCACCCCGGCCAGTCCGTGGTCGTCGCCCCCTTCCGCGATTTCGCCCGTGATGTCCAGCAATGCCGCCAGCAGGGTTGAATCGTCCGGTGTGGCTTCAAGCGCCTTGACCATGCACATCTGCGCGGCCGTCCTGTCGTCAAGCCGGTCAAGGTAAAGGTTTGCCAGTTTCCTGAGCGTCCGTGCCCTGTCGGCGCCTGATTCGAGCTGCTGTCGCACGACCAGTATGCCGGCCGCCGCCGTCCAGTCGGACGCATCCATGGCGGCAGATTCCGACAGCCCCCCGGACCTGTGCGCGAATTCGATGAACTGCGGCGTCATCGAGCCGTGTTCGCCCACGAAGTCGATCAGCTTCTGCAGTGACGGTGGCGACCGCCATTCGTCGCTGCCGGCGGTCCGGACAAGAATGTATTCGACAGCGGTTTCGCCTGCGCCGATACGAGCCAGACGTTCGGCAAGTTCCCAGGATTCCGTTCGCGACCAGGCAAGGAGCCGGCCCAGGGCCCTCGAGCCGTTCACCGGACCGACAGGGGCTGCGCACGTTCCGTCACCTTTTACGGCGAGGCCGTCGAACGTTTCCCACTCATGTACTTCGGAAATCCATGGAATCAGGGGTTCCGGGATCGTGCCCCCGGCGTCGCGACGATACGCGGGACCGTATTCGTCGCAGGTCGATCCGTCAGGAAACAGAATTGAGGTGCCGGCAGCCTGATTGCCGGGGCTCCTGACAAAGGCCGAGCCTTCCGGGCCGACCGCGACGTTCAGTCCGCCAAGCCCGTCACCTGCAGCCATGCGGAACGCGGCCGCCAGCGGAAGGAGGGCGCCCAGAATGCCGGTCAGTCCATCAGACACGACCTGCCATTCCCGGGGCGTGCGGGACGCGACGGTATCCGGGATGATAAGGGAGGTGGCTGTCGTGGCCATGTCCTTCAGAGCATCCCTGACAGGCTGGGACCGCAGAGCGTTCCAGACCGCGGGGGGCAGGCCCGATGATGGCCGGCCGGCTTCCTGTTCCGAAGCGTCCAGCAGCGACTGGACCATTTCTTCGATGCGGCCCATGCCACCGCCGGCGCACGGTCTGCCACAACCGCACAGTATCCTGAGAAGGCGGTGCGTGGCGTAAAGCTTCATCATCGCGGCGTTCATCGGCGACGGGTCCAGAGCGGCCGCCTTGACGGCCCAGGCAATGTGTCGCGGCGATTCGATCTGGATTGCGAGCAGGTCCATAAATGCACCCGGGATGAAGAAAGAAGAACAATTTTAGATTCATGGCGATCAAAAGCACAACACTATGCAGGAACGGGGATTTTGCCGGGTCGTGGCGCGTCGACGCGCGTCAGGGGATGCCGACGCGATCTTCAGGCACCCAGCCGGTCTTTCCCGACGAAAGCCTTATTCGCAGGCGCTGGTCCTTTCGTTCCATCAACCTGAATTCGAGGCCTTCGGGAAGGTTGTCTTCCGACTGGAGGGAGAGGAATTCGTCATAGAGCGGGGCGTCCTCGAGCACGACCCCGGTAGTGTAGCCATCCACCCGCGATGCGCCGAACGCGCCGACGCCGGTAATGGCGGCAGACACCGCGAGCACGGCGCCAAGTATCACCGACAGTTTCCGGTTCAGCAGGCGCCTGATGGCGAGGACGATGAAAAGGGCGGCCCAGATCGACAGGAAGATCGCTCCCGCCAGCCCGGGGGAAAGCCAGGAAAACATTGCGGTCCAGCCGTCGTTGTATGGTGCGAAGACGTAACCGGCATCGCCCGAACCGGTGCGCTGCTCGTTGAGACGCTGTCGGATGATGTCGAGGTTTTTGTCTGCCAGCCCGGCCGCCAGGCTTTCCGGCGCGGTGACGATTGTTTTGTGCAGGCTCAGCATGGCCTCGCCGGTTCGATCCCCGCGCCCGGGCGCTCCGGACGACAGGAACTCGGCCGCGCCGAGGTTCAGAAGCACTTCCGGGGCCTTGATGCGGTAGGTTTCATTCAGGTTCCTGAAGGCCTCGGCCGCCAGGGCGAATTCTTCCGGGGATGCCGCCTCGCCATAGAGTCTGACACCCTCCCTGAAATTGTCCTCGACAGTGCCGGCCGCCGCTTCAAGGGACATGCCCGTCATAAGCACCAGCAGGATTGCAGGCAGGTGTTTCATGCGGCACCTCCGCCACTCCTGTCGAGGGAAGTCAGGCACTGTCCAGCACGCCCGCATATGCCGGCCCGGTCGCCAGCCCCGATCCGCCCGGCAAACCGCGCCAGCGAGCACTGCTCCAGGAGATCGAGAAGCTCGGCGGCGACCTCTTCGCCCGCACCGGCGCCCGACACCGCCGTGGCGATGTCGGATGGCGTCATCGCGGCAGTGGCGATGTCGAACCTTGCCTCGACATACTGCCTGAGCAGCAGTTCCAGGGCGGTCCAGAAGCCTGTGTCGTCCGCCGTCGACCTTTCAAGGCGGGACAGTTCCGCCATCGCCCGCCGCAGGGCCTTCCTGGCCGAAGCCCGTCCTCCCTGGCGGTTGAGGCGCCGGCGGGCCGCGTGAACGGTCTCGACGGCAACGAGGATGAAAACCGGCAGCGCCATCATGAAGAAAAACATGGTCGTGTCAAACCAGGTCTTCTTCGGGGGTGGCGGGTCGGCAAGCTGACTCGTTTCGATTATTCCCATGACGCCGGTCGGTCTCGCCTGCGGCTTTTCCGCCCTGGGTGACCCGCGCACCGTCAGTGTCATGTCACCGGCTTCCGCTTTTCCCCATCGCCCGGTCAAAGGGTCGAAATACACCAGTGGTTCGACCCTGACCTTGAACTCGCCGCCGGGCGTCTCCCTCCCGGGCGTCAGGAGAAACTTGAAGGTGCGTGTCCCGGACAGGCCCTCGTCGCCGACGGCGATGTCGTCGGATCCCTGCGCGTTGGCGAATGAATCGATCTTGACTGCTTCGTCGACGGTGATGACCGGCTCCCGGACGGCGACGATGTTGCCCATGCCGGTGACGGCCACGGACAGCGTCGTCGAATCACCCGGCGCGACAACGGCGTCCTCGAGCTGCGCCGTCATGCTGAAACTGCCGACGGCGCCTGGCTCAAAACCCTCAGGCATGCCTTCGGAAGGCATGGGAAGGACCTTGATTACGACCGGTTCCGAACCAACGCTGAATTCCTGGAAATTCAGGTGAACGAGGTCCATCGTGTAAGCCGGGATACTGATTTCCCCGTCCTTGATCGGGGTGACGGCGGCGTTGAACAGGATCGTCTCGTACCATGTGCCGTCGGGCCTTCTGACCTCGGCGGGCGCTTCCCTGGAACGCGGCGCCTCGCGCACAACCAGCCCTTCCATATCCGGCTTGGCCGTGACCGTGGCCGACCATCTTTCGGGAGACGTGGGCGTCAGCAGCACGAACTTGAGATTGAATGTTTCGCCCGGATAAACAGGGCGGTCGCCGCAGGACAGCCGGGCCTCGATCAGCGGGGTTTTGACCGTTTCAACCCGTGGCTGGGCGAGCTGCGGTGGCTGGAATTGCGGGAACAGCGAAAATCTTCCCTGACGGTTGCCCTGGCGCTGTTCCGAAGCAGGCATGTCCTCGTCGCGAACCGTTATCGCGACGGCCTTTGACGAAGCCACCGCCTTTCCGTCGAGCATCAGGCGTGCCGCGCCTATCTCCAGCCTGCCGGTCCTGGATGGCGCCAGGGTCAGGCTGATGGTTCTTTCACTTCGCGGGCGGCCGAACCCGATGGAAAAAGAGCGGCCTTCCGAACGGCCGACGATTTCGAATCCGTCCAGCGCCGGCCCTTCCATCTCGTCGTAGTCGCCGCTGATCACGATATCCACCGAAAGAGGCTGGTCGCGGTAGATGGTGGTCCTTTCCACGTTGACCGACAGCGACGTCTCCGCAGAGGCCGCGCCCGGCGCCATCGCCGCCAGAAGGGCGAAAAGCGCGGCGGCGACGAACGGCGACCGCGAACGTACTGTCGTTCCTGAATGTCTCATCACCAGTCCTTGTCTGGCGTGTGATTCCCGAGTGACGAATTTCTTTCCGCCTCGCGGGCGTCGATGTTATCCCGGTTGCTGTCCAGTTCGTCGATCAATTGACGAATGGCGGAAGATCCCTGCGGCTGCGGGGGCTGCTCCCCGTCTTCGTCATCTTTCTGATCGTCCTTCTTGTCCTGATCCTGGTCCTGATCCTGATCCTGGTCTTTGTCCTTGTCGCCTTCGGGATCCCCGATCTCGAGCCGGTAGAAGCCCTCCGAACCGCCGCCGGACACCGCGATGGTGAACTGCGAATCGGCATCCGACGTCGGAAGCACCGCAACCCTGGAGGTGCCGTCCTGCGCGGTCTGCGTCTGCACCTCGACCGGAGTCCCGTCGCCAGCGAGGATCGCGAGATCCAGCGGCCCGTCCTGGTCCAGGAAGGTGAGCTTGACCTGGCGGGCCGTTTCCTTCGGCAGCGCATAGCTGAAGAAATCGTCGTCAAGGGGGCAGACGCGGAGGTCGAGTTCGCCGTCCTGGACAGAGGCGGCGGCGGACATGAGGTCGTTGTCCTCCATCCTGTCGTCGCCGCCCGCCTGGCACGATGGCACGATGGAGGCGCTGATGACGTAGTCCACGCCGTCCTCGACGGAAGGGCCGGCGACGTAAAGAAGAACCGTGGTATCGACGGCCGCGTGCGAAGTGTACCGTGCCGACTTCCCGGGCGGGACGAGACTGCTTCCGTCCGGGGCGACCAGTTCGACATCGACGTCGGCGGGTTCCGGTTTCGGCGGTTCCTGCCCTGCCTGTGCCGCCTGTCCGCCATCCTTCGACGGTTTCTGGACCGACAGGTTCACGGTTTCACCAGGCCTGAGCGTCAGCGAGAACCAGTCGTGGTTGTCAGGGCAGAGAAGCAGGCGTTCCTCGATGGCCCCGGTCTGTGCGTCGGGCGCCAGTGGGCTTGCCTGCTCGAGGGAGTCGTTTACTTCGTGCGCGTCGTCAAGGCTGGAACAGGCCGGCCATGCCGCCAGCGAGACGATTTCGAGCGTTCGGCGCAGATCCTCGTCCGCAGGGTCGAGCAGGAGGGCGGAAACGAAGGAATCGGCAGCCTGTCTGTAGAAAGTAAGGGCTTCGCGCCTGTCGCCCCCTTCCTTCGTGACCTTTCCGGCCTTTTCAACAAGTATTGAACCCTTCGTCGCCAGGAGGTCCGAATCGGAAAGGCGCTGAGGTGATGTCGTCGCCAGGGCGCTGTTGAGACTGATGGCCTTCCCGATGGAGTCTTCGGCCACCTGCAGTTCGCCGGCGAGCATCGCCGCGATGGCCGTGTCGTACTCTATCGCCGGTGCCGCCGGCAGCTTCTTCGCCACTTCCTGCAGCTTAGCGAGGGCGTCGCCGAACTTGCCGTCCTCCATCAGGCGGATTGCCGCCTTCACGTCGGGCTGCTGCCTGTTGAAGAGCGCGGCGAGCACCGGGTGTTCGAACGGTTGGGCCGATGCCGGGGCGGCCGACATGACCACCAGGCCCACCATCATGGCGACCATCGTCTTCTTCGAGCGCATTCCCATCCACAGGAAGGGCAGGACGAGGACAAGCAGTCCGGCCGCGAGGGGATACTGGAAGCGTTCTTCCAGCAGCCGCTCGACCGCGGTCAGGTACTCGTCGCGCTGCATCGATTCCAGATCGGCCGCCAGCGCCTGCGACACCGAGTCGATCGACGCCACCGACGAAAGTGAGTAGAACCTGCCGCCCGTCCTGTCCGCCAGGGTCTTGAGCAGCTCCTCGTCCAGTTTCGAAATGACCGGACCATCGCCGTCTTCCGGCGGCGCCAGTCCGATGACATCGCCTTTTTCATCAAGTTTCGGGATCGGCCTGCCTTCGGGCGTGCCGACGCCGATGGTGAAGATCCTTACGCCCTCGTCCGCCAGGCCCGAGGCGATTTCGAGCGGTTCACCCTCGTGGTTTTCACCGTCCGTCAGCACGATGATGGCCTTGCCGGCCGACCCTTTGAAGCCGCTTGTGCCGATGCCGAGCGATCTTGCCGCGGTTGACAGCGCCCTTCCCAGCGCGGTGCCGGCGACAGGCATGTCGGTGACCCGCAGGTCGTTCAGGTACTGCCTGATGATTCCATGGTCCACGGTCAGCGGACTCTGGATGAACGCGATTCCGGCGAACGGCACCAGCGAGAAGCGGTTACCGGCGGCCTTTTCCAGCACCTTCGACACCGTCATGACCGAAATGCCCAGACGGTCCGGCATCACGTCGTCCGTCTTCATCGAGCGGCTGGCGTCGACAACGATGGCGACGTCAACCCCGGCACCCTTGACCGTGAAGTCCTTCAGTCCGTATTTCGGCCTCATGGCCGCCACCGACAGCAGCTCCAGGGCGATGAAGACGCATGCGAAGGTTGCCAGCCTGCGTCCGAAACCGGCCCCTACAACCATCCCGTCCACCAGGCCTTTTCCCAGAAAGGATCGCCTGACCCGTCGGTGGAACAGTTCGTATGAAATCCATGCGGGAACAAGCGTGAGCGGCAGCAGAAGCAGCCACCACATTTCGCGGTTTCCCCAGTGAATGGCTTCAAAATTGAACACTTTTCACCCCTACGGCCAACGGCGCAGCACCGTCATCGACAGCAGCGCGCCAGACAGGCAGAACAGGATCGCGATGGCCAGCGGCCATGTGAACGCTTCCTTCCAGTTGCTGATCGCCGGCGCGGAGAATTCCGTCCGTTCCAGGTCCTTGAAATCCTGCTCGAAATCCTTCGCCGTCGGCGCGACGTACAGTCGGCCTTTCGTCATGTCCGCGATTTCCTTGAGCAGATCCGGGTTGACCGAAGTATTGTCCTGGACCGGCTGGTAAACCTTCAGGCCGTCCGGCCCGACAATCGGTTTTCCGGTCATCGGATGCACCGCCGGCCAGAAGGTTTCCTCGTTGTCGCCCACCAGGAAGGAAAACACGCGGATCGGCCTGTCGGCGGACTCGGTCGCGATGAATTCGGCGATGCTTGACGGCGTCGCGGTTCCCGCGTTGTTGTTTCCGTCCGTTATCAGGATGATGTTGCGGCTTTTTGTGGACGAGCCTTCCAGGCGCTTGAAGGATCGTGCCAGCGCGTCGCCGATGGCCGTTGAATCGCCCATAATCGTGCAGCCGTTCGTGCACTGGCCGTCCTGGTTCCTGAGTCCGTTGTCCAGGACCAGTCCGTCAAGAATGGTCGACACGGTCGAGCGGTCCAGCGTCAGCGGGAATTTGACCCATGCGTGGGTCGAGAACACGACGAGCCCGACCCGGTCGAATTCGCGGCTGGAAATGAAATCCTTCAGGATGTCGCGCGCCGTCTCGAACCTGTTGGGCGGTTCCTGTCCGACAAGCTGGAGCGCCTTGATCCTGGCCTGCGAGATGTCCACGGCGTTCATCGACGTGGACATGTCCAGCGCAATAACGAAGTCGACGCCTTCGCCGTTCAGGTTTTCATGGTCGCGGACCTGTGGCCGCGCCATGGCGAAGACGCCGGCCACCATGCCGGCGAGGATGAGCAGGACCGGCATGGTGGCCAGTCTGGCGCGGATTGAACGTCCGGCCAGCGTGGCATGCGCATTTGTCGGGAAAAGGAGATGTGGAGGATTTCTCCGGAGCCTGAAAAGGCCGAACGCGGCTGCGAGCGCGACCGGGATCAGCAGCAGGAACATAATCGGGGAATCAAACCGCATCGCCGCCTCCCCGCGTACTGGATTCCACAATCGGCGCGACGGCAGGCTCCGGATCCGCTGAAGGTCCGAACGCCATCACGCTGTCCACGACCTGCCGGCTGCGCCTCATCAGCGCCGCGCCGTCCGACGCGGTCGGCTGGAACTTCGCGAACTTGATGAGGTCGCAGAGGCTCAGAAGGTCGTCCAGTTCGTTGGAGTCCAGTCGTCCCGCGTTGCCCCCGGGGCCGGCGGCCTTCACGAAGTCCATGGTCTCCCACGTGGTCGAGTCGGCGCCGGGGAAGCCCATCCGCGCGCCCAGGAATTCCCTGACCACTTCCGACAGCCGGAGGGCAAGTTCCTTGAACTGGAACGATTCGATCAGGCCCATGGCCTCTATTTCGGCCAGACGGCGCCAGGCCCTGACTTCGGGCGGTTCGGGCGGCGGCGGTGGAGTGCGGGCGAGAACCCACGCCCGGTAACGCCGGTACCCGAGTATGGCCACCCCGGCGGCTATGGCCGCGACAAGGATCGCGCCGAGGACCCACAGCAGCAGATCGTTCCTGACGATCAGCGGGGCCGGGTCGTCAAACCTTGCCGGCTCGGGCGAGTTTTCGTTGCCGATCGACGACGCCACGGTCACCGGCACCTCGGGGGTCGTGACCATTCCAGTCGAGCCATCAGCCGCGACAATCGGAATGTCGAAAGGCTTCATGGCGGTCGTCCCGGTCCGGACGGCCATGACGGTCACCGAGTGCTTTTCTGTTGTTCCTGTTCCAAGCACTGCCGGGCGATCGCTATGGATCCGCACGAATACCAGGGGCGCGGTGTCGGGTTTTTCCGGGAAATAGACCCTGGCGCCTTCGGCATACTTGAACACATACGTCAGCGTGAACTGTTCGCCGACCCTGACCGGCGCCGGCGGCAAAACGCTGATTTCCACTGCCGGGCCGCCGCCCGCGGCTTCGTCCGAAGCCAGGGATGTGGCGGGCGTTACCGCAAGCGCGACGATAAGAGCTGTCAGCAGGCGTTTCATCCAGGTCCCCACTTTCACAATGCCTTGCCCTTCAGTCGGGCGAAGTGGCCGGACAGCGTCCGGTCCCACGGTTCGGCCGTCGAAAATGTTGAAACCGGCAGCCTCAGCCGCCTGAATACCTTCCGGGTCCCTTCGACATGATCGCGGACGCCCGCCCGGTATTTTTCAAGGAACGTGCGATCCGTGAACACAGGCAGCAGGCCGCCCGTCTCCAGATCGCGCAGGGTCACGATCCCGCCCTCGAAGAGGTTGTCCTCGAAGTGATCCCGGACGATCATTCCGTGGACATCGTGCCTCCTGGCTGCGACCCGCAGTTCCTTTTCGAAGTCACCCACCTCGAAATCCGACAGGATGAAGACCGCCGTGCGTTTCTTCACGACCCTGCCGAGGTATCCAAGGGCACCGGCCAGATCCGTCCGTCCGCCGCCGGCGTTCATCGTGAGCACCTCGCGGATTACGTGGAGGGCGTGCCGCCTGCCCTTGCGCGGGGGTATGAAATTGGTGACCTGGTCGCCGAACGTGATCAGCCCGACGCGGTCGTTGTTCATCTGGGCCGAAAGCGCGATTGCGGCGGCTATCTGGGCGGCCAGTTCGCGCTTGGTGTCTTCCACTTCGACAGTCCCGCGCCTTTCCTTGAACGGAAAGCTGGAAAGGCCGAAATCCATGGACATCGACGCGTCCGCGAGGATCATGATGGTCAATTCGCGTTCTTCGACGAAACGCTTGACGTAAGGGTCACCGGTGCGCGCCGTGACGTTCCAGTCAATCATCCTGACTTCGTCGCCCGGCGTGTAGGGACGGACCTCGTCGAAGCTCATGCCCCGGCCCTTGAAGACCGAGTGGTAGCGGCCCGAGAGCTGCTCGTTGACCAGTCTCTGCGCTGTGATTTCAATCCTGCGGACCCTCGAAAGCAGGGTGCGCAGATCCTTTTCAGTGTTCATTTCAACGCCCCGTTACGGCTAGGGCACCTGCACCGAATCGAATATCCTGTTGAGCAGGTCCTCGGCGGAAAGGTTTTCCGCTTCGGCCTCGTACGACAGGATGACGCGGTGACGAAGCACGTCCAGGCCGACCGCCTTGACGTCTTCCGGGATGACGTAGCCGCGGTGTCGCAGGAACGCGTGGGCCCTGGCGGCCTCGGACAACGCGATGGTCGCGCGCGGCGACGCCCCGTACTTCACGTAGTCGGCGACGTCTTTCACGCCGGCCGCTTCCGGGTCGCGGGTAGCCAGCACGATGTCGACGATGTACTGCTTGACCTTCTGATCCATGTAGATTTCAGACAGCATGGACCTGGCGCGCTGCAGTTCTTCCAGCGACAACACCTTGTCCACCTTCGCCGGCGACGACAGTGCCATCCTTTCCATGATCTGAAGCTCTTCTTCCCTGGTCGGGTATGTGACCCTGACCATCAGCATGAACCTGTCGATCTGGGCTTCGGGAAGGGGATACGTGCCTTCCTGTTCAATCGGGTTCTGCGTGGCGAGCACGAGGAAGGGTTCGGGCAGCGGGAACGCCTTGTCGCCGATGGTGACCTGACGTTCCTGCATCGCTTCCAGCAGGGCGCTCTGCACCTTGGCCGGGGCACGGTTGATTTCGTCGGCAAGGACTATTCCCGCGAATATCGGGCCCTTGCGCACCGAGAACGTGCCCGCGGACTGGTTGTATATCTGTGTGCCCGTCAGGTCGGCGGGCAGCAGGTCCGGCGTGAACTGGATTCGCGAGAACGTCGAATCGAGCGCGTCGGCCATGGTCTTCACGGTCAGGGTCTTGGCAAGCCCGGGGACGCCTTCGATCAACACGTGGCCGTGACACAGCAGCGCAATCATGATCCGGTCGACAAGGTCCCGCTGGCCGACGATCACGCGTCCGATCTCGTTCGTCAGTCTGTCGACGAAGGCGCTTTCCCGTCTGACCATTTCCGTGAGAACACGAACATCCTGTTCCATTTTCAGGCCTCCAGCATTCTATTCAGGCGTCAGCCGCCCCACGTGGGGACTGGCGGACTTAAATCCACCGTCGTCCGGGCGGCGTTGCCCGGGGTGCAAGAATGGCCATTGGCCTGATCCAAGTCAAGGGGGCGCGGCCGTCCGGCGTCCCCATTTTTACCTGAGTTTTACGGGTTTTACGTTTTGTAAACATTTCTGTGAGCATCCAGCCCGGCACCGGGATGGACCTGGTACTGAACCCGCCGACTTCCTTGCAAATTCTGGCCAACCCGATAAAATTCGCCCGATTTGAGGCTTTGAGGTCCAGGTTTCACCATGTCAGAAGATACCCCGGTCAAGCCGGTTTCCCCCTTGCTCTGCACCAGTTTCAACGACATCCCCGCCGGATCGCCGCACCGCCTCGAATGGCTGGTCAGGATCGGCGTTTTTGTGGCCGCGGCGCTCCTGTTCTTTATCGGCGCCGGTTCGTTCGGGCTCTGGGACTGCTGGGAAACACACTACGGCGAGACTGCGAGGTACATGTTTGAAAACCACGACACGCTGTCGCCGTGGTGGGGATACAAGGACAAGATCGGTGGCGAATCGCCGACCGGCGAATGGTTCTTCTCCAAGCCGATCCTGATCATGTACGGGGACATAATCGGGATGCACCTGGTCGGCTTCGGCGACTGGGCGATAAGGATACCGTGGGCTCTTCTGGGCGCGCTGGTGGTGCTGTTCGCGTACATCAATTTTTCGCTGATATTCAATCGCAAAACCGGCCTGATTGCCGCCGGCATGCTGATGACGGCACCGATGTTCTTCTTCCTGTCGCGCCAGGCGATCACCGATCTTCCATACGCGGGTACGATGACCATCGGGATGCTGTTCCTGTCGGGCGCCCTGTTCGCCCCCCGTCTTGAAGTGTCCAACCGCGGTTTCCTGGTCAGGCTGCTTGCCGTCCTGGCCCTGTTCCTTATGACCGCCGTGCCGCAGTTCGTGAACGTCGGTCTCGACCTTTTCCCCGAGGGCAACCTTGCGCGTTTCACGGGCGTCAGGCGCGTGCTGTTCCTTTTCCAGAAGAGCGGCTGGATTCACGCGATCATGTACGCCGTCGCCACGCTGGGCCTTCTGGTCGCGGTCTTCGTGCCGATGTACAGGCAGTGGCGCGCCGGTACCCTTCTGACGCCCGAAGGCAAGGACATGTGGATCCGCCGGTTCATCCTGTGGACCGCGTACATGTTCTTCGGATACGCGACGCTGGGAAAGGGCCTGCTGGGATTCTGCCTGCCGGGCGCGATAATGGGCCTTTACCTGCTCCTGACCGGTGAATGGCGCCTGCTGAAGAAGCTCGACCTGGGGCGCGGCCTGTCGTTCTTCGCGCTGGTTATGGTCCCGTGGTACGCCGGCATGTTCTGCCGCCACGGAATGGGCTTCTATAACCGGTTCCTGGTACACGACCATTTCAACCGCCTCGGCGCGGGCGTCCACCAGATCGATACCGGCACCTTCGAGCATTTCATGCGCTGGCTGTCAGTCGGCACGTTCCCATGGATAGCGTTCATCCCCCTTGTTGTCCTGGGGATCGTCCGTCTGCGCCTGCGTGACACCGACCGGAAGGCCAGGATGCGGCTGCTGCTGTACATATGGGCCTTTTTTGCCTATGTCCTGTTCACGCTTTCGGCGACCAAGTATCACCACTACATCTTCCCGGCCGTGTTCCCGACGGTATTCATCACGGCCCTTCTGTTGAAGGATTTCTTCGAGGATCGCACCTGGATTGCCCGGTTCATCGCCATCGCGGGACTCGGGATCATGCTGTCCGTCGGGCTTTTCATCCGCTCGGACATGCAGGTCTTCAGGCAGATGTTCACGTACAAGTATGACCGGCCGATGCCTTCGCACCTGCCGAACGACCCGGAGGCGGCGGTCGCGGAAGGGACCGACCTCAAGTGGAAGGACTCGACTTTCTACGAATTTACCAGCCCGGCGGTCAAGAAGATTATTACGGCCCCGGCGCTTCAGTACAAGACGTTCCTGACGGCCTGGCTTGTGGTCGGCGGCCTCTGTTTTGTGTTCATGATCTTCGGCGGGAGGATGCGGAAGGGCGGGGTGGCCGCGCTGTGGGGGATCTCCCTGGCGCTTGCCTGGTGGTGTCTAAACTTCTACATGCCGACGCTTTCGCCTTCGTGGTCGCAGAAGTACATCTTTGAAGACTATTTCAAGCGCTGCGAACTGCTGCCGAATCAACCGGAAATCGAGGATACCTACACGCCGAGGCTGAAGAAGGCCGGGCTCGGGTTCATCCCGGACGGGCTGGGTTACACCTCGAAGAGGGTCTGCAGGGAGGACGTGGTCGCATGGCTCATCACATGGCGCGGCGAAACATACTTCACCCACAGTGAAATAAAGCCGCTGATGAAGGCGACCCAGCTCAAGGCCTATCTCGAGGAGCTGAACCATGGAAAACGCTTCTTCGCGCTGACCCAGCCGAACCGGGCTTCCAGCCTCAAGTCGTCCCTGGACAAGGAGACTCGCGCGCTGCGGGACGCCGGTGTCGAGGGGTTTGTCGGCATACGTTCATGGAAGGTCGAGACGGTTCACTGGGAAAGCGACTACTTCAGTCTCGTGATGGCCACCCCGATCACAGATGACAGCCCCGAGGTCGACGAACCGGAACCGAAGCCGGTCGCGCCGCCCGAGGAGGCCGAAACGGCCGGACTCGGCATGTGATCCGTCCTTCAGGGACAGGTACAGGGACAGGATCAGGGACAGGGAGAGGGCGCCTCGCTAACTTCACCCGATCTCCGAGGCCCGAGCGACGCGAGGGACGTTCAACACGGTGAGCCCATGGCCAACGGCCGTGGGATATCGCGGACCTTGCACACTACGAATTCCATATGGGACGCCCGCCGTGGGATATCGCGGACCTTGCACACTACGAATTCCATATTTGGGCTTTCATCTTCCGCAGTTCATCGAACAGCACAATTCCGTTTTCAGGCCATCTGGCCGGAGGATCCTGCAGCCGCCCCGGCTCGCAGGCGTAGAACGGGACGAAATCCGGGTTTGACTTGACCATCGCGTCCATTTCCGCCCGGGTTCCGGCGACCGCCATGCCCTGGATGCGTCCGCGCAGGTGCGGCATCAGTCCGGCAAGGACGGGCACATGGCCCGGGCCGGGGAACGTCGCGACCTGGAGCGTCCGCATCCCGGGTCCGGGACGGACGCTGTCGCACATCACCACGAGTGGCGGGCACGCCCTGCTGCCGCGTATGACGGAATCGATGCCCCCCGCCAGCGATGCCTCGCGTTCGAACATTCTGACGGCTGCCATCTGCTCGACCGTGGCCAGGCCCGGCTCAAACGGGCTCGTAACCAGCGCTTGAAGCAGCAGCTCCGCGAATTTCAGCGGTTTGACCGCGCCCTGGTCCTGGACGATGACGGCCACGGGTGAAAGGCACCCGGACTGGTCGTATATCGCCGTGTCCGTGGCTATTTTCGCCGCGACGTCGGAAGCGTCCGCGATCGAACCCAGCGAAGAAGCGAACACGACCGCCACGGATTCCATGTGGTGGCCCGAAAGGGTGAAAAGGCCGCGCCTGGATGCATTGATACGGGCCACCGTGTCATCGGATCCGTACACGATGCATGCCGGAACGGTCCCCAGCAGCGACGCGATTGCTTCGCGATCGGACGGTGCGACCGACACGGCGCCTTCCAGGCCCGCGCGGCATACGGAACGGGCCAGAAGACCGACGAAGACCGGTTCCATGGCCGACGGTTTGAGGATCACGTCCATCCCGGCGCACAGCGCATGAAAGACGACCTTGGCCCCGAGTGCAGGCAGGCGTCCGGCAAGCACGGCCAGCAGCGCCGGGCGGGAACCTGTGTCCGGCAGGTCCGGGCACATGGAGCGGATGGCCTGGTCGTCAAACGGGGAAAATGCCCTCCTGACCGCTTCGGCCAGGTGAAGCCCCGTCCAGCCGGTCGACTGCCCAAGACTTTTGATATCGTCCCGTTCAAGGAAGCGTCCCGGTTCCAGTACGTCGCCGCGGGCCGAATCCAGCCAGCCGTCGCGGACCTCGCGCAGAAGTTCAAAGTTATCCATGCTGGCCGCCTTCCCCCGTCCGGACGCCTGAAGCCGCCTCGCTGGAGCAGCCCCTCGCCGGCGCGCCGATTGACCTGGTTATGTCGCAAAAACCGTCCCTGATCCTGACGGCGGTGTCGGCCGCCATCATCGCCACGCACGTGTGTACATTCGCGAGGTCGTAGTGGACCAGTATGCCCCGTTCGCCTTCTGCGACGTCGTTGAGTGTGCGGGGGTCGAGAACCCTCGTCTTCATCCATGGCACCGGGACCAGCCGCCTGGGGCCCGGTGTCGCCCGCGGGGAATCGTAGGCCTGGGAGAAGAGCTCGGTCATCCCGAACTCCTCGATTACGTCTTCCGGTTCGGCCAGGAACAGGTCGCGTGCGCGCGCAATCAGTTCCGGTCTTGTAATTTCGCGTCCCGATGCCTTGGCCCCGCCGGTGTGCATCACCCTGCAGCCAGGTGCCGGCAGAGGGCGTCCGGGAACCGATTCAAGAAATTCGTACAACGTCATGAAGTCGACCGAAGTGCCCAGGATGAAAAGGGGCTCGCCGGAGGCACCGGAATCCGCCAGGGCACGCAGTATGGCTTCCCCGTCCAGCCGTCCGTCGGCCGCGGCGAACATCCCCTGCCCGGAATCGAACTCGCGCATGACGAACGACGCCATCCATGAGAGCGACGAGGATGGCCTTGCGTCGGCAGGCGGGATCAGGCTGAGAAAACGCCGCGGAGGGGTCCCGGTCATGCAGAACATCCTGAACCCGGCAACCACGGACGAGCGGTAAAGATCCATGTCCTTTACCAGGAGGCGCCCGCGGGTACCTGACGATGTGCCCGAAGTCAGGAATTCGGCGACGGCCTCGGAAGGCGAAAACATCGCGACCGTCATCATCTTGAAGGCCGTCTCGGGCAGCGGATCGATCAGATCCAGTCCCTGCCGGCGTCCCGTTGACGGCCTGTCACCGACCAGCCGCCCCTGGCTGGCGGCAACCGCCAGCGCAAGAGACGTGAATCCGTCACTGTCAGCAGCCCCACCGGGCGCCGTTTCGATAAGCGCCCGAACTTCATCAACGATTCCGGGATCAATCATCCGGCCACCGCCTCCATCGCCCTGCCCAGGATGCGCAGGCCGCCTTCCAGGTCGGCGTCCGGGATCGACAGGGGTGGTGTCAGCGCGATCACGTCGGGGCCGGGGCCCTCGGGAAGCACTATCAGCCCCATCCTCAGGGATTCGCCGACAATCTTCATGACCGTGCCGTCGCCGGAACGGTCGCTTATCCGGATACCGAGCATGGCGCCACGCCCGCAGACGCCATTGACGAACGGGAACTTCGCGGCCCACCCGTCGGCCGCCGCCCTGACCGCGCCCTCGATCCTTGAGGCCTGCGCCCCGGGATGCATCCTGCGCAGTTCGGCGATGCTCGCGGCCGCAGCGCGGCAGGCCACCGGCCAGCCCATGAACGTTGATGTGTGGACGGCTTCACCGTGGTCGCAGGCGACGGCCTCCGCCACGGCCGGCTTCATCATGGCCGCCGAAATCGGGAATCCGCCGCCGAGCGCCTTGCCCAGGCAGATCACGTCGGGCGAAATCCCTTCCACGTCGCCGGCCAGGAACTGACCCGTCCTGAACGTGCCGCTGTATATTTCGTCGGTAATGAATACGATGCCCGCGTCCCGGCAGATGTCCGCCAGTCCACGGAGGAATCCAGCCGGTGGAACCCTCATGCCGCCCCGGCCCTGGACAGGTTCGATTATCAGCGCGCCCGGTTGTCCGATGTCGATCCCCCAGCGGTTGACGACAGGTTTCTTCGCAAGCCGCAGGACCGCGTCAAGGATGGCATCGAGATCCGAGCCGTCCGGGGAGGGCCATGGGGCGAAAACGGCGCGTCCCGAAAGGACCGCATCGAAGGGCTTCCTGAATGTTTCGCGCGCCGTGACTTCCAGCGCTGATCCCGCAAGGCCGTGGTACGCGCCGTCGAAGGCGATGACGCCACCGCGACCGGTGGCCGCCGCCGCGAACTTCAGGGCGGTTTCCACCGCGTCAGCCCCGTTTTGCGACAGCAGTCCGCGGTATCCCGCTTCAGGCATCATGGAGGCCAGCAGCTTCAGCAGGCGGATCCTGGATTCCTCGGGATGCACGTCGCCCATGCAGTGAACCAGGTGTCCCAGCGCACCGCGCGCCGCCGTTATCACGGCCCTGTTGCGATGGCCGGCCAGGCAGGCGCCGAAGAACGATGTCATGTCGATGTACCGGTTTCCGTCGGCGTCCCTGACGCGGGCTCCGGCCGCGCCAGCCAGAACCACCGGGAAACCACCATCGCCCGAGGCCTCCGGTACCTGGAATTCGCCCAGCGCCTCGATCAAGGCTGGGCTTCTGTGGCGTCCGCGCCGCTGTCCGAAGGCATTGTTCATCGATGTTCCGCCGGAAAGGACCGGCCGATGATAGCACTTTCGCGATTTCATCCGATCAGCGGGGCAACGCCGGAATCCGCCGTTCCCAGGCCGGTGTGAAATAGTCGGCTTCGTCGTTGAGCAGCGGCCTGGCGTTGGTGCCGTCGGCATTCATTATGTAAAGACTCTTACGTCCATCCCTTGTCGACGTGTAGACGATGAACCGTCCGTCCGACGACCAGGAAGGTTCCTCGTTGTTGTACCTGTCGCGGCTCAGTTTTCGCGTTTCGTCCGTGACCAGGTCGTAAGTCCAGATGGAAAAACGTGACCCTTCGCCCCTGCTCTGCCACGCGATCTTCGTTCCGTCGGGCGACCAGTCCGGGCCGGTGTTGTAGTTGCCCGGCAGCGGCAGGGCCTGCTGGCCGGTGCCATCCCTGTTCATCACGAAAATCCCGGGGAACCCGAGCCTGTCGGAAATGAAGGCGATGCGTTCCGAGTCCGGCGACCAGGATGGGCTCATGTCGTCCGCGGGGGAGTTCGTCAGGCGCGCGATTTCCCTGCCGTTCCGGGGGTCGATCAGGAATATGTCCGACGAGGATTCCTTCGCCCAGGTGACGGCCGCGAAGGATCCATCGGGCGCGAAGGCGATTCCCGTGTTCATGCCCGGCCGATCGCCGAACCTTTTTCCATCCAGGTAGATGTCCGGATTGCCCGCAGCGTATCCGGTCCAGGCTATCGACCCGCCGGGACCCCACGCGGGGAGGACGGCCAGCGCCCCGTCCCGGCTGACCTGGCGCTGCTGCCCCGAGCCGGCCTCGGTAATCCAGATTTCCTTCGTGGAACCGGGCGCCTTCCTGGCATACACGATCCTGGTGTCCAGCATGCCCGGCACGCCGGTGATGCAGGCCGAAATTGCTTCCACGAACCTTCCGGCGAACCCGGTGAGTTCGGAAGAGGGTATCAGGGCCGACGAGTTCGAGACCTGGAGTACGTCGCCTTCTTCCGTAAGGAATGCCATCAAGGTCACCCGGACCCTGCCTTCCCCTTCCGGGGCCAGCGTGCCGGTCACCACCATCCATGCACCTGCCTGGCGCCAGCCGAGGTAGTCGAACGCCAGTGGCGATATCCATGTGATTGCGCCCCCGGTCGGCGCCACGTCCTGTCCGAGGACCCTGAACGCGCCCGTCATGGCGAGCAGGCCTGCGGTGGAGTCCGCGAGCCTGACCGCTTCGTCGCGGAGCACGCCATTTTGCGACAGATCCATTATCTGCGGCCATGCGACCGGGACGGTCGACTGCACGGCGGGATTCCAGCCGAATTCGCCGCACCTGTCGTCGGCCGGTCCGGGGGACTCGAACGCCGCCGCGGTTACGGCAACGCTTTCGTCGGCTACCGAAGGGGCCGCCACTGATGCCAGGACAGACACAAGCAGGATGGATGCGGCAATGACTCGATTGATCGGACAAATCAGGGGGAGCCGGGCCACGTCACCTCCTGAAGAGCGCGCCGTTGAGGTCGACCCTTATACCGCGCCTGTTGACGAAGTCCAGGGTCTTCATGTCCGGGGCCGGGAGAAATGCGCTGCCACCGTCCTTACCGGAAAACCGCCTGATGGCGTAGAGGGCCGCGTTGTTGAAGTTCTGGTCCCCCGACGTGGTCACGACCTTGTATTCAAGGATCTGTCCCGCCGCGCTGATCTTCGAAATCTGGATGCTGACGGTGAGCTTTCGCAGCTGCGCTTCGGTCAGGTAGGGCGGGATGGTGAACTGCGCCCTGATCGCTTCGCCGACCTTCGCGCCGTATTCGCTGCCTTCCTTCGATTCGGTGCCGTATCCGTACACCGAGCCGTTTTCAGAACCGAGAATCTTGTCGAGCGCGGTCGCCCTGGCGCGCGGGTCGTCCGTGTCGGGCACGTCGTCCAGGATGTCGCCAAGGTCCTTATTTTTACGCCGGCGGTCCAGTTCGGCATCCTTCGCCTTGACGTCCTTGTTCTTGATTTCTTTGTTATTCTGGTTGTCTTTCGAGATGTTGACCGCCTCGTCGGTGCGCGCGGCCTGTTCGTACTTCTGGAACCGCGGGAGCTGTCCCGGCATCTTTTTCGCCATGCCGAGCATCGGCACCACTGAAGCCTCGATGATGCCGGCGTCCATCGCGTCGGTCGGGTCGTCGCCGCGTCGAAGGGACATGAACGGCGGTTCGGGACAACGGGTGTCGCCGCACATCTTCCGGGTGCCGGCCATGAGGCCTCCGGACACGTCCCCCGAAGCCCCGCCGGCGGTGGCCAGCACGACAATCAGGCAGATATGGACCGCCACCGTCAGGACCATGCCGATCAGGAGCGGTCTCCTGTCGGGAAGCCCCATGTCGGCGGCCATTCTGTCAAGCCAGGCCATCTGAAAGCCTCGTCTTCCGGCCGGTCACCGGCCATGGAAGATCGTCAACCGCCATCCCCTGATTCAGGTTCGGAATCCGAGACCAGACCGAATTTGCCGACGCCGGCCGCGCGAATCCGGGCCATCACCTTCAGCGCCAGGCCGTAAGGCAGGCTGCGATCCGCCCTCAGGTAAAGTTCCCTGTCGGTCTGCAGCTTCGCGTTCGGTTCGAGCTTCTTCACCAGGGCGTCCAGGCAGGGCCTGAATGCCTCGTCGTCCGTCTCACCCCATGTCCTCCGGGAGGTTTCCGCCACGGTCGCCTTGATTCCGGGGGCTATCGCCAGGCAGTCGAGGATCATCGTTTCACCCAGGAAAAACCTGACGTCGGGAGTGATCGAAAGCACCAGCTTCTGTTCCTCCGCCAGGTTCACCGGTTCGGCGTTCGTCTTCGGGAGGTTGACCGGGACGTTCCGGTCCAGGTTCTGCTGTTCGGCCGTCTTTTCGATACGCTGCTTTTCCTGCTGGACCTGCATCGTCTCGATCGAGGAAGAGATCATGAATATGATGAGCAGGACGAGCATCACGTCGACGAGAGGCGTGACGTTGATGTCGGCCATCATCCCGCGGTTGCCGCCGCCGCCACCTGTCATTCCCATCGGGACCTCCCGTGTCGCGGGCCGCCGGGCCCGCCCGTTTTCAGCGTTCCCTGAAAAAGTGGCGCTTCAGGATGTTCAGGAAGTCGATCGAGAAATTTTCCATTTCGACGACCAGAACCCGGATTTTCGAATTGAACAGGTTGAACGCCATGACCGCCGGGATGGCCGCCAGAAGCCCTATCGCCGTGGCGACCAGCGCCTGCGCGATGTGGGGCGTGACGGTTTCAAGGACCGGCCTGTCCGGCGATATGAAGGCAAAGGCGTTCATGATTCCCCAGACCGTGCCAAACAATCCGATGAACGGCGCGGCGGATCCGGTGGTCGCCAGGAACGGCGTCAGCTTTTCAAGCCTGGTGGTTTCTTCCTGGACGGCCCTGCGCAGCGTCCGTTCGACGTTTTCGAAACCGTAGTCGGAATCGACGCCGATGGGGCCGGAGGTGCCGTGTCCTTCCTTGTTGCGCTTCATCTCCGTGTAGGCGGCGGAGAACATCCTTGAAAGCGGCGAATCGGACAGGCGGTGCGCCGATTCGCGCACCTCGTCCAGGTTCTGCGCGTGCCAGAAGGCCTTGATGAATTCTTCGGTCTGGCGTCGCATCTTCCTGAAGGACCACGCCTTCACGCCGATGATGAACCAGCAGACAAGCGACATCGCGATCAGAAGCAGCAGCACGAACAGGACCATGCCCCGGGAGGCCACCACCTGTTCGAACACGTTGATTCCAAAAGACTCGGGAACTCCGGCATCCATGTGATCCTCCGAATCGGCTTCAGCCGGCGCGGATTATAGCATTTATGCCTCCGGCATCCGAAGCTGACGCCGGAGCCCTGTCCGCGGCCCTGCCGGCGTTCCGGCGCCGTTGACTTGGCCGGGATTGGCTGTCATCATGCGGCCGGTCATCCCGTGGCATCCGACGTGCCCGGGTCGACCCGTTCCATCAATCCGGTTCTGGTGGCAGCCATGTCTTACGAAAAGTTCGATAAAGCTTACGAAACAGCGTCAGTGGCCGAGGCCGTCGATTCCCTGCGTCTTGGCGGCATGGTCATTGTGATTGACGATCGGAATCGCGGCGATGAAGGCGACCTGGTTTTCGCGGCCGACATGGTCACGCCGGAGTCGGTCAACCGGATGACGAAGATTGCCAGTGGCCTGGTGTGCGTCGCGATGACGCATGAAATGGTCGACCGGGTCGGGATTCCGATGATGTCGAACCGCAACACGGCGCATTTCGGGGCCGCGTTCACGGTGTCGGTGGATTCGCGCGCTGGCACCACGACCGGGATTTCCGCGTTCGACAGGGCCAGGACGATCGAGGACCTGTGCGCCGAACGCGCGACCATGGCGGATTTTGTCGTGCCGGGCCATGTGTTTCCGCTGCGGGCGGTCCCGGGTGGCGTCCTGAACCGTGCCGGCCAGACCGAAGCCGCCGTGGATCTCTGTCGAATGGCGGGCCGCACGCCGGCTGCCGCGATCTGCCAGATCCTCAGCGAGGACGGCTCTGACGCCGGTATCGACGAACTGCTGGAAATCGGTCGCCGGAACGGGATTCCCGTGGTGACGGTCGCCGACGTCATCGCCTGGCGCATGCAGAAGGAACTCCTGGTCAGGGCGGTCGGTTCTGCAATGGTCGGCACCGAATGGGGACCTTTCCGCGCGGTGGTTTATGAAGATGTCGCGCGCGGCGGCGCCCACGTGGCGATGATCCGTGGCGAGGTCGGCCCGGCTCCGACGCTGGTCCGCGTACATTCCGAGTGCCTCACGGGCGACGTCTTCCATTCCCAGCGCTGCGACTGCGGCCTGCAACTCGAATACTCCCTCAGGCGGATTGCTGCCGAGGGCGGCGTTGTCCTTTACCTCCGCCAGGAGGGGCGCGGCATCGGGATTGCGAACAAGATCAAGGCATATGCGCTTCAGGACGAAGGGCTGGACACGGTCGACGCCAACACCAGCCTCGGATTCGCGCCCGATCTGCGGGACTACGGGACTGGTGCGCAGATCCTTGCGCATCTCGGCCTGCGCCGCCTCCGTCTCCTGACCAACAATCCCCGCAAGATTGTCGGCCTTTCAGGTTTCGGCCTGGAGGTCGTGGAACGTGTTCAGATCGAGATTCCCCCGCGCGGCAGCCGCGACAAGACCTATCTCGAGACCAAGAAATCCAGGATGGGACACCTGCTGGAAAAGGTTTGATCCACCCGGTTTTGGCTTGTTGCACAGGGCACTTACTTGAAGTAAACTCCTGCCGCTTTTGTCTTTTTGATCCCAGGAGCCAATCAATGCTTGCAGAGCTTAGAAGACATTCCAAATCCGTAATTATTTACGTGCTTTTCGGTCTCATCATCGTTGTGTTCGTGTTGGGTTTCAACATGATGGGTTCGAAGCGTCGCGGCGGCCAGGGCATCCCCACGGTTGACAGGGACAGCGCGGCTGAGCTGGTGAAGGTGGGGCAGTCGGTGATCGACACGGTCGACCTCGAGATGGGCCTCCGCCTCACGATTGACCCTCCGCGTCCCGGGCAGGAACCCTCGGAAGACATGATCCGCCAGGCGATGGCGTACATGCGCACCAGGTTCCAGCGTTTCCCCGGCGATCAGCGTTTCATGGCCTTCGGCACCGATCCCCGGAAGATCTCGATGATCAAGTACCGGAAGGTTGCCGATGACCTGATCGAAACCTGGCTCGTTTCCGGTGAGGCACGCAAGAACGGCCTTATCGCGACGCCGGAAGAAGTCCGCGATCGCATCGTTTCCCAGTTCACGGATCCGACGACCGGCGAATTCAAGGCCAAGTACTATGAAGACTGGGTTCGCTGGGAACTGAAGTCGACCTTCCCGCAGTTCGAGGATTTCGTCGCTCGCGAAATCGAGCGCGAAAAAATGATCGGCCTGGTCACCGCCGGCCAGGTCGTGCCCGAACGCGAGGCCCGTTTCATCGCCGCGCAGCGCAAGAACGTCAGGTCGTACGAATTCCTTGAAATTTCACCGTCCCTGCTGGCGGCCGCCGTTGTCGGCACCGACCGGGAAGTGAAGGCCTGGATGAAGTCGAACACGGAAAAGGCCAGGAAGTACTTCGACGACCACGCGTCCGAATTCGCGGTGGCCGCCGGATACGATTTCCACGTCCTGAAGTACACCGACGAAGCTCGTGCCAACGAGGCTGCCAGCGGACTGAAAGGACTGTCGGGCGGCGAGCTGAAGGACGCCATCGAGACGCTCGCCAGGGCCGGATCCGAAGATGCCCAGACACGCGAACTCGGCGGTCGCGCGATGACTGCGCTGACCACCGACGCGATAGCTACCCTTTACGGGAATGAAGTCGCCGCCGCCATGGAAGGACTTGTCGAAATGCAGGCCTCTCCGGTGATCAAGTCTTCCCAGGGCTGGTTCATCGTGATGCTCGATTCCCGCCGTCCGGCGGTTGAGGCCGATTTCGAACGTTCGTTCGAAGTTATCGCCCGCAAGCTTATTGGTGAAGAAAAGGCCGCTTCTGAACTCGAAGCGCTTTCCGCCAGGGCTATTGAAGCCCTTTCCGCCGCCCCCGATGTGACGATGGTCGACGCGGCCGGCCAGCTCAACGCGGCGTACGCACCGCACTCACCGGTTCGCGTCGGCGAAACCGGCGACATCAGCGCTATCCCGGACAGCATCGGTGCCATGATCGACTTCAACCCCGGTGTCGTGTCCGGCCTTGGCAAGGCAGATGGTCTGGTCGACGACCTTAAGACCCTTACCCCGACCGCGCGCGTGCTCGCGAAGCCGGTTCGCCCGGAAGGCAGCTCGAGCGTGTTCGTCGTCAGGCTCAAGAGCGATGTCTCCGGCGTCGAGCCGACTGCCGAAGACATCGATCAGGCCGCCGCGGAACTGGGCCTGTTCAAGCGCCTTGCGATGTGGCGCGAATGGTTTGACGCGCTCCGCGCAAATGCAGCCGCCTCGGGCGAACTGGTCGAATTCGAAATGCTCACGAAGAAGATTGCCGACGAAGAGAGGGCGCGCGACGAAGCGGCAGCCGCCTCCGAAGGCAACGTCCCTGTTCCCGTACAGCCCGAAGCTCCCGAATCAGAAAATAACTGATCCCACCCCGGAGGATCGCATGTCGCAGACCGGATTCAAGATTCACAGCAATGATCCCATTGCCCCGTCAGTCTTCAGGATGGTTGTGGACGCGCCACACATCGCGGGCCACCGCAGGGCTGGTCAGTTCGTCATCGTTCGTCCCGCAGGCGGGGCGGAACGCATTCCGCTGACGATTGCAGACGCCGACCCGGCAGCGGGGACGATTACGCTGGTGTACCAGGTCGTCGGACGCACCACCGCCGAAATGGCCCTGATCGCGGCGGGCGGCGAAATCGCCGACATCGCCGGTCCGCTGGGCCGCCCCACCCATGTTGAAAAGGTGGGCCACGTCGTATGCGTGGGTGGCGGCATCGGCGTAGCCCCGGTTCACCCGATTGCCCGCGCGATGCGGGAGGCCGGGAACCGGGTGACGTCCATCATCGGGGCCCGATCCGCCGATCTGCTGATTATGGAAGCCGAGATGCGGGCCGCGTCCGATGAAGTCATCTGCGTGACCGACGACGGATCATACGGACGGAAGGGGTTTGTGACCGACGTCCTGAGGGACCTTCTGAACAATCCCGAAGGGAAGATCGATCTGGTGGTGGCCATCGGGCCGCCGATCATGATGAAGATGGTTTCCCTCCTGACGAAGGAATATGGCGTGCCCACCATGGTCAGCCTCAACACCGTCATGATCGACGGAACCGGCATGTGTGGCGGGTGTCGCGTCAGCGTGAACGGCGAAACGAAGTTCGTCTGCGTGGACGGGCCCGAATTCGATGGTCACGGGGTCGATTTCGACGCGATGATGAGGCGTCAGCGCATGTACGTCGACGAGGAAAGGGCTTCGTACGACTCCTTCAAAAAGGAGCATGCCTGCAGGCTTGAAAAGAGGATCCGGGAGCTTGAACGTGGCTGAAAGAATGACACCCAGGGAAAGGCTTGCCATCGAACCGGTGCCGATGAGGGAACAGGACCCCGCGGTTCGGCGGCGCAACATAACCGAAGTGCCGTACGGGTATTCCCCCGAAGAGGCGATGCGCGAGGCGCAGCGGTGCCTGCTGTGCAAGAACAAGCCCTGCGTGGCCGGATGCCCGGTGGCCGTGAACATCCCCGGGTTTATCGAGATGGTGGCGGAAGGTCGTTTTCACGAGGCCGCCGAGCTGATAAGGGCAACGAACTGCCTTCCTGCCGTGTGCGGCCGCGTGTGCCCCCAGGAAGAGCAGTGCCAGGCCGTCTGCACGGTCGCGAAATCCCGGAAGGACCCCGCGAAGAGCGTCCAGATTGGCAAGCTCGAACGGTTCGTGGCCGACTGGGATCGTGAAAACTGGACGGGGGCCGATGTCGCGGCCGCCACGGCCCCGACGGGAAAGCGCGTGGCGATTGTCGGTTCCGGCCCCGGCGGACTTACCGCGGCCGGCGACCTGGCCGCCATGGGACATGAAGTCACGATATTCGAGGCTCTGCACCGGACCGGCGGGGTCCTGGTTTACGGCATTCCCGAATTCCGCCTTCCAAAGGCGATCGTTGATTTCGAGGTCGAGGCGCTGCGCGGCAAGGGCGTGAAGATTGTCAGGAACATGGCGATCGGCAAGTCGACCACGATCCAGGAACTTTTCGAGGAAGGTTTTGACGCCGTCTTCGTGGCGACGGGCGCGGGACTTCCGTGGTTCAAGAAGATTCCCGGCGAAGATTCTCTCGGTGTCTATTCGGCCAATGAATACCTGACACGGGCGAACCTGATGGATGCCTACAATTTCGGCGTGTCGTCGGGCACTCCCGTGATGCACGGAAAACGCGTTGTGACCTTCGGCGGCGGCAATGTCGCGATGGACGCTGCCCGGACGGCCCTCAGGCTGGGCGCGGAAGAGTCGTTCATCGTCTATCGTCGCAGCGAAAGCGAGATGCCGGCCAGGGTCGAAGAAATCCACCACGCGAAGGAAGAGGGTGTCCGTTTCGAACTCCTCCAGGACGGGATTGAGATTCTTGCCGATGAAGACGGCTGGGTGACGGGCGTGAAGTGCCTCCGCATGGAGCTGGGCGAACCGGATCGCAGCGGCCGGCCGCGGCCGGTACCGATTGAAGGCAGCGAATTCGTGATCCCGGCGGATGTGGTGATTGTCGCCATCGGAAACGGCGCCAACCCGATCATCACTGAAGCGACCCCGGATATCGCCACCGGAAAATGGGGCAACATCGTCGCGGATCCCGAAACCGGCCGGACGTCCATGCGCGGGGTGTGGGCCGGCGGCGACATAGTGAGGGGTGGCGCGACGGTCATCCTGGCGATGGGCGACGGGCGCAGGGCCGCCAAGTCGATCGACGAATATCTGCGGACGGGGATCTGGTGATAAGCTGCCTGGCCGGGTGACCGGCCCGATGAGCTCCTGCCGGGGGCAACCTTGGAATTTGTTTTCGGAATCACATGTGTGGTAATCGGGGCGGCCGCTTTCATGTGGGTCATCCGTGACGGTCGCAGGGCGTCCGAGTGGCTTCTGTTGATCGCCGTATGTTTGCAACTGCTTGTAATCGCGCTGCTTTTTGCCGACTGGGGACACTCCTGGGTCGAAACGAGCGGCATTTCCATCGCGCTTGACCGCTTCGCCTGGCTGGCCTTCCCGCAACTTCTGGCCGCGGTGTCCGTCATAGGCATCCTCGTGTACGGTCCCCGCTTCCGTGGCTGGGCCGGCGGCGCGACCATCATCCAGACGTTACTCCTGATTGTCGTGATGCTGCTGGCCGAAAGGAAGGTCGACCTGAGCTTCCTGGCGCCGGTGCCGCAGGTCTCCCTGTACGCGTCGGCGCTGGCGGCGTTCGCATTCATGGGGTCCAGCCTTGTGGTGCTGCCGGGACAGGATTCCTTCTGGTACCGTTTTGCGTTCAAACCGCGCGCGAACCTGATTACCGAAATCAGGTCGCTTGAGTCGCTCGGGCTTGAAGTGACCGATCCCCCGACGCTTTTCGAATGCGGGTCCGCTTCAGGGTGGCTGCAGGGAGCCCGGGTCGAGGTCACGTCGATTCCCATGATGTTCCCGCCCAGGTATGGACTGCAGATTCGCGTTTCGGTGCAGGGTACATGGCATGGCCAGCGCCTGCCGCGTTTTGCCACATTCGAAAAATGGCTTCCCCGTCAGGGCTGGGTGGAATATCACGGCTTCACGGACAGGGCCTTTGCAATCGAGGCCGGTGCCCTTTCCAGGTTCATCAAGGATCTCGCCGGGGTATCCTGACCGGGATTGCCGGAGGCCGTGTGAAGGGCGACAGTACTGACAAAGCGACCGCTGGTGTCGACATTGTTGTTCAGGACATTTCGTGGCGCCGCTTCGCCAGGGCACGCGAATCCGAAGTCGTGGACGACGGGCTTCGCGCCATCCTGGTCCCGCGGTTCGACGGCGCGATACTGCGCCGGCTGCTGATGCCCCGGTTGAAGAAGCCGTGTTTCAGAATCAGGCTTGATCGTTTCGGCAGTTTCATATGGGATTCGATCGATGGTCGCGCGACTGTCGCGGTCCTCGCCGACCGTTTCATGGCGGCGAACCCCGGCGAGGAGATGGCCCGCGAAAGGGTCGCGCTGTTCGTCAGGACCCTGGCGATACAGGGGCACGTGGTGGAGATGGATGGCCCGGACGTCTGTGACCCGGGCATCACGGCGGATTAATCGCGTCCCGGCCGGCGGGGCGTATCTGGAGGGGACAATGGACGTCAGGATCATTCAGAAGGCGGTCAGGGACGCGGGTTTCGACGGATGGCTGTTCTGCGATTTCCACAACAGGGACGCCATTGCCTACCGCATCCTGGGCATGGATTCCGAAAAGTTCACGTCGCGGCGCTGGTTCTACCTGGTTCCCGCGACGGGCGAGCCGATCCGCCTGGTCAGCAAGGTCGAGCCGTCGCGGCTTGATTCGCTGCCCGGCGAAAAGCGGTTCTACCTTTCCTGGCGGGATCTGGCCGAGGAACTTGAAAAGCTGCTGCGGGGCAAGCTTGTGGCCATGCAGTACTCGCCGGACGACGCGATTCCCTACGTCAGCCTCGTGGACGCCGGCATGCTGGACCTGGTCAGGGCGGCAGGCGCCCGTGTCGCGTCCTCGGCCGACCTGGTGCAGATATTCGAGGCCGTGATCGACGAAGCCGGATACGCCAGCCATGTGGAGGCCGGCAAACTGATTCACGCGATCAAGGACGAGGCGTTCGCACTGATAGGCGAGTCTGTCAGGGGCGGTCGCGAAATCACCGAATACGATGTCCAGCGGTTCATCATCAGGCGTTTCGAGGAAGACGGGCTGGACTGCATGGGTGAATTCCCCATCGTCGGGGTCAACGGTCATCCGTCCGATCCGCATTTCGAACCGACGCCTGCCAACACCGTTGCCATCCGCGAGGGCGACACGGTGCTTATTGACCTGTGGGCGAAGCTGGCCAGCCCCGGCGCAATCTTCTACGACATCACATGGGTCGGGTTCGTCGGAACCAATCCCCCTGAAGAATACGTGAAGATCTTCCAGGTTGTGCGCGACGCGCGGAAGGCCGCGGTGGAATTCGTGCGCGAGCGCTTCGCCAGGCGTCAGCAGTGCTTCGGCTACGAGGTCGACGACGCCTGCAGGTCGGTGGTGCAGGCCGCCGGCTACGGCGAGTACTTCATTCACAGAACCGGGCATTCGATAGGTGTCAACGTCCACGGGAATGGCGTCAATATCGACAATCTTGAAACCAGGGATCTTCGCCGCCTCGTGCCGGGAATATGCTTCTCGGTCGAGCCCGGGATCTACCTGGCGGGCCGCATGGCCGTTCGTTCCGAGATTGACGTGTTCATAAAGCAGGATGGTTCGGTCGAGGTCAGCGGGCCCCAGCAGGAAGAACTGATCCTGATCTGATCGCGGTTCCGGTCACGCCCTGTTCCTTCCGAACCTGATCCGCCACGGAATCCCCAGGCTTTCCCAGAAGATGCCCCCGACCAGTTTCGATTCGCCCTTGGTCCTGTCCGGGAAGATGATCGGGATTTCCTTCAGCCGGAAGCCCTTCTTCAGCGAACGGAAGGTCATTTCCATCTGGAACGCGTATCCGGCCGCGGCGATGGTGTCCAGGTCGATCGCCTCAAGCACCTCGCGGCGCCAGCACTTGAAACCACCGGTAAGGTCCGACACCGGGACACCCAGGATGATCCTTGCGTACAGGTTGCCGCCGCGCGAAAGGAACTTCCTGTGGAATCCCCAGTCGGTCGTCGCGCCGCCGGGGATGTATCTGGAGCCGATCACGAAGTCGTGCGTTCCGATTTGCGCCATGAAATCCGCGAGATGGGCCGGACGGTGTGAAAAATCGCAGTCCATCTGGAAGATGATGTCGTAGCCCTCTTCGAGGCAGCGCTTGAACCCGGCGATGTATGCCTTGCCCAGTCCTTCCTTGCCCTTGCGGGTCATCAGTCTTATCCGGGGTTCGCCCTGCGCCATTTCGCCGACGATGGCGCCCGTCCCGTCCGGGGACGAGTCGTCTACGACAAGCACGTCGGCGCCGGGCAGCGCCTCAAGGACCTGGGGCACTATCAGGCGGACGTTTTCGGCTTCGTTGTAGGTTGGTATCACGACCACGATTCTTTTTTCTGACATGAAGATTCCTCCGGTGTGCCGGTATCGGTTACCGTCCGACAGACTAGCACGCCCCGGCGCCGCCTTCCAGACCGCGCGATCCTGCACCTTCCGACATTCCTGCCGATTTCTTGACAGTTGCGGGCTGCATCAATACCGTAAACGGTACGACGCGCGACCTTTTTGTCAGTCATGCGCGGGCTGATGCTCCTGCTCATCACATTGGCGGTTGTCGACATGAAGCCGGTTCTCAGTATTTGCGCATTGCTGCTGGCCGTGGCACTGCTCGTTCCCGGTGCGGCAGTGGCCAGGACCGACGGTTCGACGGCGAGGGCCCTGGCGATGGGTGACGCCGTCAGGGCGGTCGGCATGGGCGCGGACGGCCTGTTCTTCAACCCGGCTTCGATACCGCAGATTAATCAGTACTCGGTCAACATCGGTTACGGATATTCGCACTGGACCCAGTGGCACCAGGTTTCGGCGTCGTTCGTCGATTCGACGACGAACAAGTGGGTTTCCGGCGGGCTTTCATACACGTTCGGGTACGCGGACCTGGGCGACGACACGATGACGCACGACATCAGATCGGCGCTTTCCACAAAATATTCCAACGACAAGATATTCATCGGTTTCGGCCTGACGATGAGGGTGATGAACCTCAGGTCGGACGTCACCGATTCCCGCTGGTACACCGACATGGACGTTGGCGCGGTACTCGGGATCATGAATATCTTCTACGTCGGCGTCACCGGGCAGAACCTGATTCAGAACGTGGCGCAGGAGCGCAATCTCGCCGAAGTGGAAATCAAGAACACCACCGGGTTCGGCCGTCGCACCTGGAGCATGGCGCCGCGGAAGATGGGTGTCGGGCTCGGCGTTTCGTATTCGATATTCAACTTCGGCCTGGACTGCGACGTTGATTTTTCCACTCTCGGGGTCGCAACGCCGAGCCTTATGGGCGGGCTTGAGGTCATTGCCGCCAACGTCGTCGCGATCAGGGCCGGGTTCAACTGGGACCGTGTCGGTCATTTCGGCACGGACGGCAAGGCCAACGAAGAGATGCGCGTGTCGCTGGGCCTCGGTTATGTTTCCAAGATTGTGGCGGTTGATATCGGCTATGCGCACGACGTGTGGGACGCCGGCGGATTTTATCTTCAGACGACCGTTCGAGTGTTCTTGCCCTGAAAAGCCAATTAGAATAAACTTTTGTCGGCACTATACTCATGTTCCGGTGGGGGATCCCGGGGCGCTGGTCCCGGCTTAACTGGAAGTATCCGGAGGATTCGATGTCCAGAAAATCAAGCCTTTTCGTGGTTGTGGCGTTCATGGCCGCATTCGCTTTCGCGTGCGGGAACGAAAATCCTCCGATTGATATCGGGAACGATGTGGGGGGTGAAGACACGATCGTCCCTGACGAAGGCCGCGACACCGCCGTCCCGGACACCGGCATGGATATCGAGGAAGATACCGGCACGCCCGATGTCGTCGTGGACGATGGCAACCCGGTCGACGTCGAGGACGTCAATGTCCCGGACGTGCATCCCGATGTCGTTTCCGATGCCACGGACGCCGTCGATGACGACGCGGTGGTGCCCTTCTGTCCGTGCGACACCACGCTGAACGAACCGGTGTGCGGCGTCGACGAAGTGACGTACACAAGCGCCGCCTGCGCGGCATGTGAACTCTGCGCCGATTCGTTCGACTGCCCCGGATGCGGCGGCGAAATCGAATGCGTCACCACCGGCGAAACGAACTTCCTGCTGCGTCGCACAAGCTGCGAAGACTGTCCGTGCAACCTGGTTGATGAATGCGAAGCGCAGGTCCAGCCGATCGAAAGTTGCGGCGTGGTCTGCGGCATGGACGGCGAAACCGAATACACGGACCTGTGCGACCTGAAGGCGAAGAACGGTTGCGCGCCCGTGCTGGACGACCTGATCGGGTACTTCGGCGAATGCCTGGAAGCGGTCTGCGCGGCCTGCGAAGAGTACGACTCGACGCATCCGGCCGATCCGCAGGTCTGTGGAAGCGACGGCGAAACGTACAAGAACAAGTGCTGGCTGGGGAGCTGCCCTGTCAGCGGAACCCCGACCAAGGCCTGCGACCAGGCTTGCCCCTGCCCTGCGTAATCGTTTTTTCCCTGCCCGCGAACCCATACCGATCGTTCACCCCGATCTCCGAGGCCCGAGCGCAGCGAGGGACGTTCAACACTGTGAGCCCATGGCCATCGGCCATGGGATATCGTGGACCTTGCACACTACTTATTCCATATTGCCCGTCCTTGACGAAACCCAAGCATCGTGCGAAGTTTGCCGGGTTCTTTCCGGGTGGACGCAACGCGTCCCGGAGAGGGAAGCGGGTGCAATTCCCGCGCGGTCCCGCCACTGTGACGGGGGAGATTGATTTCGGGGTCTTTCCAGTATGCCACTGGCACCTGCCGGGAAGGCGGAAAGACCCTCGGCTCCGGCCGATCCCCCCAAGCCAGGAGACCTGCCCGGAAACGATGGACTTCAACCCTCGGGGACAGGGGAATGTCTGCACGGTATCCTGTAATCATCCCGTCCATCGTCGCCATGCTGCTGCTTCCGGGCATCGCCCTGGCCCAGGTGCCGGCCACGGTAATCGAGGTTCCGGAGATTGACGTCACCGGCGAGCCCCTGCCCGAGGACCCGGACGTGCGCGACAGCAGCCAGGTGACAACCCTTGACGGCGCCGCCGCGAACAATTCGCCGGCCGGTCCCGCCCGCGCCGCCGGTTCGGTGCCGGCCGTGCTTGTCCGGGAAAGCGGAGGAACCGGCCAGTCGGCAACCGTGTCGATCAGGGGCTCGGATCCCAGATCGACGCTGATAACCCTGGACGGCGTGCCGCTCAATTCGCCGTTCATCGGCGGAGCCGACATGAATTCGCTGGGTCTGCTGTCGCTCGGTTCCATCGATGTCGTCCGGGGCGGCCAGGGAGCCGTCAGGGGCACCGATTCCGGCGGTGGCGCCGTCGACGCGAAAACGACGTCGATTCTGGATTCGGGAACGGCGACGCGCGCGCTGGTTTCCGGCGGCTCTTCCGGCACTTTCAAGGCGATGGCATCGCATTCGCACGTCTTTTCCGGAAGCGGGCCGTATACCGGGATCATGGCTTCCGCCGGCGTCCTTCATTCAGGCGGGGATTTCAGTTTCACCGATTCGAACGGCGCGGTCCGCGACAGGCGGCACAATGCCGCGACGGCCTTCGAGGCCATGCTCAAGGTCGAGTCGGAACCGGCGCCGGGCCATCTGGTCGAAGCCATGGTCGAGTTCTGGCGCGACGATCGCGAAATCGCCGGCCTTGAACAGTTCCCGTCGGAATCCGCCCTCCAGGACGACACCAGGGTCCTGGCCAGGGTCGGTTGGAAGGGGCCGCGTCTCTTCGGGCTTCGCGGCTCCACGTCAGCCGACGTCTGGGCCCGGTTCCTGATGTTTGATTTCAGCGACGCCGCCCCTTACATGGGCGCACCGCAGGACACCGGGCTCGTGTCTGGCGGACTCGGCGCCAGGTTTTCCTCGATTGCCGCGCCGATCGAACGCCTGGCCGTGAGGTTCGGTGTCGACGGCGGATACGAAGGCGGGGGCGTCAGGCGAATCGGCCAGCCTTCCTACCGTCCGGGACGTGGAACTTTTGCCGGGACCGTCGGCCTTGTCGCCGGTGCCCCGCGCGACCCGTGGCAGGTCTGTCTGGACCTCAGGCTGGAATACGACTCCGGGTTCGGATTTCGCGCGGTGCCATCCCTCGGCGTCTGGTATGAGCCCCATCCGATGGTGCGGCTGTCCGCGAACGCCGGTCGTTCCTTCAGGCTTCCCACCCTCGAGGAACTCTACTTCAACACCGGGTTCGTACAGGGAAACCCCGACCTCAATCCCGAAGACTCCATCACATGGGACATCGGTGTCGAGGTCGGCCGCGGACGCTGGTGGAACGTGAAGGCGGCATATTTCGAGAACTACGGGTTCAACCTGATCATGTTCCAGCCGGTGTCCGCCTTCGTGATCCGCGCCTCCAATTCGGGTGGCGCCACGCTGCGCGGCGTGGAGGCGTCCGGTTCGGTCAGGTGGCGCTGGCTGAAAGCCGGGCTGTCCTACACGTGGCTGTTTTCAGAACTGGGGGCCACCGGGAACTCAATGCCGGCGCGGCCGGAGCACGTCGTGTCCGGCGAGCTTTCGTTTTCCGGAGGGCCTTTCCGGCTTGCCCTCCTGCCGTCATGGCAGTCGTCGTTCTTCATGGACGGGTTTGAATCGGTCGGCGAGGAGGGGCGCTTCCGCCTCGACCTGAGGCTCGAGGTGAAGCCGAAGCCCTTCATCACGTTGAGCCTCGATTTCCTGAACGTGACCAACAAGACGGACGCGGTTGACTTCCTGCAGCAGCCGCTGCCGGGTTTTTCGGCTTTCGGTTCGGTGATGGTGGAGTTATAAGCATGCTGTCCGCTTCAAACAAGGTTGTGTGTCTTCCGGCGTTCGCCGCCTTTGTCGTTCTGATGGTGTCGTGCGGGGGCCTGCCGGTGCCGGACGTCGACGCCGCAGCGTCCGGCGACGCCGCTGATCCCGGCGACTCGGCGGAAGCGGATGTGCCGGGCATTCCCGATGACCGGAATTTCAGCTCGCCCGAGGGTGTACTGGTTTGGAATAACAGGGTTTTCGTTACAAACGCAAACTTTGCGTACCAGGGCTCGCAGCTTCAATACGGTACCGGCTTCGTGACTGTCATCGACAGGACGGCCGCGACCGTAGTCAACATCATCCCGCTTCCGTTTCAAAATCCGCAGGAGATGGTTGTTCACGGGGATCGGGTGTGGGTGTTGTGTTCCGGCGTCACGGCGTGGGATGCCGAAAATTTCCTCGTGGTGTCAAAGACTTCCGGTGGTCTTGCCGCCATCGATCTGGTGGGGGCGGATGTGGCCGACGGACCCGTCGTGGCCATCCCGATCCCGACGGCGGAGGGTTCGCTGGTGGGTTATCCGTCGGGTATGGTGGTGAGTGGAAACGAAGCCTGGATCGCCAGCGGAACCACCGCGGCCCTGTTCATGGTCGATCTCGATTCGGGCGAGGTTGTCAGGGGGGGTGCCGACCCGGTGATGCTTGCGGAAGAAGTCGCGCAGAACACGACGGTTGTCGGTCAAGGCCCAAACGGGTTGCTGACGATTGGCTTGTTCAATGATGACCGCGTGTTCCTGTTCGATCCCGTGACGCGGAAGGTGGTCGACGGGCCCTGGCCCGCTGCGGAAGTGGGCCTGCATGGCGTGATTGATGGAATACTGGACATCGAAAACGACGGGACGTCGATTTATCTTCTTCTCGGACTGGCGAACCAGGTGATCGATTTCGACCGGGACGCCGGTCCGGCGGCAGGCGTCGGGACGCTGGCGTCCGGCCTGCTGACCCCGAACAGGATGAAGATGCGCGGATCGGCGCTCCATGTCGTCAATTCGGGCGACAACAGTCTGGCCGTGATAAATACCGGCACGGGCGATTCGGAAAAGTTCGGGCTTCCGGTCAACTGCAATCCGTGGGATATCGACACGGCCCCCGGCGAGGCTACCGCGAAGGCATGGATAAGTTGCCTGAAGTCGAACAGCGTGGTCGTGGTCGACACCGCCGACGGCTCCTTCACGGAGGTTCAATGACGATTTCCCGGATGTCCCCGAGCGGCATCGCGCCGATTCTGTGTTTTCTGGCGCTGTCGGCCTGCGGCCGCACGCCGGATTCGGCAGGGTCGGTTCCGGCCTCCCGCGCGGGGCGCGACGCCAGGGTCGTTTCGCTGGTGCCGTCGGTCACGCAGATTATTTTTGAACTTGGCGCGGGCGACCAACTGGTCGGCGCGACAAGGTACTGTGAAAGACCTGAAGCCGCCCGCCGGGTCCCGCGCGTCGGCGGCATACTTGACGTCTCCGTGGAGGCGGTGGCCCGGCAGCGCCCCGACATAGTCATCGGCTCGCCCATCGTCCTGTCAGGAAGGCTGGTGGAGATACTTGAACCGGCCGGCGTGCGTTTCCTGCCGTTGAACTTCGAGGATTTCGACGATGTCCGGAACGGCATGATTGCGATTGGCGAAGCGCTCGGGCGAAGTTCCGAAGCGGCCAGCATGGTGTCGGACTTCAATCGCGACCTGGCCGCGCTCGACATGGGCACGCGTCGAACCAGGGCGCTGTTCGTGGTCGGGACCAGGCCCCTGGTGGTCGCCGGCCCCTCCTCGTTCCAGGGGCAGTTGATGTCGGCGATGGGACTCGACAACGTCGTCGATTCCGAAGGCGCCGGTTTCCCGACGTGGTCGCTCGAGCAGGTGATAAAGGCAAACCCGGAAGTGATAATCGACGGGATCGTGGGCGGGGAACCGTCCGCCGCGATACTTTCGGAAGCGGGCATTGCCGCGCCGGTCGTCCACATACCGGACGACGCCATACTGCTGCCTGGTCCCGGCGCGGTCAGGGCGGCGGCGGCGCTCGCGCGCAGGATCCGGGAGCTTCCCGGGCCGGAGGCGGAGTGATGGTGGCCAGACGCGTCAACAGGACCGTCGTGCTGGTATTGATGGCCGTCGCGGCTGTCGCGGCGGTTGTTCTGTCCATGGTCTTCGGCGCCACGTCAATCGACATACTGGCCGCCCTTTCCGGGGAGTCCCCGGTGGACCGTGCCATCCTGCTGCGCGAGCGGCTTCCACGGACCATAATCGGGGCTTCGGTTGGCGCGTCGCTGGCCGCGGCGGGACTGGCATTTCAGGCCGTCCTGAAGAACCCGCTGGCGGATCCGTACGTCATCGGCGTGGCCGGTGGATCGGCCGTCGGCGGCACGCTTGCCATGATCCTCCCGGTCGCGGCCATCCTGGGTCAGGCCGGCGTGCCAATCTTCGCCTTCGTTTTCGGGTTGCTCGCGATTGCCTGCACATCCTGGCTTTCGAGGGACTCCCGTGGCCGCATAAACGTGTGGGAAGTGCTGCTGGTCGGCGTGATCTTCAACACGTTCGCTTCTGCGGTCATCATGTTCCTGAAGTCGGTCGTCAGGGCGCAGAAGGCCCAGGAAATGCTGATGTGGCTGATGGGGACGCTGTCTTCCGACGTCCGCGGACCGGCGGCCATCACGTTGACCGTCGCCATGACCATCGCCGGGGGACTTGTGCTTTTCAGGCTGGCCCCTGCGCTCAACGCCCTCACCGTCGGCGAGGAGGACGCAGCCTCGGTCGGCGTCGACACGCAGCGGACCATCCGGCTGGTGCTTGCGGCCGGGTCGCTGCTGGTGGCGTCGGCGGTGTCGGTATCCGGCATGATCGGTTTTGTCGGATTGATCGTTCCCCACGGGGTCAGGGTGCTCGTCGGCTCCGATCACAGGTTCACGATACCGGCGTCCATGCTGACCGGGGCCGCTTTCCTGGTGCTCGCCGACGTCGCGACGAGGATGCTGTTCCCGGTGTTCCAGACCGAGGCGCCGGTCGGGGTTCTGACGGCGCTTATTGGCGGCCCGGTGTTTGTCTGGCTCCTGAGGAGGGGAAACCGTTGAAACCGCCTCCGCTTGAACTGGAATCGGCCAGCTTCACCTGGCCCGGGGCGTCCGGCATGGCCGCGGACGGGGTGTCGGCCGTTTTCGAATCCGGTCGTTTCATAGGCGTGATCGGGCCCAACGGCGCCGGGAAGTCGACGATTCTAAGGCTTGCCGCCGGCCTGATCCGGCCGTCCGGCGGAACGGTAAGGGTATTCGGCAGGGATCCGGCCGCCATACCCCGCCGGGAGGCGGCCAGGCTGGTGGCGTTCCTTCCGTCGACGCTCCACGTCGGTTTCCCCCTTACGGTCGCGGAACTGGTCGCGCTGGGCAGGACTTCCCACCTGAGGGGCGTGTTCGAATCGGCCGCCGACAGGCAGGCCGTCGCGGACGCCATGGAATTCGCGGACGTTTCCCGCTTCGCGACGCGACAGTACGTCGAACTGTCCGCGGGCGAGCAGAGGCGGGTGCTTCTGGCGCGGGCGGTGGCGCAGGAATCCGGGCTTCTTCTCCTCGACGAACCGACGGCCAACCTTGACGCGTCCCATTCCGTCAGGATGCTGGACGGGCTTGCCAGGCGCGCGGTTGATCGGGGGATGTGCGTGGTCGCGGCCATACATGACCTGAACGTCGCCCTGCTTGTCTGCGACAAGTTGATGCTGGTGCACCGGGGACGCGTCGAGGCATTCGGCAACCCGGACGAGGTCATGCTGTACCCCGTGCTCAGGAAGGTCTTCGGCTGCGATTTCTATGTGGGAATGAACGAAATCAACAAAAAACTTTTCGTGGCGCCGATGCGTTCATCAGATGTGGGGCGCGCGGACTGAGGCGCCGACGGTCACTTGCACTTCGACGTGGCGTCGTGCGCGACCTTTGTCACCCAGTTGGTGTCCTTGGCGGCTTCCATCCACATCGTGATGAAGTCTTCCGGCTTCTCGAAACCGTAGCTCTTGTAGATATCCAGAAGCTTGTCCATCTCGTTCTTCTTCTGGGCGCAGTAAACCTCTTCGTAAGCCTTGGCCAGCTTGTCGCGGTCCACCTGCGTTCCGTCGCTGGTGTAGCTTTCGTCGTCGGGGTCTTCGGCACCCTCTGGCTCGGCGGCGCCTTCAGGTGGCTGCTGGCCGGGCGCGGCGGGTTCCACGGCCGCCGGCGCAGGTTCGGCCTGAACAACAGGCTGCGCGGCCGGCTGGGCAGGTTCCTGGGCGGCCGGTGCCTTTTCGGGTTGGGCGGGCGCCTCGGTCTTCGAAGAACCGCAGGCTGCGAAAGCGGCCAGGAAAGCCGCGAATGCAATCGTGAACAGGGCGCGTCTCATTTCTTCCTCCAGCGAACCGTCGAGGTGCCTGAATGCCGTGCGGCGCATGCCGTACGGTAACCCGGCGCATTATAACCCCACTGTCGCGAAAGCGTGAAGTGCAGCCGTTCAAGACATCTTTGGTTGCCATATCGAGACGCATTGGCACAAATCGTGCTGTTCAATAGCTTCGGTGGATTTTTTCCGCCGTGGCGGGTTTGTCGGGATTAATGCCTGGCTTGTTGATTTTGCTGGGTTTTTGTCCCTTCAAGATTCCTGTTCCCGGCCACGGGTGTGCAATGTTTGCGTGGCTGGTGTCGTCACCAGTCAAGGAGGCGCCATGAAGCTCCATCCTCTGAGTCTCGCGGTTCTGGCGATTTTTGTGGCCGGAACCATTGCCGGCTGCTCTGACAGCAGCGGGAACAACATCGCGGTCCAGACCGGCCTTTCCGCGGCCGATCAGGGCGCGGCGGACGCTGTCGTCGTGGATACGGGCATCGGTGAAGAACCGGTCGAATCCGCCCTGGCGACCCGCGAACTTTCGCCCCGCGACGCCAAGTCCTGCGTGCCGACGGTCAATCACGTCGTGATAAACGAACTGTTGATCGACCCGGTCGCGATCGGCGATTCCAACGGCGAATGGATCGAGCTTTACAACCCGACGGCCTCCCCGGTCGATCTGTCCGGCTGGTACATCGCCGAAGATGGCCCCGGCATCCACCAGATCGTGGGCACCCTGGTCATTCCGTCCGACGGATACGCGGTTCTCTGCCGTAACAGCGACATCCAGCTCAACGGCGGCGTGACCTGCGCATACCAGTTGACCAATTTCGCGCTGGTCAACGGCGGCGACTCGGTGCTCCTGCTGGATCCGTCGGCGACTGAGATCGATCGCGTGGTATACGGTCCCGCGGATGGCTTCACGACCTCGGCGCCGCCCGCGGCCTCGATCGGCCTCAGGCATCCTTATCTCGAAAACGCCGATCTGGTGTTCCCGGAAGTCCCGGCCGATCCGACGGCCTGGGAAGACTCCGATTTCACGGTTTCCACCACCGTGTTCGGCAGCGGCGACAAGGGTACCCCCGGCGCCAGGAACGATGGCTACCAGGAACAGAACCATCCGACCTGTTATGACGGCAACGTCTGCACGTGGGACGCCTGCACCGGCGGCGTCTGCACCAACCCGCGCCAGCCTGACTGCTGTCTGGTCAACGCGGACTGCAACGACAGCGAAGTCTGCACGCAGGATCTGTGCAACCTGAACACGCTGAAATGCACCAACAACGAAATCCCGAACTGCTGCCACGACCTGTCTGAATGTGACGATGAAAACCCGTGCAACGCCGACTTCTGCACGAACAACCGCTGCGTCTACTCGGCGTACCACGTTGTTCCCCTGTGCTGCTGGGCGCCCGACACGATCAACCCGAAGACCGGCCTGCCCTGGGCCAGTGAAGTTGAACGCGCCGCTTTCGCCAACTCGCAGTGCGACGACAAGAAGTTCTGCACCCCGGACTTCTGCGACCTGCAGAACAATCTCTGCGACGCGGGCGACCCGATTGATAATTGCTGCAACCTGAATTCCGACTGCAACGACGGTAATTCCTGCACCTACGATCTGTGCTGGGGTCACCAGTGTACCCACGAACTGATGCAGGCCGACTGCTGCGTCACGGCCGATGACTGCGACGACGACGACCCGTGCACCACGGATACCTGTTTTGGAAACAGCTGCCGTCACTCCTGGGCTTCAGCGGATTGCTGCTACGACCACCAGTACTGCATCGATTTCGCCGACGACGGCAACCCCTGCACCTCCGAACGCTGCATGCTCGAACCGGTCTCCGGGCGCTTCACCTGCCAGCACCCGTACGATTCGTCCTGCAAGTTGAGCCTGCCCTACGTCGAACCGTTCGACGGCATCGCGACACTTTCCGAAATTGGCTGGACCACGCGTGACTTCCAGTCCGCGTCGACGACCCATTGGAAGCTGAACACCACCGACGGCGAACTCGGTCCCGACACACACCTCGCCTTCACGTGGGATCCGCTTCCGACCATCGTGGTGAAGACGGTTGCTGTCACCCCGCAGCTCGACGGCATGACGGCGGCGCGCGATGTTTACAACGAAAGACTGAAGAAGACGACGCTGCAGTGGCGCATGTCGTACAGGCATTCCGCCCCCGGCCAGTACATCAAGCTGAAGGTCGTGGCCAGCGACAACAACGACTTCATCAACGGCGCTGTCGTCTGGGAAGACATGGTCAACCGCGACATCGAATACACGTTGAAGTCGGTCGAACTGCCCGACGCCATAAAGTTCTCGCCGACGCTGAAGATCGGCTTCCTGCTGGATACGGCCCCCGGTTCGACCTACATGATGAACGCCTGGGAAATCGACGACGTTAAGGTCGCGGCCGGCGTCAGCAACGAATTCATCAAGGCGAAGGCCTATCGCTGCGTGCAGAACGGCACAACACCCTGCACCACGACGACGGCCCAGCTCATCGCGGAATCGGAAGTCGAGGGCGAAATGCCCGCGCTGACGGTCGCGTCGTGTGACTGGACCAGAATCTTCATGTGCTACTACGACCGCGACGCCAGCAACATGACCTGGCAGGCCTATGGTTACCCGCTGTCGTTCCTGGACGCGGAACCGCTGGATCAGCCCGCGTTCACCGGCGGCGCGCCCGACATCGGACAGGGCGGCTTCTGCGATACCCTCCCCGGTGTGGTTCAGCAGGTCTGCAATGTGCCCGCAATCAACATCGACGGGTATTACTACTGCGGTATCGACGTGAAGCCGAACTGCAACGAGGATTATTCCGGTTCATACCGCCTGGGCCTGGTATCACAGGACGAATACGACACCGATGGCAATGCCACACTGCACGCCCCGTTCGAATCGCTGACCAAGTTCGACCTGACGATCCTTCTTGAAGACGGATACATCGTCTGGTCCCCGAACGGCATGACCGATCCCAGCGCCGTGGCCATCAAGGACGCGATCAAGGCATCCGGCCGCAGGGCCCAGATCATCACCGATCTGTCGATGGTCCCCGACCTTACCAAGTACTCCGGCGTGTTCGCGGTGCTCGGCGTCAAGGGTCGCTACCAGCCGTTGAATCCGATGAACGCCGCGCGGCTGCGCCTGTACCAGGACGGCGGCGGAAAGCTTTACCTCGAAGGCGGCGATTTCTTCTACACGGTCAATGGCGCCCAGCCGCCGACCGTGCTTCATCCGTACTTCAAGACCGAAGCCACCTCCGACGGCGGCACCATGCGCATGGCCGGCCCGGTGACCGGTTCCAACTTCCTGCACGGGGCGTCGTTCACGGTCGCTCAGGTCGCCAGCGTCAACACCTGGATCGACAAGCTGCAACACGTTTCGGAAGGCGGCGGCAGGGAAATCGTCCGTAACGCCAACGTCAACGATCCGTTCGCCGTCGCGGTTTCATACGAAGAAAAGGTTGGCGTCGACGAACTTGGTGTCGACGTGATCCGCAGGACCATCGGTTCTTCGCTGCCGTTCGGCGCGCTGGTGTATGACGGTGCGATGTCCACGAACCAGTTGATGACCATGTACCTCAATTTCCTGGAAAACGGCTATCCGGCCTGCACCGTGGTGGAAAACTGCCAGGACTACGAAGTCTGCACAACCGACTACTGTAACGTGGGTCAGTGCGCGAACCTCCCCGTCACCAACTGCATACCGTGCGAAAACGACAAGTACCGTCCGGATGGAACCCTGTCCTGCGCCCTCAACCAGGCGTGTGACAAGTCCGTTGGATACTGCGTCGACATCCCCGGTTTCCGCTTTGACGCTGACTGCCAGATGGACTTCGGCGCCGCGCCCGTGATGGCCTCCTGCGCCCTCAACGTCGGAGCCAACGGCGCTGTCACCAATTCGAATTTCAAGGTCGGAATGACCCATGACTACCGCGGCGACGTGAAACTCACGGTCATCAGTCCGTCGGGTACGTCCGCCATCATGAAGAACAGCAGCTTCGCCGATTCGAAGCAGGACGTCTACGCGACCTGGGACATCGGCGTTCCTTCGTTCCAGCCGATGACGGTTTTCGATGGCGAAGGCTCGGTCGGCACCTGGACCGTGATCGCCGAAGATACCGATCCCAGCTACTCCGACGGTAAATTCGAAGAATGGCACTTCTTCGCCGAGCTGGCGGATGTGACCTGTTCGATTGACGCCGACTGTCCGTCCTCGATGTGCCTGGTTGGCACATGTCCGGCCGGCGTATGCGTGTTCACGCCGAAGGGCTGCGACGACGGGCTTTCCTGCACCGTCGATTCCTGCGATCCGAACACCGGCGCCTGCATCAACGAAGTAATCCAGGCCTGCGGCGGTCCGTGCGTCACCCATGACGACTGCTTCCGCAACGAAGTCTGCCTGGTGGCCGGAACGGAAGACCGCGTCTGCGACCCGACCGTCGACATCGACCCGATAACTGGCGAATCGACATGTGTCTGCCGTAGCATCGAAGGCCAGCCTTACGAATACGACTGGGTCAACGATCTTCCGTCCGCCATCCCGGACGCCGACCCGCTCGGCTTGACCAAGGTTCTCCAGGTCAACGCCACCGGTTTCGTGTCCAAGGTGAAGGTCAAGGTCCGGACGATCCACCAGGCCGCCGGCGACCTGCGTGCCGAACTCTGCCACGAGGACGTGTGCGTACGCCTCCGTGACGCGAAGGGCGGCATTAACCCGGGCTTCCACGACGCTTACGACTGGGACCCGGTTGTCGGCCCCGGCCAGATGCTCGACTTCCGCCGCCTGCCCGTGGCGGGCGACTGGACTCTCAAGGTCTGGGACAACGTCACCGGCATGACCGGTGAACTGGTTTACTTCACGATTTACGTCGTCAGCGCGGGCTGCTTCCGTAATTCCGAATGCGACGACGGCAACCTCTGCACGCTCGATTCGTGTTCGAACGTTTCGACGGGCGGCGTTTGCGTCCACGCCCTGAAGCAGTGCGAGCCGACCGGCGACGCATGCACGACCAACGTCTGCCAGCCGGACACGGGCGAATGCCTCGCCGCGCCGGCGGAAGATGGTGATCCCTGCGACGACGGCCTGTACTGCACGGAAGACGATTTCTGCCAGGCTGGCAACTGCCATGCCGGCGACCAGATGGACTGCGGCTTCCTGGGCGGGACATGCACACTCGGCGTCTGTTCGGAAGACCTCGACCAGTGCACGATAGTCCAGGCCCCGGACGAAACCGCCTGTGAAGACGGTGAACTCTGCAATGGTGGCGACTACTGCGAGTCCGGTGTCTGCATCCCCGGCCCGACCCTGCTCTGCGGCTGCCCGAACGGGCTCGATTCGTCGTGCCTCGACGACGGCAACAAGTGCAACGGCAGGACCTGGGTCTGCAACGACGACAAGATGTGCGAACTGGCTGACGGCCCGGTGGTCTGCTCGGCTCCAGACGTTGAATGCAGGTCCAACGTGTGTGACCCGTTCGACGGCGTCTGCAAGCTGCGCAACTCCCTCAACTACACGCCGTGCGAAGACGGCCTGTTCTGCAGTGTCCAGGATTTCTGCCTGGTCGCGGAAGACTCGCTCAGCTACTGCACGGCCGGAACCGCCCGCGACTGCTCGGTCGCGGACATCGATTGCGGCGACGGTTACTGCGCGTCCTGCGTGGACGGCTACTGTGATGAAAGTGCGGACGCATGTGCGGAAACGAACAAGGACAATGGCACATCGTGCGAATTCGACGGCCTCGGCTGCTCGAATGACGTCTGCAACAACGGCATGTGCGGATTCGGAACCATGGTCGACTGTTCGGACACCGGCGACGACTGCAACGAAGGCCTGTGCCAGAACGTCGGCTGGGGTGACTTCCTGTGCGTCCGCGGCTCGTTCCCGGACGGAACCGTCTGCACGGACGAACCGAACCCCTGCACCGAAGACCTCTGCATGGATGGTTACTGCGAACACGCGAGGATGAACAACTGCAACGGGCCGTGCGGCGGTGAACACCCGTTCGACGCCGGCGACGACGACTGCGGTTTCGAAGACTCCTGCGTGGGCGGCATCGAAGGCTACCCGCTCGGCGGCTGCAACCCGACCTGTCCGGACGGCGCCTGCTACAAGGCTACCAGCGGAACGGTCGACCTTCCGATCAACGAACGCGTCAACGGCAACGGCTGCACCAACGTGATGGTCCCTGTGACCACCGGGTTCGCCTATGTGCTCAACGCCGAAATGAAGATGAAGATCAGCCACGAGGCCATCGGCCAGCTGCAGATCGACCTGATCGATCCGCAGGGCGCGCGGCATCGCGTCTGGCATAACCTCGGCGAAGAAAACCACGGCTTTGCCAACACGTTCGACCTGTCGTTCCCGATCACCTACCCGGGAATCCCGACATCCGGCCAGCCGATGTGCGCCCTCGCGGGCGAGGCGATGGATGGCATCTGGACGGTCCAGGTCTGCGACCGCGCCGACGGTGCCTCCGGCACGCTCCACGACTTCTCGCTGTACATGAAGGGCTCGGATGACCCGACCCTGAACCTCGGAAGCCGCTGCGAAACGCCGATCGACCTGGGCAACCAGGATCAGAACCCGGCGATCTTCGTCGACGGCACGCTCCAGTGCGCGATCAACTCCATTAACGACTCCGGTTGTGGTGGCATGGAAGGTCCGGACCGCATTTACAAGTTCAACCTGGCGACGGCCAAGCGCGTCACGGTTAAGCTGCTGCCGGTACCGGGCAACCGCCTGATCCTGTTCCTCAAGGGCGCCGACGGTGCCACATGCGCGGCCGGCTCGATGCGGTGCGCGGAAACCACCGACACGGAAGCCGCCATTGTCGACGTCCAGCTCCAGCCCGGCGACTACTATGTCGGCGTGGACACCAACAGCGGCCTGTTCGCCTACACCCCGTTCCGGTTCGAACTGCGTATCAAGACGCTGGTCGAAAACGGCGGCGACTGCACGGACCTCGTGCTCGGCGAGCAGGATCTGGACTGCGCCAGCCTCCACTGCCAGAACGGCTTCTGCTGCGATTCCGGCGACTGCTGCCCGGCCGAGGCCTGGACGGTTCCGGAAGACGGCGAAGATCCGAACATGCTGTGGTTCGATCCGGAATGGATGACGACCGACACGGTCTGCAACCGCGTCCAGGAAGGCCTCTACAGCGAAGACCCGATCTGCAACGATCCGGACTTGGCGGACCCGTCCAACCCGATCAACTACTGCCAGGGCAAGCGCTGGGACGCCAGGTGCGTCGCCTACCAGTGCGTCAAGGCGGAAGTCCCGGACGACACTGCCTGCGACGACACGGTGGAATCCGACCATTGCGGCTTCTACTACTCCATGTACTGTGGCGACTACGGCCCGTTCGACTCTTCCCTGGTGCCGCAGGTCCAGTCCAAGCCGGATTGCCTGACGTACTGCACGTCGAACACTGACTGCGACCCGAACGCCCACTGTGACCCGGTCGTGGCGACCGACCCGGATCCGGATCCCTCGATGCGCGCCATGTACTGCGTGGCCGACCTGCCGAACGGCGCAGAGTCGAACGAGGACTCCGACTGCATTTCCGGCCACAGCCAGAATGGCTTCTGCTGCAGCGAGGGCGACTGCTGCCCGACCGACGATGAAGCCGGTGCCCTGGAATGCCCCGGCATCTACACGACGCCGGGCTCCTGCGACACCACGTCCGACCCGATAACTGGCGAACTGGTGTGCGAAGGTCACAGGAAGGACCCGATCTGCGTCGACAACAAGTGCGGCACCCAGCTCGTCCGTGACGACTGCCGTTGCGGCGGCGCCATCGCCGACAACTGCGGCGCGTACATTCCGGCCCTCTGCCCGGTTTCCGCGTACTCCGACCCCGAACTCTGCCCCGGCGCCGGCTGGCTGGCCCCCTGGGATGGCGGCGGCACCGTATGCCTGGATTCCTGCCTCACCCCGCCCGTCACCGGCGTGCCGGATGACAGCAAGTGCGATGACGACGCCAGGTGTGACTGGGACGACGACAACCCGACCAACGCCATCTGCATCCCGCTGGTGCCGAACGGCGGTCCGTGTGAAGAAAACATCGACTGCCTGAACCAGCAGTGGATCCCGGGCGGCGAAGGTCACTGCCAGAACGGTTTCTGCTGCGACTTCGGCGATTGCTGCAACCGCAACACCGACTGCCCGGTCGTTGACCCCCGCGGCGACTACTGGGCGCCGCCGGTCTGCGACAACTACGCCACGTGCCAGGGTACCGAAGTGCTGGCGACCTGTCTCGAATCGCAGTGCGGTTCGGAAACCACGCCGGAAGACTCCGCGTGCGTCTACGACCTCGGCCAGATCTCCGACGACTGCGGATACTATCTGCCGGTGTTCTGTAACGGCGACGTCGAACAGATCGATCCGCCGTGCCCGACCACCTGCTATGACGCCCCGACCACGGTCGAACTGGACGCGGTCTGCGATCCGAACGCCCACTGCGATCCGGTCCCGCCGACCTACTCCAACGCGGTCTGTCTGGCCGACCTGGCCAATGATCAGCCCTGCGACGAAGACTCGGACTGCATCTCGCAGTTCTGCCAGTCCGGTTACTGCTGCGATGTCGGCGGTTGCTGCGCCGGCTGCAAGGTCACGTCCGCGACCCCGTCGTTCAGCAACGCCGGCTACGAAGGCACGATGTCGACCGAATACGGCTTTGTGCAGTTCGCCCCGACCGTTCCGGCGGTTGATCGTCCGGCCACCGGTGGCAGGACGGTCGGTGCTGAGCTGGGCACCTTCGAGGGCGTCACCGTCGTGACGACCTGCTGGAACCTAGTCCAGGATCAGGCCGAAACCGACGTCGACTGCGGCGGCCGCGTCTGCAACAAGTGCATTGCGGGCAAGCACTGTGTCTACGGCACCGACTGCGCCTCCGGCACCTGCATCGCCGGCGTCTGCCAGTAATTTACGATCCACCCCCGGGGCATAACCCCGGGGGTGGCGTCTTTTCCGCCACGGTATTTGTCCCATTGACACATCGGGCTGGCGGCCTGTAAAATCCACCTTGCTTTTGAGATGGCGCCATAGCCAAGTGGTAAGGCAGAGGTCTGCAAAATCTCCACCCCCGGTTCAAATCCGGGTGGCGCCTCCAATATTCATTTTCCGCATCGGACACTTCGTCGAAGTGCTTTGACACATCCGCACCGGGGCAATATAGTGAGCCCTGGTTCTTCTTAAATCAGGGGGACGCGATGAAAGGCAGATATCAGGGCATGGATCGGCTGGATTGCGACTGTGGTTGCAACGACGGGCGTTCCGGCGACTGGCCGGGAAGACCGATGAGGGATTTTCGTGATGACTGGCCTGGCAGGCCGGTAAAGGACGATGAAATGGAAGATAAGGGATGTCCGGAATTCGGTTTCAAGAGGCAGTTCTTCAGCCGCGCCGAGATGCTCGAATCGCTGAACAAGTACCTTGAGGAGCTCGAAAACGAGGCCGAGGGCGTGCGTGAGGCGATCGACGAACTGCTCGACGAAATGATCGATTGCGGCGACATCGAGGAAGACGACCTCGACGAAGAAGACGAAGAAGGCTGCTGCTGTTGCGAGTGCACGGAAGAAGAAGAAGAAAAGAAGTAGCCGCCCGACCCTCCCGCACGATCTGGTTCACAGCTTCAGCAGGAATTGTCCGGCAAAGACCGCCGCGATGGCAATCGGCGCGACGAACCTTAACAGGATGCTCCACGTCCGGTAGGCTGCTTTCGGCATCCCGGCGAGCTCGGCCTGTTTTTCCCGGTCCTTCATGACCCAGCCGACAAATATGGCGATAAGTATCCCGCCGACCGGCAGCGCGATGTTGCTGCAGAAGTAGTCCAGGATGTCGAAGATGGACATGCCTGACAGGCTGACCCCGGAAAGCACGTTGAATGAAAGGGCGCAGGCAATGCCAAGGGCTGTGATGCCTGATGCAGCAGCCAGGACGGCGTTCCGCCGGGCCATCTTTTTTTCGTCGATCAGGTAGGCGGCGACCACCTCGAGCAGGGAAATCGTCGATGTCAGCGCGGCCAGAACCACCAGCAGGTAGAACATGATGACCAGCCAGCGCCCGCCCGGCATGCTGTGAAAGATGACCGGAATGGCCGTGAACACGTTCCCGGTGCCGGAGCCGGTCATGACAAGACCGAATGCGAAAATTGATCCGCAGACCACGACGCTGGCCAGCAGGGCGACCGACGTGTCGATGATCGGGATCGCATAGGCCGCGGTGTCGATGCGGTCGTCCTTTCCAAGGTAGCTGCCGTAGGTCAGAAGCGCCCCCATGCCGACGGAAAGCGAGAAAAACGCCTGTCCCATGGCGGCCAGGACCATTTCACCGCTGATGGTCGAAAAGTCCGGTTTGAAGAGGTATCCGATGACTCTGGAGCCGCCGTCCAGGGTCAGGACCCTCACGGCAAGCACCACAAGCATCAGCAGCAGCAGGGGCATCATTATCTTGTTGCCCCGTTCGATCCCGCCCGACACGCCGCCGAGGACCAGCAGCACGGTCAATCCCATGAACACAAGGTACCAGACGACCTGCTTGACCGGATTCCTCAGGAAGTCCGAAAAAAGTTGCTGGGGATGGATTTCAGCCTTCTTTTTCTGGACAAGTGCCTTAAATCCGGCCTCGTCGGGGACGCCGGCGCGTATGGCAGAGATCGCGGCCGCATCGTCCACGTTCGTTTTCGACCTGGCCCTGTATTCTTCAGCCATGCCGGCAATGGCGGACGCGTCGCTTATGGCCGCTCCGGCACCACCGAATTCGTTGACCACGGACTTGTACGTGTATTCGAGGCCCCATCCGGCGACGACGGTGTAGTACGAAAGGATCAGGAAACCGGTCAGGATCCCAAGGTAACCAACCAGGTTCCAGCGGGTACGCGGCCGGATTGCGTTGAAGGAACCGACGGGGTTGCGCCTGCCGCGCCTGCCGACAAGGATTTCGGCGATTATCACCGGCAGGCAGACCAGGACGATGCACAACAGGTACAGAAGGATGAATGTCCCGGCCCCGCTTTTTTCGCCGGCACCGCCGCCGAATTTGTAGGTGAGGTAGGGGAAGCGCCACAGGTTGCCGAGCCCCACCGCACTGCCGGCTGCCGCCAGAATGAAGCCGAGCCTGCTGTCAAACGCACCCCTCTTCGCCTTTCCGCCCGCTCCGTCGACTTCCGATTCCATCCTCGCGCTCCGCTGTGTCAGGCCGGTTTACGCGCGGCCGCCTTTTCCGCATCCATCTTCGCGAAGTAGGCCTTCGCATCCTTTTTGACCGATCCCGAAAGCACAAGAATCGCGATCAGGTTCGGTATCGCCATCAGGCCGAGGGCCGCGTCGCCGAACGACCAGACCATTTCAAGGGAAACGATGGCGCCGATGAAATGGACCGATGTGTAGATGACCTTGTATGGAATCGCGGCCTTCCTGCCGAAGAGGTACAGGACTGCCCTGTCTCCGTAATAGAACCAGGAAATGGCCGTTGATATGGCGAACAGGAAAACACATATGGTCACGACGTAGTTGCCCCAGGGGAATATCCCGGACAGGCCTTTCTGGAAGGACCTGGCCGTGAGCGGTGAGCCGTTAAGCAGGCTGCGGCCCTTGACGAATACCTTGAAGGTCGGAACCGGGGCACCTTTCGAGTCCTTGATTTCGTGCCTGTCGCCGTTGACTGAGAGTGTTCCATCAAAGGGCCTGCCATCCATTTCGAACAGGGCGTCCTCGACCACGGAGTGGTTCCTGACCACACTCGCCGCGGCCATTCTGCCGGCGGATATCGCGGCGGCCCCCTTGAAGACGTCGTTGTCCGCAATCACGCCCCTGGGCGAAATCCGCGCGTCGGCCTTGATGTACGTCAGCCCGCTTCCCGCCGCCAGGTTGTATCGATCGGTGGTCTTTTCGTTCCATGTGCCCATCAGCACGACGACCAGGCCGGTCATGAAGCAGATTACGACCGTGTCGATGAACGGTTCCAGCAGTGCGACCGTGCCTTCCCGGACCGGCTCGTCGGTCTTTGCGGCCGCGTGCGCGATCGGGGCGCTGCCCTGGCCGGCTTCATTGGAGAACAGGCCGCGTTTCACGCCCCAGGTGAGCGTGAAGATGAACGTCGAGCCGGCGAATCCGCCCACCATGCCCGGTGGCGAAAAAGCGTTTGTGACGATCGCGGCAAGGGCCTCGGGAAGGTTCCCGATGTTCAGGATCACAATGAGCAGGGCGCCGGTCACGTAAAGCAGGCCCATGAACGGGACCAGGCGCGCCGTGACGCTGCCGATGCGCTTGATGCCGCCAACGATGACCGCGCCGACCAGGGTGGCGGAAACCAGGCCGGAAAGCCAGGTCGGGATGCCGAAGTCCGAGCGCAGGCTGTCCGCCATCGTGAAGGCCTGGATGGAGTTGCCGGTGGCCAGCGCCCCCGTGGCGGCACATGCCGCGAAAATCACCGCCACCCATTTCCAGCGCGGGCCGAGGCCCTTCTGGATGTAGTACATCGGGCCGCCGGATACCGAGCCGTCTTCGTGGACCACGCGGTATTTCTGCGCCAGCGTGCATTCGGTGAATTTCGTCGCCATGCCCAGGAACCCGGTCAGCCACAGCCAGAAGACCGCGCCGGGCCCGCCGTAATGGATGGCGGTGGCGACGCCCGCGATGTTTCCGATGCCGACCGTCGCGGACAGGGCTGAAGAAAGAGCCTGATAGTGGGATACGTCACCGGTGTGCTCCGGATGGTCATATTTCCCGGCCACCACCTTGATGGCGTGTCCCAGCTTGCGGAACTGCACGAAACCAAGCCTGATCGTCAGGAATATGCCGGTACAAAGCAGCAGTACGACCATCGCCGGCAGTATTTTCGGGGAGTTCCAGACGAGATCGGCCGCAAAGCGCAGCGCAGTATCCAACGCATCCATCAGGGCATTCATCCAGGCTCCTGCAATAATCAGGGGAACATGTCGGTCTTGATGGAGATTATGCCCGATATGCATGCGGAGTCCAGCGGATGGAACATCGCTCCCGAATGGTTCACGGATGCCCGCCTGCCACTGCGCAACCTGCAATGTCTTGCAGTTTCATTATGTTGACACGCGGCCCTTCGTGGAAGACGATCGGGATCCTTTGATTTCTGGAGGCCTTCATGTTTTCGACGATCCGGGAACTGCTTGCTTACATCAGGAAGGAAGACGTTCGGACGGTTGATTTCAAGTTCACGTCACTGCTTGGCCGGTCGCATCATGTGACCCTGCCGGCACGCAGGATGGACGAATCCATATGGGAAACCGGGATCGGGTTCGACGGTTCCAACATGCCTGGCTTCAAGACGGTCGAATCGGGCGACATGGTTATTGTCCCGGACATCGAAACCGCCTTCATCGACCCGTTTTTCGGGGAAAAGACACTTTCGCTTCTGTGCGACGTCCGTGAAGCCGGAACACTGGACGTGTTCCCGCGCGACCCCCGCGGAATACTCAGGAAGGCCTGCGAATACATGACCTCCACCGGGATCGCCGACGACTGTCATTTCGGCCCGGAGTACGAATTCTATCTTGCTGACGACGTGCTGGTCAGGAACTCGTGCGCCGAGGCGTCATCAAAGATTATCTGCCGCGAGGGCGCCGTTTCCGCCACGCCGGAACACCGCGAAGCCGTGACCATAGCCCCGCATCGCGGCTATCATTCCTGTCCGCCCCAGGACGCCTTTTACGACATCCGCAATGAAATGGTCGTCCTGCTGGAAGAGGCGGGCGTCGGCGTCAAGTACCATCACCATGAAGTGGGTTCGACCGGGCAGCAGGAGATCGAAGTCGACATGACCGGCCCGATCCGCGCCGGCGACGTGGCCTTCCTGGTCAAGTATTTCGTCAAGATGACGGCCCGGCGGCACGGCCTGGTCGCGACGTTCATGCCCAAGCCCTTCCACGGCGAGGCCGGCAGCGGCATGCACTTCCACCAGCATCTTTTCAAGGGCGGTCGCCCCGTGTTCTATGACGAAAAGGGCTATGCCGGCCTGTCCGGGACGGCGCTGTCATACATCGCCGGGCTGCTGCACCATGCGCCGGCGCTGCTGGCGATCACGAACCCCTCGACCAACTCGTACCGCAGGCTGGTTCCTGGCTTCGAGGCCCCCGTCAACGCGTTCTTCTCGCTGGGGAACCGCAGCGCGGCCATCAGGATCCCCAAGTACGCGACCACGCCGGGTAAGAAGCGAATGGAATTCAGGACGCCTGACGCCACCTGCAACGTGTACCTCGCCGAGGCCGCGATGCTGCTGGCCGGGCTTGACGGCGTGAAAAAGAACATGGACCCGACGGTCATGGGATTCGGGCCGTATGACATGAACGTGTTCGCGATGGACCCGAAGGAGCGCGCCGAAAAGATCAAGCCGCTTCCGGCCAGCCTGGAGGAAGCCATGAGGGCGCTCGAGGGCGATCACGACTTCCTGCTGGAGGGCGACGTCTTCAATAAGTCGCTGATTAACGACTGGGTCGCGATCCACCAGCGGACTGAAATCGAGGAACTGAGGGGGCGTCCCCATCCGTGGGAAATCGAGACGCACCTGGACTGCTGAAAGTATATTTGCGGGGGTGAAGGATGCAGGCGACGGAATTCCGGTTCAAGGACAATTCGGGTGTTGATGTTCACGTTCATAAGTGGATGCCGGATGACGCCCCGCGGGCAGTGATCCAGGTCGTTCACGGCATGCAGGAGCCGGCGTACAGATACGCCGCGTTCGCCGCCGATATGACGGCCGCCGGATACGCTGTCTACGCGGCCGACGCCAGGGGACACGGCCAGACGCTGATTGACGGCCTGCGCGGCAAGCTGGGTGATGGCGGATGGGAATCGGTCCTTGCGGCCACGACCTTCCTTACGGGCATGATCCGCCAGGAAAACCCGGACCTGAAGGTCTTCCTGCTGGGCCATTCCTGGGGATCGTTCCTTTCCCAGGCCTACATGCAGTCATTCGGCGACAGGGTCGACGGCGTGGTCCTTTCCGGGACGAACGGCGCGAATCCCCTGGTTGGAATCGGGCTGTTGATTGCCCGCATGGTCGTCGCGGTCAAGGGTGGCGACACGAAGGCCGTCCTGCTGCATCAGCTTTCGCTGGGGCCGTACAACAATGGTCTGCACGACACCGACACGGGACTTGACTGGCTGTCGCGCGACACGAAGGTCGTGCGCGACTACTTCGACGACCCGGAATGCGGCGCCGACTTCCCGAACAGTTTCTACTTCGAGATGCTGAGGCTGCTGAAGACGATCTGGACGCCGGTTCACGAAAAGCGGATCCCGAAGGACCTGCCGATTTATATCTTCGCGGGCGCGGCCGATCCGGTCGGCGGGCACGGGAAGGGCGTCAAGGCGCTTTATGGTCGTTACGTCAAATACGGAATCCAGGATGTGACGATGCGCCTGTTTGCCGGCGGCCGGCATGAAATGCTGAACGAAATCAACAGGGACGAGGTTATTGCCGAACTGAAGGCTTGGCTCGAAGCCCACATCTGATCCGGCCCGCGAATCCCTTGGACCACTGAATCCAATCAATCCGCGTTGCGCAGTATCCACCCGAGCGTGTCAATCGGCACGTCGCCGAACCTGTCGGGCACAATCGCGACACCGGCCACCCCGGCTGTCGTGCCGTCGGGACTGACGGCGACTTCACGGAAACCGGTGTAAGCCTGCGCGTCGGTCCCGGGGGATTCCTGGGAAAAGACCGTCAACTGGTTCCACTTGTTCACGCGTCGCCAGGCGTACCTGAGCTGGCCGTGCGACACGGTCTGCGTCCCGCCGTTCATCCCGATGGCGATGTCCGAATAAAGAATGTGCGGTCGACCGGTGCCGTCGATGGTCAATATCGGCCTGCCGCCGGTGAAACGGTTCCCGCTGCCGGCGTATCCGTCGTTTTCGACCGTCACCGTTTCGGTTCGAAACGAGTTGTCCGTGTCGCGGAAGGTGTACTTCAGGGCCGAAGAAAGCAGTATGCCGTCGTCGGATTCGACCACGGCGGCCCATGCCAGGCCTTCCCGGCCGTAGCTGCCGATGGCGAACGAGGCGCCCAGATCGGACGGGGTCACGCCGGGAATCTGTTCCTTTTTCCAGGCGGCGCCGTCCCAGGCCGCAATCCAGGCCTCGCTGGATTCAAGGCCGGCCTTGCGGTATCCGATCACGGGGAAGCCGTCACCGTTTATGGCGACATCGATCGGCGCGGCCATTCCGGCATCGGGATTGGCGAACAGCGAAACACTGAAGCCGGTGCCGCTGCGGACCGCGTCCGCCCACTGCGTGGTTGAACCGCCGGGCTTCCCGCGGAAGACGAGGTGTACCTTGTGGTCGCGTCCGACCTGAGCCCCGAATGAAATGACGTCGGTCCATTGCCTGGATGGATCAACCGGCGTCCACGTGACCTCACCCTCGCCGACGACGGTGAAGTCCCAGCCCGTTTCCGTCTGCACGAACACTATCGGCGTACAGTCGTCGAAGGCCACGGTTGCCCGCATCGGGGGCGGTGTCGTGGTGTCCGACCTGGTCAGCAGGGTATGCCGCGGCACGAGGTCGTCGATGTCAGGGGGTGAATCGACGCTGAATTTCGAAAATACCAGGGATGCCTTGAAGCCGTCGTCTTCGTAACGGTCGGCGAATACCGCGGCCATTTCGCCGCAACGGCTGACCGCCACGGTTCTGCGGTCACCGTCGTCAAGCGTCAGGAATCGTTCAAGCAGGCCGGTTTCCGTTTTGACCCAGTCGTATCGGAAGAAGCCGGTCTTTTCGATTGGCGCCGGCACGGATGTGTCGCTGTCGACGATGTCCGGCGTTGAGTCGTCCACGGTGTCGGCCGGCAACCCGCCATCTTCGCTGACATCCTGGGCCGAATCGGTCGCGGCATCCGCGACGTCACCGGGGATGATTTCTTCGCTGGTGTCGATTGAAACGACGTCGAAAACATCGCCGCCGGCGGGACTTGGAGAGCATCCGCCCCATGCAATGGCAGCAGCAGCGTAAACGAAGACAATCCAGCCGCGATTCATCAAAACCCCCGCCCGCAGTCACCCTGAAACAGCGCGATTACGGTATCATTACGCGCAATTTGCCGCAAGGCGCGCCGGTCGCGTGCGGAAGGGATCAGTAATGGGATACGAACCCACGTCGGGTATTTCCGAGGTTCTGACTTCAATACTTCGCGGCGCCGCGAAACTGCTGGGCTGCACTTCGGCAAACATGGTTCTGATGGACGAGAAGTCCGAAACCGCCCGGGTGGTGGTGGCGACGATGGCGTCCATCCGCAGCCAGATCGGCGAGGTCGAAAGCATGCTCGGGGCCGTGCGGAACGTGGCTTTTCCGCTGCGGGCGATATCGTCGTCCGCACTGGCCTGGCGCGCCTGGAAGGAACGCATAAGCCTGGAAACATCGTCGCTGGCGGAAATCATCGGACCTGAACTGATGCCTGACGACGGGGTCGAGGCCGCGATGGATTACCTCGGTGATCACAGGTTCTTCCTGGTGCCCGTCATGTCCGGAAGCCTGTCTTTCGGAATCATCATCTTCGAAAAGCCCGGCAAGAATGCCTTTACCCCGCAGCAGCGGGAACTGTTGATCCGGTATGCGCAGCGCGTGGGGGAGATAGTCGACCTGCACATGCGCGCCGTGAATCTTCCCGAATGGGACGGACTTGCCGACCTGCAGGGGGAAACGGCGCTGGTCAGGTTCCTGATTGATTCTGACGGGTCCCTGCGCGGGCTGAACAGGTGCATGAAGCCCCTGGACGGCGGTGGATTCAGATTTTCGGTCGACGGGCGGATTCCGGGCCTCGAGATCAGTGGTTCGTTCATGGATGAAGTCGGGCGGAAGGCATCGGAATTCCTTGGTTCCGCGGACCCGGGCGTGGCGCCGTTGAAATTCGTTCCAGATGTCATGCTCAGTCTGGTCGATACCGGGTTCAAGATTCAGGTCGAGGTGTCCCTGACCAGGGTGGAAATGGTGGACGGGGCCGAACTGGCGGTCGCCACCCTGCACGAATTGAAGGCCCCGCAGCAGCTCGCGACACACCAGCTTGTCCGCATGGCGCTGGGCGAGGCGTCGCCCGTCGTCCTGGTGGGGCCGGACCTGTGCATCACATCGGAAAACGAGGCCGCCGACAGGCTTTTCGGGTACGAGGACGGCGGCATGGCCGGACTTGCCGTCAACGTGATATTCAGGGATGCCCAGGATATCGGCGACCTGATGGACAGCCAGATCATGTACCTGACCAGCGGGTATTACGAGGAGTGCGCCCTCCTGAGGCGAAAGGACGGGGAGTGCTTCCCGGGGTATGTCGAGGCGTTGCTGCTCGTCGATGCCGACGAAAACCCGATCGGCTACCTGGTCAGGATCAGGGAACAGTGGGCCCCGGTTGAAAAAGGCGCGGGCGAGGAACACCTGGTCAGGCGCGAGAGGCTGGCCACAATGGGGGAACTTGGCGCGCAGGTCGCGCACGAGATCAGGAACCCGATCCTGGCGATCGGGGCGACCCTGGAAGCGATGTCAGCCGACGTGCGCGACCCCGACGACCGGGAGACATTCGAGAGCCTCAGGAGCGAAATCAACCGCCTGGACATGTTGCTGCGGGACTACCTGTCGATGGCCGCGCGCCACAATTCGGCGGTCGCGCCCGTCGATCTCGCGGCGGTGGTCGACGATGTCGGGAGGCTTCTTCGCGGGGGCCCAAGGTGGGGCTCGCGACGCCTGGTTTCAAAGGTGCCGGCCGGGGCATCTGTCCTGGCGGATCCCGACGCCATCAGGCATGTCATGTTCAACCTGATCCTTAATGCGGTGGAGGCCACGTCGGGCGAGGGGACAATTTCCGTGTCGGTCGATTCAGGCGAACGCGACATCGCCATATATGTCGATGACGACGGCCCGGGGCTTTCGGTCAGCCCGCGCGAGGTGTTCGAACCGTTCTTCACCACCAAGGCTCACGGGACCGGGCTCGGCCTGACCGTGTGCCGCAGGATTGTACAGACGCTCGGCGGCGCGGTGTCGCTGCGCAACAGGGAAGAGGGCGGATGTCGTGCCGCCGTGGTCCTTCCAGTTCCAGCGTCATCCGGAACTCAGGAGAAATAGATGGCGGAAGATAAGGTTGCCGCCCCTGCCGGGGGCGGCCTTCCCTTCAGGGTGCTGGTTGTCGACGACGAGGCGCTGTACGCGCGGGCCATCGCGCGGTCACTGTCGAAGCAGGGGTTCGAATCCGCTGTCGCCAATTCGGCCGCCGACGCGATGAAGGCGGTCAGGGATGCCCCCTGGGACGTGATCCTTTTGGACCACAAGCTCCCGGATGGCGACGGGATCCAGATGATTCCGGCGCTTATCGGCCTGCAGAAAGCGGTTTCGATAATCGTGATGACGGCCTTCGAGGCCATTCCAAACGCGATACAGGCGATCAGGAACGGCGCCGAGGACTACAAGGTCAAGCAGACAAGCATCCAGCCGCTTGTCGATGCCGTCATGGAGATCCATCTGCGCCGTACGGCCTGCAGGACGCAGACGTCAGCGGTCACGGGCCTGGTTGGCGAGTCCCCGCTGATGAAGCAGGTGGCCATCCAGATCGAAAGGGTTGCGCCGTCGACCGCGACGGTCCTGCTGACCGGCGAGACCGGTTCGGGCAAGGAGGTCGCGGCCAGGGCCATCCACCGCCTTTCCGGCCGGGAGAAAAGTCCATTTGTTGCCCTCGACTGCGCATCGCTTCCCTCGCACCTGGTCGAAAGCCTCCTGTTCGGTCACGAAAGGGGCGCCTTTACCGGCGCAGACCAGATGCGCACCGGCGCGTTCCAGGAGGCGGGTGACGGAACGATATTCCTGGACGAGATTGGCGAGATGCCCCAGGAACTGCAGACCAGGCTGCTGAGGGTCATCGAGTCCCGTTCGTTCAAGCGGGTCGGGTCGAACCGGGAACTCCCCATGGAGGCGAGGGTGATCGCCGCGACGAACCGCGACCTGGCTTCCGAGGTCGAGGCCGGCCGCTTCAGGCTTGATTTGTTCCAGCGGCTTTCGGTGTTCCCGATAAACCTGCCCCCGCTCAAGAAAAGGGGCGGCGACGTGCTTGTCCTGGCTGGTATCTTCCTTTCAGAAATCTGCAGGACGATGGGCGTCGGGCCGCGCAGGCTGTCGGCCGCCACGGAAGAGTGCCTGATGGCCTATGACTTCCCGGGGAACGTGCGGGAACTCAAAAACATCATGGAAAGGGCCGTCATACTGACCGATTCGGTCGTCATCGAGCCTTCCCACCTGCCCGATCGCGTCAGGAACCCTTACAGGCGCGTGGACACGGGCCGGATCGCGCCGCCCGCCTCCGGGGACCAGGCGCCGGTGGTCGATCTCGGATTTGTCCCCGGCGTCGACACCCTGGAGGCGTTCGAGGACAGGCTTATCCGTGAGGTGCTGGAGCGCGCGGGCGGCAACAGGTCGGAGGCTGCCAGGATGCTGGGGATCAGTCGGTTCGCACTTCTGCGTCGCCTTGAGAAATCCGGCCGGGACGCCTGATGGCGCACCGCCTGTTCCGGGAGGTAGGCATGGTGAAGTCAATTACCGGCATTCTGGTGGCGATTGTCGTCGTGGTGGTGCTGGCGGCGGCGGTGCTCCTGCTCTGGGCGTCCTCCGGGATGAACGGCGACAGCCTGGCGCGGGGCGAAATCATCCAGGGTGCCGGGGCGCCGGTCCCGCAAGCCCCTGGCGCCGGTCTGAAGGTAATTACGTGGAACATCGGCTTCGGTGGCGGTCTTACCGGCCAGCCCACCGATCGCCATCCTGCCGGCGAGGTTCGCCGCAATCTGGATGCCATTTCAGCCTTCATCAGGGACCAGGCACCGGACATCGTTTTCCTTCAGGAGGTGGACAGGCCTTCGTCGCGGACGGGAATGATCGACCAGGCCGCCTACATCCTGAATCATTCAGGGATGGCTTACGGTTGTTTCGTATCGACCTGGCGCCATCGGTACGTGCCATCCCCCTTCACGCCGGTTTCGTCGCACATCGGCGGCGTCCATTCGGGCCAGGTGATCATGAGCAGGTACCCGATCCTGCAGTGTGGACGAGTCCCGCTTCCCCAGCCGGGCGACAACGCCTGGTGGTACAACCGGTTCTACCTGAACAGGGCCATCGGGCACGCGGTGATCGACCTGGGTGACGGCGCCGGCCCGATCGACGCGGTCAACATCCACCTCGAGGCGTTTTCGCGCACAAACCGCGAAGAGCAGGCCCGGATCGTGGCCGGTTACGTTTCCGGGTTGACGGCAGACAGGCCGCTGGTCATGGCCGGCGACTTCAATTCGCTGCCACCGTTCACCATGAAGACCGGCGGATTTGTCGACGAGGAGACCGATTTCGACGGCGACACCACGATCGATACCATCAGGGGAATCCGCGGGTTGCGTGAGGTCTTCATCGATGATGTCCGCGACTTGTCCGAGGTCGAGTTCCATACTTTCCCGGCCAAAGAACCGTCGCGGCGTCTGGACTATGTGTTTTACCGTGGATTGATCTGGCGTTCCGGTTCGGTCGCGCGACAGGCGCGCAGTTCGGATCATCTTCCGGCCGTGGCTGAATTCAGGCCTTGAGCTGCGTGTAATACAGGCGCCGCACCGCCGCGAAGACAACGACGGTCACGACCAGCGACAGGGTCAGCGCCCCGCCGATCCGGATGATGGGCATCACCCCGAACATCAGCAGGGAAGCGCCGCCGGCCGCAAGAGCCAGCGCGAAGAAGGTCGGATTCCTGGTGGTGCTGCCGCTGTCGTCGTTCATCATTTCCGACAAAAACAGCCATGCCAGCGGTGCAATGAGGTAGATGGACGCCGAGTTGGGGTCGGCGTTCAGGCCGATTGCCCCCGACACCGCGAACGTGGCGGCGGTCGCCGCGGCGCCGACCGGGAGGACCAGCAGGCGCGCCGGCCTGCCGAAACCCATGATCATCACGAAAACAGATGCCGACAGGAACAGCAGCAGCGTGGCCATCTGCAGCCCGCCCATCAGGCGTTCTTCGGATGGACCTGTGAAGGCCGGGTAACCGCTGATCGCGAATTCCAGGTCCTGCGATCCCTCCGGCGTGGGCGCAATGACGCTCGCCAGCACACCCAGCGACCTCATGCGGAAGTTCCCGGGGACATCGATGCCTGCGGCCAGCGCCTCGACCAGCGCCTTCGCGCGGTTTTCAATCGTCAGGTTTTCAATCCTGACCACGATCGATTCCGCGACCCTCATGGCCATTTCGGGGCTGTTGCCTTCGCTGACCCATGACGGCTGCGCGCCAACTGCCGCCGCGATGCCTTCAGCGCCGCCGTGGATGGCCGGCGCGATGGCGTCCCACTCTTCCGGCGCGGGGTTCCACGGGGAATCCTCGGAATCGAGCCATTCACCTATCGAGGCGGTTATCGCCGCCTTTTCAACGTCGTTCACAGGTTCGATCGCCTTCGCGACAGTCTGTTCGATCCGGCCTTCGGGCAGTGTGACGCCATATATCCTGGCGATCGCGGACAGTCGGAGTATCCCGCTTTCCGTCCCGGTCCTGGCCGATTCGTCCGAGGCCCGCCTGACGGTCTGGATGAGTTCGTCGTACCTGCCCCGCGAGCCGGCCGGCATCCTTATCGCCAGCATGGCCTCGTCGCGGTCCGCCGAAACCAGCGCCTTAACGTCCTCGATGCCTTCAAGATAGAAGAAGATGTCGTTGAGCTGGTCGTCTTCGGGTGGAATCCAGTAGGTGCCGGTCATGCCGTCAGCCAGGTAGGCGACGATCTGCGTGATGCAGCGGACGTCTGCGAATTCGCCCGAACCTTCAACCAGGTCGGCGAAACGCATCAGCCGGTTCAGCGACGCGGCGGTGGTGAAATCGCCCTTCACGCTGACCTGCATGATCTCGTTTCCGCCGATCTTGCGGTCGAAGAAGTCGACGCCCCGACCGACGTCTTCCTTTGCGGAAAACATGTCCTTCAGGGACACGGCGAACTTGAAATTGCCGACCGAGGCCATCGATATGGCGAACACGGCGACGGGAATGAGCAGGGCGGCTATCCTGCGCGCCACGGAAGCCGGCGTGCGGGCGGTGACCGGATGTACTGCTTCGGGCGCCGGGTTCAGGATCGTCATCAGCGGGATGACCATCACGATCGACGCGACCGCCAGCACCGCGAATCCGATCGACAGGGCCGGCCCGAGCCCTTCGAGGAACGGGATGGACAGGTCGACGTGGTTCAGCCAGGCGGTAAGCACCATGAACGCGCCGGCGACGGCCACCAGCGACAGGAAGGACTGGAATCCGAAGAACGTATCGGTTCCCCTCGTCCGGCCTTCGGCAGCCCTGGAATACACCAGGGCGCCGAAGGTCAGAAGGAGGAGAGTCCCGTTAAGCACGGGCATGGTGACCGGGACACCGAGAAGGTGAAGCGTCCCGAGCCACCATACCAGCGGCATGACGGCGCACAGCAGGGTCATGAGGATTGCCGACGGGCGCCGCAGCCCCATGAACAGAACCAGGAACAGTCCCGCGGCGAACATCGGGATGACCCATCGAAGCCCGTCGATGATGCGACGGGACACCTGGTAGGTCGCGAAGGCCGACCCGAAGTAATATGACGACAGCGAGCCGCGCTCGCGCTCGACGACATTGATGATCTTTTCGGCCAGCTTCGCGCCGTCGGCCTTTTCGCCCAGCTTCACCATGACCACGTAGGCCTTCAGGTCCTTCGAAATGAAGGCCCCGGGGACCTGGACATTCGAAAGGATCTTTTTTGCCAGCGCGTCCAGGCCTTCCTGGTTCATGGGGATCGACGGAACCGTGTTGTCGATGTGGACGGTGCCTTCTTCGTCGACTTCGGTCGATTCGACGTTGATCACGCTGCGGACGGAAACGAGTCCGTCCTTTTTCATGTCTTCAAGGGCACGGGTGATGTTCGCGACGCGGGTCAGCCCTTCGGAGGTAAGCGCCGAACCCGGTTCCTCCAGCCCGATCATCAGGTTGTTCAGGGCGCCGAACCGGTTGTTCAGATCCTGCCAGAACGCGACTTCTTCAATATCCTGCGGCAGGAATCCGGTCGGCCCGTTTTCGTCGGCCTGGATGGTTGGGAACTGGCTTAAAAACACGCCGGTCATCACGACGGCCACTATCAGCATGGCCAGGCGGTGACGAACCAGGAACGCGTGCAGCTTCACCCAGGGTCCAAAGTCGTTGTTAATCATCTGATCTCCAGCACCTTTCGCAAGTCGCGTTGATTCTATTTGGATTTTACGGCTGGTTAAATACCGGTTTCGGCAAACGGCCGCGTTCAGGGGGCGTCCGCGAACAGCCCTTCATGCCCGGCCACCAGCGCCGCGCAGTCCATCTGGTCGTCCACGCGCCGGAACTGGTAGAAGGACGCTTCTTCCGCCGGCGCCACGGCAGCGCCGTTGTTCAGCAGCGGCTGGTCCGCGCCCAGCACGACTTCGGCGACCTCGAATATCAGGCCGCCCGTCATCCAGCGCCCGTCTTCGGACGGCGAGGCCTCCTGGATGTTGAATTTCGCGCGTTTTGCCATGTAACGTTCGCCGACGGTGGGTAAACCATAGAGATTCAATGAGACGGAGATCGAGACACCCGGATGCGAGTCTTCATCGATGTCCGGGTAGTTCTGGAAATTCACGGCTTCGTTGTCCTTGTCGGCCGCGGGCAGTTCGACGTTGTCGGCGATCGTGTCGGACACGGCCCATTTCCAGAAGACTTCCTGGCCTTCGATGGTTCCGGCGCTGACCGCCAGCAGCAGCGGCGTGGCGGCGACGGCCTCGCGGAGGGCCTGTTTGGTTTCCGTGGTCGTGGTGAAGTTTTCGTTCCCCTGCACGGTAATAAGTTCGTCGCAGAAGGTCAGCGTCATTCCACCCGCCGTGCCTTCGGCGATGAACAGGTCGGCCGTCGTCATGGGCGCCGGACCAATCAAGGGAACCGTCATCGTGGCGTTCGAAACAAGCCTTGCCACCCACCGACCCTCGATGCCTTCGTACGACACGTCCGGCCACACGTTCGCGTCCGTGGCGTCTTCGGCCGCAACATCCTCGACGACATCGACCACCGCGGTATCGTCCGTGCCGGCATCGTCCGTCACGTCGGGTTGGGTCGCGTCGTCGCCGACGTCCACCACGTCCGGGCCGGCGTCAGTCGGGTACTGATCTTCCATCCGGTCAAGTCCGTTCACGCCCCAGTCGCAGCCCTGCAGGCCGAATGCCGCAGCCACGGCCAGGATCGTCACGCTGAATCTGGATATCGTCTTCATGTTGTTACCAGCTCGCCTTAATCTTGAAGAAGACCACGTTGCGCCCGGAAGCAAGCTGTCCGAACCGCGATTTGTCGGCATAGGCCGGCATGATCGCCGATATGGCCTCGTCAAGGTTGCTTAAATCCAGTTCCGCCGGGGCCTTCGGCTGTGTTTCGCCGATGAAGCCCATGTAACCCAGGCTCAGTTCCACGCCGGGGTACGCGATCCACGTGAAGCTCGGGAAGATCATCATGGACAGGTCGTCGCAGTTGAGCGCGGTCGTGAACGAGAACTGGATTTCGTTGTCCTTCAGCATAAGGTTGACGGTCGGCACGAAGTAGTTGTGCAGGCCGTACATGTCGTTGAATTCGTCATAGAAACCACGGACATACTGGAAGTTCAGGTAAAGATCCAGGTTGGTCTTGCCAAGATCCCAGTTGTGTCCCCAGTCGATGCCGACGGTCGCTTTCACGAACGGGGTCGTGGGCACGTTCACGTTTGACGATTCAAGCAGCAGCTTTCCGTCCAGATAAGCCCTGAAACCGAAGTCCACGCGTTCCGGGAAGAAGACGCCGGCTTCGGCGAAAATGCCCGGGGCCCAGGCGTTGTCCGACGAGTAGTTGAAGTCGGCGCCCAGCACGTGCATCCGCGGGTAGTAGGTCTCCGCCAGCACGTTGACGTTGTACTTGTCCTGGACGTATGGATCGTCGTCGGTGACCGATGCGGTCGGGGCCGGAACCTTGCCCGGGCTGACCACGTCAACCAGGCCCCAGTAGGCGACCGGGAACTGGAAGCGGCCGTAGAAGTACGAAACCGAGAACGTCACCGGGTCCACGTTGAACTGGAACTTCAGCGCGGCCTGGGTGTTCGCGATGTCCCAGTCGGGTTTCCACACGGAAACCTGCGGGTCGTTGATCTGCGCGTATTTGTTCAGCAGCCCGATGAGCTGGTCGCGCGATATCTTTCCCGCGTTCATCAGGTTCATCGCGTCGGTCATCAGGGCCATCTTCAGGTCGTCTTTTCCTTCCAGGCCTTCCATGACCGCCGCCAGGGCCGTGTCGCCGATCGACGGGTCGATGTTGTCCATCATCGCGTCGGTGTCCATCGGCATGGCCGGGAATCCGGTTACGTTGCCCTGTCTGTCCCGGGGCAGCGCGAATGCGTTCCTGGCCGATCCGGGAAGCTGGGCCGGCTTGAATATCGGTTCCCAGACCGCGGTGATCGTCAGCCAGTCGGCCGGATAGAAGATGAGCTGGATCATCTCGTTCGGGACCTTGGAAAAGAAGTCCAGTGGGTCCGAGAAGTCCCTGGCGTTCAGGTTGTCCGTGGGGTTGAACATGTCCGCGGTGCCCCACGTCTCGATCATGCGGCCGATCTTGAAGTCCATCCACGGGGCCGGTACGCCCTTGACCATGATGTAGGCTTCATTGAGCTGGAAGTCCCACGGGTCGATCGGGCCGCGCTTCGACAGCTCTACCAGGTCGACGCCATCGTACATGCCGTAAAAGCGGAACCGCATGTCGGTGACGATGGCCACCTTGCGGTTCGGCTCGATGCGAAGCTTCATCTGGACGTCGTTGCGGTTGGTCTGGAATTCGTAGCCTTGTCCCGGGACCGCTCCGCGCCAGTCGTCGACGACGAAGCTGATGTCGCTGCTGACCGAACCGGAAAAGGTCAGCATGTCGGTCCAGTTGGCGGCGTATGCAGGTGCGGCGACCAGCGCCGCGGCCAGCGCCGGAAGAATGATTGCGTGAATTTTTTTCATTATCAGCGACCCCACTCGAGCTCGCGCTTCGAGAACATGTCGTCGTCGTAGCCCTGGTTAACCTTGAAGGCCTTCAGGTCAAGGATGGTCTTGTGTCCGGTCGCGACGGTCGTGACCGTGACCTTCTGGCAGCGCTTGTATCCGCCCCAGTCCTTCATTTCGGTGCTGGCGAAGATCTTCACGACTTCACCCTTGTCGTTCAGAAATTTGTATTCAATCGGCTGGTAGCCATCCTTCGTGATGGTGAGGATGGCGGTCGGATAGGGCGCCGCGCCTTTCGCCGTGGCCCGTACGACCCACGCATCGGCTGTTTCGCTTTCAAGCTTGGGGCTGTACGCCACCGCCCAGCTCGCGAAGGCCATGTCGTCGTTGGTCATGTCCGAACCGGCCAGCGACTGGCCCATCTTGTGCGCGGCGACGCGGCGGATCTTGCGCTGAGCCGGGAGGTACGCGTAAACCTCGGACGTGCTCCTGACCAGCGTCGCCATGCCCTTCAATTCGCCGGAAAGGAACTTGATCAGGCGCTTTTCGCCCTTCTGGTACAGGTCGTAGTCATAAGTCTTCTTGGAACCGTCCAGATCCACGACGGTCATGTGGATCGACATCATCAGGTCGTCGTATCCGTTCGTCACCTTGTCCATCTTCGCGAAGATGCTGTTCACATCCTCGGCCATCGCGGACGAAGGAATGATGCCTGCGAGAATGACCGCGGCGGCAATGAGCTTCAGCGTTTTCATCGTAACCTCCAAGAGTGGGTCATAAAGAACCGGACACCGGCTCTGTAAGCCAGAATCGGGCCAACTATAACCTTATCGTGAAGGTTTTTGCAAAGGCGCGTCTTTTCAACAGGTTAGATGTACTGAAAGGTGTGTTCAAATGGATGTCCAGCCCTGTCTCCAGGTCGGCGCCGTGCGTATTCGCACATCACCATGGAGCAAATCTGTCCGGTGTGCGACTCCGCACGAGCCGTGCGGTCTGATGACGCGGGCCCCGTCCGGCTTGCCCGGGGTTGTCCGGAGCAGACCATAATAACCCGTCAAGTCTATTGAATCCTGTCGGTTATAACGGCTACAATCGGGCGGCCGATTTTTTCGGAAGATCGATGGACGAAAGGCGCCGGGTTACTCGTCGAGCCAGGGATTTCGACGTCACATGCTATATCGACGGGGCCAAGCTTGAGGCTCACGTACTTGATATCAGCCGTGGTGGTGTATTCGTGCGCACCGACACCTCCCGCCCGGTTCCGGTCGGGGCTCTCGCCGGTATCGTCTTCGTCCCTGAAAAGGTGAAGATCGCGACGACGTTCATGTTCGGGCGTGTGGTCCGCAGGCAGGACACCCCCGTGCGCGGATTCGGCATACGCTGGGAAAAGGCGGTTTCCGCTGGAAGGCCGGAGGAGCTGTCGGAATTCCTGAAGGCCCTCGTGGACCTTGAGGATGTGACGATCGAACAGGAAGTCGTCGGGACGTCAAGTTCCGGCGGCAGTATCTCCCGCTGTGTCTACAGGTTCCCTGAACAACCTTCAGCCATCCCGGGGACGGGCGATGCCGTGGTCCCGGATGGAAGCGGGGCACAGGACGAATCCGATATCGAAGATTCTGTCGAGGTGGTCGAGGAAGAACCTGTTGAAGCGGTGACGCCGGCGCCGTCGGCCGATGCCGCCATACCCCCTTCCGCCGCGCCTGTACCGGAAAACGAAGCGGCACCAGCGGCAAGGCCTGGCCGCAGGCGGGCCCACGTTCCGACCTCCGCGCCGGCCCCGGCCACAAATACCGACATATTCTCGTGCTTCAGCGCCCTTGAGGTGACAGACGAAGAAATTTCCGCCGTGCGCATCACGACCGGGCCTGCCAGACCGGGAAACAGGCGCCCCGCCCGCGAATCAGTGGTGCCAGTGGAAGTTGTTCAGCCGATGCCAGCCCAGTCGGCGCCGCCGTCGTTCCGCGGTGTCGACGATGTCCTTGTGCCGTGCCGCGTCGACGGGTCGATTTTCGTGATCGATGCCAGCGTTCCGGTGGTGGTTACCGCGCTCGGCCAGACCGCCGCGGTCGTCAGATCCAGGTTCGTCCCTGTCGACGATACCCAGCCGCTGACACTGGTCCTGATTATCGGGACAAGGCGCGGTGACGTGCCCGTGCGTTGTCACGGACGGGTCACCGTGATCGAAAGGGGCATCGATTCAGGGTTCCGGATGGTCTTTTCCAACGTGGAAGAAGGCGATTCACCAGGGGTGCTTGAACGTTATCTCAAGTGGCTTGAATTCAACGCGGGTTCGTCCCAATAGCCTGAAATCCGCCAGTGCCTACTTCTTTTTCGCCTGGTTAGCTACAGCGTCAATCTTGCCGGCGATGGCGTCCTGGTCGCCGAGGTAGCGCCTGGAAACCGGGTGCAGGTTTTCGTCCAGTTCGTAAAGCAGCGGAACGCCGGTCGGGATGTTGAGCGCGATGATTTCCTCGTCGGAGATGCCGTCGAGGTACTTGACCAGGGCGCGCAGGCTGTTGCCGTGGGCGGCGATTATCACGCGCCTGCCCGACTTGATCATCGGGGCGATCGTGCTTTCGAAGTAAGGCACGAACCTTTCGACGGTCAGCTTCAGGCTTTCGGTCTGCGGCAGATCCTGGGCGGCCAGCCCGGCATAGCGCCGATCCTTGCCGGGGAATCTGGGATCGTCATAATCCAGCGCGGGCGGCGGCACGTCGTAGCTGCGGCGCCACACCTTGACCATTTCCTCGCCGTGTCTTTCGGCCGTTTCCGCCTTGTTCAGGCCCTGCAGCGCCCCGTAATGGCGTTCGTTCAGCCGCCAGTCGTTCACGACGGGGATCCACATCTGGTCGAGCTGTTCAAGCGCGAGCCACAGCGTCTTGATGGCCCTCTTCAGGACCGACGTGTACGCGATGTCGAATTCGAAACCTTCACGTTTCAGGACCCTGCCCGCTTCGATGGCCTCCCTGACGCCGGTTTCGGACAGATCGACGTCTGTCCAGCCGGTGAAGCGGTTTTCAAGGTTCCACTGGCTTTCGCCGTGTCGAAGAAGAACGAGCCTGTACATGGTTTCCCCTTTTCCCGGGCCAGGCCGGGATCGCAAATCGGGCGGTATGTTATCAAAGGACGTCCCGGCCACCAAGTCTTTCACCGGTCGTCGCTGATCTTCAATATTTTCGTGTGGTTTCCGGTCGGGGCAATCTCGAATCCATCGCCGGCGGAAGTGAAGACCCTGCCCGTCGGCAGACCGGTCACGCGCGACAGGGCGGCTAATCCGCCGGCCATCAGCTCGTCGTCGGTCGGCTGGAAATCGCCGGACATCGACACCAGGCTGTCCTGAATCGTCGCGGCCAGCTTTGAAAGCGCTTCAAGCCTGCCGATTTCAAAGGCGGAAGCCAGCTCGCGGCGCGCGGATTTCAGGATGGTGGGATTGACGAAGAGCTCTGGGGCGATCGAGTAGTCGGCGCTGCCGAAGTACTTTGACAGTTTTTCAGGATCAAGGCCCGGCCCGGTCGCCTTTTCGGACGCTATGCCGGCCGTCGCCGTGCCCGTGTGGCGTCCAATTTCCATGGTGGCCGAAATCATGTCGGCCTGAACCGTAACCTGGCGCCATTCCGGGACTGGCGGCTCCGAATCGAGCACCGAGGCCGGCACGTGTCTTTCAACCTTGCGGTATCGCGCCCTCACGGAGTCGGCCGAATGTATTGCCACGCCGCGGATTGCCGTGCCGTCAATCTCGTCCGGGAGAGGAACGCGGATTTCATGCCCCTGGGCGATCCTGATAGCGTTTCTTCCACGTCCGTCGATCAGCGCCCTGATCCCGACCGGGACGAAAGACACGCCTTCCGGGGCATCGGCGTCCGCGAGCTTGAGCAGCAGACCGTCCCGGATGTTGATGTCGACCGGGGTATCAAAAGCGACTGAAGTACCCGAGTAATCGCGCCTGACCTTGAACGGGCCGGCATCCAGGCCCATGTGGGTCTGGTGGTCCACCGACAGAAGCTCGGAAGCGTCGGTGCGTCCCTGGAAATACGCGTCGGTCCTCGGGCGGGAGTACATGACCGAGACTTCGCGGTTGAATTGATCGTATTCCGTGGCGGTCAGGCCGGGGAAGGGGCGGTCGACCGCGGTCTTCAGCCACTTCGTGACGCAGGCGACCCAGGAGGGCGTCTTCAGGCGGCCCTCGATCTTGAACGAGTCGACGCCAAGCGAGACCAGTTCGGCGACGTGGGGCACGAGATCGAGGTCCTTCATGCTGAAGGCGTAGCCGACAGGTTTTTTTTCCTGGTCGAAATAGGGGAGCCTGCAGGACTGGCAGCACGAACCGTAATTGCCGCTTCGCCCCGATACCGCGTGGCCCATCATGCACAGTCCCGATATGCCGAAACACATCGCGCCAAAAACGAAAACCTCGATTTCGGTTTCGGGCAGTGCCGCCCGGATTTCGGCGATTTCCCTGCGTGAACACTCACGGGCCAGGATCACGCGCGAACAGCCGAGGTCCGCCATCCTGCGCGCGGTTTCGACCGAATGGACGCCGGCCTGTGTGCTTGCGTGGATCGGCAGATCCGGGATGAGCCTGGCGGCGGTCTTCATGATTAAGGGGTCGCGGACGATGACCGCGTCGGCGCCGGCCTGGTGACAAAGGGCCAGCACCCTTGCGGTTTCGGCGGCATTGAGCGCGGTCACCGGGATATTAAGGGTCACGTGGACCCTGGTCCCGCCTTCGTGGCAGTATCGGACGACCCCCGCGAGCTGGTCTTCGCGCAGATTGCCCGCCCTGGACCTGGCGTTCAGGTTTCCGACGCCAAGATAGACCGCGTCGGCGCCGTATGTAACCGCGGCTTCAATCGATTCGATGGAGCCCCCGGGGGCAAGGATTTCAGGTCTCTTCAAGGCGCGTCCCGCGAAAACAGGCGACGTATTGTACATCGTTTCCATAACTCACCCCGCACCGGTCGATGCGTTGTAGAATCCGGTTCTGGCATCTCCTGGTCACGTCCATGCGCACGCCGATCCGCATTTTCCTGGGCCTGCTGTCCGCCTGTCTCTGGGTGGCATGCGACGGCGAAGCGCGCCGCCCGGACGTGACGGCCGCCGGGCCGGTGCCGTCGTCGGTCGCGGATTACGCCGCCCCCGCGGCAGCGCCGCTTGACGTGGATGCGCCTGAAGGGATGGTCGGGATACCAGCCGGCCCGTTTTTCCGCGGATGCTCCAACGGATTTTCCGGCATTGTCGATGACAGGTGCGCCCCATCGGAAAGGCCTGCCGGCGTCGTATCGACAAAGGCTTTCTTCATCGATCGGAACGAAGTGACCGTCGCGAGGTACGCAAGTTGCGTGAAGGCCGGCGCGTGCCCGGAACCCCTCGGGGTGGGCGAGTGCAACTTCGGCGTTCCCGGCCGGGACATGTACCCGATCAACTGTGTCACATGGGCGGACGCCGACAGGTTCTGCAGGTGGGAGCGGCGCCGCCTTCCGACCGAGGCCGAATGGGAAAAGGCCGCCCGGGGCACCGACGGCCGCCTTTACCCCTGGGGAAACGAAGAACCTGACGCGGGCGGCGTGTACCGTGCCAACTACGGGGAGGGGTTGACCAGCATCCTGTGGATGCGCGACACCTGGGAATACGACGGGCCGGTCGGCAGTTTTGCGGCCTGGCCGTCGCCATACGGCTGCAACGACATGGCGGGCAACGTCGCCGAATGGGTTCATGACTGGTGGGGCGCGTCCCATGGCGGTTCCGGGACGGTCGATCCCGCCGGGCCCGCGACGGGCGATCGGCATGTGGTCAGGGGCGGGTCGTTCCGGGAATATCGCCACAGAATCAGGACGTCGGCCCGCGGGTATCACTACGAAAGCTTTTTTGACGGAAACGTCGGTTTCCGGTGTGCCGCGGACATGAAGAAATGAGCACGGAGTCCAGGGAAAAGGTCGCGGAACTGCTGAAGCGCAAGCTGTCCCAAATCCGGGAGCGCGACGGCGACCTGTCTTCACGGCGACCGGCCGTCCGGCCATCCCGCGCGCAGTCGCCTGCAGCGGTGCCGGCCGTGGCGGAACCCCCGCGTTTCGGCGAACCCTTCAGCCCACGCGATCGCCTGTCGTCAGTGACCGCATCCGCGCGGCCGCTGACCGGGGACACAGGCCTGGATCCCTGGGCCGAACTGGATCGCTGGCGGACCATGTATCGCGGCGGCGACGTGGCCGGAATCATCTCGGGGCAGCTTGGTTCTGTCACGCAGTGCGGGCGACCGGATCTGCTGGAAGTCACAAGGCATGTCAGTGGCGCGGTGCCGGTGCCGGCGCGGGAACAGGCGGCCCTGGCGCTGCGCCAGGCATTGTGGCTGCTGCCGGGCGTACGCGACCGGATGTCCGCCGTTCTTTCGGGCGAGGGGACCGAATCCCTGACCGGGCTGGTCGATCATCCCAGGTTCGGCAGGCACGCGACGCGCATTGAACGGCTGATCGAGCGGGGCGATGCCGCGCGCCTGCTGGCACTCGTTTCGGATCGCGGTGGCGCAGCGCATCCCCTGAATCTGGCCGTGTCGGCGTGGTTCGAACCTTCGGACATGCTGTTTGTCGACATAGAGACCGGCGGACTTTTCGGGGGAAGCCCGGTCATCGTGTCGGGCATGGCCTATGTCCCGGTCGGCGCTGGCGCGGATTATGACGGCTTCGTGGTGCGGATCCTGGTCGCGACCGCTCCGGACGCGGAGGCGGACCTTATCGCGCGGACCGCGAAAGCCATCGCGGACCATCCGGTCCTGGTTTCCTTTAACGGTCGTTCGTTCGATTTTCCATATATCTGCCAGCGCGCGGCGTATTACGGTTCCCCGGTGACGTCGGATCCGGTCCACTTCGACCTGCTCGGGTATTCCCGCAGGATCTGGCGCGGCAGGGTCACCAGTTGCCGGCTGTCGGTGCTGGCCGACGAAGTCCTCGGCATGCGGCGCGACGCCGATATCCCCGGTTCCCTCGTGCCCTGGTTCTACGAGATGTACTTGAAAGATCCGGCGCGAAACGCTGGCTTGCTGGCCGCCGTCGCCATCCACAACGCCTTCGACATGGAGCAGACGGTCCGTCTTTACGCGGAACATATCCGTCTGCTTGCCGCGGACTCGTCATGCACCTGCTCCGGCGCGGAGGGACGCCAATGACCCGCGATGAAGTGACCGCCGTGGCCGGCGTGATTTCGGCGCAGGTTGAAGGCGGCACCATCCTGATCCACATCATTGAACCAAGGGCCGCGATCCCTGCCCCGCCTCCGGGTGACCTTGCGCCCGAAGTGCTTGATTACCTGGCGCACCTCGGGATCGACAGTCTTTATTCCCACCAGGCCAGGGCGTGCCGGATTGCCATGGACAAAGGCAGCGTGATTCTTTCCACGGCCACGGCGTCGGGCAAGACGCTGGCCTTCACGCTGCCGGTGCTGCACGAACTGGCCGTTGATCCGGACGCCTGCGCCCTGTTCCTCTATCCGCTGAAGGCCCTGACCAACGACCAGCTTTCGGTGTTCGACTTTGCCGAAACGTCTTCGGGGCTGCAGATCGACGCGGCAATCTATGACGGGGACACCCCGCGGGTCCGCAGGCCGCGAATCCGGCAGATGTCCCGCGTTGTCCTTTCTAATCCATACGAAATTCACGAAATCCTTCCGTATCACCACATGTGGCGGCGTTTCTTCGCCAACCTGAAATATGTGGTCATCGACGAGGCCCATCGCTACACCGGTGTGTTTGGTTCTAACGTCGCGCAGGTCATCAGGCGTTTAAACAGGGTGGCGGCCGCGTACGGTTCGAAGCCGCGCTTCATCCTGGCATCGGCCTCCACGGCCAATCCGGGCGATCACGCGGCGGCGCTCACCGGCGTGCCATGCGAGGTAGTCGATAACGACGGTTCCCCGGCTGGCGAAAGAACGCTCATCTTTTGCGATGGATCGGCCGGCGGAGTGTCGGGGCACACCAGGACCCGTGACGTCGTCGCGGCGCTTCTGCGGCGCGGGATCAAGACCTTGTGCTTCACCAGGTCCCGTCGTACCGCGGAACTGGTCGCAAGTCTTGCCGGGGATTCCGGGATGCCCGTGGCGCCGTACAGGGCCGGTTACCTGCCCGATGAACGACGCAGGCTGGAGCGCGCGTTTCGCGACGGGGATCTGAAAGGCGTGGTCAGCACGAACGCGCTTGAACTAGGTATCGACATCGGCGACCTGGACGCGGTCGTGCTTTCCGGCTATCCGGGGTCGATCAGCGGATTCTGGCAGCAGGTCGGCCGCGCCGGGCGTCGCGGCACGTCAAGCCTGTCCGTGTTCGTGGCGTTTCAGGACATTCTTGACAGGTACCTTCTGGCACATCCCGACGTTTTGCTTGATCGCGGGTGGGAACGCGCCACCATCGACCTTGAAAACGAGCACATCCTGGCCGGGCACATGCTGTGCGCCGCGTCCGAACTGCCCCTGCGGATCCCGGAAAGCGACAGCCATCCTTACGGCATCGCGAAGAGCCTGGCGGCAGGCGGCCTTCTGCACGAAACCGCGCAGGGCTTCATATACGGCGGTAACGTGCGTCCGCAGGAGGCCGTGAAGCTGGACGGTATCGGCGAGAAATCGGTCGCGCTTGTCGATTCGGCCACCGGCGACCTGCTTGAAAATCTGGATTACGGCCGGGCGCTTCGGGATGCATTCACCGGCGCGGTATACATGCACCAGGCGAAGACATGGGTCGTTGAGGAGTTGAACCTGGATACCCTCCGGGCAACGGCCGTCCGCCGCGACGTCGACTACTACACCCTCGCCCACCAGGAACGGTTTGTCGAAATCACCGGCCAGATTGGTTCCGGCGGTCGGTCGATCGGTGGCGGGGCGGGCTCGGCCGGCCTGGGCACCTTGAAGATCAGCCACCGGATTACTCGATTCGTAATGAAGCGTTTCGACAGGGTCATCGGGTCGGCGCCTCTGGACATGCCACAACAGGTGATGTCCACGACGGGGCTGTGGATTGACTTCGGCACGTCCGTCCCCGCGGGGGTCGTCGACATGCTCGGGGCGATTCACGCGCTGGAACACACGATGGTCGGCATCGCCCCGCTCGCGCTGTCGTGTGACCCGGACGACCTGGCTGGATTTTCGACGATGATGGCGCCGCACTCCGGTGCTCCGGCGCTGTTTATATACGACGGTTTCGAGGGCGGGATAGGTCTGTCTGCGCGCGCCTTTGACGACATGGACAGGCTGGTTCGGACCGCCTTCGACATCCTGTCGAGGTGCCCGTGCGAAACGGGGTGTCCGGCATGCTGCCTGTCGCCCCGCTGCGGCAACGACAACCAGCCGATGGACAAGGTCGGGGGCGCAGTCCTGGCGGGGCTCCTGCTGGATTCCTGACCGGTTTTTCCGGGGCTCGCCCGCCAAGAATTATGTTGACGTGTTTCGCAAGGTGTTCTATTTCCGGCCGTCATCAGGGGGCGCGGAACTGCCGCTGCCCGACCCGGCCATCCAACTGATTGTTTCGTGGAGGTTGTCATGCTTACCGTTGTTACCGGCGCAACCGGGCATATTGGCGGGAACCTTGTCCGGGCTCTTCTGGCCGAGGGACGGAAGGTCCGCTGCATGATCTGGCGCGAGGATAAGGATACGGCCGCGCTGGACGGTCTGGACGTGGAACGCGTGTTCGGTGATGTGCGCGATATCGAAAGCCTGAAGGCCGCATTTGCCGGCGCCGACGTCGTTTACCACCTGGCTTCCAGGATATCGATTGTGGGGCCGGAGGGCGGCCTGGTCAGGGCCATCAACGTCCAGGGCGCCGCGAACGTGGCCGACGCCTGTCTGGCGTGCGGCGTGCGCAGGCTCGTGCACTTCAGTTCGATTCACGCCAGGAACATCAACACCGACCTGGACAAGCCGGTCGACGAAACGCGCGAGCGTTCCTGGGGGAAGGGCACGCCCGCCTACGATATCTCCAAGGGCGACGGCGAACTGAAAGTCCTGGATGCGGTGTCGCGCGGCCTCGATGCGGTCATCGTCTGCCCGACCGGCGTCATCGGTCCGCTTGACTTCCTGGGCTCCAGGATGGGGACGGTGTTCCTTGCGCTGGCGTGTGGCAAACTGCCTGGCGGGGTGGTCGGAGGTTTTGATTTTGTCGACGTCCGGGACGTGGTCGCTGGTGCCTTGGCGGCCGAAAAGAAGGGCCGGACAGGCGAACTTTACCTGCTGGGTGGCCATTATGTTCCGTTCATCGAGCTGGCCCGACGGTTCGAAAAGGTTTGCGGCAAGTCCGCGCCAAAGCTCATGTGCCCCATGTGGCTGGCGCGCGCGGTCGCCCCTGTTGCCCTTTTCATATCGCAGCACAGCACCATCCCGCCGCTGTTCACGCCTGAATCCCTGAATGCGCTGCGCGCGAACAAGGACATCCGCCACGACAAGGCGGCCAGGGAACTGGGTTACAATCCGAGGCCGTTCGACGAGACCATCGTCGACATCTTCAACTGGTTCAAGGAAGCCGGCCTGCTGGATAAGGAGTGACGTCATGGAATGGTTTCTGGCTCATGAGCAGTACTTTCACCTGTACCTGATGATCGCGTTCCTGGGACTGGCCGCGATCGTGTTCCTGCTGCTGCTGTTCGTTTCCGCCCCCTATGGCAGGACGACACGCAAGGGGTGGGGGCCGAGGTTGAACGACACACTGGGCTGGGTCATCATGGAATTCCCGGCGCCGGTCCTGTTCGCCGCGCTTTTCTTCCTTGGCGACTACAAGACGAGCCCGGTTGCAATCGCGTTCCTGTGCGTGTGGGAACTCCACTACATCAACAGGACGTTCATCTTCCCGTTCCGCCTGAGGGGCAACAGGAAGGACATGCCGCTGTCGATCGCGCTGTTCGGGTTCATATTCAATCTTCTTAACGCATACATCGTCGCGCGGTACCTCTTCACCGGCACGTTCCACACTGCCGTCGAGGTTCCCTACGACGTTTCCTGGTTCTCGGATCCGCGTTTCATCATCGGAATGGTGGTTTTCTTCATCGGTTTCTTCATCAACCAGCAGTCGGACTCGATCCTGCGCAACCTGCTGAAGCCGGGCGAAACCGGGTACAAGATTCCCTACGGCGGCATGTTCCGTTTCGTGTCATGCCCGAATTACCTGGGTGAACTGCTTGAGTGGACGGGGTTCGCGATCGCCACCTGGTGTTTCCCGGCGGTCGTGTTCGTTCTGTGGACAACGGCCAACCTGGCGCCGCGCGCGGTTTCTTCGCACAAGTGGTACAAGGACAACTTCCCGGAATACCCGAAGGACCGCAAGGCCCTGATTCCGTTCATCGTCTAGCGCCCCGGCACGGACGCGCAATTTCGCCCCGCCCGTCTTCAGCCAGTCAGGTTCAGTGCTTATTCATGTGGTATCTTTCGGCCAGCTCGTCGCGTTTTTCCTGCGGCAGCGACGCCATGTATTTCTTCCACCCGGGACACCACCCGGCGTGCCAGCGCCAGATCCTTCCCAGCAGGGACTGAGGATTACTGTCGTACTTCGCCCTGAAGCCGCAATTCTCGCAGGGCATGTGGCCTGATTGTCCAGACATGTTGTCACCTGAAGCATGAGGGATCGATTGGACGAGTATTATCCACGAAAGGCTGGTTGGCAATGGGGGGAGGGGGCGGAGACAGGGACGGGGACAGGGTCAGGGACGGGGACAGGGTCAGGGACGGGGACAGGGACAGGGTCAGGGACGGGGACAGGATCAGGCGGCGTTTTCGTCGACTTCGCCATCTGTCCGCGCGGGCGTGACCGGCGCGATAGAACTTCCGCGGACGGCTTCTTCCATGGCCGCGCGCAGCTTGTCGTCGGCCCGCACGTGTTTTTCGGCCTGGTCCCTGCCCTGTCCGAGTTGTTCACCCTTAAACGAAAGCCAGGATCCTGATTTTTCGATCAGTCCCGCGGCCTCGGCGGCTTCGACCAGGTCAAGCGTCCGGTTGATGCCTTCCCCGAAGACGATGTCGAATTCCGCCTCCAGGAAGGGTGGCGCCATCTTGTTTTTCGCGACCTTCACCCGGACGCGGTTGGCGGTGACGACCGTGCCGTCCTTCTGCGACCCCTTGCGCCTGACATCAAGCCTGATCGACGAGTAGAATTTCAGCGCGTTTCCGCCGGTCGTCGTTTCCGGGTTGCCGAACATGACGCCGATTTTCTGGCGGAGCTGGTTGATGAAGATCACCGTGCAATCCTGCTTGTGGCAGAGCCCGACCAGCTTCCGCAGCGCCTGCGACATCAGGCGGGCCTGCAAGCCCACGTGGCTGTCGCCCATTTCGCCTTCGATTTCGGCCTTGGGAACCAGCGCCGCGACCGAGTCGATGATGATCAGGTCCACCGAGCCGCTGCGAACCAGTGTTTCCGCGATGTCCAGCGCCTGTTCGCCGTAATCGGGCTGGCTGACCAGCAGGTCTTCAACCTTGATCCCGAGGTTGCGGGCGTATGTGATGTCAAACGCGTGTTCGGCGTCGATGAACGCCGCCACGGCGCCTGTTTTCTGGGCCTGGGCGATGACCTCCATCGTGAGCGTGGTCTTGCCGGATGACTCCGGCCCGTAGACCTCCACGATGCGGCCCCGGGGGATGCCCCCGATGCCGAGCGCCCTGTCCAGCGAGATGCTGCCCGTCGGGAACACCGGCACCCGTTCGACCGGTCCGTCGCCGTAGCGCATGACCGCGCCCTTGCCGAACTGCCGGTCCATCGCGGCGATGAGCCTGTCCAGATCGTCCATCAGTTCTTCGTGTTTCTTTCCCATGGTGCCTCCGTGTTGTGGGTCAATCGGCCGCGCCCCCGCGGCCGGCAAAAGAACGATCGAGCAGTCTGTACTGGACTGCTTCGGCGACGTGTTCAGTCCTGACCGGACCGCCTCCGTCGAGGTCGGCGATGGTGCGGGCGACTTTCAGTATCCGGTCAAGCGCGCGCGCCGACAGTCCGAGCGCGTCCATCGAGTGTTCGAGGATGCGCGCGGCGTCTTCCGGGACCTGGCAGTGGCGGCGCACCTCGTTCGAATCCATCCGTCCGTTGAACCTGGTCCGCGATCCTGAAAATCTTGCCTGCTGCAGGGCCACGGCCGCGTGGACGCGTTCCCTGACGACGGCCGATCCCTCGGCGTCGCGTGGTCGGGCAGACAGCTCCCTGAAAGGGACCGGCGACACTTCCACCTGTATGTCGATGCGGTCCAGCAGCGGGCCGGACACCCTCGTCCGGTATCGGGTGACTTCGGCCGACGTGCAGGAACATTCGTGTCGGACATCACCGAGGTAGCCGCACGGACATGGATTCATGGCGGCGATCAGCAGGAAGTCGGCCGGGAACGCCACCGCCTGGCGGACGCGGGTGATGACGACGTGGCGTTCCTCGAGGGGCTGGCGCAGGACTTCCAGCACTTCCCGCCGCCATTCGGGCAGTTCGTCTAAAAACAGCACGCCGTTGTGCGCCAGGGACGCTTCGCCCGGGCGCGGGCTGGAGCCGCCGCCGACGATGGATGCCGCCGATCCGGTGTGGTGCGGCGTCCTGAACGTGCGCTCAGTGATAAGGCCGCCGCGGTGGCGCAGCAGACCGGCGACGCTGTACACCCGGCTGGTTTCCAGGCTTTCTTCGTAGGACATCGGCGGCAGGATCGACACGATTCGCCTTGCCAGCATCGTCTTGCCGCAACCGGGCGGGCCGATCATCACCAGGTTGTGCCTGCCGGCGGCGGCGATTTCCAGCGCGCGCTTGACCTGGAGCTGGCCGCGCACGTCGGACAGGTCGATGCCGCCACCCGTTTCAGGCGCCTGGCAGGCACGGGCCTCGAAGGGCGCGATGACGTCGGACCCTTTCAGATGGGATATGAGGGCGTCAAGCGACGTGACCGGGATCGCCTTTATCCCCTGCACCACGGCGGCCTCGGCGGCGTTTTCCACGGGCACTATCGCCTCGCCGATTCCGGCCTGCCGCGCCGCGGACACCATGGGAAGCACACCCGGCACAGGCCTTACCTGGCCGTCCAGCGAAAGTTCGCCGACGAAAAGGCGGCCTTCCAGCGACGTGGCCGGGATTTCGTCCATGCACGCCAGCACCCCTACGGCGATCGGCAGGTCGTACAGCGAGCCAGATTTACGCACGTCGGCCGGGGCGAGGTTGACGGTTATCCAGCGGCTTGTGATCCGGTGTCCGAGGTTGCGCATGGAAGACGTGACCCGGACGCGGCTTTCGCGCACTGCCGCTTCCGGGAGACCCACGATGTCGAAGTGGCCGATGCCGCGGTGAATGTCGACTTCGACGTCGACCATCAGCCCGTCGATGCCGCACAGAACCGCCGAAGATACCTTGACGCTCATCCGATGCCGCCTGGAAGGGATTCCCTGCCGGGTAAGCAACTGCCGTGCCCTGGCTGTAATACTCCGGATTATTTGAGCTATTGGCTTGTCGTCGAGGTGTTGCCGGCTGGACATGTGCCTGTCTGAAGATGTCTTTGACCGCGTAAGTCCAGTCGGCCGGACACGCCGCCGGGCAGATTTCACGCGTGTCCGGCACGCGCGTCGCCCGCCCGTCGCGGGCACGCGATTAGTGGTCGTTAACTGTGTATTTATTCAGGCGTCTGCTAAATTGTGATACTTGCGGGAATTTGTCCCGTGGTTTCCGGCGCGTCCGCGGTGGTCCGTCGGAGGGGGCGATTGATGGCGGTCACTGTCCGCAGGGTCTTCAAGACCATCGGGGTCGGCATCTACGTCGTCGTGACGAGGACCGCCCTGAGCATCGCGGTCGTCTTTACCGCCCTGTTCTTCATCCTGAATTCCAGCGGCTTCCCCGATATGCTTTTCGGCGCGCTGAAGGGCGTGATTCCGGGCAGTTTCGAGGCCGGTCGGATACAGATCAGCCCCGTGCCGTGGATTGTCGACGTAACCGACTTCGCGATCAAGACCCCGGCAGGCGTCCCGATCATCAAGGCGGGTCAGGTCCGGGTGAAGGTCAAGCTCGTTCCGTTGCTTACTTCGCTGGTCAACCTCGACCAGCGCAAGCTGAGGCTGGAATTTTCGTCCGTCAGGCTTTACGACTTCCTGGTACTGCTGCGATTCGATGACGCGAACCACCTTGAGCTGGTCGACGCCTTCGATGCTCCCGGCAGGAAGCCCCCGTCCAGCAACCCGCTGCGGATACTGCTGGGTATCGAACACATTTCCGGTACCAACGGCGAGGCGTTCCTGCAGTTTCCCGACTGGGATATCCGACTGAACGGGATCGACATGAAGACCGACTTCAGCCTGGAAACCTCCCCGGTGCACGTCAGGGTCGACGCCGAATATTTCAACTACCTGTTCGGCGTCGCGCACATAAGGGCTGGAAGCGGCGCTGGTATTCCGGGACAGGTGCTGCTGAAGCAGGGGCTCATCGACGGTTTCACGTACAACTGGAATGAAATCAGCTTCGAAAGGTTCCGCGCCGGGTTCGATTTCGGTTCGCTGGTCGCGACGCGGGGCTATCTTTCATGGGCGAAGAATCTGGAATACTCGATCGACGCGAACCTGGAGCTTCCGGAGGCGAACACCGCCGTGAAGTCGGTCACGCGCGGGCTGCTTTCAGGGCCTCTTTCGATATCGCTTGGCGGGCGCGGCGACCGTTCGAATCCGGAGTTCGCGGCACGGGTCGATTCGCCCGCGCTCAAGATCGGCGGGGTCGACCTGGGCGTCGTCCACCTGGAGGCGTCCGGGGCCCGTGACGAAACAGGAACCTACCGGATATTCGACGTGGCGGGCTCCGCCAGGTCCGGGGTGTCGTCGCTGAACATTTCCGAGGGTCTGTTCGAGCCGTCCCCGGCCGATCCCGAACTGAAATGGAACGCGTCCGCTGCGCTTGCATTCACCAGGGTCAACGTGGCGGCGATTCTGCGCACGCTGAACAGGAAGATATCTCCGCGAGCCATTCCGGTTCCCGGCGGCAGCACCGGCGAATTGCGGCTCGGCGTGTCGGCGCTGCGTGGCCCCGAGGGGCCCGGGCCGGTCGATCCGACCCCCGAACTGAGGTTCTCGGCCACTGGATCCGTTTCGGGCCGCATCAGCCGCAAGGGGGTGCTCCAGGGAACCACCTACAGGCTGGACCTGTCGGCCGTCCTGTCCGGAAGGAACCTTGCGCGTCCGGTCCTGTCGGTTTCGGAATTGAGGCTGGCATGCGGGCTGGACACGATTGACGTCCGTGGAACCCTTGACCTTGAACGCGATCGCCTGCTTGCGACCGGCAGTGTTGTAAAGGACCTGGGCGCCATGATGAAGCCTTTCGGGGTTGTGATGGCCGGCACGGCCGCGCTGGAGGGGGTCCGCCTTTCCGGGCGGGCCTCACGGCCTTCTGGTTCCGCATCCGTTTCGCTGGCCGGGTTCGAGTATGCCGGCTGGAAGGTGATTTCGGCCAATGCGGAAGCCACGCTGCAGGCGGGAACTTTCGATTTGCAGGGGCTGCATGCACTGACGCCGTTCGCCCGGGTCGATGTCAGGGCCGCGTCCGTGTTCCTGCCTTCGCTGGCCGGGAACGGGCAGCCCGGGGCGGTCGATCTCGCCGGGATCCGGCTCGCGGCGGTCGACGTCGGCCGGATACCGCTGTTCGCTAACGTCGAGGGCACCGGTTACGGGTCGGCGGAACGGCTTGAGTTCATGCTTTCAGACCCTGTCGGCACGATGTCCGGGGACGCGGTCCTGCACCTCGACCGGATTGAGGCATACGGCAGGGCGCTCGAATTCGTGACCCTGAAGGCCACGGCGACCCGCGGCAACGCGGAAAGCCTTGTCGCGGACGCGCTTGTGCGTGGCGGCGGTTCGGTTTCCGTCAGGGGGTCCTGGGATTTCAAGAACGACATGCTGGACGTCGGCGGCGAGGTCAGGAACGTGCCGCTGCGCACGCTGCTGGTCCTCAAGCCGGATTCGGTGCTGGCCGGAACGCTGTCCGCTACGGCCAGGGTTTCCGGAAGCCTCACCGATCCGGCCATTCTGGCTTCGGTGGATCTTCCCGATTTTTCATACGGGGAACACAGGTTCGCGCCGGTTTCGGCAGGCGCTTCGCGACTGCCCGGCGGGGACCTGATGCTGTCGTCGGAACGTCTTTTCCGGGCGATGAAGGTCGGCGGTTCTTCCCGGGTGTTCTGGCGTGAAGGCCGGTTCAGCGGGATGTCGCTTGACATCGACATCATCGACCTGAAGCCGCAGGACGTGATCCCGGCCATTCCCGCCAGAAAACTGTCCGGCGGGCTTACGGCGCGCCTGACCGTCGACATGCCGTCGTTCTCCGACGGCGCGATCGCCGGCCGCCTTGAATCGCCACCCGGCGGGCTCTGGCTTGAACTGATGAATCTGCAGACCCGCGTCGAGAATCGCGACCCGCTTCGAGTCGTGTTCCATTCGGACGGGCGAATCCTGGTGTCGGGGGTGACGCTCGACGATGGTGTCTCCCGGGTCTCGCTCTGCGGGGAAAACAACGCTTCGGGACTGAGGGCCATGGTCAGGGGATCGGTCGGAACCCACTGGCTCAGGGCGCTGAAGGGCACTTTCTCCAACGCGGACGGCGAGTTGATAATCACCGGCCGTCCCGGGGCGCAGGTCGATCTGCCCGGTGGCTGCGACCAGTCAATGGCCGAAGGCGGAGGTGGTCTGTCGGTGTCGGGGGACCTGCGAAACCCGGTGCTCGACGGTGTCATCCGGACGGGCCTGATCGGGCTGGGCATACGGGGCTTCGGGGATCCCGTGGGAGTGGAAGCCGGAGGCGAGGTGGTTCTCGAGCCGAGACCTTCCGTGTCCGGTCAGATGGTCACCACGGTCACCATCCCCGATGAACACTGGATTTCAGGCTCGCTCGGCGACGGTTCATTCAACCTTTCCGGCGAAGCATTTCTGCGCGACGGCAGGCTTGAAGACGGGTGGCTCAGGTTGAACGGTTCGCAGGTCAGGTATGTTTCGACCGGCGAGTTCTTTGTCGTTGCCGAACCGAGGTTGATGGCGACCTTCGAAAAGATCGGCCTCATGCCCGGTTCCGCCGTGGATTCGATCGACGCGGGCATCGCCATTTCCGGCCAGGTCGACGTGACCGACGGCTCCTACCACAAGGATTTCAGCCTCGTCAGGAACGCATTTTCCAGCATCACCGGGGATCGCGTGGCGAAGCGTACCGGCGGTGGCCTCCTGAAGGCGGTTCCCTGGCTGGAGGACGCGCGGCTGGACGTGGCGGTAAGGGCGTCCTCGTTCGGCGTAAGGACCAGCCTCGTGGTCGGCGAAACCGATCTGGACGTGGCCGTGAACGTCAACCTCAGGGGAACCCTGAAGTACCCGGAAATCTACAATCGGGTCGAGGTGCTCCCCGGTGGAACGTTCACGTACAACGTGGTCAGGCGTGAATTCGAGGTCCTCCGGGGCGCGGTCGATTTCGACGGGGAAGCCGGCCATCCCGAGCTTGACGTGACGGCACGCACCTACATCGAGTACAGCGGTTTTTCGGGCGGAATGGTGGCCGCCTCGCGCTTTTCGCCAGACGATGGCAACGACGCCTTCTACGGCGACATGATCCAGGTCAACCTTTCGCTGTCGGGCAGATATCCGGACCTGGATATCGAGATTTCCTCGCCCAGCCGGGGCATAAGCCAGAATGATCTTCAGGTCCTGCTGCTTACCGGGATCGCGCCGGGTCAGTCCGTTACGGCCGGGGCCGGTTCCTTCGTGAACATGAACCTGCTTACTGGCAGCGTGACGGATTCGCTGGTCAAGGTGATGCTCGCCGACCTGGTCGATTCGGTAAACGTCGGCGTGTCCCCGAGCGGGGACGTGAACCTGGACGTTTCCGCGCACATCGGCCGCAGGCTGAAGTTCCAGACCCAGGTTCAGCAGGGCGCCGGGACCAGCCAGTACAGCACCGGTTTCAAGATCAGGCTCACCGAGGGTCTTTCGCTTGAGGGAAGGTTGAAGGCGGTCGAGTTCTCCGCCGACCAGGACGATATCGGCAGGAATTACGACACCAGGCTGAGGTACAGGATCCCGATTGAGTAGGAATTCCGCCATGGCGGCCGTAACGGTCGCCTCCGTGCTGTCCTTCCTGCTGCCCGCGGCGGCCAGGGCGCAGTACGCCTCGGAATACGAAGTTTGCGGCGAGGGGCCGGTGATGTCGGTGTCGGTGGTCGACTGCGACACGAAGGACTGCCGCGACCCCGATTTTGTTTCCCGGCTCATCAGCCTGGTCGATATCCGGGTTGGTGGATACCTCGACCCGGACCGGATACCTGTGGCTCTGGGGCGTGTGGGCAGGCTCGGTTTCTTCACCCACGCGGACATCGAGTGCGTGAATGTCGGAAACGGAGTGGATGTCAGGCTCAGCGTCATTCCGGTGAAGCGGATATCCAAGATAAAATTCAAGGGAAATAGACACTTCTGGGATTCGTACCTGAACGAGAAAATGTCGCTGAGGGTCGGGGACCCGTTCGACAGCGCGAATGTCAGCGACATGGAATTCCTCAAGAGCCAGGAAAAGGTGCTGCGCAAGGAATACGAAAAGGACGGTTATGCCGGAAGCGAGGTCGCGATAGAGGTCGTTCCGGTTGACGACTATTCCGTTTCGCTGCGCGTGACCGTCAAGGAAGGCCCCAGGATCCGGCTGAAGGACGTGAAGGTCGTCATGCACCGTTCGTCCAGGGCCGTCGAGGCGGCGGCCGCCATGTCAGGCGAGGTTGGTGAAACCGGCTTGCTTGAAGGATGTCCGGTCATCCGGCATGAGGACCTGGTCAAGTGGTCTGGTGTCAGGAGGGGAAGCCCGCTGACCGAAAAGACGCAGCCCGAGATCGCCCGGGCGCTTGTCGCCAGGATGCGCCAGATCGGGTTCGCCGGCGTGAAGGTGTCCTCGAAATACGATGAACTGACCGGGGTCATGGCCATCGACGTGTCGTGGGATTCCTGCTGGCTTATCCGCATCTTCCGCAGGGACGAACCCGCCGCCGGCAGAAACGGTTTCAAGCCGGTCGAGAACGACGCCATCCTGGAGGAACTTTCCTTCGACGAATCAGGGATTTTCGATCTATCCGAGGCATCCCGCGGCCGGGGCAGCCTTCAACGCTGGCACGAGGATCGCGGGTTCCTTTTCGCCGATGTCGTGCTGGACTACCGCGCCAGGCCGCGGTCGGAGGCTTCGTCCGGGTTCGCGCCTGGCGTGGCCGGGAAGATAGCGTATTTCATCACCACCGGCGGCAAGGCCGAGATACGGGACATCAGGATAACCGGCAACAAGTCCGTGAAGAAGGCCGACATCGTCGCGGCAATGGCCACCAGGCCGTACGACTTCTTCGGCGGCACCGGCGCCGTCATGCCGGGCCAGATAGCCACCGACCTCGAAAAGGTCCGCGCGCTTTACAGGGAACGCGGCTTCCCCGAAATGAAGTTCAACGGGACCATCGAGCGCGGATACAGCGTCACGAAGAGCCTCGACGGCGATGGGAACGACGTGCTTCGTTACGCCGGCGTGGACAGTGCGTTCGACGTGGTCGTGATCCGCGACACCGAGGGCGTTTACCTGGACATCTTCATCGACGAGGGAATCCACACGATGGTCGGCGACGTGCTGATTGCCGGCAACGGGTTTCTTTCGACAAGGCAGGTCCGGGAGATCATGAAGCTGGGAAAGGGCCAGTCGTTCTCCCCCGTGGTGCTTGACAAGGCGCTTCGGGACCTGGGCAGGCGATACGCGCGTGAAGGGTTCCTCAACGCCCGCGTTACGCTGGCCTGCGACGGCGCCGGCCCGGACATCGACCGCGACCAGTGCAACCCGGCCGACGTGAGGTCTGAGGTCGTCAACCTGTTCCTCGACATCGATGAGGGCCAGCGCACGATGGTCGGCGAGGTCTTCATCGAGGGCGCCGTGAAGACGAAGCGCTCCGTCATACTTAAGGATTTCCCCAGGGCAGGTGACCCGTACGACGTGGAGAAAGTTTCGGAAGCCATCAGATATCTCAACAACCTCGGGATATTCGAATCGGTCCGGGTGGACGTCGTCGGCGCCGATGAAAAGCCGCCGCGCGACCGGGTGGGCCTGGTGGTCAGGGTGCGCGAGGCGAAATCGAAGTTCATCGACATCGCCGTCGGGCTTGAAAAGCTTGATTCGACCAGGTCGGCCGACATGCCGGCCGCCGTTTCATCGATCCTGACCAACACCGTCGCGATAAGCGACATCACGAACACCGGCTTCGGCCGCAGTCTGGGCCTGAATTTGCCCGACATCCTGATGACGCTTGAAGTCAGGTACAGCGACACCAACTTCCTCGGATACGGCAAGCGGCTCTACCTGCCGGTCAAGTACGGCCTGTCGTTCACCGCATGGGATCGCTACGCGTCCTTCACGCCGACGTATCTCGACCCGAACTTCTTTGCGAAGGGGCTGTCCTTCAGGGTCACGCCTTACGCGGAGTATGACCGTGCCACCAAGGCCCTCGATCGCATACAGTTCGGCGCGGAAATCGCCATTTCAAAGGAATTCGTGCCGCGCTTCTTCGGATCGCTTTCCTTTGACACCGGGGTCATCAAGACCAGGGATCCCGCGGCAACGGACAGGTACGACCCGTGGCGGTACGAAAACAAGTTGATTCCGTCGCTGACATGGGACGGGCTGGACCATCCGATCAACCCGACGAAGGGCTTTTTCGCCCAGGCCAGCCTGTCGTACATCAACGATGTTTCCGAGGGTAACTATCTGAAGTACGAGTTCTCGGGCAAGGCGTTCTTCAGCATCCGCAAGCTGGTGACTTTCGGTTTCGCGGCGAGGATTGGCGGTTCCCATTCGTTCACGGCGTCCGGCGACCTTCCCATCGAGGAGCGATACACGCTGGGCGGCAACCGGGGCCTGCGCGGATTTTCGACCGACGGCGTGGCCCAGTACAACGCGGACAAATCCCTGAAGTTGCGTTCTTACGAGCAGCCGATGGTCGACGAAAACGGCGATCCCGTGCTTGACGAAGGTGGCAACCAGGCGGTCAGCACCACATGGTACAAGCCCTTCGGCGGTGATGTCGTTGTGTCCGGTTCCTTCGAGATGCGCTTTCCGATCATCCAGAAGATCGACCTGTTCGGGGCCGTGTTCTACGACTTCGGCGCCCTCGCGGAATCGTTTGAGGAACTCAGCGGCGCAAGCTTCAGGCATTCGGTCGGCGTGGGACTGAGATACATGCTGGCGGGTGTCGTTCCAATCAGGCTCGATTACGGGATCATCCTGGACAGACGCTGCAAGACCATCGACCCTTCAACCGGGCAGTGCGAATCGAAGGACGAATTCGGCAACATTCATTTCGGGATTCTTTATACCTTCTGACGGGTTCTGGAACCGGATGGGGTCCGGGAAGGACGGGCTGGCGAGGCGGGGCGCGCGGGCGAAGCCGGGCGGCCGGACGAAGTGCGTCGGGCTGGTGAGGCGGGCCGGGCCGATGAAGCCGGCCTGGCTGGTGCCGAGTCCCTTGATGGCGAGGCGCTTCTGGTGGACGACGAGCTTCTGCCGGACGTCGAGCCCCTTGCGGGTGATGCGCTTCTGGTGGACGACGAGCTTCTGCCGGGCGTCGAGCCCCTTGCGGGTGATGCGCTTCTGGTGGACGACGAGCTTCTGCCAGTCGCCGAACCCCTTGATGGCGAGGCGCTTCTGGTGGACGACGGGCTTCTGCCGGGCGTCGAGCTTTTTGAAGCCTCCGCCTTTTCCGCCTTTTCGGTCTTCCGCGTCTTTTCGGGCTTTTCCTTTGAAACGGCCCAGCCCCTTTCGCGCTTCTTTTCTTCGGACAGGTGCTTCGTCCGGACAGTCCCCGGTTTCGGCAGCGGCGTCGCGCGTCCCGTCCGGAGCGCCATGACCTCTTCCTCGGACAGTTCCCTGACCCGGCCGATCGGCAGATCGCCCAACTCGATCGGTCCGAACCGCACGCGCTTCAGCTTGAGCACGTTGTAGCCGACCGCCTCGAACATTCGCCTGACTTCGCGGTACCGGCCTTCAGCCAGCGTGATCGTCAGCCACTCGTTCGTGTGCGCCATCTTGAGCCTTTCGACACGGACGGCCTTCGCCATCCCGTCGTTAAGCTGCACGCCGCTGACCAGACGTCCCAGAACCCAGTCGCGCACGGGCCCCTGCAGCTTGACTTCGTATTGCCTTTCCAGTCCGCCGGACGGGTGTGTCAGCTTGCGCGTCATGTCGCCGTCGTTGGTGAACAGCAGGAGCCCTTCGCTCATGAAGTCGAGCCGCCCGACCGAATGAACCCTGGACGGAAGTTCAGGGAGCAGGTCGTAAACCGTTCGACGCCCTTTCGCGTCGGCGGCGGTGCACAGGACTTCCCTCGGCTTGTTCATGACGATGTAGATCCGTGCCGGCATCTTGCGGATGCCGGAACCATCGATCATTATGCGGTCCTTTTCCGGGTCGACCGACTGGCCGATGGAAGCGGCGTTGCCGTTAACCGTGACGCGCCCTTCGGCGATCATCTGTTCGGCGTGCCTGCGTGACGCCAGGCCGGCGTCCGCGATGAACTTGTTAAGTCTGATCATGATTGGGAACCCTGAAGGGGGGATTGCCACGAAACATGTGTCGAAGGTATCATGTCGCCCTGTCGCATTCAAGGAATCCGGCATGAAATTCAAGTATGAACACGATTTTCCGTGCGAACGTCGCTGCCTCGTCGCGGCCATTTTTAAAAACGGCGTCACGGAACGCCTCAAGGGTTCAATGACGACGGTAACCGACGCCGAGACCCTGGAATGGAACCGCGACGGCGACATCATCCGGCGGAGGGTGCGTTACCTGCCCGTGCAGTTGATCAAGGAAATAGGCACGAAGAAGGTCGAACCCCAGTGGATGGAGTGGGTCGAAAATTCTGAAATCGATCTGGCCGCCTGCACCGCTGTCTTCACGAACGTCCCGACCACGCCGGGAATCGTTCCGCTGCTTGAAAACAGTGGCCGGATGGAATTTTTCGACCTCGGTGGCGGACGGACGCGGCGCGTGATTTCCGGGGAACTGAAGGTCAAGGTGTTTCTGGTCGGCAAGATAGCCGAGTTGATAATCGCGGACACGGCGCGCAAGATACTCGACGACGAGGCGGCCGCCATGAAGCGGTTGCTGGAGGCGGGCGAAGGCAGATGATTCTTGGCAAGGTAATCGGCACTGTCTGGGGCGCGAAACAGTCCGGCGGTCTCGCCGCCAGGCGCGTCGTCGAGGTACGTCGGATCAGTCTTGACGGTCTTGTTCCGGGCACCAGTATCAGGGCGGACATTGCCGGTCCGATGCTGTCCGATTCGACGCTTCTGGCCGTGGACCCTCTCGGTGCTGATGTCGGCCAGATCGTGGTGGTGGCCATCGGCAGCCGCGTGCGGGATCTTGTTCTTGGACCTGAAGTCACCACGAAAAACGCCGTGATCGCCATTGTGGACGAGGCTTCGGTGGACTGCTGACAGGGGAATTCATGATTCTCGGGCGCGTCATAGGCCAGCTCTGGGCCACACGGAAATGCGAAAGGCTGGCAGGCACGAAACTTCTTATCGTCCAGCCGCTGTGCTGGCATCGGCCGGAACACGACGGGAACCAGCTTGTCGCGGTCGACCCTGTCGGGGCCGAAGTGGGGCAGGACGTCGTGGTCTGCATGGGGCTCCCGGCAAGGTGGGCCCTTGGTGACACCAGGTATCCGGTCGAGGCCTCCATTGCGGCCATCGTTGACGGAATTGAGATGTACGAAGGGCGGCTGACCGGCGACCAGGGGGTGAACAGATGATCCGTGGTCGGGTGGTCGGCGAGGTCTGGGCCACGAAGAAGTCCCCCCGTATCGCCGGCATGAAACTGGTTCTTGTGGCCGAATTGCAGGCGCTCGGTGACGGCGGGTACGAACCTACCGGCCGCGTCGTGGTCGCCACGGACAACCTGGACGCCGGCGCCGGCCAGGATGTCGTGCTGGCATTCGGCAGCGGCGCCAGGAACGCGATCGAGCCCCTTTCCCGCGACGTCCTGACCGACGCGTCCGTGGTCCAGGTCATCGACGGCAGTTCATCGTAAAGTCATTGGTCGCTTTCGCTCAGCATCCATGCAGGTTCCATCAGTCTTCCGCCCGGCCGTTTTCTTGACGCTGCATGACCCATCCGTGACAATATGGCGGGATCTTATGGGGTTCAGCATGCTTACCCGTCATCATCAGTTACGTGGCTTATCCGGAATGGTGTTCGTCGCCGCACTGGCCTTTGCCGGGTGTGGGGACGGTCCCCAGACGAACGACCTCGGCCAGCCCGACACCGGCGGCGGGGATGACGTGATCGTCGCCACGCAGACTGTGACGTTCGTCAAGCCGGATCCGGCGTCCCGGCCCATAGTCTCCGGGACATACACGGCCGAATTCCGCTACGACGACTCCAGCGATCTCCCGGCGTCCCTGACGGTTTCGATGGTCCGCAACAAGACCTTCCAGCCGATCGTGCTGGGCGTTGACGGTTCCGGTGTCTACACGGTCGACATCGACACCACAGCCCTTCTGGAGGGCAACGAATCGATACAGGTGACTGCTGTTTCGCAAGACGAGCGCCAGGTGACGGCAAAGGGCAAGATCCTGGTCGACAACAAGGCGCCGCTGGTCGAAATACTCGATCCGACCCCGGTGGCCGACAGCAACTTTATCGGCGGGCTGAAGATCCGCGTCAGGGTCACCGATGAAGGCAACAAGGTCAGGGGCGTCGGAATTTCCATCAACGGCTTTGAATGGAACTGGCCGTCGAAGGAAGGCGAAGCAGCCGATGTCGTGGACACGCGCACCGTCAGCGGCGACACGTTCGAGGACCTGGAAGTCCCGATCGCCGGCTGGCTCGGCGGGCCGATGGTCCTGACTGTGACGGCTGACGACGGCATCGAGGGCCACGAAGTGGTCGTCAATCACCCGATGACGTTCGTCGAGGTGCCGGGGTTTGTCGGCGGGGAAAACGTCGCTCTTCCGTCAGGCGTGACCGCCACGTCCATCGCTGGAATCCGGATCGGTCCGGCCGCGTCCGGCGTCTGGGGCGTCCTTACGGCGTCGAACGGGGAACTTGCGGTCTACCAGAGGGAAAGTTTCGGCGTGGCCAGGCCGCTGGCGACCGTAATAGATGATGATTGCCCCGAGTTTGTCGTGGCCGACATGACCAACGACGACATGGACGACATCGTCGCGTACTGCGGCGTCGCGGAAACGCGTCGCATCGTGTTGATGGAACAGGTCGAGGGCTCCGTGTTCGAGGAACTGGTGTCCGTCCCGCTCGAAGTGGACGTCATCAAGATGACGGTCAACCGCTTGAATTCGGACGCGTATCCGGACATTGCGTTCACGAACGATCACGAACTCACTTCGACCGGTATCATCCTTTCACAAGTCGACGAGTTCGGCGACCTTGACACCTGGGGCGCGGCGAGACTCTACTCGGGCGCCATCAAGCCCGAGTCCATCGCAATCGGAAAGTTCAACAGGAACGCCAATAACAACGTGGTGGTCGGCAGGAAAGGAAGTGGCATGGTGACGGTATTCCCCGTCAGCCCGGACGGGGTCGCCACGATCGGTGAAAACAGCACGCTGAAGCCGGAGGTCATCGACGACGTGGCCGCGCTGGCCGCGGTGAACTTCGCCTCGATCGACGCCGTCCCCGACGCCCTGATTGCGCTCGATTCGACGAATGTCGGCCTGTTCAGCGTTGCCGGGCTGGTTACCGAATCGTCCCGTGTGGAATCGCGGAAGGAATGGGCCACCGGCCTGACGCCGAATGACATGGCGATTGGCGACATCGACGGCAACAACGTGATCGACGTCGCCGTGCTCTGCCCCGGCGCCAACATGGTCCAGATCTTCCTGGGCAACGCTTCGTTTTCCGGGTACGACTACGTCAAGGCTGGCCTGGCTCTTCTTGCTGGCGCCGCCCGCGACCTCGCGCTGGCCGACATGGACGACGACGGCATGATGGACGTCGTGCTGCTGAACCGCGAAGGCACCGCCTTCATCGTCATTTATTACCGCGAGCAGGAAGACGGCAGGCGTTTCCTGGGGTCCTACCAGGCGCTGCTTGACGACATCCCGATGTCGCTTGCGACCGGTCACTTCACGCAGCCTCTTTCGGGCGACAAGGCGGACTTCGTCGACGCGGCGGTTCTCTACCCGCCTTTATTGAACAAGAACAGGATTGGCGTGTACGCGTCCAATTCGGTGGTCGGTATGCCCATCGAGGCCGCCGGGTCAATCGATGCCGGTTTCGGCACCGCGAAGAAGCTGGTCACCGGAAATTTCAACGTTCACCTTTACCAGGGATCCACCGACCCGGCCACAAGACCTGACGACCTTCTTGTGACCACCACGGAAATCGAGAGCCCGGATGATCATCCGACCTCCGCCGTGATGCTCTTCAACGAGACGGGCCATTTGAAGGTATCAGCAAGCTTGAGGCCCCTCGTCGCCGGCGACGCCCCGGCCATCGCGGCCGTCGCGGACTTCGACGAACTGAGCACGGTCGGGTACGACATCATGGATATCGCCTTTATTTACCGCATCGATGGTGAGAATCCGTGGTGGGTCATGCAGCCGTGGCTGGGAAAAATGGACGGGACGTTCAAAACGACCACTGCCAGTGGAAACATCATCGAGCCGATGATGATCGAGGACGAAAGGAATCCAGTCAGGGTCATCGCTTACCCGATGCGGCGTTCGCTGGTCAACTATGTCCAGGGAAAGGCCGGCACGGTGGACCTTATCGTGGCAAATTCGGGCGCCGGTGATTTCACGGTCTTCCTGAGCAAGGGTGTTGGCATGTTCCTGCCCAAGGACGAAGGCAGTCGCGACTTCGCGGTCGGCGGCAACCCGATCGACATCAAGGCGGGATACCTGCGCAGCCCGATCGACGGCACGGCACCCACCGACGACGGGATTAACAATTATCCGGACGTTGTCACGCTGCTTGATGACAACATCGTCATTTCATATTCCCTGGACAAGGATGGACTTCGCGAAATCGACCGTGACATCGGGTTCGAACCTCCCGTGGCCGTCCCGTTCCCGGGTCAGGCGCCCGTGGCAATCGAACTGGCGGACATGAACGGAGATGCCTGGGTTGACATCGTGGTTCTCGACACGGACAACTCGTCGGTCTGGGTGTACGTCAACCTGGCCAACCGGAGGTTCAGCGAACCTTACACATTCGACACCGGCACGACCCCGATCGATATGTCCGTGACTGATGTCGACGCTGATGGCTGTCCCGACATAGTCACCGCCGACCAGACGGGAAGGACCCTTACCAACCTCTGGAACACCACGAGCGCCTGCCGGAAGTAACCTGCACCGCATCGCTTTCTTCAATCAGTAATTAAACGCTGGTGGGTTCACGGACGGGGACTACTCGGCGTCGGCTTCCTTGATTTCCACAAACACGAAGCGGTTGCAGTAGGGGCAGGTGTGCAGGCTGTCGGCGCGAAGCAGTGTGTTGTAAAGCTGCGGGGGAAGGCGCCTGTGGCATCCGCCGCAACTGCCCTTGGCGTCGACAGGGACGACCGCCATGCCAAGCCAGGCTTTCTGGATCCTCTTGTAGCGCCTGAGCGTTTCGGCCGGGATGTTGGCTTCGTAATCCTTGTACGTGGAACCGAGATTATCGATCTTCCCGTCCAGCTCACGCACGCGTTCGACCGACGACGCCTGCTCACGCGAAAGGTCTTCGCGCATTTCTTCAAGCAGCTTTTCTTCTTCGTCGACTGCGGCCTTGAATTCACTCATGACCGCCTGCAGCTTCAGGATTTCTTCTTCACGAAGCTGGTTGCCGTGCCGGAGGCTTTCGATTTCACGCTGGACGGCAGCATGTTCCTTCTGCTTGTTCAGCGCGTTAAGCCTCATCTGGGCGCGGCGGATCTTTTCGTTGTCTTCCTTCAGTTCCCTGTCGCGTTCCAGGTACCACTTTTCGGCTTCGCGCAGCTTGTCGCGCTTTTCAGCCTGTTCACGTTCAAGCTCGGCCACCCTGCCCACCAGGCCCTGGACGCGTTCGGTGATGGCCTGACGTTCCTTTTCGGCGTCGATCCTGTGCTGGTCAACATCCTGCAGTGCACGCAGTGCGGTAATGACTTCTTTCAAGACAGTGCCTCCTGATTGGTTGAAGCTGCGGAAAATGAATGAATAGCGGTGGCTTGCGGATATTCCGGATACAAAAAAGGCGCCCGCAGAGGAGCGCCTTCAATCCCGGTCATCCGGCCCGTGGCTGCACCATTTGGCGCGGGCCGCCTGCGGGCCATTGATTTCATCGAGGGCTTTATTGCCAACCCCATCGCCACCACACGGTTTCTGGTGGGCCCACCTGGGCTCGAACCAGGGACCAACCGGTTATGAGCCGGTGGCTCTACCAACTGAGCTATAGGCCCATAGGGCACAAAAGCGCGGTGAGTATATGCGAATGGCCCGTAGTTTGCAACGGTAATTATGGATGTCTGTCAGGTTACAGGTTGGATATGCGGCGCCTGGTCCAGCCAGACCTCGAGCCCCTGCCGCGCCCGGAGCCGCCCCAGAAGTCGAAGAACGATTTGCCGATCTTTTTCCGGACTTCTTCGATATCTTCGTCGGTGACCAGTTTCAGGGGGATCTGGAACCCGCCCGAGAACGTGCGGCCGCCGCAGTCGATTGGGAAGTTGAAGATTTCTGACAAGGACTTGTCAATGAAAACGAAAGGTTCAAGGTCGGCGTCAATGGTTCGCATCGATCCAACGATGTAATTGTCGACCACGCCGTACACGATTATCGCGACCGTCTTGTCCCCGCGAATCAGGAAGTCGGCGGTCTGTCCGATGGTGTCGCGGGCGCTTTTGGCGACGTTCCCCGCGAACGCGATGGTCAACCCGTTGTGGCTTTCGCGGGAACCGAGAGCGACCGCAAGCGTGTTGATGAAGGGGCGACCGACCGGCGTGTTGACCAGCGTGCGGATCAGTTCGGTCGAAGCCAGCGGCGCGAGGATCGCCGATGCTTCGTAGTCCTGGGACTTGGCCGTCAGGTAATTCTGCGTATCGGTCCGGATACCGAACATCAGGGCCGTCGCCACCCTGCAGACTTCTGACGGATCGAGTTCGTCATGACCGCGCATGTATTCCATGTGGTGGGCCATCACGCTGCTCGTGCTGCCGAAGGACGGAGCCTGCTGGGCGAACATCGCGCCGGTCGGGATTTCAACGTGATGATCGATGTGGGCAACAAGGGGCAGCTTCCTGGAATACCCGATCGGGAGCCGCGCGTTCTGGCGATCCACCACGCAATATCCCGCGTAGCCCACCCGGGGAAGCCGGTCCACATACTTGAACGGGATTTCCAGCATCTGGCAGAACGCGATGTTGTCCGGGCGGGACAGAATCTCGAACGTCAGGATATCCATCGTGACGCCCGCGGTTCTTGCGATGATCTTGAGCGCCCACGCCGACGCGAGTCCATCCGGATCGGGCGATCCGATGACGGCCACGAACAGGCGTTTACCTTCGTACCTGGACAGTGTTTCCAGCAGTTCAGGCGTTCTGGCGTCAAAGCCGCCCACGGCATCCCCCCGGCATCGTTCCCGTGTCAGACGAGCCGGATTCTATCATGTGTAAGGAAAAACAAGTCACCGGGATTGACGTGGGCGGGGGATGTAACGGCCCGGATCGGTTGCCGACGGGCTTCAGTTCTGCGGCTCGCGGGCGACCACCACCAGGGCGGCACGCAGGACCCGACCGTGAAGAAGGTAACCCCTCAGGACCTCCGCGGCGACCATTCCGGGCTCCACGTCGGTCGTTTCGATCTGCTGGAGGGCATCCTGCATTGCCGGATCGAACGGCTTGCCGACAGAGTCGAGCGGGACCACGCCTTCCCTGGCGAGGACGCTTTGGAATTCGTGGATTACCAGTTCCAGTCCGGCGATGATTGCCTGCCCCTGGCCTGTCTGACGGGCCGATTCAAGGGCGCGTTCCAGGTTGTCGACGACGGGCAGGAAGTCCTTGAGCAGTCGCTCATTTGCGTATTTCTGCTGATCCTCACGTTCGCGCATGCGGCGTTTCTTGAAATTCTCGAATTCCGCTGCGAGCCTCAGAAGGCGATCCTTTGTGTCGTTAAGTTCGGCGGCAAGCGGATCCTCGCCGATCCTCGCAAGGAAATCGGAACCGCCGTTGGGTCCCACTTCGTGGATCACGTCAAAAACAAGCCCGTCGGTCAGCGTGGTTTCTTCCGCTTCCGGGGTCGCAATATGGCCAGATTCGTGCATGTCCGGGTCTTCCGCTCCCTTCAAGTCTTCGTCCGCCTCAAAAACCACCTCTGGCAGTTCAGCCTCGCCGGCGGCCTGTTCCGGTTCCGTCGTCGTTTTGCCGTCAGGTTCGGTCAACCCGAATTCATCCATCAGAATCTGTTTTTCCCGGGAATCCATCGTTGTCTCCGTGCCCGCGTCCGCAAGAGCGGTTCGCAGATATTAGTAGGGGTTGAAGGTTGTTTTGTCAATGCGTAGGTCATGACAGGGATGCGTTTCCTAACGCGATGCGGTAATATTTTCAGCCCTTCCGCCGGGAGGGAGTTTCGCTGAATTGCCGGGGGCTTGCGTGAAGAAATCGAGTGCCGTTTCTGGTCTTGTCGTTGTTCTGGCCTTTTCGGTTATTCCTGTCTGGACGTCCGTCGCTGCCCCGCTTCCGGTCCCCATGCCGGTCACCATGTCCGACGGCGTCGAGCTTATCTCCGACGTGTATCTGCCCGACCCCGGCGTTGTTGCCCCGCCATACCCGGCCGTCCTTATCCGGACGCCTTACCCCGACGTTCTTGGCGCACTTCCCCCTGAAATCGGGGACATGGTCATAAAATATATGGTCGAAATGTTCGGGCTTGCGCTCGTGGTCCAGGATACGCGGGGTACCGGGAAGTCGGGTGGCGAACCGGACGCCTTCTTTTCCGACTGGAAGGATGGGCCGGAAACGGTCGAATGGCTGGTTTCACAGGATTGGTGCGATGGCCGGGTGATGCAGTTCGGGTTGTCGGCACTTGCGATTCCCGGATACCTGGCGGCCCCCGGCGCCCCTGACGGACTGCGATGCCAGTTTCTTGGCGAGGCCGCGCCCGACATGTACAACCTTGCGGCCTTCCACGGCGGCGTGTTCAAGAAGGACACCGTCGAAAGCTGGCTTTCCTGGGTCGGCGGCTCGTCCATGCTGTCCCAGCTTTCCGAACACCGCGACTGCGACAATTTCTGGGACCCGCTGATTCTTGACCGCATCCCGGGCGACATCCACGCGGCGGCGATGCATATCGGTGGATGGTACGACGTGTTCACCGAAGGAACCATCGCCGGGTATCGCGCTTACGTGGACCGCGGTGACGAGTGGGCTTCGCGTCACCAGTACATGGTCATCGGCCCGTGGGATCACTGGACGCTGGCAAACGCCCTCGGCGAAACGTCCCATGGATATTCCATGCAGGCCGACCTGCTTTCCTGGACCACATTCTGCCTTGCCGGCGACACGTCGCAGGTTCAGGGGTGGCCGCACGTCAGGTACTACTTGATGGGTTCGACCGAGGATGGTGCCCCCGGAAACGAATGGCGGGCGTCCCCCGACTGGCCGCTCCCGACCGAATACCGGGTGTTCGAGATCAACGAATCCGGCGTGATGGGTGTCCCCGATGCCACCGACGAAAACATCACTGGTGAAGATGTCGTGTTGCCCGCGGCCGTACCTTTCGACCACGCGAACTGGTCTCCCGTTGTCGGTGGCCGGAACCTGACCGGCTCGTCGGGTCCGCGCGAGCTGATGAAGGTGCTTTCCCGTAACGATTACGTGATGTTCGCCACCGAGCCGTTTCCGGAGCCTTTCGAATCGATAGGCAGGATGTCCGCGGTGCTCGACGTGGCGACTTCGTTTGGCGATGCCGACGTCATCGTCAGGCTCGGCGACGTGTATCCGGACGGTTCCGTCATCCTGCTGTCGGACGGCGCGGCCAGGATGTCGCGGCGCGACGGCTGCGACGCGGCGGTTCCGGTCGAGGCGGGCCGCGAATATCCGATCGAGGTCGATCTGCTGACTTCGGCGTTGGTTTTCAACACGGGCCATCGCATCGCGATCATCGTGACCGCGACCATGTACCCGAAATATGAATTAAATCCAGTCCTTGAGGCCGAGTCCAGGGCGAACGGTCCAATCGGCGAGGCGTTCGTGATTAACGGCGGGCGTCTGCTGATGCCGGTCGCGTCACCGATTGTCGAGGTGCCCGAGGCCGTCGAGGTCGTCGAGGCAGTTGAAACCGTTGAGCCCGTGGCGGATGCGGCTGTCGTGGAAATCGTCCCGGACGCGGCCCCCTTTGACGCCGTTGACGCGTCGTCGATCGATTCGGCCGCCGACATCGCCGTCGACGCCGGCTCCGACGCGGCGGTTCCCCACGATTCCGTTGACGACCAGGCAGGCACAGACGCCAGGGACGCCCATGCTGGCGACCTGACGAATGCCGACGTCGTCTTTTCAGATCCCGGCACGGGTGAAGACAACGATTCGGGCCGTGACGCGGGGGGCTGTTCGACATCTGGTTCCGGCAGGTCCGGAATGGCCCCGATTTTCCTGCTGGCGATCGCCCTCGCCCGAATGCGCCTGCGTCGGTTCGCCCGCTGAAAGACCTCCCTGTCCCGTCCGGATTTCGTTGTGCTAGACTGCGTTCATGACTGATTCAGGGGGTTGATCATGCGTTATGGTTCGTTTGCCTGCGCCGGGATACCGGTCGTGCTCGCGACGATCGTCTTCGCGCTGCTGCTGCACCCCGTCACCGCCGGCGCGCAGGAAGACGGTTTCAAGGAACTGAAGCGGACAAAGGAAGGAATAACGATCAGCCGCAAGGCGGGCAGGACCAAGGGTTTCTACGTCGTTCGTTTCGACCACACGATGCCGGTGGCGCCGGCCAGGCTTGTCGACAAGCTGTGGGAAGGGTTCTTCACGCACCATCCGCCGGTACAGGAAAGGCGTTTCCTGAAGCGTGAAGCCTCGGATATCGTCTTCTACGATAAGGTAAAAACACCCGTGGTTTCAGACCGGGACTACACGATGCGGATCCGGCGCGTCAATTCAGGCGACGTTTTGAGGCTGGAATTCCAGACAACCACCGAATTCGGCCCGCCGCCGGATCCGGCTTACGTCAGGATGCCTTATGTGAAGGGGTTCTGGCAGGTGACCCCCGGTCCGGACGGCGGCAGCGTTGTGCGATACGAGGTATACAGCGAACCGGGCGGTTCCATTCCCGCGTTCGTCATCCGGGAGCCCCAGGTCGAGGAAGCGTTGAAGGACTTCCGCAGGGCCATGGATGACGCGAAGAAGTAGAGTAATCAATCAGCGATGTCGGGAACGGGTTGATGCGGGGCGGTATCAGGGGTGATCCGCCTTCGTCCTGCCTGCGGCGGGACTTCGGCGTGATGATCTGGACAAGTCCAGGTCAGATGATGCCCTGTTCGACCATGGCGGTGGCGACCTTCATGAAGCCGGCGACGTTGGCGCCCTTCACGTAGTCGACCGTGCCGTCGTCGCGCTTGCCGTGGGCAACGCAGGCTTCGTGGATCGAATTCATGATCCCGTGCAGCTTGTCGTCGACTTCGGCGGGCGACCAGCTCAGGCGGATGCTGTTCTGGGTCATTTCAAGGCCGGACGTCGCGACACCGCCGGCGTTGGCGGCCTTGCCGGGGGCGAACAGTACGCGGGCCTGCTGGAAAGCGTGAACCGCTTCCGGCGTGCAGGGCATGTTCGCGCCTTCGACGACGCACTTGCAGCCGTTGTTCAGCAGGTTCTTCGCATCCTCGGCGCTCAGTTCGTTCTGGGTGGCGCAGGGAAGAGCCACGTCGACCTTGCGTTCCCACGGCTTGCGGCCAGCCACGAATTCGCAGCCGAAACGCTTCGCGTAGTCTTCAACCCGGTCGTTGTTGGAGGCGCGCAGTTCAAGCAGGTAGTCCCACTTTTCCTGGGTTCCGACGCCGTCCTTGTCGTAGATGTAGCCGTCCGGGCCGGACACCGTGACGACCTTGCCGCCGAGCTGCGACACCTTGATGCAGGCGCCCCACGCGACGTTGCCGAAGCCGGAAACGGCAACCGTCTTGCCGTCGAAGCTCTGGCCGTTCTTCTTGAGCATCGCGTCGGCCATGTAGGTGACGCCGAAGCCGGTGGCTTCCGGACGAATCAGCGAACCGCCCCACGTACGACCCTTGCCGGTCAGAACGCCGGTGAATTCGTGCGTGAGCTTCCTGTACTGACCAAACATGTAACCGATTTCACGGCCGCCGACGCCGATGTCGCCAGCCGGAACGTCGGTGTCCGGGCCGATGTACTGGAACAGCTCGGTCATGAACGCCTGGCAGAAGCGCATGATTTCGCCTTCCGAACGGCCGCGCGCGTTGAAGTCCGCGCCGCCCTTGCCGCCGCCCATCGGGAGGGTGGTCAGGGAGTTCTTGAAAATCTGCTCGAAGCCCAGGAACTTCAGGATCGACAGGTTGACCGACGGATGGAAGCGCAGGCCGCCCTTGTACGGGCCGATGGCGCTGTTGAACTGGATGCGGTAGCCGCGGTTGACTTCGACTTCGTTACGGTCGTTCACCCACGCCACGCGGAACGTGTGCACGCGTTCCGGCTCCACGAGCCTGCCCAGCACGTTCGAGCTCTTGAAGGCCGGGTTTGCTTCGACGATATCCCAGATATTGTCGACTACTTCGGCCACCGCCTGCAGGAACTCCGGCTGGGCCGGATTTTTCGCTGCAACCTGATCCAAGAATTCCTGACGAGTCATTTGGGAACCTCCAGAGGCGAATACGGGAAACCCCGGGGGGCAGGGCGTGACTTTCGGGGCGAATGCCACAAAATCGATCAGAGGCCGCCGGCCCGGACAAGGCGGATTCACACCATGTGAATCGCCTCGCAGCCACGAACGTACCTAGCCCAAACGCCTCATTTAGTCAATACCGTCCAGGCCTGATGTGTGCGACACTTCTACGCGACCGGACTTTTGGGGGGAATCGGCCGCATGTTCGACGCAGAAATCCGTACTTCGCTCAAGAGGCTCAAGGCGATCGAGGACCGCGGCCACGAACTGACCAGGTGGCGCGTCAACGAGATACTCCTGTGTTCCAGTTATTACGATGCGTTCATATTCGAACAGGACGGCGTGCTGACCGAGCAGCTTTTTGGTGAATACAGCGGCCTGAACCTCAGTTTCCCACCACACGTGCGTCATGCGGCGTCGCCTGCGGAAGCCATGTCCGCGCTGGCCGAGCGGCCATTCGACATGGTCATTATCATGCCACGCGTTGGCGACAAGACGTTCGCCGAACTGGCGTCGGACATCAAATCCAGCCACCCGGAACTGCCGGTCCTGCTGCTTTTAAATAACCTTTCCGACCGCACCTGGGTCGAGGGGTCTGCTCACGGGGTGGTCGACGACATCTTCCTGTGGAGCGGTGACAGCAAGGTATTCCTGGCGATGATCAAGTCGATCGAGGATCGCCACAACCTGAGACACGACACGTCGGTCGGAAATGTCAGGGTCATCCTGGTGGTCGAGGACTCGATACAGCACTACTCTTACTTCCTGCCGCTCCTTTATTCCCAGATCGTCAAGCAGACCCAGCTCCTGATCAACGAGGGCGCGTCCGAAAGCGTCAGGCGCGCGCGCATGCGGACCCGTCCCAAGGTGATCGCTGTCCATGATTTCGACGCGGCGGCGCAGGCCTTCGCCGAATACAAGGACTACCTGATCGGGATTATTTCGGACGTTCAGTACCGCCGTGGCGGGGAAATGGACGACCAGGCCGGTGTAGCCTTCCTGGAGATGGTCCGTCGCGAGCGCGCCACCCTGCCGGTACTGCTGCAGTCCGCTGAACCAGCCAACAGGGCGCGGGCCGAAAGTCTGGGGGCCTTTTTCGCGGACAAGAATTCGTCCTGGCTGACGGCGGCGCTGAAGGATTTCATCGTGACCCAGCTCGGGTTCGGCGACTTCGTGTTCAGGTTGCCGGACGATGGTGACGTTGAGGTTGTGTCGAGCATTGACGAATTCATCGATGCCCTGGCAAGGGTTCCTGTCGAAAGCGTGGCCTGGCACTCGCGGTACAACCATTTTTCGGGCTGGCTGATGGCCCACGGGGAGATCGATTTCGCCCGCAGGATCCAGCCGCTCAGCGTGTCCAATTTCGATTCGGTGGAAGATGTGCGCCAGTACCTGCTGAAGGTCTTCGAAGAGGTCAGGCGTGCCGCGAACAGGGGCAAGGTCGTCGACGTGGTCGACTGGGAGAGGACGGAGCGGGCCGAGATAGTCAGGCTGTGTCCCGGTTCCATGGGTGGCAAGGGTCGCGGACTGGCGTTCTTGAATTCGTCGTTGAACATGATGGCGATGGCCGAACGCTATCCGGACGTCGACATATCGCTTCCACTGACCGCATTTGTTGGCACCTCGGAATACGACGATTTTATTGAGAATAACGGGATTGAAGGCGAACTGGACGACCTGTCCGACGACGGAATCCGCGAGCGTTTCCTGGCGGGCGGCCTGTCGCAGAACCTGAAGAAGAGCCTGCTTGAACTGGTGCAGGGGATTGACGTGCCACTGGCCGTGAGGTCTTCCGGTCTTCTGGAGGATTCGCAGGCGTGTCCGCTTGCGGGCGTATACAGGACCGTCATGGTCCCGAACTCGTCGCCCGAGATCGGAACCCGTTACCACGAGCTGTGCAAGGCGGTTAAGCTGGTTTTTTCAAGCGTGTTCGAAAGGCGCTCCAGGGAATTCCTGGCCGGCAGCCGTTTCAAGCCGCGTGACGAAAAGATGGCCGTGATCATTCAGGAGATGGTGGGCCGGCGGCACGGCGACTATTTCTATCCGGACATTTCAGGCGTGGCGCAGTCCTACAACTTCTATCCCACCGGCTCCCTCCGGGCCTCCGACGGGATTGCCGGGATCGCACTCGGGCTGGGTCGAACCATCGTTGACGGGGGACGGATTTTCAGGTTCTGTCCTGCGTTCCCGCTGACCGACATCCTTACCGCACGCGACCTGATGAGCAACGCGCAGAAGGATTTCTGGGCCCTGAGGCTGGATGCCCTGGTATCGGGAATGGTCGATGACGAGGTCGACACGATGGCCCGCCTGTCGCTGGCGGACGCCGAAAAACACGGGGTTCTGAAGTCGCTGGCGTCCAGGTGGGATATGTTCAACGAGACGATGGTGACCGACCTGGACGGTCCCGGGCCGAGGGTGCTCGATTTCGCCAGGGTGCTGAAGTACGGCGGCTTCCCGCTGCCGGGCATCGTCCAGGACGTGATGGCGCTGGGCGAGGAGGCGTTCGGCCTGCCCGTGGAGGTTGAATTCGCCACGAACATCAGCCCCGGGCCGTCCGGCCGAAGGGAATTTTTCGTACTGCAGATACGGCCTTTGACAATCAACAAAACCTTCGTGGAAGTGCCAGTGATGGCTGGCGATTCGCGTGCCCCCGGGGTGTTTCTGTATTCGGGCGAGTCGCTGGGGAACGGTGAAGTCCATGGAGTGCGCGATGTGGTCGTCGTCGATCCCGCAAGCTTCGTAACCACGGAAACCCTGGCCATGAAGGACGAGATATCGGCGTTCAACGCGTCCATGCGCGAGGCCGGAAATGGATATGTCCTGATCGGCCCGGGACGGTGGGGGTCCAGCGACCGTTTCCTGGGTGTCCCGGTCATATGGGCCGACATCAGCGAGGCGGTGGCCATTGTGGAGATGGATCTGCCCGACTTCAGGGTTGAGTCGTCGCAGGGCACCCATTTCTTCCACAACCTGGTCGCACGCAATGCCGGCTGCATGAAGATTCGTCACCAGCACGCCGGTTCATGGGTGGATCTGGACATGGCGGCCGGGTGGGAGGTCGTGGGGCGGACGGCCCACTGCGTCCACTATCGGACGCCGTCCCCGCTGACGATTACCATGGACGGCCGTACGGGCAGGGCCATGATCGTGTGCTGCCAGGGTGAAGGCTGATGGCGGTCCGCCGCCTTACGCCGGCTTCCGGTTATTCATGGCGTTGAAGTAGATGTAGAAAGGAATTCCCGGCACGACCAGCATCAGTCCCATCACCGCGTTGCGTGTGTTGGCGACCACCGAGAACACCAGGTAGGCCGTCGAAAACAGGATGAAAATAACCGGCAGCCACGGATAGCCGGGCGTCCTGAAAGGTCTTTCCGCGTGCGGAAACCTGACGCGCCCGACAATCACGGCCAGCGCGAGCAGGGCGTAGAAGCCCCACGACACGAAGATCAGCATGTCGGTCACCTGGTCGAAGGTTCCCGAAAACACGAGCAGCGAGGACCAGACGGCCTGGATAATCAGGGCGACGTACGGTGTTTCGCGCCGGGGATGGACCGCGGCCAGGCCACGGAAGAACAGGCCGTCGCGGGCGAGCGCGTAGTAGACCCTCGCCGAGGAGAAAGCGGTGCCGTTGATGGCGCCGAACGTTGACAGGACCACCGATGCCGCCACCACCGCCGCCGCGACCGGCAGCACGCGGCCCAGCGCGTCCGAAGCGACCAGTTCTGAAGACCTGACTTCGTCGACCGACAGAAGGTGGAAGTACGCCAGGTTGACCAGGATATAGCTCAGCGTGGCCGCGCCCATGCCGATGATGAGGGCACGCGGCATGTTGCGCTGGGGGTTCTTTACCTCGGCCGACATGTACGTGGCGCATATCCAGGCGTCATATGCCCAGAAGGCGCCTGAAAGCGCGATTGCCACGGCGCCGATCAGCGTGGTCCATGACGCTGTTCCGCCAAGGGCCGGCGGACTGATTTCGGCCGGGAACACCGGCCCGCCCAGCGCCTGCATCAGGTGGCCGGCGCCGAAAGCGGCGATCACGACGATGCCGCCCATTATCAGGAATTTCAGGTACATGAAGACGTTCTGGACGATGGCGCCCGGCTTGACCCCGATGATGTTGATTACGGTCAGCGCCCAGATGCAGGCGATGGCCACGAACTTGGTTCCCAGGTCGCGCAGGGGGTACAGGTCAATCACGCCCGCGATGGTGACCCCCCATCCGGCGAGTCCGGGGGATACGTCACCCCAGTGGAAGAAGAACCGCAGGTACTGGGCGAAAACATAGGCGATGGAAGCGATCGACCCGGTCTGGATGACCGACAGGGTGGACCAGCCGTAAAGAAATCCCCAGAACGGGCCCAGGATTCTTTTCAGGTGGGCGTACAGGCCGCCGGAGTCGGGCCAGGCGGCCGAAAGTTCGGCGGCGCAGAAGGCCCCGACCAGCGAAACCGCACCGGCGAGAACCCAGATGGCGATGACCAGGGAGGGTGACGGCAGGGCGTCCGTCATGGCCGCGGTCTTCTTGAAGATGCCGGAGCCGATGACCGACCCGATGACGATGGCCGTTGCCGTGGTCAGTCCGATTGTGCGCGGCAGGTCCTTTGATGCCATTCGCCCTTCCCCCGTCCGTGCCGCCCCCGGTCAATTCATCAGGATAATCGAACCGTTGATGACCCTCTTCACGTCGGCGGGCCCGAGCCCGCAGTAATGCGGAACCGCAAGCGTCGCGTTCAGCTTCTGGGCCGGCAGGATGGTGTCGTTGTTGATAAGTATCGACTTCATGCCGGCCGCGGCCGCCGCGCGCAGCCCGGAATCGGCGTCTTCGAACACGACGCACTGCCGTGGCGTCATCTTGAGCCTGTCCGCCGCCGACAGGAATATTTCGGGGTCGGGCTTGTAACGCGATACGTCGTCGCCGGAAAGAATCGTGTCGAAGAACCCTTCAAGCCCTGTGACTTCCAGGATCAGGCGCACGTACGAACCGGGCGACGACGACGCGACCGCCATGCCGAAAGGTTCGGCCTTCAGCATCTGGCAGAACTCGAACACGCCGGGAATCAGCATCACGCCCTGGCTCCGGACGAGGTCCTCGACCAGTTCCATCCTCTTGGCGACCAGAAATTCAGGTGTCCAGGGCAGTTCGAATCGTTTTGCGTAGAAGGTCATGTTCTGGAGCGCGGATCGACCGGGGATCGCGGCCCTTTCTTCCGGTGTCAGTTCGTCGAGCGACCGGCCCGCCTTTTTCAGGATCCAGGACGTCGCGATCTGGTAGAAGCGTTCCGACGCTACCAGCGTTCCGTCCAGATCGAATATTGCGCCGTATTTCGCGAGATTCATTGGCGGATGATAGCCGCGGGCGTCCGACCGCGTCAACCGATGTTCCCGGCTGTCCGGATGTCGGCAGTCATCCTGCCGGCGATGTGGCGCCAGGGTTCGTCCGGTTCACCGACTACGATTACCGAATAGATGCGCTCGCCTTCCTTGAATCCAAGCGCTTTGTGAATGCGGGGGTCATGACGGGCCGCTTCGACAGCCATGCCGATGAGGCATGTTCCAAAGCCCATGGTGTGGGCTGCCAGCAGTATGTTCTGGGACGCCAGCAGGGCGTCTTCGGCCGGGCAGGATGCGCCGCGTTTCGACCCGATCGCGATGGCCGCCGGTGCCCCGTGGAAGAGCATGTCCCGCTTTCCTGCCCTGAATTCGGCGATGCCAAGCGCGACCTGGGCCGCATATTCGCGGTGGTATTCACGCAACTGGCCTGAAAAAAGCCTGAGCACGGGGTTTGCGGCCATCCGGTTCAGTTTTTCGAAAAATTCCAGGGTCAGGCGCCCGACTTCGACCAGATGTTCCCGCGCAGGCAGGATCGACCACGTCCAGAGCTGGCAGTTGGTGCCCGAAGGGGCAAGGCAGCCGATCCTGACAAGGTCCTGCAGGGTTTCGATCGGAACCGGCTTGTCCCGGTAGTTGCGCGTGGATCGTCTTGACGCCATCAGCCTGGCCAGGTCGGCCGTGCCCCCGGACCCGTACTTCAGCCATTCGCGGTCAAGTTTGAAGCCGTGAAACTGCTGCATCGCGGGGTCGAGCCCGGCCACCCTGGCGGCGCCCGTGGGACAGATGGCCTCGCAGTGTCCGCAGTTCAGAGACCTCCTGCCGGTGACCGTGGCCCGGCCGTCGATCAGGGTGATCGTGTCCTGCGGGCAGACCTTGACGCAGGCGCCGCATCCGATGCACAGGTCGCGGTCGATCGTGGTGGTTACGTTTGTGTTCATCATCCGGGCCTCCGTCCGACAGGATTTTGACGGCGACCTTTCCGTGCGTCGTCAGTCAATCGTGACCGTCGGTTCGTCAGGGTTCGACGTCACCACGTCCAGCACGTCATCGACAGGCACGGCGGCCTTTTTCGGCTTGTGCGTGTATGACAGGCCGATGGTGAATACGTCGATGGAGCTTTCGTAGTGACCATTGTTCACGACGTAACCGCCGCGCATTACCGTTCCCGGTTCGCCGTCGACCAGGGTCATATCCATTATCTGCTGGCTGATGCCGCCGTTCGTCACGTCGCGCGACATCTGGAATATGTGGTTGTATGAAAAACCGATTTCAAACCCGTAGATGTTCGTGGACGCGCCGACCGCGACGCCGAAACGTTCCCAGGACGGAAGATCCATGTTGGTCCAGGCGTAAGGCTGCGCTGCCGATTCCCACCAGGTGCCCAGCCGGACCGTTAACCACGGGTCGATCGCGTTCCACTGTCCGCCAAGACGGACGCTGTGGGTGTCGACGTTGTTGCGGGGGATGATCACGTCCATGGCGGACATCTTCGCGCCGGCCACTTCCGTATCTTCCAGCAGGCTCATCGTGAACTTGTCCATCGCCGCCCAGTTTTCCCAGACGTAGTCCACTTCGATGTCGAACACTTCGCGGCCTTCCCATTCGTAGGCGTACCTGATGCCGGTCTGGATGTGGCACGGGAATGTGAAATTGAGCCGGCCAGGTATCTTTTCAGATACGTTGGCGTAAACCGACTGGTCGTTGCCGCTGACCGTGATGTCGCCGGTCGCGTTGACTTCGTAAGGCACGACGCGGGCGTTGAAGCCGATTTCGAACTTCTTCATGCCCTTGAACATCTGCAGCGGACGGACCCAGAAGCCGGCCAGCATCGAGAACGAGCCCCAGTCGGACACGTTGACGTCCGTGATGATGTCGTTGGAGTTGTTCACCGGGGTATTCTGGTTACTGTACGAAGCCGGTCCCATGATGGCCATCTGGTATTTCAGGTAGGGCACCATGATGTACTGGAAGGTAACGCCCAGGCCGAACCATTCCTTGTATTTCCAGGCCACCGACAAGTCCACGTACATGAGGAGCGTGTCCATCTTGCTGAACATGTACTTGTTGCCCGCGTCGAACGCGTTCGGCATCACGACCGTGCCGACCGCCGACGGGCCGTGGAAGCCGATACCGAAGCCCCAGTCTTCAAGACCGAAGTCGCTGACAAGGAAAAGCGAAGCGCCGAACGGGAACAGCTTGTTTGAGTTTTCGACGGTGTCGAAGCTGTGCGGGTATCCCCTTTCGGCCTGTGTCGCCGCGTCGTAGAAGTCGCCGTAAATGACCGCGCCCGTTTCGGGATCCCTGGAAACCCTCTGAAGGCTGGCGTCGGCACGCTTGAACGACATGTCCATGTATGACATGTTCAGGTTGATGTACGCCTGGGTGCCGTTGAACAGCGCCAGGCGGGAAGGGTTCCAGTACACGGCCGACGCGTCGTCCGCGGCCACGGTGAACGCGCCGCCGCGACCGACCGCGTGAAGACCCTGAGGGCCGTATTCGAATCCTGCCGCGAACGCCCCGAATGGGACAGCAAGCGCCGCCACGGCCGCCAGCGCGGAAATCGTCTTGAGCATCCTTGAATTCATTGATGCACCACGCATATCAGGGTTGTTAAACTGTGACCATTTTCACCGCCGCCGGCGAAAGTAACAGCCCGTGCCCGTCAGGTCAAGATTCAACATACCGTTGAAACAGGGGATTTTTGACGGATTTACGGCAAAACGGATTGTTGCCGCCGCGGGCAGGAAAGGTATAATCCCGGCATCACTTTGTGAGGTGACCAGTGAACGTTTTGCGCATCTTCATCGCCGCCGGCTGCATCGCGGCATTCGCCCTTGCCTGTAACGACAACGAACCGTCCGACGACAACGGTAACCAGCCCGACGTCCAGGAGCAGGACACCCAGACTCCCGATGTCCAGCCCGACGAAGGCCAGCCGGAAGACACGACAACGTCCAACGGCTGCCTGTCCTGCCTCGCGGCCGGTCAGACGTACCTTTTCAGGAAGCTTGACGTCACGGAACCGTCGACCCCGATGGAACTGCCCAACCTGCTCAACGGCATCTGGGCGCCGGACATCGTTGATTACCGCCTGAACATCATGATGCGCGTGGAAGAAGTCACAGCGCAGGAAGACGGCGGCGTCCTGGTCAAGGCGACGGCCGGTTCCGCGTGGCACAACCTTCCGTTCGACGACATCGTCGGCATCGAACACGGCCTGGTGCCGGATTCGTTCTTCTTCAACGTGATGGAATACACGTCTACGGTCTACCTGGATGTCGACGCCCAGTGCAATTTTGAAACGGTCAACAGCCCGGTCGACGGGTCGGTCCCGTACCTGAACTTCCGTCCCGGTCCGGTTGACAGGTGGCTGATCTGCTCCGGTGGAAACGAGGCCCTGGATCTTCCCAAGAACACCGTTCCGATCCGCATGCTGCACGCGGCCGGCCGTTTCAACGATACATGCACGGGCATGACGGACGGGGAACTGGCCGGATGCATCAGCAAGGACGCCGCCTGCGAAATCTGCGACTTCCTGACGGCCCCGGATTACAGCCTGTGGGACAGCGTCGCGCCCGATCCGTCGGTCACGCCGGTCGTGTGCGAGGCGTCTTACTGCGAACACCACTGCGGCGGCATGCCCTGGACCAATTTCGGCGGCGTCGTCGTCGGGTTCGGCGTCCCGCTGAACTGCGACATGAATGGTGACTCCGTGAATGAAGGTTTCGCCCTGAAGGGCTCCTTCTTCACCGAAACCGTGGCTTACGCCGATCCCGAATAGTTCCCGTCACAATCGTCACCATCCTGTCATACCCGGTTATAATGTGGTGCATCCGTCTTTAATCCGGGGGCATTCCAGTGAATCGAATCACTGTTTCCGTCCTGTTTTTCGTGTCCGTCGCCGGGGTGTCAGGGCATGTCGCGCGGGCGCAGACCCTGCAGACCGAAATGGTCCAGGTGGACGCCGACACCGCGCTGGCCACGGACGTCTGGCTGCCGGCCGGTGAAATGCCTGATGAAGGCTGGCCGGTTATCCTGCGCCGGACGCCTTACGGCCGCGTGATGGCGGAAGGCGACGTTTCGGGATTTTCCGCGCTCGGATACGTTTACGTGTCCCAGGATGTGCGCGGGCGTGGGGCCAGCGAGGGCGACTTCCTGCCGTTTTTGACCGACGCGGCCGACGGCAGGGCCGCCATCGAATGGGCCGCGTCCCAGCCATGGTCGAACGGCAGGGTCTGCACGTGGGGCGGCTCGGCCGAGGGGGTCGTCCAACTCATGGCCGCCGGGGAAGGGCCCACGGGGCTCGTCGGCATGATACCGCTGGTGGCGACCGACGACGTTTACGAAGGAATGATGGGCGGCGGAGTCTGGCGGAAGGAACTGACAACGGCCTGGCTTCACGGTCTTGACGCACCGGCCGTGTTTGCCGAGTGGCGTGAAAACGAAGGCGCCGGCCCGTACTGGGATCGCGGCCGCCTGACGCCGGAGGAGCGCGCCCGCATCGACTTCCCGATACTCATCATCGGCGGTTTCTTTGACATCTTCGCCCACAGCCAGCTTCGGATGCACGGCGACTTCCAGGACCAGGTGGCGCCGGGCGCGCGCCGCGACCAGTACATCATCATGGGTCCGTGGACGCACGGCGGACTGATGTTTGACGAAGACAAGCCGGTAATGGAGGGGGAGGTCGAATACATCCGCGGTGCGGCTTACGACATGATCTGGTTCGACCTGATAGATTTCCTGGAATTCACGCTCAAGGGTGGGGAACGTCCTGTCTGGGCGCCGGTGCGCTATTTCAGGACCAGGCTGTCCGGTGACGGTTTTCATGCGGACGGGTCATGGCGTGCGGCCGATCGATGGCCGCCCGTCGGGCAGGAATGGGAATTAACGCCCGGCGCCGACGGCGCCCTGACGCGTGGGTCGGCACCGCAGGAACCGTCCTGGGTCGAAATCCCGGTTGACCCGAACAACCCGGTGCCTTCGGAAGGCGGCGGCAACCTGACGACCCCGGCCGGCATTTTCGACCAGTCCGAAATCGATTCCAGGCCGGACGTTGCGTATTTCCAGACCGAACCGGCCGCGGTCGACACGGTGATCGAGGGCGACGTCGTCGCAAGACTGCGCGTGGTGTTTTCCGGCACCGACGGCGACGTGGTGGTGCGCCTCAGCCAGGTGACGCCCTCCGGTTCGGTCATGCTGCTTGCAGATGGCGCGATCCGGGCACGTTTCATCATGGATCCGGTGGTTGCCACGGCTGTTGTGCCCGGGCAGGCCTACGACATCAGGGTGCGGCTTTCGCCGGTCGCCATCGAACTGCCCGCAGGTCACTCCATCAGGATGTCGATCGCCGGGACCAGTTCCCCGCGTTACGAACCGAACCCGGGCGAACTTGTGGCCCTGTCGGATTCAGACCGGGCGTCGATCGCCGGAAACCTGAAGGTGATGACCGGTGTCGGCGGCCTGACTGTCAACGTCGTGCAGGGCGAACCGTGGCCGGACGTGTCCGAACCGGTCGATGGCGTGGGAGATGTCCAGGTTGCGGAAGAACCGGCGCTCGATGTCGTTGTGGTGCCGGAAGAGGCGGCCCCAGATGTCGTCGTCAGGCCTGAAGACGCCGGAGATGCTGTCCAGGTCGCTGACACGTCCGCCTGCGAATCCGGCGAACCGGGTGAACCATGCGAATGCCCCGACCCCGGATGCTCTTCCGGTCACCCCGGGTCGCCGACCGTATTTTTCATGCTTGCCGCGGTTTCGGTTCTTCTGGCAGGCTGGCGTCGCGGTCGCGGTACTGGCCGAAAAATGCCATGAAATAAATGACCGGGATGACGTAAAGGGTCAGGATCGTCGACAGCGCAAGGCCCGCGACCATTGCCCATGCCAGCCCCTCCCACAGCGGACCGCCGAACAGCCCCAGCGGAATCAGGCCGCCGATGGTCGTGCCCGCCGTCAGGACAATCGGCCTGAACCTTCCGATTCCTGCCGCAACGATCGAGTCGTCCAGCCTGTTTCCCGCCTTCAGCGACTGATCGACGAATTCGACCCAAACGACGGCGTTCTTGATGACCATGCCGGCCAGCGACACGATGCCTAAGAATTCCATGAAACCGATGCTGTACCCGCTGATGTAAAGACCGACCACGGCACCGATGATGGCCAGCGGCACGCTCGACATGATCACCAGGGCCTTCTTTACTGACTTGAACTGGATCGTCAGCATGAACATCAGGGCCAGTATGATGATGACGAAGATGACGATGAGCTGGTTGAAAGCAAGCGTGCGTTCCTTTTCCTCGCCTTCGGAAAGGATCTTGTATCCCGCCGGGATCTTCAGTGCGCCGATTTTCGGCCATGCGTCCTTCATGACGTCGGATGCCAGGCGCCCGCTGACGTCGGCCAGGACGGTCACGACCCTGTGGTTATCTCGCCGGTGAATAACGCCCGGCGCCCATGTCGGCTCAATCCTGGCGATCGCGGAAAGCGGTACCTTGGCGCCGGTGGCCATCGACGGGACCCGCAGTTCGTCAAGGGTGCGGTTGTCGCGTCGTGCGGCCTCGTCCGACCGGAGCACAACGGGGATTTTCTTTTCTTCCGACCTGACCTCGGTCACCGGCAGGCCTTCCTGGGCGGTAAGCAGCGCCAGCGCGACTTCCGTGTTCGATATCCCGGCCATCAGGGCGGCTTCTGAATCCACCTTGACGGAAAGGCTCTGTATTTCCTGTCCGAGGTCGTCGCGGATCATGTCGGAACCGGGCGTCGCCTTCAGGATTTCCTGGACCTGCTGGCTGATGGTCCGCATCACGTCGATGTCGGGCCCCTCGATCTTGATGGCGATCGGCGCCTCGACCGGGATTGCCAGCATCAGGTTCTGCGGGGTTACGCGCGCACCCGGAATCGTCGCCCTGAATTCGTCGCGAAGCCGGTCGACAAGGGCCCTGGTCACTGCCTTGTCCCTGGTCGTGACCATGAATCTGGCGTAGTTGGGGGCGTTGAATTCGGGCATGACGGCGATCTGGAAACGCGGCCCGCCCTCGCCGATATACGCCGCGTAATTGACCACGTCCGGTTCTGCGGCAAGTCTTTGTTCAACGATCCTGACGATTTCTTCGGTTTTTTCGACCCCGGCCCCCGCGGGAAGCCGGACGTCGATCGTCAACTGATCCCTGTCCCAGGTCGGGAAGAACGAAATCCCCACGATCGGGATCATCAGGATCGATCCGACCAGCGCCAGCAGCGTCACCCCCACCACCACATACCTGAAGCGTATGCCGCCGCGCATCAGCCCGTTATATAACCGGGCCACCGGGCGGTTCCGGCGGGTTTCGTGATCAACTTTCTTAACCCTTACGAATTTCGCCGCGAGTATCGGGATGACGGTTATCGCGATCAGGTACGAAAACAGCATCGAAACCGTGATGATCCAGGGCAGCGACCGTGTGTACGAACCGATTTCTTCCTTCAGCATCAGCAGCGGCAGGAAGGCGATGCAAGTCGCCAGCGTCCCGGTCAGGGCCGGGATCATCAGTTCCCTGGTGCCGTTGACGGCGGCCTCTTCGGGCGGTTCGCCACGTTCCATCCGGACATGGATGTTGTCGATAATGATGATCGAGTTGTCGACCAGCATGCCGAGCGCCACGATGAAGGAAGCGATGCTGACCATTTCCAGATCGATCTTCAAGGACGGCATCAGCGCGATGGTCGCCATGATCGCCAATGGAAGGCTGACCGCGACGATAAGCGTCGACCTGATCCCCATCAGAATCAGCATCACCAGGATGACGATCACCAGCCCCTCGAACAGGTTTTCCATGAACAGGCCGACAAACGCGTCGACTTCGCGCGGCTGGTCGTGGACAAGCGTCAACTTGATGTTGTCCGGCAGGTGTTTTTCGAATTCCGTGACCACCTTCTGGACTTCCCGCCCCATGGCGACGACGTTGTTCCCGTTCTTCATCTTCACGTCGACGCCGACCGCGGGCATCCCCATCGTCCGCATCTTTGAGGCGGCTGGTTCGCGGTAGGCGCGGCGCACCGAAAACACGTCCTTGACCTTCAGTGGCGCCCCGGTTTCGCGTGACACGTCGATGACGGCGTTTTCGATCTGCTCGACGGCCTGGAAGGCGCCGGAGGTGTCCAGACGCAGATCCTGATCGTGGCTGCGTACGTAACCTGCCGGAATATTGACGTTTATGGCGTCCAGGATCTTTGATGCCATCAGCGGCGAGAAGTTGTAAAGGGCGAAGCTTTCCATCGGTCCTTCGATGTAGATGACTTCTTCCTGTTCGCCAAGGAAGCTCACCTTGCTGACCGATTCGACGGAACTGATTTCCCGTTTCAACCTGTCGGCCCACTCGCGCAGTTCCGCCGGCGGCGCGGTGTCGGAACTTAGCGAGTACACCATTGACGTGATGTCGCCCAGGTCGTCGAACACATACGGGCCCATGATTCCCGCCGGCAGGTTCGGGCGGGCCTCGTTTACCAGGTTGCGCAGGCGCTGCCACTCGACCTGTTCGTCGGCGTCGTAGTTGATGTTGATGAATATAAGCGAAAGGTTTTCGCGTGTTATGGATGACATGGTCTTGATCGTGCCAAGCTTTTCGATCTGGTCTTCCAGCTTGGTCGTGACCAGGCGTTCAATGTCTTCGGCGCCTTTTCCGGGCCAGATCGCGTACACCAGCGCATACGAGATTTTGACTTCGGGGTCTTCCCGCCTGCTGATCGAGTTGTATGTCCAGATACCCCAGGCCATCATCGCGACGACCAGCATCCAGACAATCACCCGGTTTTTTATGGAAAACCTGGGAATGTTCATAGCACGGTCACCTTTTCACCCGGGGATACGAACGCCAGGCCTTCAACGATCACCTTTTCGCCACCCTTAAGTCCCCCCGTGATGTGCACCTGCTGGCCGAACATGTCACCCAGGGCAACCTGGCGCTCGACAACCGTGTTGTCGGGGCCGACCACGTAGACGATGTGGTTGTGCGTGGAACTGCGCTTGACGGCGCGCAGCGGCAGGAAAAAGCCTTCCGCCTGCCGGACTTCAACTTCCACCCTGGCCAGCATCCCCGGCCGGATGGCGCCTTCCGGGTTGTCGATTTCAAGCGTCACTTCGAAAAGCCTGGTGGTCAGGTCCGGCACGAGGGCGACGTTGAACACCCTGGCGTCGATCTTTTCCGACAACCCGTCAATCGCGACCGCGATGATGGATCCGCTGGTGAAAAGATCGATTTCTTTCTGGGTGACGCCGAACTTCACTTTTATTTTCGAAAGGTTAAGTACGATGACCGCCGGCATCCCCGGGCCGATGACCTGGCCGACGGAGGTGCCCCTGTTCATCACGACACCGTCAATCGGCGCCTTAAGGCGCGTGTAAGCGACCTGCCTTTCGGCCTGCTTCTTCTGGGTGACGGCCGCCTTGTACATACCTTCGACTTCGTCGAGCCTTGCCCTGGGCAGAGCGTCCTGTTCAATCAGGCCGACCACGCGTTCGTAGTTCGGCTTGATCGCGTCGACCTGTGCCTCCGTCAGTTTTTCGACCAGTGCGTAATCGTCCGGGTCGATCGTCGCAAGCAGTTCGCCCTTGCGGACGTGATCGCCTTCCTTTACGGGGATTGAAGTCACGCGGCCCCCGATCAGGAAGCCCACGCCGGCGGCCTCCCAGGGATGCGTGTATCCCGAAAAGCGCTTAGTGGTTTTTTCGAGCCCGGCCGCCACGGTCAGGACCTTGACCGGAAGCGGCGGAAGAACTGCCGGCACGTCCGAGCGGTTTGAACACCCCGCCAGGGCCTGGATGCCGAGCGCGATGGTGACGGCCGGAAGAATCAAGCAGGTACGCCGGTATGTCTTGTTGTTCATGCTGTGTCGCAGTTGCCTTCGGGAGGCTTCCGGCCGTGCCGGGAGAGCTCTCGAGGTCATTAAAGAATCCCGGCGATTATAACCGAAAATCGGTTGGCATGTGGTCATCTGAGATGATGTGTGGTGCCCTGCCGGCAGCTGCGTCGGCCGGGGATTTTCATGACGCGATCCGTGACGCGTCACGTTATCGGCCCGCGTCAACAAATACGCGTAATTCTTTTGTTTATTGACACTGATCGAACCTGTTCGTATCCTTCCGCGTAACCCTTGGGGATCCCAAAAATGACTCAGTTCGCGCGTATCGGCTCGGTATTGACCTTCGCGGTCTGTTTGACGGCCTTTGCCGCCTGCAGCGACCCTAACCAGAATCCGGACAACGGGTTCATCATCCCCGACAACGGGATCATCCAGTACGACGCCAACGTCGGGGACACCGTCGTCGGCACCGATATTCCGCGCGACCTTGTCGGCGTGGACACGATCGGGATGGATCTCGCGACTCCGGAAGACACGATTACACACCTCGACTCGGTCATGCCTTACGACCTGAACCACGGTGATGGCGGGTACAGCGATCTTTCTTCGTATGACATCCAGCAGCAGGACACGACGTGGTACGACCTGGGGCCCAAGGATGATGGTCCGGTGCCCGACTACGGCCAGTGCGGTAATCCCGGTTCCTGCCAGCCCTGCGGTTACGGCTCGATCACGGGCATGACCTGCGCCCCGAACATGACGGAAGTCACCGCCATGCCATACGTTCACGTCTGGGTTGAAACGGTCGACTGCGACGGTAACCCGATCAAGATCGAAGACTACTCGGACTACGCCGGCTACTACCGCCTGGACAACATCCCATGCGGAACACAGACGGTTTACATGGAAAAGGGCAATTTCCAGGGCAACTACACCCGCTGGGTCGACAAGTGCGTGGTCAACGACTTCACGTCCAGCGACCTGTGCTTCCCCGGTCAGCCGGCCCGCATCGCGGTCGTCACCGGAAAGTGGGACCAGATTCAGTTGCTGCTGATTAAGCTGTGGTTCAAGCATCACCAGTTCGACGGGATGACCGAAGACGGGCAGACCCCCTCTTCCGCGGGTTCCAACCTGCTGCGCGGCAAGGAAGCGAAGACCAACACCGGCAAGGGTCCGTACACGCTGGTCGACGATTACGACATCCTGTTTCTGAACTGTGGCAACGCCCCCGATCTCATCATGAATTCATACGGTTCCGAGGTCATTGCAACCCTGCGCGCCTTCGTTCAGAAGGGCGGGTCGATTTACGCGTCCGATTACGCTCTGACGTACCTTTACATGGCGTTCCCGGAAATCATCGGCAACCTGTCGTTCCCGCGCGACTTCGCCGGCAGCGCCACTCCCACGCCGCGTGAAGTAATGGGCGAACTGGTCGATGAAGACCTCGCCGCATACATGGGCAGTACCACGGCCAGGATTGATTACCGCCTTGGACCGCTTACGTCGATCGTCGGGACCCCGAAACCGGAAGTCCGCGTCCACGTCAGGGGGCCGAATTCGTCGCACGGCAGCGCCGTCGAACCGTTCTTCATTTCGTTTGAACCGTTCGGCGAATCGGGCGGCCGCGTCGTTTTCACCAACTTCCACAACGACGAACAACTCACCACCGGCGACATGACCGAAGTCCTCCAGTACGTCGTCTTCCTGATGTAGTCCAGTCCGTTCAAATCAAATCAACGGTTGAGCTTCAGCTTTTAATTTCAGATGGTTGGGTGTGTTTCGCGGCTGCTTTTACGGGGCAAAAAAAAGGCGACCCGAAGGTCGCCGAAAAGCGCCATTTGTTTTGGCGCGGTGGGTGAGCCCAGTAGGAATCGAACCTACAACCTCCGGATTAAGAGACCGTTGGCTAAACAAATAAGTCATTGAATTTGCGAGATAAAATTTCGGGATTGACAGTGCTGCACTGTGGTTGCACAATTACGGGTGTTGGTGCTTGTTCTGGCTGGGGAGAATTTATCATGGCGACGACGGCAAAAAAGCGGACTGGGATAATGAAACGCGGGGATAAATGGGTTGTCCGGATGCGCATCCATGGCAGGGATGTCTGGGAATCCTATTCGTCCAAAGAAACCGCAATGACTCGAAGGGCTCAATTGGAACTGGACGCGGATCGTGAAAAGGCCCACCTTCCCAAAAGAAGCCTTTCCACCTTCGAGGAGTACGCGCCGAAGTATCTTGACTGGTTCAAGCTTCACAACAAATCCTGGAAGCGGCATGAATTGAGCCTGGCCTCTTTGGGGAAGTTCTTCGGAAAGGATCGGTTGTCTGATATTACGAAGGCCAGCGTTGAGGAATACGTTAAGTGGCGACTCAAGCAGGAAAAGCGTTCCAGCGTTGTGTCTCGTCGCTCTGTTGAAGAGAAACAGAAGAATAAGGGGCTCGCTCGTGACCTTGAAGTTCCGCTTCCTGTGACTGTCTCCAAAGCAACTGTTAACCGAGAGGTGTCGTGTCTTAGCGCACTTCTAAGCTACGCGGCCAGAAACCATGAAATCGATTTCAATCCGATTCAAGGAATGGAGAAGCTCAAGGAGCCGCGACATCGTAAGGTAAGGCTTGATCTGGTATCCGAGGCGCGCCTGGTTGAGGAAATGCCAAAATGGTTGCAGCCAGTGTACTGGATGGCTGTATTGACGGCATGCCGGTTGGGTGAGTTGACACATCTTCGCTGGAGGGATGTTGACTTCGATACTCGCATGTTCTCGATCACGGACAGTAAGACCGCCGACGGTGTCCGTGACATTCAGATTCATCATTACCTGATCGAAATATTGCAACCCAAGCAAGGTGATCCGGCTGGCTTCGTAATTGACGACCTGGTTGGTGACCTCGTTCCTGCGAAAGGCAAACGAAAGGTCGGCGAATCCGATGAACCACTGATTCGCTCGCAGTCCATATCACACGCATTCAAGAGGGCCGCAAGGCGGATTGGACGAGGGGATTTAAGGTGGCATGATACCCGTCATATCGCGGCAACACGGATGATGGGGCTTGGGTTGATAGAGATCGAGCTTGCCGAAATCCTTGGGCACTCGTCCACACAGATGGTGAAGGTCTACGCTCAGCCCGACGCCGGTCGGATGGGGGGCATCATCAACAGGCTTCCCTCCCCCATAAGCGACCCTGAGATCCCGATTGAACGTGTCTCCGAAGTCCATGAATTTGTGAATTAATTCGAATAGCCACTACATGTTGGGGTTTAAACTTGATCCCAGTACGATATTTGGATACAAATGTATTGCGAACGGGGTGATTCGGTCTTCGTTCGCGTAAATGCAATAATTAATGACAAGGATATTCACGGAAATTGCCACGGACATTCACGGAAATTGCCACGGACATTCACGGAAATTGCCACGGACATTCACGGACATTCACGGACATTGTCAAGAATTTTTAGGTAGCGGCATCAACTAGCTTCGGTTTGACTGACGGGTGGTCCGTTCAAGCGAGACGTATCGGGCTCGCCGATGATATCAGTCCATCAAGCCGATTTGTTTCGCTGCGTACTGCATACCAATGCGACGTGGCATGGATTAAGTCTAGGCAACTAATATTCCAAATGTTGCAGGACTATTTTGATGGAGAGTAACCATGAAGGAACCAATAGATACAACGAAGCTTCTGACCGTGAAGGAGGCTGCGGCGCGTCTACGCTGCTCGTCGGATTTCGTAAGGAATCTTGCCCTTCGTCGAGAAATTGAGGCGCTTAAGGTCAGCGGGAAGCGAGGGCGTCAAGGTGGAAGATACCTGATTCCCGAAGCAGCTTGTAGGGAATGGCTTGAACGTAAGCTCCGCGAAGGGGCGAGGTAAATGAAACGGGCGGATCGTATTTCAACACGGTCACTTCCCAGGAGCAATATCATGTATCCAAGAATGCCCAAAGGTGTCGAGCGTAAGCTCGCCGAGCTATCGGATGCTGCCCGCAGGCAGCCCAAGCAAAGGTTCTCCAGGCTTTGTCGGTTGATGGGGACCCCTGAAATTCTGATGTACGCACGCAACATCGTTGTCTGGCACGCCCGGCGATCACAAAGGAGAACAGTGCGGGGGCCACGATTCCAGGCCGAGTTGACGGAAGCAAAAACGTCCCGATGGATTCAGCGGCTCTCAGTTCAAGTGCAATCGGGACTTTTCAAGTTCGGGCCAGTCTATCCGGTCAGTATCCTCAAACCTTCGGGAGGGCTTCGTGAACTTGGCGTTCCATCAATACAGGACCGTGTTGTAAGCACCGCGATGTCTCTGGTTCTGGACGCGATTCTTGACCACACTTTCCTTCCTGATACTCATGGATTCAGGCCGGGACGTTGTTCCAGCACAGCGTTCACTGCCATCGAGGGGTACATTTCATCAGGGTATTTGTTTGCGATCCCGCTTGATATCAGGAAGTGCTTCAACAATATCCACCACAGCCGGATGCTTGCCCTGCTTTCGAGGCATGTATCCGACAAGGACTTCCTGCAACTGGTACGTTCGGTTCTGCGTTCACCGGTGAGAAGGGGAAGGAACCTGGAAGAGCACCACGTTGGAGCTCACCAGGGACACGCGGTGTCGCCGATACTCATGAATCTTTATCTGACACCTTTTGATCGAGCCTTTCGGGCGCACGTGGATGCGGGGGACTTCAAAGGCCGCTGCATTCGCTACGCTGACGATATCCTGATTCTTTGTCCCGAGCTTGCCGACGCAAAGAAGGCACTCACGTGGGCAAAGACGTACATGGAGAAAGAGCTGGCGCTTGACCTCCATGAACCAGACGGTGGCATCACAGACCTACGGGACTCCACGCTCGGAAACGCGGGCATGGAAGCCGTGGACCCTCGGGAATGCGAGTTCCTGGGGCTCACAGTAGGCGTCGGGGAGCATGGAACCGCTGTTTGGGGTATCCCAACTGAGAAGATGAACGACATCATCGATCAGTTTCGAGAGGAGGTGACTCGGCCCATGGAAAAGGTGACCGCAAAGAGGAGGCTCCGTTCGCCCAGGGAAATCGCCGACCGGTTTGTTCGCGAACATCGTGAATATTATCGTCCGGTGTCCCCGGAGACCTTGGAGCGCCTCGACCGGCAGATCCGGGTTGAGTTCACCAGACTGCTGCCTGACCTCGCGGCGAAGTCGATTGCTTCGTTCGCAGCACCGGCGCCGACACGACCACGTGGTCGCACTCGGGGCCGGGCCAAGACGGAGGCAACCGATTCACGTCGGGAAGTGTATGGGCAACAGTCATCAGAAAAACACGACCTTGGGGGAATCAACCTGAAGAGGATGGAGGCTGCATCCGAACAGAGTTGATCCCCAAGGCTAGACGTGGGCTTGGTGCCTTGCCTTGATTTCCTGAAACGGGATCTCTTGGAACCGGAGAGACGCTCCCCACCCCGGACTGGCCCCAGCCCCGTCGCTCGTGTTTTCCACTCCTGATTGATCCCACCTAAGTGATTTGTGCCTCGTTCGACGAAATATCTTGCTGTTAACTCTCGCTTACCTGACCGACCGGGGCTGCCATTAACTGACACGCCGAAGTGACACGTTCACGACGAAAGGCTCCACTGAACACTAGGTGTCGGACGGCACGGGCACGGTTCTCAGAACTCGGAATTGGGCTCTGGGACTATTTATGTCAACCTGCCAATTGGCGTTGGCTAAAGGACTTTTCAGCAACCGGATCGGTGAACAGATCCAGCCCCGGAAAGATATCCGTGGTCACGACTCCTGGAATCATCAAAAAGCCGAACACCGTGTTGCCAGAAGGCTGCACGGACGCGGGCCAAGCCGTCCTCGATGTCGATGGGATGTCCTAATGTGACTAGTTCCATGCATCTTTGATTCTGGCAAAAACCAGGCTTAGTTCTCTAGCCTCGAAGTGTCTTACACTATAAGAAAGTTCAAGAAAATCAGTATGTAATCCAAAGTGACTGGCCAAAAGCGGCTTTTTTGTGTTTTTCAAGAAATTCGTCGCGAAACATCAACAAATTGTAGACCTAAATCGTAAATACCCGGCCGACTCAGAATATGCTCTTCATCAGGTCACTTCTGCGCGTTAACTTTCCCAGATATTTCGGGGAAGATGCGTTGATTAGAGGGCTAATGGGGTAGTAGACTGGTGCGGATTCTTGCCACAACTGTTTATGACTGCGTCGTCATGAATGGGGTATTCATCAGCATTTTCCAGGTGAAGAGGCAAGGTCGAGGTCTCGCGGAGGATAAGCCAGAGGCATGACCACCCCCTACCATGCAAAATACTGGGCCTACTCACTCACCGCGCAGGGCGCCCCTGACTCGGTCGAGCGCCTTTCCAGGGCCATTTCCAACGCCCGCGTGGACCTGAACCCACACCAGGTCGATGCCGCCCTGTTCGCGCTTCAGTCGCCTCTCTCAAAGGGTGTGGTGCTGGCCGATGAGGTTGGGCTCGGTAAGACGATAGAGGCCGCCCTGGTCATCTCGCAGCGATGGGCCGAACGGCGGAGGAACATTCTCGTCGTTGTACCGGCGTCGCTGCGGACGCAGTGGCAGCAGGAACTCTGGGACAAGTTCTTCCTGCCGTCGGTCGTACTTGAGCGCAGGACCTTTGACCGCCTCCAGGCCGAGGGACGCCCCAACCCATTCGACCTTGGTGACCAGGTTGTTATCTGCTCGTATTACTTCGCAGCAAAGAACGGGGACATGATCGCTGCGGTTCCGTGGGACCTTGCGGTCATTGATGAAGCCCACCGGCTTCGCAACATCTATAAGAAGGGTAACAAAACCGCGAAAACCCTGGCTGACGGGCTGGCCAACGCCCCAAAGCTGCTGCTCACGGCCACCCCACTCCAGAACTCACTTATGGAGCTCTACGGGCTGGCCAGCGTCATCGATCCCCATATCTTCGGGGACCCCATCTCGTTCCGCGAGCAATTCGTCCGAGAGGCAGATGAAGGCATAAGAAACAGGCTCCTTAAGCAGCGCCTGGCCGAGGTGTGCCAGCGTACCCTCAGAAAGCAGGTGCTGGAATACGTGCGCTTCACCGAGCGCATCCCCATGACGCAGGAGTTCTACCCCGGTGACGATGAGCAACAGCTCTACGACCGGGTCTCCGAGTACCTTCGTCGGGACACAATGTACGGTCTTCCTGTTGGGCAGCGCACCCTGATGACGATGGTGTTGCGCAAGCTGCTGGCTTCCTCTTCCTTCGCCATTGGGGGCACCCTCCAGGCCCTGCTGCAACGTCTGCGCGCCATTCAGGCGAAGATGGCCAACGATGCGGCCTCCATGCAGGCTCTTCACGCCGGGTTTGAGGAGGACTTCGAGATCGTCAATGAGGTGGAAGACGACTGGGAAGCCGAGGGCAGCGAGGCAGAAGGTGATGACACCATTGACCCGGTGCTTCTCGCGGAAGAAGTCGCCTATGTCGAGGAGTGTGTCGATCTTGCCAGGCGCATTCAGACAAACGCGAAGGGTGAAGCCCTTCTTCGGGCGATTGGTCGTGCCCTGGACCAGGCGGAGGCCATTGGCGCGGCTCGCAAGGCCGTTGTGTTCACCGAGTCCAGGCGCACGCAAGAATACCTTTACCGGCTGCTGAGTGCGAACGGTTACGAGGGTCAGGTAGTTACGATCAACGGCAGCAACAAGGACGAGGGCGCGAGCCAGATCTACGCTCGGTGGCATAGTCAGCATCGGGACGATGGGATGGCCACCGGCTTGCGTGCCGTGGACATGCGGACGGCGCTTGTCGATGCGTTCAAGGGGGACGCTACCATACTGCTGGCGACCGAGGCCGCCGCCGAGGGTGTCAACCTTCAGTTCGCCTCCCTGGTCTTCAACTTCGATCTGCCCTGGAATCCGCAGCGGATCGAGCAGCGCATTGGCCGGTGCCATCGCTATGGCCAGACCCACGATGTTGTCGTCGTGAACTTCGTCAACGAGCGAAATGCCGCCGACAAAAGGGTTCTCAGCCTGCTTTCAGAGAAGTTCCGACTCTTTGAGGGGGTGTTCGGGGCCTCAGATGAGATTCTGGGGATAATTGAGTCCGGCGTGGACATCGAACGCCGAATCGTCAACATCTACCAGACCTGCCGAACCGCCGAGGAGATCGCTGCCGCCTTTGACCAGTTGCGTGCCGAACTGGATGAGCAGATTTCCGCCCAGATGGCCGACACTCGGCAACGGCTTCTGGACAACTTCGACGAGGACGTACAGGCCCGCCTGAGGGTCAACCGCGACAAGGCTCAGGCGTCCCTCGACGAGCGCGGGCAGTTACTGCTGAACCTGACGCGTCACGAGCTGGACGGCGACGCCACCTTCGACCCGGACGCTCCGCGTTTTCAATACAGGGGCACCATCGCGCAGCCCGGCTGGTACACACTTGACTGGCGTGCTGCCGAAGCCGAGGGAATGACTTTCTACCGCTTGGATCACCCGCTTGGCACTCACGTTGTCAATCGGGCGTGCCGGCGGCCACTCGTGCCCCGCCACCTTGTTTTCGACTACAGCGGCTACGGGACAACGCTGGCAGTGCTGGAGCCCCACAGGGGAAAGAGCGGCTGGCTAACCTGTGGCCTGCTTACAGTCCGATCAGTTGACGATGAGCAGTACGTGCTTTTGGCTGCCCGGACAGATACGGGAGAGGCCCTCGATCAGGAATGGTGTCGAAGGCTTCTGCGAGTGACCGCCGAGGTCCAGGATATGGCTGTGGTTGCTCCGGAGATGGGAGGCGAGGTCGAGGCCGAGGTCCGTCGCAACCTGACCGACGTCGAGTCCCGAAACGGGCGCTACTTCGACGCCGAGGTTGCAAAGCTCGACCGCTGGTCGGACGATTTGAAGCTGGGCCTGGAACGTGAGCTCAAGGACATCGACGCGGCCATCAAAGAGAAGCGCAAGGAATCGGCCGTCGCCATTGCCCTGGCCGACAAGCTGGCCGCCCAGAGGGACATCAAGACACTTGAACTGCGACGCAACCGCAAGCGGCGGGATCTGTACGAAGAGCAGGACAAAATCGACGAACAGCGGACGGCCCTTATTGTGGGCATTGAGCGGCAGCTTCAGACGACCCATCAAGTCGAGAGCCTGTTCACGATCCGTTGGACCATTATGTGAGGGAGAAACGCATGGCGAATAAGACGAAGCTGGAGCTGACATGGATTGGGAAGGACAACCGCCCCCGACTGGAGCCCCGCGTCCTTCTCGAAGACGCCGCGTTGTCCCATTGCGCCCAGCACCGGGTCACCGAGAATGACATCTTCAACAACATCCTCATCCAGGGTGACAACCTGCTGGCCCTGAAGGCGTTGGAACAGGAATTCACGGGGAAGGTGGGATGCATTTTCATCGACCCGCCATACAACACAGGTAGTGCCTTCGAGCACTACGACGACTGCTTAGAGCACAGTATCTGGCTGTCGTTGATGCACAGCCGCCTCGCGCTACTGCGAGAACTCCTGACTCCAGAAGGCACGATATGGATAACCCTTGATGACAACGAAGCTCATTACTTAAAGGTTGTATGTGATGAGTTGTTCGGTCGCCAGAATTTTCTTGGCACTGTAATTTGGGAGAAGTCCGATAGTCCTCGGATGGACGCTCAGTTCTTCTCCTCCCGCCATGACTTCATCTTAGTTTTCGCAAAGGACAAAGAGAAGGTCAGGTTCAAGCGGCTCGAAGTACCAGAGGTTCCGGAGCACTACAACAAGTGTGATGAACAAGGACGTCCGTACTACCTGAAACCCCTCCGGGCAATGGGTGGCCAAGGAGAGACCCGCGAAGCACGACCTAACTTGTACTTCGCACTGACCGCTCCTGATGGTGGTGAGGTTTTTCCGGTGCGGCAGGATGGGACCGACGGCGCTTGGAGGTGGAGCAGGGAGAAGTGCACGGCAGAGAAGTCGCGTATTGAGTGGACAAAAGGACGGAACGGTTGGTCACCGAACTACCGCATTTACGCGGACATAGAACAGACCCGCCCACCTGAGACGATATGGCCCCACAGTGAGGTGGGCAGCAACAGGACATCGAAGACGGAAGTAAAGGCGGTTGTCCCCAATGCGCCCCCTTTCGGAACACCCAAGCCTGAAGGCCTCGTGAGGCGTGTCTTGGAAATCGCAACCGAACCTGGCGACATTGTCCTCGATTCCTTCGCAGGCTCTGGCACAACTGGAGCGGTTGCACACAAGATGGGGCGGCGCTGGATAATGGTCGAGCTGGGGGAACATTCGAAGACCCATGTGGTCCCGAGGCTGAAGTCCGTCGTCGAAGGGAAGGACCTTGGTGGCGTAACGACCGCAGCTAAGTGGAAGGGCGGAGGAGGCTTCCGTTTCTACCGTCTCGCTCCTTCCCTCCTTCAAGAAGACCGGTGGGGTAACTGGATCATTAATCGGGCCTACAACAAGGAAATGCTCGCCGAGGCCATGTGCAAGCTGGAGGGCTTCAAGTATGCCCCCAGTGACACACTCTTCTGGATGCACGGCCAGTCCACCGAGCATGACTTCATCTACGTCACCACCCAAACGCTCACCCACGAACAGCTCCAGGCCATCAGCGCTGAGGTTGGTGACGATAGAACCTTGCTCATCTGCTGCTCGGCTTTCCGAGCGGACGTTGAACGGTTCCTCAACTTGACGGTGAAAAAAATCCCTGCTGCCGTTCTGGCCGGTTGCGAATGGGGCAAGGACGATTACAGTCTCAACGTCCAGACCGTCATGGGAGAGGAGCCCAAGCCAAAAAGTGAATTGTCAGGCGGCGATAGGCCACAGAGAAGAGGCAAGACACAGAACGTGCAGGAACTGCCGCTCTTTGCGGATGCGAAAAATGGAGGTGCCGAATGAGTAGTCGCCTGGTCAACACCATCTCGGGCCGCCTCAGCCTTCGTCCCCCGCAGCGCGCTTCGCTGGAGATTCTGGACCGTATCTGTGAGATCGCCGACCCCACCAAGGACACTGACGTGGCGGCGGCGCTGGAAGTGATCCGCTCGGAGTATCCGACAGTTAAGGATTTCGAGAGGGAATTTCCATCGATGTGCTTTGCCCTGGCTACGGGTGTGGGCAAGACCCGCCTCATGGGCGCTTTCATCTCGTATCTGTACCTGACCAGAAGGAGTCGCCATTTCTTCGTTCTGGCCCCGAATTTGACCATCTATAACAAGCTTATTGCCGATTTCACGCCGGGCAATGCGAAGTACGTGTTCCAGGGAATCTCGGAATTCGTAACCGCGCCACCCGTTATCATCACGGGCGACAACTACGCCAGCGGTATCGGCGTGCGGGATGAAGTCCGCAAGGGGCAGATGGACTTCATGCGCGTTGGGGGCGACGCACCACACATCAATATCTTTAATATCAGCAAGTTCAATAAGGAAGCGGGCGGACAGAACAAGGGCACCCCTCGAATGCGGCGTCTGGCCGAGTACATCGGCGAGAGCTATTTTGATTATCTGGCCGCGCTGCCGGACCTGGTCGTCTTGATGGACGAGGCCCACCGCTACCGGGCCGACGCAGGACTGAAGGCAATCAACGAGTTGAAGCCTATTCTTGGTCTGGAGTTGACCGCGACGCCCTTCACGGAATCTGCCAAGGGGCCGGTGCCTTTTGGCAACGCCATCTATTCATACTCGTTGGCCGAGGCCATCTCCGATGGGTTTGTGAAGGAACCAGCGGTTGCCACCAGACGCGACTTCAACGCGAGCCAGATCGATCCAGTTCGCCTGGAACGCATCAAGTTGGAGGACGGGATACGTTTGCACGAGCAAGTGAAGACCGACCTCCAGGTCTTTGCGTCGGAGACCGGCAAGCCATACGTCAAGCCCTTCATGCTCGTCATCGCCAGAGATACCGAACACGCCTCTGCCTTGCTGGAATTAATTCGGTCGGACACCTTCTTTGAAGGCTTCTACCGGGACAAGGTCATTGAAGTTCACTCGGCATTGACGGGAGAGGAGAAAGAAGAGGTCGTCGAGCGTCTGCTCGCGGTTGAGGACCCCAATGAGCCCACGGAAATCGTTATCCACGTCAACATGCTGAAGGAGGGCTGGGACGTAACGAACCTGTACACAATCGTTCCGTTGAGGGCAGCGAACGCCCGGACCCTTATCGAACAATCCATCGGTCGTGGCCTCCGCCTTCCCTTCGGGCGCAAAACAGGGGAAAAGGCGGTGGATCGGCTCACCATCGTGGCCCACGACAAGTTCCAGGAAATCGTGGACGAGGCTAATCGGGGCGAGTCCATCATCCGTCGTATCGACACCATCATCCTTGATCCCGACGGAGCCGAGGACGCCCCGAAGGCCTTCGAGGTCAAACCCGTCGTGGACCAGATCCTTGGGGGCGAAAATGTGTCTGGTATCCAGCCCCTGGGGCCGGTCTCGGCTGAAGAATCGGGCCTGTCACCCACGCCCCCAACCATAGTGAAGCCCGTCTTCACGACGCCGACTGAAAAGGCGATTGCCAGGGAGACGCTGGCTGCTATCACACGGCGGACGACGCTTGCCTCTGCGAAGACACTTCGTGAACCAGAGCAACAAAGAAAGCTGGTCGAGGAGGTCAAAGCTGCCACGGCCGCCCAGGCAGATATACCAGGAGTGGGCAAAGGCATCGAGGAAGTCGTCAGAGATGCCACAGAAGCCTATATCGCGCTGTCCATAGATATCCCGACTATTACGGTCGTACCGACCGGTGAGGTCACCATCGGGTACCATGACTTCGACCTGGATACCTCGGTTCTGCCGGCAATCAGGCCTGTGGAACAGGACATACTGATTCAACATCTGAGAACCAATGAACAAGATGCCCTGGCAGTCGCCGGTGGCGAAGTCTATGAGGCGCGATTGGAAGACTACCTGGTCAGTGCCCTTATCTCATTCGACGACGTGGATTACGACGGGACAGCGGACCTATTGTACCGGCTGGCTGGTCAGCTCGTGCAACACCTGCGGAGCTACCTGAAAGACGATGATGCGGTCCGTAACGTGCTTGTGTATTACCAGAGGCGACTGGGTGAACTGGTTCATGCCCAGATGGATAAACACCGGTACGAGCGGACCACGGGGTATGAGGTGAAGGTCCTTTCCGGGCACCGGCCGCTCAAACCCGAGACTTTTAAGCTCAAGCCCAGCGAGAAGGCCCGTTTTTTCCGTACCCCGGTGGACGACAAACGAAGCATTCCACAGATGCTGTTCGGAGGCTTTAACAAGTGTCTGTTCCCCTGCCAGAAATTCCACTCGGACCCCGAGCGCCGTTTCTCGGTATTACTGGAGTCGGACCCGTCCGTTGAAAAGTGGGTGAAGCCTGCCAGGGCCAACTTCCAGATTCAGCTCAACGGGGGCGGGCTTTATGAGCCTGACTTCGTTATCGAAGCCACAAATTGTAAGTATCTTGCCGAGGTAAAGCGCGACGACGAAGTGGACGACGAAGTGGTCCTCGCCAAGGCGGAAGCCGCCGCCGTCTGGTGCCGCCACGCAACGGAAGCTGCCTCGCCAGATGACAAGCCCTGGCGTTATTTATTGATACCGGCTTCGGTTATCCAGGAGAACCTGACCCTGGGATACCTGGCTAATCAGTATGAACGTCAGGCTACGGTGCAGGGAACATTGTCGGGGGGCGTTTGAAATGCCAGGTTCAGGTGGTGTGCTATCTCTCGCCGAGTTGTCCGACGCTGTCGAGAGGTTGAAGAACGGGCTTATCTTTCATGCGACCGGCGGCAGGATGGATGAGTTGGTATATGGGCAGATCCGTAAGTTGCTTTTAGGTGAGCCCCGACTGGAAGGCCATTTGCCAGGGTTCCTAAAGACTTGCCGCACCACCCATGAGTTCTGGGGGTATATTAAGGCGGAATTCCGAACCTACCAGGACCGGCGCGACTATCTTGCGCAGCAGTTCAATCCCATTCTTGATGCACTTGACGAAGGGCGTGTGCCGGGAGGGAGCAAGACGGTAGGACTCGCGGCCGAGGTTACCTCCAGCAATCCGTTGACCCAGGAATTCATCACGAGCCAGCTTCAGAAGTGCGACGGGAAGCTCAATGTTGGGGACTACGACGGTGCCATCACAAACGCCCGGACTCTGGTCGAAGCTGTGCTGGGCGAGATGGAGGTCCGACTTACAGGGGGTGAGCCTTCCACCGATGGGGACATCGTGAAGCAGTACAAAAAGGTGCAGAAGCTCCTGAACCTCGACCCGGCCGATGACAAGCTTGAAACACCTCTTCGTCAGGTGTTGACGGGACTTTCGAGCATTATTGCCGGGCTGGCCGGAATGCGGAACAAGATGGGCGATGCGCACGCCAGGACGTACCGGCCAGAAGAACATCATGCCCGCCTGGCGGTCAACTCGGCAAAGACCCTTGCGGACTTTCTGTTCGAGACCTTCGAGTATCAGATGAAGCGGGGGTCCATCTCAGAACCGCTGCCCCGCAGTTGACCTGCTTCCTTTGTCGCGACTCCAGCCTTGGCGCAACCCCAACCACGCGGTACTGTTAGTTTTCCATGCGGACATAGTAAATTTCGATATATAATTTCAGACATCTTGTTTACTGGGGAACAGATAAACCGATGGATAACTCGACCCTTATTTCATTGGCAGCATTGGTTGTTGCGTTCTTAGCTCTTCCCACCAGCTATTTTGTGGCCGTTCATCAGGTTAAGGTCGGCCTTGACGAGCTTGAGCGCCGAAGTAAGCAGACAGCTCGATTGTTGGTCGCAGATCGATTGGATGAATTTTATAGGGTATTTTATTCGGCGGTCGAACAGTTCACTGGGATCGGACATCGTGAGGCTCCTCAGCGCCTAAGTGACATCGCCCCGCACCTTCAGGAGATCGACAAATTTGTGGGTAAGACCGGCGCTCTTGATCGGCTTGCTTCGGAAATCGACAACTTGGCAGCGATTCGATACGCTGACATTCCCAAGTCTTCAGATCTGGTTACCAGATTGCAGAGCATTCGTGGTCAGATAGCCTTGGGGTCGGACGCAACACGTTATGCAACTGCGGGAGTAATCGCGGCGTCTGCTGATTCTGATTTGCAATCAGCGTTGAGGAATACATGACGGGCTCCATTCCGAATGGTGTGTTTCATGAAGGGACATCTCGAGGGCAATACGCCCTTCATGGCAAAGTCTTTCTTGGCTGACTATTTGGTACCGAGCAAATTGACAATCGTCTGAAGCAACTGCACCGCCGCTTGGTCATTTGAAGCCGATTGCGACGATAGCCACAATTGGACGCCGGTCGCGGCAGCCAAAGTTCCGAACGCGATTGAAATTGCCAACCAGACTTGAAACCTGTTCGCCTTGGCTTGCTGTTCTGAAGTGGTACGAGCCTGTTCCAGGTGTTCGACCAGAGTTCCGACTTGTGTCGTAAGCAATTCGTTTGCTGTCTGGAGTCCATGTGTGATGTTTTCAAGTTCGGTGAACTGTATTCTAAGTGCGTCGGCAAGGGGCGAAGACTCGATGCCTTCTTTGATAGCGTCCACCCGTCTGTTCTGTTCTGCTTCCTGCTGGTTCCGAAGCATCTTGGTGATGTCAGTGGCGTCAAAGTTGGGCTGTGATGGTGTCATTCGTGCGATGGGTGCCACGCTGGCTCTAACATTGTCCAGGGCCTTCATACTTTCTCGAAGCCTGACGAACGAAGAATCGATGCCGCCATACACTTCATTGAGGCGAGCCGCCGCGCTCTTCCATTCTGAAAACACTGAACGGTCGTTTTGGAACGCTTTAAAGAGCGATGAATTCGCATTGACGGCTTTCACAGACCGAACGGCTTCCATCAGTGGAGTCAGGTCCGAACTGACGGTGAAACTAGGCATGTTGTCGCTTTTCACCTCAGTCCCTTCGCTATCCGACTGATCGATATGGCCCTCAATCGGTTCAGACGCTGGAGCTTCCGGTCCTTGAGTGTCGTCTGGTTGTCTATTGCTTGCCAAGGGTCCTCCAAAAGGGCTTTAGTTGATACGCCTTACCCGTACAACCCACAAATTACCAGAGATGGATTTACTCAATCTGGTGGTCGGCCTTGACGAAACCACCCGCGCTCATTGATGAGTCTTTGGCCTATTGGCCGGATCCGCAAGGTCCAACCGTGGACACAGGCTATACGACCACGTGGTCGCAACAAGAACTATACCAACGCACTTGACAGGATGTCTTTCGATATCAACTGTTTCCACCAGCCGTTATTCTTGGGCAAGAGGTCAAGATTATGGGATCTGGTACAGCGACTATGATGGTCTGGGATGTGAACCACGGACTCGCGGTGTATGTCAACTCTCCCAACGGTAGACACATAGCGATTGACCTGGGGACAGGATGTCACAAGACCGGTAAAGAGTTCAGTCCTTTGCTTCACCTGAAAAAATCCTGGAAGATGGACAAGCTTGACTACCTTGTCATAACACATCCTCACGTTGACCACCTTGATGATATTTTGAACCTCTCTTCGGAAATGGAGCCAAAGGTTCTTTGTCGCCCCACAGGCATCAAGAAGGAATCCGTTCTTGAAGGTATAGACGAGGCAAGAAAGCCGAAGGTTGAAAAATTCTTCGAAATCAATGACCGCTTCACTTATCCCATAGCGGTAGACAGCCCGAACAACCCTGCTGTTCCAGAAAACTGGGGAGGGCTCAGTATTCAGACTTTCTATCCTGGCGTTGACTCTGACAACATAAATAACCTCAGTGTTGTGACCGTATTTGAGTACGCTGGAATTAAGATCGTGGTGCCGGGGGATAATGAGCCGGTTTCTTGGGAGGCACTTCTCAAGAAATCAGGGTTCGAAGCGGCGATCAAGGACGCGGACATCTTGATCGCTCCGCATCATGGGCGTGAATCTGGGTATCATGCGGATGTTGTAAAATTGGTGAACCCGCGGCTAACGATCGTTTCGGACAAGAAAGAAGTTGAAACCAGTGCGTCCAGCAAATATTCGGCCGCTAGTCGGGGCTGGAAGGTTCACAAAGGGAATGATGACATTGACCGCAAGTGCATTACCACGCGAACCGATGGTTGGGTTAAGGTCGAGTGGGGTAATAACTCAGCCAGCAAGCCATTCCTTTCTGTGAGCATAGCAGAATGAGTAAGGACACCTCCCTGAAGCGTAAAAATCTGGCATTTGTCATTGCTTACCTGTTTCTGAACGGCTTGGTGTTCTTGTTCGTTAACAACTTGCCGAGTGATTGGACCTCGGGGTTTGATTGGCGAGACACATCGAAGTGGACGAGTACAGGTATCATTGCGATTTCGATTCAGTTGGCGGCCCTGATACTGTCGTGGCTTGTGCCGCATGCAATCAAAGACACATTAGTTTTCTGGCGAATTAGACACCCACTTCCTGGGTGCCGGGTTTTCACTAAGTACGCAAAAAAGGATGACCGCATTGATATTGAAGCCATTGAACGAGAATTAAAAGTTCTTCCCACTGATCCGTCAGAACAGAACAGGACTTGGTACAAACGCTATTTTCTCAAGGTCGAAAAGGACCCGATCATACTTGATGTCCATGGGAAGTATCTTCTGTTTAGGGAGTTGTCGGCGGTCGCTGCAATTCTGACGCCTGCGCTTGCGGTCCCAACATTCATTATTTCCGATGGCTTTGTTCCATGGTTGTATCTGTTGATGCTCGCTGTGTTGTACGGATGCTTGATGTGGGCAGGAAGAAATGCGGGCATTCGCTTTGTGTGTACCGTGCTTGCTCGTGGGACTCAGGCGACCTAGGGCTTGGAGTCCGTAAAAGGTGATGCGGGTGGTTGGTGTATGGCTAGGGTTCATCTGCTCTCTTGCGGCTCCGGCGACTGTACAATAATCCAGCACAACTCAGGCCGGGTGACCGTAATCGACATTTCCGGCGGAAACAGTACGACTGAGCGGGTCGCTGAGGCGACGGAGAGACCGCTCGGCAACTTCGCGATGAAGAAGCATCCTACGAATCCTATCGAGTATCTTCATAACCTCGGGGTGACGGAGGTCTTCAGATTCATCCTAACCCATCCGGACATGGACCACCTCGACGGCTTTGAGGCCCTGGTCAAAGGGTTCAGTTTAGGGAATTTCTGGGACTCGGGAGCACGAAAGGACAAGCCCGACTTCAAGGGGAGCCCGTACCGGGAGGAGGACTGGGACAAGTACGTTGCAGTGCGAGATGGAAAGGTCAGCGGCGTGACCATCATCCACGCGAAAGCTGGCTCGCGATTCCGCTTCGCCAACAAGAACGAGGAAGACTCGAACAAACACGATGGCCTGCACATTGTCTCGCCGAGCAAGGCGATGGTGGATGACGCTAACGAGGAGGGGGACGACTTCAACGACGTGTCCCTCGTCATCACTTATTGGAGCTCGGCTGGGAAGGTCATCATCCCAGGGGACGCCCACGACGCATCGTGGATATTTGCCGCTGAGAACCACCTCGACGAAGTCGAGAACTGCGCCTTTCTGCTGGCTCCTCACCACGGCCGTAAGTCGGACCGCGACTTCTCATACCTAAATACTTTGCAGCCGCGGATGTCCCTGCTCGGGAGTACCCCGTCCGAATTTCTCGCCTACTCCGCTTGGAGAAACCGGGATCTTCAGTACTTCATGCAGAATCAGGCCGGGAACGTCGTGTTGGATATCAGCGCTAAGACGATGTCCATCTACGTTGAAAACGGCAAGTGGGTCGCGGATGTGGGTGGGGACGTGAATCGGATCAACGACTTGGGCTACTTCCTGTACGGGACCATCGATCTTACTGATAAAACACGTGGTAAGTTCATCCCTGCCTTGTTATAGAGTCGCCCGTACCCGCTTGTCCCAGTAGACCTTGCGTCTTCTATTCGGCAGACGCTGGCCCCCGCTGTTGGGCAGGATCTGTCAATCCAACGCTGATTGCGGGAATCGCGGCCTTAGTTCATGCCTGGAATTAGCGTGGGCGAAGACGGTTTTTGTTGCTTTTCACAGCAGTTCCACGTCAGTCCCACTGAACCCCGCCAACGAAGCTATTATTCGCTCAAGACTCCATTGCGGATCAAGATAGCTTAACTTCTGTGAGAGCTCTGCCTCTTTCGAGACGCCTTTGAAATAATCAATCTGGTCTTCGGGACAAAGGACGATGAATCGGTAGCCTAACGTGAAATTGCCGACATGGCGCCATTCCCTTTCCCACCAAAATTCTTTGCGGTAGCCTCCCGCGCCTCCTGCTTTGCCACCGGACCCCATTGTATCGAGAAACGGGCAGATCTGAGAGATGTCTGAATTTCCAAATCCTTCGCCACTCTTGACCGCGGCTTCAATAAGGTTGTTCAGCGGTTTTGTCAGCCAATTGTGGCCGGAGGTTTGGTCGATGTACCAAACAGGGTTTGCGCCTTGCTTCCTTCCTAGCATTTTTGGAATTGCTATCCCGAAGGGTTCAAAAGAGCAGGATCGACCTGCGATGGTTCCTGTCATGAATTTGACGTTCTCTAACGGTGTTTCCGAGAAGCAAACACATTTCTGAGAATTCCGATCAGGTCCTTCGTCTAGTCGCGCAACGGCCAGCCCCATCGGCTCACCGGCCTCAAGCGTGGCCGTCTTGATGATATTTGACAGGCGATCCTTTGCGGATTGTCCGTCATTCTCTCGCGTGAGATGCACGAGAAAGGTGCTCAGATCTGTTCGCATGGAAAGCAGGTCTTTGATTTCCAACTTAGTCACCAGATGGATGGTTAGTCATTAGAGGATGCACGAAATTTGCACAATTAGCCATGGCCAAATACCCCCAAATACCCCAAATTAGCCCTAATCCGTGGTAATTGAGGGGGTATCAAATGGGTAAAATATCAAAGGAGATTTATGTTTGATTTCAGATAGTTGCAGTGGGTGAGCCCAGAAGGAATCGAACCTTCAACCTCCGGATTAAGAGTCCGCTGCTCTACCAATTGAGCTATGGGCCCACAGCCAAAAAGCGGATGGATTATTTGCAAAAGGCGCGAGATTGTCAAGCTGTTTTGTACGGGCGGATGAAAATCAGACCTTCAGGGACAGGGACGGGGACAGGGACGGGGACAGGGACAGGGACGGGGACGGGGACGGGGACGGGGACGGGGGGGGTGTGCGGGCGGTTGTCTATCTGCCGCGTATCGCGATATCCGCGATCCTGATTCGTTCGGGGCCGTGTCGGGTCGCGGCGTTCACGGCCACAAGCGCTGCGTTCAGTTTTTCGAGGTCCAGCAGGCATTCCCGGTCTGCCGCGGCGGTGACGTAGTTCTTCGGGCAGTGGTCGGCCGACCCGTCGACCAGGACCGTCAGGCCGTGGCTCCGGCAGATGATCGGCCGGGCCTCGTATACGATGCAGTTGCCGGTGTTCGGGTCGATCATGCAGCAGTGGGTGCCTGCTTCCGCCCTGTCTGCCGCGGCGGCCCTGACCGAATCGGGAAGTGCGGCGAACGCGGCCATGACAGGTTCGGCCTCGACAGGAAAAACCGACAGGTCGACCAGGCAGCAGTCGGCACAGCCCGGGCCGCACGAAAACTGCCCCGGCGCGGCGGCGACCGCCTTTGCGAAGAAACGATCCACGGTTTGATGAAGTGTCCTGATCATCGCCAGATCCTGTGCCCCGGCCGATGATAACGCGGTTCGAAGGTCGCCCGGGCCTTCTTTTTATTGTCCGCTTAAGGGGGTAAACTTCCGTCCCCGTCGCCGCATGGCGTTCATGCCGGTGGATTCTGGTTACTTCAGGGGTGGCACGTTGGACCCGAAACGCGATCTTGAAAACGCACCGATCGGCAAATTGCTGTTCCGGTTCGCCATCCCGTCGATCGTCGCGCTGATGGTGCACGCGGCCTACAACATCGTCGACCGGATATACATAGGCCGGATGGTCGGCCCGGACGGCCTCGCCGCGTCTTCGGTGGTTTTCCCCGCCCTGATGGTCCAGTTCGGTTTCATCATTCTTATCTGCGTCGGCGCCGGTTCCCTTGTTTCCATACGCATGGGCCAGAAGGATGAAGACGGCGTCAGGGCCGTGTTCGCAAACGCGATATGGATGTCTGTCGCGATGTCCATTCTCCTGGCGGTCGCGGCCGTCATCTTCGCCGTTCCCGTGCTGAAGATTTCCGGCGCCGGCCCGGCGACCCTGCCCGCGGCACGCGAATATCTGCTGGTGATCATGCTCGGGACCGCGCCTCTGGCGGCCAGCTTCGTCCTGAACTTCCACATCCGCGCCGCCGGCCATCCGCGCACGTCGATGGTCCTGATGCTGATCGGTTCCGTCATGAACATTATTCTTGACCCGATTTTCATTGGCCCGCTCGGAATGGGCGTCATGGGGGCGGCGGTGGCAAGCGTCATCGCCGAATCGATTTCAGCCCTGGCCGCCCTTTTGTGGTTGTTGCGTCACCGCGAAGTTCCGTCGATGTCGCGCGCGACCATGCGCATCGACCCGCGCCTGTGCGCCAGCATGCTGTATCTCGGGCTCGGGCCGTTCTTTTCGAACATCGTCGGCAGCGTCCAGTTTTCAATCCTTAACTACCAGGTCGCCCGGTTCGGCGGCGAACTGGCGGTTGGGGTAACCGGCATCGCCTTCGCCATGTCTTCTTTCGTGTCGCTGCCTGTTTTTGGGATTTCGGACGGTATGCAGCCGATCGCCGGATTCAATCACGGCGCCGGCAAGCCGGACAGGGTGCGGCGGGTGGTCCGCCTTTCCATTATCTGGGCCACTGTGGCGGCGGTCATCGGCACCGTCGTCGTCGAGGTTTTCCCGCGATCGATCGTCGGACTTTTTTCGAAGGATCCGCAGTTTTCCGATCTGGCGGTACGCGCGGTGCGAATCGTGTTCATCACGGCGCCGCTGTTCGGCGTTCACGCCCTTGGAACACGCTATTTCCAGTCCGTGGGCCGCGGTGGGGTGTCGGCTTTTTTAAGCCTGTCGCGCCAGCTCCTGTTTTACGTGCCGCTGTTGTTCCTGCTGCCAGGCATGATGGGGCTGGACGGCGTGTGGTGGACCGCGCCGATCGCCGACGTCGTTTCAACCGCCGTCACCGGTTTCATGCTTGTCTGGGCGCTGCGGAGGGTGGAGGGGAATCCCGGACCGTGACGCCTGCTAGCCGTTCATGCAGACGCCCAGGTCGGATCCCCCGCACACAAAATAACAGAAAGCCGGATTGACGCAGGGTTTTGCAAGCGTGCACAGCTTCCTGCAGGCCCCGTCGTAGCAGACGCTTTCGTACACGCAGTCGGAATGTGCGTCGCAGCCCCCGCCCGGCGCGGTCTTTCCCGCCACGACGCATGTCCCCGCCGCGCAGTTGGCAAGGCTGTCGGGCGCGCAGGTCTGGCCGTCCTGGCACAGCCACTTCGGCAGCAGCGGATTGCATTCGTTACCGCCGACCGGGTTGCAGTACCTGATTTTTGTCGAACAGCCCTGGATGCATTCGAAGGTGTCGGGACACCCGTCGGCGACCGAGCACAGTTCGCGGCATGTCCCGTCGACGCAGTAGCCGCCCCTGGCGCACTGGTCCAATGCGGCGCACGATTCGCCAACCTGCTTGCCGCCCGCCTTGGCGCACACGAACGACGTACAGGAACTGCCGTCGGGAACACAGTTCCAGCCGGTCGGGCAATCGTCCCCAAGTTCGGCGGGGTCGCATTGCGGCGCCCCGTCCGCGCACACGCCCCAGCGACCAAGTCCGGTCACCGGCTCGCAGTGGCGTTCGGCATCGTCGACAACGCATGCGTCGGGGTCTTCAGGGTCGCAGATTTCCTGGCACGTCGACTTGTCCTGTCCTGTCAGCTTTGCGCAGGCAAGGGTGCTTTCGCACGAATTGAACGCGCCGCACGCGGCACCCGCCAGACCCGAGCCGACCTGGAAGCAGAAGATGCAGGCGCCCATCGGGGAAGGCAGACAGGTTTCATCGATCGTGCACCACGTGGGGTCGGTCGGGTCTTCGCAGAAGTAGGCCGCAAGGTCCTTGTCATCGGGCACGGCGGGCACGCAATACGCCTTGTCGCCGACCGGGACGCAGCAGTTCGTAACGACGCCCTGATCGCCGGTCATCGTTCCGCACTGGCCGTCGGCCGAACACTCCCTGGTGCAGAAAGCCGGAGCGCCCACCAGTTTCACGCATTCCGGGAACTGTCCGCCGCATTCGGAATGTTCAAATTCGCAGTCATCGCCAAGCCCGTCCGCTGCAACCGCAGTGCATATGCCCGACTTGCATTCGGCGCCCTCAAGGCAGGCGCCGCAGTCGACCGTCCCGCCGCACCAGTCGTCGTGACCATCGCCGCATTGAAATCCCAGGGAAAGACAGGTGCGCGGGACGCAGGTTCCCTCGCATTCGCCGGTGCCATCGTTGCAGGTCCTGCCTGTCATCGAACATCGATCCGGGCATGCGCCGTCGCACCCGTCGTCACCGCCGCATTTTCCGTCGCAGTCCGGCACGCAGACCTCGCGGCACGCGCCCATGTTGCATGTGGAACCGTCAGGACATTCCCCGCAGGAGATCAGCGAACCGCATCCGTCGGACATGATGCCGCATTCCCTGCCGCGGTCCTCGCATGCCAGCGGGACGCAGGGTCCTTCGTCACCTCCGTCGTCGTCCCCTGGGCACGCCGTCAGCACCAGAATAAACGGGATCGCGGCGAAAACCGAATTGCGCCATATGTTCATTCGAGCCCCTCAAAGGCAGAAAAGGGCCGCCTTTCCGACAGGAGTTTCCCTGCGGTCCAGCGACTTGTCAGGAATGACCAGCACGGCAGCGCGGCAGGTGCCGGCGCCCGCCAGGACTGAGGTTTCCTTCTCAAGAAATGAGCGTGCTTCCGGGGCGATCGTCAGTGGTTTGACGTCGATTCTGCCAGGGAAGAAAGCTGGCCCGCCATTGACCTTGACGCTGTGGAGTCCCTTCGGGACAGGCATGTCATCGGGAACGGGCAGGCCGACCAGGACGGAAATCTGGCCCTTTGGATCTTCGAGGTGGGGGTTCAGGATGACGATCGGTTTCGTGAAGACCGGCACCTTGAGGAGGAACGCCAGGTCGCGGGCCGCCCTGGCCGCTTCAAGAATCTGTTCCGGCGTGACGAAGTCCCCTCCGGTGATTTCCGGACCCGCGATCAGCGTGAAGCCGGGCACCGTGGTTTTCGTGGGAGCCATATCCTCCGGGACGCCACTGATTGGTTCCTGCGTATCGGCTGCCCCGGCGGGCAGGTCGATCTTCGGAAAGTCGGCGTGTTTTTCCCTCAGACGCGTGATTTCGGAAACGGGAATACCGAAGTGTTCCGCCAGTTTGTCATCCGGCGAATCCGGCGTTATCACAACCGGCGGCGGTGGTACGACTGGCAGTCCGGTAGGGTTGGTTTCGACAACGTCGGCCTTGTCGACGGTCATCTTGATGCGGCTGGACTTTTTGCAGCCCGCTGCCGTCACGCACAGCAAGACCGCGGCCGCCACGACCGAAATTTTCGCAACCCGATATGTTCTGGCATTCATTGTTTCACCTGCTGAACGAGTCTGGAAGACGCGCTGCAATTATGTCACGGTTCGAAGCGGATGGGCCAGGTTTTCAAGGTATGCGTACGTCTGATCTGGTATGATTTTGGATTGTGCGAGGGGGGCGTGACGGCCATCAACCCGGGGATTGGAAACGATGGTTAGAGCCTGTCCTGTGATCGTCTGCATGTTTCTGGCCTGTTCGTGCGCCGGTTTACAGGATCCGGCCGACGGATCCGCGCGCGATGCGCAGCAGGAAATTTTTTCAGACTCCGCCGGGGCCGAAACCATATCGGTCCGGGACCCAGGTCATTCTGTCGGCGATATTCCGTCCGATGCCGGCGACACGTCCGATGTTTCACCGGAAGACGTCACGTTAATCGATGAAGACACTGAAGATTCGACGGCGGACGACGACGGGTGGCTTCCGGGGCCCGATACCTCGTGTGACCAGCCCGCGACGGAGTGCCGGGTTTCGTCGTGGGATGTCGAACTTGCCACATGCGTTGAATCCGTCGCCGCTGACGGCACGCCATGCCGCAGCGGGGCGTGCATCGATGGCGCGTGCCAGGATGAATGCTGGCCCGGCGATTGTCCGTCGTGGATGGTTCCCGATCCCGATTCCTGCCGTTGCCGCGTGGCGCCGACAGGCTCGGATGTATGTCTTGACGGCGTGGGCCATGTCAACTGCGGTGACATCCATCCCGGTGATCCCTGGTTCGGGCAGGACGCCCAGGTGGCCGGAGGGTTCAGGTACTACACTGACAACGGGGATGGCACGGTCACCGACAACCGGACAGGCCTTGTCTGGGCGAAAGCGTTGTCGAACAGGATTAAGCTTGAGGACGCGGAATCGTTCTGTAATGTGAACAACGGCGACGGGGATGAAGGCCTGCCCGGCGACGACTGGCGGGCGCCGACCATCCAGGAGGCATTCACGCTGGTCGATGCCGGTGACGCCGACTGCATGTGGGACGCGGTTTTCGGTTCCGACTGTTCCTCGGACACGATGTACTGGACCTCGACCTCCGCGTATCTTTCCGCGAACTTCTGCACGACTCATGGCCGTGGCAATGTCGAGGCATGCGAGAAGGGCGACAAGGACCTGCACCCGGTCAGGTGTGTCAGGTCGGCGAGGGGCTCGGCCGCCGCGGCCGAGGATCGGTTCGTGCCCTTCGCCGATGTGGTTTATGACCGACTCACCGGCCTTGCCTGGGAAAATACGTTGGACCGGGGTGGCCTTGAGTGGCCCGAAGCCATGCAGGCATGCTCTGACAAGGGGCCGGGCTGGCGGCTGCCGACCACCTCAGAAATACTGTCCATCGTGGACACGGACGCGCCGGGTGGCGATTGCGCCAAGTGGTACCAGGAACTCGGGGAATTCTGCCCGGGTTCTGAATCGTTGAGCTTCTGGAGTTCCACGCCGACCCCGTTCGAAAGTTTTCTTCCATCTGCTTTCGGCTCGCACATGGCGGCCGGGCACATTCACGACGCTCCCACTCTCATGCGTTTTGTCGCCCGGTGCGTGAATTCGTTCGCCCCCTCGGGATTTGCGGCCCTCGGTATTCCGGCCAGGTTGCCGGGATCCCACGAAATCGCCGGGGCCCCGGGACCGGTCGCCGACCTGGATTACGTCTGCACCTTCGCACACGGCGACACCAGGGGCTACCTATATGTCCAGTCGACCCCGGTCTCCTATGACGTCAATTCCAGTTACCAGTTTCAAACGGTGGGGGCGTGGATGGCGGCGGGCGGAAATGTGACGCCGGTCGAGGCCTCGTACGGCTGGGGCGGTCATCATCATATCGACTGGATACTGCTGAAATTCAACGGTATGGAATACAGGTACCACCATTCGTCCATCGGCTGGGGCTGGAAGCCCTGTCAGCCCCCTGACTGCCTTCAGGTTTTCGACGGCGACGGTCAACTGGTGCAGGACGGCTGCGAGCCGATCCGTTCGCTCCCGGTCGTCTGCAGGCAGGTCCGCGTGGACGGGACTTTTGACGCGCTCGAAGATAATTTCGAGCTTTGCGACGGCGACCCTGACGGACTTCAGTACTGAATTGCGAAGGCCATTTCACCCGAGCCCGTTTCCCGACGCATAATACGCACGTACTGCAACACGGGCAGGGATATGTCCAGTAAGCCAGTTTCCATCATTACGGCGGTCCTGTGCGTCGTCGTCGCCTCGATGCTGTCCGCCTGCGCCGGGGGCGACGTTTCCGCCGACGCCTGCGAACCGGAGGCGTGCGCGGTCAGCCCCTGCGAACAGCACGAGGCCCTGTCGGCCACCCCGGTGCTTAACGACGACGGCAGCCTGGCGGTTATCGCGTGGGCGCGCCGCCCTGTATTTGAATACGACCCGGCGAAGATCCCGGAATCCCTGGCGGAACAGGTCAAGGACTGGGATTTTTATTCGGTGCAGTCGCCCCAATGGTATGCGGAAGTCACCATCGCCCGGCTTTCGTGGTTTTCTTTCATCGGCGTCACGCTACTGAACTATGACACCGGCGAAAAGTATTCGGGATGGGACCTGGGCGACGGAACCAACCCGATCCTGCCTGATTCACCATACGCCGACGCTGGCTGGAACCAGGGCGACAACCACATATCGATCAGCTTTGAAGACGGCGTCCGCGTGCTGGCTTTCGACATCCCCGGAAAGTTCGGGGACGTGGACATGACGGCTGAAATCCGCTTTGAAGACGGCCCCGGTTTTGAAAGCCTTTCAGTGGTCCACCCTCTGCTCGATCCGGGCACTTTCTTCTATGAAGACAAGATCTTTGGATGGCGGACGTCAGGATGGTTGAAGGCCGGCGACATAACCGCGGCGTTCGACCGTGAGGATGCGTGGGGCGTGCTTGACTGGGGCCGCGGCGCCTGGCCACACGAATCGCAGTGGTTCTGGGGGGCCGGGTACGGGGTCATCGACGGACACGACGTGGCGTTCAACATGGGCGCAGGCCTGGACGCGAACCAGCAGGCAAGCGCGGACGGCATTTTAATCGACGGGGTCATCCAGAAGCTGGGCGCGTTTGACGGCATGACCTGGGTCATGGACCCGGAAGACCCCATGAAACCGTGGGTCATCGAAAGTCCTGACGGCCGCATGAACCTGACGCTGACCCCGCGCACGCACGTCCCGACCGAACTGGACATCGGCGGTTACTTCATGCACGGTACCAAGGTTTACGGCGTATACAACGGTACCCTTGTCCTTGACGACTGCACTGTTCTGGAAGTGGTTGATATTCCTGGATTCGCGGAAAAAAGCATCCAGCGCTGGTGATCGGTGCGGCGCGCCTGGAGGGACTCGAACCCCCAACCGGCGGATCCGAAGTCCGCTGCTCTATCCATTGAGCCACAGGCGCTTGGAAAAAAGGACGGAATATCAAGGACTTCTGGAAGGGGACCTATGGCGTTTCCAGAGCGTAATAAATATAAAGCCGGGCCGGCAACCCGCGGGTTGCGGCGACCCGGCTTTGAATCGCCCCCGAAGGGGCGCAAGTCACCGGGAAAAATGACCGACGCATCGGTCGTCCCGGTGATAGGGTGCGTGGACGGATTCGAACCGACGACCACCGGGGCCACAACCCGGTGCGCTACCGCTGCGCTACACGCACCATCGCAAAAAGCGAGGCAATTCTGACGACGGCGCTGGCGCGCCTGGAGGGAATCGAACCCCCGACCCACGGATTAGAAGTCCGTTGCTCTATCCGACTGAGCTACAGGCGCATCATGGATAGGGAACGGGCCCCCCGTTCATCTGCCGCCGTCGAAATTCAATGAACATCCGGTCCTGGAAAGGCCCGAAAGCCGCGGAATTATGTTCGGATGCCTCGATTTTGTCAACATGATTCGATGCTGCGCCATCGCCTTGCAGTTCAAGCGTTGCGGCCTGTCACCCAGTGGCCCGTTGACAATTCGTCCTTCCGGCCCCCGAGTTGCCTGCCGATGGAAAAGACTCCTTGCGCATGCTAGCATCGGCCCGGACGATTTCCCCGCACGATTGCTGAGGTTTCCATGAGGGGCGTGGTTCGAAAGGTTGCGCTTGTCCTGGGGTTACTGGTTGCGGTTGCCGTGGCGGCCGAGGGGCTGGCCGGCTTTGTCCGGATGACAATTCGCATCGTCTCCACCAGGGCCGTCGCCGAACAGTATTCTTGTGACTACGACGAACAACTCGGCTGGGTCTCCAAGCCCGGATTCAGCGACGATGATTTTTTCGGACCTGGCAGGAGCCTCAATACCAATCGTCAGGGGTTTCGCAACAGGGCCGAAATCTCGAAAACGGTGCCTGACGGGCGGGTCCGCGTCCTGTGTTCCGGGGATTCGTTCACATTGGGATACGGCGTGAGGGATGACGCGACGTGGTGTGCCCGTCTTGAGTCCATCGAGCCCCGGATTGAATCTGTCAACATCGGCCAGGGCGGCTACGGCATCGATCAGTCCTACCTGCGCTCGAAGCAGGTCCGGGCTGCGATAGACACGGACGTCCAGATACTTGCGTTCAATTGCTTCGGATTCGAACTGATGCGCGTTTCGAACATGCAGGGTTATGGCAAGCCAATGCTGGGCATGGATGGCGACAGGCTTATTACCCTTAACCAGCCGGTTCCGAGGTCGCTGCCCTTGTCTCCCAATCTCTCAAGGGCACTGATGGGAATGCATGAACTGAATCTTGTTTCCCTTATGAAAGACCTGGTCGGACACCGGGCCGATGAACGGATGGGCGTGATGGATCAGGACACGCTGCTGAAGGTTGTCGAGGCGACTTTCAATGACGTGGACAAGGATATGAGGTCTGTCGGCGGCCTGTTTGTACTGGTCAAGATGCCGGTGCCGGCCGATCTCGACGCGTCGTGCCCATTGTGGACAGATGTTGTGGAAATGGCGGCACGGAATGGATGGCACCTTATCGACATCCCCGTATCGGGATGGCCCGCAAACGGCATGGACACGCAGTTGTATCTGGATGGGAATGATTTCAGATTCAGGGGGGCCGGCGGGCATCTGAACGAAGATGGTAATAATCTGGTGGCAAGGATTGTGATTGACGGTCTGATGAAAATGCCCGAGTTTGTTTCGATAATTGAAGGTGGGCAGCCGCTTCAGTAGTCGGCCGGTGGCTGAATCGGCTGTCTTGCCGAGTCCTTTTCGACCCAGCAGTTTTCCAGCGCCAGCGCGTCGATGTCGGTGTTCAGGAAACACGCCAGCGCGTCGCCATAATCGCAGATGATTGGTTCGCCGCGTATGTTGAACGACGTGTTCAGTACGACCGGAACGCCCGTTTTTTCGCCGAAACGTTCGATCAGCGAATAGAACAGCGGGTTGCCGTCGCGCGACACTGTCTGCAGGCGGGCGGTGCCGTCCACGTGCGTGACCGACGGCAGCAGGTCGACCCTGTCCTTGCGTGTATTCGAAACCAGCAGCATGTACGGGCTTCTGAAGGGCGGGTCGAAGTAGTCCCCGACCTTTTCTTCCAGGACCGCCGGCGCGAACGGCCGGAACCATTCCCGGTGCTTCACGCGTGCGTTCAGGACATCCTTCATGTCCGGCAGGGTCGGGTTGGCAAGTATCGATCTGTTACCCAGCGCCCTGGGTCCGAATTCCATGCGTCCCTGGCACCAACCTACTATCTTCCCCGCGGTGAGCGCTGATGCGGCGCGTTCGATAAGTTCGTTTCTGTCGACAACGATGCGGTGCGGGATTTTGCGCAGCGCCATGAACCGCTCCACTTCGGTCGGGTCGTTTGCCGGCCCCAGAAAGGCGTTTTCCATGCGCCACACGCGCGGTTTGCCCAGGACGTGGTGATAGAACCCGAGTGCCGAGCCCAGGGAACCGCCGTCGTCGCCCGATGCGGGCTGTATGAAGATGTCGTCGAACGGCAGTTCCGCAAGGATTCGTCCGTTGGCCACGCTGTTGAGACCGCAGCCGCCGGCGATGCAGATCTTCTTCAGGCCGGTTTCCTTCTGAAGAGTGCGGGCCGCGTTCAGGGCGATGGTTTCCATCGCGAGTTGGAGGCTGGCCGCAACATCTTTGTCGCGCTGGGTTATTTCGCTTTCCGGCACGCGAGGCTTCCCGAACTTCGCAACGAATCTCGGACTGTACATGACCATGTCGCGGAAGAAGTCGAAGTAATCCAGATTGAACCGGAAGCTGCCGTCATCCCTGATGTCGATCAATTCTTTCAGCATCCAGTCGGCGTAAACCGGTTCGCCATAGGATGCGAGCCCCATCACCTTGCCTTCTCCCCCGTTTACCTTGAACCCGAGGAAGGCGGTGACGGTGCTGTAAAGCAGTCCAAGGCTGTGGGGATACCGCAATTCGTCGGTCAGGTTCAGGCGGGTTCCGCGGCCGACGCCCCGGGTCATGGTCGCCCATTCGCCGACTCCGTCCATGGTCAGCAGGGCCGCTTCCTCGAATCCCGATGAAAAGAAACTGCTGGCCGCATGGGCGTAATGGTGATCGATAAACGCGATACGACCCTTGAAGTTCAGGTTTTCGCGAATCATTTGTCGGATGAACAGCTTGTATTTCAGCCAGAGCGGGATTGATTCCGAAAACAGCCGGAACCCGCGCGGGAAGGCTTCGACGTTCATGGTCAGTATACGCTCGAACTTCAGCAGGGGTTTTTCGTAGAAAACGACGGCGTCAAGGTCTGCTGACGTGATCCCGCCGATCTTCAGGCATGCGGCAATCGCCTGTTCCGGGAAGTCCAGCGAATGTTTCTGGCGCGAAAAACGCTCCTCTTCCGATGCGGCGACCACCTGGCCGTCCATCAGCAGGCACGCCGAGGAATCGTGGTACATGAATGAGAGGCCCAGTACGTTCATATTTGCGCCCCGCCCCTAAAAAGGGTCGTCGATTTCGGCGTTCAGCACTTCCGGTTTGACGCGTTTTACCCAGTAGGTGGCCGAACCGTGCGGCGGCGCCATCATCGAGCGTCCACGGGCACCACCGAGCCGAAGCATCAGCTTGCTGACGGGAAAACCCAGCCAGAAGACGCCGCCAAGGATGAGTTTGTTCCAGAAGCGCACCTGTGGCGCCATGAGCCTCGCGAGACGCTTCAGTGGATGGCCAAGGAAATTCAACATGCCGGCGAATCCGAGCCGCATCCGGTACGGAAGCAGGATCGCGATTGTGCAGACCAGGAACCCGCTGATTCTAAACCAGAGATTTCGCCACACGGGGTGATTCCTCCTTTTTGATTAACGAGGCAATCGGCCCGTTGCCGGTGTCGACCAGTTCCCGGCTGAGCGAAGTCATCAAAGCAATCTTGTCGGCGTAAAAAGGCGCCATCCGCGATTCCCACCCTGTGAAATCGGCATCCGGACGGGTATGGCGCAGGAACATCGTCCAGAGGGTCTGATGAGGGCAGGCCGTCCCGTCGTCCTGTTTCGTGCCCTTGACGTCCGATGCCCGCTTGTATCGCAGGTCGTGAAGCTGCCGCCCGACCGTGTCGCCCTGTTCGTAAACAGGGTTTTCATAAGTGATTCCAAACGATGCGTACATGTCCCGAAGCGGCCGCAGCATGATTTTTTCGGTCTGCTCCGGGTGGATGCGGGCGTTATCGACCGCGCCGTCGGTCAATATCGGTATTTCTTCGTCGATGCAGAAATGGAGTGCCCGCCAGTGATACGACAACTTGCACAGGCCATGGTGTGAAAGCACCAGCAGTCCATCGTGGAAAAGGTGCTTGAAGTAGCGTTCGTACAGCAGGAAGTTCAACATTTCATCGACACTGAACACATGCGGGCGGTATTTTCCCGGCGCGCCGAAAAAGTGGTCAAGCCTCGCCGCGTGCGTCGCCGCGTTTTCGATGTCGGACAGACCACGGAGTTTCATCGTCAGAAGTTCGACACGGTCGAATTGTTCGCCGGCCCGAATTGCCGCCAGCGCCGAATTGGAACCGCCCGAAAACAGAACAGCGCAGCGTGGCAGCCGGTTCGCGTTCATCACGTCTCTCAGAAAATGGCATAGAAGAAAGGAATCAGCACCGGTGATTCCAATACCACCAGCAGCGCCATCGCGAGTATCAGAAGAAACAGGAAGGGCACCAGAAACCAAATTTTGCGGCGCCTCACCATCCGCGCCCAGTCCCTCAGGACAGCCAGTCTGCCGATGCCCATTTCGCCGCTCACTCCCGTACGTCGGGTTCAACAGTGTCCGGCATCGGTCGCACGCCGGACGTCGGATGCGAACTTTACCACGTGCCGCCGCCGGTGGTGCCGGCGGTTACCCATTCGATCAGGCGCCGCAGGTCGGCCGTCGCTTTTCCCGGCTTGATTTCCCCGCGCCGGGCCAGCGCGGCCAGGCGCAGCGGGTTGCAGTACGACCCGAGGTACGCGGCGGTCTTGAACTGCCCGTAGATACTGGACGCGGGCCCGGTCGTCACCTGCCACGGGTGGTAAACCATGAAGTGGACGTAGTCGAAAGGCAGGCGGTTCGCCATCACGAATGTTTCCAGCATCTGCCGTGATGTTTCCCCGGGCGTTCCCAGCATGAAATACCCGGTCACCAGCATCCCGAAGCGATGCGCTTCCGAAATCACGGTGCCGATCAGCGTGCCGCTGGCCGCGCGGTTCAGGGTCCTGCGGACGGCCGGGCTGCCGGATTCGATTCCCAGCGAGATGTCGCGCGTCCCGGCGGCCGCCATCATCTGGAGCGTCTGTCGCCCCAGCAGATCAGGTCGCAGGCCGTTGGAAAAAGCCATGGTGATGCCGGGCAGCCTGGTTTTCACCGCGCGCAGGAACGCGTGGAAGCGCTCGATGTCGTGCAGCGGCTGATCGTCTTCGATCACGAAATCGGTGATGCCGTGTTCGCGATGCAGCCCGACCATTTCGTCCACGACCAGCCCGACCGGCCGGCCGCGCCAAAGGCCGCCGTAACGCCGTGGAATCGGACAGTGCCGGCACGCAAGGCCGCAGCCGCGGGAAGTTTCGATGGCCGCCTGCTTGAATTCCGGGTGGCGCGGGTGGTTGCTGTAGTCGGCAAGTGGAAAGACCGTGCGGTCGTACATGAGCCGGGCAAAATCCAGGTTAAATTCCGGGGCTTTTTCCACAAGCACGGCGTCCGGCGCGCGATACCTGGCGCCCACGATCGGGGTGCCGGTCGGCCGCCCGATTTCTTCCAGCAGCGACAGGACCACCGTTTCCGGGTCGCCGGTGACCGCGGCGAAGGCCTCGGTGCTGTCGAGCATGGCGGGCGCGTTCGTGGCGGCCGGAACGCCGACAAGGATAACCGGTATCCCGGCGGCCCCGCATTCGGCGGTGACATCGATGACTTCGCGGACATTCCGGGTGGAGGTTTCGACGACGGCAGCGATCGGTCTTTCTTCGGCGGGCAGGCTCCCGACAGACTTCAGGGCCGCCTGCAGGCAACCCGGCCGGGCCCTTTCATCCAGCCCGGAACAGCGATGGCCGGCGCCACGCAGGGCTGCGGCCAGCGTCGACAGGGCCAGGGGGAATATCGCTTCGAAGCCCAGTCCCGGCGCAATCAGTAAAACGGTTCTGCCCATCGCAACCAATCTTGTGATCCGGTCCAAAAGCGTATCAGAAACCATGCCGCCCGTGTATTCCATGACACCCGGCCACGTATTTGTGAAAGGTTTCACCGTCCCGGCGGTCGGTTCTTGCGAACAGGTGACGTTCAGGCTATTATTCCGCGTCTTTCCGGCCCGGGGAAAAATCCCCGCCGGCATCTTTTCTTAAGCTTTAAGGAGTTCCCAAATGACCACTATTGTTGACGTTTTTGCCCGTGAGGTTCTTGATTCGCGTGGCTTCCCGACCGTCGAAGTCGAAGTCGAACTGGAATGCGGCGCCCAGGGCCGCGCGATCGTCCCGTCGGGCGCTTCCACCGGCGCCGGCGAAGCGCTGGAACTGCGTGACGGCGACAAGGCCCGCTACATGGGCAAGGGCACGCTGAAGGCGGTTGACAACGTAAACGACGTGATCGCCCCCGAAGTGCTCGGCATGGACGCCGAAGACCAGCGCGAACTGGACATGGCCATGCTGGAACTGGACGGCACCGAAAACAAGACGAACCTGGGCGCCAACGCCATCCTCGGCGTGTCCGTCGCCGCCGCCCATGCCGCGGCCGACGCGAACGGCCAGTACCTGTACCGCTACATCGGTGGCATGTCGGCCCGCGTCCTGCCGATCCCGATGCTGAACGTCATCAACGGCGGCCAGCACGCGGACAACAACCTGGACATCCAGGAATTCATGATCCTGCCGAAGGGCGCCCCGTCGTTCCGTGAAGGCCTGCGCTGGGCTTCCGAAACGTTCCACACCCTGAAGAAGATCCTGAAGGGCAAGGGCCTGAACACGGCCGTCGGCGACGAAGGCGGTTTCGCCCCGAACCTGGGCAGCAACGAAGAAGGCCTGGCCATGCTCGTGCAGGCCATCGAAAAGGCCGGTTACAAGCCGGGCGAAGACATCAGCATCTGCCTGGACGTCGCGGCCAGCTCCTTCTATGACGAAGCGACGAAGCTTTACACGCTGGGCGCCGACGGCACGAAGCTGACGACCCCGCAGATGGTCGATTACCTGGTCAGCCTGACCGACAAGTTCCCGATCGCCTCGATCGAGGACGGCCTGGCCGAATTCGACTGGGAAGGCTTCAAGATGCTGACCGACCGCGTCGGCGACAGGATCATGACGGTCGGCGACGATCTGTACGTCACGAACCCGAAGCTGCTTAAGAAGGGCATCGAAAACGGCGCTTCCAACAGCATCCTTATTAAGCTGAACCAGATCGGCAGCCTGACCGAAACCCTGGACGCCATCAACCTGGCCCACGTCAACGGCATGAATGCCATCGTGTCGCACCGCTCCGGCGAAACCGAAGACACGACCATCGCCCACCTGGCGGTCGCCATGAACACCGGCTTCATCAAGACCGGTTCGATGTCCCGTTCGGAACGCATCGCGAAGTACAACGAACTGCTGCGCATCGAAGAATCCCTTGGCGACAGCGCCCAGTACGGCAAGTAAGCCGACAGTCACCGTCGTCCGCCCCGCCGCTTCAGTAGATTCCCAGTCATGACCGCCGATAACGCCACAGGCGGGGAACCCGTTGATTTCTTGAATCAACCTGCGTTTATACGCTATAGTTGTCCAGTCATAAAACTTTCGGGGGTCGCCATGCGGACTCGCTTTCTTTGTGCTTTCCTGCTGGCCGTCGGTTTCGTCGTCGGCTGTGGAACCGGGGAAGATATCCCCAGCCTGGACCTGGTCGGGACAGACCTGATCGACACCGACCTGACGGGCGTGGATGTCATCGGCACTGATTTGGTGACCCCTGATACGGGACGCGACACAGAACCGGGTGACACCGGCGTGGACACGAATGTCCCGGACACTAACCTTCCGGACACGGTCGGCCAGGACACGCTGCAGCCCGATACGACGGTCGAAGATGTGGTGGAAGACCCCTGCGGGTCGGTCCTGAATCCGTCCTGCGAACAGGTTCGCTGTGACGTGGTCGGTGCGATGAACGGCGTCTGCGGCACTGACCAGGACGGCAACTGTGCCTGCATTCCGTGGGACCCGTGCGGGGACGCGTTCAACCCGACGTGCCAGGAAAAAGTATGCGACGACGGCGACCCCGCCACCATCGGCGATTCATGCAGGCTACAGGTCGCCGACGGTGTTGAATCCTGCGGCTGCATGGGTGAAGTTGTTGTTCTTGACCCGTGTTCCGACCTTCTTAACCCCGAGTGCATTTACACCGACTGTCTGCAGGACGACGGAACTGCGGGGGCCTGCGGGGCCGAAGATGGTGCGAAGGCTCTGTGCGTCTGCGGGACGCCAGTCGCCGTGAAAAACCCCTGTGGCCCGGCCTTGAACCCGACCTGTGATCCGGATCAGTGCAGGCTGTCGGACGGTTCATGGGGCGAATGTCAGCAGGACCCGATCACGGGCTGCTTCTGCGGCATTGTCATCGTCAACGATGATCCTTGCTTCAAGGACTTCAATCCCGGGTGCGAAGACGTGGAATGCACTGATTACAACGACGCGACTTATGACGACAAATGCCGGTGGGTCGAAAACGCGGCGGGCGTCGAATTCTGCGACTGCGTGGGCAGTCCGCTCGTCGACCCCTGCCAGAAGGAACTTAACCCGAAATGCGAAGACGTGGTCTGCGATGACGGCAATCCCGTAACGCAGAACGACCGTTGCCAGCAGAACGCCGCCATGATCTGCGATTGCATCGGCGATCCGATCCTGGACCCGTGTGACAATTCGCTGAACCCTGAATGCATCGAAGAAAAGTGTGACGACGGCAGCTTCATGACCACTGACGACAAGTGCATGTGGTTTGGTGAAATCTGTCTTTGCACGGGTGTTCCGATCGTGGACCCGTGCGACAAGGCGCTGAACCCCGAATGTATCGAAGAAAAGTGTGACGACGGTTCCGCCCTGACGGTCGACGACCGGTGTGTACTGACGGACGAAAAGTGCGAATGCAAGGGTACTCCGGCCACCGATCCGTGCGGGGACGTGCTTAATCCCGAATGCATCGCGGTCAAATGCGACGACGGGGACATCTGGACCAGCAATGACCTGTGCGGGGAAGACGCTGACGGCAACTGCACGTGCATCGGCACCCCCGTCACCAATCCCTGCTGGGACGGCGTGAATCCGGAATGCCAGCCTTACCTTTGCGATGACGGCAACGTCGACACGATTTCGGACAAGTGCGTTACCGATGGTGACAAATGCCTTTGCCAGGGCACTGCCATCACATCGCCCTGCGACGTCGAGCTCAATCCGAAATGCAGTCCGCTTCTGTGCGACGACGGAAGCGCCCAGACCATTAACGACAAGTGCACGGTCGTGGAGGTCGGGCCGCTTGATCTCTGCGTGTGCCGTGGAACCCAGGTGCTGTCGCCATGCGCTGAATTTTTCAACCCGACGTGCGAGCCCGTTTCCTGCGACGACGGCAACCCCGCGACCAGGAACGACAGGTGCACGAACGAGCTTTCAAGAGAATGCCAGTGCGCCGGTGTGGAAATCACGGATCCGTGCAGTGACATCTTGAATCCGGACTGCAAGGAAGTACTGTGCGACGACCGAAGCGAACTGACCACCAACGACCGTTGCCAGTTCGACGGCGAGGAATGCCGGTGCATCGGCGACGAAATCACGGACCCGTGCAGCGACGTCCTGAATCCGGAATGCAAGCCGAACCTGTGCGATGACGGGAACGTGTACACCGAAAACGACGCTTGTCAGCAGATCGCGACAGGCTGCGGATGTGTCGGTGCCGAAATCACGGATCCGTGCAGCGAAATCCTGAACCCGTCGTGCAAACCCGGCCTGTGCGACGACGGCGACCCCACCACGGTTGACGACCAGTGCGTGTCTGACCTTATCGAAGACTGCGCCTGCCACGGTGTCGCCATCGACCCGTGCGGCAATGAAGCCAATCCGGACTGCAAGCCGGTGCTTTGCGACGACGGCCTGATGTACACGACCGGCGACGTCTGCGCGCTGGAACTGACCGAAATGTGCGGCTGCGCCGGCACCCCGGTCGCCGAACCGTGCGTCGACAGGATCAATCCCAAGTGCGACCCGGCTGAATGCCGGAACGCCGACGGCTTCCTGGGCCACTGCGGCGTCGACATGATCAGCGGCTGTGGCTGTGAATACAAGTCGCCCGGTCCGTGCGTGAACCCGGTCGACTGCATATGGTTCGACTGGACCAGCCGTTGCGTCGGTTACTGGGACTGCCAGCGTGAAGACTGCGTACCGGTCTGCAGCAAAGATCTGTGCGGCGACGGCTTCTGCGACCCGGCCAAGGGCGAAAACTGGACGAACTGCGCGGACGACTGCAAGGGCTGCGACACCGGCGGCTGCGGCGGAACTGGTTTCTGCCTGAAGGCCGTTGGCGACTGCAAGGAAGGAACGGGCGTCTGCCAGCCGTGGCCGGATTCCTGCCCGCGGCTCTGGGATCCCGTCTGCGGCTGCGACGGCAAGACATACGACAACAACTGTTTCGCGTACGTCGCCGACATTCCCATCGAATACGTCGGCGAATGCGGCATCCTGGCGGTCGCGCTCTGATTTAAGCGCGTCGCGCCTGCCCGGTCCCACCCGACGCCCCGCCCGTCATCCTGATTGCTCTTGACAATCCGCGTGGTTTCTGGAAAATTCCGTCTGCCTTTTGGCAAGGCCAACGTAGCTCAGTCGGCAGAGCACTTGATTCGTAATCAGGGGGTCCGGGGTTCGATTCCCCGCGTTGGCTCTGTAATTCCAAGTATTTATCCGTTCAAGATGCCTGCGGTTCCGCGGGAAGTCGTATGCCGTACCGGGCGACTTCCGATAATTCAGAATGCGCTCCACCGGAAATAAATGATGACGCCGCCGTCGATGTCGCGGGCGTCGATGGGGCCGTCCCATTCGAGTCCACTGACCGCGGTCATGATCGGGAAGTCGATTCCGATGCCGACCGACGTGTGGGGAAACAGCCATACCAGTTGGAGATGCGGCGCCAGTTCGATGCCATCCGCCCAGCCGCGATGTTCATTGCCGGGGTCCCCGCGGAGCCATCGTGCATATCCCAGCTTCAGGCCGGCCCGCAAGGCCAGGGATTTTGTCAGGTATTTTTGCCAGCCGGCACGTGCGCCGACCCCGATGACACCGAATACCGGGTTAAGCCCGCCTTCCACGATCGTGCAGTACCAGTTTTCCCGGCTGACGGTAAACAGGGTCGCGTCGATCTTCAGGTAGGATTCGGTGTTGGAAATGTAACCGGCCCCGACGTTCAGCCCGAACCATTCAACAAGCAGTGCAGTGGGTGGCGGCGACGGAAGATTCTGATCGTCGATGCCATGATTTTCCACGGCGGCCGTCGATTCCCCGGGGTCACCTTCACCCGCAAGCGCGGGCAAGTCGTGCAACAGAACCATCAATATCATCGCAAGCGCTTGGAAGGTAACGGGCATTCGCGCGCGCATGTCCATGGGTTTTTCCTGAAGCTGTGGTGCCGACGGCAAGTATAACGTTGTCGGCCCCGAGGTGGCCGGCTCATGGCTGACGTCATTCGCCCTGCGGTGCAACAACAACGATTTCCGGGTCGCCCTTGATGCCGGTCGTGTCGAACGTCGTGACGTCGTCCAGGATCACGGCCGCGCGCTTTTCGTCGGGCGTTGACGCGAACGTGACTTCGCCCGCGAATTCCAGCGGACCGGTGACGTGGCGGGCGTAGACGCCGTAAGCCGGCATCTTCCCGAAGTAAATGGCGTCCGGGTATTCAAGGTTGCGTTCGTCCGGCACTGTGTCGCGCTCCTCGACTGTTCCGGCGACCGACGACACGATCGACACGTTTTCGATCCTCACGTTTTCGACCGGATGGCCGGGAATTCCCATGATCATCCCCGGGATCTGGCAGTCCTCGACCGCGATGTCCTTCAGCGTGATGTTGTAAAGCTGTCCTGCCTCGCTGATTCGGTTGTCTTCGTCGTCCAGCAGGCGCTCCTGGACGCGCAGGAAGAAGGGCGACTGGACTGCCTTCATGGTGATCCGCTCGGCCAGGACGTTGTACACCTCCGATCCATCGTCGGACAGCAGCGTCACCCCGCCCATGACGCGCGTGCCGGGATTGGTGTGGACCGACCCCTGGATCACTATGTCCCGGAATATGACGTCGTGCACCGGCTGCATCGGTCTTGTGCCGATCTTCAGGCCGTTCGCCCACGCGGCGACCGTGCAGTCGTGCACATTGATGTTGTAGGACTCGCGCGCCCAGTCCCTGTATCCGTTCTTCAGCACGATCGCGTCGTCGCCGGTTTCGATGTCGCAGTTCTTCACTTCGACGTTGCGGCAGGCGTCGATGTCGATGCCGTCGGTATTGGGGCTCAGGCTTGTCTTCGCGACCAGCGTTCGGATGGTGACGTTATCGATCAGCACGTCGTCGCATGCCAGCAGGTGAAAATGCCACCCGGCCGAGTCCTGCAGCCAAAGGTTGCGGAAGATCAGGTTTTTCGAGTTGCGGGGCTGGAGCATCCTTTCCGGCCTGTATGCGGACGTGTCGATCATGTGCCAGAACCACCATGTCGGGCCATTGCCGTCAATGATTCCGGGACCTTCAACAGTCACGTCTTCGGCGTCACGAATCGCGACCAGCGTGTCGCCGTCGTAATCGGCCTGTTCGGTCGACCCCAGTATCCTCGCCCCTTCCTGGATGCGGAACGTCATGTGGCTTTTCAAGAATATGGTGCCGGTGTAGTAAGTTCCCGGCTCGACGACCGTCACGCCGCCGGTCCCGGCGCATTCATCGATTGCCGACTGGATGGCCGCCGTGTCCAGCGTCAAGCCGTCACCGACCGCCCCGTGCCCGCGGACACTGCAGATTTTTTCGTCGACGGCGTCCGCCCCGGCATCCATCGCGGCATCGTCAGAAGAGTCCGACTGTGCGACTTCATCGACCGCGTCGACATCCGATTCGACGGTCCCGCAGCCCGCCAGGCAGAAAACAATACCGATCGCTGCAATCGCTAACCCGTTGAAATAACGCGACATACGAAAAATCCTTCAGAGACTGACACAATTTGCTAATATCACAAACGGGGTGCCGGATGTCAATCGACGACGCACCGTTTTGAACTGACGAACCCCCGCGAATACGGATGAGAATGTGATGAAGACAGTCCGCCGGTTCCTGATTGCAGCCATGATGATCCCTGGTTTCGTCGCGGGATGCGGCAACACCCCGGCGGTCGAGCCGATGCCAGTCCTGCACGCACAGGGACGCGTCATCGTGGACGCCGATAACAACGAAGTCCTTTTGCGTGGCGTCAACCTTGGCGGCTGGTTGTTCAACGAAACGTGGATCACACAGATCGATTACGCCTTGCTGTCGCGCATCCACGTGATGGCGCAGGATGAAACGTTTGCCGCGACCGTTGACGAACTTCTGAAGACAAAAAGCGATGAATGGCAGGGGGCTTCCTTCCTGCAGGAACTTGAAGCCGCCCTGGCCGCCGAAATCGGCGCCGAAGCCGCGGCTGCGTTCTTGGACAAGATGGAACCGTACACCGCGACCGTGTACGACGATTCCGACCTGCCGCTTCGCCGGAAGCTGTCCGAACGTTTCGGCGACGATGCCCGCGACGAACTGCTGGACATTTTCCAGGATGCCTGGCTGACCGAAGAGGACATCGCCTGGATTGCCGATCAAGGTTTCAACCTGGTCCGCGTACCGATGAGTTACCGTAACCTGGTAACCGGCCCGGATCTGGACAAGCCGACCTCGCTGACCTGGAACGAACTTGCGTGGAGCAGGCTTGACCGCCTGCTGAACTGGTGCGAAAAGCATCGCGTGTATGCCGTGCTGGACATCCAGGAAGCTCCCGGCGGACAGAACGATTACAACGGCGTCTGCCTTCTTTACGACGACCCCGAACTGCAGGAACTGATCGTGCAGTTGTGGACCGAAATCGCCGACCGATTCGGCGACCACAGCGCGGTTGCCGCATATTCGCTGCTGGCCGAGCCTTTCGGGGCGCCCGACGCCGACGCGCGCGACGCGATGTACGACAAGCTTTACAAGGCCATCCGCGCCCTGGGCGACAATCACCTGCTGATCATCCACGACGGCTTCCTGGGAATGCAGACGATGCCGCTGCCCGCGAAGTTCGGCTGGGAAAACGTCGTGTATTCGACGCACATCTTCGAATTTTCGGCCCAGAGTTACGAAGACTACGACTTCCTGGTGAACTACCTGCACGACACGTTGTTCACCGAGGCCCAGGCAAATCAGGAAGTGCCCTATTACATTGGCAGTTTTTCGACGCGCTTCGATATCGACTGGGCGTACGACGCGGCGCAGTTGCTGGTTGACTGGTACACCGAACGCAACTGGTCGTGGTCGGTCTGGACCTACAAGCGCATCGACGATCCGATTGCGTTCGAACTGCTTGGCAAGACCAGCAGTTATGGCGTCCGCACGCTTCACACCGGCCCGTTCGACCGGCCCGATGTGTTCGACGACGACCTGCCGACCCTGCGCCGGAAGATGGCCGCATACCGCGACCTGGTCATGGACCCTAACCCCCGCTTGCTGGAAATCCTGACTTCGGTGTTCTGATGCGCTGCGTGCTGTTTTGGGGAATCGGGCCTTTCGAAATGTTTTGCTTCGGCCCTATTTAACGGACTCGATGTCCGCCTTAAGGATCTTTTCCGCCGCAATAACGCCGCTTTGCAGGACGGCGGACTGGCCGCATCCCGGGAAAGTCCAGGCGCCTGCCAGGTAAAGATTTGAAATCCCGGGGACTTCCTGTGGGAGGCGCTGAAGCAGCGACTGTTCCGGCACCTGGTGCCAGCCGTAAATGGTGCCCCGCGGGTTCAGCGTGAACGCCTGCAGGGTCTGCGGCGACGCGACTTCGTAAACGACGACGTGGCGCGACAGGTCTGGCAGGACCGCTTCGGTGCGTTCGATGAACGTCCTGGCCACCGCGTCCTTGTATTCCTTGAAGGCCGCGCGATCCGACCATTTCCAGTTGTCGTTGCAGTCGTTGCCCACCGTGCCTGTGATGCTGATGACGTTGTGTCCGGCCGGCGCCGCTGTCGCATCCACGATTGACGTGTTTTCAACCAGCAGGATCGATTTCGACGGGTCGCAGTCGGCGACCGAATCGAACACCTCGTTCGTATCCCACGTGTCCTGAATCAGGAATTCGTGAACCCCATCGAATTCCGGTGCGTAATCGCGGTCCGTGCCCAGGTACACGACAACGATCGGCAGGCCCGGTTTCATGGCGTCGATGCTGTCGGCCCATGTTTCGGACACGTTTTCGCGGCCAAGCAGTTCGATGGTCTGTGGCGGGTTCACGTTCGAAACGAACCACTTCGCGCGCAGGCAGGGGCCGCCGTCGGTCTGCACCTCCGTTACCACGCCGTCCTTGACGATGATTTTCGTGGCCTTCGTGGAAAGGAAGATGCGCCCGTCGGCCTCCTCGATCCGTGCTGCCAGAGCGTCCGAAATCGACTGGGAGCCGCCCACGAAGTTGTAGAAGCCGCCCATGTGGTAACTGTTCCACATCATGAAGAAATACAGCGCCGAAAGGTTGTCGGGTTCGACGCCGACGTACGACGCGAGCTGGGTCAGGATGGCGTACAGCTTCGGGTCCGATATGTACGCGCGCAACGCTTCGCCCAGGCGACCGTATGCCCACGCCATGAAACGCCCGACCGCATCCGGGTTTGCCGCCAGGTATGCGTTGAACGTTTCTTCCCCCGCCAGGTAGGCGTCCAGGACATCGGCCATCTGCGGGACTTCTTCAAAGAGTTTAGTCAGCCCCTCGGTTTCGGCCGGGAACTGCGCGATCAGCTTGTCGCGGTATGCCATCAGGCCGTCCGGCGTTTCGAACGTTTCGCCGTCGGGGTAATAGGTCCGGTACATGGCGTCGGCCTTGACCGGGATCACGTCGTCGATGATGCGAAGTTCTTCAAACATCTTCCGGGTGCTCGGATAGCCATCGTCGAAGCCGCCCATCGCGTGCAGCGAAATTTCGAACCTGAAATCGCCACGCACGAAGTTGGTCATGTATCCGCCGACCTTGTTGTGGCGCTCGACCAGGGCGACCTTCATTCCCGCCCGTGCCAGTGTCGCCGCGGCGCCCAGTCCGCCACCGCCCGACCCGATCACGACGGCGTCATATTCCTCGATTGATGGGCATACGTTGGCCGCCTGGAAGCGGTGGCACGCGGCGCAGTCGCCCGGTCCGGCAAATGGCGGGTCGATTTCGGCGTGAGTATTGGCGTGACACTCGGCACAGTTGCCTGTCGCATGGCCGAGCGGCTGGTTCGGGGCACCGTTCGAACCGTGGCAGACAGCGCATTCCTGCGGGTTGGTTCCCCCGTGATCCGGCACGTGGCAGCGCGCGCAGTCGGCCCATTTCCAGCCGTGGTGGGCGTTCGTCAGGATCGCGGATTCGATCATCGGGGTCGCCGACGTGACCGTGTTCAGCGGCCAGCCGGCGTCTTCGCGCGTGTCTTCCGGCGCGTCCGTCACCATCGCGTCGTCGGTGGCGTCCCGTCCGCCTTCGCCGCCGGCGCATCCCGCGACAGCCAGCACGAATATCGTGGCAACAAATACAAAACTGGCCCTGCGGTTCATGCTGACTCCATTCGAGGCCCCGGGTTGCCCAAGTATCAATGGGCCGGAAGGCTGCGTCAAGGGGCCGGGAAAACACGGTTTTTGACGGCTGCCGGTGTCCGATGCGTTGACCGGGTCCGCAGTCGTCCATCGGCGTTCAGCCCGGCCGCATGCTCATCATTCTGACTGGCGCCGGATCAAATTAATGAGGTTGCGCGACGATTCCCCATTTTTCTTCGAGGTCCGCCGTTCGATTGTCCGTGCGCAATCCGGGCACTTACGCCGGATCGGGGCAGCGGCACGACGCTTGCTTAAGACCTGACAGGGTAAATGTTTTGCAGTTGGAGTGAACATGGAAGAAACGGCCAGTCCGGTAATGGACCGTGTTTCCGATATCCAGCACGTGATGGAGCTTTATGCGAACCTGGACCAGCACTTAAGAAGCGAGGTGCGCCAGGAGATCATGCGGCGGGCCTGCATCGAGGAACTCGGACGCGGCCCGGCGGCGCGACGCGCGGGGGCTGCATTTCCCGATTCCTGTCCCGATGCGGAGGCACGGGAATTCAAGAATGTCCCGCACAGGGTTGCCGACTGGTTCCGCGACGCCGGTGCGGCCGCTGCCGGGTATCTGCCGTTCGACCGGTACGCGCCTGGCGACGAAAACCGCCTGGATCTGCACCGCCGTGAGGTCGTCAATGCCATGGCGCCTGTTGAATGGCTGATGAAGTCGTATTTCCGCTTCAATGTGCAGGGAATCGAAAACATACCCGCCAACGGGCCTGCCATGATCATTTCAAACCACGGCATTCTTCCCATCGGTGCGTGGTTCTTCTTTTATGAAATTCTGCGGGCGACCGGGCGCTGGCCGCGAGCGCTGACCGACTGGCGCATCTATCGCGTTCCTTACCTGCGGCAGTCTTTCATGGACCTCGGGATGCTTGTGGGAACCCCGGCCAACGGCGACTCCTTGTTAAGGCAAGGGGAACTTCTTTTCATCGCGCCGGGCGGTTCCAAGGAGGGCTTCAAATCCTCCCGTTACCGTTACCGCCTGTTGTGGAAAGGCCGCCTGGGTTTCATTCGAATGGCCCTGCGCAACAGATGTCCGATCATACCTTCGGCCAACATCGGCACCGACGATACGTACCGCGTCTTTTTCAATGGCTACCAGACAGCCGCCAACCTGTTTAAAACCAAAAAGGCCATTATTCCCGTCAGCTTCCCGGTGGGACTGGGGGTCCTGCCGTACCCGGTCAAGATGACGCAATACCTGGGCGAGCCGATATGGCTCCCGTATCCACCCGAAGCCGAAAATGACCCGGAGATCGTCATGGAATGCCAGCAACTGGTGAAAAGCCGCGTGCACGAACTTATCGATCGGGGCATGAGCGAACGCGAACAAATGACGTTTTTCTGACGACGATGTCGGCAAATCCGGCCCCGCACTTTCGCATCTGCGGAAGGCTTTCATTCGCAGCACCTGGCATACCGGCAGTCATGACACGCATTACGAGGCGCGGCGGAAAGCGGGGTTGGCAGACGCCTGGTGACTACGGCGTGGACAGGTCGTACAGAACCTCGCCACCCGCCGTGGCGTCGCCCAGAAGAACCGCAACGGCCGCCTCGAACATCACGGACAGGCTTCCCTGCAATGCCAGGACGGCGGATGCGCCTTCCATCGTCTGCAGCGTGTCGAACGCGACACCCTGTGCCACATGAACAACTGGCAGGTCGCCTTCGGTCAGCAGCCAGTCCAGCATCTCCTGCTGTTCCGGGCTGAAGTAGCTGTGGAACGTGGCGACCACCACGGTGTCGATGCTGCCACGGTATTCCTGGACAAGTGCCTGGACCGAGTCCTTCGCGATCTCGATGAAATAGTCGTTCGCAATCACGGTCGGGTCCAGCCGTGCCATCACGCTGCAGAAGCTTTCATCGATCCACCACGACCAGCCGGCGGCCGGGTCGGTCACATACTGGGTCGGACCGACGCACAGGATGCGCTTGTCTTTCAGTGGCAGGATTCCGTCGTCTTTAAGAAGGGTTATGGCCTTAATTGCGTGCCCGAGCGACATTGCCGCGTCATCGGGCAGGCCGATGCGCTGGTTCACCGTCGCGATGTCTTCTTCGTCCGGGTACGTCGGCTTTTCAAACAGGCAGTACTTCTGCTTGAACCGCAGAATCCGTTTTGTCGAAGCCTCGAATTCGTCGGCCGCGATGCCGCCGGACAGAAGCTCCTGCTCGATCGCGACAATCATCGGTTCGACGTCTTCCACTCCGGTCAGCAGCAGGTCGGTTCCGGCCTTTATGGCCTCGGAGGCCTGCGACTGATCTTCGGCAAGGCCCAGCCTGGCCCCGTACATGCTTAAGTCATCGGAAACGACCAGTCCCTCAAACCCCAGTTCGCCACGCAGGAAATCGGTAATGACCTTGCGCGAAACTATCGCGGCGCGCTCGTCATCCAGCGTCAGATACCTTGCCGGAATCGTCATGACGGCGTCGCACCCGGCGTCGAGGGACCTTCGGAAAGGCTTCAGCAGCTTCTGTTCAAGTTCTTCCAGGGAGGCGTCGTTCGTAACGAATTCGTGATGCGTGTTTCCCATCGTCATGCCGTCGCCCGGGAAGTGCTTGAGCATGGGCAGGACGAGGTTTTTCTGGAATCCCGCAAACGCCGCCACCCCCAGTCGCGCGTTCAGTTCGGTATCCGGACCGAATGTCCGCGTGTTCAGGTTTCCGTTGTCGATCTGGTATTGCGTGTCGAGCAGCGGCCCGAAATTCATGTTGATCCCGACAGCCTTGATTTCCCGGGCCATCATGTCGAACTGCCTGAATGCCACGGTTTCGTCGCCGGTCGCGCCGATTGCCGCCGGCCCGATGCTGTCCGTACCGCCGGTTGCACGGTTGATCACCGTATAAATCCCGCCTTCCTGATCGCCGCTGACAAAAAGCGGAACCCCCGTTATTTCGTTGGCAATGGTCTGGGCGTGGTGCAGGAAGCGAGCCGTGGTGGCAGGGGCGCCTTCAGCAGCACCGGTTATCTGGGCTATCGACACCGCACCGGGCAGAACGGCGCGCATTTTTTCTTCGGAATCCGGGGCGACCCTGCTGCCGCTGCGGACAATATGCATGCTGAGGTGCTGACCGATCCTCTGACGCGGCGTCATGTTGTCGTAAATGGCGTCGATCGCGTCTTCATCGGTTTCGCAGTAAGGAAATTCGACAAGGTCGATGTTGAACCGGCCGTCGCCTTCGGTGTCCGGAAGGCCGGTGTCGGGCGAGGTATCGCCCGAAACGTCCTGGCCGGCGTCAATCGCCGCGTCAGAATCTGTGTCCACAAGGACGTCCTGGACGTCGGTCGTGCCGCCGCATGAACACAAGACAGCAGTCAGCATCACAGTGGCCAGATGAATTCGGCGAATGACAGGCACCATGGGGCCTCCACAGCTTTTTGAACCGGTAGAAAACTGATCGTGAGCCAGACACCCGCAACCATAAACAAATGGCAGTAACTGTCAAATTAATTCGGATGGGGTGAAGCGACTATTCCGCGATAAGCGAGCGGACCAGTTCCAGGCCGGCCTTCATTTCGGCGTCGGACATCTGTCCGGCCTTGAAGTACCTGACCTTGCGGTCGCGGCCGAGGATTATGACGACGTCCTTCCCGTTGCAGTCACCCAGGTTCCACGCGTTTTTCAGGATGTGGGCGGGGTCGGTCAGGATCAGCGAATCGAACTTCTTTTCCTTGCCGCGCACGACCGACCGGATGATGCTGTTTGCCAGCCATGTGTCCTTCATGTTCACGACGCCCAGCCCGCGAAACTTCGTCCGATCCAGGTTGGCCTGCTTCAGCAGTTCGCGGAACGGTTCGTTCTGGTTCTTCACGTCGGGGTCCGTGTAGAAGACGGCCATTACCTTGCTGCCGAGGTCGGGAATTTCGGCGTCCTTGTCCCTGCTGTCCTTGATCTTGACGTTGGACACCACGTCACCCTTGTCCAGCGCGACGGCCGCCAGGGACACAACCGTGAAGACGGCGACGATCGACAGGGACAACGCGAAAACTGCGGTGCGCGCGGCGCGGAAGCGACTAATGAAATTCTGGTCCGGTTTCATCAAAAAACCTCCCGAAACGAAATGGATATGCGGCAATTCTTGCGGTCATCGTCGCCGACGTCAAGCGACAGTCCGTCAAAGCCAGCCGTATCAGCGGATGAAGATGGTTCCCTTCTTGTAAAGGACCGCGTTGCCGGCGATGGATACGGTGTCGTCGTCAAGGGCGCAGTGCAGGGTTCCGCCACGGGCCGAAAGCTGCATCGCCACGAATTCCCGTTTTCCCAGGATCTTCGCCCAGTACGGGACCAGCGAGCAGTGCGCCGAACCGGTGACCGGGTCTTCCAGGATGGTCGCCTGCGGGGTGAAGAAGCGCGAAACGAAATCGACGTCGCGGCCGGGAGCTGTCACGCACACGCCGCCGGGGCTCAGGTTGATGCGGTTGAACATCCCGGTATCGATCCGCATGTCCCTGATTTCTTCTTCATGCTCATAAACGAACACGTAATCCCTTGCCTTCAGGACCCTGATCGGCTTGAAACTGACCGATTCAAGCAGTTCCGGCGGGGCCGCGGCCGGAACAGGTTCACGCGAAGGGAAGCGCATCTTTACGAACCTGTCGGTGATTTCGGTCTTCAGTTCCCCGGATACCGACATGAAATCCACGCGGCTGCCGCCGCCCAGGAAGTTGCTGACCGCGAAAGCCGCCGCCAGTGTCGCGTGGCCGCACAGATCCATTTCGATGTCCGGCGTGAACCACCTGATGAAAAGCCTGTCGCCGTCCTTCAGCACGAACGCGGTTTCCGCCAGGCCGTTTTCCCTTGCGATGTTCAGCATCAGGTCATCTTCGGGCCATTGGCCGTAAAGGAAACAGACGCCTGCCGGGTTGCCCCCGAAAAGCCGCGTCGTGAACGAATCGACGTGGAAGTAAGGTATTTCCATTGGTATCGACCTCCCCGGTCCTGCGGGATCGCCACGCCTTCGCCAGGCGGGCCTTCGCGCGGCCGCGTTCGTTGTGCCTGCGGGAATACTGGAATAAAATACACGCCTCACAGGGGTTCAACCATGAAAATCACGTCTGCTGTTTCGGCCGTCGTTGTAGTTTCTGCAATCGTCATCGGTCTGTCGGCGTGTGGCGGGGGCGACAACCCGCCGGTGGATGTACATGGGTTGGACGTTCCGGCAGACCTTCTTCCGGGTGATGTGCACGGGGATGTTCCGGCAGGCGACATCCGGCCGGAAGATTCGGCCGTTACCGACGTGGCCGGGACCGATCTGGCACAGATTGACGCGACGCTTGACGACGTCGGGCCCGCGGATGTCACGGCGGACGTGCCACCCGTCACCGGCGATTACACGGTGCTGGCCTGGAACAACCTGGGGATGCACTGTTACAACGCAAGTTTCAAGACCCTGGCGGTGCTGCCGCCGTTCAACACGCTGTGGGCCCAGGTCATCAGGAAAGGCGGCTCGCCCCAGGTGGTCACGTCGGGAATCACCCTTGAATACAGTTTCCCCGGCAATACGTGGTCCGGCGCTGGCACGCCGCCAAAAAGCGATTTCTGGATGTATGTGGCCGACGTGTTCGGCGTGACGCTCGAGCCCGACGCGGGCCTTACCGGCAAGGGACTGACCGGCACGATGGATGTCAAGGATGATCATTTTGAAGCCGAGGGAATCCCGATCACCGAATTTCGCGACGTCGACGCGGTCGCCGGCGGGAATCCGATGACCTGGAACCGCTACCCGTACCAGCTTGCAACCATCATCGTGAAGGAAACCGCGACAGGGCGCGAACTGACCCGGACAAGGGTGGTCGCCCCTGTTTCCAGCGAAATGAACTGCCAGACATGCCACGGCGACACCGGATCCGCCACCACGAAGTATCCGATCACGCCGTCCGGCACCGGGGACGTCGACCTGAACATACTGCGCATCCACGACCACTTGAGCGGCACGAACCACGAAGGCGCCACGCCCGTGCTCTGCGCCACTTGTCACGCTTCGAACGCGCTCGGGATGACCGGTAACCCGGCCCTGCCTAACCTGTCGAACGCTATTCACAGCCGTCACTCGAATGTGGGCATAACGGCCGACACGGCCGGCTGCTACAGTTGCCACCCCGGGCCGAAAACGAAGTGTCTGCGCGACGTCATGACCGAGGATGGCGACATCGCGGGCTGCATCGATTGTCATGGCAACCTGGCCGAGGTCGCCACCAACCCCAATCCCTGGCTGAACGAGCCGCGTTGCGACAGCGCCGCGTGTCATGGCGGCGACGTCGTCCAGGATAAGCCGCTGTACACGGTGTCGAAGGGTCACCACGGCGTTTACTGCGCCGGCTGCCACGACAGCCCTCACGCAATCGCCCCCAGCCGCGAAACGAACGACGGGATCAAGTTCATGGATCTTCAGGGGGATGAAGGTCCCGTCAAGGAATGCAACGTGTGCCACAGCGGCACCCCGGACGGATCGATTCATGAAGACAACTGACCTGTCCATCCCGCGAAAACTGTTTGACGCACTTGCCTCGACCGTGTTTGCCGTGGTTCTTTTCGTCCTGATCATCGCGGCGTCCCTGGCCGGGACATTCACGACATATGACGTTTATCACGCGGGATGGTTCGTCGGTCTGCTGGCGGCGTTCGGGATAAACCTCGCGGCATGTACGTTAAAAAGCCTGATCGCCCGCCGGGCAAGGGCCGGGTCACTCGTGACCCACGCGGGACTGCTTGTGATCCTGGCAGGCGTCATTGTCGGCGCGTTTTCGGGCGTCCAGGGACACCTGGCGCTTTCCGAAGGCAAAACCAGGGGTGAATTCGAGGTGGACGGCGCATGGGAAAAACTGCCGTTCAAGGTGAGGCTCGACGAATTCGAAATCGGCTGGAACGAGGCCGACCAGCACAGGCTGACCGTCACGGTCGCCGATGCGAAGGTGTCGCGGACGCTGTCGGTGCGGCCCGGCATGACATACGAAATCCCGGGCACCGGTTACGCCATCGAGGTCGCGCGTTTCGTGCCGGACCTGTACGTCGACCGGGACATGAAGGTCGCGTCACGCAGCGATGAACCGCGCAACCCGGCGATCGAAGTCATCCTTCGGCACGCCGGCAATACCGAAAAACGGTGGGTTTTCGCGGCGCACCCCGACTTTTCAATGGCCCTGGATAACAACATCTCAGTTGTGTACAACTTCGACCGGAAGGCAGTCGATTTCAAGGCGACGGTCACCGTCATCGAAGAAGGTTCAAAGCCGTTTTCGCGCGAAATCAGGGTGAATCACCCTTTGAAGCACCGTGGATACGCACTATACCAGGCCCATTTCGACCCGCGTCGCCCCGGCTGGACCGGGCTTGACGTTGTCTCCGACCCCGGGGTCAATGTCGTGTTTCTGGGCATCGCCCTGTTGAATATTGGTGTCTTCCTGGTTCTTTACCGGAGGTTCAGGAAATCGAAACCTGCATGAATCTGGCACTTGTCCTGTATTTCATCGCCGCCTTGTCATTCGTGGCCGGCCTGGCGTTCAGGCGGCGCGCGATCAGTATCGCGGCAATGACGGCGCTCGGGGCCGGGGTTGTCGCGAACCTTGCCGTCGTGGTGCTGCGGTGGATCGCGACAGGTCATCCCCCGCTTTCGAACCTTCACGAATCTTTCATGGTCGTGGCGTGTTCGATTGCTGCTGTCGCACTTGTCGTCGAACTGAAGCAGCGGATCGGGCTGATTGGCGCGGTTTCATCGGCACTGGCCGTCCTTGCGATCGGGTACGCGTCCATCCTGGACAGTTCGATACGCCCGCTGATGCCTGCCCTGAAGAGTAACTGGCTGATCATCCATGTGACGTCTTACTTCATCGGGTACGGCGCGCTCGCGGTCGCCACCGTGGCGGCATTCGGCTGCCTGGTCCTGGCGCTGTCGCGCAAGGCGGATGACCCCCGGGCCCGCATGCTTGATACCCTGTCTTTCCGGCTCATCCTGGTGGCGTTCCCGTTTCTGACGATCGGGCTGACCACCGGCGCGGTCTGGGCCAATGTGGCCTGGGGCCGCTACTGGGGCTGGGATCCGAAGGAAACGTGGTCGCTGGTGACCTGGCTGGTGTATGCGCTTTATCTTCACCTGCGGACGATGCGTGGCTGGAAGGGTACGAAGGCATCGATCGTGGCCGCAGTCGCCTTCCTGTTCGTCGTTTTCACGTTCCTGGGTGTGAATGTTCTTATCGGCGGGCTGCACAGCTATCGGTGACGGGTCAGATCCCTTCGCCCCCGCCGCCCATGGTGCCCGCCATCAGGCCGAAGTTTTCCGGACCGACGACGCGGTTACGTCCAAGCTCCTTCGCGAGGTACAGGCGCTGGTCGGCCAGTCGCAGGATTGTGTTCGAGGCACCGTCGGGACATTCGGCCAGGGAAGCTACCCCGCAGCTTATTGTGAGGGGCAGCACGAGGCCTTCAATCATAGTGGCGTTCACTTCGATCCGGGCCCTCAGGCGTTCGGCCGTCTCCACCGCGTTCACGACGGCTGTCTGGCGCATCAGCAGCACGAACTCCTCGCCCCCGTAACGCGCAAGGACGTCGTCCGGCCTGACTTCACCCGCCAGGATCTTCGAAAGGTTACGCAGCACGGCATCGCCAGCCGAATGGCCGTGCGTGTCATTAACCGCCTTGAAGTGGTCGATATCGATCATGATCACCGATACGTCATTCCCGGCCCTCCGCGCCGCGGCGATTTCGATCCCCATGCGTTCGGTCAAGTGGCGGATGTTGTGCAATCCGGTCAGGTGGTCGCGCAGGGTCAGTTCGCGAACCTCGTCCAGCGCCACCTTCAGTTCCGTTTCCATCTTCTTTCGTTCCGTGATGTCGATCACGAAACCTTCGAACACGTCCTTTTCGCCCCTGTATTCGTCAAGGACCCTCGCCTGCAGAAGCGCGGTCAAGACGCCGCCGTCCGGACGTCGTCCAAGAACCTCCGTCGATGCCCAGCGCCCACGATCTTTCAGCAACTTTGCCATGAATTCCGGACGCCTGTCGGGGTCGACGTAAATGGCTTCGGGAATGGACGTGCGGTTAACGGCCATGAGTGTTTCGGCCGGCGACGCGTATCCCAGAATTCCTGCAAAAGCCGGGTTGACGTCCAGCAGCCTGCCGTCGGGAAGCGAATGAAATATGCCGATTGGGGCACCCGCGAATATGCGCTGCCATTGCGCCTCGCTGGCCGCCAGGGCCTGCTGTGCCCGGATCTTCCCGATGAAGTGCCCGATCTGCCCGCCAACCAGGTCCATGCTTTCAAGCAGGTCCAGGTCGGGCTTACGGAATTCCGGGCCGTAAAAGGTCATGACGCCGAAGAATTCGTCACGGTTCCTGATCGGGAACCCGAAGGCCGCGTGCAGACCGACGGCGTCCGCATAACGCTTGCGCGGGAAGCTTCCGGTGGTGATGAAATCTTCATACCATTGCGGGCTCCCGGTGGACCATACCAGTCCGGGAAGGCCGATCCCCCTGGCCAATGTGGTCGTCTTCGATATGGCGATGAATTCCGACAGATCCCTTTTTGAGTTGTTCCAGAGGTCGGTCAGGCGCAGCATGCCGGCCTGCCCGTCAACCATCCACAGTTCGCCAAGCTCCCATTCGCCGCATTTGCAGAGGGCTTCCATGAGCTGGGAAGCCGCCGTGTCGATGTCGTCGGCCGAAGCAAGTATCCGCCAGGCCGCATGTTCCGCCGCGCGACGCTGTTCCAGCCTTGTCGCTGCAAGGGCGCCCGGGTCTTTTTCTGGAGCCATCGCTTCACCACGGATCGTTGTCGACCATGAGATTGTAATACATGGTCGTATTTGCCGTTTCAATCGCTTGTCGTGAATTTGAAAACCAGCCGACAGTCATGTATTAGTTAGGCGACCGATCGATATCTTCCGGAACAAGAGGTGATGGCCGTGTTCAGGATCCATTTTCTGTTTGTCGCGATCTTGATGGTGCTGGCGTCGTCCCCGGCGTGGGCCCAGCCCGCGAAGAAGTGCGGCAAGAACAACCCGCTTGGCACGTACACGGATCTGCGGCCGATTTATCCGCCCGCGAAGAACAACAGGTGCGTGGACAACTACACCCCGGGCACCTGGTCGTTCAAGGATCAGTCAAAGAAGGTGAAGATCGTGGTGACCGGCGGGTCGCTGTCGCAGATGGACTATTTCGCGACGGGGTACGGGAAGTGGGTCGCGGCCGCGTGCAGGAACGTCGAAGTCGTCAACATCGCGGAAGTGGCCTGCAATTCATCGGATATTCTGAAGAAATTCGACGCCAGGGTACTGCAGAACAAGAACGTCGACCTGGGCGCGCCCGGGCTTGAATACTGGATGATGCTGCAGGGCGGCCTGAACAACGTGTCCGATCCGAACAGGGTCAACGCTGACTTCATGGAGCTTTTCCAGACCGTTCACGCGAAAGGGATGAAGGTGTTCGGGGTGACGCTCGTCCCGTGGGGCAACCCTGCGAAGGACAAGCGCTGGAAGGGCGCAAACGCGAAGAAATACCAGGCCTGGACGAAGCAGTGCGTGGACTGGATGATGGGCAGGCTGACCCCGCAGGAAGCGCTCGGCAGGCTGTGCCCGGCGGGCAAGACGTCGTTTGCGAAGGCGGATCTGCCGGATGTGACGCTGAACCTGTTCGATACGCCGCTGCTGGACAAGGGCTCGCAGTACGGACACATGAAGAAGGAACTGACGAAGGACGGCATCCACCCGCTGGCCGAAGGCCACAGGATGTTTATCGAACACGCCTGCACGAAGGGTCTGCTGCCCCGGAGCTGGGGATGCGACTGCGCCTGCCTTCGGAAGCCTTCATCCAACTGATTCAGTGATAATCGGTTCAGTCGTCGCCGTTTCTTCTCCGGCGGATCAGGCCGGGGATGGCGAAGGCCGTGGCCACAAGGAATATCAGCGAGGCCGTGGCCGGCAGGGTGCCCCTTGAACCGGCCGCGCATCCGGAACCGTTTCCGTGCGGAGGCTTCGTTGAGCCGTCGTCCGCGTTCGCGTCCACGGGATGAAGATCATCGATGCTGTCGATGTCGCCCGCCGGGACTGCGTCCGCGTCACCAGGTTCCGAGCTGTCGGTCGCGGCGGTTTCGCTTGTTGAATCGTGGAACACAACCAGGTCCGTGCTTGCGATTTCTTCGCCGGCCTCGGGCAGTTCTTCCACGACCGCGACTTCACCCATCGCGTCCGGGACGTGAACTTCTTCCGCGACTTCGACCTGGGTGACTTCCGCAACGTCCGGCCATTCATCGCCGCCGGATTCGGCCGACACGATGATCGTGGCGCCGGTCGGGCCGCCGTTGGCGAGGGTGTCGATGAACACGACCTGGATGATGATGCCGCTGGTCGCGTCGTCAGGCAGGACAAGTGTTTTTTCGGTATCCGTGGCTTCGATGCCGGACGTGCACACCGCTTCTTCGTCGGTTCCGTTCCACACGGCCAGGGCTGTCAGGATACCTTCGTCGGGCGTCAGGGTCAGCCTGTACGTTGTGCCAGGTTCGCCGGTAAGGACGAAAAACGCGTCGTGCCCGGCCGTTGCAGTGCCGAAGCAGGTTTCGGGGACTTCCAGATAGGCGTGCAGCTTCGTTCGGTCGCCGTAATAAGGAGTGTCCAGTTCGATGGTGGTCGGGCTTCCAAAGGTGTCGTTTCCGGCAAGCTTTTCGCACCGTCCGCTGAAGCAGGCGAAACCCGTGTCCTGACACGGCAGCCATTCCGGCACGCCGGTGTTGCCGCAACCGACCTGGGTGCTGCAAAGGTCAACGGTGCAGGGATTTGAATCGTCGCATGTGGCCTGGTCGGCCTCGACGGCGCATTCGCCGTTCGCCGGATCGCACCAGGTAATCGTGCACGCGAAGCTGTCCGAGCAGTCTTTTTCCGCGCCGCCGCATTCGCCGGCGAGGCAGATGTCATCCACGGTGCACAGGTTTTCGTCGTCGCAGGACTGGCCGTCCATTGTCGCGGTCACGGAGGTGCACAGGTGTTCGTCCGGCCCCTGCGATATGCAGACGCCTTCTTCGCACTGGCCGACATCGTTTGAACAATCCGCTGCCTGCCCGGGCACGCACAGGCCGGCCGCGCACACGTCGCCCGCGGTGCAGCCATCATCGTCCGCATTGCACACGACACCCTCGAATGGCGTCGGATCCTTCCCGCAGGCGAAGCTGTCGGCGCCCGTCGATTCGCATATGCCCGTGTTGCACTGGTTGTCATTTACAGAACAGTCCGGTGTCGGTCCGGGCACGCAGGTCCCCGCCGCGCAGGTGTCGCCGGAGGTGCAGCCGCTTCCATCCGCGTCACAGGCACCGTTTTCATTCAGGATCCAGCAGCCGTCGCAGCATTCGTTTGTGGCATGGCAATCGCAGGGGCTGGTGGCCATCTTCTGCGTGTGCGTCCAGGTGTGATTGCCGCCTTCAACCATCCAGTCGTACGTTGAAATCTTCGAACCTTCACCGAACCACGGGTCCATGTAATAAAAGGTGCCGTCCGGTTCGATGCCATGGCCGATGACGAAATGTCCCCCGCCGTTGTCCCATACCCAGCGGACGATGAAAGGCCGGTTGGAAGCAATCTGGCCCTGGCAATCTTCACTGGAAAGCGGGGCGTCCACCCCTTCGGTTGCGATGGCGCCGAAATGGTCGAGTATGTCCGCCACGCTGCCGTCATAGCCCCAGAGGTAGTTCCAGTAATTGCACTGTCCGTTCGGTTTTTCGCAGCAGTAGTTAGGTCCGTAATTGTGCCAGGTGGCGACCTGCCGCGTGTATTCGGCGATGTCGCACTGTTCGCCTTCGAAGCCGTAGTATCCCAGGATGCTGTCGCTTACCGCAGCCCAGCACCACTGGCTGGATATCTGAATTTCTAACGGTATTTCAATAACTTCGGCGCTCGCGGCGCGCGGGGCCAGGCCGGATGCGCAGATTGCGGCCACGACCGTCAGCCAGATTCGAATTGGTCTGTTCATGGCTGCGCAACCCCGTCAGGGATTTTTTTCGCGATGTCGGCCACCAACAGCGTGCGCCTGATCGACGGCAGCATCTGCGGCAGGGTCGACACGAAAGGCTCCTGACGATCCAGGCCCAACCCGATCCTGGCCGACTTCAGCGGGATCACGCGGAGTTCGTCACTCGGCCCGGCAATGTCTGGAATCAGAAAATCGCTGCCCGCCTGGTACAACCTCAGGATGCAGCCCCGCCGTGTGGAATCGATGTCGAAACCCTGGTTCCCGAGGGTTTCCTCAAGTTCCGCGGCCAGCCCGGCCGCGCCCAGATCCGTCGCGCGAAAAGTTCCGTCCACCCGTTCGAACGTCAGCAGCGCCCGGGCCCTGCCATCGACCGTCAACGGCACGCGAAATTCGTCGAGCACCTGGATGGATTGGCTGTCGGCAGCTTCCCCGAGTATCAGGGCTGGGTCGATGGTGCATATGCCGAATGGTTGTCCGGGCATCGCCTGCGCGAACTGATCCCTGTTATCAAAGCCGAATTGCCGTTCCCGGCCGACCGGTATCCTGTTTAAAAACATGGGGGCCTGCCTGATCGTCGCGGCCCGGAGCTCCAGTGCCTCGCTTTCCGTCAGGATGCCGGCTGGTGTCAGTTGCTGACCTTCATGACAGGCCGTGACGAATGACAGGAACAGCAAAAATATCAGCAGCGCCTTGTGGCACGCCGGCTTCATCAGCGGCCTCCACGGGTAGTTCTTAAGTCTTATCAACGACATATGTCGTTCCATCGGACGGCATGTCCTGTAATTCCCCGTGATCGTGCCACCAAGCGATATTTCACGCCAAACTGACGACATCCGCGGACGCCAGGGAAGGCAAGTCGGGAAAGGTCTGTTTATTGATTCCGTGCCGGCTGCCGGTGTTGAACGTCTTGCACGCCAGTCGTTTTCGCGGCAGGATATGACCTCGTCAGATTGTTGCTGTCACGACTATTCCTGGGGGGCACAAATGAAGAATACGCGCGTTCGAGGTCTGATGGTAGCGGCGTTCGCCGCATGCATGGTTCTGGTTGCATCGCAGGCGAAGGCCCTTGATCTTCCAGGTGATTCCACCGCGAAAAAGATGTCGGGCCTGGGTGGTTCCGGCTGGTTGACGCAGGGCGCGGAAATCCTGCCGATGGGAAAGCACGCGCTGGCGTTCAGGGTGGGTTTTCCATCGACGGACTTCGAAATCCATTTCCCGGTTGCAAAGAAATTTGAAATCAGCGCCATCTGGTCGATCGACTACTTGCCATACGGCGGCTGGATCGGGTACTTCGGCGATACTTTCGGCATGCAACTGAAGGGCAACCTGTACGCGGTGGGGCCCCATGCTGTAAGCCTCGGGGCCGACATCGGCCTGATCACCAGTTACTTCCCGGCGCTTAACATCGGCGTCCAGATCGGCGGGCCTGAATTGAAGTACAGCTATCGCTGGAACAACCCCAGGATCGCGATAATCACTGGCTTGAGGATGCCGATCCAGGTGTGGGCACTCGGCCTGTCCGTCAATATCCCCATACTTCCCAACATCGGTTTCGAATACAACGTCACGAAGCGCCTGAACATCCACGCCAACTTCGAACTGGGACCGAACGTCTGCGTGGTTCCCGGGGTGGCGACCGTCGTGCTCTTCCACGCTGGTTTCCAGTTCGGCATCTCCTACCTGTTCTGATTAGAACTCTTCCCCGGCCATCCCGGCGTGTTGATTACAGCCTTTACAAATGTTAATTTGCGCGCCGTTGTTTCAAGCTTTCCGGAGGTTCACATGAGGCGTTCGCTGAAGCTCGTTTTCGCGTCCACGCTGGCGCTTGTCGTCTTTGCCGGCTGTCCCGACGGTGGGAATCAGTCCGATGTCGAAATACCGGGCGTCGATTCGATCGACGACGTCGCGGTTGACGGATTCGTTGATGACAACGGCCAGTCGTGCACCGACCAGTGTCCCGAAGAAGGCGCGAATGATTGCCTTGAAGGCGGCGTGCGCACGTGCGAGGACCTGGACGACGACGGCTGCGTTGAATGGTCGCTTCCCACCGGCTGCGGAACCGGCCTGACCTGCGTGGGCGGTGAATGCGTCAGCGGCTGCGCGGTGCAGGAATGTACCGCTATCGGCGCCAAGACCTGCGACACCGAAAACCAGGTGCTCGAATGTGGCGATTTCGACGACGATGGATGCCTGCAGTGGGGCAACCCGGTCGAATGCATCAGTCCCCTCGTGTGCGCCCGCGGATTCTGCGCCGACGAATGCTTAAGCGAATGCACGACGATCGGGGCGAAGAAGTGCCAGGGCAACGCGGTCGTGACCTGCGGCGACTATAACAGCGACACCTGCCTGGAATGGGGTGGGGCCACCGACTGCGGGGCGCAGTTCTGCAGCAGCGGGACATGCGCCGCCGAATGCGTGAACGAATGCACCACCGCGGGCAGCCGCCAGTGCGAACTGGGCGGGTACGTGGTGTGCAGCGAATACGATTCGGACGGATGCCTTGAATGGGGCACTGTTCTTTACTGCGGCAACGACCAGGTATGCAGCGGCGGCTTCTGTTCCACGGAGTGTTCGTCCGACTGCACGGTCAAGGGTGCGCACCAGTGCGAATCGAATTCGGTCGTGACCTGCGACGACTACAACATGGACGGTTGTCTGGAATGGGGCTCGCCCCTCCCGTGCGCCGAAGAACTGATCTGCAGCGGCGGCAACTGCGCGACCCAGTGTTCGAACGAATGCACCGTCGCCCTGGCGCGTTCATGCGAGTCCGGTGGCGTTGTTGTATGTAACGATTACAACGAAGACGGGTGCCTCGAATGGGGTTCGCCCACCCAGTGCGCGGAAGGTCTTGTCTGCAGCGGCGGCAACTGCGCCATTTCCTGTTCGAACGACTGCGAAATCCTTAATGAACGTCAGTGCGTGGCAGGTTCCACCAACAAGTTCCAGGTTTGCGGCGATTACAACGACGACGACTGCCTTGAATGGGGCACCCCGCAGAACTGTGAAGGCGTCCTGGTGTGCAGCGGCGGCGAGTGCATGAGCACATGTCAGGACGAGTGCGACGTCGAAGACGAACTTACCTGTATCGAAGAAGATTCATGGGCCCGGTGCGGTGACTTCAACGACGACTACTGCATGGAATGGGGTACTGAAGTTCCCTGCGAAGCCTGGGAGTCCTGCGACGCCGGCGTGTGCGAAACCAATTCCGTGCCTGCCGCGATTGTCATCGACGAAATCATGTACAACACCGACGGCAGCCCGGACACCGATTCGTTTGTCGAACTGTGGGGCCCGCCGTCGACCGACCTGACCGGCTGGCGCCTGGTGGGTGTCAACGGTTCGAACAACGCCGAATACAACATCATCGAACTTGTCGGGTCAATCGGCGCCGACGGCTACTTCGTCGTCGCCCATCCGGATTCGCAGGCTTCCATCCATGACACCGGGGACCAGTGGTCTGCCCTGGTTGATTACCAGAACAACCCCGACAGCGTCCAGCTTCGGTATGGGTCGACTGTCGTGGACGCGATCGGATACGGTGAATTCGCGATTGATGATTTCTTTGCCGGCGAGGGTGATCCCGCCCCGAACGTTGATTTCGATCACAGCCTGGCCCGTGACACCGACCACACCGACACGAACAACAATGCATCGGACTTCACCGAGATGGCCAGCCCGACCCCGGGCGCGTCCAATGTGAACGTCAACGAACCACCGGTGGCGGATCTGGTGTGCCCGACGAACGGTAATCTCGGGGACGCGCTGACCTTTGACGCGTCGGCCTCCGACGACCCGGATGGCGGAATCGCGACTTTCAAGTTCAGCTTCGGCGACGGCTCGTCCGACGTTTCCGGCACGAATTCGGTTGTCCAGCACACATACGCGACGGCGGATTCGTTCACGGTGACGCTGACCGTCACAGACGACCGCGGCGCTTCCGATTCGGCGACCTGCCAGATATCGGTTGGCGATGTCAACGCGCCGTCGGTTGTCTTCATCAAGCCGTCGGCCGACACGCAGGTGACGCAGGGCACCGTCGTGAACGTTATCGTCGCCCCCGAAGCCATTGCCGGCCGCAATATCACCAGGGTGGACCTGCTGGCCGAAGGCGTCGACACCGGCAGCACGGATGATTCGGCCCCATACGAATTCACGTACGAGGTGCCCGCCAATCATCCCAACAATACCTCGCTGACGCTTCAGGCGCGCGCGGTCGACAACCTTGGTTCGGTCGGCTTCGGCTCGGTGCGCCTGCTGGTGCGCAACGACGTGCCGGTGGCCGGGTTCACCGCGGTTGTAAGCGGTGACAAGCAGATTACCGTCGACGCGTCGTCTTCCCGCGACACCGAAACGGCCGCGGCGGATCTTGAGGTACGCTGGGACTACACCAACGACGGTTCGTGGGATACCTCGTGGTCGACCGAAAAGCTCGTGACCCACGTCTATCCGGCCGACGGGCAGTACACGATCAAGATGGAAGTCAGGGACGCGATCGGCCAGACTGCCTCGACAACCAGGGAAATCACGCTCAGCTCGATGCAATACATCGGCGGTACCGTGAACACCACCACATGGACCGGAACGATCGTCATTACCGGCGACGTGACCGTCCCCGCTGGTCAGATCCTGACCGTGGCGCCGGGAACCTCGATCCAGTTCGCGCACATCGACCAGGACAGCAACGGCATCGGCGATTACGACATCACGATCAATGGCACGCTGCTCGTGCATGGCAGCCAGGCCCAGCCGGTCCTGTTCACCGTTTATGGAACCGATCACAGGAACCCCGGGGCATGGAATCGCGTGACGATCAACGGGACAGGGTCCCAGATCGCCTGGGCGATCTTCGAGTACGCGGATATTGCGCTCGAGGTCAAAAAGGACCTGCTGCTGGACGATTCCGAAATCCGTTACTGCCGCGAAGGTTTCGAATCGAACGCGTCCGCGGCCAGTTCGACCGTCAACCGTCTTGTCCTGCGTGAAAATACCGCCGACGGGATGTATGTGACGGCCGGTACCGTGGCTGCCGACGAATGCCTGTTCACGTCGAACGGCGGGCGTGGCCTGTTCGCGAACGGCGGCACGGTCAACCTGTCGGACAGCGAGGTTTCCGACAACGGAGCGGCCGGCGTCGAATTCGTGCGTTCCGGGGCCGGGCTTTTCGTGCGCAACCTGATATCCGGAAACGCTTTCGAGGGCGTCAGGGTCTGGACGGACGGTTCGAGCGACCCGACACCGGTCTTCAATTACAACAACATCGTCGGCAACGCGACTGTCAGCGCGCTTGTGGTCGGCGACGTGGGCTTGTCCGTTTCGACCGATTCTTCATACTCTGGAACGAAGGTCAGTTCCGTGTGGACCAATCCGGCCGGCACGGTCATCCAGAGGGTCTACATGGCCTTCATCGAAGACGATTACAACTACTACAACTACATCAACGGTGAAGTAAGGAAGGATTCGGGGTCAGGCACGGTCATGGCGTCGGCCAGCGCAGCCGTCAGCCAGTGGTACGACACGGCTTCTGCGGCTGCGACAAAGCTGGTCGCCGTCGTCAGCGACGGGTATTCGGGAAGCTACTACGGGACCACGGTTGTTTCGAAGGCGGCATACATGGATTCCGCGTCGGTGCGCGAAGCCACGATCATCACCCGGGCCGGAACGATCGACATGCGCCACAACTATTTCGGCGTGTTCCCGAACGTGCTTGACGTGGTGTCCCTGGGATCGGCCGCCGCCGCGAACCTGCAGGGATTCGTGGGGGTCCCGTTCGACGAGGGGTGGTCCAAGGGGATTTATTTCGGCGGCGAAACGATCACCCAGCCGACGACCTGGATGGGAACCATATACATCACGGGCGACCTGACTTTCAGCGGCACCGGGCTGACGGTACAGGCCGGCACCGACATTCGCTTCGCCCCGGTCGACCAGGACGCCAACGGCACCGGCGACTATGACCTGAATTTCAACAACGCGACGTTCACGGTAAACGGAACCCAGGGCTCGCCGGTTGTGTTCGCGACCGTCGGCGACGTGGCCAACGGCTACCAGGAAGTGAAGGCTTACGGGACCACGACCAGCGACATCCAGTACGCGGTGTTTGAACACGGCAACACCGGCCTGCGGCTGGAAACCGGCACACACTCGCTTACCGGTTGCGTTTTCCAGGAAAACACAGTCAATGGCCTGTGGCTGCGGTTAAACAGCGGGACGAACAGCGTCACCGTGAACGGCGGCACGTCCAGCAGGAACGTGACCGGTGTCCGCGTGGAAAGTTTCCGCAACCTGGCCATCGACAGGATGACCGTGGAAACCAACACCGGGGACGGCCTGAATGTTTCGTCTTCGACGGCGGCGCTTTCGGTCACCAGTTCGGTCATCCGGAATAACGGCGGCAACGGCGTCTTCCTGACGAATTCGACGGTCGGCATCGGCCATTGCAACATCCAGTACAACACCAGGGCAGGCGTGCGTTACCAGGGCGTGTCGGCGGGCCTCATGTCGAATTCGAACGTCAAGTTCAACAGCCAGGAGGGCATCCTGCTGGTCAGCGCCAGCGGCAATCCGGCCCCGGTAATCAACGCCAACAACCTGTACGGCAACGCGCTTGTGACCGGCGTGTCCGTGGTCAATCCGGGCGTCACGGTTTCGACCGATTCGGCGTATTCGGGAACGAAGTGGTCAACGGGCTGGACCACGCCCGCCAACGAAACGATCGACTGGATCAGCGTCACCTTCACGGAAGACGATTACAACTACTACAACTACATCAACGGCATGGTGAAGGTGGGCTCGACCAGCGGCAACACGGTCTATTCGGAAAGCGTGGCGAAAGCCGCGACCATCGTCGACATATCGGCCGAAGCCGCGAAGACCATTTTTGCCGGGGTCAGCGACGGGTATTCGGGTTCGTATTACGGAACGACGACGGTAAGCGTCGCCATGTTCCATTCGTCGAACGTCCCGACCGTCCAGAACCAGACCGAACTGGCCGCCGCGACCGACGGCGGACAGGTCGACTGCAAGGCGAATTACTGGGGCACGTTCCCGGACGTCCAGCCGCGGTTCAGCCTCGGTCGTTCCGACGCCATCAACTTCTCGAACTTCGTCGGCAGCGAAGTCGCCGGCGCCGGTCCGCTTCCGTAGCGCGCGCCGTATCGACATTGGGCCGGTTCCCTTTTACAATCCAGTCCGAATCTCATGAATATTGCGGGTGAATTATGAATCGGAAAACTTCAGGCGCGATTCTGTGCGTGTGCTTCGGTCTGACGGCCATGGCGGCCTGCGGCGGCGAGGTCCCGGATCCGCACTATCCTTATGGTTCCTACACCGAAACCGTGGTCGGCACGATGACCGGAACGATCCCGTTGATGGGAACGACGACGGTCCAGGCGGGAATTGTCGGGGAAGCGGAAATCAACGGACGTAACTACGGCGTTTACCTTATCGGTACCGTGCCGGAAGGCAGCGTGTTGAGCGCTTCCACGCCCGGCACGGCGGGTTATGTGCGCGGCCTTGGAACGGACAAGATCGAAATCGGCGGTTTCACCAGCGAACTGGGGATTACCGGCATCGCCGAAGCCCCGGTCAAGTTCAACCTGGATCCGCCGGTCGGGGTGCCACAGACGGTCAGCGCCACGTCGAACATCACGACTATCAGCGACCCGGTCGGCAGGCCGGCCACGTTTGAAGCCACATACACGCTGGTCGAGGAAGGCGTGACCGTCAACACGTCGCAGCTCGGGACAGTGTCCGGCGTCAAGCACTTCCAGGGGAATGTCGTGGTCTCGGGCGAGGCGATTCCGTCGGCGTACACCGGCAGCGCATTCGACGTGGAAGTCTGGTACCACCCGGACCTCGGGGTCGTGGATGTGAAGTCGCCGCAGCTCGGCCTTGACCTGGGCCAGGAAGGCCAGAACGACTGGACGGAACCGGACGCGTACGGCGTGACCGTTGGCCGCATGCTGGCCGTGCTGGACGCCACCAGTCCGACGGCGTCCCTGTCAACGTATGACCGGGCGCAGGCGTTCGACGCCGACATGTGCGTGCACACCAAGATGCTGGCCGAGGTGCGCTGGGCCAACGAATCGGACGCCATCAACCTGGGGCAGCCGGATCCGTCGCTGTTTTCGTGTCATTTCAACGGCGGCTGGGGGCAGTTCTGCTGGGGCGGTTGCCCGCTTGTCGAGTCGGCGACCTCGTGGTTCCATCCCTCTGAAAACGGCAAGGGCTACAAGTTCTTTTACGCGTACAGGGACGAGGCCCTGAAGAACGAATACGTGGAAGGGGGCGACAAAGGCTCCGTGTACAGCATCGACTGCTACACCGACGCGTCCCTTCCCCCGATCCGTGTGACCACCCGCATCGCCACCACACTGGCCAGCGACAAATCCGACTGCTCGATGTGATCCACTGTCGTGTAATGCGGCCGGATGGTCCGTCTTCGGCGGGGCCCGTGACCCTTTTTCACCGGGCGCAGGGAAGGTTCAGGGACGCCATGCCGATGCGCTCGACGCCGTCGGCCCATTCGTCGCGCGCGTTGAAGTAAAGCCTGATTTCATCGTCGACCCGGACCGTGTCGAACGCGTACACGAAGGCTTTCTTCCAGCCGTCGCCCGCCGGGGCGATGACTGGCCCGTCGCATACGTATTCCCACGACAGGCCGTCTTCGCTGCTCATCACCTCGATGGCGCTGCGGCTGCTGCCGTCCCGGTCCTGGTATATGCCGTTCGTGATGGCGATGTACCTGCCGCCGACGCGTTCATCCAGCAGCTTGATTGAACCGGCCCCCATGTTGCGCAGGGGGTTGGATTCGTCGGGGGATATCAGGGGCGCGGTCATTTTTGCGTACGGGCCGAGGATGCTTTCCGAAGTGGCGACGCCGATGTGACGGGGCTCAAAGAAGTTGCATTCGGGTATGAACACGTTCCCCGCGCTGTAGTACATCCAGTACTGCCCCTTGTCTTCGCGGAAGGTCAGGTACGGGTTCCCGAGCACCGGGTTCGGGTCACGTTCCCAGTCCGATTCGGGTGACAGGAGGGGCTGCGGTTCGGTCCACGACGCCAGGTCGGCGCTTTGTGACCAGTACATGCCGGACGCGGTCATGCCGTCGTATTTTTCGACGAACATGTAGTAGACCGGAGCGGTGCCGCCTGCGTCACGGAATACGAACGGCCGCACGACGCCCAGCCCGAAATACGTGTCGTCCAGCATCTGCCAGTCCAGCCCATCGGGCGATGTCAGGTGGTGTATGCCCATGAAACCATAAGCGAACATGTGCCACAGGCCGTCCGGCGATTCATCCGGAAGCAGCAACGTCGGATCCCCGATCAGCCAGTCGCCGTCGGCTGGCTGCACCAGCGGGTTTAAGGGGTGTTCGACCCAGCAGCACAGCAGTCCGGCGAGTTCGACCGATTTGTCTTCAGAATACAGGCAGCCTTCGGGTGTTTGCGGGGGCGCGCAGGATGTCGACAACGCTGCCATGAACCAGGCGGAACAAAGGGCGATGCGTCTTTTCATGGGTCTGCCCATTGGTTGGGGATCGGTGCCGTGAGCGACCGCTTAGCCCTTCGCCGGGCCGCCGAACAGCAGTTCCTGCGGTTTGCGGAAGCATTCATGGAAGTCCGCGAACATCTGGGCGGCCTGGGCGCCGTCCATGAAGCGATGGTCGTACGTGATGCACACGGGCAGGACGGTCCTGATTTCGATCTTGTCGTCCACGACCCAGGCCTTTTTCGACGCGGCGCAAAGCGTTATCAGCAGCGGTACGCGCGAATACGGGACCAGCGGCGCCCACGTCGGGCCGATGCCCAGGGTGCCGATGTTCGTGATCATCACCGAGCCGAAGGGATCCTTCGGGATGCCGGGGATGTTGATGTTCAGGCCGTAAATCAGCCAGGAAGCGAACGACAGGTAGAATTTCATCGCCCACCAGGGGATGGCCTTCCACATGTCCATGTTCTTCTTTATTTCCGGGTCCTTGTTCTGGCGGACCACGCCGGCGCGGGCGGTCAGTTCTTCGGCGATGCCGGCCATCGTCCTGGTTTCGCAGTCCGGGATGGCGCACGTCGAAAGAGTGGCCTTCTTTACCTTTTCTTCGCCTTCACCGGGCATGTTGACGAGGTAGTTCAGCCTGACGTCCTTGCGCAGCCAGATCCTGCTGCCGCGGAGGAACCCGTTGATTTCGGGACGGCGCAGCAGGATGTACGTCAGCGCCTTGCCGACCACATGCGAAAAGGTGATCTTCGCGCCGTGCTGCTTTCCGTATTCGTCCATCATCGGAAGGATGTCCGTGACATCGACTTCCATGATCGAATACACCTGCGGGTCCTTGGCCGTGCGCCACGTGCCCATGGCCGCCTTACGGAATACCGACACGCCTTCAAGTTTGGTGACCGGAACGTATCCCATGAACTGCCCCCCCGGGTAGTGATAGAAGTCGCGGATAGTTAAGCATGAAACAAAGTTTTCGGAAGCAAAAATTAACGCGTTGCGTTGAATTTTTTTGTGCGTTGCGGCAAGGGGGCGGTCGACGCAAAAATGGCCGGTCGTCATATAATCGGTTCCGAGCCAATTCGGGATATCGCCTTGCGCAAGCTGAACAGGGTTTACGACGTCCTTGTCGGAATGATGCTGGTGGTGGCGGCGTGCGCCGTTGTCCACGGCCAGGTCACCGGATATTCCTTTGTCAACTGGGACGACGACCTGCATGTGGTCAGGAACGCGGCTGTGTCCGATCCAGGGGCGGTGCCGCTCGAAGAACACCTGCTGACGCCATACCTGGGTTATCCAGTGCCGGTCACTGTCGCCAGTTACATCCTGGATCACCGGATTGGTGGCATGAACCCGTCGTGGTATCACACCGCGAACCTCCTGTTCCATTTGTGGATCTGCATCGTGATCTTCCTTGCCGCGCTGCGGTTGGGGTGCGGCACATGGCTTGCGACGGCTGTCGCGGTGGCGTTCGCGGTTCATCCGGTGGTCGTGGAGCCGGTTGCCTGGGTTTCCGGGCGCAAGGACCTGCTGGCCGCGCTGTTTTCGCTGCTTTCGGTGACGTCGTTCCTGGCGGTTCCCAATCGTGACCGGCGCATCGCGTCGAGGATTCCGGCGTTCCTGCTGGGGTTGCTGGCGTCGCTTTCGAAGCCGTCGGCCCTGCTTGTGCCGGCCTTGCTGCTGATCCTTGACCTTTCGCGGGGGCCCGACCCGGATGAGGCCCTGCGTGCGCATCCCCGTCCGTGGCGCCGCTGGCCGGCCCCGGTCGTGTGGATGGTTTTGCTGGCCATGAACGCGGGGCTCGCGGTGGTCGCGTGGAGGCTGGAAAGCGGCATGGGGGCGCTCGAGGGCGCCGGGGTGTCGGGCGGGAACTGGTTTGTGCGCGTCCTTGCCGGTGCTGCGTGGCATGCGCGCATCATCGCTTGGCCTTTCGACCTGATGCCGAAGTACCTGGACCCGGCCGCCGGTCCCGCCTGGTGGATGCTGGTGTTTGGCGGGGTCGTGATGGCGGGCGTCATCGGGTTGACCGTCCGGGCATTCGTCAGGCGTAGCCCGGCCTTTGTCGGCCTGGGCCTGGCCGTGTTGGCCTATATTCCGCAGTCCGGGGTTGTCCCGCTTTCCCGCCAGTACGCGAACAGTTACGTTTACCTGACGCTTGCGGGACTGGCCCTGGCCGCGGGCGCGGCTGCCGCTCCTTATGTGTCGCGGGTCAGGCGGCCCGTGCGGCTGGCCGGGGCTGCGGGTGTGTTCATCGTCCTGGCCGGGCTGGGCCTGGCCGCGCACTCCCAGGAAGTGGTATACAAGGATGGCGTGTCACTGTGGTCCGCCGTTTACGGGGCGTACCCCGACAGCCCGCAGGTCTGCCGGAACCTGGGCAACGCCTGGTTGTACGGTGACCGCGACGAACCGGCAAAGGCGGCCGCGACTTACGAACACTGCATCAATACGATGGGCAACCGTCCGTTCTTCCTGAAGAACCTGGCCGTGGCGAAGTACAGGACGGGGGACGTTGACGCGGCGCGTGCCCTGTTCCTGGAGCTGGTCGAAACGCGCGGGCCGGACGCCACCGCGGACAAATACCTGAAGATGATTGAAGGGCGACCCTGACAGGGTGCGCGGCTGCAAGGCGTTGGGACGGGTACCTGGTCCGCGACCGGGGCAGGTTCGGCAGCGGGGGTGTGGTCCGTGCGTCGAGGCCTGGTTCGGGTGCTATCCGGGGTGTGGCGCCGGTGTCGTTACGGCGTGACCTGGACCAGGTCGGCCCAGATCAGGCGGTGGTCGGACGGGTAATACGTGTTCGGTCCGAACTTGCGCAGATCCACCCACCAGAACTTCGTCTGCCAGTCGGCCCCGGCCGCGAATATGTGGTCGATGCGGTTGATCGGGTCGTAAGCCGGGCAGGTATCCGTGTTGAATTCGCGGTTCCAGTAGTTGCCCACCTTTTCGAAGGCGTCGAAAAACTTGAATCCCTGCGCGTCGATGCCGTTCGTCAGGATGTTGAAGGCTGGATCGCGCGGTTCGGTGTTGAAGTCGCCGGTCAGAATGACCGGGGCCAGGGCAGCCCATTCGGCGGTGGTTTCGATGACCTGCGGGGCGCTGTTTTCCTGGTGCGGGTGTGTCGAATCGAAGTGCGTCGTGGCGAAATAGATTTCCTGGTAGTACTGCTTGTCGTACAGCTTAACCCAGGACACCATGCGCGGCAGGGTCTGGCCGTCGGAGTACCCCAGGGACCACGGCACGTCCGGGGTGGGGCTGAGCCAGTAGAGCCCTGAATCAATCAAGTCGAAGCGTTCGGTTCTGTACAGAACAGTCGCGTCCGGGTTCGGAAAGAAATCGGCGCCGTCGCCCTTGTAGAAATTTGCGGCGTAACCCGGAAGTTTTTCCAGCACCTGGTCGACCTCGAAGTCGAACACGATTTCCTGCAGCCCGATCAGGTCGGCGTCGATTGTGGCAAACATGTCGCGGAAGTACACCAGGCGCTCTTCCCAGGTGTCGTAACCGGCGCCGCAGACGCTGCACATCAGGTTGAAGGACACGACGCGGTAGGTCGGGCCGGCGAAGACCACTTCTTCGTCGTAGACGCCTGTTCCGTCTTCCGGCAACGGCATCGCTTCGTCGCCGGAACGAACAGTCAGGGCACCGGTCGCGGGCGGCGGCAATGTAGAAACTTTCGCGGCGCCGGTCGGCGGTTCGGGGGTGTCGGTTTCATCTTCAGGTTCGTAACCCGGCACATCCACCACCATGCGCAGACCGACGTCGCCACGGTCGTTGCTGGCCATCGCGGCGCGGGAAGCGTACCGGGCAAAGGCGGCCGTGGCAGCCCACGAGCCGCCGCGGATGATGCGGTTGTATCCGTTCGGGTCGTCCAGCAGCGGGTCGACCTGGTGGTCGGGCGTGTGCCACCAGTAATGGTCCTGGCAGAATTCGAACACGTTGCCGAGCATGTCGTACAGGCCCCAGCGGTTGGCTGACTTCGTCTTGACCGGCTGAGGGCCGCACGTTTCAAGTGGCGACCAGTTGTGACAGTCGTACGCCGACGCGTAGCTGGCGGCGGCGTTTCCGCAGAACCATGCCGTTTCGTCCAGGCGGTCGTTCGGGGTCTGGCACTGCATGCCTTCGGCGGGTGCAAGTCCCTGGAAATCTTCGGGATCAGTGTCGACACCCGCGCGGGCGGCCAGTTCCCACTCCGCTTCCGTCGGCAGGCGGTATCCGGTGCAGCCGGGTACACGGGTGACCGATCCGAACAGGAAGTCGCCGCCGCACTGAATCTGGCCTTCGACGCATCCTTTCGCGAAAGTGCCGGATTCGCCGGTCGTTTCATAGCACGCGGTCAGGCCGTCGCTGGCGGACTTCATGTTCAGGAACCTGATCGCGTCGTACCAGTTGATGTTCTGGACCGGCACGTCGTCGCCAGCGTCCGCGAAGAAAGACGGTTCCGTGTCGGTCACGGACTTCCATTCGGCGTTCGTGACTTCGTGATCCGCCATGCAGAAAGGCCTGGAAATCGTGACCTTGTGTGCCGTTTCGTCGCCACCGCCCGTTACCCGGCCCGGTTCGTTGTCGGGCGAGCCCATCGTGAATGTCCACGCTGGAACCAGCACGAAGCCTTCCGGACAGGGATCTTCGATACAGGCGGTTCCGTCACAGGCCAGACCGCCAGCGCACATGCCGTCGTCCGTACCGCAGAAACCGCCGCATCCGTCGCCGCCGCATTCCTGCCCGATCGCGCACACCGGCGTGCAATCCGGTTCAGTGTCGTCGCCGCAACCGGCCGCGAACAGCACGGCTGCCGTCATGGCCGTCAAAACCAGTGTGATCTTCAATGTCTGCATTACCGGGTTCCCTCAATTCATCGCGTCGCCAAGTCTACAACCTGGGGGCCGCAATTTGAACCTTCGGGACTTTCATTGTGTTGATGGATTGGCGTGGAAGGTTTCGGCGGTCCGTGGAAGAGGTCTTCAAACCCAGTTTTCAGTCAGCAGTCCCGGAATCCGGTCGAATTCCCGCATGTTGTTGCTGACAAGCGTCGCGCCAAGCGCCCTGGCGTGGGCGGCGATCAGGATGTCCATGTTCCCGATCACGGCGCCGGTTCGTTGCAGATCGGCCCTTATGTTGCCGTAGTGCCTGGCCGCGACGTCATCCCATGGAATAACCCGTAATCTGGAGGTGAAATCCGCAACCTGGCGACGCAGCCGTTCGTTTCCGGGCTGGAGTTCGACCCCGAAGACCAGTTCCGCCATGACGATTGCGGAGATTGCCAGGCCTTCGGGAGCGACCTCGTCGAAGCGTGCCTTCACCGTAAGCGGCCGGTTTTTCAGGATGTACGCGCAGATGTTGGTGTCGAGCATGTACAGCATCAGAAGACCTCCCTTTCCTGGGGCGGCGTATTGTCGCGGCAGGCCAGGAAGTCTTCCGGAGCCCTGTCGGCGCTGGCGAAGAAATCGTCCCAGCCATCAGGTTTGGGGCGAATGATCAAGGTGTCGCCCTGTTTTTCCACCAGTACCTCCCGCGATTTGAAGCGGAATTCCGCGGGCAGGCGGATGGCCTGGCTGCGACCGTTCATGAAAAGTTTTGCGGTTCGTGTCATTGTCGCGCCTGTCGGTATAGACCACATGATATATATCCTTTTCCTGTGGGGATTTCAAGCAGGCCGGGGTTTTGTCGATTCGCGGTTACGGTTGTTCCGGAAAAGACAGCGGGAGGAATTGAACTTCCCAACTTTCATGATCTGCGGCAGAAATCTTGCCGCGGGTTCGAGTATGCTTGGCCTTATTGAACGAACCGGGTGATGACGAATGACGAACATCCTGCTGATTATCGTTGCGCTGCTGGTCACCGTGGCCGTGGCGATGCTGGCGGCCGTGCTGACCGCATTGCGGAAACCGCCGGCCGTCGACCTTGACAGGACCCTGCGCGACGAAATGCGCCAGATACGGGACGAAAACGGGAACGCCGCCCGCGCCTTGCGTGAAGAAATCACGGCCACGCAGACGAATGCCAACCAGACGCTGGTGACGACCCTGGACAACATGGGCGAAAACCAGCGACGCAGGTTGGATGACGTTGCGAAGTCGTACGCCGACGGACAGGATCGCATGCGCACCCTGCTTGAAAGCAGGCTTGACGTTCTGCAGAAGGGCAACGAAGCGAAACTGGACGAAATGCGTCGCACCGTCGATGAAAAGCTGCAGTCCACCCTCGAAAAGCGGCTGGGCGAATCGTTCAAGCTGGTCAGCGAACGCCTTGAAGCCGTCCAGCAGGGCCTCGGCGAAATGCGCAACCTCGCGTCCGACGTGGGCGGCCTGAAACGCGTCCTCACCAACGTCAAGGACCGCGGCACCTGGGGCGAATATCAGCTCGGCGCCATCCTGTCCGAAATCCTGACACCGGATCAGTATGCGCAGAACGTTTCGCCGAAAAATGACGCGAATCGGGTCGAATTCGCGGTGAAACTTCCCGGCAGGGCAGATGAAGGCGCCGAACCGGTGTGGCTGCCGATCGATGCCAAATTCCCGAAGGAAGATTACGAACGCCTGCTGGACGCGGTCCAGGCCGCCGACATGGACGGCGTGAAGAAAAGCAGCGACGCCCTTGCCCGGGCGATCAGGCTGGCCGCCAAGGACATCCACGACAAGTACATCAACCCGCCGCAGTCGACCGACTTCGGCATCATGTTCCTGCCGTCGGAGGGCCTGTATTCCGAAGTCCTGCGCCAGCCCGGCCTGGTCGGCGAAATCCAGAACAACTTCCGGGTGATTGTCGCGGGCCCGACCACACTTTCGTCAATTCTTTCCAGTCTGCGCGTCGGTTTCCAGACGCTGGCCATCGAAAAGCGTTCGCACGAGGTCTGGACCGTCCTGGGTGCTGTCAAAACCGAATTCGACCGCTTCGGCGAATTCCTGGACAAGGTCCAGAAACAGATCAACGCCGCGTCCAAAACCCTCGAATCCGCCGGCACCCGCACCAAACAGATGAAACGCAAACTCGCCGGTGTCCAGGCCCTGCCGGCTTCGGATGCCGCGACCATCCTTGCGTTGACCGATGCCGCCGCCGACGACGACGGGGACGACGCGGATCAGGACGACGATGTCCGGTGATCACGCCCTGCCGCCCGTTTCCTGTATAGCCTGATCAGGGCGACCACGCTTACCGATATCCACACGACTTCGATGAACAGCGCCGGCAGGTTGAAGTCGAAAAACAGCGAAAACAGGATCATCAGCGACCCGGCCAGGTTGATAACCGTGTACCACAGCCCATCGGTCGTCATTTTCCCAATCTGCAGCAGCAGGTACGCGGCCAGTATCATCGCCGCCCCGGCCATTCCCACGATGCTTGGAAGAAGGGTCATGGCACTATCCCCGGGAGAGCCCGGCCCCATTATGCCACGGCCAGGTATTGCCATATTGCCGTATATGCCGGGAGCGGCCGCGGGTTCCCTGTCTCGGCCTTGACGCCACCTCGTCCAGTGAAAACAGTGTGGGCGGCACCGGGATGGTCTGGCAGGTCTTGATTCGCCATGAACAAGTGGGTCACCGGAAAAGGGACGAAGATCGAGCTGGTGTACTTCGGTCCCAGCAGTGTTTACAGGGTTTCGAACGGCAAGGACGCCTTCCTGGTGGACGCGGCGACTTTAGGGGCGGCCAGGGAAGTGGCCGACGCGGTGAAGATGGCCGGCGAACCCACCCCGTTCCTGCTGGTCCTGACGCACACGCACTTCGACCATGCGGGCGCGGCGTACCTGCTGAAGGGCGAATTTGGCCTGAAGATTGCCGTCCACAGGCATGACGCCGGGTTCCTGGCCACCGGGCTTTCCCCGTTCCCGGCCGGCACGACCCTGGGCACAAAGGCTTTCATGGCGCTCGTGAAGCGTCCCGGCGAACTGGTCACGCGATATCCCGGGGTCGAAGCGGATATCCTGGTCGACGAAGAATACAGTCTGGCCGGCCACGGTTTTGACGCCAGGATCGTCCATACACCCGGGCACACCGAAGGATGTGTCAGCGTTATCGTGGACGACGAAATCGCCATCGTGGGCGACACGCTTTACGGGCTGGCGAAAAAATCGATCGTGTCGCCGCTTGTCGACGACAAGGACAAGCTTTTTGAAAGTGTGTGCGCACTTTGCGACAGCGGGTGCGGATTGTTCCTGCCCGGTCACGGTCCCGCCATCACGCGCGACCGCCTGAAGGAACAGATCGACGACCTGGTCAGGCGGCGCAGGCTGAAGGCGCAACGCAAGTCCAGGCAGGCGTCCGAAGAATAGATGCGCAAATGTGCCGCGTCTGCGAAATCTTCAAGCGTAACTTCAGATCGGTTCGTCCCAGGCGTCGGGGTTGTGGACGATGTCGCAGTTGACCCAGGGTACGCCCGTCGGGTTGGTAAGCGGTGACCAGCAGTATTCCCAGATTCCGGAAACGTCTTCGACGCGCGTCCAGCACTGCTGGGTTTCGCCGGAGCCTTCGCAGTCGGGCGGCCGGTAGGCGCCCAGATCGCCGTCGGGAACTGTTTCGGCCCATGGGTCCCAGTAGGGCCAGTCGGTAATCTTGTCGACCGTACGACCGTAGTATTCGTGAATCAGGCGGACTTCGTCCGAGGTCAGCGGGAACCCGAAGATCGATGAGTTTGCCAGCAGAAGCGCGATGTTGCGCGTGTAGTCGGATTCCGAATACTTGTCCTGCGTCGACGCCATCGCCCAGTCTTCGGCGATTCTTTCGGCAAGGCCGTCCATCAGCGTTGCGGCCTCTTCGTTATCGTTGTTTATCAGGGCGTTTGCCAGGTGCGCCACGTGGAAGAACTGGCAGATACGCTTGTTGTAGCCGTTGTTGATGAACGCGATGTCGTCGTAATCATTCGGTTCGCCGCGGCTGCAGGATTCCTCGCCAGGTTCGTGGTACGCGATCAGGTGGGACGCGCGCCGGGCGTTGCATTCGGCCGGCGGGATGAAGTCGCGCCAGTACGTGAAGGAGCCAATGTCGCCCTGGTTCTGGTCGGTTTCGACGTCGCCGGTGTATCCCGGTTCGTAAATGGTGCCGTCGAAGTCCTTTGTGCGGATGCGGTAGTCGTGGTCGACGATGTCCTTTGTGAAAGCTTCAAGCATTCCAAGGGTTTCAGTGCAGGCGTCAAGGGTCGCCCCGGCCGGGGCCCGTGCCACCAGGTATCGCAGGTTGGGGATCAGCCGGAGGATATGAGGCACATCGTCCTTGGACCGCAGGTTCGTGACCCAGACTTTGCCCCAGTAGGGGTTTTCGGTGATCTGGTACCTGTCGCAGTTCCAGCGTTCGTATGACGAATACCATCCCGACGGATCGACCGCCTTGCGCTTTCCGTCGTGCGTGTCGAATTCCTGCTGCATCATGACGACGTTCCTGGTCATCAGGTGCGGCACGTCGTCGTTTTCGTCGTGAACCATGCCCAGCATGGACGCGGTGAAACCTTTGCAGAGCTTTTCCACCGCCAGGCCGGCCGTCGGGTCTTCGGACACCATCCAGGCCGCGATCAGGTTGCCCAGGATCTTGCTCATCGGGATGTGGAGGTTGTGTCCACCGTCGGTCATGTTCACCGGGTGGTAGAAAGTCACCAGGTCGCCTTCTTTTTTCATGCGTTCGTTGTACCAGAACTGGAAGTCCCGCATGCCCGTCGACGCGTCGACACCGTGGGTCGTGTACAGCACGTAATCGAAGTACCTCACGTCGCGCATGAAACGCATCAGCTTGCGCGTGAAGGCGTCGATTTCAGCCTGGGTGACCGGCGTGCCCGTGTCTTCCCGGGTAAATGACACGGCGAGCGAATCGGGCAGTCCCTGCGGGCCCTGGTCGGTGTCGCCCGTCGCGTCGGGGTGTTCCGTCGTATCCGCCGCATCCGTGGGTTCGTGCTGGTCACCCTGTTCGACATCGGTCGGTTCAGCGTCGGCCGCAACTGCGTCGCGCGCGTCGACATGGCCGTTGTCGCCCTGGATGTCGCCATGTGCGACATCGATCGGCGTCAGGATGTCCGACCCGGTGTCGTCTTCCTGCGCGCCGTTCCCGCAGCCGCCGGCATGCGCCAGCAACGCGCAGGCGGCGATGATCGCGAACAGTCTTCCGTAACCCATGTTGTACCCCTTTGTAAGGCCGCCCCCCTGCTATAATACCGTCGGGATTTCCCGGGGGAAACGTCTTGAAGCGAATCTTTGCATATGTCTGCGTGGCCTCGGCGCTGGTCCTTGCCGCATGTTCCGAAGTCCCCGTCGTCGACCCGGTCGACTGCGAATGGCAGGTCCTGACGTTTGTGACCGCCGCGGAAACGACAGGCATCGCGACCGGCGACTGGACGGTCCCGGCGTTGGAATACGCGCCGATCGAGGTCGATCCGAAGTTTTTGCATCAACTGAATTTTATGATGTCGCCGATGATGCCGCCGTTGATGGAACCGATCGCGTCTTCGGGCCCGGTCATCCTGTACGCCGACGACTTCGCGACGAAGGTCGTAAGCCCGCTGAACGCGTTCGGCAGCACATGGATGCTGTGGGACGATGGCAAGTTGCGCATCGGTATGCACGGCGACACCGACCGCATTCCCGCCGGCACCGAACACCGGTTCCTGGTCGTTTCGGGGCAGGGCATCAACCACACGACGCAGTGCTGGGGGACGTTGATGCGCCGCGAAGCCGGCACGACGGCCCCGGGACGTTACGCCGACACCGGCCTTTCGTACCTGGGTTACTGGACCGACAACGGAGCGGTGTACTACTACTCGACCGCGGACGAATTGAACGAACAGGACACGCTGCTGGCCGTGAAGGCGTACGCGGACGAAATCGGCGTGCCGTACGGGTACTTCCAGATCGACAGCTGGTGGTATTTCAAGGAAGCCCAGAGCGGTGGCCTGGGCGGGTTGCTTTCTGGCGGCCTGCTGGAATGGACACCGAAGCCGGAGATGTTCCCCGACGGCCTGGTCGCCTTCCGCGAGGCGCTTGACCTGCCGCTGATCGCGCATAACCGCTGGATTGCCGTTACAAGTCCCTACCTGGACGATTACGAATTCGCGATCGACGACGACCCGGAAGCCGAAATGGCCGTGCCGACAGGCCCCGGCCTTTTTGAGGAATTCATGCAGTCCTGCCTGGACTGGGGAATTGAAACGTACGAACAGGACTGGCTGATCAGCCAGTACCTGGGTAACCGCTGGCTGCGGAATGAACCGGGCCATCTGGAACAGTGGTTGCGCAATATGCATGACTCCGCGGCCGCGGCGGGGCTGACAACGCAGATATGCATGACCGGCGGTGCCCACCTTATGGAAGCCGCGTCGCACGAAAACGTGACCACCGTCCGCACGACCATCGACTACACGGCGAACTTCTGCAAGGAATGCTTCTGGCCGCAGTTCCACATCAACAACATGGTCGCCGGCGCGTTGGGCGTCTGGCCGTTCAAGGACAACTTCCACTCTGGCGAAATTCACGGCCGGGCCGAGGCGTTGATAAGTTCGCTTTCGGCGGGCATGGTCGGGCTCGGCGACGCGATCGGCGCCACTGTGATTGAAAACGTCACGCCGACCTGCAGGACCGACGGACTGCTGCTGAAGCCGGACCGTCCCGCGACCGCGATCGACCCGATGTACCTGCCGCACGCCAGGCCCTTCACGGTCAGCACCGAAACCACGGTGGACGGCGTCGGTGAATGGATATACCTCGCGGCTTTCCACATGGCTTCCGGGCACCCCGGCCGCACCGACGAAGACCGCCTGTGGGAAATCCTGCTGTACGACGCCAACCCGGTGTCGAAGATGTTCAATTACCCGGAATCCGTGACCGACTGGTCGTTCGACATGACGCGCGACATCGGACGATCGGGGACGCGTGTCATGTACAACTGGCGGACCGGCGCCGCGTCCGTCGTGACCGACACGTTCGACATCCCGGCCGTGGAAGGTTTCAACGATTTCAGCTACCTGGTGCTGGCGCCGGTGTTCGACAACGGCCTGGCGCTGATCGGCGAACCGGACAAATACGTCACGATGGCGGATCGCAGGTTCAACGCCATCAAGCAGTTGAAGAACGGTGTCCGCGTGACGCTTGAAGGGGTGCCCGGGGAAACGGTGAAGGTGCTTGTGTACGACACCATGGTTTCGAGGATGCTGCCGGAAGGGCAGGCGGTGATTGGTTCGGACGGCACCGCCACGCTGACGATCGGGCGTGAATTCGATTGAAGGCGGGCGAATGTAATTCGCCCCTACGAAGACATCGGCCCTTCGAAATCCACGCGCAGCCCGCCGAATTCCGATTTTGACAGCCTGAATTCCCAGCCATGCATGGCGGCGACCCTGTAAGCGATGTTTAACCCGATCCCCTGGTTGTCGGCCTCGCGGCCCCTTTCCTTTCCGCACCGGTAGTAACGTTCCACAATCCTTGAAATTTCTTCGTCGGGGATCCCGGGGCCGTCGTCAATCACGCTCAGCTTGAAGCGGTCGTCGCGGGCCGGTTCCAGGATCACGGCGACATGGCCGTCACGGTTGTTGTGCCTGACCGCGTTGAAGATGACGTTATTTACGGCCTGCTCGACGAACGTCATGTCGCCCCTCGCGAACAGCGTGTTTTCCGGGGTGGCGTGGTCGATAAAAACCGCGCGCTGGCGTGCGATGGGCCTGTGGCGTATCACGCACCGGGCAACCAGTTCGTTCAAGTCGACAGGTTCCTGCTGCATGGTCGGCTGGCCGGTTTCAAGCCTGGAAGCAATCGACAGGTTGCCGATCAGCGCGGCCAGGTAATTCGCCTCGGTCATCGCGGCGCCCACCGTTTCCGGGTCGGTCTGTCCGGCCCGGCCGGCCATTTCCGCCAGGTGCCCCTGCAGCACCGTCAGCGGGATGCTGATGTCGTGCGTGGTATTTTCCAGGAAAGTCCGCAGGTTCCGCTCGCGTTCTTCCTGCGTGGCAATCTGCCCCTGTATTTCGGCTCTGGCGTCTTCGAACGCCACGGCAAGCTGGCCTATTTCGTCCTTCCCGCGCAGCCTGATCCTGGTTCTGTATCCGTCAGCGGCCGAGGCCCGGACCTGCCCGGTCAGCCGGCGTATGCGACCGACGACAGGCCCGGCAGCCAGCAGCACTGTCAGCAGCATGAAAAGCACCGGCAAGCCCCAGACGCCGATCGGCGGCGAATATCTGTGGAAGATCACTTCTTCAAGCGGTTCGTCGTACCTGACCAGCAGCGTGGCGCATGCCCCATCCTTCCAGGGCATCGGGACCAGTATTTCGTGGATGCGCATCTCGTCCGGGCCACCACCCATGCCGCGTGTCGGGCACCCCCTTTCGAAGGAAGCCTCCCGTTCACCTGGCGACCCGGGTCTACCGGGCCTGTTCACCACGCATTCGTTTCCACCTTCATCGAGGAATCCCAGCTTGTCACCGACCGACGATATGTGCGCGACCTGCCCGTCGCCCCAGTCCGACACAAGCTTCGGGTCCGGCCGTGGCGCGAGCCGGTTCGACGACACCAGGTCCCGGTTGTATGCGAACACGTGGGCGTGCAGCGGCAGCCTTGCGCCGCGCCCAGGCGATCCGAACAGCCCCCCCTTCCCTGGTTTCCCACCCCTGTCGCGCGGCCGGACCACGGCCGGCCATGAATCTTCCCCGAAGTACTCCGCGAACCATGTTTCCGGCGCCGCCTCGCACGCCTGGCGCCCGCCGGCCGTCATCATCGTGTGGACCGCCTGCACGACCAGTTGTTCAGACGCCCGCTGTTCGTAGAAGTAGAAGAACAGCCCGGCCATCGCGAACACGACAAGCCCGGCAGCCGCCGTCGTAAGTACCAGCCACAGCCTCAGTTTCACGGCAGGTTCTCCATGCGGACGCGGTATCCGATCCCCCAGACCGTTTCAATCACGTTGTCGGTCCCGAGCTTCTTGCGAAGATGGGAAACGTGGACGTCCAGGGTGCGTTCCGACCCTTCCTTTTCGGGATCCAGCACGTTGCAAACCAGCCACTGGCGTGTGACCGCCTCGCCGCCGCGCCGCATCAGCGCGGCCAGTATGTCGAACTCCACCCTCGTCAGGTCCAGGCCGGCGTCGCCAAGCCTGGCCGAACGTGCGCCAGGGTCGATTGTCAGCCTGCCCGCCGTCATCGGGCCCCCTTTCTGCAGGTTTGGCCGCCGCAGGCGCGCACGTACCCTTTCGATCAGTTCTTCCGGCCAGAACGGCTTCGTCATGTAGTCGTCGGCGCCCATCTTCAAGGCTCGCACCTTGTCGGAAGTGTTGTTGCGCGCGCTGAGCACCAGGACCGGCATGTCCGAAAACGTCCGAAGCCGCTTCAGGATGTCCATGCCCCACACGCCTGGAAGCATAAGGTCCAGTATCAGCAGGGAAAATCCCTGGAAATCGGACTGCACCGGATACGTGCCCTCGGTCCGCCAGGTCATGGCATAACCGGCCTTCGAAAGGTAGTCAGCGATCTGGCCGCCAAGTTCCCGGTCGTCCTCGATCAGCAGGATTCGCTCGGCCATCGCGGCCTCCGTCGGTTTTTTCCTCTTTTGCGGCCAAAGCCGCAAAATATGCTTCATTATATGAGGCCGGGATTAAGATAATCTTAAGAATGAATCAGTAAATTCGGCCCTGTTCGCGAACGGCGCCTGACGGCCCGGAAGGTGAAAGATGGAAAGCCTGCTGTTGAGCTTCGGCAGCCTGAAGATGGAATGGTACAACGCGGTTATCGCGCTGGTGCTGGCCTTCCTTCTTTCAAGCGTACTGGCGCTCGTTTATGAAAAGACGTTCCGGGGGCTCTCGTGGTCCAGCGGGCTGCTGCAGTCCATGGTCCTTGGTCCGATAGTGTCCTGCCTGATAATGATCGCGATTGGCGACAACGTGGCACGCGGCATCGGTATCGTCGGGTCGCTGGCCATCATCCGGTTCCGCACCAACCTGCGCGACCCGCGCGACCTGATATTCCTGTTCGCGGCGCTCGGGATCGGCGTGGCGTGCGGCGTCCGCAGCTACCTGACGGCCGTGATGGGCGCGATTGTGTTCAGCATCGCCGCCGTGGTGCTCCAGTACACGCGTTTCGGTCAGCGCCGAAATCACGACGGGCTGGTCCGCTTCCAGCTTCCCGCCGACCCGGCCGTGTCCGTGCGCGTGGTCGACGTGTTTTCCAGGATTCCCAGCCATTTCGCGCTGGTCACCAAGCGCAGCGTGGCCCAGGGGGACTTCATGGACTACGCGTACCAGGTCCGTTTCCGCAAGGACGCGGATTGCGACGCGCTGCTTATTGAGCTTGAAAAGATCAGCGGCATACGCGGACTTGTCTACGTGAACGAACAGACGACGGTCGAGGTTTAACAACGTCATGAAATCATACAGAAAATACCTGTTCTGGGTCTTCTGGGGCGTCATGGCCGTCCTCACCGGGCTCATATATTTCCGTTACGACACCAATTCGGACTTCATCGGGCTGGTCGAAAACAGGACGTATCTGCTGGGCGTGCAGGAATCCGGTCGCGTCGCTGCCGTCACGGTTGCCGTGGGCGATCAGGTAAGGACCGGCCAGGTGCTGGTTGAACTGGATATGACCGACCTGGACCGTGAAAAGGCCGTGCTTTCCGAAGAACTGGACCGCCTGCAGGAGCACCTGGACGCCGACCGTGCGCGGGCCGGGCTGGAATACGACAAACTGACCACGCAAAGCGACGCCGATTCGCTGAACATGGACATGCGTAAGGCCGACCTGGCCGAAAAGGCGGCCGAGCTGGAATCCGTGAAGGTTGAAATCGAACGACTGCAGGCGGCCGAACGGGCGGGGCTTGGACGTTCGCGGGAGCTGTCGGACCTGATAATCAGGCGGGACACGCTTTCGAGGGTGGTCGCGGCCCAGCGCTCCGTCCTTGGCGACCGGTCGCCTTCCGGTTCGCGGCGCGACGGCGGTTCGCGCGATCGCGTCGTTTTGTCGATGCTTGGCGACAGCCTTGCCCGGATTGGTGAAATCAAGGTGGCGCTGTCGCTTGTGGAATCCAGGCGCTCCATGCGCACGATTGTGGCGCCGGCGGATGGTCGCGTGGTCGCCCTGGTCAACCGGCCCGGCGACACGGTTGAAAGGTTCCTGCCGGTCGTCACCGTCGAGGAATACCGGGCCGAATACGTCGACGTGTACGTGCCTGAAACGTCCGGGCAGGTGCCGGCGGTCGGCGCCCGCGTGAATCTTTACCCCCACAGGCACATGGCCCTGGACACGACTGGCGTGATCGTGTCGGTCGATCCCGGGTATTCGATGATTCCCGAAAGGCTGGCTTTCCAGGGGCGTTTCTACTGGGCAAGGAAGTTCCGGGTGAAAATGGCCGCGGACCACGCCTTGATGCCCGGCGAGGCAGTCCGGGTCGAACTGGTCGACAACACTATCGCGGTTTCGGACGCGATCGCCAGTGTGGTGGACAGCGGGGCGGTGTCGGGGCAGGGGGCGCAGCAGGGGACAGCGCAGGGCGCGCCGCAGCAACAGGTGCCCGCGCCTCCGTCCGGACCGGAAAAACCCTCGTCGGGGCTGAAGACAATCACCTTCATCGGACTGGACGGCTCAAGGGGGGTCTTCGAGCCTTCGGGCGCGGTCTGGCTGGCCGACATTGAACGATATCTTGTCGTCAGCGACGACACGGGTTCAAAGGGCAGCCGGCACGCGCCGTGGCTGTTCCTGATGGACCGATCCGGCGTCGTGGATCCGGCCCCTGTGGTGCTTGCCGGCGTGGAGGAACTGAACGACCTTGAAGCCGTGACGATGGCGCCGGACGGAACCGTATACCTGGTGTCGTCCAATAACGCGAACAGGAAGGGCGTCCGCAAGCCGGAGCGCCAGCAGATCATGAAGGTTTCGCGCGAAGGGCGTGGTTTCAAGGTCGTGGCCGCGGCCGCGCTGGCGGACGCCGTGGTCAAGGGTTTCGACGGCAAGGCCTTGGCGGTGCTCGGGCTGGCGTCCGACACCGACGGCGGACTGCGCGAGCTGAACATCGAGGGCGCCGCCTGGGTCGATGGCGCGTTGATGCTTGGCCTGAAGCAGCCGGTCGCCGATGGCGGCGCGATCCTGTGGCGGCTTGAAAATCCGGACGCGTTCATCGAGAGCGGTGAACTCGCGCCGAAGCAGTTGACGATGTACGCGACGGTCGATTTCGGGATGGTCGCTGGTCGTCGCGCGGCGATATCCGACCTTTTCCGCGCGGCCGACGGCACCATTTATGCCGCATCCACCATCCCGGGTGTTCCTGATTCGGATCAGCCCGGCAGGGTGTTCCACCTGGATCGGGCGGACGACGGCGGACTGGTCGCGGTGCGGCTGGCCGAATATCCGGGCCTGAAGCCTGAAGCTGTCTGCCAGTCTTTGGAAGGAACGTTGACCGTGATGTTCGACACGGGGTCGGCACCGGCGAAATTCACCACGCTGGAGCTTGTCGCGAAATGAAGGGAATCGTCGCAGCAATGCTGGTCCTGGTGGCGCTGTCCGTAACGGTCGTTCCGCTGGCCGTCGCGCAGGACGGCGGCTGGGCCGGGCCGGTGATGACTGAAGCCGAGGCAGTCGCCGCCGCGATTGCTTCCAGCGACGAGGTGGACCGCCTTGAAAACCGTGTTTACGCGCGGCAGAAGAAGGTGGACAGGGCGCCGTTCGCCGTCAGGAACCCGGAACTTCGGCTGGGCGACATTTCGACCGAATACGCCGACCCGGCGGCCAACCACAAATTTGAACTGGGGCTTCGCTGGCGGCTGCCGAAGTATGGCGAGGTGAACGAACTGGTCGCGCTTGCCAGGCTTGAATACTGGGACGCTAAGGTCGACGAATTCGTTTTTAAAAATGACCTGGCGACCACGATGCGCCTGGCGTGGGTCGACGTCGCCTGCCTGAACCGGGAAGCCGAACTTGCCGGTCGCCGGGTGGACGCCGCGACCCGGCAGCTCGATGTCGTTACGAAACTGGTTGAACTTGGTGAAGTTCCGTTCGTCAGGAAGGTGAAGGCACAGACTGCGCTGCTGCGTGCCAGGCGCGATCTTGCGGCCGCAACGAAGTCCCTCGAAGCGGGCCGGATCCGTCTGGGCGCGCTGGTCGGGAACGGCTTGCCGGTCGATTCGGGCCGGTTTGAAGCGCAGTCAGGCGATCTCGACTTCAATGCGCTGGTCGATTTGGCCATGAAGGCCCGGCCCGAATACGAATTCGAAGTCCAGCGGCTTGCGCTGGCAAGAACCGAAAAGCGGGCGAACGACCTTAAGATGATCCCGAATCTTTCGTTCATCGAGGCCGCATACCACTATGAAAGCCTGGGCACGGACTGGGGCGAACTTTCCTTCGGCATCGAACTGCCGCTGTTCCACTGGATACGCGGCAAACCTGTTGAAATCAATGACGGGGCGGGTCGCGAAACCAGGTCGTTTGCCGGAACCGAGGAGCTGACCCAGGATCTCGCCGACGCCTTCGCCCGCTGGACCGGTGCCCGTGCGGCGTTGCTGGCGCTTGCGGAAGAAGCTGCTGCTGCTGCCGATGGAATACGGAAGATGGTTGACGAAGCCCGCGCGCGCGGCGTTTCCGAAGCGGACGTGCTGGAACTTGAAATGTCCGCGCTGGATCTCGAGGAGATGCTTGTCGAGGCAGAGCGGGATTACGCCGAGGCCTTCTTTGAACTGTGCGGCGCGGTCGGAGTGGATGACTGCGCAACCCTGTTTGCCAGGTGACGGGAGCGGTCGTGAAGGAAGGCACCAGCGTCGTAAGCCGATACGAATCGAAGTACCTGGTGCCGGAATCCATGGTGCCCGAACTGCGGCGGTTCATTGGGGCGTTCTGCTCGCCGGATCGATACGCCGGTCCGGACGGCAGGTACGTGGTCAACAATCTGTATTTCGAAACGCCGGACCTGCGCTTCTATAACGACACGCGTCTGAAGCGGTTCGAACGGTTCAAGCCGCGGTGCAGGTTTTACGGCGATGGTTCGGACGGTTTCCTGTGGCTGGAACTAAAGCACAAGCTGCAGAACGTCACATGGAAGACGCGTCGCCGCATCCCGGTTACAGGCTGGGACACGCTGTTTGATTCGGGGTTCGATTCCGCCGACCCGCGGGCGCGCCGGGTCAACGTCGTCGAATCGTTCGAAGACGCGGTCATCGCGTTCGGGGCCGCGCCTTTCCTTTTCGTGAAGTATGTCCGCGAACCTTACGTCAGCGATGTCAGCCAGTACGGGCGAATCACGTTCGATCGGGGGCTTTCGTACTGCATGGCGGAAGAATCGGCGAAGCTGCTGCACGACCGTCCGTACGTCTATTACGATGATGCCGTTACGGCGCTGCACCAGGACGGCGAGTCCCCGGTTCTTCTTGAAATCAAGACGGAAACGAACGTTCCGGCGTGGGTCGTCGACATGATTCGGCGGTTCGATCTAAGCCGGCGCGGTTTTTCCAAGTACTGCCAGGCCGTCGACCACCACATGGGATACTTGAAACCCGAACCCAGGACATCCGTATTCGAACCATTCAGGAGGCTTTTTTCATGAATCCGCGTATTTCCAACGTCATTACGGCGTTGTTTCTGGTAATCGCCGGTTGCGGCGGCTCGGGCGGTGACGAAGACGTCATCAACGGTGACAGCGATGTCAGGCTTAACGAAATTGACTGCCACGGCACCGACTGGATTGAAATCGCAAATTCAGGCGACATGGTGGCCGACATCAGTGGCTGGTACCTTACGGACGGACTGGACAAGACAACGCATTTCTACGCGCTTCCCGAAGCGACCATCGTCAGGGCGGGCGGATACGTGGTGATCAAGGTTGAAGACGTCGACAGGCCCGGTTTTTCGTTTGGCATCAAGTGTGATGGCGAGTCGGTTTATCTGCTTGATCCGGGCAAGACGGTCGTCGACGTGACCGACCTGGATTCCGTCCCGGATGGATATACGTGGGGCCGCAGCCCGGACATGACGGGCGACTGGACGCACACGCTGCCGACGCAGGATTGTGCGAACCTCGCGACGCCCGATATTCCGGCGGGACTTTTCGACCCGACGAAGGTGTCGACGTTCGCGATTACGCTTTCTACAGAAGCGATTACGGCCCTGAACGCGGATCCGTATGAGTATGTTACCGGAACGCTCGGGGTCACGGTCGACGGCGAAACCACCGCGTCAGAGGCGGTCGGCGTGCGTCTGAAAAGCGGATTTTCGTTCCAGCCGATGAGCGCCAAGGCGGCCTTCAAGATCAAGGCGGCCGGGTACGCGGACGACGACCGGATTGCCGGCCTGAAGAACTTCACGCTTAACAACATGGTCGACGACCGGACGATGATGCATGAAACCCTGGCGTACGCGCTTTTCCGGGCGGCCGGCATCCCGGCGCCGCGCACCGGATACGCGGACGTCACTGTCAACGGCGAATCCTACGGCCTGTATGTACTGGTGGAAAACTACGACGACCAGTTCACCACGCAGTCCTTCGCTTCCACGCAGCATCTTTATGAAGGCTCCGCCGACCTGTACGCCGGCCAGATCGACAAATTCGACATCGAGGACGGCGACGATGCGGACACGCTGGATCTTGAAACGCTGATGGCGAAGGTCGCGGCGCTGACCGTCGCCTGGTCGTCCGACGTGACCTCGGTGGCCGATATCGACGGCATGTCGTTCATGTGGGCCGTCGAGCACTTCATCGGGCACACGGACGGTTATTCCCTGGCCGCCAACAATTATTTCCTGCACAGCAATGACGACGGCGTCTTCACGATGATGCCGTGGGGAACGGACAGGACATTCGTGGACACGCCGGTTTTCGGCCAGTGTTCGTCGATCTTCTGTTCGGCCTGCATGGACGCGGCCGACTGCCTGGCCATGTACGAAACCCACCTTGCCGCGATCCCGGCTCTTGTCCAGTCCGCGGGCCTGGTGTCGATGGTCGACTCCGTTTCGACCGCCATCGCCGCCCATGTTGAAGCGGATCTGCGCAAGCCGTACACGTCGGCCGAACATGCGGCCGCCGTGGCAATCCTCAAAACCTGGCTTGATGATCGGGTCGTGGCGGTCGGTGATTGAGTCCCGCCCGCCGGCGCCAGCGGGCCACTGTATTCTGGCGGCAGAATGTCTGTCGCTGTGCTGGCGCCGATTGATTTTCAGCACGTATCGGGCCCGGGGTCTTCCGGGCTGCCGGGGTGAGGATGAAACTGACTCGTGTACCACGTCTCGGGCTTGACGCCTGCCGCTTTATTCTTGGTGGACAGCGACGGCCATGGGCGGTCGCATGGCTGATAAACGACGAATGTTCCCGGCGCTGCCGATATTGCCAATGGTCGGCGCAGCATTCGAATCCAGGTATTGACAACGTTTCCGCCCATCGCCTCATCGAGCAGATGGGGGATGCCGGGGTCGTGATGCTGTCGTTTTCCGGCGGTGAACCGCTGCTGCGTGAAGACATCGGTGAACTGATAAGTCACGCCAGACAGCGGGGCATGGCGTGCAAGCTGAATTCGAACGGGGATCTTGTGCCCGAAAAGTTGAGCCATCTGAACGGATTGGAATTCCTGCAACTTAGCCTGGACGGTCCGGGGCAGATCAACGACGTCTTTCGCGGTCAGGGCAACGCATCCTCAGTTGAACGCGCGATTCGGGCCGCCCGGTCCGCCGGCATTCCCGTCAGGCTGGTAGGTTGCATAACCGCCGCGAACGCGTCCCGCATGAAGGAGGTGCTGCAGTACGTTTCAGACCTTGGGTCCAGTATTTCTTTCCAGCCCCTTGTCACTCATGCAGTGCCACCGGAAGTCAGGGAGGAAGTCCTGCCTGATGACGGGTTGTTGAAGGTTGCGTTGAACTCGTTGCTTGATATTCTGCGCGCCGGGGGACCTCTGAAGAAGGCGCTCGCCAATTCCCCATCCGACCTCAAGTTTTATCTCGAAAGGATGGAAAAGCCCTTCAAAAAGTGCCCCTGCCCGAAGATAGCCGCCACGCTCATGCCCGATGGAACACTGACTTATTGTGGAATCCCTCTGGAAAAGGACAGCTTCAGTGCTGTTGAGATGGATTTTGAGCAGGCCTTCCGGTTGTTGAACCGGCCGACTTGCGACGGCCGCGCATGTTGTGTCGGGAGGATGAAGATCATGAGAATCGGGCGAATGGCGATGCGCCGGAGCGATGTCGGCGATTTCCAGCCCGAGGAGTTCCCTTAATGGCGTTCGGGTCTGTCTGTGACTTCAACCAGCAGGCAGTCTTCTTCATAACGTGATACATCTGGCGACTGGATTCAACCGTCACAACCGGCTTCATTCGGCCAGTGAGCAGGTCTAAGTCTGTTCAGTGTCGTTGTCCCCATTGCCGCCGGAGTCGTCCATTCCGCGATCCAGGCAGCCCTTTTTCCTTACGATGGACACAATGCCAATACATATTATCCCAACCAGGAAAAAGAAGATTTTTCGGATCCGTCGGACCAGTTCAAACGAAAGCCCGACTCCACCCGCAAGTCCGAACAACTCGAAAATCCCTCTGGACGCGCCCTCCATCACACCGAATGAAGTCGGGAGAAACATGACGATGAAGGAAAATATTTTGCTGGCGGCATAGATACCCCCGGACATTGTCCAGGACACCGGGTTGTTCATGAGAAAAAGGATGAGGCCGACCTCCGCAATTGCAATAAATCTTGCAACCGTAAGCAATATCGAAGCCAGAACGACTTTTCCGGTACGGTGTTCCCATATTGAACGGGTCTCGCGATCGATCCTGCTGCCCTCTTTAATAAGGCTGTCCTTTACGAATCTGCCCAGGAAGGGCAGGCGTTGGATCATCTTCAGCGTGTCGCCAGTCATTCCTCGGCGAATCCAGATAAAAAGCAGCGTCGGGAAGATGGCAGTGGCAAGAGCCGCTCCCGCCAGCGCAAGTGCGATGCCGACGGGCAATATTCCGGACAGCAGGACGGCCAGTGCGCAGATGACCAGCACAGGCAGACTCGTAGCGATATACAAAAAGTTGTACATCAGCAGCGATGGAACGATCCAGCGTGTGTTCATGTGCCCGCGCAGCAGAGTTCCCTTGACGATTTCGCCGGTTTGTCCCGGCAGTATGCCGTTCAGGGCGGCCCCGGCCTGACTGACCGCCAGCATGCGGAAGTACCCGGGGCGCGCGTGTCCCGGCGCCAGCATCCGCCAGGTCGCTACCTCGATAAGGCTTTGCACGAAATAGAGCAGGATGATCAATACAAAACCGGAGCCGACCGACTGCAGATGCTTCAGCAGTGTACGTGGCCCCGTATCAATAATGATCCAGACCAGAAGCGCAATGCCGCAGAGGAATGCAGTGGCGTTGAATATCCTAGATTTCATCAATCCGGCGCGATCTGTCCAGATCGCCCTTGTCTGGGGATCCGCATGATTATCGGAGTGGGGCAGGTCTGTTGTCAAACCGGTCGATTCGGTTAAGCTCTATCCGTTATTACCGGTATCGATCATGACTGGCGTCCCCGAAAAACTGATGAAGGCCCGGTGGTTCCCTGTCGCCGTTGCCATGGCCGTTGTGTCCGCGGTCGTGATCCTGTTCTGCTGGCCGATCATCCTCGACGGCCGGACCATCTTCCACACCCACGGCGGCTGGCCGCCGACCGATGAAACCTCGGTACATCTGCCCCTGCACGCCGAAATCGCGCGCCAGGCGGCACAGGGCGATTTCGCGGTTTACAACCAGTGGCCCGCGTTCGGTCAGTCGCTTGCGGCCGATCCCGACGCACTTGTGTTTGACCCGTTCATGCTGCTGTTTCGGGGGGCGGGTACGGCGTCGGGGGTCCTGTCCGTTCGCGCGATTGTATTTACCTTCATCGGCGCCCTGGCGGTCTTCGGTTTCCTGAGGCTCTTCGTGGTGGCCGTGCCCGCAGCCGCAGTGGCCGCCGCCGTGTACGCCGCCCTGGTGCTTCGATATCCGACCGCGGAAGAACTGCTGGTGCATTACGCCGCCACGAGCTGGTCCATGCTGGGCCTGTTCCTGCTGGCGCTGGCGATTCGGACGGGGCGCCGCTGGGCGTTCCCGCTCGCAGGGCTCGCGACAGGTCTTTCCGCGCTTGCCGGGCATCCGCAGGCAGCGTATTTCGGCCTGGCGCTTGGCATTCTTTACGTCGTCGGCGAGGGATGGCCGCGAAGGGACGTCGCCTGGCGACAGATCCTGGCCGGTGGCGCCGGGTGGCTGGGAATCGCATTGGCCGTGGCCGCCGTCCAGCTTGTACCGCTTGCCGCCGGGATCAGTTCATCGATACATTTCTTTGCCGACGTCGCGCATCCCGAACTGGACGAAGACCTGGCGGGTTACGTGGTGACCATCCTGGGGCCGGGCATGGCCGTGCTGCTGCTTGTACCGCTGCGCCGCCGCTGGCTGGAGGCGGGGACATTCGTGCTGCTGCTGCTGTTTGTTCTTACCGTCATGAACACCCCGATTGTCGGTTTCTGGCATTCGGTGATCCCGTTTTTTGACAACTTCAAGCTCAGTTCCAAGTACTTCGTATCGCCGTTCCCGATACTGGCGTCGATTGGGCTCGGTCTGGCCATGGGAAACGTGTCTTCGTGGTCCGGCGCGCCCGGAAGGGTCGGGCTGTTCGTGTGCGGCATCTGCGCGTTGTGGGCGGTCTGGGCCGCGCCCTTCAAGACGATATACGAACTTCAGCACCCCGCCGCCGACGTTGAAGCGATCGATCGTGCCTGCGTGGACGACATCGACGACAACACCCCTGAATTCGGCAGGATCGTCAGGCTTGATACGGAAGCACTGTATCCGTCGCTCACCGTGAATGCCGCGATATTCGACGTGCAGACATCCTCCAGTCACATCCCGGAACGATACGCGAACCTGATGATGGCCATGAATCCCGCGCACGCCGCGACCGTCCGGGAAGACTCGCGCGTTATGTCGCTGACCGATCCGGCGGTGCTGGAACTGGCGTTCTGGGACGTCGCCGGCGTCACGACGCTCGTTTCGGGGCGTCCGGTCGATATCCCCGGGTGGGAACTGGTCCTGGCGCGTCCGGAAGGCTCCTGCATGTACGAAAGGCCCGGATACTGGCTCTACCGCAATACCGGGGTGTTTGAACGCGCATTCGCCGCGTCGGGCCAGCCAATTTCCGATTACGACCGTTCCGCGCTGCTGCAACTGATGTCGCGCGATACGAAGGCGCCGCAGGTTGACGCCGATCACGTGTCGATCAGGCGGTATTCGCCCACCCGCGTCGTCGTGGACGTCAGTGGCGCGTCGTTTCGCGAACTGATCCTGACCGATTCGTGGTCGCCGGACTGGAAGGCGTATGTTGACGGCAGGCCGGTTCCGATGCGCCGCGCGTGGTACCTGTTCAGGTCGGTTGACGTTCCGGAAGGCGACCATCAGGTTGAATTCAGGTATCGGCCAGCGGCGCTTCACGCCGGGCTGGCTTCCGGGGCCGCGGGCGTCCTGGCGGCGGTTATCTGGCTTATCACAGCAGTTTTTTCGCGGCTTTCAGCGCGAAGGAAAGTTCGCGATCCAGGTTCATCAGGAATCCCAGGTTCTGGCCTGCGAGATACCTGACCGGGAATCCCGTGTCGGTCAACAGGTCCATGTACAGCCTGTTCTGCCATCCGCGCACCACGTCATCCGGTTCCGCGCTGAGGTTAATCAGCTCTTCGTAATGCTGGAACCTTTCGTACGGAATGTCGCGATCCTTCAGGTACGTTTCATAGGCCTGCGAACCGGGATAGCAGGTGAAGTTCGCCACCTGGATCATTTCGGGCTTCAGGCGCCGCAGAAGCGCGCGCGTCATTTCGAAATCGAACCTGGTTTCGCCGGGGCTGCCCACCATGAAGTACGCGACGCGCAGCAGGCCGGCTTCGCGCGCGGCGGCGAAGGCTTTTTCGGCCTCGGCGACGGTGGCGTTTTTCTGCAGCGTCCGGAGGATCCTTGGCGACCCGCTTTCAACGCCCATCGAGAATGTCGAGCAGCCCGCCCTCCGCATCATCCTGAACATCTCGACGTCGGCAGGTTTGACGCGGCCCTCGGCCGTCCAGCCCATGTCGACGCCCGACGAAAGGATGCGGTCGCACAGTTCCATCACGCGTTCTTTCGTCGAATTGAACAGGTCGTCGGTGAAGACCACGGTGGTAACGCCGTGGCGTTTCAGCCAGCGCATTTCTTCAACGATGTTTTCGGGGCTGCGGTTGCGGATCCGTGGGCCGAACGACGTGCGCAGCGTCTTTGAACAGTAGATGCACGAATGCGGACAGCCGCGCGAACCCTGGATGAAGCCCCAGTGGCGGCGGGCCGGCGTCCGCATCGGGTGAAGGTACCGGTAGACGGGGGCCATGAAAAACCTGTGGTCCGGCATTCCCAGCGAATCCAGGTCGTCAATCAGGCCGCGTTCGCCGTTGACAGCGACCGCGCCACGTTGAAACGACAGAGTGCCGGGGACACGGATTTCCGACGCGGCGGCCACGGCTTCAAGTATGTCGGCGACGGTCTGTTCGAATTCACCAGCCGCGACAAGCCCGAAGGGCGATCCGCGATAAAGGAATGTTTCGGGCGAATAATCGGCGTGCTGTCCGACGGCCACGCAAAGACAGTCCGGAAGGGTCGCCCTGATCGCGGCGGCCAGGTCGATCATGGCGGGAACCGCCGGGGTGATGCCCGATATGAACACGGCGCGAGGTTTGCGCGCGGCGGCGGCGCGGATCACGTCCGCGGGCCGGGCCAGGCCTGTTTCAAGGTCCAGCAGCACCGGATGGAAGCCGCGCGTCCGCGCCATGGCGCAGCAGTATCCGAGGTCCAGCGGGGCCTCGCAGTTTTCCGGGTGGCGGTGGGCCGACGCAATCCAGGGCGGCACGCGCACGAAAAACGCGGCCGGCAGCCCGTCGTCGGGGATACGCAGGGATAAACCGAGGTTTTTGTAGATCCGGTCAGGCATCACGCACCTTCCGCCCACCCGTGACCAGGCCGCGCAGCCCGGGCCATGTGCGCCTGGCTTCCTGTATCAGGTACCGCCCCATCGTCGGGTTGGCTTCGCCGATTATCATCCTTGCGTACCTGTAGGCGTACGTACTGTTCCAGTAGATCCTGTACAGCATGGATTTCCTGGCCGCGACCAGGTCCTGTCTGGTCCTGGTCCATCCCAGCCTTACCCAGGGCTGGCCGGCGTCCGGGTCAACGGTCCATTCGCCCACGAGGGTGCCTTCCGCGCGCGCCTGTTCGTAAACGGCGGTTCCCTGGTAGGGGGCAAGGATTTCCAGCGCCACGGTGGTCGGGCTGGCGGCCCTGATGAAACGGACCGTCCGCTCCATCGTTTCCGTGGTTTCGCCCGGGAATCCGACAACGAAGCTGGCATGGCAGTACATGCCGAGGTCCATAACGGTGCGTACAGCCCGCATCGCGATTTCGGGGGTTATCCGCTTGCGCATGGCCTTGAGCATGCCGGGATCACCCGATTCCACGCCGATGCTTACCTGGTAAACGCCAGCGGCGCGCGCCTCGCGCATCAGGTCCGGGTCGACAGCGTCCGCCCTTGCCTTGATGCGGAACCGGAGCGGCCATCGTTCGCGACGTATCGCCTTGAAGAATTCACGGGCGCGATCCGGGTCCGCCGTGAAGTTGTCGTCAAGAATTTCAATGGTTTTTGTGCCGCCGGCGCGCAGCGACTCGATTTCGGCAAGACAGTTGTCCATCGACCTGTACGCCTGCCTGAATCGCCAGTTGTAGCAGAAAGCGCACCTGTGCGGGCAGCCGCGGCTGGTGACGATGCAGTCAAGGCGGCGGTCCGGCACAAGCAGCGTGTAATAGCGGTTGCGCCGGTAGTTTTCGGACACGCATTCGCGGTCCGGTACCGGAATGGCGTCGAGGTCCATCAGTCTTGCGGGAGCGTCGCCCGGACCCATGCCGGGCACGAAAAGTCCTGGAATGCCGTCAGGTTCCTTTCCGGCCCGCAGTGTATCGACGTATGCGACGATGGACTCTTCGGCCTCGCCGCGCAGCATGTGGTCGATTCCGGGAACCACCGCCGCCAGGCCGGCCGGGTTGAACGTCGCTTCAGGTCCGCCGGCGAATATGGTCACACCGGGTAAGCGCGCGCGTATCGCGCCGATAAGGGCCGCGGTCGCCGGGAGCAGGCCCGCGAAGACAGGCACCCCCACCGCGAACGGGCGCATCGGTTCAAGCCTGCCCAGAACGGCCGCGTCATCCAGGCTCATCGCGTTGGCGTCGATGACCCGGACGGGCTGTCCGGCTTTCTTCAGGGCGGCGGCCAGGTACATCAGGCCGACCGGCGGGAAGACCTTCTGCGCCACGTCGCCGGCGTAATCCGGCCGGGGATTTATAAGAACGACAGGTCTTGCTTCGTCCAAGGCAACACCCTAATTCCGGCGCAGCCGGCCCATGTCGAGCCCCTTCGCGCGTTTCTTCAGGAAAGGAGTCAGGCAGCGGTTCGCCCGCAGGCCCATCGCGCCGGTCGGGCAGACCTCGCGGCACGCGAGGCACTTGACGCAGTCGTCACCGATCGCGCGGTCTTTCGCGCCCCTGACAAGAATACAGCCGACCGGACACACGTCGACACATTTGTTGCAGCCTTCGCACGCCGCCGGGTCGTGTTCCGGCTTTACCAGGTCGCGCCGGATTGTGTAGTAGGCCAGGGTCAGGGGCGGGGCTGCTTCCGTCAGGTCGGTTCCGGGTCGGACAAGCACGACCGGGACGATTTTGTCGCCCGTGACCGCGATGTCGGCCGGGCTTGACGCGCCCAGGCCGCGCGATGCACCGATCCTGCACAAGGGAACTTCGTTGAAATCAAAACCGGCCAGTCCGGCGCAGACCATATCGACGTCGAACAGGTTCTTTCCCGCGACCACGCAGTTCATCCAGGCTGGTGCCGCGGGCACGCTTCCGCCGCGTCCGCCCAGAACCAGAACCCCGTCCACCACAGATCCTGCTAGGTTCACACCGGCCGCTTCAAGGGCGGCCGGGATGCCGGCGACCAGGCCGGCGAAATCATCGCGTCCCGGCGCCAGTGTGTGGAGCCAGGGTTTCACGGCGCCCGGAAACGCCCCCATGAAATTCTTTACCGACAGCGTAAGTCCCAGGAATGTATGCGTCTTAATCTTAGGGACATCCAGGACGGCTTCGGCTTCCAGGAATTCCCGTGAAACCGGGGCCTTCGTGCCGGCGAACTGTCCCCCGAGGTCGATCATCACGAATGGACCGGCGTCGAAGTTCACCACTGTCCCGCCGTTTCGTTCAACGGCGTCCGTGGTGCCCGACGCGGAAAATACCTCTTTCGTGAACCCGATTATCCCGGTCGAGTCGCCAACCCTGACGGTGCAGCCGAGATCTTTCAGCAGCCCGGTCAGAACCCCGGTGAACTCCGGATGGGTCGCCTCGGGCGTGCCCGGTGGTGTACCCTTCATCATGTTCGGTTTCAGCAGGACACGCCGCCCCTTCAGGGATTTATCAAGCCCGGAAAGCTCAAGCGTCCTGGCAATGGATTCACGGCATTCCCCGTATCCGGGACATCGGACGGTCGCGACCGTTGATGGCGGGTTCATCAAAAAATCCGTGGCTCAGCGCCCGGAAAGATTATTCACTTCCGGGCCCTTTCGTCAAAATAACCCAGATCCGCGAGCATCCTCAGGGCGGTCCTGGTGCTGCGCCTGAGTTCTTCGCCGCTTCGCATGCGGCGCAGGGCCTTGAGGATGTATCCGGGACGGTAATAGAAGGCGATGTATGCCAGTTTGGTCAGCGCCTCGACCATCTTTTCGTCGATCCTGGACCAGATGTTCGGCAGGCGTTCCAGGTCTATTTCGCCCAGGATATGTCGCCGCCACGGGTCGTCGCCGACCACTTTCACCAGTTCCTTGTGCAGGCCGGATCCGGGTTTCGGGATCATCCGCGAAAATTGAGCGTAGTCCAGCGGCAGGTCCATTGCGTACCTGATGGTCTGCGTGGCGCTTAATACGGTTTCGCCCGGCACACCCAGCATGAAGAAGCCGAGCGGCCGGATACCCTTTTTCTTCATCAGTTCCAGCGCGCCGCGCACCCGGTCAACGTGTACCCGCTTGCGCATCAGTTCCTGCGCCTTCTGGTCGGGCGTCTCGATGCCAAGGTACATCTGGCGGCATCCCGATGCAGCCGCCGCGTCCAGTATTTCCGGACTTATGATGTCGACCCTGGTGCGGCAGGACCATTCCAGATCCAGGCCCATGGCAGTGATGCCGTTGCAGATCTCCAGTGCCCTGGCGCGGTCGGCGAAGAAGTCGGCATCGAAGAAATCGATTTCGTGGACGTCGAATTTTTCGACGCATTCCCGTATTTCGGCCAGGACCCGGTCCACCGGGTTCCTGTAAAGCGGCAGCGGCGCGATGGCGCAGAAGGTGCACTTGAACGGGCAGCCGGTCGAGGTGACGGCGACCGTGAAGTTTTTCCGCTGGGAAATGAAGGAATTGTAGATTGTGTTGTCGATCAGGTGCCGCGGCGGCATCGGCAGTTCGTCATACGGGTTGAACGACAGGTCGATTTCACCGATTACCGGCTGTCCGTCGGGGCCCGGCGCCACGACCTCGGGCAGTCCGGCAGGGTCGCGTCCCTCCTCCAGGGCCTTCAGCAGCGCCGGCAGCCCACGGGTCGCGAAATGCAGGACGCAGTAGTCAATCGCCGGGTTGGCCAGCGTTTCGACCGGGTAAAGCCGCGGATTTATGCCGCCCGCAATCGTCGGGACGTGGAAGCGGTCACGCAGGGCCGCCATCCATTTGACGGTCGACCTGAAAGCGTACGTCGACAGCGTGAACGCGAGAGCTTCAGGCTGGAATTCTTCCAGCCTGGCAATCACCTGTTCAAGCGTGAGCACGCCGGTTTTGGCATCGATTACGATGACGTCGTGCCCCGCCTGTTGTGCGATGCCGGCCGCGTACAGAAGGCTGAGAGGCGGCAGGCGGCCGAAATCATCGTCCACGACCCTGAGGTTTTCCTGGAACGGCTGATGGCCATACGGCGCGTATACGAATGCAACCCTCAAGAGCATCCCCCGCATCGGTACGGCGACGAACGGCACTTGCCCCCCGCCGTGCTGACGGCTATCTTACTGCATTGGTGAAGCAGCGGCCGGAATTCGCGGGGGAACGCTTGAATAATCCAGACATCAGTGTCGCCCAGCTTGCCAGGGCCGCCCGCGGGTTGCTGTTCGGCGACCCGGTTCCGCTGTTCGCCAGCCTTGAACTGACGCTGCGCTGCAACGGTTCCTGCGTGTTCTGCGGGTCGAACGAAGCGGCCGCGGCGCTCGGGCCGGACCTGCCGACTTCGGACTGGAACGCCATCATCGATGACCTGGCGCGTTCCGGGTGTCTGCGCGTAAGCCTCACCGGCGGGGAACCGCTGCTGCGCACCGACGCCGAGGCGCTCGCCTGCAGGGCCGCCGGCGCGGGCATGCGAGTTTCTTTAAACACTAACGGCCGCCTGCTGGACAGGCGCCGGTCCATCCTGAAGTACCTGTCGGCGGTCAAGGTCAGCATCGACGGGGTTGAAACGGTCAATGACGGTCTTCGCGGGCACGGCGCTTTCGCGGCCGCGGTTTCGGCAGTCAGGACTGCCCGCCACGCCGGCGTGCCGGTCGATGTCACCACCGTGCTGTCGAAGGCGGCAATCGAAAACCTGGATGAATTCCTGACCTTCGCCCGTGACATGGATCTGGCGGTCATGTTCCAGCCCCAGTACGAATCGAGGCTGCGCAGCCGCGATCCAGGGGCGTCGGCGCGGCCCTCGCCGGAAGCGGTCCGCCAGGCTTTTTCGAAAATCCGATCCGCGACGCGCGGCGGCCTGCGGGTGCTGAATTCCGAAGCAGGCATGGCGCTGCTGGAAGATTCCTTCGCGGGGCGCGACGTTTCAATCGCCTGTCCCGGCGGGCGGTTCTTCATACGGATTGCGGCGGACGGGAAGGTCGGCGTCTGCGGACTGGACAACGACCCATGCGTCCGGGAGTGTGTATCCCGTCCTGATGCTGACCTCGATGCGCGCGACGGCGTGGTATGGGCCATGAAGCGCATCCCCTGGCCGTTTCAGTGCGCCGGTTGCCTTTCCGGGGCCAGGGCCGACCTGTGCGCGCTGACGGCGTCACGGGACGCCGGCGGGAGGCGAGTCCGATGTCGAACCTGATTTCAGGACGGCTGTGCCGAATTCCGCGTCGCGATGTGACGGCTTTTCACGGCGTTGTGTCCGCGTTGCCCGGCTGGCTGTCGTCCGAAGGCGCCACCGACAGGCTTTCGCAGGAATTCAGGCGGCGATTCGGTTACGCCGGCGCGTTCGCGGTCAACTCGGGCCGCGACGGTCTGCGCATGATCCTGCGGGCGGTGAGGGGGCGCGTGCCTTCGGTTGCCTGGGTCCCGTCGTGGACGATCCCGGCCGTGCCGCAAATTTTCGAGGAAGAAGGTTTCGAGGTCCGGTTTATCGACGTGGATCGGGCCACGTTGAGCCTTACTCCCGCGATTATCGACCGCGCATGCACCGAACCTGGCTTGCTGCTGGTCACGCATTATTTCGGGCTTCCGGCGGACATGAAGGCCATTTGCAGGCTGGCCGCCAGGAAGAACCTGAAAATCATCGAAGACTGCGCGCACACCCCCGCCGGGTCCTGCGGGGGTCGTTTCGTTGGGTCGTTCGGGCTCGGCGGCTTCTTCTCATTCGAGACAAGGAAACCGCTTAACGGGCTTGGCGGCGGCATGGTCGTCACGAACAACGCCTGGGCGGAAGCCGCCCTTTCTTCCCTTGCCGCGCCTCCGCGCCGCAGGGTTTCACGCGATGTGATGAAGCTTGTCATGACGTCCTCGGAATGGCTGATGCTGCGGCGCCCGGTCTTTTCCGTGGCCTCGCCGGTGCTGTATTCCCGGTATGCGTCCGCCGCCCTGGTCGGTGCGTACCGGATGCTTCACGCGCACAGCCGGCGCGACGACCTGGCTTTTTCGGATCGTCAGGCCGCGACCGTGCTGGCCCAGCTCGACGGACTTGCATCGGTCATCGACCACAAGCGTCGACTTGCGTCGATTTATGACCGCCTGCTGCCGCCGGGATTCACGCGCCCGGTCGATCCGCCGGACCGTCCGCACGGTTATTACATGTATGTGACGACCCACCCGCGGGCGTCCGAAATCGGGCGTCGCATGCGTGAGCTGGGCGTCGACTGCGGCATCGGCCCCGAGGTGCTTCAAAGGTGCGACCAGGGCAGGAACTGCCCGGGGACGGTGGAGCTGGTGGAGACCGCCATCGAACTTCCGATGTACGGCGCCCTGACCGCCGCCGACTGCGAGCGGGTCTGCGATGCGGCCAGACGGGCCTCGAACGACTGACGGGAGGTTGTGTTGACGATTGAGCCGGTCATCGCGCTGATGCTTGCGGCACTGACTGCCGCGCTGCTGGTTGCGTGGTTGCGGCTGGACCGGCGGCATCTGTGGTACCTGGCTGCCGGCATCGCGACGGCCGCTGCCTGCGTGCTGTTCCGCTTCAACGATTTCGCCGCGCTGTCGCGCGACCTGGTGGTGCTGCAGGCCGGATTGAGCGACCTGAACATCGCGCATGTATTCGGGGATGGCAACCATTTCTGCCGCACCTGTTCGGCGATGCCGGCGGCCATGTCATCCATGGGCAGCCATGCGCTGCCGATCCAGGACGCGGTACTGCTGAACCGTGTCCTGTTCATCGTGAATATCGCCGGATTCGCGATGGCGGCAATGGCGGTCACCCGCAGGTTCCTGCTGTCGGTGTTCTTCGCGGCCGCGGTGGCCATGGTGCCCGTCGTCGAACTGGGCTTCGACACCAATTATCCCTCGGCTTTCCTGACGTTTTTGTTCCTGGTGGGTGGCCTGGCCGGGGCGCTGTTCAACGCCCGGGAAAAAACAGGTCGTCCGGTGACCGCGATGGCCGTCGCCGCCGTGGTTCTGGCGACGGTTCTTGCGTTCCTGACAAGGCCTGAAACAGCTTCGGCGGGTCTCGCGGCGCTGATGGCGATGGCTCTTGCAGGCAGGAATATCCCCCTTCCTCGGCGTCCGCAAGGATGGTTCGTCCCGGTTCTTGTCGCCGTGATCGTGATGGCCGGCCTTGAGGCGGCCAGTCTGCTGCTGAAGAAGACGTCGTTTCCGGTCTGGGTTGTCGACGGGCTGAACCCGCTGGATCCCAGCACCGCGCATGCCGTCGCCGACGTGTTCATGATCCTGCCGCTGTCGATGGCGTTCCTGGTTTTTATCGGCCTCTGGCACACGGTAAGGCGGCCCCTGCACTACCTGCTGATGCCGTTGTCGGCTGTCTTCCTGCTCAAGACGGCCACGTCGGCTTCCCGGTTCGACATGCATACCATCTTCAGGATGTTTTCCGTCATGACGCCGATCCTTCTTTTCGCCGCGATATGGGGCCTGCGCGCTGTCGCCGACTTCATGACCGCCCGCGTCGGCGATGCCCGGGTCCGGTTCATCATCACGATCCTGCTGATTGCGTCGTTCGGCATCGGGACCCCTTTCGCCCGCAGGGCCATCCGTGTAAACACGCCGCCAGGCGGATTTGTGGGGTCGCTGGAAAATGGCGATTCGTTCCTCAGCATGAACCCGCAGCTTGAGACAAGGTTCCTCGTGCAGGCACTCGATTCGCATCCCGACTGCACATTCAGGTCGCGCGTGATGGATCGGTCCGGATATGCGGCGATGAATTCGGGCGGGAAAGCGGCCGGATTCGTGGATATCTGGTTTTCGCGTGCCGGCGTTTCATACGCGCCGCCCGATGTCGCGCCGTCATGCCTGCTGCACTACCGGTCGCTTGATTGCGCCGTGTCGGGCGAAGACGCGTGCGCCGGCCTCCTGGAAGGGGCTTTCCCGGTCCGCGAGGTCAGCTTCCGCAGCCGGCCCTATGGAAACTACCTTCTCGTCGATTATGACGATCCCGTGACCATCGGCCTGTACCTGCCGCAACCTTGACGACGCAAGTCAACCGGTGCAATAAGCGAATCGCGGGCTTTCCCTGACAACGGGGTGATTTATGCTGGCCAGGATCCTGCCGCCTCTGCTTCTGGTTTTTTCAAATGTCTTCATGACCTACGCGTGGTACGGACACCTGAAGGACCTGCGGGCCAAGCCGCTGATCGTGGCCATAGCCGCGAGCTGGGGGATTGCCTTCTTCGAATACTGCCTGCAGGTCCCGGCAAACCGGATTGGGTTTGCGACGTACTCGCTCGGGCAACTGAAGGTGATGCAGGAAGTGATCACGATGGGCGTCTTTTTCGTGTTCGCGACGTTGTACATGAAGGAAAAACTGACGCTTGATTATCTGTGGGCGGGCCTGTGCCTGGTCGGGGCCGCTTACTTCATGTTCCGCCCGCATGGAACCGTCGCCTGACGGGTCGCGGGTGGCCGTCAGGCCCCTGCCGCCGACCTGCCGGCCAGCCAGCCGGTTGACCATGCCATCTGCAGGTTGAATCCACCCATTGGCCCGTCAAGGTCAAGCACCTCACCCGCGAAGAAAAGGCCTTCGTGCAGCCTGGACTGCATCGTCGCCGGATCGACTTCGGCAAGGTCGACGCCGCCCCTCGTGACCATGGCAGCGTCGAATCCGCGCGTTCGGGCGATGCGGATCGGGAATTTCCTGACCAGGGAGAGTTGGCGGTTTACCGGGATTCCCGCGGCCGATTCTTCGACGATGGCGGCGAGACGCTGGGGAAGAATGCCGCGCAGGGCGCCCGGTCTGCCGGCCATGCACGCGGCGATTGAATCGTCGTCGATGTCGGGTAAAAGGTTCACCACGACCGTGACTTCCTTTCCCTGACTGACAAGTTCCGATACGTCGGCGCTGATATCCAGGACGGCCGGGCCCGAAATGCCGAAGTGCGTGAACAGGACGTTTCCCCTGCGCACGGTACCCTTGTGACCCGCGATCGATATCTCGACCCCCTCGATTGTCAGGCCCTGCAGGCGTTGAAGTGGCAGGCCGATCGTGACAAGCGGCACTTCGGCCGGCACCGGATTTATGACCCTGTGTCCCAGCGCGCGTGCGATGGCAAAACCGGAGCCGTCCGAGCCGGTGTCGGCGAAGGACAAACCCCCGGTAGCCAGTATCACCCGATCGAAAATAATGGAGCCCCCATCGCGGGTTACCGCCCAGCCATCCTTTGTCCGTGCCAGTCCATTCACGTGGGCGCCGGTCGAAAGACGTACACCAGCCGCGGCCAGGGATTCGACGAGGGCCCGTCGCAGATCGACGGCCCTCTGCGAAACGGGAACGATGCGCCCGTCTTTTTCGACGATCGATGACACGCCGATATCGGCAAACAGGGTCCTTGTGGCGGCCGGGGCCAGCGCGGCCAGCGCGTGACCGATGAATCTGCCGCGGCGGCCGATGGTCGACACGAATTCCCTGGCGGTGCAGTCGTGCGAAAAATTGCAGCGCCCGCCACCGGTCAGCAGGAGCTTCGCGCCGGGGGCAGTCGAGTGTTCCAGGACTGTCACGCCAGCGCCAGCCCTTGCCGCCGACAGTGCGGCCATCATTCCGGCCGCGCCGCCGCCAATCACTGCAATGGAAAACAAGCGGGTCTCCTGAAAGGGGCGGGGGTCATTATATTACGAAGGCGTACCTGTGCGTCGTCTCAGCCGCGTTTCGATATCAGCCGACGCTGACCATTCTTGCGGACGTTTCAGTCGACCAGTTCCCGGGCGACCCGAAGAACGAGATCCTGGCGGTCCTGGCGAAGTTCGCGGAACAGCCTGAGCATTTCGTTTTCGCGGGGCGGAATGTGCTGCGCGGGCGGCGGCGCCGCCGTGTCCAGCACGTCCCCGAGGCCCACTTCCAGTGTGCGGGCGATGGTCGAAAGTGACGACAGGCTCATGGCCCTTGCACCCGTTTCAAGTCTTGAAAGGGTGACCGGGGCTATGCCAATCCTGTCGGCGAGTTGTTCCTGCGTCCAGCCGCGATCCTTGCGGATTCTGGCCAGTCGCCGGCCAACATCCTTCAGCAGGTCTTCATCTCTTCTCCTAGGCACATTGCACCTCCTGTGCATTCTCGAAGAAATCACGAAAGTCAGAGTATCCAGAAAACCGAAAGATGACGCCAAACAGCGTGACGTCAGAAATGTCACATGCTGTCATTTTTCAGCTTTCAGGCGGTTATATAACTAATTCTGTGACACTTAAAGAAAAAATTAGAAACACTCAGAAAATATCTGGGTTAGATGCTCAAACTGCTGTATTGCGGCGACGTGATGTGAACAGTGCGAGCAGGCAGATGGCAAGCAGCATCAAGGCAACTGGAGTACCGTAAGTCGAGTCCGCAGCGCATCCGTTGCCGCGCCCTTCATCAGGCCCGTTGTCATCGACTGTTCCTGAATCCGCACGGACCTCGGGTTCCGACGTGTCCGAGGTCTCGCCCCCGGTATCCGCCGTCGAAGCGTCCAGGCCCGTGATTTCCGTCGTTTCAGGCGGAATTTCAACTGGTTCCGTGATGATCGGCGCGTCTGGATCCGGGTACCTTTCCGGGTACATTGTGAACAGGAGCTTGGCGGCGACGCGTGAACGGACGTCAAGCAGCACATTCTCGTCAAGGGTCCACGGTTCGCGTTCCGGGCAGTAGTAGTTTTCCTTCGCGCAATCCAGTTCGGTGAAGGCGCCGAAGCGCTGGTAGGCCCGGGACACCTCGTTCCTGGTCCATTCCCCGATGCCGGCTTTTTCGGCCAGTATGAACAGTTCCCAGTCTTCCAGCCCGTCGCGGATTTGTTTCATACGGAAGCTGACGATCGGCCCGTCGATGTGCAGCCAGGACGGTGTTCCCGGGGTCACGGGGTTGCCGTCATCGTCGACCAGGTATCCGTTTCCATCGCCCGGGTACATCAGCAGCCCGTCGCCGTTGCGTGCGAAAATCGGGCTGAAGTTATCGATCGACTGCCAGTCAAGCCACGGGTCGAAGTAGCTCCAGTACAACTGACGCCAGTAAAGGTATCCCGTGGCCCCTTCCCACCATGAGCCCCACTTCAGGATTCGCGGTTCGTACCCGATCGCGGTGTCGATGTCGTAACCCGCGAACGGTGGAAGGTTGGCGTTGCAGTTGTAGAACCACAGTTCCCCGCCGGCCGCCACGTGTTCGTCGTAGTCGCCGCGTCCGGCGTAGTCTTCGCCGGTCCACCACCATTGGTCGAACATCGGGTGGACTGGACACCATATCCCGACATACGGCGCGGCTTGTTCATAGGATGGCCCCGTGACCAGGATGTGTCCCTTCCAGAGGTCCGAGCCTTCGACCAGAAGCCTTGAATCATTCGCCACCGCGGCCATTTCCGCGTCGGCTTCTTCCTGCGTGTCGCCTTCCAGCGGGTTAACCAGCCACGGTTCGTCCTTCGAATAAACCCAGGCCTTGTCCCACCAGCCCTTGTCGTACAGGTGCTGCGCCAGAGCCCTTGAAGCCTGCTGGTACTGGTCGTCGGTCATGCTCCTGCTTTTGCCCGCCCCGAACATGCCCACGTCGAACCTGGCCACGCCGACCCCGTCCGGGAAGTAGCCGCCTTCGACGAAAGGCGTCATGTATGTGTCGTACGCGGTCCAGTCCACCGGCAGCAGGGCGCCGGCTTCATCGAACTTGAATTCAACCGGCCCGGTGAACCCCGTGGGGTCGATCCGGTGTTCGTGCCCGGCGATGTAGTAATTACGCACGATTTCCGGGAAGTTCTTGTCTGTTTCGTTCTGGTCCGTTCCGCCGTGATACTTGCGTACCTGGCTGTCGGACATCCTGAACGCCGTGCCGACGTTCTTTTCTTTCGGCATGTCCAGTTCCCAGACTTCCAGCGTGACCGGGATCACGATGTCGCTCTGATCGGTCGCGGAAAGGGTCGCAGTCCCGGTGTAGACGCCGGGCGTGGCGTCCGCGGGGATGTGGATGTCGACCCAGACGACGGCAAGCCCTGAATCGTCCGCCGTGATGTCGAAGGGCGCGCCCACAGGCACGGCTTCGCCCGCGTCGGCGTAGGGGTCGATGAACGGGATCAGCGGATCCGGGTACAGCCCGGGAAGCCGGTCGTGATTCGGGACTGCCCATCCTCCGCCCGAGGGGTTCACGACGTTCAAGAACCATTCACGGTACAGCGTGAACGCCTTGTCCTGTATGAGCCCATCCGCGCCGTCGGAAAGCGGGGACATCACTACGTTGACCCCGGTGACCGGCTCGGCCGCGCTGACGACGATCTGGAATGACTCCCATTCGTTGCGGCACCCGGCGATGGCGGCATGCTGTTGTTTCGGAAAGTCCATCGAAGCGGTCGGCACGACTTTCCTGGTCGCCGGTACGACGACCGCGTCCCAGGCCTGTGTCACCGACGGTACAAGGATGGCCGCTGCCAAGGCGGCGATTGCGAGGCTCTTCATCTGGTTCCTCCGGGGGTGTTCAGAAGCCGCAGGCGGCGCTCGCCGGAATACGGCAGATCAGTTCGCCTGTATCGCGTCTCGGGGTACATTCCTGGTTAAGGCCGCAGTCCGCGGTCGTTTCGCACGGAATCGAACAGAAGGGCGGAAGATCCCATTCGCCATCGGCGTCAGCGTCAACGGCACGCGTCCCCTTGAATCCGCCACCGTCTACATCGACCCTGATGGCGTTCGTGGCCGCGAACGGAATCAGCGGGGTGCTGTCGGGCCATTCCGTGGAACTGAGCGCGCTGTCGAGGGACAGGCCGGCCAGATCCATAAGCGATATGATGCCGGGGTCGCTCAGCAGGGAATCGAAGTTCGCCAGAATCGCCTGCGCGCCCAGCGAAATGACCGTCATGATCAGGATGTTGCCGTACGGGGAGCGCTTGTAAACCGGCGTCATGAACGAATCTTCGCCCAGCCCCTTCACCATGACGACGTACCATGAATCCACTGTCGGACGATCCAGTTCGATCACGTCGTCGAAGTCGATGATGTCTTCGGGGGCGCTGTCGACGCGGATCTGCCGTTCAAGCATCGAGTTGCGGTAGATTTCGATGGTTTCGATATCGAACCATGACGGCGTCTGGACCCTGATTCTGGCGAAAATCTTCCCTTCTGAAGAGTCCAGCGTGTCGCCCATTTCGGCGATGTCGCCCGTGTTTTCGTCCATAATTTCGAAGTCGACCATCGGGCCCGACGTCACGATGCTGCGTCCCGCCTTCAGGTTGCGGTTGATTTCGTCACGGTCGATGGCGTTCGGCTTGTCGGTCGACGACTTGACCATGTTGCGCGGGTAACCGACCTCGGCCGACGTCTTGTGGGAGTCGGAATTGCCGGAAATCGCGATGTTCATGCCCGCGTCCATCAGCGCGAACCAGTCGTTGACCGGCTGCTGGGAACTGGTGCACGGGCGCATGTCGTCGGTCGGGCAGTTGTCGCGGCAGGCCGCCATGCACGTCCCGTTCCAGCCGCCATCTTCATAGCAGTCCGGGAAGAGCGGCTTCAGGCAGGGCTCGCACGCGTCGGCAAGCGAACAACCGATATCGGGGCATCCGTTTTCGTTGCAGGCCGTCGCTTCTTCGTCTTCAGCGGGGTCGTACACATTGAAGGACAGTTCCTGTTCTTCCGGAGTCCTTTCAAGCATGTACCTGGCGCCGATGAGCTTCGATGACTCCATGGCCATGCGCTTGCAGTTCGACTTCGTCGTGTCTGCAAGCTTGCAGTAATCGAACGCCTCGCGCATTTCCAGGTGCCAGACGCAGTGGTCGCGCCGTGAATTCCATTCGGCCAGATCCGCCTCTGACAGGCCTCCGGGCGCCGTCGACGCGATCATGTCCGCGCAACCGGCTTCCGGGTCGGCCTGCATCCATCCGCAGACGGCTGCCGTGCCCTTATCGGCGTACGAGAAGTCGTCCTTCGACTTAGCGTTGACGATTTCCTTGAAACACGCGTTGTAACGATCCATTTCGCCGACAGTCGGTGTGTGCAGGTAATGAAGCGTCTTGCTGTTGAAGACCTCCAGCAGGTCGAAGTTGCACGGGGCGTCCTCGACCGCCTTCGAACACATCATCATGCCGCCGGTCTTGCGCTGCAGCGAGTAACTGTCGAAGCCGACCTGGTTGAAGTAGCCCATGACGCCGTCGCGCGGGTGGTTGAGCTGCATCACGGTCGCGTCGATGGGGGCGTCGGCGCGGTCGAACATCGCGTCCCAGATTTCTTCCATCGATTCGCCCGACTGCCACGGCACCGGGTCGTGCAGCGGCTGGTCCCTGCCGTCCCATTTCATGGGCCAGAAGTTAAAATGTCCCCATTCGAGAGGGGATGTTTCGGCGCTGGGAACGGTCTTGATGTAACCTTCCATCCCAAGCTCGTTAAGGTAGGGTTCATAGTTGACGACCACGTCGTGGTCGGTCGCCGTGACGTATTCCACCCCTTCGGTCAGTATCGCCTTCAGGCGCATGTCGACTGGAAGGCCGGAATCGGACGAAAATATCGTGTGAAGATGGAGGTCGGCGGCCACGTATCCCTGCGTGTCGACCTCTCGGTTCAGCTGGACCGAAAGGGCTTCCTTCTGTCCTGCATGAACCTCGTAGCCCTCGATCTTTTTGACCTCATATTCAAAGCCGTGAGAAACGTGGATATTGTACCTGCCGGCCGGAACGGTGACCGTACCAGTTCCGTCAAGCGAGTGTTCGGTCAGGCCGATGCCGTGGTCGTACCGCGAATCGCCCAGTTCCGGTTCGTTGAAGCTGGTCCAGTTGTCAAGCGGCACGCCGGAGTCCATTTCAACCGGCGTGAATGTCAGCCTGGCAGGAATCATAAGGCCGGAATTATCGGACACCCGATATTCGATGCGGGCTGGCGGCTCGATGCCGAGATTCACGGAAGCGGCCCCACCGTCGGTGATTTCAACCTTCACGAGTCCGCTGTCGCCGATGGCCGGGCTGTGCGCGAACACGTAGTAGGTACCGGCTTCAACCGGTCCCCCGAAGCTGCCGTCCGGGCTCATGTCGATGCCCGTGTCGGATTCCAGGGCGATGACGAAGCCGGACGACCGGAGCTGTTTCTGGGCGGCCGCGCGGTACTCGGCGAACGTTGTGAAATCCTTGCCTTCATCGTCGGTCAGGTACTTCACGACGAATACTTCGACCTTTGACAGCGGCGTGCTGCTTTCCTTCTGGAAGACGAGGCCGTTGAGTTCGCCGTATGGTGTGTTGCGAAGTTCGTACACCGGCCGCACAGCGGATGCGATATCGCCTTCGCCGACGGTCAGGTAGCGGGTGAACGTGAACGAACGGCTGCGGTCAATCATGTTGCCCGTGCCGTCGTCTTCCAGACTCTGGTCGCCCGTGAAGTGGGTCAGCACTGCGGTCGCAGACGACGAAAACAGCGGGATCATCAGCTTGGAAGGCAGGCATTCGTGCGCCGCGATCAGATCGACGCGGGCGCGGTCCCCGAACATGGCCGAAACGGTCGCGCCCTGGTCGGCCAGGACGTTGGCCTTCCATGCCTCGAACGTGGCCGGGCGGGTCGCTTCATCGGGCGTCGCGACCGAAACCAGGTACACCGGCTTGCTGTCCACGACGGACGTCTTGACGCGCGCGGCGGCGTCCTTCGGCCCGATGTCGTACGCCAGGTCGAAAGCGGTGTTTCCCGCCAGGATGCCGGCGACGTAGTCCATGTCATTTTCTTCGATCCAGGTCAGGGCCAGGCGGTACTGCGGGCAGTCGAAGCCGCTTTTTTCGAACGGGTTCGTCGTGGCCCAGGCGTAACTGACATTGATGCCCTTCGCGCCGATCCAGTCGACGGTCATCGGGCTGCCCATCGTGCCCACGCCCTCGTACATGTTTTCGTAAATCTTGCGGTCGGGGTCATACCCGACGCCCGGCACGAACGCGGCCGACTCTGACCCGAAGAACAGGAAGTCGCCAGCCACGACGCCGCCCTTCCAGGACGGATCGACCCAGTCGTCAGGCGTTCCAAGGAGGACCGAGAAGAAGTCGCGCGATTCATTGAACGTCGGCATGTCGGCGGTTTCGTCCGCGCATTCACAGATCGGACAGAACCGCAGGTAAGGCGTGCTTGCCCCGTCGGGCGAAGGTTCTGAACGTTCTTTCAGCGCGAATCCATTGGGGCAGTCCGGTTCGTCGCCGGTCGCCGTCAGTTCGCAGCCGGTCATGGCCGGGCAGCCGGTCAGAAGCCCGTCGTACGGCGGCGACATCTTGATGGTGGTCGCCATCTTCAGCCAGGGCTTTCCCGGTTCCAGGATGTAGTCCGTGGTGAAGTCGATCCCGATCTGAAGTCGGTTCAGCAGCCCGAAAAGGTTCAGGCCCGGGATGTAGCTGCCGACGAAATCCGCCAGCAGGCCCGGCGTCAGGGTCATTCCGCTGAAACTCAGGTTCTGAAGCAGGGCGTCGATCAGTTCCCGGTCCAGGAACTTGAGCATGTCGAACATGTAATCGGAATGGCCGGTCATCCGCAATATCGCGGCAGTGCCGTCCGAGCCGTCGTTGACGATCGACAGTTCGCCGGTCTGGCTGACCAGCTCGATCGACCCGTCATCGGTGTTGACGCCCATTTCCCGCAGTATCCCGCCCGGGTTCGGCGTCAGCAGGTTTGCCAGTGGAAACGATTCGGTGAATGAATCCCATCCAGAGTTGTTGCGGTCTTCCGCGCGCCAGCGCTGTAGATCGACGTCAAGCACGCCACCACCGAACATGCCGGCCGCGTACGAAGGTCCGTCCGCCGCCACGATGACGCGGATTTTGTCGTTTTCAAGCAGGTAGTCGCCAATCTTGCCTTTCGCCGAAGGCCCGCCGATGAATTCGTCGGCGCTTTCAATCCTTACGGCACGCAGTTCCCCGTCCCGGTTGCACGCGGTGCCGGACAGGGCAGCGACCATCAGGAAGGCGGCGATGAAGCCTCTTTCCAGGTTTCGAATCATATAAACACCTCAACGTCGCCGGCCGGCCCAGCGGACCGGGCGGCAGGCGCGACGGAATTTTCAGAACATGAGCTGGACGCCCGCAATAGCCGCATCGTTGCTGAGGCTCTTGCCGTGAAGTTCGTACCTGTTCTGATATTCCACCTGCACCTTCAGGAAATGCTCGCATGCGTAATACGAAAGTGACGCCGCCGTGATCAGCACGTCGCCTTCGTCCAGGATGTCCATGTTGTCGTCGATGTATTCGCTGCGCACCGCGATGCCGAGGTCGACGCCGGGAATCACGTACCCGATTGAGCCGGCAAAGGTCAGCCGGTCGATCGTCGAGGCCAGGGTCGTGGGAACAGTCGGGTCGGCCTGGGGTTCGCTGCGGTTCCACAGCACTTCCGCCAGCAGGTGGAACCCGCGGGCCTTCATCTGGACGTATCCGGAAGCGCCGATGATTTCTGCCGTCTTGCCATTGCTGTACATGGCGCCGCCGCCGAATCCAATCAGGAACTTGCTGTTGTTCAGGTCGGCCACGTCCCAGCCCATTTCACCGAGCGGGGTCGCTTCGATGCGGCCGGCATACGCGAGGCGCTCGAACTTGTTGCCCAGCGAGATCCCGACGCCTTCGTATCCCTCGAAGAAGCTGGCGCGGCGCTGGAGGCCGTTGTACACCCCGAACGAAATCTTCAGGATGTCCTTGATCGGTTCGGAGTAAATCATGACGCCCATCTGCGAGGCTGGCGCCATTGCGCGCGAACCCACCGAGCGGTCGAGGTGCGCCAGGCCGCCGGACGACAGCATTTCTTCCTTCGAGAACGGGAACTTCGTCAGGCCGGCAGCGATTCCGAAGTAGTGGGTCGGTTCGTAATTGATCCACGCTTCGTAAAGCGGTCCGCCGGTCTTTTCCTGGTCGAACAGGTCGAGTTCGATCTTGTAGGTGAGCTGCTTGACCAGCTGGCCTTCAATCCCGAAACGCGCGCGGCGCAGGCGGAATCCGTATTCCTGCATGCGGTCGCCCTGCGACAGGAGGGAATCCTTGCCGACCCATCCGCCCCACGCCTGGATGCGCGCGTGGAAATCCATCTTGAAGGAACCCTTTTCAAGGGTCGCCGGTCCTTCGCGCAGGAAGGACATGAAGTCGTCGACCGGCGCGCCGGCTTCAACCTTGGCGGGGGCCGGGTCTTCGGTGGCGGCCGGTTCGCCCTGGGCCTCTTCCGAGTATGCAGTCGCCGTCATGGACGCGACCGTGAAAATGAACAATGCAGAAGCGATGATATTGAAAGAAGATCTCATGGATCCCTCCGAAAGAAACATCTGTCGAATTCTGGTACCTCGGACGCCTCAGGTCAACCCACCCATTGGAAGATCTTGCACATTACTCACACTGGATGGGGGCATTCTGCTGTATCGATACGCGTGGATGGTCCGGCTTCTGGCCCGATTGACACCGGACGCGTGATGGACGACGATCCCGCGTGGCTTTTTCGAGGCGATGATCATGCCGAAGGTCTTGATTCTGGTGCTTTTTACCGCCGTTGTTGCCGGCGGATGTTCCGGCAAGTCCCAGTGCGATAAGCTGGCCGCCGCCGTGTGCCGTGGTGGTGAAACCACCGAATGCGCGAATATCAAGCGGCTGGCGACTGACGCGGACGACGAATCCCAGGCGGTCTGCCAGCAGATTTCGGTCCTGCTTCCCGCATCAGGCAAGGCACTGAACGACTGCGACAAACTGGCCGCCATGGTGTGTTCGGAACGCTCCCTTCAGGAGTGCCTGAACATGTACAAGGAAGCGGCCGGCGCGGATGTGAAGAAGGTGGGCTTCTGCACGCAGCTCAAGGCGATGATTGAAAATACGCGCAAGACAAGTGCCGAGCGTGCCGATGAACAGCGTGCCGCGATCGACAAGCAGAAGGCCGCCGAAGCTTCGGCGCCTTCCGGCCCCGCCCCCGTCAATGCCACGGCAGATGCCCCTGCCGCCGCGCCGGTGCCGGTCCCGGCGGGTCAGCCTTCCGAAACCAATTGAGCCCGCCCGGGCACAGGATTTAGCCATGAACAGAACCGCAATTATCGCACTGTGTCTTGCCGTGATTATGATTGGTTGTGGCGGCAGACCTGAAGCAGTGGACAAGCCGCAGCCGGCAGGTGGCCGGCTCGAGGTCGCTTCGCCGGCTTTTGATAACGGTGTCACGGCCCGCGGCGACGTGATCAAGCATGTGTTCGAGCTCCGTAACACCGGCGACGCACCGGTCAAGATCACGGACACCAAGGCAAGCTGTTCCTGCACGGCGGTAATCGTGTCGGATCCGGTTGTTCTTCCCGGGGGCACCGCTTCGCTCGAGGTCAGCTTCAACACCCGTGGCCGCAGGGGGCAGCAGTCCAAGACGGTCAAGGTCTTCACCGATTCGGCGCTTTCCCCGTGGTTGTCCCTGACAGTGGCGGGCGACATAAAGCCGGCCGTCGCATTCTCCGAGGAAAACATGCAGTTCGGCCAGGTGCCGCGAGGCACCACGGTCGTACGCGAGATCGACCTGATCGGGCTCAAGGCGGAAGGGGTCTCGCTTGGCGAACTGAAGGTGAGTCCCCCGGACGATACCCGTTTCGAAGCCGCCGTCGTCGAAGGTTCGGACGGTCGCAAGTTGCGGTTGACGTTTAAGTCATCGGGGAAAAATGGCTATTTCCGCGGCAGGATCGACGCGGCCACCACAAATCCGGAAAATCCGTCCATATTCCTGACGGTTCTCGCGGAAGTAACCGGTGATATCGTTTCGGACCCGCGCACGGCAGTTTTTCCACCGCGGGGCAGGATGACCGAGGCAGAGCAGAAGACCCAGCAAATCAAGGTGGTCTTGAAGTCGCTGTCCGGCAGGAAATTCCAGGTGAAGTCGCTGAAGGACGATGGAAAGCCGATCAGGCTGGCCGCGGTCAACCCTGTTGAAGGCGGTGTCGAACTGACGCTTGAAGGCCCGCTGGACGCCCCGCATTCGGAAGGCGTGCTTGTCTTTAACCTCAAGGAAGGCGAGCCGTTCGAGATGAACTATGTGATCGGGCGCTCTGCGCCAGCCAGGGATGGTCCCCGCGATTTCAAGGGCGATCGTCTGGGTCAGCCGCCGAGACTGATGCCGCGTCAGCCGCCTTTCAAGCCCAGTTCGCGCGACACCCCGCTGCGCGATCCACGCATGTTCGAACTCAACAGGCGTCCGTCCACCCGAACCACCAACTGACAGTCTGTTTTTCTTGCCGAATCAGTCGAATTGCGTCGGATCGTCCGGGTAGTATCCGAAATAGTCCGGCCCGTCCGATTCCTTGCGCGGATGCGAATCTGTCCCGGGGCCGCTCCCCGGCTTGTCGTCGTTCTTTGTGGTCTTCGCATCTTCAGCTTCCACGTGGGGCTGGAACGACAGTAGTTTTTCGTCCAGCTCCTGCGTGTTGAAAATGCCCGTTTCGATGAACATGTAGTCCGCGTCAATGACCTGCGACCTCACCGAATCGGGCATCTGGCGGTCGAGCTTTTCCAGCTTGACCTTGAACATCGGGTCCCGTTCGGTCCTGGCCACGCTCTTGGTGTGACCGACGATGCGATCCATTGCCGTAATCAGGTTCGCGTATATGACGCCGTGCACCGCGTCGGCTTCGCCGGAAAGCAGTTTTCCCTTGAAGAAAGTTCGCGCGGATTCGCTGAGTTGCTTGTATTCACGCCTGGCCGACTCAAGCAATTCCGCCTTTTCACCAAAAACCCGGTTCGCCGGATTCAGGGAATCGACCATCCTGTCCAGGATCAGGTCGACCTTCCGGAACGCGTCGATCAGGTGGGTCAGGCTGGCAGTGTCAAACATGACCGCGCGATGGTCCTTTTCCCTGACGATTTCCGTAATAGCCTCGGCGTGATCGCCGATTCGTTCGATGTCGGCCACCGTGCGCATCAGGTGCTGCAGAATCATCGACTGGCGCTGCGAAAGCTGCCGCTTGCTTATCTCGAACAGGTACTCGTTGATCGATTCCTTCAGGAGGTCGACCGATTCCTCCTCCCGGGCGATGGACGCCTTCATGTTGTCGGTGTACGGCTTGATAACGCCGGTCATCGCCTGTCGCAGCATCTTGCGGACGATGGTGCCCATCCGCCTCGTTTCCTGCATGACCGCGACGATGGCCATTTCCGGCGTCTGAAGGTATTTGTCTTCCAGGTTCGACTTGGGGACCGGCAGCTTGCTGCTGGGGGTCATTTTCCTGATGAGACTGGTGAACGGTCCTGCGAACGGAAGAACCAGCAGGGCGTTGACGAGCTGGACGGCGGTGTGAACGTTCGCGATTTTGTGGGTCATTTCGCCGCCGATGGCGTCGATTGCCCAGATGTAAAGGGGCCACATCAGCAGGGCGACAACAGCCCCGAGCGAGTTGAAAACCAGGTGCGCCATCGCGGAGCGGCGGGATTCGATGTTCGTGCCGATACTGCCCAGCAGGCCGACGATGCAGGTGCCGATGTGCGCGCCCAGGACGATCGGGAAAACCTGCGAAACAGACGTGAACAGTCCGGCAGCGGCCATGGCGAACAGCATTCCGATCAGGGCGCCACTGGACTGCATAAGGGCCGACCCGGCGATGCCGACGAACAGGCCGAGAGCGGCGGCGCCTGCGCCGGGGCTTGCATCCGTCGGGATGAACCCGTCAAGCATTCCGGAGTCCTTCAGCGGGGTCACGGATTGCTTCATGATGTCCATGCCGAGAAACAGCAGTCCGATGCCGAGGAGTATCAGGCCGGTGTTGCGAAGGGCTGCCTTCTTGGAGATCGTTGAAAGGAAAAGTCCGATCCCGATCGCGAAGTAGCAGTATTTTGCGACGTCGAACGAAAAGAGCTGCATCGACAGCGAAGTGCCGAGGTTGTTGCCGAGCATCAGTGGGATCGACTGGGCAAGCGTCAGGAGGCCGGCGTTGATGAAACCGACGATCATGACGGAGCCGGCGCCGGAGTGGACCATGAAGCCCATCGCGGTTCCGGCGGCCATCCCGGAAACCCTGTTGTTGGTAAGTCTGCCCAGGACACTCCGCATGCGGGTTCCGGCGACGGTCTGAAGCGAGTTGGTCAGCAGCTTCATCCCGTATATGAACAGGCCCAGGCCACCGATAAGCTCACCGATCCACAGTATCTGCTCGAGATCCATATCCGCCGTTTCCCGCCAGAGGTCCCCGGAGGCCGCGCACGGCGGGCCGGGGAGAAGTTATCCGCCTAATATAAGCCAACGCGGATATTTCTCAAAGCCAGCGTTCGTGCCAGAGCTGGAAGACCAGAAGGTTGAAGAGTTCCTTGCGGCAGTTCACTTTTTTCGACATGTGGGCGTCAACCAGGTTGCGGACTGCTTCGGGCCTGAAGTAGCCCTGGCGGCGAATCCTGTCGGCTGAAAGGTGGTGCTCCAGCAGCGGGCGCAGGTCGCCCCTCAGCCAGGCCGCGACCGGCACGCCGAAGCCTTTCTTGGGAAGCGTGGTTATGCCCCGGGGAAGGCGCCCGGCAAGCACCTTGCGCATCAGATGCTTGGTGGTGCCGGCCCTCAGGTTCAGGCCGGCCGGCAGGGAAAGGGCCAGTTCCACCATGGCCGTGTCCAGGAAGGGGGAGCGCACCTCGAGCGCCGTGTTCATCGACGCCCGGTCGACCTTGACCAGGACGCCGTCGAGCAGATAAAGCCTGGCGTACAGAAGCGACAGGCGTTTCATCGGGTCCAGGCCGGCTGTTCCCTCAAGTACCCTGGCCACGTCCGGGTACGGATCGTTTGAAAAGCGCGCCAGCGATTCGGCGACGCCGGGCGCCAGAAGTCCGTCACGCCCGAAGGCGGCCGCGGGGTCGAAGGAGCCGGTCCAGGTCATGTGACGTTCGAACCGCCCGTATTTCAAGCCACGGAGCATGCGGGCGACCTTGAAGTCGAGTCCCATGTTCCGATCAGTCACGGGGATCATGCGTGCCACGGCGGGCAGGACCTTGCCGCTGATCCATGTGGGACTTAGCGCCGTGGCCATTCGCGCCCACCGATCCGCCCTGAATGTGTCGTAACCGTGAAACAGTTCGTCGCCACCGTCGCCCGACAGGGCAACGGTGATGTGTTCCCTGGCAAAGCGCGCCAGCAGCGTGGTCGGGAGCACCGAGTAGTCGGCAAGGGGTTCGTCGGCGATTTCCGGCGTTTCCTGCACGAGCGCCAGCGATTCGTTGCCGGACAGTATCTTCTGGTGGTGCCTTGTGCCGAAATGTTCGGCGATCTGCCGCGCGGGAGCGGATTCGTCGAAGGTCGGGTCCGCAAACCCTATCGTGAACGTGGAAATCGTCGCCGGGTCGACATGTTCGGCCATGGCCGCCAGAACTGCGCTTGAATCGAGGCCGCCTGACAGGAACACGCCGAGCGGGACTTCCGATTCAAGGCGCCGCCCGGTGGCGGTCACAAGCGCGTTCCAGACATCGCCGGCGGCGGTCGCCTGGTCGGTTTCCCTGAGCTTTTCGGGTATGTGGAGTTCGTGGAATCGCCCTTCCCGCGCGCCTTCGGCGCCAAAAAGGACCCATCCCCCGGGCTGCACCTTCCTGACGCCCTCGATGATCGAATGCGGGGTGGGAATGAAATCCAGCGTCAGGTACCGGTAAAGATTTTCCATGCTGACGCGTCGCTGCACGTCGGGATGGGCCAGGACCGCGCGCAGTTCAGATCCGAACACGATGTCGCGGCCGGGGTTCGACCAGTAAAGGGGCTTCTTGCCCATCCGATCCCGGGCCAGGAGCAGGGTTCGCGCCTTCGAATCCCAGATGGCCATCGCGAACATCCCGTCCACGCGGGAAAGCATGTCGGGGCCCTCGTCTTCCCAGAGGTGCACCAGGACTTCGCAGTCCGATCTGGTGGCGAGCCTGTGCCCCCTGGATTCGACCAGTGCCCGCAGGCTGTGGTGGTTGTAGATTTCGCCGTTGCAGACCAGGACGATCGAGCCATCTTCGGAAAGCAGCGGCTGGCGCCCTCCGGCGACATCGATGATTGAAAGACGCCTGTGTCCGATCCATGCGCCGTCGCCAACCCAGCGGCCGTCTTCGTCAGGTCCGCGGTGGGCGAGGCTGTCCGTCATCCGTGACAGGGTGTGGTCATCATCCGGCGCGGATGCCCCGAATCTTACGAAGCCGGTTATTCCACACATGAAAGTTGACCCCGGCGGGCGCCGTCATTCCTGCGGCGCCTGCAGATTCACCGTCCTGGCCACGACGTATGGCGTCTTGTCCTGGCTTTCGTAGTACGTCCGCATGCTCAGTTCGGCCAGCAGTCCGAAGAAGATGAACTGAAAGCCCGCGATGAACAGGAATATCGAAACGATGAAGAATGGGTCGGTGTGCAGCGGGTAATGCCAGAGGGCCTTCTTCACAATCGTCCATGTGATCGACATGCAGCCCAGGACGATGGCCAGAAGCCCGTACCGGCCCATGAAATAAAGCGGCTTCGTCGAGTACCCCAGCAGGAACCTGACGGTCATCAGATCCAGGATCAGCCTGAAAGTCTTGCTGAGGTTGTATTTGGACCGGCCGAACTTCCGCGCCCGGTGGTTCACCTTTTCTTCGACCACTTTCCCGCCGGCCCACTTGATGTACGCCGGTATGAGGCGGTGCATTTCGCCGTAAAGATGAAATTGCTTCAGGAAGGACGCGCGGTACGCCTTCATCGTGCAGCCGTAATCGTGCAGCTTGACGCCCGTCACGCGCGACACGAACAGCTTGTTCGCGATCCTGGACGGAAGCGTCTTGGTCAGGAAATTGTCGTGGCGGTTCGCCCGCCATCCGGAAACCAGATCCGCGCCCTGTTCCACCAGGGCCACAAGTCGGGGAATATCGGCAGGGTCGTTCTGCAGGTCGGCGTCCATCGGGACGATGATCGCGCCTGATGCGGCACGGAAACCAGCGTCGAGGGCGGCTGTCTGTCCGAAGTTGCGCATCAGGAAGATCGCCTTGAACCGATTGTCGGCTGCCGCCTTCGACAGCAGTATGTCGCGGCTGCCGTCGGTGCTGCCGTCGTCACATGCGATGACCTCCCAGGGTCGCCCCATGCCCTCCATGACGGCCGTAATCTCCGCAAAAAGAGGGTCGAGACTTTCCACCTCGTTGAATACTGGCAGTACGATAGAGATGTCGGGCGCGGCCATCTGTTCCCCCGGCGAATGGATCGGGCTTGCTTCGGCAAATGTTATCATGCCGATAGTTCAAGGGGGCTGTTCCAATGGAAAAATTATCCAGTGGCCAGAGGATGACTTACATACTGATCGGCGTGCTGGCCGTCGTGGTCCTCGTGGTGGCCGTTCTTGTACTGACCTACCCGGACGGCACGGCGGTCAGGGAAGGCGCGGCGGGTTCAGTGAACCCCGGCGTCACGGACGACGCGGGCGCGGGATCGGCTGATGGCGCCGCAGGACAGGGCGCGGTCGGCGTTTCCGGCTTTGCACAGGCGGAGCAGGTAAACACCTTCTGCCGTTCGTATGTGTACAAGCGTTGCAATGAACTGGTCATCGGTCCCACCGATTGCCGCGGTATCGCCGACGCCGGTTCCGATGTGCCCACGACCCTCGGCCTGGCCGGCTGCCGGTCTGTGGTCGACGAGATTCTGGCCAGGGTGGCCGGCATTCCCCCGGAGAACATCGTGTCCGCACCCGCGGTGGGCGGGGTCGTCGTTGACGTGGTTGAACCGGATGCGGAACCTTCCGCCGGTACCGGGGAGGACGCGGCCGGGGAACCGGAAGACGAGCCTGGAGCAGGGCAGGCCGGTTCCGCCGGTATAAGGGAACCGTCCGCGGCCGGACCCGACCCGGCGTCGGCGGCGGCCGCCATGGACAGGATGCGCCAGCTTGAAACTGAAATAGCCTTCGCCAGGAACAATTATGTCGGCACGAACATCGGCGTGCAGTCCAGGCTGGATGAAATGAGGGCCATAGCAGAGGAAATCGGCACGGCGGAGGCAAAAGAGGCCTACAACGCCATGCTCGTCAAGATCGGCAGGGTTGCCCCGGGGGCGGCGGGTGGTTCAGCGGGCGGCGGGTCGTCAGCAACGCGGTCATCTTCGCCATCAGGTGGCGGGGCCGTTTCCGAACCGACGGTTGCGGCGCCTTCATCGGCCGCACAGGCACAGGTCGTGACCGAAAGCGCGGGCCCGGCCCCGGTCGTCGAGGCAGCCCCTTCGTCGTTCTGAAAGCGCAATCCTAAAGCAGCCACCAGACGTCGATTACTGGATAGACCGGGATGTCGAACACGTCTTCCGCGTTGTCGCCCACCCGTGTCATGAAGGAGCCGATTGCCAGGCCGACTGTGAGGCGGATCTGTTCCCAGGCATGTCCGTATGTGATGGTGACGGTCGGCACGTCGGCGCCCCTGCCTTCGGGGTGCCACTGGCCCGCGACGCCTACCGACAGAAGATCGGCCGGGGTGACCAGCCATGACACGTCGGCGCCGTACATCAGTCCGTGGGACGTTGGCGAAAGCTCCAGCACGTACCCGGTGCGCAGCGTTATGCTGGCGACATCCTTGATTGGCACCGTCATGATCATGTAAGGGCTGAGGGAGCCCGGGATGTCTGTCGTCGTCGTGTCCAGGAAGCTCTGGATATAGGCGATGTCGAACGCCAGGGCGATCTTTTCGTTGTCGAAGAACTTCCATTTCAGGTTGACGTTCGGGATCAGTATCAGGTCCAGGATCGGGTGCGTCGTCAGCGTCAGTTCTTCCACCAGACCGAATGACGCCGGCCCGATGATGCCGACCGCGAAATCGCCCTGCTGCAGTGTATACGCCGTGCCGGAAAACACGTGTTTGATGTCGATGTAGTCAGCCCTGGCCGGCCGGGCCGCGCCAGTGACGGCGACAAGGGCGGCAAGGCATGCCGCCACGAGCAGCGTCCCGCGATGGCCGGGCGCCAGGCCCCGGCCGCTATTCCTGTTCGTCCTCATTTATCAGCTTGAGGTCCTGGAGGTTCAGTCCCGCCGGATAGCCGTACGAGACATACTGGTCGTATCCGTAAGAAATAACCCCGAAAGGCTCCTCTGACCAGGCCGTGTGAACACCGTCCGCAACGACCAGGCGCCAGACTGCCCAGTTCCCCTGGCCGACCAGTCTGTAGTCACCGAATTTCAGGCCCAGTTCCGAGGGGTGTTCATACCCGAGTTCCCTCATCTCCGTCTGCATGGTCCTGATGTCGCGGAAGGTCAGCTCTTCCGCCTTCAGTTCCACGCCATCCAGGAAAACCGGGACGCCCGGCTTCGCGATGATATTGACGCAGTCGAACATGTATTTGTCGGGCGCCAGGAAGACGTATTCGGTGCGGAACTGTTCGACGGGCACGGCCAGGATAAACGTCGGGTCGCCGGTTTTCGCGTCGGTGTCGCCGCTGCCGGGGTCAGGCGCCTGCTGGGCCGCCAGGAACTGTCCGACCAGCAGCGGTTTCGTTCCGAAGATTTCGAAGTTTTCTGACGAGTCGAATTCGACGAATTCGCCCTTGTTCAGGGCCCACGTGTTGGTCTTGCTGGGGTACGTGTGCAGCCTGGTGTTGTCTTCGGCCGCCATGATTCGCCAGACGTCGCGTTCCGCCCCCCTTGGATAACTGAGGGTCGCCATGTATTCCGTTCCCCACGTCTTGGCCGGGAACATCTGCATTTCGAGGTGATCCGCGCAGCATGTGTTGTAACTGATGCAGTCGTAGTTGTCGTTGCAGGGCACGTCGCGGGGTGGATTGAGGTTCTGTGCCGGCCATTCGCAGAGGCAGTCGTCGCGTCCGGCGCATTCCAGCCATTGCTGGTGATAGTCGCATTTGCCTTCCGGACAGCAATGGTTGGTGTTCGGCGCGTTCGCTGCCTCGCTGCCGCCGAACACGGCGACCGGGTGGTTTGCCAGGACGATCGACCCGGTCAGATCTGAGCCGTAAGCGTTTGTTTCAATGTTAAGCGAGTCGAACTGGTTGAGGATGAAGGTCTTGCTTCCACCCACACCCATCGCCGGAATGCCGGAGCCCCCCAGCGTCGGCCCCGCGACCGTCACGTTGACCTGGGTTTCGCCGGAGTTTGTCGCGATGACCGTAAGGAATCCCTTGAGGTCGTCAAAGGTTTGTTCGCGCGTCATCACGACATAGTACTTGCCCAGGGCGTTCGACGGGATCAGCAGGGACGCGTCGTTCGAGAATACGTCTTCGTTTTGAAGCGGATTGAACTGGTAAGCGGTGATCGGGATGGACGACTTGACGCGGTAAGCCTGTGGCTTGTTCGACGTGCCGTCCAGGTCCATCGATATTTCCTGGCCGAAGAGTTCGCTGGACGGATCCTCGACGACGTATTTGCGAGCGATCGTAAAGATTCGCAGGTTCATCGGCGGTATCGGGGAAAAATCGAGCGGGTTGCCCCAGTGGTCGCGGGTTACCGGCCCGTACTTGCAGTCGATTTCGACCCGGGCCGGATATTTTGTGCTGGTGTTCGATATGACGATTGCCCAGGGCGCGCCCGCCGCGTCCGAATAGCCGCTTTCGTTGTTGCTGGCCACGAACGCGTTGTCCAGATCGACCGCCCAGTATTCGCACCCGATGTAGGAGCTCAGCTTGGTATTTAGTTCGCACAGGCCGATGCAGACCCCGAGTCTGCAGACCTTTCCTGTTTCGGCGCCCGCGCAGTCCAGATGGTCCGTCCATTCCGTGCCGCTGTCGTTGCAGCGCTGCACGATGTCGTCATCGCGGCACCGCAGCGATCCCGGGATGCAGTCGGAACATCGTCCCTCGGCCACGACGCACGTGCTGCCGGTACCACAGGAAACCACTTCCCAGCCCGAACCGTCGCGGGCGCACACGACTTCGCCAAGTCCGTCGGTCGAACAGCCCTGTACCGCGCCGGGCGTGCAGACCGTGAATTCGTTTCCGGTCGAATCGGATATGCCGTCGGAGATCGTGTCGCCGGGCCTGACGTCCGCGGCGTCCGCAGTCGCGTCCTGGTCGACCGGGCCCGCGGAGCATGCGACGAATACCATCAGGGCGGCGATGCCTGTGAGCCCTGCCGGTTTTCTGTTCTGATTCATCTGGAACTGCCTTCGCCGAAGGACGTATCGGATCTTACATGTTTCAGAAATAAACAATGAAACCGGCTGACGCAAGCATGCTTCCCATGCCGAGGCTGAAGCCGTAGCCCGACTTTTCGGTTGTCGCGGCCATCGCCGGGTTCAGCGCGTCATTGCCGAGCACCACCGCGTCTTCCGTGAGGATCGTTATGACGAATCCGGCCGAAAGCGTGAAGGCGAAGTGGTCGGAAAGGAAGATTTCAGCGGTGAGAGGTATTTCGATGTTCACCTGCCACACGTCATCGGAAACGACCAGTCCGTCACAGCTCTGCCCGTCCACGCAGTTAAGTTTTGCCCGGCGTTCGGCGTTCACGGCCTCGCCGTTCTTCCAGCCGGCGTTGACCTTGACGCCGATCCCCATGTTCACCGATTTGAACCTTGCGAAGTTGTACGCGGCACCGACCGCGAACCGGACGGCGGTCCTCGGATCGGAATCGGTGGGTTTGAATATGTCGAAACCGACGGTGGCCCCGATCTGGAAATCCTTGATGTTGTATTTCAGGTTGATGCCGGAAACGCCGCCCAGGCTCTGTTCGTAGCCGATACCGAACTTCTGGTTCATGTCGCGGGCCTGCGCGGCGGCTGCCGGCAGCAGGACGATCGCGATCATGAGCAACGTGAGCTTCTTCATGGTCGGCCCCGTCAGAATCTGTAGTCGAGTCCGATTGTAAGCGATCTGCTGTCACCAGGCCCAATTGAACCTTCAGGGGCCAGGTTTGTCATCGTGAATCCGAGGAAGAGGTCGACGGACGGTATGACGGTGTACCCGATGGTGAGCGACAACGGCAGCCACCCGGATCCGGAGTACCCGGGCATGCCCATGTATTCGCGGGCGACCAGCTTATCCGGGGATGGCAGCACCGTGCGCCCGTATCCGATAGAGAGGTCCATGAACAGGGACTTTGTGATGTTCGCGGTCAGCCCGGCGTCCATGAAGACCGTGATCTGCGTGTATTCGCCGAAAGATCGGCGGCGGTTGCCAAAGCCGAATTTCAGCTCGGGCCTGAAGTGGACGGCCAGCCGGCCGGGAATCACCACGAACTTGAAGGGGATCGCCACCGCGGCCGCCATCTGGTTGGACTTGATCTGTTCCAGCGGCACCATGGCGGTCAGATCCACCGCTACATAGTCGGTCAGACGGAATCGCGCCCATATGGTGAGCGGCTGGAAATGACTGCGGTTTTCAAACGACTGGAACAGCGGCCAGCCTGCCATTGCCGTATTGAAGGCGTGCACGGTGTCGAGCCCGAAGTCGGAAAAAAGCCATGGCAGCGCAAGTCCGGCCTCGATGCCCTTCGCGAAGCCGTAAGAAACGCCGAGCCCGCCCCAGGGTTCCGATGCCAGGCTGCTGTAAACCCCGCCCGACCTTCCGGGGGCCCCGGCGTTCAGTTCCACCGACATGTCGAACGAAAGCGTGCCCTGACCTGCCGGTATCACCATCGGGCGGTCCACGACAGGTACGACGGTCTGCGCCGCCGCGGCCCCGGAGGCCAGTATCGTCAACAGCGCCGCGATGGTTGCCTGAATCTTCATTGATGGTTCCGTCCGGCCTGCCCGGCCGTGGATCTGGCCGTCATTCCTAGAACCGGCACTGGATGCCGGTGGTCAGGCTGCGCGCGTCGCCGGCGCCGCCGTATACGGGGGTGAGGTTGTCGAGCGTGAAGCCCGCGAAGACGTCGAGTCTGGGCATGACCTGGTAGCCGACGAGCATCGAGAACGGTACGTACCCGCGTTTGTACGGGTAAACGTCGCCACCGTATGCAACAGTGAGATCAATGAAGAAATTGGCGACCGAAAGCGTGATGCCGGCGTCCACGTAAATGCCGACGGTCACGACCGAATCGGTCATCGTCGCCGGGTCGTAGGGTGCCGTGGTTCCGAATCCCAGAAGCAGGTCCGGACGTGCGTGGAGCTTCAGCAGTCCGGGCACCGCGATCCACTGGACCGGGAAGCCGAAGCGCAGGGTCGGGCGGTTGAAGCCTTCGGCCTGCATCGTGGGAATCACGATACCGATTTCGACGCCGAACTGTTCGACGACCTTGAAACGACCGTAAAGGTAAGCGGGCGTAAAGTGGTTGTAGCCATCGGCCAGCTTGTAACCGTATCCGGCGATGCGTCGGGTGCCGTCGCCTTCGGGGCCGCGTTCAGCCGTGGGCGCAATGACCGTTCCGTCCTTGTTGCCGTGCGGCTTGCTGTCGTATCCGTCGTACATCGACTGCAGGTACTGGACTGAAAAGCCCATTTCAAACGGACCCCAGAGCGTGCCCCTGAATGTCAGGCCGGAATTTCTTTCCGATGCGAGCGTTGAGCCCACGCCGAAAACCTTGCCTGCCCAGCCCTTGTTGAGCCCGACGGTAAGATCCACGCGCGCTTCGCCAGTGCCGAGCGGCAGGATTATTCCGCGGTCCGCGTAATAAACCATCTTGCCGCGGACCATGGCTTTTTCTTCGTCGAACTTTTCGGGTTCTGCCTTGTCGTCCGTCTTTTCAGCCTTGTCCTGCGCAGCTTCAAGCGAGGACAGGATGTCCATCGGACTGCCGCCGCCGGCCTTTTCAACCTTGGCGGGTTCATCGGTCTGGGCAACCGCCCTGGCGGACATGAGCATCAGGACCGTTACGCCAACCAGTGCCGGAATCTTCTTCAGCATCACTTCCTCCGGTGGAACCAGGGCTCATTGCCGGAAAGCCGGGCGGCTGACCCGGAAAGCGGGCAGTATTACCCCTTCAGACAGCGCCGCAGCGGAAGCATATCACAGGAACTGCGAAAGTTGGCACAAGTGATATGTGGGAAGATTATTGTTTTTTCAGGTCGGTCGTTCGGGCTCGCGGCAGGGTCGGGATGGGGACATATCATGCAGGCGGGAAGGGGTGCGTCGGCGGTCGCACGGCGGTTACTGCGCCAGGACGATGTCAGCTGCGGTGCGGGGGGCGAGCCGGTATTTGCCGAAGTTATACCTGATGACACCGGTGATCGATGACAGTGCCGTGTCCGCGACGGGCGTGAAGTCCTGGATGTAGAACTGTTTGTCGATGTGGATCTTGTTGCCGACCTCGAACCACGTCTTCGCGTCGGTTGAAGTGGCCGCGGTGATAGTCGTGGCGGGGATTGTCACCAGGAGCCCTTCGAGCTCTTCGGATGCAGCGGCGTCGTCCAGGCCCCCGTTCTCCAGGGCGGACAACTGGATTTCGACCGGCGGCGGAACCGTATCCGTCCCGGTCTTTTCGGCCGCGTTGATCTCGATCTGGCTCATGCAGTAGTACTCGTAGTAATTGCCGTCCGTGATCGAAACCACGTCGCCCGCCGCGAATGCTGTCGCGAGCGTTTTTTCCGCGACGACAATCGAGCCGTGGCCCAGCAGGCTTCCGCCCACCCCATAATCCATGACGTAGTATCCGTCGAGGGTCGAACTGGCCGAGAATTTCGGCGTGACCACGATTACCGGCGCGAAAGCCACGCCGTTAAGCACGTTGACGAATCCGTTCGCGGTGCAGCCGGTCGATTCGGTCCGTGTCTGGATGTCGAACACGGTGTAGGGATCGTCGGACACTTCCTGCTCGATCACGTCGGGCTGGTCTTTTTCGACCACGATGGGGTCGCCGTCAAACTCAAGGTCGTCGATCGAGCGGGGCATGATTTCGTAGCGTCCGTATGAAAACGCGACCACGCCCGTGATTGAAAGGAACTTCTGTCCGACCGCGCGTCCGTCCGTGGCGGCCTTCATGTAGTCCAGGTAGAACTGGTTGCCGATCACGGCGTCGCCGGTGACCTTGAACGCCCCGTGATCCTTGCCGTCGGAACCGTTCGTCGGGCTTTCGGTGATTTCGACGTCTTCAATCCTGACCAGGATGCCCTCAAGGGGCTCCGCCGTTCCCGAAGCCTGGGAACCCAGGTCTTCCGGCGAAACGGTGATCGGCAGGGGAAGCGTCGCCGTGCCGACCTTCGTGGCCGAGGTCGCCGATATTTCAGAGAAGCAGTAGTACTCGATGTATTTGCCGCTGACGTCGACGATGTCCCCGGCCGCGAATTTTTCGGTCGCCGCGACGTCGATCGTCATGGCCATGCAGGAATATGGCAGAAGCGAATCGAGCAGGCCCTGGCAGACGTAGTAGCCGTCGAGCTTGCCCGACGAGGCGACAAACTTCGGGGACACGACGACCAGATCGTTGAAGGTCATGTCGTCCTGGACAGTGGTGATCGAATTGACTGTGGCGCATCCGGTACTGTCGTCCGAAGACTGAAGCGCGATTATGGATGTCGGCGGTTCGACGCCGTCGGGGAGTTCGTACTGGACGTCGGCCGGCTCGATCATGTCGCCGGGCTCGATAACGTCGATTGTCTGGCCGCCTTCAAGCACCAGGTCGGCGTTCGATCTGGGCAGGACGACGTACGTGCCGTAGGAGTAGTCAACAACACCGACGATTTCGTCGAAGCCGTCGTCGAGTGTCGCCTGGTAGGTCAGCCCGTAAGTCGGCTTTATAATCACGCCACCGGTGACCTCGAACTGTCCGTACCCAAGATTCGCATTGGTCACGCGAACGTTCGCGAGCCTGACCAGGACGCCTTCGTATTTCTCGGCGGTCGCGCGATCCTGGCTGCCGATTTCGGCGGGGGCCGTCACGTCCGCGGGTGCGATCCCGGCATCTTTGTAAAGAACGGCCGCCGACGTCACCGTGAGCTGGGTCATGCAATAGTACTCGAGGTGGCTCACCGTTACGGTGAGGACGTCGCCAACGTCAAGATCCGGCACCCCGAGTTCCTTGCTGACCGTCATCGCCGCGCCGGTCCAGGGGGTCGCGGTTGACAGGGCCGCTTCGGCCACGAAGTATCGATCCAGCGTCGCGGAGGCTTCGCTGCCGGGCGCCGTCACGACGACATCCATAACGATGTCGGTTTCGCCGTTCTGAAATCCGGGGGCCGTGTCGGTACCTTCCGGAGGACACACGACGCTCAGGTCCGTCTTCTGGATCTTCGCGATGGGGCCGTCCGACACGAACGCGTCCGGATCGACCGTGTTGGTGTCGGTTTCGCCGTTGTCAGGCGCGTTGCCATCGTCGTTATTGTTGGTGTTTCTTCCGCCGCAGCCGTTCATCGATCCGATGGCCGCGACCGCGAAAAGCAACAGACCCGTAGTCATAATCTTTCTGAAAGTCTTCATCGGTAGTCTCCATGGGGTTCCGACAATGTCGGGGTACAGTTTCGTTTCTGGATACACCGATGTCAACCGGATTGGCTGTCAGGAACTGATGTGCAGGGAATTGAAAGGGTTGGATTAGCTGACGAATTACTTGCAGGCGTCGAATTCTTCGAGCGTGGTCGCGGCGACCTGGCAGGTAACCTTCAGTTCGGTCGTGCGGGCGTTGACGCATTCGTCCGTGCAGGCGGCCTTGTCGGCTTCGGCCTTGGCGGCGGCGGCGGCGTCGGCATCAGCCTTCTGCTTCGCGGCGGCTTCCATGGCGGCGGCCTTGTTGGCCTTCAGTTCTTCCCAGCGGGGGGCGAATTCGGTTGCCTTGGCAGCCTTGTTCGCGTCGCAGGTAGCGGCGGCAGCGGCCTTTTCTTCGTCCGTCTTCAGGGCGGCGGCGGCGGTGTCGCAAGCGGTCTGAATTTCGGCCATCGCCGTGTTCATTTCGTTGTTCAGGGCTTCTTCCTGGCCCTTGAAGGCTTCTTCAACCTTCACGACCGGGTTTTCCACGACTTCCTTCGGGGTCAGTTCGGCTTTCTTACCACAAGCTTCAGCACAAGCTTCCGGGGTCGCCTTCTTCGCACAAGAAACAGCAAAAACCATCGCGAACGCGCAAACGAGAACCAGAGATACCTTCTTCATTTTCATCCTCCTTCGAGTTCCACCACGGAACCGAAGCCTTAAGAAAAGTGTCGCCATTATCTACGAATCTGGTTGCATGTCAAGGGGTTAACAAAAAAATCAAGCGGGTGTTGAATTTTTCGCATTTGGGATAAGATTTTTCCAGTCTGTTTGGAGTGTTTTCATGTCGTCATCCAGAGCCAGAATTTTTGTAATCGGATACCACCAGAGTGCGTTCGGCAAGCTCGGCCCCATGTCCATTCAGGAGATGATTTCAGCTGCGGCGGCGGGTGCCGCCGCTGACGCCGGGATACAGCTTTCAAACGTTGATGTCGGTTCGATAGCGGGCCTCCTGGCTCCGGTTCTGAACGGCCAGACGCTCATGTCCGGCATGCTGGCGATGGTTCCCGGGATGGCCGGCAAGAACATCGAAACAGTTGAAAACGCGTGCGCCAGCGGCGGGCAGGCGATACTGTCCGTGGCCGGCAAGCTGCTCCTGGGCATGGGCGACGTCGGCATCGCGGTCGGCCTCGAAAAGATGCGCACGGCTGACGGCAAGATGGACGGCGTCCTGATAGGCCAGGCTCTCGGAACCGCGTCGCATCCCGATAATCGCGAAGGCAAGGTGTTTATATTCCCGCATCTGTTCGCGGAAGTCATGGATCGCTACATGAAGGAATGGGGCGTCACTGAAGAGGAATTCGCGCACGTGCCCGTGAACATGTACAGGCACGCGAACCTTAACCCGCTGGCCCAGATGAACAAGGTCCAGATGTCGGTCGAAAAGGTGATGACCCTTGATGGCCCTAACCGCTACGTGGTTGACGGTCTTCCGCTCAAGACGTTTGAATGTTCACAGATTTCAGACGGTTACGCGGCGTTGATCCTTGCCACGCAGGCCGGTATCGACAGGCTGGGGATTCCCCGATCGAAGGTGGTCGAACTGGCCGGATTCGGCCAGGCGACAGATCCGCTGTCGGTCACCGGACGCGACACGATCAGGCCGGTCGGTGCTTACAAGGCCATGAACGCTGCGTACGACATGGCCGGGATTCATCCCGAAAACGTGTCGGTCGCGGAGGTTCACGATTGCTTCGGCGTTATGGGGGCGCTGTCCGTCGAAATCCTCGGCCTGGCTGATCCCGGCAAGGGTGTCGCGTACTTCGTTGATGGAAAGGCGCGCATCGATGGTGACGGCGTTCCGATTAACACGTCCGGCGGCCTGATTGCCAAGGGGCATCCCGTCGGTGCCACCGGCGTCGCGATGGTGGGATGGAATTACAGGCAGCTTACCGGCGCCGTGCCGGAAGGGCTGCAGGTCGCAAATCCCCGTTACGCCGCGTCGTTCAATATCGGCGGACCGATCTGCGCGTCCGTCGCGACCGTCCTCAAAAACATTCAGTAAATTTGGAATTCGTAGTGTGCAAGGTCCACGATATCCCATGGCCGATGGCCATGGGCTCACAGTGTTGAACGGCCCTCCCGTTGGTCGGGCCTCAGAGATCGGGTGATCGATCGGGGTGGGTTCACGGGGTGCCATAACGGTAATTTTGACAGGTTTGAGCGAAGCGAAAACCGTCCACCGTAAGACCGGGGCTGGAGGCGCAACGCGCCGCAAGCCCCGGGACGGGACGGAACGGGACGGGTTAGTTCGACCCGGCGAATTCTTCGCGCACCTTGCGCCCCTGATGGCACCTGAAGCACGCGGAGCGTTTGTTTTCGAACGCGTTCGCCGTCACGAAGTCGCTTATGCACGAATCCCTGTCGACCTCGCGGCGCCTTGCGCGGCAGTAGAAGCAGGAATTGGCCGTCTTTGATTTGAAAACTTTCAAGGCATCGGTCTGTGTGCCACGCATACGCAGGCCTCCCGTCTTTCATTAGTAATGTGTCGTTGTTCCAACTCGAACAACTAAGACAGTTTTAATCCGGGAATAACGGCGTGTCAAGGCTAAAAAGATAAAAATTATCCAGATTAAAGTAAATTCTTTTAACGTGTGGAATTTTCAGTGTTAATTGTGTCAGGCTTGGCTTGTCCGGGTCAGGGAGTACCTATTCGACGGTCGCGGAAGTGTGGCGCTTGACCAGTTCCTGGGCTATGTACCCGGCCACGTGATTCGGCTTTGTTCCAGGTCCGAAGCCGGCGTCGAACCCAAGTTCCAGGGCGACCTCGTGGGAGATGCGCGGGCCGCCACAGATCATCAGCACGTCCTGCCTGATGCCCTCGGCCTCCACCATGTCGATCAGCTCGGCGAGGTTGGTCAGGTGCACGTCCTTCTGGGTCACGACCTGGCTGACCAGCACGGCGTCCGCCTTCAGTTCGATGATGCGGGCAAGAAGGACGTCGTTGGCGATCTGGCTTCCCAGGTTCACGGTTTCGAACGTGGGGTAGCGTTCGAGTCCGTATTCCCCGTTGTAACCCTTCATGTCCATGATGGCGTCGATGCCCACCGTGTGCGCGTCGTTGCCGGTGCAGGCGCCGACGACCCTGATCCTGCGGTTGAAGTGTTCTTCCATGTAATGCTCGACGTCGTGGAAACCCATGATTTCCATGTCGAGCTTCGGAACCACTATCCCTGCGTAATTCACGCCATGAACGCACTTCCCGTAAACGATGAAGTACGAAAAGCCGTGTCCCAGGTCGGCCTCATGGTAGATCTGCGGTTCCTTCAGCCCCATCTTCCCCGCCAGGCGCCGCGCGGCCTCGCGTGCTTCCGGGCCCATCGGCACCGGAAGGCTGAACGAAACCTGGACCTGTCCGTCGTTCATCGTGTCGCCGTAGGGCCGGATGTTTCCGGCGTCGGCACCGTTCGGCAGTCCGTTCTTCGTCATTTAGGCACCTCCACGGAATTCGGCCTGCCTGCCATTGAAGCGAGCATGTCGTCCACGGGATTCCTGTAGTCCGCTGCTTTCATCACGACGCCGTCCAGCCCCCTGCCGGAATCCATGCCGCGCTTCACGTCGGCGAAAACGCCGCGGGAAATGGCCGCGAACAGGCCTTCTTCGCGCACCTGCGCGAGCAGTTCGTCCGCCTCCCGCAGGACCTTCGCGGCCCGCTGCTGGATCATGCCGTCCTTCCGGAATTCGATTTCCCCGGAAAGGTGCCTTGAAGCAGTACGAATCATCGCCGCCGACTCGATCGCCAGCCATCGGTCGTGAATATGCGGCGTGTGCATCGCCTCGGTCATCATGCCCAGGAGGTGAATTCCCTGATCGGTCATGACGGCGGCCATGTTAAACATGGCGTCCTGGACATGGCCCCGGAAGATGTTGCCGGTCATGTACTTCGTTGGAGGCATGTACTTGAGCGGGCAGCCCGGGAAGACCTCACGGACAAGCTGCGCCATCGCGATTTCGTTGACGAACATGTCTTCCGACCAGGGGTTCATCTGCATCGCGTGGCCAAGGCCGAGCTGTTCCGGCCGCAGGCCGCACATGAGGGCGATCTGTTCGTTGATCAGGTCCGACGCGAGGACGGTGTGTCCGGCCCGGCTGGCGTCCGCGGTCGTCAGGTAGTTGTCCTCGCCGGTATTGATTATGAAGCCGCCGGCTGCCGCCGCCAGGCGTGAAAAACGCTGGTCGGTCAGCGTTCTCTGCATGTTGATGTTGCGGAAAAGGATTCCGTACAGGGCGTCGTTGAGCATCACGTCCAGGCGCTCCATGGCGCCCAGGCACGACATCTCGGGCATGCACAGGCCGCTGGCGTAATTGCACAGCCTGATGTAGCGCCCTTCCTGTTCGGATACCTCGTCAAGCGCCGTGCGCATGATCCTGAAATTCGCCTGGGTGGCGAACGTGCCCCCGAAACCTTCGGTGGTCGGGCCCTCGGGGATGTAATCAAGCAGGCTCTGCGCGGTCGATCTGATCACCGCGATCACCTGGGCGCCCGCCCTGGCCGCCACCTTGGCCTGCTCCACGTCTTCGTAGATGTTGCCGGTTGCCACGATGACGTACAGCAGCGGACGTTCGCCTTCGCCGAGCTTTGCCAGGCGGGATTCCCGGAAGGCCCTCTGCGAATCGATTCGGCTGCCCGACCGCGAGGCAAGCGATACGGCCATTTTTGTTGCCGCGGCAAGCGCGTCGCCTTCCGGCAGCGTCATTTCGATGTCGCCGGCCGCGATGGCTTCCGCGGTTTCGGAAGGCGACCGTGAAGTGCGTATCACGGCGTCCGCGAACGGAACAGCGAGCCCATGGGCCAGCAGCTCGCGACCGGACGGCGAATCGACGACCCTGTTTGAATAGTGGACGCCGTCGGGGTCGGCCCCTTCGACGCCGAGCATGCGCAGCGTCGCGCGTTCGACCGACGTCGTCGTTCGGGCGGCAGCGAAATTCATCACCGTTTCGGCGATCCGTGCCGCGGAATCGCGGGCACGTCCCACCATAGCGGTGTCCAGACCGAGTTTTGATCCCTGCATCGAGGTCTCCTGTGATCGTTTGACAGGCGCCACCGCCTTCATTACCCGTCGGCGGCAACGAAATCAAGTACCGGGATGTCGCCGACCAGGCGGCGGATCGCGCAAATCAGTTCATCTGAGGGGAGTGTGCCCCCGAAAACGCTGACCGGGTTAACAGCGACGGCCAGAAGCCGGATGGGCTTCGCGACGGCGAGCAGGTGCCCGCGACGCGCCAGCCAACGGAGCTCCTGCGACCGCAGGAAGACCCTCGTCGGATCCTGTACGACAATGGTGATTCCGGCATCCCCGTCTCCCATGGGCAGGTCTGGCGATGCCTTTTCCATGGAAGCGGTGAATCCTTCCGGAATCGAGCCCGGAATGGCAAGGTGGGTAATGGCGGCACCACGCGATTCAATAAGGGAGATGGCGCCGGCCGCACCAGGTTCGCCTGCCCGAATCATTCCACCTTCGCCGTCCCTGGCGAGGGCAACGCCCAGGCGGCAGGCCTCGTCAAGCATGTCGGCGAGATTGGTTTTGTCGACGGCTGGCAGGCGGATCCTGGCCAGGAAGTCCATCGTCCTGTCAGCGACTTCTTCGACCGTGGAGCCGAGTACGGCCCCGGTCACAAGGATCATCCCGTCGGACACCGCGGGGTCGGCCGACATCAGTCTCTGGTATGCGCCGTCGATGGCGATCCTTTCGACGCCGAGCGCGTGCATGCGTCCCTTGAGCATCACGACGTCGGCCTTGTGTCTGACGCCGGCCAGAAGGACACGGCCCGGCCTGTTCGCCCTGGCGATCACGATTTCGCCCAGGGGCGTGGATACACCGGTGCGTTCAATTGTTTCGGCGTCGACCGTCGCTGCGCCCAGCGCCCTTTCCGCCGTCGCGAAGATGGTTCCGGCCGCCGCTGAAATGCGCGGCTTCGGCACGCCGAGCCAGAAATCCGCGTCTTCCCCGTCGATGCCGATCGACATCAGTCCGTGACGGTCCCAGCCGGCAGTCAGTATGTTCAGGGCTGTCGTTTTGCCCGCATTCTTGGAGCAGCCGGTGACCGCCACCGTCCGCGCGTCAGTCTGCCTGAGCGCGCGCAGGACTTCCCGGGGCGAATCAATCATTGACGGAGGCCTCCGCGGGGAACACCGGATAAACCAATGCCGACCCCCTTTTCAGGAGGCCGGCATCGATTCGATTCGAACGGAATCGATACTACAGGACGCTCTTGAGCTTCGGGGCCGGCTTGAAACCGACGGTCTTCGAAGCCTTGATTGTGATTTCCGTGCCGTTCTGGGGGTTCCGGCCCTTGCGAGCCTTCCTGCTGCGGACCGCGAAGGTGCCGAAGCCCGGGAACGAGAACCTCTTGTCCTTTTTGATCGCCGCGGTCATCGCTTCGAACACTTCGTTCAGGACGAGTTCGGTCTGCTTCTTCGTCAGATCCACGCCTTTTGCCTTACGGACTTCCTCGATCAGTTCGGCCTTGGTCATGTTTGTTCCTCCTTGCTGGAAACAATAAACCCTTGGGTGCAAAAACACCTCAAAGAAATCCGACCAGACAGGGGGTCTGATCGCCGCTCAACCGTGAGCATGGCTACATTTCCCATCGGATCGGGGGCCTTGTCAAGGGGTTTTTTTGATCAAGTCGTGAAAATTCGCGGGGATAGATTTCGTCGCTTCTGTAAGGTATTGATTTTTAAGGAAAATAAAATCAGGTTTCAACGCCCAGAATTGATGCGAGTTTGAATATTTCGTCCTTGAGGCTCAGTTTCTGCTTCTTGAGGCGCGCCACTTCGACTTGTTCTTCTGAAGTCAGGTATGACAAGCCTGTCAGTTCCTTGATCTTCAGATCGAGTTTGCGGTGTTCGTCCCGCAGGCATTCGAGCCGCTCCGGCGTGTTCTGGTTATCCAGGCAATTCGTGTCAGCGGACATGTGGCCCTCCTCGTTTGAAGCCCTGAATTTTCGAATGTAGTTCACCGGGGCCCATTGGTCAAGGCTCCGGCGCCTGTTGATGGCTCTCTTGTGATCCACGACCGACCTCCGATCCCGGGGCCCTGGCGCCCGCCCGCACCGGGCCCGGCCAGAATTTTCTTTGAATGTCGGCACTTCAGGTGATATTGAATAAAACCTGCTGTGCAGTTTGAGGGCCGGTGGCGTGGGCCGCATATATCTGGAAAGGTACGAAATAGATCGCGAAATAGGCCGTGGCGGCATGGCCGTGGTCTATCGGGGCGTCGACCTCACGCTCGGCAGGCCGGTCGCGGTCAAGGTAATGCATCCCCATCTGCTGAAGCGCCAGGACGCGCGCGACCGGTTCTGCCGGGAGGCGCGGGTCATCGCCAAACTACGGCATGAAAACATAGTCGAGGTATACGATTATTCGGGCGGCGACACTCCGGCGACATCCGACATCGAGGATGCGCTGATCGTCACCGAACTGATCGAGGGAATATCGTTTTCCGAGTATCTCGCGCTGCACGGGCCGCTGCTGCCGGAGATGGCGGCCGTCGTGACCGCCGTCGTGGCTGGTGCCCTGGAACACGCACACGTGAACGGCGTCGTTCATCGTGACGTGAAACCCGAAAACATCATGGTCGGCCCCACGGGCGCCCTGAAGTTGATGGATTTCGGTATCGCGCACGTGATCGACATGGAACACCTGACCGTGACAGGGGCCATCGTGGGTTCCCCCGCGCACATGTCTCCGGAACAGGTGGACGGTCGGGCCCTGGACGCGCGAACCGACATCTTCTCGCTTGGAACCCTGCTTTTCCTGCTTTCAAGCGGCACGCTTCCGTTCAGCTCGGACACTCCGTCGGGGTTGTTGCGCGCCATATCGGAGGCCCATGTTCCCGACATCCGCGCCAGGGTCAGGGGCTTCCCCGACGATCTGCACGCCATCCTGATGAAGATGATGGCGCGCGAGCCGGATCGGCGCTTCCAGTCCGCGGCCGAGGTGCGAACCGCCATTGAATCGGCGCTTGTCGGCCTTGGTCTTTCCGATCTCAAGGCGGAGATGGCGCGGTTTTTCGGTTCGCCGACGGTGGAGGCGGTCAAAATCCGGCGCCGGGTATGTCTCGCCCGCGTCGCTCTCGCGCGGCAGCATCTCGCCGCGGGACGCAGGGCCAGGGCACTTCGCGAAGCCGATACCGCGTCACTGATGGATCCGGAGTGCGATGAGGCCGTCAGGTTGCTTTCGCAGGTCCGCAGGAGCGTGCGGTCCGGAAATATATTCCGGCTTGTCGCCATATGCTGCCTGGCCGGGGCGGTCATCGGCGGGGGCTTTCTGCTCTGGCATTTCAATCGAGGCGAGAGGTGGAAGTATCCTGAACTGCGAACCGGCGAGGGCGTTTCGATTGTCCGCCGGCCAGCCGATCACCTGGCGTTGACGCGTCGGGGGCCGGAAGCCGGATTTTTCCGGCAGGATGCGGTTCAGGTCCGGCTGCGTCCGGGGTCCGGCCAGCGCAACGAACAGGGCGGCAGGACGGAAATCCTCGACAACGGCGTTGAAAAGCGCGCGCAGTTCCCCGTGTCAATTCATGCGTATCCTCCCGCGGTCCAGATAAGGGTTGACGGAAAACAGGTCGGCGTGGGTCGGGTGGAAGGCTTGATGCTGGACGCTGGCAGTCATCAGGTCGGCCTGTCGCATCCGAGCTGCGACGAGTGTCGCGACGTGTCGTCGGTGGTCGTCATCGACCCGGCAAACCCGCCCCGGGCGCCTCTGCGCGTGTCGATCGGATATCGCGAGGCGAGGTTGACCGTGTCGGGCCCGGCCGGAGGGGACGTGTTTGTCAACAACGAGTCGGCCCCCCGCGGAAAAACAAATTCCCTGATCCTGATTCCGGTCGATCGTCCCGGTCTGCAGGATTTTTCAGTGAAAGTTTATGTTGATGGTACGGTTAGATATTCTGGCGCTGTGAAAATTCAGGCAGGCAAGTCTGCCACAATCCGGATTAACTAGCATTTTCTTGATCCATTCCCTTCCCGACGTGGTAAAAAACGCATGAAGCTGGTAGGCTTCCGGTTCCGGTTTCCGTCCTGGCCGATGCCTGGCGGAGGCTTTTCCGGGGGCCGCGGCCCGATTGCGGGCGGCCTCTTTTCAGGGGTGAACTTGGCTTCCGTCGGTGACAAGGATTCCTGGAAAGCGGCCCTTTCGGTGATGTCGCTCGGCATCGAAATGGGTGTGGCGGTCGCGGTCGGCTATTTCGCCGGCGACTGGCTGGACAGGAAGCTTGGAACCGCGCCCTGGCTGATGTACGTGTTTCTTGTGCTTGGCATCGCGGCGTCCTTCAGGGCGTTGTGGCGCACGGCCAGGAAACACTGGAACGACGGTGAGTGAGGTTGCCCATGACCGCCAGGACGTTTCTGGGCGGACTGTTCGTTGTAAACATGGTGCTGGCCGCCGCCGCCGGTATTGCGTGCCTGCTGCTGTCGGGGCCGGTAATGGCCGTCGCGGCGGGGGTTGCCGGACTTGTCGGGGCCCTGGATCTGCTGCTTCTCGGCCTGCTGGTCCTGAAGCTGCTGACCCCGGGGTCGCGCAGGCTGGTCGTGGTGGTGCTGCTGCTGGCCAAGCTGGTTCTGCTTGCCGGTGCGGTGGTGCTCGCAACCGCGGGGCTTGACATGAATCCCGTGGGGATCGCCGCTGGCTTTTCCTCCACGGTGGTCGCTGTCCTTGTCGGCTCGGCCTTTGTCGGGCTTTCGGGGCGTGATGTTACTATTTGACGGCCGGTCTTTTCGGGCCGGTGCCGGTGGATGGGGTTTTCGGTGAACAGACTCGCGTGGATGTTCGCACTGGTGATGCTCATGACCCCGCTGGCCGCCCTTGCGTCCGGTCCGGCCGCGGGACATGCCGTTGAAGGCGCTCACGCAAACCATCGCGGGGATCACTGGTCGCTGGCGTCGGAAATCATCCCGGCGCATGTCGATCAGGACGTCCGTGGCCGGTTGGGCGACACGTTCATCGGGGGCGAGCCCGTTACAGATATCAGTCACGTCGTCTTCGGTTTTCTGATTTTTGCCATTCTTGTCGCACTGATGGTTCTCGCGGCAGTCAGGATGCGCAAAAACGGCGATTCCCTGCTCCCGGAGGCGCGATTCTCGCCGCTGGCGCTTTTCCAGATCCTGTCCGATGCGCTTCTCGGGCTGATGGAAGGCCTCATGGGTCGGAAGAAGGCCCTGTATTTCCTGCCCCTTGTCGGTTCACTGGGCATATTCATCCTGTTTTCGAACCTGCTCGGACTGATCCCGGGGTTCCTTCCGCCGACCAGCAACCTGAACACCACGCTGGCGCTCGGCCTGGTAGTGTTCTTCGCGACCCACTATTACGGCGTCAGGACCCACGGAATAGCGTATTTCAAGGAATTTTTCGGCCCGATCATCAAGTGGTACGCTTTCCCGCTGATGATCCTGATGTTCTGCATCGAAATGATTAGCCACATCGCGCGGCCGGTTTCGCTGGCCATCCGTCTTTTCGGCAACATGTTCGGCGATCACGCCGCGCTGGCCGCGTTTTTGTTGATGGCGGCCGGAACGCTGGTCGGCGGTCCCTGGATTGCGAAGATTTCGGTGGTGATGCCGCTTATCCCGATGGTGCTCGGTGTGTTCGTGGCTGTTGTGCAGACCCTTGTCTTCTGTATTCTTTCGACCGTGTACATTTACATGGCCACGGAAGAACACGGGGGCGAGGAGGCTCACGCTTGAAGTGAACGGTTTTACCTGGTTAAGACCGTCTTGTCTGGTTTTTACATTTCTGGAGGAACAAAAAAGATGTCCCGCGTAAGAAAGATTCTTGCTGGTGCCGGCGCCGCCCTCCTGTCCATGCTGGTTTTCGTTCCGTCCGTGTTCGCTCAGGAAGCCGTGGCCGGTGATAACGCGTTTACGGTCAAGGTGTATGTTGCTCTCGCGGCCGGCTTCGGCATCGCCATTGCGGCGTTCGGCGGGGCAATGGCACAGGGTAAGGCGGTCACGGCCGCGATGGAAGGCATCGCCCGGAATCCTGGCGCCCAGGGCAAGATGTTCGTCCCGATGATCCTCGGACTCGCCCTGATCGAGTCCCTGGTCATCTATTCGCTCGTTATTTCCTTCTCGCTGATCGGAAAGCTCTGATCGGACCCGGAACGGCCGCCGCTTCAGTGGACTTCGTGCGGTACCCGCGCGAGCTCCTCGAGCTGTGTAACCGTTTCGTCCGCTTCGTTTACGGCAAACCAGACAAGGTCCCTCAGATCGTCCTCGAACACCCCGTGTGAAGAATACACGGTGATTTCGAAGGCCGCCTTGCCGGTCGCTTCGTCAAGGAAGTGTCTTCCCAGCAGGGCCTCGGCGTTGCGGTGGTTGAAATAGTGCAGCATTGCGTGACCGTCCAGTCCGGCAGCGGCAGGGGACCAGTCCGGGGCGTAGGACAGCAGCCGCATCATGCAGGGCCTTCCTTCCCCGTCACTCATGACCGTCATGTGGAAATTGATGGCGCCCGAGCGGCCGGGAACGGTCGTCGAAATCCTGTCCGCGGCCCGCTCGAATGGAAATTCCCATGACGTCAGGACCTGTGTAAGGTCGTCCAGATTAAATTGAACGGGGTGCCCGCAGCAATCGTGTTCCATCGCCTTCTCCGGTTCGCAGTTGGCCGCCTCGCGCGGCCCCGGTACTTTATCGCGGCCGTCGCCTGTTATCCAGAACCGGTCGGTGGCCTGCGATTGACGCGTCCGGTGGTAACCCCCATAATCTGCGGGTTTGATTCGGGAGGTCCCGGTGAAAAGACTGTTGATCATATGCCTGGCGGGCTTTGCCGCCGTGGTTTCGGCTGGTTGCGGCGATTCAGGCGATGAAGGCGACAACGGCCGCGCGGACGTTGTGACGATCCCTGACGAGGGCGTCGCGGATGTCCTTGTCGACGACGAGGGCTCGTTGGAACGGGATGTGGAAGCGTCCGACTCGCTGGTCGACACGGTTGACCCTGTGGACGCCTCCGACAGCGGTTCACTGGATGTCCCCGTTGTATCGAACGCGCCCAACTATCTTGTAATCGCGTCGGATTCCCTGCTTGATTCGGCAAACGAACTGGCGGAATACCGCGAATCGCTCGGCTACCGGACGCAGGTCATGACCCGCTCCGATGTCCTGGGGTCGGAAATCGCGTCGACCGCCAACTGGGAAAACATGGCCCGCGGCAAGATCAAGCAGGCGAAGAAGGCGCTTGGCAACGCGGAAACGCTTTTCGTGGTGCTTGTCGGCGACGCGGAAAAAGTCGACGAGGACGGATTCACGAAGCCGATTCCGGTCGTTGAATGCGAAAACGTTCTGACCGACATCTGTTACACCGACAACCGCATCGCCGACCTGAACGCCGATAACGTCCCCGACGTCGCGATTGGCAGGATCACCGCGTCAACCAATGCCGGGGTGCTGGCTTACCTGGACAAGGTCAAGGCGCACGAAGCCTCCTACACCCCCGGCCTCTGGAACCGCAAGGTTTCGCTCTACATCGGCGAAGCCGGATTTTCACCCCAGATCGATTCGCTGCTCGAGACATTCACGTTCATCGGGCTGGATCGCGTGTCCCACGCGTTCGACATCGTGGGCGCGTACGACAGCGAAAATTCCGATTACTACTACACGCCCTTCCACGACAAGGTCGTTGAACTCATCAACGGCGGCTCTCTTATGACCGTGTACATCGGCCACGGCAACAGCGGCTGGACCCAGGGGCTGACGTCCGAACAGCTCGACGAAATCAACTGCGGCCACCGTTTGCCCGTGATGGTTTTCCTGGCTTGCCTGAACGGCGATTTCGCAAACGGCAGCGACACTATTTCGGAAGGCATGCTCAGGCTCGAAAACGGGCCGGTGGCCGTGTTTGCCGCGGCCGACGATTCGCACCCGGTCGGCAACGCCGTGCTGGCGTATGAAGTGACCAGGGTCGGACTTGAGCAGCGCCCCGCGACAGTCGGTGAACTGTTCATGGGCGTAAAGAACGAACTGCTCAAGCACACGGATGATTTCCGGGCGATGATCGACGAAGCATCGATTGCCTATGGCGAAGAGGGCTGCGATGACCCGGCGACCCTGTACTGGCAGCACGCCGATCTTTACAACCTGTTGGGCGATCCGGCTGTTGCCATGAACTACCCCGCCGGCGAAATCCAGGATATTGAGGTGGTTGGAACGCTTGCCGCGAAAGCGATCACGGTGTCCGGGAAGGTTCCCGGCGTCGCTTCCGGAACCGCGTACGCGACAATCGAGGTGACCCGGAACGAGTACGTGGGCACCATGGCCGCGCGGCCGGACGAGGGCGATCCTTCATGGGAATCGACCATCCAGTCAAACTGGGCAGTCGCCAACACCAAGGTTTTCGCCGCAACGACGGTGGATGTTGTCGAGGGCTCTTTCACGGCCGATCTGACCTGGACGAACAACGTGGGTGGCGGCGATCGTTACATCAAGGTTTATGCCTGGGACGGACAGGAATCCGGCCAGGGGACCATCGACGCCATCGCGGAATATCGCATCAACAAATAATCCCGCGCCGCGAACCCCAATTTCTTGAAACGTGACGACCCATTCCATCGACCAACCCGTCAAGCGTCCCGACAACACAATCAAAACTCGGATGGAGGCAGCCATGGAAGACAGGGTAAGCGTTACAACGGTCGGTTCACTGGTGATCATTCACCGCGACAATCCTCCCGCCGGTATCGTTCGTGACCGGGTCCGCGCGCTGGTGGCGTCGTCGGCCTGCCTGCCCGAGCGCGGCATCATCGAGGTGTGGCCCGGCGCCGCCCCCGACGAATTCATGTGGCGGACCATCCTGGGTGTGTTCCATGGCGACCGTGGCAGCCCGGTGGACAATGCCGCGTGAAAGGCAATTGACCCCCATCCGCCATGTGTGAAATTAATAACTGATCACCATAAAAACCCGGTATAGCCTGTGATGGGTTGTCCCTGTCTTGTTTTTGCGCTTTTGTCCAATCAAAACGAAGTGTTTTCGGATTCAGGCACGGCCGATGGGCGTGGCCACCGTAAATCGGCGATTTCCGCATAACCCCCTTTAATTTGTTCCACTAATGGGTTAAAAGGGTTGCGGCCGCCAAAACGTTGATCACCATGTCCTCGCCAGGCGGCTGTTATCCGGGGTCAGGGTCCCGGATTGCGTTGCCAGGGTCCGGGCGCAGGACCTGTCGACGCCGGTATTGGGCGCTCAAGCAAAGGAGTTTTGTGTGGCAAGGATACTCATTGTCGATGACGACCCGGATGTGGTTGACGCCTGCACGCTGATCCTCGAAAAGAACGGTTACGAGGTCGCGTCCGCAAACAACGTCACGGACGGGAAGGCTCAGGTAAAGAAGGTGAATCCCGATCTGCTGATCCTCGACGTGATGATGGAACAGCCTGATGACGGGATCGTGATGGCCCAGGACCTCCGCCGGGACGGTTTCCGCAAGCCCATCCTCATGCTGACATCCATCAGCAGGGTAACGGGGATGACCTTCGGTTCCGATTCCGACCTGGTTCCGGTCGATGCGTTCCAGGAAAAGCCTCTTCCCCCGAAGAAGCTGCTGGAAACCGTTGCCGAGCTTTTGAAGAAGGAGAAATGAGGCAATGCTTGTCAGTGAACAGGACAATCTGAAGCATGATATAGCGGCCTGGGTCAAGCACTACGGCAAGGACCGCTGCTACCTGATCCCGATACTTCAGGACATTCATCGGAAGTACTCCGTCGTGTCCGAATTCGCGATGCAGGTCGTGGCTGACGAGCTGGACATCCACCCGGTGGAGGTTTTCAGCGTCGTGTCGTTTTACTCGTTCCTCAGCCATGACACGCACGGCAAGTTCGTCATCCGTCTGTGCAGGACCATTTCCTGCGACATGGCGGGCAAGGACCAGATCGCCAACCAGCTGGTTTCCGATCTGGGCGTTGATTTTGGCGAAACCACCGACGACGGCAAGTTCACCCTTGAATGGACGAATTGCCTGGGCGCCTGCGATCAGGGACCGGCCATGCTGGTCAACGAAACCCTGTACGCCGGTCTGACCCCGGAAAAGGTTCACGAAATTCTGGACACGTGCCGCAAGACGTTTGGCGTCTACGCCCTGCAAGGCAAGGAGGGCCACGCATGATTAAGTCGCATCACGAACCGCTGACCTTCGACCAGATTAAGGCCGGCGAAGGCATGAAGGCGGCGCTGGCGATGACCAGGGCCGATGTAATCAAGACAATTTCCGATTCCGGCATGCGCGGCCGCGGCGGCGCTGGTTTCCCGACTGGCGTCAAGTGGAACCTCTGCGCGGCGGCGTCTTCGGAAGACAAGTACGTCGTCTGCAACGCCGACGAAGGCGAACCCGGCACTTTCAAGGATCGCGTCCTGCTGTCCGATTACGCCGACAAGGTCTTCGAGGGCATGACGATCGCCGGATACGCGATCGGCGCGCACGAAGGCATCATCTATCTTCGCGCGGAATACATGTACCTGCGCGCGGAACTGGAAGCCGCCCTGGCAAAGCGCCGCAAGGACAAGCTGCTCGGCAGGGACATCTGCGGCAAGAAGGGCCTCGTCTTCGATATCCGCATCCAGATGGGCTCCGGCGCCTACGTCTGCGGCGAAGAAACCGCGCTGATCGAATCCCTGGAAGGGTATCGCGGCGAACCGCGCAACCGTCCCCCGTTCCCGGTTGACACCGGGTTCAAGGGCCGCCCGACCGCGGTCAACAACGTTGAAACTTTCGCCTGGGCGACCTGCATCCTGGCGAAGGGCGCAAAGTGGTTCAAGGGCCTGGGCACCGAAAAGTCGGCCGGCCTGAAGCTGTTCTCGGTTTCCGGTGACTGCGAACAGCCCGGCATCTATGAATTCCCGATGGGGATCTCGATCGCTGACCTTCTTGTCGCCGTGGGCGGAGAGGGTGCGAAAGCGGTCCAGATCGGCGGCGCCTCCGGGCACTGCGTTCCGTACTGGGAATTCGATCGCAAGATCGCGTTTGAAGATGTGGCCACCGGTGGTTCCATCATCGTTTTCGACTGGGACAGGGACATGCTCGAAGTCGCGATGAACTTCATGGAGTTCTTCTGCGAAGAGAGCTGCGGCCAGTGCACCCCCTGCCGTGACGGAAACAGCGCCATTCTCGAAGGCCTCGAAATGCTGGAAGAGGGCGCTTGTTCCCAGGATTACCTCAAGGAGCTCTGCGAACTTGGCGAAACAATGCAGCTTGCGTCGAAGTGCGGCCTGGGACAGTCCAGCCCGAACGCATTCCTGTCCATCGTCAAGAATTTCAAGGATGAGCTGCTTGGACGCGGCGAGTGAGGCGGCCTGAAGGCCTTAAATGATGAGGAATCAAATGGCTGAGACCAAAACCAAGAAGAGCGGAAAGGCGGCTGCCGGCAAGACTGGCGGAATTGATACTGCCTCGAACCGCGCACCGAAGAGCCAGAAGGCCCACGTGGTGGATCCCGGAATGGCCGAAGGAATCGGTGGAAAGGTATCTGTCACGATTGACGGCAAGGAAATCAAGGTCCCGATGGGAACCACGATCCTGAAGGCCGCTGAACAGCTCGGACTCAAGATCCCGACCCTGTGTGCCCATCCCGACCTGTGCGCCGCCGGCCTCTGCCGCGTGTGTGTCGTCGAAGTCGAAGGCCAGTTCAGGCTCCAGGCTTCATGTGCCTATCCGATAACCTCCCCGCTGAAGGTGTGGACCCACACGCGGAAGGTCCGGAAGGCCCGCCGCCACATCATCGACCTGATGCTGCGCAATCACTACGGCGAATGCTACGCATGCGTCCGCAATAATAATTGCGAGCTTCAGACCCTGGCGAAGGAATACGGTGTCGACTTCTTCCGCTTCGGCCGTCCGCAGGAACCGCTGTTCGACGAAGACAAGTCGTCGCACTCCGTCATCCGCGACATGAACAAGTGCGTGATGTGCCGCCGCTGCGTCCGTACCTGCATCGACCTGCAGGAAGTTGGCGTGCTGGAAGCCCTGTACAAGGGTGAAGACACCGAAATCGGCACGTTCGCGGAAAAACCGCTGGGCGATGTGGTCTGCATCAACTGCGGCCAGTGCATCAACCGCTGCCCGACTGGCGCCCTGCGGGCCAACGACCCGACGGACGAAGTCTGGAACGCCATCGACGACCCGACCAAGCACGTCGTCATTCAGACGGCCCCCGCCCCGCGCGCGGCCATCGGTGAATGCTTCGGCCTGGAAGCCGGCCATCCGATGACGTTTGAAATGAATACGGCGCTCCGCCAGTGCGGCTTTGACAAGGTGTTCGACACCAACTTCACGGCCGACCTGACGATCATCGAAGAAGGCACCGAACTGATCCAGCGCCTGCACACGGCCCTGGTCGACAAGAAGCCGGTCGCCCTGCCGCAGTTCACCAGCTGTTCGCCGGGATGGGTCAAGTACCTCGAACACTTCTACCCGGAATACGTCCCGAACCTGTCGTCGGCGAAGAGCCCGCAGCAGATGTTCGGCGCGGTCATCAAGACGTACTACGCCCAGAAGGCCGGAATCGACCCGAAGGACATCGTCACCGTCGCGCTGATGCCGTGTTCCGCCAAGAAGTACGAATGCAACAGGCCGGAAATGACCGATTCCGGGTTCAAGGACGTCGATTACGGCCTCACGACCCGCGAACTGGCCAAGATGATCAAGGAAGCGGGCATCGATCTGCCGAAGTGCGACAAGTCCGACTTTGACGATCCGTTCGGAACCGCGACCGGTTCCGGCGTCATCTTCGGCGCCACCGGCGGCGTCATGGAAGCGGCCCTGCGTACCGTCATCGAACTGGTTTGCGGCATCAAGGTCGAAGATATCTTCGCCCACGCCGACATCATCCCGGTCCGCGGCATGGAAGGCGTTAAGTACGCCGAATTGAAGATCCCGAAGGTCGGCCCTGTTCCGCCGATCCTCGCCGGTCTGATCAAGGACTGGAAGTGGCTTGATGGCGTTACCGTTAAGGTCGCTGTTGCCCACGGCACCGCGAACGCGAAGAAGGTCATGGAAAACATAAAGGCCGGCGGCGAACTGGCCGGCTGCCACTTCATCGAGTTCATGGGATGCCCCGGCGGCTGCATCGGCGGCGGCGGTCAGCCGATCCCGACTTCCCCGGCGATCCGTGAAGCGCGCGCGCGGGCGATCTACGCTGAAGACTCGGCGTACCCGATCCGCAAGTCGCACGAAAACCCGGCCGTTCTTGAGCTGTACAAAAACTTCTTCACCGAAGGTCCGTGCGGCCACAAGAGCCACAAGCTTCTGCACACCCACTACACGAAGCGCGGCAAGTACATCGCGTAGCGCGCGTCCGTCCCCCGTGCCCTCCTCAGGCTGATTCCGTCATGAAATTCAATTTGTTATGCGGGGGAATTTCTGCTTGACGCCCCCGGCCGCCGTCTGCAAAATCCGGATTGTTTTTTGACCCCATCACACAGGGATTTGTCGTGAGAGGTTGCCTGGATGGTACTGGCGTTCATCATCGTATACATGGTCATCACGGTTGCGGTTGGTCTGCTGGCCAGCCGCCTGGTCAAGAATTCGAATGACTACATCGTTGCGGGGCGCAGGCTTCCCCTGTACATGTCCGCCACCGCCCTGTTTGCCACGTGGTTCGGCGCGGAAACCATGCTGGGTGCTTCGTCGCGGGTGAACGAGGAGGGGTTGCTGGGGACCATCGAAGACCCTTTCGGTGCGGCGTTGTGTCTGTTGCTGCTGGGCCTGTTTTTCGCCAGGCCGCTTTACCGTTCCGGCCATCTGACCTTCGGCGATTTCTTCCGCAAGCGTTATGACCGCAAGGCCGAAATCCTGTCGTCAATTTTCATCGTGCTGTCTTACTTCGGATGGGTGGCCGCGCAGATCGTCGCGCTTGGGCTGGTCGTAAACATCATTACCGGTTTTCCCGTGTACATCGCCATGATCGTCGCTTCGTCCGTACTGATCCTTTACACCTTCTTCGGTGGCATGTGGGCCGTGTCCATCAACGACTTCATCCAGACGATCATGATCATCGCGGCACTCATCGTCGTTTTCGTCGTCCTGGCGAAGCAGGCCGGCGGTGTCGCCCCTGTCCTGGCCGACCGTCCGGAAGGCTTTTTCAACCTGTGGCCCGAAGCGAAGATGGTGCCGATTCTGGAATACATGACAGCCTGGATGGCGATCGGGCTGGGATCGATACCGCAGCAGGATCTTTTTCAGCGCGTCTGCGCAGCGAAGAGCGAAAAGACGGCGGTGCGCGCGTGTTACCTGGGATCGCTAATGTACATCACGATCGCGATGATGCCGCTGTTCATTGCCCTGTCGGTCAAGACGCTGCATCCGGAATTGCTGGAAATGTCCGACCATCAGGTGATACTGCCGACGCTGATTAAGCTTTACACGCATCCGTGGGTCCAGGCCTTCTTCTGGGCGGCCCTGCTGTCGGCAATCCTCAGCACGGCGTCCGCCGCCATCCTGGCGCCCTCGGTCATACTTTCCGAAAATCTGATCCGGCCGTTCCTGCCGAAGTTATCCGACAAGCAGTTTCTGTGGCTGACACGTGCGTGCGTCCTGATCATCTCGACGGTGGCGGTGCTTTTCGCGATTCCGCAGGACCCGACGGCCGCCCATGCCGCCGATTCGGGACTGCCGATGATCTGGGAACTGGTGGCGGAATCCTACACCGCGACCCTGGTATCACTGCTGGTGCCCCTGACCGCGGGCATATACTGGAAACGCGCCAACACGCGCGGCGCTTTCGCGGCCATGGTCACCGGCATCGTCGTCTGGGCCATTTTCAACTGGGTCCTGGACGCCGGATTCATGGCGAAGATCACCGGGTTCCTGGCCAGCATAATCGCAATGATTGTCGGGTCGCTCAGCAAGTCGGAGTCTTCTGCCGATCAGGCGCAGTGCGGCGTTCCGGATTCCCGGGCAAACCCTTCGATATCAGTCTGAAAAATCTTTCATGAAGCTCGGCCTTGTCGATGGTATTACTTTGTACTACCCTCGAACAGTCTGTTAGAGGAGTCGTCTCCCCGATGCGCAGTACCAGCAGGCTTCTGACCATCACCGTTCTTACGGCATTCATCCTGTTTCCAACCCGGGCTTTGGCGCTGGACCCCATCGAGACGTTCGATGCCGGCTCGGTCAGTCTTGAACTGGGCGCGGGACTTCATGGCTTCAGCGGGGGGCGTCACTTTGAAGGCCTCGATTTTGAAGCGGCGCTGATATACGGATTTGCCGACAGATTTACCGGATATGCTTCCGGTGAGATCGGAACCGATGCCGACTTCGATTCCCCCCGTGGTGGCGCGGCGTTCGGCCTGATTGGGAATCCATTGGACACGGCGCACGTGGACCTGTTCCTCATGGTTGAGTTTTCGTTCGGTGATTATGGCGCAGCCCTGACGCCGGGTTTCGAATTCCAGTTCAACGTGTTTCCCGGTTCGAAGAAGCTGGGGTTCTATGTCCATATGGACGAGGTGCTGGTTGGCGACCCCGGTTCAGTCACGCCGTCGTTCCGGCCGTTTACGGAGATCGCCGCAGGCCTGTACTGGTCCGTTGCTGAAGGGCACGTGCTTCTGGCACAGTTCGACAGCGTCGTTAACAACAACCCGGTTCCAGGTCAGCGCGTTGTGGACATCGGAGCTGTGGCGCTGGGTTATAACGTTGAAATCGCAGAAGGAATCGAGTTGCTGGCCGACGTGCACTGTGACCTGCCACAGGTCGGAGAGGACGTTGCTTTCGGGTTTTCGGTCGGTTTCAAGTTCGAGGGTATCAACCGTCGATGAACGGTGAGGCCGGCGGAAGCTGGCGGATTTTTCGACCCGCCGAAACCGTCGCGAAGACGATTCCTCCGCCCCTACAGGCACGTGACCGCGGCATCCAGCTTCCAGGTGTTCGATGTGGCCGCGTTTCCGTCGATGACCAGGTAGTAGTCGTGGTCGGCAAGCACTTCGGCCGTCAGTTCGACCCACGCGACCGAAGTGCAAAGGTCAGCACGGCAGGCGCCTTCAAGCAGGTACATGTCGTACTGGTCGCTGAGCGGATCCGATATGGCGGCGTCAAAGGTTCCCGTACAAGCCGGCTTGAAGTGGTAAACCGTTTCCACGTTGAACCGCGGGTACGGTGACGCGCACGTTCCGGCATAGAACGTCATTTCGTCCAGGGTTCCTGCGGTGGACCCGGCGAGGTCGACGACGGGGGACGCCAGGTTGCCAAACTCCACGTCGACACTGCAGGCATGTGACGCACATTTGTCGTATCCCGAGCAGTCTTCGTCGATGTCGTTGCATTCGATGTCGACGGCCCCTGGATTTATCGTCGGCGCTGTTCCGGCGCAGTCGTTTCCGGACGGGCAGTCATCCTTGTGATAGTCGATGAATCCGTCATGATCATTGTCGACGCACCCCGCGCCGCACAGGCAATTGACCGTCAGGTCGAAAGACCCGGCCGCGCCGTCCATGCCGTCAACGATCAACGTGAATTCCTCGCCCTCGATGATGCCGAACGAAACGACTTCCGGCGCATCCAGGAAGACGTCGTACGCCACCAGGGAACTTGTGCGGCAGGTGCCCGAAGAATTTTTCACGACCACAAGTGTCAGCCAGTCGGCGGCGTTCTTCAGGATCGCGGCGATTTCCCCGGTGCAGGACGCCGTGAACCGGTAAGCCACTTCGGGACCGGTCAGGTCGTCGATCGTTTCGCTGCCGTTGTAATAGTAATCGGTGCGATCGTCCGCGCCGACAGTGGTCCCATTGACCGTCATCCCGCAGCCGGGGTGGTCCTGCGTGGCCGTGCAGTAGTTCACGCATCCGAAGTCGTCGTAGCAGGCAAGATCGCAGTCGGTCGCCTGGACCGTCCGTCCGCAGCCGTCGGTCACGACTTCGTCGCCGCCTGAACAGGTCCGGGTCACCTCGGGACGGCAGTAGAAGCTGTCGTCGCCCTGGCCCGACATCCATGAATTGCATGCCAGATCCCATGCCGGGTTGGTCGGGCATTCCATAGTGTCCGTGCAGTCGGCCAGGCAGATGCCGGGCACTTCGAAGTTCGGGTCCACGAAGCAGAAAAAGCCCGGGGCGCAGTGTCCGCCTTCGCAGGATTCGCACTGCGCGTTGTCGCTGCAGTTGTCGATGCCGCTGCAGTCCTCGTCAACCTCGTTGCACCGCATGTCCGTTGCGCCGGGATTGATGGCGGAATCATCGTCGTTGCAGTCGTTGCCGTGCGGGCAGGTCTGGGCCCCGAATTCGTCGTAGCCATCCTGATCGTTGTCGATGCAGCCGTCCGTGCACGCCATCTGAACCGGGTTGCAGTCGGTTCCATCCGGGCAGGTCTGGAGCAGCCAGGTGATGCCGCAGGTATTTTCGACCCAGACATCCTGCCCGTCGCAGCTTCCAGACCGGTCGGGCATGCATACGAAGTTTTCGCCCGCCAGGACGCACCTTGAACCTTCCGGACAGTTGCCATCGCCCGTGCATTCCGCAACGCAGGCGCCGTCGGTGACGGACGGTTCACCGGGAATGTCGCAGTATCCGGATTCACACTGGAGGTCGAAACGGCAGGGCGCGCAATGTCCCAGCCCTGTCTGGCCGCAATCGACTTCAATCAGCAGGGTAAACGGGCCTTCCTGATTCTGGATTGTTGTATCGACGACCACGAAATACTGGTCGCCGTCGACAACCGGGAATTCAACCTCATGGGTAATGTTGTCTTCCGAGTCCCAGGCAACGACGCCGGCGTTGGTGCATCCGCCAACCAGCGCCAGCAGGACCATTTCAAGGTCCGCCATTTCAGTGGCGACGGCGTGCGCGGTTCCGGTGCAGCCCGCCGTGAAAGAATAGACTTCCTCGTGGCCGGCGACGTCGTGGATTCCGGGATACGACGACATTCCAGAGGGCCCTTCGGTAAGGCGGCCCGAGATGGCGGTGTCCAGCGAAGCCGGGGTGCTTCCGCTGCATGATTCCAGGCAGACGCCGGCATCCTGGTCGCAGCCGCCGGGGCAGGTCGCCGAATACACCGGATTTCCGCAGGTGTCGTTCACTGTCAGGTCGCCATCATCGCATTCGGCCACTGTAAGGACCATGCAGACCCCATGACCTTCGTAAACATCGGCGACGCAGGTCGATCCGGTCGGGCACTGGTTCGGGTTGTCACAAAGCGCGGCACAGTAAGCGTAGATCCCCAGGGATCCGCCAAGGCCCGGCATGCAGACGTGGTCGTCGCGGCAGGTTCCTGTCAGCAGGCAGGGATCGCACTGCTGCCCGGTTCCGGGGCACCAGTCCAACCCGTCGCAGTCTTCATCGACGCCGTTGCAGTCTGTTTCCGCAGCATCGGGGCTGATGGCGGCGTTGCTGTCGTTGCAGTCACGCCCGACAGGACATGCCGAAGGATCGTAATTGTCGTATCCGTCCGAATCGTTATCCACGCAGACGATTGCCTGGCATGAGTCGCTGCCGTCGCAGTCCTGGTCCACGCCGTCGCACTCAGTTTCGACATCCCCCGGGTTCACGTCGGGATTGTCGTCGTTGCAGTCGTCGCCGGCGGGACAGTAGATTTCATTGAATCCGTCGAAACCGTCTTCGTCCGCGTCAACGCAGTTCAGGCAGAACTGTTCCAGCAGGATCGTGAAAGGTGGAAGGGCGGTGTCCCCGGCCTCCACAACGAATATGGTCGTGACACCGGCCGGGGTCGGGCCCGTCAACTGCAGCGGATGTGCGGGGGGAATCATGTTGAAACAGTCCGCCTGGTCGCAGGTGCGCAATATCGCGACCGTGACCGGCAGGTATGAATCCGACAAGGGGTCACCGGCCGGTGTGACCGTGAGCCTGGCCTGTCCCTCGCATGGGGCCGTGTACGAAAAGACCCGTTCAGGGCCGCTGTAGGACCATTCGGTGTCGCACGAGTAGTCGGCCCAGCGCGATTCGGCCGTCGCGTCCAGTCCCTGGGCTTCATAGGGCGTGTTGGCAATAAGTGCGATGGCACCTTCGCACGCCGGCTGGATCACATCCGGTCCAACGCTGTCGGACGTGACATCGGTGGCCGCATCCTGTTCGACATCGGCCGCGCCGTCATCCGCAACGTCGATTACGTCCTGGGTGACACCGTCTTCGTCGGCGTCCTCCGGAGTCGAATCCGGCCTGGCATCTTCCATCGAGTCCGCCTGGACATCCGCGACCACGGCGTCCGGGACGTCGACGCCGGTGTTTTCGTCGCTGCCGTCCGGGCCGCCGCCGCAAGCGACGAGAAACATGACTGCCACAGCCGCGGCGGTTGCGGCCCTGTCGATGCGATACATAAGACAACCTCTGAAAAGGACGAAACAAGTGATGGCGGCATTTTAGCAGAATTCAGTGCTCGTTCGAATCCCGGCATGTCAACTCCCGCTGAGGTGGATTGTGTCGTAACATTGTCCGTCGTTTTGCGGCGGACGGTTTTGAATGGCTGGCAGGTTCATGTTCCCGGTGGCATTCGCGGTGCTGGTTATCTTTTCCGCCTGCGACGGGCGTAAATGCGACTACGAGGCTCGCACGGTGTGTGACAGCTCGACGTCGGGATGCATCAGCACGAAATGCCAGGGCAAGGAAGGGACGGACTACGTGGAGTGCTTCGAAGTGCTTTGCGTGCCGCCGCTGTGCGAATGCCTGGATAACGCTGGATGTGCCTGGCAGGAACCTTTGTGCGACGACCTGATCACGGATTGACGGACTTCCCGTCCCTGGCGGATTTGTGCAGGGCTTCCAGTGCCGCCGCGTTGTTTACCATGTCGTCCAGTGCCGCCTGCGCGGCCGTCGACAGCCCCCGCTCCCGTTTTGTCGATGCGACCAGCGTGGCGAAGGCTTCAAGTTCAAGCTGGTAGCTGTCCGCGGCCGGGATCCGGACCGGCGTCCTGCCATCTTCGTCAATGACTGTGATTGTGCACGGTACGTTGTCCTGCAGCCACGGACGCTCAATCACGATCGCCCCCCGCGACCCGCAGATTCCGGCGCCATGTCTTTCGTGTGCTGAAAGGGCCGTTTCAAAGTGCGCCAGCACCCCGTCAGGGAAGTCCATCAGCCCGATCATCGTGTCGTCGACCGCATTCCTGGCACCGAAACCCGCGGCGGCATGTTCCGGCCACCTGAAACCGTGACGATCGAATGCCGTCACCCTGGCAGGTTCGCATCCGGCGATCTTCCGGGCCATGTGCACGCAGTAGCACCCTACGTCAAAAAGAGCGCCCCCCTTCAGGCCCGCCAGCGCGGCGCCGGATTCCGGGTCGTCGCAATACCAGGTGAAGCGGCTTTCGATTGTCCTGACTTCGCCGATTCTGCCGCTGGCGATGATTTTTTCCACCTCGGCCCACAGGGGGTGGTGGAAGTACATGAACGCCTCCATCACGGGCAGCCCGGCCTTGACGGCCTCCGAGCGCAAAGTCATTGCATCCGCTTTTGAAGTGCAGGCCGGTTTTTCCACCAGGACGGGCAGGCCCGCCTGAATGGCGCGTCTTGCCCATTCGAAGTGGAGGCTGTTCGGCAGTGGGATGTAAACCGCGTCGATGGCGCCGGACTCCAGAAGGGCGTCGCAGCTTTCGAAAGCGTGCGGAATACCGTGCTGGGCGGCCCATTTTTCCGTCCGTTCCGGATTTCGGCCTGCCACGGCAGTGATCCTGACCCTGCCGGACCGGGCGGCGCCCGCGACAACGCTGTCAGCAATCGAAGCAGTCCCGAGTATCCCGATCATCAGCGCGTCGTTCATCGTCATTCCCGCAGGTTGGCTTCTGGCGGCGATTCTATACGTTGAAGGTGCAAAACGGTGATATTCCTTCAATGCCGCTACCTGAAGTCGTAAAATCGTCCCGTCTGCATCTGGTGGTGTTGCAATGAATAATCAGGTATTCAGGCTGGTTATCGTCCTGGTTGTTTCGGCCGTCTTTCAGGCCTGTGGCGGCACGGTTACCGGCGATGACTTGAATGCGGCCGATGTCGTGTCCGGGGATATCGGCGAAGACGTCGCCGGAATCGACACCGCCACCCCGGAAGTTGTCCTTTCCGAAGAAGAAAAGGCGGTTTACGCCCGTCACGCCGAACTGGTCGTTGAATCGACCGACATGACTTTCGACGAACTTTCCGGCGCGTGGTACGACCGCGAAGGATACCTGACCGCGATGCCGTTCGACGTGTCGTCGGCCGATTTCCTGGCGGAAGTCACCGCGGCATACGGTCTGGACGCGGCCGCGCTTGAAAAACTTGCCGCGAACGGGTTCGTCGTGCTTGATAACGGCAGTTCGACGAGCCACCCGAATCTTTACATGGATATTTATGTGAAGGACCTGCCGGTGCTTATCACCGCTGATTCGATACTGTTCGCGGTTCACAAGTCATACGACGAAATGCTCAAGCAGCTTGAAGAAGAAGTGTTAGTCGGCAAGCTGGGCGACATCCTGGAAGGAACGGCGTCCGGACTGGTCACCGTGTGCGAAGGCGCGTCCGGGATGTGGCTGGAAGCCTGCCAGGATATCGATGCTTACGTGACTGTCGCCAGGACGCTGCTGTCGGGCACGGAAGTGGCTCCTGCGTACGAAGTCAACGTCGCCTTCCGCGACGACATCCTGGCCCTTGCGGACGGCCTGCAGCCCGAACAGATAATGATGTTCGGACGTCCGTACCCGTCGCCGCTGGGCAGGTACGATTTTTCGCAGTTCAAGCCGCGCGGGCACTACACCGAAACTGAAGAACTTCAGCGATATTTCAAGGCGATGATCTGGCTGGGCCGGACGCCCATGAACCTGACCATGTACGACCGTGACCTGCTGGCGTCGGTTATGTTGTTGAAGGCGCTTCAGGCGGGCGACCGGATGGACAAGTGGCGGATGCTTGACCAGGCGATCCAGGTTTTTGTCGGGAAAAGCGACAACCTGACCCCGCCGCAGTTCGCCGACGTGATTGACGAGCTGGCGGTTGACGCGACCCTTTCGACGCTCGGGGCGCGCGCGCCCGCAGTCAGGCTTGCCATTGCCGAACACGGCGTTCCCGGGTCACGCATCCTGTCGCAGATCATGATGATGGACCCGATGTCGGCCGAACCGACGCAGATCCCGGCCGAATTCCAGTTGTTCGGCCAGCGTTTCGTCATCGACAGCTACGTCTTCTCAAACGTGGTTTATGACCGGATTTCGTGGGGTGACGACAAGCCGATGCGCCTGATGCCCGACCCGCTTGACGCCGCCTTTGTGCTTGGTTTCGATGAAGCGCTGCCTCTCTTGAAGGACGAAATCGACACGTGGCACTACGCCGGCAACCTGAACGTGCTTCGAACCATGGTCGAGGACTACGGTTCGGATTTCTGGGCCGAAAGCATGTACAACGCCTGGCTCGACGCGATCAGGGCGCTTGGTGCGGACCAGACCGGGGAAGATTACCCGGCCGCTGTGCGCACGCTGGCCTGGGCGCACAGGTCGATGAATACCGGCCTCGCTTCATGGGCCGAACTTCGCCATGACACCATCCTTTACGTGAAGCAGTCGTACACAGGTGAATCGTGTGATTATCCTGATGGATACGTGGAACCGAACCCTGAATTCTTCAGGCGGATGAAGGACTTCGCGGTGGCGTCCAGCGACATGCTTGAAACGATCGGGAGTGAAAGCGAGACCTGGCAGTTTCAGTCGGCGATGTACTGGTTCGCCGGGCTGGCGACCGTCTGTGAAAAGTTGGCCGGAATCGCGCAGTCGGAACTGGACGGTGTCCCGCGCACGTCTGAACAGACCGAATTTCTGAAGGGAACCGTGGTTATGGACGGCATGTGCGGCGGCCCCGGTTTTTCCGGGTGGTACTCGGAACTTTTTTACGAAGCACACACGGAAACGTTTAAGTTCAAGCCGACCGTGTGCGACGTCCACACCGACCCGAACACCACCGAAGTCCTTCATGTCGCGACCGGCGGTGCGAACCCGATGGTGATGGCGGTGCAACTTGAAGGCGGACCGCGGGTTTTCGTCGGCCCGGTTTCGTCGTACTATCAGTTCCGCGAGCCCGGTTTCGCGCGCCTGACCGACGAAGAGTGGATGACGCGCTATTCGGGGCTCGACGGGTTCGTTCTTCGGCCCGCGTGGACGGCTTCATTCCTGGCCACCGCCCCTGATCCCTCGGCGGCCGGCGGCTGCGAATAGGATTGCCGACGTTTCCAATTCAGTGAGGTTATCAGTGAACAAGATCAAGTGGTTATCTGTGCTGTCCGCTGGCGTTATGTTCATGGCTGCCGGTTGCGGCACCTGCCTGTGCGATGACGATGACACTGGTGACGTGACCATTGGTGATGTGGTCGAAGACGTGAACGGCGATGCTATGAACGCGGACGTTCAGGACGACGCGAATCGGGACGTGGCGTCGGATGATGTCGCGGACGACGTGGCTGAAGACGCGGTCGCCGATGCGCAGGACGTTGTCGAAACCGATGTCCCGTACTGTCCTGACTGCACCGAATCAGCCCCCCTCCCGCTGTATTCGTTCCGCGAACGGCAGGCTGAATACCTGAAGTTCTGTTCGGACAACAACGGGCCTGATGCCGGTAATTCATACGGGCAGGTGTGCCGCGTGAAGATGGGGCAGCCGGTGGTCCCGTCCGCGATCGCTTCCGCAATCGAGGATCTGACGCTTCGCGAGGATTGTTCCGACTTCCGCGCGGCCGCCCTGGTCAGGATGCTTTACTTCGATGCCGAGAACGGGGCGCTGGACGCCACGTCAAGGCAGTCGATCAAGGACACGCTGCTTGGATACAAGTACTGGATGACGGAAGTGAATCCGGAAATCCCGATGGACCAGATGTGCTACTGGTCTGAAAACCACCAGATCCTGTTCCATTCTTCGGAATACCTGGCGGGCCAGATGTTCCCCGAAGAGGTCTTTTCCAACGTCGGCATGACCGGTGCCGAGCACCGTGACCACGCGCGGCCGTTGATCCTGAAGTGGCTTGACCTGCGCGGCGCGGCCGGCTTTTCCGAATGGCATTCGAACGTCTATTTCAATGAAGACATCCCGGCACTGGTCAACCTGGTCGATTTTGCCGAAGACGAAGACATAAGGCTGAAGGCCACGATGGTGCTGGATATCATCGCCTACGACATGGCGATGAATTACTTCGGTGGCTATTTCGCCGCAACCCACGGCCGGACTTACGAAAAGGAACTGATTAACGGTCTTGACGACCACACCACGGAAGGCGGCTGGGTCCTGCTCGGGCTTGGCGAATACGAAGGAACCGGGTCCTTTTCGGCGGTATTTCTGTCCTCCAGCGATCATTACTTCGTTCCCGACATCATCGAAACCCTGGCCGTTCAGGCGGCGTCCGGCGAATTCGAACATCGCCAGCGCGACAGCATCGACATCGCGGACGGGGCCAAATGGGGCCTGACGTACGACGCGGACGACGACATCCCGACGTGGGCCGGGCTTTCGGCGATCGCCGCGCCTGAAACGATCAACGGCATGCTGGCGTTTGTTGAAAAATACAATCTGTGGGACGGCTTCCTGTTCGGCGACCTGCCTTCGTACCTGGTCGACATGGTCAAGCAGAACATGGGCACCTCGGACATCGTGAACCTGGCCGAAGAAGCGGACGTCGTGTCGCGCGGCATCGCGCTGCAGGCAATCAACACGTACACCTACCGCACGTCCGAATACCAGATTTCCGCGGCGCAGGACTATCACCCGGGCTACTGGGGCTCCCAGACTCTTATCTGGCAGGCCACGCTCGACGACGAAGCGGTCGTGGTGACGGCGCTTCCGACCACTGTTGAAATGGGCGGCGATTCGGTGGAAATCGCCGGTGAGTGGGTCGGTTCGTGGCATCCGCGCGCGACCGTGTACAAGAATGCCGGCGTCATCCAGTACAGGGCCGACGTGATCCCGGACCTTCTGTCGGGCTTCTTCAAGGCCAAGAACAGTCACGCCTTCTTCAAGCGTTCCGCGTTTGATGAAACGCGCGAAATCGGGAACTGGGTCATGGGCCGCAGGGGCAACGGTTACGTCGCGCTGTATTCGCGCGCGGCCACGCACTGGTCGACTGAAAACGACTACGAATGGATGACCGATGTGCAGGACAACACGTTCCTGGTGCAGCTTGGCTCCACCAGTGAATTCGGGACGTTCGATGAATTTGCGGACGCTGTCGCGGCATCTGCCGTCGCGTTCGCGGAAGACGGCACGGTCACCTGGGCGTCGCCGTCGGTCGGGCTTGTCAACGTCGGTTGGACAGGGCCGTTCACGGTCGATGGCGCCGAAGTCGACCTGGGGCCATACAAGCGGTTCGACAATTCATCGGCCGATGTCGAATACGGGTCGAAGGTGACAAGGATTACCAGCGGCGACCGCACGCTGGAACTCGATTTCGAAAACGGTACCCGGAAAGTCCTGGTCCACCCGTAGTCAGTACCTGCAACGCGCTTCGGATTTGTACTTCGTGTAATAAACGATCAGGTCGGCTTCGGACTTGTACTTCGTGTAGTAGATACTGGCACGGGCGCTGCTTTTGTACTTCGTGTAGTACCAGACGCCCGGGTCGTTGTCAGACTGGTAATCCGTTTCGTAAACGATGCAGTTCGCTTCTGACTTGTACTGCGTGACGTAAACCTTCGCGTCTGCTTCGGAAGCGTAGTTTGTGATGTAAATCTGCGCGGCCGCGGCGATGCCGGGGGCGAGCAGGGCGATTGTCAGCGCTGCGACGGCCACCATTCGGATCTTCTTCATCAGTCTCTCCCGTTGACGATGCTGCAATGATATCAGGATCAACCGCGCGGTCCCACTGTGGACATCGGCGGGTGTTTGTGTTCAGAATTGCAGGCGCCCTGCACGAAGTTGCGCGTGCAATGCCTTCACGGAGGCCCGATGAAATTCCTGGACTATTTCAAGACCGGCCCGGACCTTCCGCCCAGGGGCGGGGATCCGGCCGCGATCCGTCGCGAATACGCCTGGCGTCGGTGGTCCGTCTTCCTGTCGGTGACGTTCGGGTACGCATTCTTTTATGTCGCGCGGCTGAACCTGGCTGTCGTGAAGAAGCCGATGATCGACGAAGACGTCTTTTCGCCAGAGGAACTGGGGATCATCGGGTCGGTGCTGTTCGCCGTGTACGCTTTCGGCAAGCTGTTCAACGGTTTCCTGAGTGACCGCGCCAACATCCGCCGCTTCATGTCCGCCGCCCTGCTGGGCGCCGCCATCGTCAACATCCTGCTTGGCTTCGTGGCGTGGTTCTGGGGATTCGTCATCCTCTGGGCGGTAAACGGCTGGTTCCAGTCGATCGGTTCGGCGCCCAGCGTGGTCGCGCTGTCGCAGTGGTTCACCAAGAAGGAAATGGGCACGCGGTACGGCATATGGTCGGTCAGCCACAGCCTGGGCCAGGGCGCCACGTATGTCCTGACCGCGATGCTGGTTTCGGCGCTCGGCTGGCGCTGGGGCTTCTGGGCACCGGGCGTGATCTGCGCCGCAGTGGCCGTCATCATGTTCTGGACGCTGGCCGACCGGCCCCAGACATACGGCCTGCCCTCACCCGCGGCGTTCAAGGGCGAGGAGGAGGACAAGCCGAAGGCGGTCGCCGATGGGCCGTCATCGGTTGGAAAAAGCCAGCTCGCCGTGTTGAAGAACCCCGCGATCTGGATTCTGGGATTTGCAGGCCTGGCGAATTCGATTACGCGATACGGTCTGGCCGGATGGGGCATCCTTTACCTTCAGGAATCGAAAGGTTACACCCTTACCGCGGCCGGTTCGATCCTTGCCGCATACCCGATCGCGGCAATAGGCGGTGCGATTGCGTCCGGCATCCTGTCCGACAAGCTGTTCAATTCCAGGCGTAACGTGCCCGCGCTGGTAATGGGGATCTTCGTGACGGCGTCGCTTGTGGCGCTGGCGTTTTTCAAGGGTGACAGCCTGCCCAGGGACATCTTCCTGTTCACGGTGTTCGGCTTCAACATGGGCGGGCTCCTGACGTACCTGGGCGGCCTGATGGCGGTCGACATTTCGTCGAAGAAGGCGGCCGGCGCGGCCATGGGCGTGATCGGGATGTTCTGTTATATCGGGGCGTCGCTGCAGGAAGTCGTTTCTGGTTTCATGATTGGCGCCGGCAAGACGATGACCACCAGGTTGATGATCAGGTCGCCGGCCGAGGTGATTGACGCGCTCGGGTCGATCGGTTTCGACACTGCGGCTTATTCGGTTCCGCGGTGCTGTGGCGACATCGTCGCCCTGCCGACCATCGACTGGTCCTATGATTTTTCCACTGCCCTGCTTTTCTGGATCGGGGCCGCGGTCGCCGCCATCGTCCTGCCGCTTGTCGTCTGGAAGGCGAAGCCGGAAGCGTAGGGGCGAATTACAATTTGCACTTCCGGAACGTATGCGCAAATAGCACAGCCGCAGATACATTGACATTCCTTCCGGGCCAGAGTAAACGTTTACTTGGCGCAAACGTTTACGTTGCGTTTCAGGGGCGTGTTGCCGGGGTGGTTCGTGGCGGCCACAATCAAGGAAATCGCAGTCAGGCTGGACGTGTCGGCGGCGACCGTTTCCAGGGCCATCAACGGCCTGCCCGGGGTCGGCGACAAGATGCGGCGGCGCATACTGAAGGCCGCCCGCGAAATGGGATACGTCCCGGATTTCAACGCAAGGGCGCTGGTGTCCGGCAAGGTGCCGTTCCTGGGACTGGTCGTTCCAGATATCACCAACTCGTTTTTCCCGGCCCTGGCCCTGGCTGCCGAGGAAGAGGCGTCGCTGGCGGGATACAGCCTGCTTCTTTTCAACACGAACTGGCGTCCGGACAGGCTGCGGCAGGCGTTCGACCTGCTTGCGTCGCGCCGTGTCGCGGGCCTGATTTTTTCCGAACCGATCGATGAACCCGGTTCGCCTGCCTTCAACCTTGAACCTCTCGCGTCTTCGGTCGTGTTCGCGGGGGTCGAGGCGCCCCCTGGAACCGGTGTCTGTTCCGTCCGTTCCGACGACGTGGACGGCGGGCACCAGATCGGGCGGCACCTCGTCGGCAGGGGCGTCCGGACAGTCGCTTTCGTGGGCGGGCCGGAAGGCAGCCGTGCGTCGGCCCGGCGTCTTGAGGGGCTGCGGCTGGCAATCGCGGAATCGGGTGCGAAGATCCCGATGGAAATCGTTTCCGTGACATCCGGCCCCTGGACCGGCGAAAGCGGTTACGGCCAGGCGTCTTCGATGCTGCGGCGATGTGTTCCCGATGCCGTGTTTGCCGCCAACGACCTGCTGGCGGTCGGCGTGATGCAATGCCTGAAGGAAAGCGGCATCGCGACCGGGCGCGGGATGGCGCTGGCCGGATATGACGACACGCCGATTGTTTCAATGGTTTCGACACCGATCACTTCCGTCGCGCAGCCCGAAGCCCGGATCGGCGTCGAGGCGGTCCGCCGGTTGCTCGGCCAGCTTGAAACGGGCGAACCGGCGCAGGGACTGTTGCTTGGCGCGACGCTGAAACCGCGTGCCAGCACGCTTGAATTCGGTTCCGCGGATGAAACGGGGACCCCTGTTCCCGATGGAGGCTTGAATGTCGCTTGAAATCCTGAAGAACTACATCAACGGGCAGTTTGTCGACGCTGACGCGCTGCAGGTTGTCGAAGTGGTTAATCCCGCCACCGGCGAAGCCGTTTCGAAGGTGCCGTATTCCAGCGCCGCTGACGTCGACCGTGCCGTCGCCGCCGCCGCCGCCGCGTATCCTTCATGGGCCGCGACCCCGGTTTCCCGCAGGACGAAGCCGCTGTTTCTGCTCGCGGCCATGATGCACGAAAATGAAGACGAGCTTTGCCGCATCCTGGTCCGCGAGATGGGCAAGTCGATGGCCGACGCCCACGCCGAAATGAAGCGCGCGGTTGAAAACGTCGAGGCCGCCTGCGCGATGCCGCTCCTGCAGCAGGGCGACAAGATGGTCGGGTGTTCGGCGGGCATGGACGGGGAAGTCATCCGCGTGCCGGTCGGCGTCTTCGGCATCATCGCCCCGTTCAACTTCCCGGCCATGGTGCCGTTCTGGTTCATCCCCTACGCGGTGGCGGCTGGCAATACAATCGTGGTCAAGGCTTCGGAACTGGTCCCGAACACGATGCAGCGCCTCTTCCAGATGATGCATGAAGCCGGAATCCCGGCCGGCGTGGCCAACCTGGTGAATGGCGACCGCGTGGCGGCCGAGGCATTGGTCGCACATCCGGACGTGGCGGGTATTTCGTTCGTCGGTTCCACGAAGGTCGCGGCGTCTGTCGCATCCGCCTGCGCGGCAGGTCACAAGCGGTTCCAGGCGCTCGGTTCGGCAAAGAACCACCTGGTCGTCATGCCCGACGCGAAGCTTGACGACGTGGTCCGCAACATGGTCACGTCCTGTTACGGGTGCGCCGGCCAGCGCTGCATGGCGTCGTCCGCCATCGTCACTGTCGGGCCGGAAGTCCACGCCGAGGTGGTCCGCCGGTTTGTCGCCGCGTCGAAGGAAGTCCTGGCGGCCGACCCGCTCGATCCCAGGTATGAAGACGAAGCGATGCTGATGGGCCCGGTCATTTCCGCGAAAAACAAGGCGTTCATCGAATCGATGATCGCAAAGGGTGTCGAAGAAGGCGCCACGCTTGCGCTGGACGGCCGCGGTCTTGTCGTTCCCGGCTGCGAAGGCGGGAACTTCGTCGGTCCGACGGTTTTCGTGGATGTGAAGCCCGGAATGGCCATCCATACGACAGAAATTTTCGGGCCGGTGGTCGTTATCCTGAACGTCGCGACCTTCGACGACGCGTTGAAGATCATCAACGAACACCAGTACGGCAACGGCGCTTCCATTTACACGCAGAACGGTTTCTGGGCCAGGCGGTTCGAACTTGAAGCCCGCGCCGGCATGATCGGCGTCAACGTCGGCATTCCGGCGCCGGTCGCGTTCCTGCCGTTCGGCGGCACGAAGAATTCCGCATTCACGGATATCAAGGCGCAGGGACGCGACGTGGTCCGCTTCTTCACTGAAGCGAAGGTGATCACACGGCGTTTCTGGAACGAGGACTGAAAATGGAACCGAAAAGCAATCTGAGGCTTACGACCGAAACCGGAAAGACCGACTTCTGGAACGACTCGTGTTCGGTCGGGGAGTTGACATACGCCATCGAACACGGCGCGGTCGGGGCAACCACCAACCCGACGATCGTCCTGGGCGTCCTGAAGAAGGAAATGGACCTGTGGAAGGACCAGATTCGCGATCTGATCGTCGACAACCCGACGTGGTCGGAAGCGGATGTGGCCTGGCGCCTGATCGAGCTGATGGCGATGAAGGGCGCAAGCCTCCTGAAGCCGGTTTTTGATAAAAATGGCGGGCGCAGGGGGCGGATTTCAATCCAGACGAACCCGGAATACTGGCGGGACGCACATGCGCTTGCAAGGCAGGCGATCCACTTCCACGGTCTGGCTGAAAACATGCAGGTCAAAATCCCGGCGACCGACGCGGGCATTGCGGCCATTGAAGAAGCTACTGCAGCCGGCGTCAACATCAACGCGACCGTCAGTTTCACCGTTCCGCAGGCCGTCGCCGTCGGGGAAGCGGTGGAACGCGGGCTTAATCGTCGGGCCGCCGCCGGGCTGCCAATCGAAAACATGACCCCGGTCTGCACCATCATGGTGGGGCGCCTGGACGACTGGATGAAGGTCGTCGCGAAGAAGAACGACATCATGGTCACACCCGGCGACCTGGACTGGGCCGGGATTGCCGCGTTCAAGCGCGCGGCCGCGATATACCGGGAACGAGGCTTCAAGACGCGCATGCTGGCCGCGGCTTACAGGCATCACATGCACTGGTCGGAACTGATCGGCGGCGACATCGTCCTGACGATCCCCTGGCAGTGGCAGGTGCTGATTAACGCGTCGGACATCCCGGTTGTCGCGCGGTTCGACGACCCGGTGCCCGCGCAGGCGCTTGAAACCCTGGAAAAATATTTCGAAGACTTCAGGCGCGCGTACCGGCCCGACGGCCTCGATCGCCGGGAATTCGACACTTACGGGGCGACGGCACGCACACTGCGGGCCTTCCTGCAGTCGTACCAGGAATTGCTGGCCGTGGTCCGGGATTTCATGATCCCGAACCCCGACGTGAAATAGCCGGCGCAGGTTGCCGGACGGAGGACAAGATGGCTGCAGGCGAAACGCGCCTTACAAGGTTTCCTGAAGGGTTCGACTTCGGCAGGACGGCCGTCTGTCGGGCAGGCGAAGCAGTGGCCGACACTGGCATGGACTTTTTCATCGTCAGGGCGCGCAACGGCGAAATGGTCAGCGCGATCGGCGATGACGGCGATGCAGGCTTCGAGTGCGCATGGCTGCTTCTTGATGGAACGGCTGTCGCCAGCGTCGGTGGCGATTCGAAGACGATCACCAGGACGTCGCTTTTCACGCAGGATCCGTCATGCGTCCACGTGCCCGCGGGCTGCAAGGTGCAGATAAGGGCGCTTGCCGACTGCGAATTTGCCCTGTTCCGGGTCAATAACGACCGGGATTTCCAGCCTGTGATCTTCGACGGCACCAACATGCTCGAATCGGAAGAACGCGATCGTGGCCGCTGGGACGACCAGGCGTTCAGGATTGTCAGGACCATCTTCGACCTCCGCAACAGGCCCGAAGCGGTGCTGGTGCTCGGCGAAGTGGTGAACCTCCCGGGCAGGTGGTCAAGTTACCCGCCGCACCACCACCCGCAGCCGGAAATTTACCATTACCGGTTCACGATGCCGCAGGGGTATGGCCACAGCGAACTGGGACCGGACGTGATCAAGGTTCACCACTGCGACACGGTGAAGATCCTTGATGGCGACGACCACAGCCAGGTGGCCGCGCCGGGATACGGCATGTATTACATCTGGGTTATCAGGCACCTGCCGGGCAACCGGTACACGGTCCCGGAATTCACGGCCGAGCACGCGTGGCTTCGTGAAGTGCCGTTCACGGGCACAATCTTCTGAGGGGAATTGACATGAAGACAGTCAGCTTGACCACGGCGCAGGCCATAATCAGGTTTTTAAAGAACCAGTACGTCGAACGCGACGGCATCCGGCACCGTTTCTTCGGGGGTGTGTTCGGGATCTTCGGGCACGGCAACGTCGCCGGGATCGGGCAGGCCCTTCAGGAAAATCCGGACTTCCCGTATTTTCAGTCGAAGAACGAGCAGGCCCAGGTGCACCTTGCATCGGCGTACGCCCGCATGAAGAACAGGATGGGCGCGATGGTCTGCACGTCGTCGATCGGGCCTGGCGCGACCAACATGATCACCGGCGCCGCCCAGGCGACGATCAACCGCGTGCCGGTCCTGCTGCTGCCCGGCGACATATTCGCCAGGCGCAATGTGGCCCCGGTGCTTCAGCAGGTCGAATCGGACGCCAGCCAGGACGTGTCGGTCAACGACTGTTTCAGGCCGGTTTCCAGGTACTGGGATCGCATCGTCAGGCCGGAACAGATTCTTACGGCACTTCCCGAGGCGATGCGCGTGCTGACGTCCCCGGCCCAGACCGGCGCCGTGACCCTGGCCCTGCCGCAGGACGTGCAGGCCGAGGCCCATGATTTCCCGGAAGCCTTCTTTGCCGAACGTGTCTGGCGTGTCGGACGCCAGCTTCCCGACGCAGGCTTCACGGTCGACGCGTCCGAAATCATCCGGAAGTCGAAGAAGCCCTTCATCGTGGCCGGTGGCGGCGTGATTTACAGTGACGCCTGCCAGGCGCTGGCCGATTTCTGCGCCGCGACAAAAATCCCGGTCGGCGAAACGCAGGCCGGCAAGGGCTCGCTGCGCTGGGACCACCCGCAGAGCCTGGGCGGCGTGGGCGCCACTGGTACTGCGGCGGCCAACGTCGCAGCGCGTGAAGCCGACGTCGTCATCGGCATCGGCACCAGGTACTCCGACTTCACGACGGCTTCCAAGACACAGTTTCAGAACCCGGACGTGCGCTTCATCAACATTAACGTGACCGAATTCGACGCGGCAAAACACGACGGTCTGATGCTGGTCGGTGACGCCCTGGCCACGATCTGCGCGCTGGGCGACCTCCTGGAAGACTGGAAGGCTGATTCCGCCTGGGTTGAACGCTGCGCCGCCATGAAAAAGGCATGGGACGCCGAGGTCGATAGGATTTATCACCTGGGGCACGGCCCGCTGCCCAGCCAGGGCGAGGTCATCGGCGCGCTGGACGAATTCCTTGGCGACCGCGACGTCATCATCAACGCGGCCGGCAGCGCCCCTGGCGATCTGCACAAGCTGTGGCGCGCCCGCGATCCGAAGCAGTACCACATGGAATACGGCTATTCGACGATGGGTTACGAGATCCCCGCGGCGATCGGCATCAAGATGGCCGCCCCGGATCGCGAGGTTTACGCCATTGTCGGCGACGGTACCTTCCTGATGATGCCGTCCGAAATCGTCACCGCCGTCCAGGAAGGCATGCACGTCACGTACGTGGTCATCGACAACCACGGTTTCGCCAGCATCGGCGGGCTGTCGAAGTCGCTTGGCAGTGACGGGTTCGGGACAAGGTACAGGGTCAGGACCCTGAACGGACTGGAGGATGGGGAATATCTGCCGATCGATTTCGCGGCAATCTGCGCCGCGATGGGCGCGTTCACCGTGCGCGTGAACGATATCGCCGGATTCAGGACGGCGCTGAAGGAAACGCGCGGAGTGGCCGGCCCGGTTGCGATTGTGATCGAAACCGACCGGGAAGCCCGGGTCGGTGGCTACGAATCGTGGTGGGATGTGGCGGTGGCGGAAGTTTCCACAATGGAATCGGTACGTTCCGCCCGCGCTGAATATGTGGGACACCTGGAAAGGGAAAGAAATTTCTTCACGGAGTGATCATGACCAGCAAGCAGATTAAGGTCGCAAATGCACCGTGTTCGTGGGGCGCCCTCGAATTCGACCTGGACGGTCAGTCGGCCGGGGCGGATCGCGTGCTGTCCGAAATGAACCGGGCCGGTTTCGTGGGCACCGAGTTCGGTGACTGGGGTTTCCTGCCGACGGATCCCGACGGCTTGAAGGCAATACTGGACAAGTACGGCCTGCAGATGATCGGCGCGTTCGTGCCGGTCGCCCTGTGGAAGAAGGAAGCGCTGGCCGCCGGGATTGAAGCCGCTGTCCGGACTGCGTCGCTGCTGGCGACGGTAGCCGAAAAGCCTTTCATCGTGCTGGCCGATGAAAACGGTTCAGTACCCGAAAGGACGGCGTGCGCCGGTCGCGTCCGCAGCGATCAGGGCCTGTCGAACCTTCAGTGGCAGACGTTCGGCGACGGCGCCAACAGGCTGGCCGAGGCCGTGCTGGAAAGAACCGGCGTCCGCACCGTGTTCCACCATCACTGCGCGGGATACGTGGAAACGCCCGCCGAGGTCGAAAAGCTTCTGTCCCTGACCGACCCGGCGCTGCTCGGGCTGTGCCTGGATATGGGTCATTTCCGCTTCGGCGGCGGCGACCCGGTAGCGGCCGTCAGGGACTACGCCGACAGGATCTGGCACATCCATTACAAGGATTGCAGCGTCGACGTGGCGACCAGGTCCCGTCGCGAGGGGCTGGATTACTTCAAGTCTGTGGCCGCAGGCGTGTTCTGCGAACTCGGCACGGGTGATGTGGACTTCGCCGCGATAACCGACATCCTGAACGAACGCAACATCGCCGCCCGCCTGCCAGCGATCGACTGGATCGTGGTCGAGCAGGACGTCCTGCCCGGGATGGGCTCGCCGTTCGAAAGCGCGAAAAGAAACAGGGAATTCCTGAAGATGCTCGGACTCTGAAAATCAAGATCCCGGCCTGTGTGCCGGAAAGGGGTTGTACAACATGAAGAAGCTGACAATCGGCGTCATCGGCGCCGGCAGAATCGGTAAGGTTCACGCGAAGACGATTTCGAAGCTGGTCATCCCCGGCGTCGATCTGAGGATCAAGTGGGTTGTGGACCCTGTCGTCAAGATGGCCGAAGAACTGGCCGCGGCGCTGGCGATACCCAGGTCCGGCGCGGACTACCGCGAAGTCCTGGCCGATCCGGAAGTGGACGCCGTGCTGGTGTGTTCCAGCACCAACACCCACGCCGAAATCTCGATCGCGGCCGCGAAGGCCGGCAAGCACATCTTCTGTGAAAAGCCGGTCGACCTGACCGTCGCCCGCGTCGATGCCGCGATTGCTGCCGCGAAGGAAGCCGGCGTCATCCTGCAGGTCGGTTTCAACCGCAGGTTCGACCCGGATTTCAGGAAGATCCGCGACATCGTAAAGTCCGGAACCATCGGCGCCCCCCACATCCTGAAGATCATCAGCCGCGACCCGAATCCGCCGTCCCCGCAGTACGCGGCCGTATCGGGCGGGATGTTCGTCGACATGACGATCCACGACTTCGACATGGCCAGGTACCTGGTCGGCAGCGAAGTCGAAGAAGTCTTCGCGGCCGGCGCCGTCCTGGTCGACCCGGAAATCGGGAAGGCCGGCGACATCGACACGGCGCTGATTACGCTGCGTTTCTTAAACGGCGCGGTCGGCGTGATCGACAACAGCCGTAAGGCGGTCTTCGGGTACGATCAGCGCGCCGAAGTGCTCTGCAGCAACGGCATGGCCGCGAACGCCAACCATTTCCACGACACCGTGGTGGTGTCGGGCGCCGAACGCATCGAAACCGGTCTCCCGCAGAATTTCTTCATGGACCGCTACACGCTGTCCTTTGAAATAGAGATCGGAGAGTTCGTTGAGGCTATACTTGGCGGCAAGTCCCCGTCATGCGACGGGAGGGATGGCCGGCAGGCCCTGGTCATAGCGCTTGCAGCGAAGAAGTCGCTTGTCGAGGGTCGTCCGGTCCGCACGTCTGAGATTATGGCCTGACCGAACCGTCGACCGGTCCGGCGGCCCGAATTGTCGAGGCATGGACCGATGCAACTGACTTTTATTGGCGACATCTCCAAGGACTTCAATGTAATCCGTGGCGAAACCCGGGAAGAACCGGGCGGTGGCGTGTACCACAATTCCATGACTGCGGCGGCGCTCGGCTCGAAGGTTGTGGCCGTCACCACCTGCGCTGACGAGGACCGCCGGCTTGCCGACCGGATGGCGAAAAAAGGAGTCCGCGTCGTCTTCTGCAAATCGGGGCGATCGACCACCACGATCGAAAACGTGTATCCGGATGAAAACCCGGATTCGCGGCGTTCCAGGCTGATTAACGGCGCGACCCCGTTCGTCCTGGAAGACTTCGACGAAGTCGACGGCGGCGTGGTGCACGTGAACCCCTTGTGGTATCCGCTGTTTTCGATGTCGATCCTGGGCGAACTCCGCAGGCGCGCCGATATCCTGTCGGCCGACGCGCAGGGTTTCCTGCGCAACGTCGCGCCGGACGGCCGCATGTTCCTGAAGGTTCCCGACGACGTGGGGGCCGGCTTTGAACTGCTTGACGTGCTGAAGGTCGACATCAAGGAAGCCGGCGCCCTGACAGGTGTGGACGACATTCACGACGCGGCGTTCAGGGTGCTGGCGATGGGGCCGAAGCTGGTTCTGCTTACGCATTCCGCGGGCGTCTGCGTCTACGACGGCATGACCTTCTACGACGAGCCTTTCCGTCCTTATCCGATGGAAGGCAGGACCGGGCGGGGCGACACATGCTCGGCCGCGTTCCTGTTCGCGATGTCGAAGGGTATGGAACTGGCCGAGGCGGTCGCGTTTGCCGCCGACATCACGTCAACGAAGATGCAGTACCCGGGGCCGTACCGTGGATGACGCCTGTCGACGCCCGCAATATCTGGAGATCATCCGAATGAAACAGCTGTTCCCGATCCTGATCCTGTTCCTGTTTGCCTGGTCCGGTTGTGGGCGTACTCCAGGCTTTGAAGAGCTTTGCCCGACGCGTGAAAACTGCGTCCTGAACTGTCCCGAGGGCGCTTCAAGGCAGGTCGACGGCATGCAGACCCTGTGCGTTACCCCGGCCGGCGTCCACCAGGGGCCGTTCGTTGTCTGGAACGCTTCGGGCGGAAAGGAAATGGTCGGGAACAACGTAAACGGTGAGATGGACGGGCCCGTGACGTCCTGGTATCCGAACGGTCGCGTGAAGCTGGAAGGCGCGTTTCTGAAGGGTAAGAAGGATGGCCTCTGGACCGCATGGGACGAAAACGGCCACAAGCAGCTTGAGGGCGCGTGGGTCGACGATAAACATGAAGGCGTCTGGACCGCATGGTACCCGGACGGGGTCAGGAAGGGCCAGTCTTCTTACCACCAGGGGGCGCGACACGGCGAATGGTTCGCATGGCATCCCAACGGACGGCTGTCCCTGGAAGGCCGGTTCGAAACGGATCACAAAACCGGCGTGTGGACTTATTACCATGACAACGGCGTGAAGAAGTCGGAAACGAACTACACGTCGAACTTTGAAGACGGGATGGTCCGGTCCTGGTACGACGACGGCAAGCCTGAAATGGAGGGCGAGGCCAGGATGGGACAGCGCCTCGGCGTCTGGAAGGGATGGTACCGTGACGGTTCCCTGCGGTTCGAAAAGACCTTCGCCGGCGGGCGCCAGAACGGACCCTACCGGGAATTCCACCCGAACGGCCAGCTTGCGCTGGATTCCAGTTACCTGGATGGAAAGCTGGAGGGGCTGCTGAAGTTTTTCGCGCCGTCCGGACTCAACCTCCTGACCATGAATTACCGGCATGGCAAGCTGCAGGGCAGGTCGATAGGGTATTCCATCGACGGTTCGGTCAGGGTCGAGGTGTTTTACGAAGACGGCGTGCTGATGGGCGAACCGAAGGCGTGGGCGCAGGACTCGAAAGGTCGCTGGAACCAGATTCCGGCCGACCCGGAAACCATGAAAGTCCTGATATCCGCGATGGCCGATTTGCGCGCTCTGGGGTCGATTTCCGGCCTGGACGGCGCCGATTCCGGGCCGGCCGTCGAATGAGGCGTGGCCTGTTCATGAGGTGCGCTGATGCGCCGTGAATCGAAAAAAGTCCGCACCGGGCCAGAAGCGGCAGTCAAGCCGTCGAATGGCGCGCCATCTGAACCCTTTTTCCGCAAGCTGGTCCCCGTGCTTATGGCGGCGGCTGGCGGAACCGCAATCCTGTTGAGTTTCCCGCGTTTCGACCAGTACTGGCTGGCGTGGTTCGGCGGCGCGTTCATGTTCCTGGCTTTCCGGGGGCGTGGATTCCGGCAGGCATTCGGTCTGGGCATGATCGCCGGGTTCATCGGCAACATGGGCGGGTTCTACTGGATCTCGAACATGCTGCAGGAGTTCGCCCACATGTCGGCCTGGCTGTCGTGGGTGATAACGTGTCTGCTGATTGCGTATCAGGGGATTTATTACGCACTGGCGGCCGGTGTTTCCGCCGCGGTGACCCGCAGGTGGCCGCGCGTGCCGTGGTTGCTGGCGTTCCCGGTCGCGTACACCGCGTTTGAGTTCGTCCATCCGCTGATATTTCCATGGTACGCGGCCAACGGGCAGCAGCTTTTTTACCCGGTGATCCAGATTGCGGACCTTGTCGGCGCGCCCGGAATTTCCTTCCTGTTGATTCTGGTCGGGACAGCGATCGGCCAGGCGGTCGTGGCGGTCGCCGGGCGCAGGCCCTTCCCGGTCGTCGGAACCGTGGTCGCCGTCGTGGCGCTGGCAGCTTCACTTATCTACGGCGCGGTCAGGATCGATCAGGTGGACAGGCGGGCCGCCTCGGCACCGAAGTTCAGGGTCGGTCTGATCGAGGCCGACGTCGGCATCTGGGAAAAGGAAGGCAGGACCCCCGAAGGGAAGCCGCTTCCTTCCGGCGAGAAGAACGCCCGTCTGCTGACCAACCTGCTTGCCCACCAGTACCTTTCCAGCCTGGTTGAAAAGGAATACCGGCCCGACCTGATTGTCTGGCCTGAAACTTCCTACCTGCCCATGAAACACGTGTATGTGAAGCGTCCGGCTGGAACCGTTCACTACGAAGCAGACGACGCCGGACCGGAGCCCGTCGGTGGGATTCCGGCAGGTATTGCCGAAGGCGGGTTCGTGCGCGCATGGCCGATCCCGACCGACGCCGAAAAGATCTGGGTGTCCGGCGCGCCGCTGTCGCCGGCCGGCCAGTATCGAGCGCCGTTTCCCGGGGTGAAGGCCGACCAGGGGTTGCCGCTGGCTGAAAGAAACGCCGCGATGCGTGGATTTTCGACGCCGCTCATACTGGGGACGGGCAGTATCGAACCTGGAAAGGGCCCGAAACAGGTCATCTTCAACACGGCACTGCTGATGGACGGGGACGGCGACATCCTCGGCATGTACAGGAAGACGAAACTGCTGGTTTTCGGTGAATACCTGCCGTTTGAAAAACAGTTTCCGTTCCTGCGGTCCTGGCTGCCTGAAGCCGGGGTCTGGACTGCGGGCGACGGGCCGCGGGTGTTTGAACTTGGCCAGGCCAGGATTGGCGTGTCTATCTGTTACGAAGACCTGCTGGCGCCTTTTACCCGCGACATGATGAGGCTCGGGCCGAATCTGATGGTCAACATAACGAACGACGCGTGGTTTGGAAAAACGCGCGAGCCGTGGCTGCACCTCCAGCTTGCCGAACTGCGTTCGGTCGAAACCAGGATGGCGATGGCGCGCGCCACCAACACCGGGATTTCCGCGATCGTCGACCCGGTGGGGCGGCGGGTGTCGCACACATCCATGGAAGAGCCGGAATACCTGGTCGCGGACGTGCCCCTGATGTCGGAAAACACGGTTTACATGCGGTTCGGCGACTTCTTCGCCTGGGCGTGCTGCCTTCTGGTTCTGGCGATGGCGGTTGCCTGCGTGGTTCCTGTCAGGAAGACCAAGACTTCGGAATAATTGGGGAAAGCCCGCGAAAGGCGGGCTACTTCATCGTTTCAACGGCGCCTTCAGGTTCCTTCAGCGTGCATTCCGAAATCCATGGATGAAGTTCGTTGTTCACCATCGACCACGCCAGCGCGAATCCGTCGCCGGGAGCGCACATGAAGCCGTGGCCCTTCTTGGCGATGTTGTGCCAGAAGTTCGTCGGTCCGGGAAGCGTGGCGCCGCCAAACTGGCCGCACGGGCCGATCAGGGGGATGCCGGATTCGCGGCCGACGTAGTGGTGCGCCGCGTGCCTGACGATGCCGACTTCGGCGAACGCGGGCTGGACCTCCAGCATCGAGCGGGCCATGCGCGACATGAACTGGACGTGGGATTTTGTGTTGTATCCCTTCCACGGGTGGTCGGGGCTGTAACAGGCGACGATTTCGCCCTCGAGCCCGTCCGGTTCCATCCGCTTCTGCTGCCAGTACCCGGAAAGGGTCGGGTGGTATGAAACGACCAGCGTATCCATCCAGAAGGGCAGTTTTTCCGTGATCATGGAACCGTGGCGTTCGATCCAGAACCTGTCGGTCAGGTCCAGTCCGACCATGCCCGAAATACGCAGCGAATAGGCACCGGCGGCGTTGACGACGTGTTCGCACCTGATGCGCGTCCCGTCGTTGAGAATGACGGACTCGACCTTGCCGCCATCCACGGTGACGTCGATGACTTCCCGGCCGACCAGGAATTCAACGCCCATGTTGCGCGCGTCCTCGGCGAAGCGGTACGTCGTCAGGAACGGGTTGGAACCGCCCGCTTCTTCGAAGAACACGCCCAGCTTGACCCTGGACGCGTCGATGCCCGGCACGAAGTGGTCCAGGTCGCTTTCGGCGGTAAGGAAGCGGTACGGGACCTTGCCTTCGTCCCAGATGGCCGATGCCTGCCGGAACGACGCGGCCTGCTTGTCGTCATATGCCAGGTACACGTAACCGCCCTGGAACCAGCCGATCGACTGGCCCAGCAGTTTTTCCGCGTCGCGCATCACTTCAAGGCCCATGCGCGACCTGGCGACCTTGTTGGCGCCCGCGAATCCGGTACGCAGGCCCCCAAGGCACGTCCCGGTCTGGCCGGCCGCCAGGAATTCCTTTTCGACCACGGCCACGTCGGTCCATCCCATGCGGGCCAGGTACCATGCGGTGAAAACCCCGGTGATGCCTCCGCCGATGACGACGACCTTCTTGCGCATCTCCCTGCGAACACCGCTTTCACGCCACTCGATCCTGTTCAGGTCGGTCAGGGCGACGGTGTTGCGTTTGTCGATTTCGTTCAGCTCGACCAGATCGGCCCCGTCGATTTCCATCTTCGCCGCTTCGCCGATCGTCACGCGCTTGATCGGCGGGCGCGACAAGGTCTTGCGGGCGCTCTTCGCGGCGACCAGTGCGGCGCGATCGGTCGATTCGACCTGCGCGAGCCTGCCTTCGATCACCGACCTGCATCCGCTGCCGCGGCATGGCCCCATGCCGGTTCGCAGCAGGCGTTTAAGCGCGTTGACGGTCGTGTAACCATCCGCGATGCAGTTTTCAAGCGAGCGCCTGGACACTTCCTCGCAGCGGCAGATAAGTTCGTCGACAGGTTTGGCCGCGTTGGCGCCGGTGTCGGCCGGGAGCCTGTCCAGGGGCGGGGGAACGCTTCGCACGGCGCAGGCAATCGCGCGCGGAACCTTCACGCCCAGGATGGTGCAGTCCTGTTTGGACCGCGTTCCCAGCACGCGGGTGACGATGCCGGAACCGATGGCCGCGCCGTCGCGATCGCAGACTGTCATTGTCGCGCCGGTGTCCGGCGGCGGGAAAAATTCCCAGGGAATCCTGACTTCCGCCAGCGGCCCGTCCGGACCTTCGCCCGCGTCGACCTTCACCAGGCGGATGGCCCGCCCGGGGCATTTGCCGACGCACTGTCCGCAGCCGGTGCACTTGTCCAGGTCAACGTCCGGCGGCTGGTTGATTTCGCCACCGACGATGATCGCGCCGAACCCGCAGCTTACTTCGCACGGGTTGCACGGGATGTCCTGCGGGCAGTCCAGCAGCACCTTGAACCTGTTCGTTTCGGCGGCGCCGGCAAGGTCCGATGCCTGCCTGAAAGGCTTGACCACCAGCGGTTCCGGGAGCGGTTCGCCAGTGGCCTTCGCCTTTCCGACGCCCAGCTTTTCGCCGAACCGGCCGGACTGGATTGACTTGAGCAGCGAAAACGCCCCGTCAAGCTGGTCCTGGAACCCTTCGTGCTGGTGCCCCAGATCCTTTGCGGCCACCAGACCGGCGATCCGTCCTTCAAGACGGGCGATGCTGGCTTCCCCGATCGCGGCGCAGTCGCCCGCGCAGAAGATGTCGCGGTTCGATGTGCGCCGGTATTTGTCCATCTTCGGGACTTCGCCCAGTTCCGGGATGAATGTGAATTCGCATCCGGCCTGCCACAGCAGCTCGTTCAGCGGCGACAGCCCGACGGCCAGGCATATGGTGTCCACCGCGATTCTTCGCGAACTTCCGGGGATTTCCTTCCAGTTGTCGTCCAGGGCAATGATTTCGGCAGCTTCGACGTGGTCGGTTCCGAACGCCGCCTTGATGGTGTGTCTTGTCCGGATGGGAACGCCCAGCGCGCGCAGCTTGTTCGCGTGCACGCCGTAAGCGCCCACGCGGTCCGCCGCTTCCACGACCTCGACGACCTCGATCCCGGCCTGCAGGAGCTGGTACGCCAGAATTACGCCGATGTTGCCTGCGCCGATTATCAGGACGCGCCGGCCCGGCTTGACGCCGTGGATGTTCATGAAGGTCTGCGCGCCGCCGGCCCCGATCACGCCCGGCAGGTAGTTACCGGGGAAGGGGATCATCTTTTCGGACGCGCCGGTCGCGACCACGATCTTTCTGGCGTGCGCGTAACCGATGCGGTCGCCGTCGCGGAATATCAGCCAGTTTTCGGGGAAGACCCCGACCACCGTCGAATTCAGGTGAAGGTCGATGTTTGACGCGGCCACCCGCGCAGTCAACTGGTTTCCGATTTCAAAACCGCGCACCGCCGCCCCGAGCGCCTCTGTCCCGAAGAAGTCGTGCGTCTGCAGCTTGAGTTGTCCGCCCGCGTATTCCTTGTCGTCGAACACGGCGATGCTTTTCACGCCGGCTTCCGACGCCATCAGCGCGGCTTCAAGGCCGGCCGGACCTGCACCGATGACCGCCAGGTCCAGCTTCAGTCCGCCGCGCCGTCCCGTTTCGTCGGGCGCGAAGGCGGCGGGCTGTCGTTCGGGCAGGCGCTTGAAGAAACCGGCGTCGCGTTCGCGGTCGGGCGATTCGACGATCATGCCGGCCTTCAGCGGGGTGACGCACGTCATCACGTTCGGGCAGCCGTCGACCGTCATCATGCACGAACAGCAACGCCCCTGCATGCAGAACGGCCCGGAAGGCAGGTGCTTTTTCGCGCTTTCGCGCACCTTCAGGACCCCGGCGGCACGCAGCGACACCAGAACCGGCTGTCCCTCGAAACCAAGCGCGGGTCTGCCGTTGAAGGTAAACGGCACCAGCGGCCCGCGTTCGAAGTCCAGCACGGGATGATCGCTTATCAGCAGGTCGTCTTCAGGGTGGGTGATATCGTCGTCTTCGCAGTCGGAATTGCAGTCACACATGGCCCGGAAATACCCCAGGTTTTTCCACGGTGCACACAACATCACAACCGGCGGACGCAGTCAAGGGGGGCTTGGTCTGAATAACCCTTCGGGGACAGGGACTGGGGCTTGTACGGGCGGATGAAAATCCGCCCGCCAGGTACAGGGTCAGGTTCAGGTACAGGAACAGGTCCGAGCCCTGCGAGGACCGAACACTGTCAGACCGGGGCCAACGGCCCCGGGACAAATCGTCCCATCGATCTCCGAGGCCCGACCGAAGGGAGGGCCGTTCAACACTGTGAGCCCATGGCCATCGGCCGTGGGATGTCGTAGACCTTGCACACCACGAATTCCACATAAGCCACCGGCCGTGGGATGTCGTGGACCTGGCACACTACGAATTCCTTATTCGACCACGGGTTCGAAAACCTTGATTTCGGGCACGCCGCTCTTCAGGCCGGTTTCGAGGTAGTGCCAGGCCTGGAAGCGTTCCGTGTCGGGCACGGGGGCGCCGGGGTTGCTCGTAAACTGGTGGTGGTTGGTGCCGACGAACTGGAACAGGCCGGAGGTCAGCGTCGCCGGGTCGGCCGCCTCGATGCCCTCGATGGGTACCGCCACCGGGTTGACCAGTTTCAGTCCCGCGTTGCGCGCCAGGACTTCGGTCGACGCGTTCGAAACCACTTCATCGCCGATGACTTCCTGGGCCAGGAGGTACTTGGGGCCGGTGGCCCATTCGACCGGTTTTGTGAAGATTCTGTCCGCGTTGGACACGCCGTCGCCGATTGCGACGACGTGGTCGGCCAGGTTCGTGACGCACGCGCCCATGTAAAGGCCGGGGAAATAGACCTGCAGAAACTGTTCGACCAGGTGCGACATGCCGACGCCGCCCACGTTAGACACCATCAGGTCAATCCTGTCCGAAAATGGCAGGTACATCAGGCCGATGATCGACCCCAGCGACATGCCGACGTAACCGATGTTTGACGTGTCCAGCGGCGGCAGCCCGTCGCCTTCGGGGCGCAGCGCCGTCATGTCGGCGTTTATCTGGTCCAGCAGGATGATGGCCGACGCGACTTCGGTGGCCGACTGCATGAAGTTGTACGCGATCCGCGCAGGGCTCAGCACGTCCAGGAAGTCTGTCTGGCCGTTGCCGCGCTCGTTTATGCCCCCGTGCCCGGGCCACACAAAACTCAATACGGCGATATCGCGCCTGACCAGTTCCCTGCCCACGTTGCACATGGAGCCTTCGTCGCCTTCCATGCCGTGCTGGGCGATCACGACCGGGAATGGTCCGTCGCCTTCCGGGACCATAAGCAGGAACGGGATGTCCTCGCCGGTGAAAGTCATGAAGGCGCCCGCGTCATCGCGTTCAAAGTTGCCTTCGGCGTTGCGGAATTCTGGCGCGTGGAAAATCCCGTGAAGGCCCCAGGCCATGAACTCATTCGCCAGCGAGCATTCGGGCAGCGAGGCCCCGTCGAAAATGATTTCCTGCCCCTCGCCGTCTGTCGGCAGGACGTAATCGACCGGCTGGAGCGGCGCGCCCTGTTTGAACAGCGACATCAGGTCTTCCATTTCGGTCTGCGGATGTCCGGTGGTGAAGACCGAGGCGGCCGCCACATGCGATGAATCCTGCATAAGGGCCATCACTGCGGCTGTCGCTTCACCGGTCCGGTGCATCAGTTCCAGCCTTTCGGCCGGCTGTTCGCCTTCGACCCGGGCCAGTCCCAGCGCCTGCATGAATCCGCGCGACCTTTCGACCGCGTTTCCGTTAACGTCCTTCACTGCGTCGGTTACGACAAACAGGTACTTCGAATCGGGCTGCATGCGGTAAAGAGGCCTGCACTGGGTCATGTTGAAGTCGCGCGCTTCCTGGAAACGCTTGAATACGCACTTAATCCGCTGCTGGACCAGTTCTTCCCCGTCGATCAGGTACATCCTGACGGATGAATCTTCCTGCAGCGAGGCCTCGCCGTCCGCCGGGATGGTCGCGGGATCGACTTCGGTCGATGTCATGAACACCATCGGCGAATACAGCGCCCATCCATGCGCCCGCGCCGCGTCTTCGGCGTACTTCGGGACGTCCATTTCGATCAGGTAAAGGGCGGAATTGTTGAAGCCGTTCGGGGCCAGCTTAATCGTCCCGTCTTCGGGGTCGATGTAGTGGTCAGACGGGTACGGCGATTCGACCAGCTTGCCCAGCAGGTCGAACAGCACGCGCACCGGCGGCTCGTCGTATATCGGCAGTTCCGGCACGTCGGCAGCGTCTTCCCCCGTTGCATCGATGGAATCCGGTGCGACGGCGTCGGAAGCGGTGTCGAAAATTTCCCCGCCGGTTTCACGCACCGCGTCAGTCGCGGCGTCCGAAGCCGTATCCTGGTCGACGTCAGCCAGACCTGTGTCGGCCATGGCGTCGGCGCCTTCATCGGTCGGCTGCGTGGCCGCCGAGCAGCCGGCAAGCGCGATCATCATCCCTGTAATCATCAATGTCTTTTTCAAGTTCCGGCTCCGGACAAAGTCGGCGGTATTATGCCCCCGGGCATGACGCAATGGAACACCGTTACTGTCTTTTCGGCGTCTTCCCGGCCCCCCCGGCCGGATTGTTGTTCAGCCCCCATTGCGATATCCGGCGCCGTTGCCACATTAACTTCTGAGGCCCGGGTCGATCGGCGCCCGGAAGGGGTGGTCACTATGAAAATTTCAACCGTCCAGGTATCCGCGTTGCTGGGGTTCGCGCTGGTTCTGACGTCCTGTTCGGCGCGTTCGCAGGAGGACATAATCGTGGCAAAGGCAAAGCTGACGCCCGCGGAGGAGCGGGTTATCGTTTACAAGGGGACCGAACCGCCGTTTGTCGGCGAGTTCGTCGATTTCGACAAACAGGGGACATACAGGTGCAGGCAGTGTGGCGCCGCGCTGTTTTCGTCGGACTCCAAGTTCCATTCCGGGTGTGGCTGGCCGTCGTTTGACGAAGCCCTTCCGGGCGCTGTCCGCGAGGTTCCCGATCGTGACGGGACTCGGACCGAAATCGTCTGCGCGGCCTGCGGCGGGCACCTCGGGCATGTGTTCCGCGGCGAAGGTTTCACCGATAAGGACGTCCGGCATTGCGTGAATTCGATTTCGATGGATTTCGAGGCGGCGGCAGTCGCAAATGGGGGAACTTCGGCCATGAAGACGGTTGATTACGAGGATGCTTACTTCGCGGGCGGGTGCTTCTGGGGCGTCGAATACTGGTTCGACAAGGAACCGGGCGTGATCAGCGCCGTTTCCGGGTACATGGGCGGGCCGCTGAAAAATCCGACGTACCAGCAGGTGAAGACTGGCGCGACCGGACATGCCGAAACGGTGCGGGTCGTGTTCGACCCCCGCGTCACCAGTTACGAAAAGCTGGCGAGATTGTTCATGGAAATCCACGACCCGACCCAGATCAACCGCCAGGGGCCCGACGTCGGTCACCAGTACAGGTCCGCCATTTTTTTTGCCGACGACGCCCAGCGTGCCGTGGCTGAAAAACTGTTCGCGGAACTGAAGCTCAGGGGCTTCGACGTCCAGACCGAACTGCTGCCCGCCGAAACGTTCTGGCCGGCCGAGGATTACCACCAGGACTACTACGAACACAAGGGAAGCGAACCTTACTGCCATTCGCGGGTTAAGCGGTTCTGAGATGTCAGTGTGGCCGAAGTCCTGATTCGTTGAGGCCGAGGTCCTGATTCGTTGAGGCTGGCGAGGAAATGGGGGCCGGAAGCGTGGTCAGGCGTCGCAGCGCAGCCGTACCGTGAACGTGGTGCCGACACCCGGTTCGCTTATGACGTCGATGTGGCCGCCGTACATGTCGCAGATCTTCTTGACCAGCGCCAGGCCCAGGCCGGTTCCTTCGTGCGTGTGGCGGACGCCCTCGGCGCGGTAGAATTCGTCGAATATGTGGGGCAGGGCTTCGGCGCTGATGCCAACGCCCGAATCGGACACCCGGAACAGCAGTTCGTCGCCTTCCTCTACGACGGCGACATCCACGCGTCCGCCGTCCGGAGTGTACTTAATCGCGTTTCCGACCAGGTTTTCGACGACGCGTTCGATGTGCCGTTCCGATGCGACAATCTTCCGGTCCGACCCGACCGAAACCTGCAGGTTGATGCCCTTGTTGTCCGCGTCCAGTCGCAGCACGTCGCTCATCCTGCGCACCAGCGCATCGAAGTCGATCGCCGTGCGATCCCCGGCAGTCCGGCTTCCAAGCGATCCCATGTCCATCAGGTCGGCCAGCAGCGCGCGCAAGCCGCCCAGCCTGATATGGGTACGTTCGATCACGTTGCGCTGATTTTCCGGCAGGTCGCCCAGGTAGCCTTCCTTCAGCAGGTCCAGCGACGACTGGACCGCCGCGACCGGTGACTTCAGTTCGTGCGCGGCCATGAAGAAGAACCTGCTCTTCGTCGCGTCCAGGTTTTCCAGTCGCCTGTACGCCCTGGCGCTTTCGACCGCCGCGACGACCTGGCTCGCCAGGGCGGTAAGGAAAGCAGTGTCTTCTTCGCTGAAGATGCGGGGGTCGTGGGTGTAGATTTTCAGAACCCCAATCGTAATTCCCGCCGACCTCAGCGGGACGGCAAGCATTGCCTTCAGTCCAGCCTCGCGCGCGGCGCCTGGAAAAAGGCAACCGTGGGTCCCGGCGACATCGGCCACGACCACAGGTTCTCCTTCCATCAGCCTCCGGTTGAACGGGCCCTGTAATGGTGACACGTCGTCCTGGATCTTCAGAAAGCTTTCGGGCATTCCTCTGGCAACCCTCGTCCACCAGCGCCCGGTATCGGGATCGACAAGCCTTATTGAGCCCGCATCCGCTGAAACGGCCGCGATCGATGAGGCGAGGATTCGGTCAAGCACTTCGTCCAGGTCAAGTGATGACGCGACAGTCCGTCCGATTTCGTTAATCGTCCTGGTCTGGTTGTATGCCGCCTGCACCCTTGCGGCAGCGTCGGCCAGGTCGCGGGTCCGTGCCCATAGTCTTTTTGCGATTGAGCCCGCAAGGTAAAACGTTCCGAAGATGGAGCTTGCGAAGAAAATCAGCATACCGGCTGCTATGAGTGGATTGCTGGCGGGTACGGAAATGAAGCCTTGAATCGGCCGCTGCGGGATGACGCCGGAGTATTCCAGCGCCACGAGCAGACTGACCAGCAGAACGCCGGCGGCGGCGTGGAACCAGGCCGGTCGAGGGGGAAGCAGAATGCTTGCCAGGATTGCGTGGAAGACGAAGAAAAACAGTATCGGGCTTCCAAGACCGCCAGTGAGATGGACAAGGATCGTCAGGGCGATCCAGTCGGTGATGAATTGCGCGCTTGCCAGTCGGGAAATGTTCTGGGCGGGAGTATTCGTGTTGCGCTTGAACCGCCTGAGTATGGCCAGGAAAATCAGGTTGTAAGCGAGAATGAGCACGCCACCAGCCAGAAGCGCCATCCACGGGAGCGTGATTTTCGGGACCAGGGCCGCCACACCGGTCATGGCGAGGACGGCTATGCCGGCGAACCAGCGCAGGCGGACCAGCCAGGCAACGCGTCCCGCAAGTTCCTCGTCCAGCGGAAGAAGTCGGCGATCGCCTTGTGGCGGGTCGGCAGGGGTTTCAGTCATGACCGCCTCCGGGACATCGAGGGCCAGCTAACAGGTGAATCAGAATTACGGATTATTATTACACGAAGAACAGCGAGACTGTTCGATCATCGGCCGCCAACCGCTCATTCGCACATGCCGGATTGCCCCCGCGCGGGATGCAACCTATCATTGGTCATTCTGGAAGCGGACCTTTCGGGGCTGGGCGGGTGAATCATGGAAAGCCGGGAAGCCGGGACAGCGGAGGGACTCATGTCGGACGACCTGGTTGAATATGTGCCGATCCCCGAAGACGTTGTCGGGCTGGACGCGTTCGACCCTGCCGAACAGGACATCCTGGACATGCTGAACCGCAAGGTCGCGGGCGGCGAAAGTATCGAATCAATTATGGATTTCGTATACGAGGCTTCCCGCGGCGTGTGGCCGTGCGACCGCATCGGCCTGGCCTTCGTGGATGACGACGGGCAGCGTGTCACGTCGCGCTGGGTCCGCGCCGAATACGAACCGGTCATCATGGGGCAGGGATTCACGGAAGACCTCACCGGCAGCTCGCTGAAGCCGCTGATCGAAGGAAAGGTGCTGCGTGTCATCAACGACCTCGAAGAGTACATGCGGCGCAAACCAGGTTCGCGATCGACGAAGGTCCTGATTCGCGAGGGCGTGATGGCCAGCATGACCTGCCCGCTGGTCGTGGACGGGCGGTGCGTCGGCCTGCTTTTCCGCAGTTCCCGCAAAAAGAACGTGTACGGCCCGCGTGAAGTCTGGATGCACCTGGCCGTTTCGGAACGCGTGGCCCAGGCCGTGGACAAGGCCTGGCGCATCAGGCAGCTCGAACAGGCGAATTCCGCGTACATGGAAATGCTGGGTTTCGTCGCGCACGAGCTGAAATCGCCGGTCGCTTCGATGGTGCTGGACGCGCGCACCATGCTGGAAGGTTATGTCGGCGAGCTGGAAGAAGCGCAGAAGAAGCGCCTGGAAAAGATGACCGCCAAGGGCGAATACCTGCTGGGGCTCGTGCGTGAATACATGGACCTGGCCAGGCTTGAATCCGGCGATCTGGCAGCCAGCATGAAGCAGGACGTGGACATGACCGTCCTGATCCAGGAATCGATCGACATCATCGAACCGCAGCTCGTGGAACGCCGCATGACGATTGAAACGGAATACCCCGAAGACCCGGCCGCGCGGAAAATTGAATGCGATCCGGATCTTATGAAGATTGTTACGGTCAACCTGATCGGTAACGCCGTGAAGTACGGGGTCGAGGACGGGAAGATTCGTGTACGCGTGGCCGTGGACGGCGGCCTGATGAAGGTCGCCATCCGGAACGACGGTCCCGGATTTTCCCCGGCGGCGCGGCGCAGCCTGTTTAAAAAGTTTTCGCGCCTGAAGGACCCGGAACTGCTGAAGCGCAAGGGTACGGGCGTCGGGCTTTACACGGTATGGCGCGTCATCAACCTGCACGGCGGCAGGGTCGACGCCGAATCGGAACAGGGAAGCTGGGCTGAATTTTCGTTCGAAATCCCGGTTTCCAGGGTCGCAAACTAGGTTTTTTCCGGGCTTTGCCCGCATGGAGGGAAGAATGCAGAACCATTACATCCTTGGCGTTCACGTCACCAATCGCATGGTCAATTCCGTCGAAGTCCAGAAGATCTTTGCCGAATACGGCTGCTACATCAAGACGCGCCTGGGCCTTCACGACGTCGACGAAACGCAGGGCTGCTGCTCGTCTTCCGGGCTCGTGGTGCTTGAAATCATCGGCGGCGAAAAGATCGTGGGCGAAATCGTCGAAAAGCTGGGCAGGATCGACGGCCTCCAGACCGGCAAGATGGTTTTCACGCATCCGGAATGAACGCCGGTCAGCGGGACTGAATCATGAGTGATGACAGGGGTTTCAGGGTCGAAACCGACCTGCTGGGCGAGGTGCGGATTCCGGCCTTGTCGCTGTCAGGTGCGCACACGGCCCGGGCGGTCCAGAACTTCCCGATCGCGGGCAGGCCGGTCAACAAGGCGCTGGTGCGTGCTTTTGGCGACGTGAAGCTGGCGGCAGCGCAGGCCAACCGCGCGCTTGACGCGTGGGCAGGCGACGAACCGAAGGTCGACGCGATCGAACGGGCCTGCCGCGAGATGGCCGACGGCCTGCTTGACGCGCATGTCGTGGTCGATGCCCTTCAGGGCGGGGCCGGCACCAGCACCAACATGAACGTCAACGAGGTCGTCGCGAACAGGGCCCTGGTCCTGCTGGGCGCCACACCCGGCGATTACGGCAGGGTTTCGCCGCTTGACGACGTCAACCTGAACCAGTCCACGAACGACACTTATCCGACCGCGCTCCGCATCGGGGCAATCCGTGGTGTGCGCCGCCTGGACGGCGTGCTGGTTTCGCTCCAGGAATCGTTCCAGGCCGCCGAAAGGAAGTTCGCGGACGTGGTCAAGCTGGGCCGCACCCAGTACCAGGACGCGGTGCTGACCACGCTCGGCCGTGAAATGGGCGCGTACGCCGAAGCGTTCGGCCGTGACAGGTGGCGGGTATACAAGTGCGAGGAACGGCTGCGGGTCGTCAACCTGGGTGGAACAGCGATCGGCACCGGACTGGGCGCGCCGCGGCAGTACATCTTCACGGTCGTCGACATACTGCGCGCCAACACCGGCATCGGCCTGGCGAGGGCTGAAAACCTGGTCGAGGCTACGCAGAACGCGGACGTGTTTGTCGAGGTGTCGGGGATCCTGAAGGCATGCGCTGTTTCGCTGATCAAGGTGTCTTCGGACCTTCGCCTGATGTCGTCGGGGCCCGACGGTGGTTTCGGTGAAATCCGGCTGCCGCCGCGCCAGGCCGGGTCGTCGATCATGCCCGGCAAGGTGAATCCGGTAATCCCGGAAGCCGTCACACAGGCCGCGATAAAGGTTCTTGGCAACGACTTGGTCATCGCGCAGGCGTGTGCGATGGGAAGCCTTGAACTGAACGCGTTCCTGCCCCTGGTCGCCGACGCGCTGCTGGAAAGCCTCGACCTGCTTTCGGCCGCGTGCGACGTGTTCCGCCGCCACTGCGTGGACGGGCTCGAGGCCGACGCGGACGCATGCAGGCGTCATGTCGACGGCGCCACCGCCACCGCCACGGCACTGCTGCCGAAGCTGCCCTACAGCACCATTGCGCGCATCGTCGCCGACGCACGCGCAACCGGTCGTACAATCAGGGAAATCGCGATTGATGGCGGCTGGCTGACGCCCGGGGATTACGATATGCTGCTGTCCCCCGAGGCCGTGCGCCGCCTCGGCTCGTGAACTGAAGGTACCGCCATGTCCATGAATACGCCCCGCGGTTTCAGGATGCATATCGGCCTGTTCGGCCGCCGCAACGTCGGCAAGTCCAGCGTCCTGAACATGATTACGCGCCAGCAGGTCTCGATTGTGTCCGAATTCGCCGGCACGACGACCGACCCAGTCGAAAAGCCGATGGAACTCCTGCCCCTCGGGCCGGTCCTGTTCATCGATACGGCTGGGCTGGACGACGTCGGCGCGCTTGGTGAACTGCGCGTTAAGAAAACCATCCAGGTGTTCGACCGGACGGACCTCGGCGTGATCGTGGTCGCCGCCGGCGACTGGGGTGACTTCGAGCAGGGCATCCTCGACGAGCTGCGCGACAGGAACATCCCGGTCCTGGTCGTGTTCAACAAGACCGACATAGCCACGCCACCGCCCGGGCTGGAAGAACGCCTGGTTTCCGGTGGCGCGCGAACCGTGCGCGTCACGGCCGCCGACCCGGATCCGGCGGCGAACCGCCTGGCCGACCTGCGACAGGCGCTGCTCGATTCGGCCCCGGCCGAATTCGTGGATAACCCATCGATACTTGGCGACCTGATTCCGGCCGGCGGCGTGGTCGTGCTGGTCGTGCCGATCGACAAGGAAGCGCCGAAAGGCCGCCTGATACTGCCGCAGGTGCAGTCAATCCGCGACATTCTGGACAACGACGCGTACTGCGTGGTCACCAAGGAACGCGAACTTCGCGCGGCCCTGGATATGCTGAAGGCGCCGCCCGCGCTGGTCGTCACCGATTCGCAGGCGTTCCTGCGCGTCGCGGCTGACACGCCGCTGGAAGTGCCGATGACCGGTTTTTCGATTCTTTTCGCCAGGTTCAAGGGCGACCTGACCGAAATGGTGCGTGGCGCCATGGCGATCGAGGGACTGACTTCCGGGTCGCGTGTGCTGATCGCGGAATCGTGTTCCCACCACCCGATTTCGGACGACATCGGCCGTGTGAAAATCCCGCGCTGGCTGACCCAGTTCGTGGGCGGCAGGCTGGATATCGTTCAGGTGCAGGGGCACGACTTCCCGACCACCGACGAAGAACTGGCGGCATACGACCTGGTGATTCACTGCGGCGGGTGCATGTGGAACCGTCGCGAGATGCTGTCCAGGATTCTTCGTTGCCGCCGCGCCGGCGTGCCGATAACGAACTACGGCCTTTCAATCGCTTACAGCCTGGGAATTTTTGAACGTGCGCTGTCGCCCTTCCCGGCGGCGCTTGATGCTTACCGGCAGGCCTTGAAAGCGGCCGGTCGCGGGGCATGACAATGGCGATGACGCGCGATGAAATGATTGGCTGGCTGCGGGAAACCGACCCGGACAGGCTTGCAACCCTTTTTGAACGCGCCGACCGCGTGCGCCACGATTCGGTCGGTGACGCCATCCACCTGCGCGGACTGCTGGAAGTTTCCAGCTACTGCGTAAGGCGTTGCGCGTACTGCGGAATCAATGCCGACAACCGTGGCGCCAGGCGTTTCCGCATGCCGGCGGACGAAATACTCGCGGCCGTGCGCGACGCGGTGTCATTCGGATATGGCACCATTGTCATGCAGGGCGGCGAGGATTACGGCATCAAGGCCGGATGGATGGCCGACATCGTCCGCGCAATCAAGAACGATATTGGGCTGGCGGTGACCCTGTCCCTGGGTGAACGGCCGGAAGACGACCTGATACTGTGGCGCGAAGCCGGTGCCGACAGGTACCTGCTGCGTTTCGAAACCTCCGATCCCGCGCTGTACGAACTGATCCATCCCGCGCTTCCGGGCGGGTTCCACGATCGCATTTCGCAGATCAGGCGGCTGCAGGCCCTTGGATTCGAGGCCGGCAGCGGCGTCATGGTCGGCATCCCGGGCCAGTCCTGGGAATCGCTCGCCGATGACATACTTACTTTTGCGGACCTGGATCTGGACATGATCGGGGTTGGGCCTTACATCCCGCACCCGGATACGGCGCTTGGCCGCTTCCTGATTGACGGCACCGGTGACGTGGCCTTCCCGTCGCTGCCGCCCGGCGAGCAGGTCCCCGGCACGGCGGAAACGGCGTTCAAGGTTATCGCGCTGACCCGCATCCTGTGTCCGGAATCGAACATCCCCAGCACCACGGCCATCGCGACCCTTAACCGCGCCGCCGGCCGCCGCCAGGGTCTGATGTGCGGCGCCAACGTCGTCATGCCGAACCTGACCCCCGCAAAGTACCGCGAGTGCTACGAAATCTATCCGGACAAGGCGACCCTGGTCGAAACGGCCGGCGCGTGCGCCCGCGACCTGAAGGCTTCGTTTGAAGCCATGGGGCGGACAATCGGGACCGGCGCGGGCGGCCGCAGGCATCGCGGCACTATCGGATAATCCTTTTACGGCCTACAATATCGCCGGTTTTTCCGCCCGGGGGCGCTCTTGTCCGGACTGCTCAGCAGGATGCCGTTTTCGCTTGCGATGGGGCTTTCCCTGTTCGCCGGCCGGCGCAAGTCCAGGATATCGGCCGCCACCGTCGTTTCCGTGGCCGGCATCGCGGTTGGCGTGGCCACGCTGACCGCGGTCATGGCCGTCACCGGCGGGTTCGAGGAAGTTTTCCGGGAACGGATTCTTGGCGTTTATCCGCATATGGTCGTGATGAGCCGCGGGGAAATCTTCGCCGAATACGAGTCGGTCGCGGACAGGGTCGCGGATATCCCCGGCGTGGTCGGTGTTGCCGCGTCCACCTATGACGAAATGATGGCTTCATCGGACGTCGCGACGTCGCAGGCCCTTTTGAAGGGCGTTGATCTCCCAAGGGTGTCGAAGGTGTCGGGCATTTCCGCCCTGCTGCGCGGGCACGATCTCGGCATCCTGAAATGGGACAGAACCGGCGCGATACCGGTCGCCATCGGTTGCGAACTGATGTCGCGCCTGGAGGTCCAGCCCGGCTCGTCAATCAGCCTCACGACCCCGCTTCAAGGCTATGCGGCGGACGGTGGCGCCAAGAACACGCTGGCACCCCGCGAATCCAGGTTCGTGGTTCGTGACTGCATCGATTCCGGATTCTACGACTACGACTCGCGCCTGGTCCTGATGGACCTGGAAGCCGCCATGCACTTTCTTGAACGCGGCCCGGTCGTCCGCTGGGTCGAGGTCAAGATCGACGACATGTTCGCCACCGAAAGGATGAAGGAAGAAGTACTGAAGAACCTTTCCCCGTACACCATCGACGAAGTCGTGCACGACATCGCGCTTGTCCGGCAGGGCGTTGAAAAGGTGGTCGCGCGTGAAATCCCGGCCGGTGAACCGATGAGCCTGGAGTCGATGTCGCGGGCGGTCTTCAGGTCGCGCCGCGCGGTGATGTACAGCGACGTCGGATGGGGCCCGGTCCAGGATTACCGCATCATCGACTGGAAGGACATGAACAAAAACCTCTTTTCCGCACTGCGGATACAGAAGGTCGTGATCGGCCTGTTCTTCCTGATAATCGTCGTCGTCGCCGCGTTCAACATCGTCGGGACCCAGCTTATCGTCGCGAAGGAGCGGTTGAAGGATATCTCGACGCTCGTGGCGCTTGGCGCGTCGCGCCTGCAACTGTGGAAAGTCTTCGTGGCGCACGGCTTCATCCTGGGGTGTCTTGGCGTGATTGCCGGTGTCGGGCTTGGCCGGCTGGTGGTCTGGGTGATCAACCGGATCGACTTCGGCCTGGATGCCAAGGTTTACATGATCAGCGAGCTGCCGGCCCGGCTGAACTGGGGCGACGTGGCGGTCGTGGCGTTCGGTTCGGCCGCGGTTGTGCTGCTTTCGTGTGTGTTTTCATCGCTTCGGGCCATCCGGATCAACCCGGTGGACGGGCTTCGCAAGATATCGTGACGCGGCTGGACCGCATCGGTGGCTTTGATGATAGTCAGAAGAAAGGGTGCCGGCGTTCCGGCGGAAGATGGCGGCAGGAAGTCCGCCCGCGGCAGGAAAGCGGCCGGTCACATGGCTGAAAGGCACGACCGTCCGCCCGCGCCTGTGAGGGAAAAGAAGCCGGTTAAGGTGGTCAGCGCGTTCAACCGGATTATTTCGGGGCATGACGGCGGGATGGACGACCACGTGTTTTTCGCGACGGCGGCGCGCGGCACCGAACCGTGCCTGCGCGATGAACTTCGCGAAATGCGCCTGCGCGGGGTGCGTTGCGACCGTGGCGGCGTGCATTTTTCCGGGTCGTGGGAGGCCGGGTGGCGCGCCTGCCTTCATTCCAGGGTCGCGCTGCGGGTACTGGTTGAACTGGGCAGTTTCCCGGTTTCAGACGGACAGGAGCTGTACGACGCGGTAAGGACGATTGACTGGCGCAAGTATCTCACGCCGTCCCTGACGCTGGCCGTGTCGGCCGTGTGCCGGGACAGCGGGCTGACCCATACCAATTTCATCGCCCAGAAGACAAAGGACGCGATCGTCGACCGCATCAGGGACGAAGTCGGCACCCGGCCGGACGTCAACCGGGACGACCCCGACGTCGCCATTTTCGTGCACCTGGTCAAGGACGAACTGACCCTTTACCTGGATATGTCCGGTGATTCGTTGCACAAGCGCGGCTGGCGCGCGGAACACCTCGAGGCCCCGCTGAAGGAAAACCTCGCGTCGGCCATGCTGCGCCTGTCCGGTTGGGACCGCGTGGCGCCCCTTCACGACCCGATGTGCGGTTCGGGGACGATACCGATCGAGGCGGCTCTGTGGGCGGCCAGGGTCGCGCCGGGCCTGTCGCGTGACAGGATGGGGTTCGAGCGCTGGGCGAACTTCAACCCCGAAATGGCGCGGCGCATGGGTGAACTCCGGGAAGAAGCACGTGACATGATGGTTCGGACCGGGCTGCCGATGATTTCGGCGTCCGACATCGACGAACGCGCCGTCGAAATGACCCGGGCCAACGCAATCAAGGCCGGCGTGAAGATTGAAGTGTTCCGAGGCGACGTGACCGAAATGGCCGCGCTGGTGCCGCCCGGGGTCGTGATCGTGAACCCGCCCTATGACGTCAGGCTGGAATCCAGCCGCGAATTTTATGCCGCCATGTGGCGCAGGTTCGAGACGCTGGCAGGGCACACGGTCTGCGTGCTGGCGGGTGATCCCGAAGTGGATTATCCTTCGCAAAACAGTCCCGTCAGGTTCCAGTACCTGTCCAACGGCGACATCGAATGCAGGTTCGGGGTTTTTGAAATTCCACAGGGCGCGCGCGGCGGACGCGGCGCCAGGTGACGGAGGTTTTCATGAAGACACGGCTTTTCGGGCTCCTGGTTGTGCTGGCGTTCGTGGTGGCCGGGTGCCACTCCACCAAGGGTGATGACGATTCGGCGGCGGCCGGCCAGGAAAAGGTCGACGGGGCTGAAAAGATACCGTTGGAAGTATTCGTGATGAGCGAATGCCCCTACTGGAGTGACGCGTGGTCGGTCGTCGGTCCGCTGGTCCGCGATTACGCGCAGTATGTCGATTTCCGCATGTTCTTCATCGGCGAGGAATCCGAACCCGGCGTTCCGTCGTCGATGCACGGTGAATCCGAGGTTCTGGGCGATATGTACCACGTCTGCACGATGAAGCACGCCCCCGCCAAGATCGGCCCGCTCCTGGACTGCATGTACGGCGACATGGACGGCTTCCCGGACAACTTTGACCGCTGCGCGAAGGAAATCGGGCTCAAGTCGGCCCTGGTCAAGGCGTGTGTCGAAGGCGCCGAGGGCAAGATCCTGCTGATCGAATCGTTCAAGACATCGGATGAACGCGGCGCGACCGGCTCGCCGACCATCATGCTCAACAGCGTGGAATACGACGGCCCGCGGACCGCCGAGGGCATGGCTGGTGCGTTGTGCGAACTGCTGGGCGACAGGAAACCGGCCAGGTGCGCGGACATCCCGGTGCCGCCGAAGGTCGGGCTGACGATCGTTACCGACAAGCGTTGCGAAAAGTGCGCCGAGATGGTGGAACTGGCCCCCGCGCAGTTCAAGAAGGTGTTCCCGGGGCTGGAAGTCAAGGTCATGGACTATTCCGAAGAAGCGGCCCGCGAACTGGTGAAGCCGCTGAAGGACACCGAATTCCGGATGCTGCCCGTGTTCATTTTTGACGACTCCATCAAGCAGGACGCGGCCTGGGAATACTTCGAACCTTACCTGATGGATATCGGCGGCCTGCTGGTTCTGGCGACCGAATCGACGTTCGACCCCAACGCGGAAATCTGCGACAACGGCGTTGACGACGACAATAACGCCAAGGTCGACTGCGTCGACGATGCCTGCGCGCAGACGCTGGCCTGCCGCCCCGAAATCAAGGGTCGGCTGGACGCGTTCGTGATGTCGCAGTGCCCTTACGGCGCCATGGCGATCAAGTCGATGCCCGAGGTGCTGAAGGCTTTCGGCAAGGACATGACGTTCGTGGTGCATTTCCTGGTCACCGAAACGTTCCCCGGCCAATTCAGCTCGCTGCACGGCCCGGCCGAAGTCGGCGAGGACTTCAGGCAGGCGTGCGCGCAGAAGTACTACGCGAAGGGCAACAAGTTCATGGATTACCTGCTCTGCCGCGCCGCCGATTACGAATCGGTCGAATGGCAGAAGTGCGCCGTCAACGGCATCGACGCGGCGGTCATCAAGAAGTGTTCGGAAGGCGAGGAAGGCCGTCAGCTCCTGTCGGCCGACGCGAAGCTGTCCGAATCCGTTGCCGTCAACGCCAGCCCGACCTGGGTCGCCAACAACCGCAGCATGTTCAGCGGCATCAACCCCGCGGAAATCCAGACCGGCTACTGCGCGGTCAACCCCGGCCTGAAGGGCTGCGAAAAGCCCCTTTCGGCCGGCGACCCCGAAGTGCCCGCGGGCGCCTGCGGCGAGTAACCTGCCCCGCTTTGCCGACCCTTCTTCAGGTCCTTTACGCCTTCGACTTCTTTGATGCGAATCCCATGATCAGGCCCAGCGCGATGCCCAGCAGGGCGGCGGCGGCCACGCGGTAGATTTCGGGCAGCATGAACGTGATGGTGTGGGCGGGGATCCAGAACCACAACAGGGCGAAACCGACTACACGGAACATGTTCTTCCAGTCGATCGCGCGGTACGTTTCGACCACCGGCCAGAACGAAAACAGGCGTCCCTTGCTGATCAGCGTGTCGGTGAACCGGTGGAAGATCATCATTTCGAACCCGAACAGCACGTTCATCAGCGTTGATTTCCACAGCGCGGCGGCGATCGGGAATTCCCTGCCGGGCAGCAGGCCACGTTCCAGCAGGGCGTCGACGCCCGCCGAAAACAGCGGGAAAACGAATGTCAGCAGGATTCCGATGAAGCCCCAGATCATCGAGCGCTGCCACAGGCGGATGCCGCGAAGGCGCCAGCGGCCGGTCGCGATCCTGGCGCCCAGCAGTTCGCCCATCGTTCCCAGCAGGACGAACTTTGAAAAGCCCATCAGGTACGGCTGTGCCGTGGTGGCGGCCTTGAACCAGCCGACCATCGGTTCGACCAGCAGGCCGGTGACGACGCCGCCAAGAAGCAGGAACCACACGATCCAGATCGCGACTTGCATTGCATTCTCCGTGGGTGATGCCGCCAGCCCCGCAAGCCGGTCGTCGAACCCGCCACAAAAACTGTGGACGCGGGGTTTCCAAGCTGGGAACATAAGCCGGATTCCGTCCTGATATCAAGGTCGTTGTCGATCGGGAACACGAGGTGGATGATGAAATTCGCGAAATCCCTGACTGCGGTTGCCGCGTTCGCGCTGGGCATCCTGTCCCTGGCAGGCTGTGGCGGTGGCGGACAGTCTGACCAGGACGTCCAGGACGTCGTGGAAGATGACGTCGCGTGGGAACGCCCCGAGGTGATTTACTGGGACCCCATGCCACCCCTGCCGCTTGAGCTGGAGCTGTACGGCCGGGTTCCCGAGGTTTTTTCGCGGATCAGTAATTACACGACGACGAACGACGGCAATGAACCGAAGGACCCGTCGTTCATGGGCGCGGTCGCCGCGGGCAACGGACTTGTCTTCGCGCTGTTCGGGTACGGCAAACCAACGAATTCGATGCATTCGTTCGCTGGCCCGGGATACGACATGGCGGACGGTTTCTTTGGCGACTACTCGCTGCATCTTTCGTCTGCCGGTTCAGGCGAACTGGCGGTATTTGACACCGAGCGCGTCGGTCACAGCCTTACCGCGCCAGTCGTAATCACGATTGGAAACGTCGAGGGTCTTGAACTGCACACGGCCGATTTCGCCCCGTCGTTTACGGGACAGGGCGGGGAAGACCAGGAATTGCTTCGCCACTGCGTGATCCGGAACGTGACGGTCAGGAACGGCGGGGACGGTGATTCCGTCGATACGAATGTCGTCGTCAAGGCCTGGAACAGGGATGTGATGTCACCTTCCGAAGGCGTCATGGTCGAGGAGCGTGAAGCCAGGATGCTGGTCACCCGGGTCACCGGGGAAGGCGTCGGGACGGTCACGGTTGCCGAAAAGAAGATGACGATCCCGGTCGGGGTGCTTGCCGCCGGCGCCGAAAAGACGTTCGTGCTTTCGCACTGCGCGTATGCGAAGGGGGACATTCCTGCACTGCCCGAAATCAAGGTGATTCAACTGATGAAGGGCACGGCCGCGGCGTGGAACCTGTGGGAAGAAACCCTGACGGATGTGGTTACCCCCGACCCCATGGTCAACGACTTCATCGACGGGATGAAGATGACGCTGAAACTGCAGACCGCCGATTCCGGCGCGACCTGCCCGATGTCGGAATACACGCGCACCTGGGCGCGCGACAACATGGGGCCGGTGGTCGGAATGCTGTCGCTGGGCGGGTTCGAAGACGTCGAGGGCTATCTGGATTACGTTTATCACGCGATCCTGGTCGAAGGCGACCTGAAGAATTCATACAGCGCCGTGTACGACCAGGACTGGGGCCTGCTGACCGTGCCGGACTGGTCGACGATGCCGCCGCTCGGGGACGGTTCGATCGGAAAGAAGCGCGTGTCGGCGGAAACGCCGTCATACATGGTGCTGATGTACGGCCTGCACAACCGTTTCACCGGTAAGACGGACAGGATTGTGGAGCGGAGCGCGTTGCTGCACCGCTGCCTGTTCGCGCAGGGTTTCGGTCCCGGCGACATGCTTCCGTTCACCGGCGATGAAACGTATCGCGCGGCGATGAACGCGGCGATGGGCATTGAAATAGACGGGCCGCATGAGGACATCGACTGGTCCGGCAATTCGTCGGCCCTGTGGCTTGGTGCCGCAAGGGAATATCAGCGGTTCATGGCGGCGGCCGACGCGGCCCACGAAAGCGACCTGTCGGGCGAGGTCACGGAAGCTGCCGAACGTTTCGCCCAGGTCGAACCAGTGACCATCGAGGCTTACACCAGGGACGACAACTGTTTCGCGGCATTCGTCACTATGGCCGACATGTCGAAGTCCGCGCCGTTCGAGGACGCGTCACTGCAGGTGACGTGGTCGGGCTGGAAGGACGGCGACGACGAATACGCGCAGAAGGCGTTTAAGTGCCTGTACGATTACGCGGGGACCGTGGATGGAGAGATTTGTAGTCCGCTTGCGGATAGGTGGCTTGGTTCGCTCCGCGACGCCAAAAAAGGCGTCTATACCGGCATGCTGCCCGGTTACACGCTGCATTCCATGACCGAACTGGGACATCCGCACGCTTCGGACGCGTTCAACATGGTCCGGCAGTCGCTGTCCAGTACCGGGGACATCCAGGAATACATGATCCTGGACGATCATTCGGGTCTGACCATCATGTATTTCGCTGACGGCGTCACGGAACCGTCCGATTACACGGCGAAGTACAGGCCCTGGGAAGGCGGTATCGTGCTTGACGCGGTCATGCAGTACCTGTTCGGGTTCGAGCCTGACGCGAACGAACGCGCGATAAAACTGCGCCCGCACCTGCCGAACAACTGGCCGACGCTTTCCGCGACCGGGCTGCGCGCGGCCGACGAAAGGTTCGACGTGACCGTCACGGCCACGAAGACCGGGCACCAGGTGAAGATCGTGCCGGTGGCCGTTGGATATGAACCGTGGACCGTGTCGTTGCGCTGGGACCTTGTAGACGGGCGCCAGCTTGTCCGTGTCCTGGTCGATGGCGAACAGGTCGATGCCGGCTCGATCGTCACGATTCCTGGCGGGTTCGGCCAGTCAAGCGTTGTGATCCCCGACTTCCAGTTGTCGAAGGACACCCCGTCGCTCACCGTGGTCTTCGAGGAATCCCTGCCGCAATAACCCGTGCGTCGCTTGAAAAGGTCAACCGCGGGACATAGACTTATCCATCATCTTCGCGGTTTGCATGAATCATGCGGAAGCAAATCATTCTTTTTGCCATGCTGGTGTTGCCGGCTGTCGCGTGCGGCGGCCCGGGCGACGACCCGGACGCCGTTGAAAGTACCGATGTGACCGACGTGCGTGAAATGGACGACGCGGTTCAGGATTCCGGCGAATTGGACGCGTGTATCCCGATCTGTGAATCCAGGGCCAGGGAGTGTGGCGACGATGGCTGCGGCGGCTCATGCGGGATCTGTGAGGTTGGGGAATGCCAGGATGGAAGCTGCTGGGAAGATTTCGGGCCGTGCGAGGACTTTGAATGCGGCGAAGTCGATGGCGAGGACTGCGGTGCATGCGACGACGGCTGGGAGTGCCAGAAAAATCTTTGCGTTCACACCGCCTGCGACCAGAGGCAGTGCGGCGACGACGGCTTCGGCGGTGACTGCGGCGAATGCGAGGACGGATACCCGTGCTACGAGAACACGTGCATGTACGTTGATTTCCCCGACTGCGGTAACGCGGAATGCGGCATGGACAGCCTCGGCGGATGGACTTGCGGCGACTGCGATGAAGGTTACGTGTGCGTTGAAATGACTGGCACATGCGAGATCGTGTGCGAATTTCCGGACAACTATCCGACGGCCTGGGGACCGGCCGGGATCGTTAATCACCTGCACATCCCCGCGGACAGCGCGGAAGCAGGGACATGTTTCGATTACACGGGTGACGGCGTCGGCGAAAGCAACCTGACCTACATGGCATCCCAGCTCGGCCCGGCACTGGAAGGCATGGTCGACTGGAATACTTTCCCGGTGCTGGAATTTGTTGTTGTTACCGACTTTCTGGCCACGGCGGATTTCCGGCTGAACGCCCTTTACGGAAGTCCGGTGACTGCCGGGACGATTGGCGGTGAAACGTTGGTCGATCAGGCTTCATGGGATGTCAGAACCTGTCGGCCATACATGACGTTTGCGAACGCCGCGATCGCCGATGGCGTCCTGACGGCCGAATCCGCCGCGGTGGCCGTGTTCGTCAACGTGTCACCGTCGTTCGCGTTGCAGGTCGACCTGATCGACGTCAGTGTCACTGGAGCCGTGGCGGCCGGTGAAGACGGCGTCACCGTGACCGAAGGGTCGTTTTCGGGCATCCTGACGTCGGCGAATTACTATGCGGCACTCGAACGCCTGCAGGATGAATGCGACAAGGTGCCGCAGCCGGAAGATCTTGCGGAAATCTGTGAATACCTCAGCCTGGCCTATTCAGGCGTGCCGCGTATCGTCGGCCCGGGTTATGCGCTGCTGACCCTGCATCGCAACGATGACGGGACATACATTCCGAAGGACGCCGATCATTCAGGCAACGCCGGCGCCATGTGCTTCAAGTTCCAGACCGCCCCCGCCGTCATCACCGGATACAGGTAATTGTCCCGCCCTGATACGTTCAAATGAATGTAAAATGTCGCCCTGGATCCGGCGGCAGATATCCTGTTTTTCTGGTGGCATGATGGACCTCGACGAACTGCTTGCGGACGATGGCGGCCCCGGCGACGCGCAACCGCGCGTGTTTTCCGTGGTGCAGATTTCGGGCCGCATCAAGGGCATCCTGGAAGACGGGATCGGACGCGTGTCGGTCGAAGGCGAAGTCACCGGGCTGAAGCCCGCCGGTTCGGGCCACACATACTTTTCACTGACCGAGCGTGACGCCCGTGGCCAGACGCAGAAGCTGAACTGCGCCATATACAAATTTTCTTCGGCCGCCCGCGTCGTCGGCACCTTCCGCGAAGGCGACCGCGTGGTCGCGACAGGCCGCGTTTCCGCCTGGGGCGGGTCGTCTTCGTACCAGTTGTCCGTTGATTCAATCCGTCAGGCCGGCGTCGGCAACCTGTTGAAGAAACTGGAAGAATTGCGCGCCCGCCTTCTTGCCGAAGGACTGTTCGACCAGTCCCGCAAGCGCCCCATCCCGACTTTCGCGAAACGAATCGGCGTCGTGACCTCTGTGCGCGGCGCGGCCCTGCGCGACATAGTGCGTACCATCCTGAACCGCTGGCCCGCGGACATACTGGTCTTTGACACGCTGGTCCAGGGCGACGGCGCCGCCGCCGGGATTGCCCGCGGTATCGAGGTGCTCAACAGGGTCCCGGACGTCGAAGTGATCATCGTCGGTCGTGGCGGCGGTTCGATGGAAGACCTGTGGGCATTTAACGAAGAAGCCGCCGTGCGGGCCGTTGCCGCGTCGACCGTGCCGATCATCTCGGCGGTCGGCCACGAAATCGATCACGTCCTGACCGACGACGCCGCGGATGCCCGTGCAGCCACGCCGACTGCGGCGGCCCAGATGGTCGTGCCGTCGCTGTACGACCTCCGGGAAGGGCTCGACGGTCATGCGGCAAGGATGACACGTCTTGTCGCCAGGCAAATCGGCGAATGCACCCAGACGCTGGACGACCTGTTCGACCGGCTGTCATTCGCGTCGCAGCGGCTGGTGTCTGTCCGCGTGGATCGTCTGCGCACCGTGCAGGCCAGGCTTGCCGCGGCACATCCGGCAAGGCGGCTGGCCGACAAGGAACGTCACCTTCAAACCGCCGGTCGCAGGCTTGACAATGCGGGGCGGCGACTGCTGGAACGCCCCGAGGCACGCCTGGAAAGGTTGCGCCTGCGGCTTGAATCGTATAATCCGGCCCTGCCTCTGGAACGTGGATTCGCGATCGCGACCGCCGCTGATGGCAGGGTGGTCCGCAGTTTCTCCGACGTCGCCCCGGGCGACGCGGTTGACATCAGGCTTTCAAAGGGTGCGCTTGATTGCACCGTCGTGGCCACGCGGCCCGACGGAAACGGGTGAATCGATGAATAATGACGCCGAAGGCGGAATCGACAGGACCGACGACAGGAACTGGGCTCTGGGGCTTATCCGCAGGATCGTCGAACGCGCCCCCGTGCGTCCGCCGGCCAGCCCGGGCGAGCTTGTGGCCCAGCAGATGATCGAGGACGAATTCAAGCGCCTGGGCCTGCAGACGTCGTGGCATGGTTTCAGGTTCCACCGCAGCATCTATGCCGACTTCTCGCTTCACTGCGGCCTGGCGGTCGCGGCCACCGCGATATCGGTCGTTGCCCCGCTGGCCGCCGTCATCATGCACGCGTTCGCCGCGTTTTCTTACGCCATGCAGTCCACGCGCAGACACGCGATCGCGCGCCTGCTGTACCGCAAACGCAAGTCGCAGAATCTGCTGGGTGTCCTGCCGGCCGCCGGCGGGGTGGCGCCGCGTCTGCGGCTGGTCTTCCTGGGTCATGCCGACGCGTCATATTTCGGGTTCGTTTTTTCCAAACACGTCGTGAAGAACACGATGCACGCGCCCTGGCCGCTGAACAGGACCGTCGCCCTCGCCGTATGGCTGATGGTCGCGCTGGTGCCTTTCGACCTGGCAAGGCTGTTTTTCGATCACCACATCCTGCCGGTCAGGATTCTGGAATGGGTGATGACTTTCCCGGCGGCGTTCGGTTTCTTCCTGAACACCGACGTCTTCCTTCGCAACCGGCATGTCCCGGGCGCCAACGACAACCTGTCGGCGACCGCGGCGCTGCCGGTCCTGGCGAATCGCCTGTCGCCGGTCAAGCCCGACGACGTGGAAATGGTGTTCGCGCTGACCGGCTGCGAGGAGGCCGGCCTTGGCGGGGCCATTAACATGGCAAAAGACATCGAGGGAAAGTGGGATCGCGCCAATACCGTGTTCATCTGCATGGACGGGATTGCGAACGGCCAACTGAGGTACGCCGACCCGGAAGGTGAAATTTTTACCCTTCACCCTGAAGGGAATCTCGTCGACATCGTGCGCGACGTCGCGGCGTCCCGTCCGGGATTTTTGCCCTGGGAAGACGTCGCCCCGTTCAATATCACGATCGGCGGCACCGACATGGCCGCGTTCCAGGCACGGGGCTGGAAAGGCATTTCCTTCGTGTGCATTGACCCGTCCACCGGCAGCCCTCGCCATTACCACACCCCGCAGGATGACCCCGACCACCTCGACGGCGACGAACTGATGAATTCGATCGATTTCATGGAGCAGGTCGCGCTTCGGGTTATCCGGAATGGAAACGTGTAATGAATCCAGGCCGTCTTGAAAGATGCCTTCGCCCGGCGGGCGGACTTGTGGTCGCGCTGCCGTCGAACGATGCGGCCGGCCGGGCACGTACCTGCCGGCCAGGAGCAGGGAGACTGTCTCGAACTGCGGCGATTGCGATGGTTACCGGCACTGCCATGATTCTGGCGTGCCTGCCGTCCGCTGCCCGATCCGATGATTCCGGAGGCTTCAGGCAGGTCAAATGCACGAAGGACGGGATCACGGTCAGCCGCAGGGAAGGGCGGTCAAAAGGGTTTTTCATCAACCGGATCGAAAGCCGTTCGGTCGTGACGCCGGAGGCGCTTGCCCAGGGATTGTGGAAGGTGTTCGACAACGCTTATCCGCCCGTAATCGAACGCAGATTCATTTCCCGCGCGCCGGATGAAATCGTTTTTCACGACAAGGTCAGGACGCCGGTGGTTTCGGACAGGGATTACACGCTGCGGGCGCGTCGGTTCAAGGACGGCGATGTCTTCAGGATTGCCTTTGAAACCGCACCGGAAGCCGGGCCCCCGCCCCTTGAAGGATATGTCAGGATGCCGATGGTCCGCGGTGGATGGGAAATCAGGTCCGACGGAAGCGGCGGCAGCCTGGTGCGTTACGAGGTTTACACCGAACCGGGCGGCCTTGTCCCGGCGCTGCTCGTGCGCGATCCGCTTTCCGATGATGCCGTTTCTTATGTACGCAGGTGCCTGAAGGACGCAGTTCCCTGAATAATTCCCGACCGGACTAGAACATCGAATAATCGCCTTCAACCAGACGTCGCCTGATGGTCGAACGCAGTGTCGCGATCTCGCGGCGGTATGCCTGGCGCATGCCTGCGACCATGGGCGCGACGTCCGTTTCGATGAACGCGTCAAGTGTCTTCAGGTCGTCCTCGCTCATGAACATGCTTTCGTCGCCCAGCATGCCGACCATCGGCAGCAACTGGATGTCGGCGCCAAGCCGCGCCGCCGTCCTGATGTGATCGGGGATTTCGCGGTAATTGCACTTCATGATGACGAACGAAAGCACGACCCTGGGCTGGGGAACCAGTTCGTGCCTGGCTTCCATCAGGGCGGTCACGTTCTTCATCACGCGGTCGAAAGCGTCCACGCCGGTCACATGTTCGTAAGTGCCGCGCGAAGCCGCGTTTATCGAAATGATTATCGACAGCAGCCGCGACCGCTTCATGTCGGCGATAAGGGACGGTTCCAGGAGTATGCCGTTGGTCGTCAGCGCGATCCCGCCGTCAAGGAACCGGTCGGTTTTGAATTCGCGCAGCAGCCGGCGGGTGCCGTCGGCGATCAGAGGTTCGCCGCCGGTTATATTCAGGACCCGCAAAAACGGCATCATTTCAATAACTTCGTCGAACTGCCGATCCGACATTCTGGTCAGTTCGGGGCGTGGCGCATCCCGTACTTCACCGGGGAAGCGGCACATGATGCAGGCGATGTTGCAGTGCAGGGAAGGCGCGATCACCAGGTTCTGCGGCATCGATTCGAGCACCTCGGCGCCGTCGATGATTTCCTGCAGGTTCCTTGTCAGGTTCGCGTGGAACACGTCGGTCAGCGGATCGGCGGTCAGCCAGGAATCGCCCGGGCCGCCGCCGTGGAAGACGACGCAGTCGGGCCGGCAGTGCGTGTGCGGGGTTCCGACCTTCATGTGGTGCCGGATCGATTGTATCACTTCGCTGTTCCATGCCTGCACCAGCGGCACGTCGTGCCAGGAAACGCACCGATCAACGGTTCCGTACTGGAACCTGTGGGTCGCGCAGGATATGGCGACGCCGCGTACGCTGTGGGTTTCCAGGTTGGTCCACGGGTTCAGGCAGGCCGGGTGCTTTTCGGCCAGCTTCCGCCGCAGCAGGCGCAGGTCGTTGCGCCTGACCCATATCGCCGCCGCGTCGAGCCAGCGCCGTTGCTGTTCGTCAGCCGGGCGGTCGGTCAGCGGCGCGGGTTCCACGCCGGGTACCAGGTGCCGTCCCGAAAAACGGCAGACTGCGCTGGCCGAACAGTCGCCGCAGACCTTGAACGGGTGTGTGACCGGCTGGTCCGGCGTGTTCATCAGGCTTCCGGCGAGGTCGCCCCACGTTCCCGGCCCAACGTCGGCCAGCGGGAAGATGCACGGCGGCGGGGCCTCGTTCCTGCCGAAACGGAAGTCGATCAGGTTCGCGCGGCAGAATGAAATGGCCTCCTGCACCGATGCCTTCGCCAGCATCGGGTCCCACCTGATCTGCTTTCCGTCGGGACCGCGTTCCGATACGAATTCGAGGATGACGCGCTTGATCGGCGCCAGCCGGTGTGCGCGCGCGATTGTTTCAGCGACGCGGGAAGCGTTTCTTTTCACGACCGGGATATCGAGCGTCACCTCGAGCCCGAGTTCGCGGGCGCCGGCCAGTATCAGGGCGGCCTTCCTGAGGGAGCCGGACTCCCGCGTCATCGCCGCCAGTTCGAGTTTTTCCGCGGACGGCAGCACCATGTGGATGCCGGTCAGGCCAGCGGCCGCAAGCGCCTTCAGGGCGGCCGGGTCACGAACGCCGCAGTGCGCGTAAACGGTTATTCCGGTTGTGCCGCGGGCCTTCAGCCTTGCGATCAGGCCGACAAAACGTTCGTCGACAAGATCGCCCGCCAGGAGCACGCAGTTTTCGGCTTCCGGCATGTCCGCCGTGCCGTCGATGGCGGCCGTCGCGTCGATTCCGTCCCTGCCTTCGCCCATCGTGCAGAAGGTACAGGACATCGAGCATCCAGCGGCAATCCTTACTTCAGTGTTGTCTTCCCGGAATTCCATCGTTTCCCCGGTTTCCTAGATCGGCGACAGGTCGTCGTCGGCCATTTTCGCACGGATCAGCCTGTCCAGTCTTGCCAGTTCCCCGGCCTGCCGGGGCCGACGCAACCGGTCGCGTTCAAGAAGGCCGCGGATCAGGGCGGCGGCCGCGTCGAGCGTTTCCCGGTTGGTGAAGATACTTTCCCCGAGCCTGTCCCGTTCGATGGGAAGCAGGCGGACCCCGGCGCCCATGCCGTAAGCCAGATCCAGGAATGCCCCGAGTTCCGCGATTGTCGATCGCATGACGACGAAGCTCAGGACGACGTCCGGTTGCAGCGGCATCCGCCCGGCCGCTTCAATCATTGCGCGGGCGTTGTTCATCACCTTGTCGAACCGGCCCTGCACTCCTGACACGATGGCGTGTGTTTCCGCGGTCGCGGCGTTTATCGAAATGAACACGGCAGCGACGTTGGAGCCGGAAAGACCGGCAATGGCGGCCGGTGTCAGGAGCGTGCCGTTGGTGGTCAGCGTCACCCTGGTGTCCGGGAAGGCATCAGGGGTGATGCGCCCGATGATTTCCATTGTCCGCCTGGAGGTCAGCGGTTCGCCGCCCGTGAATGCCAGCGTGGCGGTCGTGGGAAGCAGTTCGATGACCTCGTCCAGGATGCGGTCGGGAACGTCGATTCCCGTGGCGCCGGCGTCTTCGTCATCCAGGTCGCACATGCGGCAGCGCTGGTTGCATCGAAGGGACGGCGAAATCGTGATGTTCAGCGGTCGCGATTCGAGGATTTCGGCGCCGTCGATGAATTCGCGCAGGTTGAGGACCAGGTTTTCGTGAAAGACGGCCGATCGCGCAAGCCGCGTCGGAGGCCTGATTGCCCACGTTTCGTGAAACCTGGGGCAGGTGTGGTTGCACGTCGCGCCACGGCCGCCGCTGACCATGGCCCGCCGCATGGCAGTCATGGCAGGGCTGTTGAATGATTCAAGCAGGCCGGCGTCCAGCCAGCCACGGCCCGATTCACAGTCCGGCGTTCCGATGACGTCGCGGCGCGGCCAGGAGCCTTCGCACGGCGTGACCCTTCCGGTCCGGTCATGTGCTTCCAGCGAATCCCAGGGTGCGGTGCATCTGTCGATGCCGGCCGCGCGGGCCAGCAGGCCGTCCAGTTCCGAACGGCGGACGAACAGTGTGGCCGAGCTGGCCGCGGCAGGGGGCCGCGCCGGCGTCGTGTCGTCGACCGGGCGCAACGGCAGGTCCAGGGCCCGGGCGAACCCCTGCATCAGGCTGTTGCAGGCCGTCGCCGCCAGGCAGGAAGCGCATTCTTCCAGCGGGCGTCCGCGTCCATCGCCGGTGCGTGCCCCGGAATCGAGGTCGGGGTACCAGGCGATGTCGGCGTCGGGCAGGTTCAGCACGCACGGCGCGGCGCCCTCCGGTCCGCCAAGCGTCACAGGCACGCCCTTTCCCGCCGCGATCGCGAGCACCCGGCGCACATGGGGGACGGCAAGACGGAAATCCCATGCGCGCGGTCCGTTCGCGTCGTGGGTCGCGCGGAACGGAAGGCTTATCCCGGCCGGTCGGTCGATCATGCCCAGCGCCCGTTCGGCGATATCGGCAAGCATCGACAGGTTTTCTGACAACACCGGGATTTCCAGCATCACCTTCATGCCGAGGTAGTTGGCGCCCTTGATAATCATGGCGATGTTCGCAAGTACTGCCGAGGGGCCGCAGATGGCCGCCAGGGCCTGTCTTTCGACCGCCGGAAGCACCAGGTGGATGCCGGTGGCGCCCGCGTCGCGCAGTGCCTTCATGGGCCGCACGTCGTCGCACCCCGGGTGGGCGTATACAAAGATTTCTTCGGTGCCGGAAGCGGCAAGTCGGGAAACCAGCGGGCCAAGCGCGTCAACCATCACGTCGCCGGCCATGATCGTTGCGATGCGGCAGTCCGGGAGCGGAGTTGTCCCCCCGATCGCGTCGTCCAGCGACAGTCCGGTTTTTCCGTTTGAATGGGTGCAGAACGCGCAGCCGCAGCGGCAGCCGCTGGCGACGGTCACCAGCGCGTGATGTTCGCGATTGCCCATTATTATCGTCGCGCCGCGGCCATGGGGCTTCGCCGCGTCGCGTCCGTCGACGTCAGGGCGATTCTATCAAATAGCGTGGGCGGTGACGGTTTTCGTTTGGCCCGGATTGCTGTCAGAGGTCGAATCCCAGAAGGTAGTCGGTTTTTGCGTCTGCCTTTTCCGCTGGAAATACCTTGATCCACACGGTTCCGGAGTCGTCGAAGCCGATGCCGCAGACCGGCGCCAGGCTGATTTCTTCCGCCAGGCCCCATTTGCGCCGGGACTCGAAACATCTTGCGTCGTTTATCGTGGACGCCACCTCGAACGCGTCGTCGAAGACCGACAGCCCCGGATCGACCAGCGGCGGGTCGTCGCAACGGTAGCAGACCATCAGGTTCAGGTCCGCGTCTTCCGACATGCCGTCCAGCGCGACCCGGACGTCAAGCACCTCGCCCCATGTGTCCGTGACCGTGAACGTGTACCAGTCGCGATCTTCGGCAAGGATCAACGCGGCGGCGAGGTCCCAGTCATCGGTTCCATCCGCGTCGGTGAAGTCCCCCAGCATGGACGCGTCCGCGGGGTAGTCGTTGGGCTCGTATTCGTCGGGGCCGAAGACCGCGGTCCTGCACGATCCGTCATAGCAGATCTGTGTTTTGGTGCAGCGGTCGCACAGGCAGTTGCCGATTGCGCCGCATTCAAGGTCGTCGCAGACAAGTTCGCAGTCGGGCATGCACAGGCCGTTTTCGCATTTCAGGCGATCCATGCACCCGCCGCCGTATTCCCCGCAGACGCATTCCCCGGCCATGCCGCACTGGCGGCCCTGGGACGCGCACAGGCACCTGCAGTCCGTGGCAAGTTTCCCGTCGTCGCAGTCCTGGCAGATGCCCGTTTCGCCGCAGTCGCATCCGGCAACGAAACCGCAGTCGATGCCGCGGCATATCGTGGAGCAGGCCTTGCACACCCCGGCCAGGCACCCCTGCGTTTCAAGACATCCGCAGTCCTTGGGGCATGTTTCGCAGTCTTCGAAAGACGACAGGCATTCGCCGTCGCCGCATTCGCCCGGCACCGCGCAACGCCCGGTCGCGGTGCATTCAAGGCCGCCGTCGCAGTCGCCGCAGTCGCAGTCGCCGAAATCCCCGCAGACGCGGTGGTCCTGAGCGCAGGCGTCGTCGCAGGGCATGCAGACGGCGTCGACGCAGGTCGAGTCGCCCGGGCATTCACAGTCGATTGGCGATGTCCCGCAGTCCTCGAGCCATTCGCAGGTGCCGTCGCCATCGATCGGCTCCACCACGCACTCGCTGTCGAAACAGATCATGCCCTTGCCGCAGGCGCAGTCCGCCGCGCAGGACCAGCAGTCTTCCCGGAGGGTGTCGCACCTGCCGTCGCCGCAGTCCGTGGCCGTCCCGTGGCACCGGGCCTCCTCGTCGCACGCGTCGCCGGAAGTCACGGGATTCCCGTCGTCGCAGGCATGTCCAGCCGGCTGGATCCGCAGCCCGCAGAACCCGAAATCGCAAAGGGCCTCTGTGCAGCCGTTTTTTTCGGGGACAAGGAATTCGCAGTCGGGATCCGATTCGCATTCGATGTAACCGGGGCCGGTGTCGTTTTCAACGGTGACGTCGTCAGGTTCCCGGCCGGCGTCGGGCGTCCGGTAGTCGTATCCAGGCTGGCAGGCGGCAATCAGGCAGCCGACCACGATGGCGGTCGCGGCCGGGCGGACTGACGGTGTATCCGTTCTGTTTCGCATCGGTACCTCCGGTTTGTTGAGTGGTGTCGCCGGAGCGCTCGGCTGGCCGGGACGAACATCTATCGAACCGGGGGCTGGATCGTTGCGAATTCGTTGGTGGGCAGGGTCAGGTTGGCCTGTCGCCGGTCAGTTCCGGCAGGCGCAGACGGCCGCCAGCGGGCAGGCGTCGCATCGGGCGCAGGGTACGCCGGTGCAGCCGCCGGAAATGCCGAGGTGCGAGATGGCGAAGTCGAACCGGACAGGGTCATCGGGGTCGATGTGGCGCAGGCAGTCTGTCAGCATGATGGAGTCTTTCATCGAAGGCGCCCGCTGCTTCGCGCCCGGCGCGGCGGCCGGCAGCAGTCCCAGCAGGCGGGATATTCTGACCACGTGCACGTCCAGCGGAAACAGCAGGTCCCTGGCCGGAATATCGCGCCACAGGCCGGTGTCGATCCCGTCGTCGCGCACCATCCAGCGAAGGAACATGCACAGGCGCTTCATCGGTGAGCCGGGCCTGCCAAGCGCCATCAGGAATCCAGGATCACCCCGACCGGACGCGGCGGCGTGGAACCTGATGCCGGAAGAAAGGGACTGCAGTCCCGACACGGTACCGCCCTGACCGTACCCGCCTGCAAACAGAACTTTCAGGGTGCCATCATGAGCCAGGACGGAGCCGATCCCGGAAAGCATGGCCACCGTGTTGTCCGGCGTCACGAACCTGTATGCGATGTCACCGGCAAATCTGTCGATGTCCGCGTCACGGGCCGACAACAGCGCGTCGGCCGGGTGTTCACCCATCCTTTCAAGCAGCCTTTCCACCACCGGCATGAAGGCGGCGACCCGCCCGAAAGCGAACGACGCCGCGATCATCGCGGACACCTCGATGTCGTCGGGCCTGGTGTATCTGCGAGGGAAAGACAGCGGGTCGTGAACCAGCGAATCGGTCGTGTGATAACGCCGGTACACTTCTTCCAGGAACGGCTTGAGCCTTATTGCCTGTTCCCGCATTGCGCCCCCTGCCTGGTCCGGAAAAGGGTGATCGGGAATTCGTTGAAGTGTTTCAGCCGTGGATCCGAAAACGTCCTGTCGGGTTCGAAAAGGTTCGAAAAGTCGGGGTCTTCAGTCATCTTTTTCGCCGGGAAATACGAATTGGACGCCGACACCACGAAGGCCACCCTATCGCCGCAGATGGTGTCGATGAAGGTCTTTTCGTCCAGCATTCCGGAATTGAATCGCTTCCCGTTCGTGTCGGCCTCGTCCCCCGCCATCCTGCGACCCGCGAGCAGAGCGACCAGCGGCGCGAGTGTCGAGGCACCGGTGATGGTGTCTTCCGGCGCGCTGTTGGTTTGCACGTGCGCCGCAATATCGCCAGCGGTCGAGAAGGCGAGCGACTTGTTCCACATGTAATGCCTGAAGTACGGCGTGACGTAGCCCCGTTCGCGCCTGTCAGCGAAGAACAGCGCCTTCGTGATTCGCGCAGGTCCTTTCAGGATTTCCGGGTCGCGCCATTCGTACCTGACTTCCTGGCCTTTCATGGCCTGTTCTTCCGGCCACAGATCAGCGTTGATGGATATTGCGGACGGAACGGCGATCCACGCCGCTGCCAGTACCGCAGCCGGCAGCAGGAGTCCGCGTGCCGACGAAGCGCCGCTGATCGCGACAATCGCCCGATACATCGCGTAAGCCGCCGCCGGGGCGGTCATGGCGAACATCGGCACCAGGTAGAAGTCATACACCTCGTTGACCGCCGCCCACTGAAGCATGAACAGGGCGCACGCGACCAGCGCGACGAGGGCGAGATGCCCGGGGTTCTTCGTGTCGAACGGTGCCTTCCGGACGGTTTTCGTCAGCAGCGCCACCGCGCCCCCAACCCCGGCAAGAAGGAAGATGGCGCCGTGGTAGTAGAACGTTTTGGTGAATACATCGCCCTTCAGGAAAGCCGCCAGGTTGGTCAACAGGATCTTCAGCATCAGGAAGGGGTTGCGCGTCTGGAATATCGATTCGTGACCTTCCCCGCGGACCGCCTTCCGTGTGTGGTACGTAAACACGCCTTCCGTGAAGCCGGGGCCGCCGATAATCCTGAACGCGATGAACAGCGCCGCCAGCACGCCCAGCAGCGACGCGACAAAGCGGACACCCCGCTTCCAGCCGCCAAGGAAGGCCATGATGCCGATGGCCACCACGCCCGCAAGCGCGTACATGCCTGTTCCAATCGCGAGGGCGGACATGATTCCGCCGATCAGCGGACGGTGGGTGGCTACCGCCCAGGCCGATATCCAGAGAAACATCGTCATGATGTTTTCGCCGTTCATGTCGGTCGAGCCCATCAGGACCTGGTAAGTCGTGAAGTGGATGAACAGGCCGGCCATGGCCATCGTGACCGATGAGCGGCGCAGCGTCAGGTAAAGGAAGACGCCGGCGATCGTCTGGGCCATGACGGGAATCAGCTTCGCCAGTCCGATTGAAAAGCCGAAGACCTTGAAGATCGCGGCCGGCACCAGCAGGTGGACCGGTGGGTGCGAAAAGAAGAAATCCTTGTAGGGCACCGCGCCGTCGGCCGTCCTCGATGCCAGGTAGAAATAGATGTTGTCGTCCGTGCCGGAGGCGTGAAGGCCGACCAGCTTCAGCAGGAGCCATGTCGATCCGATCACGAACAGACCCGCCGCTTCAGCGATTGCTCCATTCTTCAGCCATCCTGGCATCCGTCCGGCCATCGCTGGCGTGCCCGCCATGATTGCGGCGCACAGCAGGACGAGCAGGGGCCACAGGGTGGCTTTCGGCACGACGTGGAAAGGACCGTACGGCACGGCGCCGAGCACCAGCAGGACCGCGCACCCTCCGGCGATCAGGGCCGTCGAAGGCGCCCTGGCCGCGGCCACGACGGGCGTGTCCGGTTCGATCTTCTTTCTGCGGGACGCTTTTCCCAAGGATGCACCTGCCCGATGCGAATGGATTTCTAGTGTAACGCAACGCGCCCGGACTTCGACATCCATCTCGTCGCGAAACGGGACTGCTGAAATGGATGAAAGAAAGGTCGAGGGGTACAGGGTCGAAGGCCTTGTCGCGGACGAACTGGAAAGGCGCGGATACAGCGTGGTTGCCCGTAACTTTTCGAAAAGATGCGGTGAACTGGATATCGTGGCGGTACGCGACCGCGAGGTGGTCGTGTGCGAGGTCAGGTCCCGCAGGACCGGCAGCCTCGATGATGCGACCGAAAGTGTCAACGTCTTGAAAAGACAGAAATTGCGCGCCACGGCAGCGGCGTTTCTGTCGGGATTCGCATTCCCCTGGGACGAAGTAAGGTTTTTTGTTGCGGCGGCAGTGACCGCCAACGGACGTACCGTCATCGAAATCTATGAAGACGCCTTCTAGTCAGATGTCCAGGTTGGTCTGCACCTGGCGGTCCGTCGCTGAATCCGCGCATTCCCTGCCTTCAAGCAGTTCCCTTACGGGACGGAACGTCCGGCGGTGGATGGGGCAGGGGCCGAGCCTCGCGAGTGCTTCCATGTGTGCGGGGACTCCGTAACCCTTGTGTACCGCGAATCCGTATCCGGGGAAGTCCCGGTCCAGATCCCGCATCAGGCGGTCACGGGTCACCTTGGCCAGTATCGAGGCGGCCGCGCAGTTGAGCGACAGGTGATCGCCCTTGACCCATGGCGTCTGCGGCCATTCGAGCCCGGGTATCCTGCGGTTTCCGTCGACCACCACCATCCGGGGCGTGACGCCGGCCATCCGGACCGCTTCGTGAACCGCGCTCCCCATCGCCTCCAGAGTAGCCGCGAGTATGTTGGTCGTAGCGATCGTTTCGGTCGAGCCCATTGCGACGGCCCAGCCGATTGCGGCCGCTGTCACGTCGTCGTACAGTTTTTCACGCATGGGTTCGGGAATTGTCTTTGAGTCGTCGAGTCCGGGGATCACGCATCCCGGCGGCAGCAGAACGGCGGCGGCGGCGACAGGACCGGCAAGACAGCCTCTGCCTGCCTCGTCAACACCGACCAGTGGGTAGTACTGATTTGCGATTGCCCACGCTTCAACGGAACCGGGGCCGGGGGAAGGAGCTTCAGGAAGCAGAGCCTGCTTCATCTTCGGCCTTCGTGCCCATGTTGACCAGCCACGTCTTCTTTTCGGCGATCCTGGCGGCCTTGCCCTTCAGGTCGCGCAGGTAGTTCAGCTTTGCCCTGCGGACGCGACCCTTCGTGACGATTTCCATTCTGGCGATCATCGGGCTGTGGACCGGGAAAACCCTTTCGACGCCGATCCCGTAGGAGATCTTGCGGACGGTAAAGGTTTCATGGATGCCAGCGCCCTTGCGGCCGATGACGGCGCCTTCGAACATCTGGAGGCGTTCCTTGTCGCCTTCACGGACGCGAACGTACACCTTCACGGTATCACCGGGCTTGAAATCGGGGAGATCCGACCTGACGTGGATCTGCTCGAGCATCTGGATCGTCTGATGCATTTGTAACGCCTCGTAATCCTGCGCTGTTTCAAAAATCGGCCTTCAGGCCGTCCTGTTGGATCGCGCGGGGATTACCCACCACGACCATCAGGGCGGACGATTATATGCCGATACCCAGCAGTCGGTCAAGAGTGATTGCGGCAGCGGCGCGGACAGACAGGTGACGGTAACCTGTCGGGCCCGAAATCGGTTCGAGCCGGATGTCGGCGGCGGCGGTCATTTCGGTGGTCAGTCCCCAGCCGGTGCCGAATACAACAAGGAGTCCCGGGATGGATCCGGATTCCAGCATCGCCCTGAGTTTCCTGAATGTGACGTCGTCCGGCATCGGGTTGGCGCTGGTCACCGCGACCTTCGGTGCGACCTGGTATGTTTTCGTGAAGTCGGCGATCGCGGAGGCGAGATCCGGTGTGGTCCGTACCAGGTCGAGCGCCTCGGCGCGCGGGTGCCCTGCCTTGCTGCCGGCGGGATCCGCCCAGTGTCCCGCCACCCTGTCGATCATTTCCCGCTGGGCCAGGATCGGCGTCACAAGGTAGTACCGGTTGATTCCGTATGTCCGACAGGCCCTGGCGATGTCGTGGATGTCCACGGAGGTGACCGAAGTGGTGGCTATCTCGCCGACGCGGTTGTAAACGGGGTGGTGCACGAGGGCGGCAGCCAGCGGTATGCTGCGTTCACTTGTCATCCGGCCTGCCCCATCCGGCCGGCACGCCGGTCGTCCTGTTTCCCGCCTCAACCGGAACGGCACCGGATTCTTCACTGCCGCCCGCGGTCAGAGGTCCAACCCTTTCGCCCGCGTAATCGGGTCTGTTCCGGGCGGTCTTCACGAGGGCCTGTTCACGCCTGAACTTCGCAATCGCCGCGTGATTGCCCGAAAAAAGCACTTCCGGGACCGCGTACCCTTCGAAGTCGCGCGGACGCGTGTACTGCGGGTACTCGAGAGTCAGGTCGTCATGCGATTCCTGATCCAGCGAGCCCGCGTTGCCGAGCACCCCCGGGATAAGTCGGGCGGCGGCGTCCATGACCGTCAGGGCCGGCAGTTCGCCGCCGCTCAGGACGTAGTCGCCGACGCAGATTTCCTCGTCGCAGAAATGAACCGCGATTCTTTCGTCGACGCCCTCGTAATGGCCGCAGACGATTATCAGCCCGGCCGGGTTGAACGCGTACCTGCGGGCCGTGGCCTGGTTGAAAAGACGCCCCGAAGCGGACATCAGCACGACCGGCGCGCCCGGGAGTTCGGCCTTCGCGGCCCTGATCGCGCCTGCCAGCGGTTCCGGCTTCATCACCATTCCCGGCCCGCCGCCGAAGGGGACGTCATCGGCAGTCTTGTGTTTGTCGAAAGTGAAGTCGCGTATGTCGATGGCCCGGACATCCAGCAGGCCTGATTCGGAAGCCCTGCCGATGATGGAATGAGCTGCCGCCTGCCTGATCATCTCCGGGAAAAGCGTCAGGATCCTGACGGGCCACGCGGCCCTGTCTTTTTCGCCATCTTCGTTCATTCCATTTCCAGGGCGCCCGGCTCGATGACGACCCCGGTCCTCGTTATCGACCGGACAAAACCTTCGGCGACAGGCACCATGCATTCGTCGCCTGTCGGGGAAGTTATTTCGATTACGTCTGTGGCCAGCGAAAGAACCTGCGTCACGGTGCCGACGAGCGCGCCGTCGGGATAGGTGACTGGCAGGCCAAGGATATCGCTGTAATAGAATTCCCCTTCCGCTGGTTCAGGAAGCACGGCCCGCGGGCAGGCGACGATGGCGCCACGCAGCTTTTCCGCCGCGGCCCTGTCCCCGACGCCGGCAACCGTCAGCAGCCTGAATTTCACCTTGTCGCGGATCGACACGATGACGGCCTCGCCGGTCTTTTCGCCGGGAAACCTGAGCGTCACCGTCATCCCCGGTTTGGGAAGTTCGGACGATGCGTTAAAGGGGATGTAGTTGACTTCGCCGTTAAGGCCGTGCGCCGAAACGATTTTTCCGATATCGATGAGTGTGTCTGATTTCATCGAGGCTGACCCCGGGTCAAAAAGGCCCGACGCTACTCGATAATCTCGAGGACGGCGCGTTTGGAGATCTTCGTGGCTGCGGCGTTTACCACGGTCCTGATGGCCTTGGCCGTGCGTCCCTGCTTGCCGATGACCTTGCCCATGTCTTCCTTGGCGACCCGCAACTCGATAACGGAGGTCTGTTCACCTTCGATTTCGGTCACGTTTACGTCGTCAGGCTGGTCGACCAGGGCTTTGGCGATATAGGTGACGAGTTCACGCATAGCATCAGCAGCCATCTGAACCTCCAGCAAGGGCGGTATTACGCGACCTTGTTCGCCTTGAGCAGGCTGGTCACGGTGCTGGTCGCCTGGGCGCCGACCGAGACCCAGTACTTGATCCGCTCGACGTTCAGCCTGACTTCAGGCGGATCCTTGAGCGGGTCGTAAGTCCCGAGCAGTTCGATGTAGCTGCCGTCCCTCTTTCCGTGGGAGTCGGCTGCGACGATTCTGTAGAAGGGGCGTTTCTTAGCCCCGAATCTTGCGAGTCTGATCTTAACCATATTACGGGAGCCTCCGCGGTCCACCATTGGACAATCAAAAGCCGAATTAGTTTACCATCGAATTTTGTTCTGGCAACCCCCTGCTTTCCGCCTCCGGCCTTGACACCTTCGGGGCGTGCAGGTAGCCTGCTTCGGGCCGGCCATCGCCGGCCGTCGAGGAGAATCCGTGGCCAGCAAAGCACGAGCCCGCGATGTCCTGCTTATCAAGCCGAAGAGCTTTGCCTTTTCCAGTTCGCCCCCGCTGAGCCTGATGTACCTGGCGTCGTCCCTTCGCGAAAACGGGCACGGTTCCTGGGTGTACGACCTTGAATTTCCAGAGGACGAGGCCGCTCTCGAGTCGGTTGCCGCGGAAGACGGGCCGCTGCTTTGCGGCATCACTTCGACGACGCCCGACTTTCCCGAGACCGTCAGGCTTGTATCCCGCCTGAGGTCGATCTTCCCCGGAGTGCCAGTCGTCATCGGCGGTATTCACGTTTCCGCGCTGCGCTGCGACGCGGTCAGGGAGGCCGGGGCGGATTTCGGGGTTATCGGCGAGGGCGAACGGACCTTGTGCGAACTGGTCGCGGCTATCAAGGCCGGCGGGCGCGCCGAGGATCTGGCCGCGATCACGGGGCTGGTCAGGCGTGTGGGGGACGGTTTCGTCGAATCCGCGCCCCGTCCGCTGATCAGCGAAGTCGACACGATTCCGATGCCGGCGTGGGACCTGATCGAGCGCGAACGCTACTTCACCAGGCCCTGGCACATGCTCCAGAAGCGCTCGCGCTCCGCCTTCGTCATGACGTCGCGCGGCTGCCCGTTCGGCTGCACATTCTGCGCCTCCCACACGACTCTGGGCCGGGGCTTCAGGGGCCGGTCGCCGGAAAACGTGGTCGACGAGGTCGAATATCTCTACAGAACATACGCCGTCCGCGAATTCCTTTTCATCGACGACAACCTGACCTTTGACAGGGAGCGCGCCGCCTCGATATGCCGCGAAATTCTCGGACGCGGGCTCGATATTTCCTGGCGCACCCCGAACGGCGTGCGCATCGACACGCTGGACGACGAACTGCTTGCCCTGATGAAGCGCAGCGGCTGCTACCTGCTCGGGTTCGGTATCGAATCCGGCGACCCGGAAGTGCTTCGGCGCGTCCACAAGAACCTCGATCTGGACGGCGTGGCGGACAGGGTCGCCATGGTCAGGCGTCACGGGATCATGACGTTCGGCTATTTCATACTGGGCCTTCCCGGCGAAACGCGGCAGTCGGCCCTGAAAACCATCAGGTTTGCGGTGAAATCCAGATTCGACCTGGCGCATTTCGGGCTTTACGCGCCGTATCCAGGTTCCGCGGAATTCGAAAAGGTACGTTCGCTGCCCCGGGTGAACGAATGGGACAAATACCTGTTCATCACACCGTTCCCGGTGTCCGATCTGGGGCCGTTGGCGCTCAAGGGGCTGCTGCGGCTGGCGTACCCGGCGTTTTACCTGAACCCGAAGCGGGCCCGGCTGCTCGCACGCATGATGGGGCCGAAGCAGTTCGCCGAGGCCGTGCGGATCCTTTATCACTACATGACGTAGGCCGCCATGGAAGTCGCCACTGAACCGCTGGTTTCGGTGATCGTCCCATTTTTCAACGCGGCCGATACCATTGCTTTGTGCCTGCAGGCGCTTGAAAGCCAGGACGACTGTCATTTCGAAGTCGTGGTCGTGGACGACGGCAGCACGGACGCTGGAAGCGCGATCGCCGGCAGGATATGCGACAGGGCCGGGTTCAAGCTGGTCAGGCTTGAATTCAACAAGGGACAGGCGGTTGCCCGCAACGAAGGCGTTCGAAGGGCCTCCGGGGCGCTCCTGGCGTTCGTGGACGCGGACGTGGTTGTTCCCGGCACCTGGGTTTCCGCCTGGAGATCAATCATGTCCGCCCCCGACGCGCCGGACGCGGCCTGCGGCGGATACGTGATCAGTCGCGGCGAACCGCCCGCCGCGCTGTTTGCGTCGCACGAGGCCTTTTTCAGGCGGCAGAACCTGCGATCCAGGTCGCTCAAAACCATCACGACCGCCAGTTGCGTCGTGCGGCGCGCCGCCTTTGAAGCGGCCGGAGGCTTCCCCGAATACTACGTCGATCCGCGTGGCGACACGTCCGCGCGCAAGGCTGTAGCCGCCAACGAGGACTCGGAGCTTGGTTTCCTGATGTCTGGCAAGGGCTTCGAAATCCGCTGGGTGGACTCAAATCCGGTCCATCACCTGTTCCGGCCGACCTGGAAGGGTTACATGCGCCAGCAGAAGGCCTTCGCGTGGTCGGGCACCGTCAGCGTCTTCCGTTTTCCCGGCATCCTGTTCGTCGATGACCTTTACAGCGGCGAACGCGTCATTCCGCAGCTTGTCGCTGCCCTCCTGATGCTGGCGTCGCCCGCCGCGGCCCTGGCAGGTTTCCCCGGGGCGCTCGGCGGGCTCGCGGTTCTGCTGTCCTGTCTGGTATTCTTCGCGGCGTACCATCGCCGTTTCTTTGCATATCTGCGCAGGGACGGTATGGGTTTCCTGAACAGGTTCGGCACATTCTTCCGCATGGTCGCCGCCAGGTTCGTCTGGCTGTACGGCGTCGGTCTGGGGATTGTCGACGGGAGCCTCATGCGCCTGCGCATGACGGATGCCGCCGGGCGGACTAAGAAATGAAGGTACTTCTTGCCACTCCGCCGCAGCCGATGTCGTCGATCATGCCGGATCGCTTCAAGCCGATGGCCGGCGTCCTGAAGTTGATCGGGGGCAACAGGCCAATCCTGGGGCTCCAGCCGCCATACGGGCTTCTGTACCTTTCATCAGCGTTGCGAAAGGCCGGCCACGAGGTGCAGGTTATTGACGGGCTTCGGGAGGAGCCCGGCGCGGTTGTCGACAGGATTGCGTCCTGGCGTCCCGGCATCGTCGGCATATCCAGCGTGACGTTCAACTGGGGCGGGGCGAAAGAACTCGCCAGAAGGATCCGATCCCTTTTTCCGGATATTCCCCTCGCGGTCGGCGGCGCGCACGTGAACGCCGTGCTGGGGGATGCCCTGCTGGACTGCCCCGACTTCGATTTCGCGTTTTACGGGGATGCCGAGGAGTCCTTTCCCGATCTGGTGAACCGGCTTGAAAACGGACGTCCGCCAGTTTCGCGTGACGGGTTCGCCTTCCGCGACGGCGACCGCCTGGTCGCGTCTGACCGTGGCGCCGTGATCGCCGACATTGACACGATTCCGTTGCCCGACCGCGACCAGCTCGGCCTGGATGCCTACCGGCCATCGCCCCAGTCGTACCGCAGGCTTCCGTTTGCCGCCGTGTTCGGCGCCCGCGGCTGCCCGGGGCACTGCACGTTCTGCCACACCGAAAACCGGGTGCGCATGAGGTCCGCCGCTTCCATCGTCGATGAAATCGGTCGTCTGGTCGAAAGTTACGTCGTCCGCGAGATTCTGTTCTACGACGACAGTTTCACGGTCAAGCGCGACAGGGTCATGGAAATATGTGCGCTGCTGGACCAGCGGCGCCTCCAGTTGAGCTGGGCCGCGAATGCCCGCGTGGACATGCTGGACCCGGAGATGCTTGCCGCCATGCGCAGGGCTGGATGCTGGCGCCTCCTGATCGGTATCGAAAGCGGGTCACAGCGCATTCTTGACCGGGTGGGAAAGAATATTTCCCTCGATCAGGTCCGCCGTGCCGTCGACATGATTCATGCCGCCGGCATCCAGACCTATGGAATGTTCATTCTCGGCTTCCCGACCGAGACATACTCCGAAGGGCTTGAAACCATAGCCTTCATGAAAAGTCTGAAGCTGGACTTCGTGAACGTGTCGGCCCTTACGCCGTTCCCTGGCACCGAAATCTTCGGCGAGGTCCGCGACGAGCCCGGCTACCGGGGCTTCGGGGCGATGAATATGTACGACGTCTCCTACGTGCCCGACACGATGACCGAGGCCGAACTGTCCGACCTCCTGCGCCGCAGCATGCGGGAATTTTATCTTCGCTTGCCTTATGTGCTCGGGCAGGCCCGGAACATCCGCACACCCACCGACCTCGCACGGTACGTCCGCGGTGCGGCGATTGTCGCCTTGCGCTAGGCCGGCGGCGTCCATTAATTCAGGGGCCTCGCGCGCGTCAACGTGCTACAATCCGGTCCGCCCTTGTCGACCTGGTTTGCCAAAGCCCATGATCAGCATCATCGTTCCCGTGTTCAACGAGGCCCCCACGCTTGAAGTCCTGCTCGGGAAGGTTGAGGCCGTCCCGATTGAAAAGGAAATCCTGCTGATCGACGACGGTTCCGAAGACGGCAGCACCGATATCGTGCGTTCCAGGGAGGGGCGCTACCCGTACAGGGTTTTTTTCAACGAACGTAACCGGGGCAAGGGTTTTTGTGTCCGGAATGCCATCTGTCAGGCCCGGGGCGACGTCATCGCGTTCCAGGACGCTGACCTGGAATACTGCCCGTCCGAACTGCCGATGCTGTCGAAACCGATCTTCGAAGGCGAGGCGGACGTGGTGTACGGCGCCAGGTTCATCGATCCATCCGCAAGCGGCAGCGGGTTCCGCCACGCATGGCATGTATGGGGCAACCGGTTGCTGACCCGTCTTTCCAACCTGACTACCGGCCTGGATCTGAACGACATGGAGACCTGCTACAAGCTCTTCAGGTCCGACGTCATCAAGTCGATTGAAATCGAATCGGACGATTTCGGGTCCGAGGTCGAGATTACAGCCAAGATTTCGCGGATTCCCGAAATCAGGGTCCACCAGATCCCGATATCCTACCGGCCCCGTTCGTATTCCGAGGGCAAGAAGATAAACTGGAAGGACGGCATCCTGGCCGTCTGGTACATCGCCCGCTTCGGCCTTGGTCGCAGGACTCCCTGAAGGCCGCCCGCAAAACAAGGGATACCGGCCCTTTCCGGTCTTGCCGCCATTGACAGGATCGGTCTCCTCGTCTATATACCATCAGCCATTACTGGTTTAAGAACACCCCGGGGCGGCAGCCATTTTCTCGTGAGTACGGGGCGGGACGGATGAGGATTCTGATCACCGGCGGCAGCGGCTTCATCGGGGTCGCGATCGCCGAAACGCTGCTCGAGCAAGGACACGAGGTCACCTGCCTCGATGTCGTGCCGGGGTATCGGCTTGATTCCCTCGAAAAACATCCCGGTTTCCGCCTCGTGATCGGCGACGTCCAGGATGCCACGCTGGTCGATTCACTGGTTTCGGCAGCTGATTTCGTTTTCCACCTGGGGGCTGTGGTCGGCGTCGACGAATACATCCAGCGACCCCTTGACGTACTTGACGTGAACATCCTGGGCACCCGCCTGGTCCTTTCGGCATGCCGGAAATACGACCGTCCGGTCATCTTCGCCAGTTCCAGCGAGACATACGGCAAGGCCACCGGTCTTCTGAAGGAAGACGGCGACCATCTTTTCGGCGATCTCGCCAACAGCAGGTGGAGCTATGCGCTGACGAAGGCGGTGGGCGAGCAGTACGCGGTGGCCCTCGGGCGTCAGGGACTGCGTTACGCCATCGTCCGTTTCTTTAACGTTTACGGCCCGTTGATGGACCATCCCGGCATGGGGCGTGTCATCAGCAAGTTTCTGGGGTACATCCGCGACGGGCGGCCGCTACCGCTTGTCGACGGCGGCTACGCCGTGCGCTGCTACTGCTACATTGACGACGCGGTCGATGCCACGTTGAGGATCTTCGGCGCCCTGTGCGAGGGCAATCATCGTGTCGCCAAACAGGCGTTCAATATCGGCAAGCCCGACCCGGTGCCTGTCCGTGAACTGGCCGATCTGATGATCGCCCTTTCCGGACATGTGCACGGAACGGTGGATGTCCCGGGAAAATCATTTTTCGGCGAAGGGTTCGAAGAAATTCCCTACCGGGTTCCCGACGTTTCCGCCATGCGCGAAATCCTCGGTTTCGAGGCGAAGACGGAACTGGTGGACGGTCTTGCCAGGGTACTTGGATACTGGAAGCTCCTGGCCGCCGACATGGAAGACGTTTCCCGTCGCAACGCGCTTGTCGCGCCGCGACTGGATCGCGTGCCTTTCGTTCGTCCGTGCCTCGAAGTCAACCCCGACCTGCTTGACAGGATTTCGGGCGCTCTTTCATCGGGGCGGGTCACCAATTCCGGCAGCCTGACCACACGCTTTGAAATGGAACTGGCTGACTGGCTCGGCAGGCCGCGGTCGGTCGTGGTTTCTTCGGGGAGCTTCGCACTGCTGCTTGGTTTACGCGCGCTCGAACTTGGGCCGGGCTGTGTCGTGCTGCCTTCGTTTACGTACCTTTCGACACTGTCAGCGGTGGTCAACGCGGGGTTCACGCCTGTTTTCTGCGACATCGATCCTGGTCGCTGGACCATGAGCCCTGATCATCTGGAAAGGATCTTCGCGTCGGTCAAGGATGTGAGGGCGGTCATTCCAGTCAACGTATATGGCGTGCCACCTGATCTGGAACGCATCGCCGGCCTCTGTCGCGCGCGTGGTGCCGCCGTGGTGTACGACAACGCCCACGGTTTCGGCACCGTCGTCGATGGCGTTCAGGTTTCCCCGCTTGTGGACGTGATGACCTGCAGTCTCCACGCCACGAAGGTGCTGCCTGCTGTCGAGGGTGGTCTGGTCGTGTGCCGTGACGACAGGGTGCTTGAACGTGTGCGGTCGCTTGCGAACCACGGATTCTCGGGCGATCCGCTTGATTCCGGCTTCGGCTTCAACGCGAAAATGAGTGAACTGCATGCCGCGGTCGGCCTCAACGCCCTGGCCGGACTTCCCGACGCCCTTGCCCGCCGTCGCGTGTATGTCGCCCGGCTGCAAGCGGCTGTGGCCGCCGAAGGCGATGCTGTCTATGGCGTTCAGCAGGTTCCTGACGGAGTGGTCACGAACAACCAGAACCTGGCCGTGCTGTGCCGCTTCGCCAACAAGGTCGGGATCGAGGCCGTGACCCAGGCTTTCGCGTCCCACGGGATCGAGGCGCGTCGTTACTTCTGGCCTCCGTTGCACCATCTCAGGATGTACGAGGGGCGCTTCAGCCTTCCGGTCACCGACCAGGTTTCCGCCCAGCTCGTCTGCCTGCCGCTGTACAGCCGGATGGACGAATCGACCATTGCCCGTGTCGAGCAGGCGATACACCTCACCGCGCGCGATTTTTCCTGACGACCGGGGTCCTATCCCCGGACAAGCTGCCAGATCAGTTTCGAGCCCGATGTGATCTTGAGCCCGAGGTCTTTTAATCCTTCGAGCGTGCCAAGCCGGTGCAGGATGTACCCGGGACGAAGATAAAACCTTATGAAGGCGGATCTCATCAGCCCGTTGACCTCTTCCCGGGTCATGGCCGTGTCCCAGGTTTTCCAGGTGAAGTCGGCGACGGGGTTTTTCGCGAATTCTCGTAAGTAGTCGGGAAATGCCCCGGCGGCCAGGGCCTGATCGTATATGGCGGATCCCGGCTGGGGAATGAGGCTGGTGAAGACAACGTATTCCGGCTTCAATTCCAGGGCGAAATCAACCGATTTTCGTGCCTGTTCAATGGTTTCGCCGGGCAGCCCGATCATGAAGAAGGCGACGGTCATGATTCGGTATTTCCTGCACAGGTCGAAGGCGGTTCGCGCCTGGTCCAGCGTTATCCCCTTCTTCGTGGCGTCCAGCATCTCCTGTGTGCCGGATTCGACCCCGAAATGAATCCTTATGCACCCGGCTTCGGCGACTTTGCGGATCAGTTCTTCGTCAACACAATCAACGCGCCCTCGGAAGCTCCACGGTATGTCCAGATGGCGTTTCATGATCAGATCGCAGATTTGAATGACGCGCTTGCGTGACACGTTGAAGTTGTCGTCGTTGAACGTGATGGCCCTGCATCCGAGTCGCTTCAGCGCTTCCATCTCATTGACCACGCCCTCGGCGGACATGGTCCTGAAGTACGGGTAGTTCAGGCTGCAGAAGGTGCATTTGAAAGGACATCCCCTGCTGGTGACCATAATCCCCGAGGGATGATGGTGGTCGTATGGAATGTGATAGGTAGACAGGTCCACCAGGGTGTAGTCGGGCAGCGGCAGTTCGTCCATCGGAAGGACGTTGTGGTCAGGAGGGTTTACGGCGACGGTTCCGTCGTCACGCTTGTAGATCAGACCCTTGATCGACGTGAAGTCCGTGCCGTTTTCGAGTGCATCAGCAAGAGCCAGGAAAGGGACTTCCCCTTCCCCGACGACGCCGAAGTCCACTTCTGGATGCTGGACGCTTTCGGCGGCATACTCTGTAAGATGAGGTCCGCCCAGGACGATTCTGGTCGAAGGGCAGGCGGTCTTAACCAGTTTTGCCATTCGCAGGACGTCCCAGAGGAATAGCGTGGATGCGGTGATTCCGACCAGTCCGGGCGGGGATTCGCGCAGTTCGCGAACGACAGCGGCATCGTCAAGCCCGTCGATCGTCTGGCCGTTCAGAAATCCGACATCGGTGTGTCCCGCCTTCTTGACCCAGGCGGAAATGGCCATAAGTCCCAGCGGAGGGGCGTAGTCGTGCTCGCGCCAGGTTGAATTGAGCCCGGGCACCTTCGTGGGGCTTGTCACGGGAGGGTTAATCAGGAGAATTCGCATAGAGCCGACCCGCTGAAGAACAAATGCAGATCCAATGCTACCAGAAGAGGGCCGGCCTTGGGTAAGTGTTTCGAATGACGTTGCTGGAATTTTCCTTGACGAGGGCGGCCCGTGGCGGCCAGACTAATTCCAGTCGGTAGTTCAGGACACTGGTTTCGTTTTTGCGCGTCGGGGGCTGCTTGTGATGGATGTCGGCAGGTTTTCGATGGAGCCAGCCCCGGTTTCAACCAATCGATATGATGTCATACTGATCAAGCCGGCCAGCGCAGCGTTTTCCAGCTTTCCCCCATTGAACCTGATGATGCTTGCGGCAAGCCTGAAGAAGGCTGGTTACAGCGTACGTGTGCTCGACCTGTGTCACGTCGCCGATGTCGCCGATCTTGATCGTCTGCCCGTCGCCAATTCTCCACTGATGTTTGGAGTGACGGCCACCACGCCGGAATTCATGGGTGCCGGACGGCTTGTAAGAAGCCTCAAGTCGCGCTTTCCGTCCGTGCCGATTGTCATCGGTGGCGTTCACATGTCCGCGCTCGGCCCCGAGGCCCTTGAAGAATCGGGTGCGGATTTCGGCGTCGTCGGCGAGGGCGAGGTGGCAGCGGTCGAGTTGCTTTCGGCGCTTTCCGGGGATGCCGGACGTCTGGCCGGAATCAGCGGGCTCGTATACAGGGACGGATCCGGGATTATTGCCAACCGCCGGGAATCGACCCCGGTGAACGTGGATCTTCTTCCGGCCGCCGACTGGGGCAGCGTCTCAAGCGAGAGGTATTTCGCAACCCCCTGGGGAATTCTTCAGGAACGACGGAGGGCCGGCTTCATTGTGACGTCGCGGGGGTGTGGATGCACATGTACTTCCTGTGCGTCGGGGTGCACGGCTGGCAGCTCATTCAGGGGGCGGGATCCAGTGCTTGTCGTTGACGAAATCGAGGAACTCCGGCGTCGTCGCGGTGTCGGCGAAATCCTTGTCGCGGAAGACAATTTCACACGCGACAGGGATCGCGCGGCGGCCATATGCGAGGGACTCCTGGGCAGGGGGCTCGATATCGCCTGGCGCACGCCGAACGGCATCCCACCGGACACGCTTGACGTCGAACTGGCCAGGCTGATGCGCAGGAGCGGCTGCTATCTGACCGGCTTTTCAACCGAATGCGGCGGAGGCGAGGCTCTGCCGGATATGCTGGCCGGAAAGATCGCGATGTGCAGGGACGCCGGCATGACGACGTTCTGTTCGTTCATATTCGGACGGCCTGGCGACACGGTTGATTCTGCCCGCGCGATGACTCGGTTCGCCATCAGGTCCGGGGTCGATATCGCGCACTTCGGTGTCTGGGCGCCCTATCCGGGGTCGCCCGACTTCGAGGCCTTCAGGAATCGGCCGGGAATGCGGGACTGGGACAGGTACCTTCTTTTCGAGGCGCTTCCGGCTTCAGGTCTTCCGCCGGATCAGGTGAAGTCGTTGATGCGAAGCGCTTATCTTTCGTTCTACCTGCGTCCGGCCAGGGCCGGGCTGTACTCGAAGATGCTCAGGCCTGCGCGGATCGCATGGGCCCTGAAGGCTTTCAGGACTTATGTCAGGTGAGCCCGGGGCCAGTGTCACCTCGATGCCGGGGCCCCGGCGAATGTCTCTGACGGGATGCGGAAGATGCCTGTGGCGCATGAAATCCATACGTAGTTGTCGGTCACGAACAGCCCTTCCGGTTTCGGGCCGATCCAGAGCTTTTTGAGCAGCACACCGGTTGCCGCGTCGAAGGTGAACAGTTCGCCCGTCAGATATGACAGAAAGTGAACGAGCCTGCCGTCCTTCGATGTGGCGACACGCCTGCAATGCATTGGAATCTTGAATTCGCCGGTAACGGCGAGAGTTGCCGTTTCGATTCGCCACCCATGGCCGGATACGAAAGACGTTCCGTAAAGATATCGTCCGTCGGGTGAGATGCTGATGTCGAACAGGAAGTGATGTGTGTTGCCCCACCTTTCAGGTGCAAGTGTGTCGGGTGACAGGGCGAGGATGTTATTTTTTGCTGAAGTTCCCAGGTAGACATGACGTGTTGTCGGATGAACGGCATACGGAATCACATGATCACCGACACGTACCTCTTTCAGGTCTTTCCAGGTAAGAGTCTTTTCAATGGTTTTTGTGCCGGTGTTCCACACAAATATTGCAGGGTTCCGTGAATTGGCCACCGTTACCCGCCGGCTTTCGCAGTCGTGTACGACACCGTGGATTTCATCCACACTGAGCCCCCCCGCGGTCGATGGGAGCGCGATTTCGTTGACATCAAAGGTCATCGGGTCGACTTCAAGCAACGTGGAACCGCCCCACGGCGCCATGTAAAGGAGATCAGGACACGTTGAGACGAAGCTCCTGATTACGCGTCCATACCTGTGCTTTGCGTCTTTCCCTTCCAGATCGATCCAGGACAGGTTCAGGTCCCGGCCGGGGCTGAAGAACTGGAAAGTCACACCGTACGATGCCACCAGCCTCTTCTCATCCGGAGTCACGAAAATTTCGCGAGCCATGAAGGGAGAGCCGTGTCCGTCGCGACCGATCCCCTTGAATGGGTAGACCTGTTCAACCGGACTGTCGGGCTTGAGTGATTTGAAGTGAAGCGGGCTGGTCGGGAACGCGTAATAGAACTGGAAAAGCGCGATTGTGAACAGCGCCGGCGCGATAACCACGGTCGTCATGCGCAGTGCCCTGCGGCGGATGGTCACGCCCAGATAGAATGCTGCGATGAGCAGCAGGCCGACAGCACCCAGAACAGGAGATTCGATATAGGGCATTGCAGCCACAGCAGGCCACAGCCCGATAAGAGGGGCGAAAATATCGGGGGTATCAAGCAGCGCGGCAGTCCTTCCGACCAGGACGAAGAAGCCGACACAAAGCGTGGCAAGCCTCAGAATCAGGCCGGCGGTCCAGCGGAGGCTCGCCGCGCCTTTCGCGGGCGGCGGGTCGAACCAGCGGCTTGTCCACCATTCCAGGACAAGGGCGGGTGGAAGCAGGGTCCATACCCAAAGGCCATCGGGAAGGACACCGTTCGCCATCCACCAACTGAATGGCGTCCAGAAAAGATATGGCAGGATCGTCAGGATGAAAGGGGCGGATACGCTGATTGCGGCCGACAACAGCCGCCGTGCTGCCAAATCCTTCTTCATCCCCAGATGTTCTCGCGGATTCGCCGGAATCCGACGAATTTGGATATGAGGCTGACAAATCCTTCAGCGTATCCGGAGATATACGGCCGATCCCTCAAAATGCGGAATATCCTGGACGGCCTGAAATAAAATCTTGAATACGCCTTGCTGAAAAGCTGGTGAAAGCGTTCGTCCGGAATGTCGGATCCGTTGAACGGCGCGCCGACATACTCGTAGTCGATCGGATTGATGTCCGAGCGAAGCTTGCCCCTGACCCTGAATTCCTCGTGAATCTCCGTTCCCGGGAAGGGGTTTGTGATGTGGAACGATGCCAGGTGCAGCTTCGATTTTGCCGCGTAGTCGATGGTCGAGAGGAGTTCCTCTTCGGTTTCCGTCGGATATCCGAGCATAAAGAAACCCCGCGTGAAGATGTGCAGATCGGCCATCAGGTCGATATTCCTGCTGACCTTTTCAAGGTTCAGGTTCTTGTGCGTCATCTTCTGCAGGCGCGGTGATGCTGTTTCGACGGCCACCGATATCTCGCCGACGCCTACCCGGTGCATCAGGCGAATCTGTTCCTCGTCGAGGAGATCCGTCCTGATTCCGTTCGGGAAGTGCAGGATCGGCTTAATCCCGCTTTCTTCCAGGCCGAGCAGTATTGCCTTGAAGCGGTCGCGATCGATGTTGATGCTGTCATCCAGGAATTCGAAGTCGCGAACCCCGAACGCCGTATTCAGGGCCTTCATTTCGTCCACCACGGAAGCGGCGCCGCGGGCCCGGAAACGATGGCCGAAGATATTGTGGCAGTAGGTACAGTGGTACGGGCATCCCCGGGAAGTGAAGACGGGCATGTATGGACGCACGCCTGCCGTGGTCATGCCGGGCTTCTTCCAGAACCGCCTGACGTCGATTGCGTCCCAGGCAGGGGAGGGGATTGAATCCAGGTCCGCGATCGGGGGGCGCGGTTCGTTAAGGCAGACGTTGCCATCCGTGTCGCGCCAGCCAATACCGGTTACACCGGCGAGGGACCGCGAACTTCGCCACCCGGCGACATCCCTTTCAACCAGGCGGGCCAGTTCCAGCAGCGTTTCTTCCCCTTCCCCGATCGCGATCGCGTCGATGTTCCAGTCCGCAAGCGCTGCTGCAGGATCTGACGAAGCATATGGCCCTCCGGCGAAGACGGCGACCCTCGGCAGTATCGAACGCGCCACCCATGCCGCGTGGTGCAGCATCAGGGCCTCGCACGTCAGACCGCTCAGTCCGACCAGGTCCGGTTCGAAGCTTTGCATGACTGCCGCGATTTCGCGGCTGGGGTCCATCAGCGTCATCACGTCGAGCACGCGTACGTCGGCGCCCATCCTGTCTTTCAGGTATGCCGCCAGGTACAGCACGCCCATCGGGGGAGTCGAGGAATAGACCTTCGACTTCAGGCTGCGCGATTTTATCAGCAGGATTCGCAACGATTTTCTCCCGGTTCGCCGGCGGCTGGGAAGCCGTCGCTCTGGTACAGATATCTTCCGGTCAGCCATCTTCCAAGGCTGTCCCAGCCGTTTCTTTCGAAGTAGTCCAGCAGGGTGCGCGGCCGCGTGATAAACATCCGCAGGTATTCGCTTATCAGGACGCGTCTGAACGGATATTTCACCAGGCCCGGCGGGGTGTAGAGCGCGTATCCGCGCGTGAAGTTGTACGGAATCTGGCCCAGACCGATTTCGGGTATTTCACCGCGCTTTACGAGTCGTTTGTATGCCGCAGTTCCGGGGAGTGGATTGAAGCGGAAAATCAGGAAATAGTCCGGCTTGCAGGCCCGGAGCAGTTCCAGCGATCTGCGGATGTCATCGGGTGTTTCGTCGATGTATCCGTAGATCACGAAGGCGAAGACCTTCATGCCCGCGGCGTGAACCATCCTCGCTTTCGTCAGGACAGGTGCGGCCGTGACGGCCTTTCCCATGCGATCCAGTACCTGGTCGCTGCCGCTTTCGATGGCCAGGGTCACCGAATCGAATCCAGCGGCCTTCATCAGGGCGAACATCTCGGCGTCGGTCCGGTCGTGCCGGACGCCGCGACTGGCGCGGTAAGTTATCGGGAGTTTCATGGCGGCAAGCGCCCTGAACAGGTCCTTTGCCCAGTCCATGTCTTCCGTCAGGTTGTCGTCCATGAAGTTGACCAGGTCGACCTTGAATTCGTCGTAAAGCTTCCTGATGAACCTGGTCATGTAGTCAACCGAGTGGCGTCGGTGGGTGGTGCCCGTTGCCGTATGTGAACAACAGTATTCGCAGGTGAATGGACAGCCCTTCGTGGCGAATACGGGGACGCTGCGCTGCGCGGAGGTCAGGAAGCCGTACCTTATCCCGTGGTATCTGCGGATTCCCGCCCACTCGTTATCAGGGAACGGCAGGGCGTCCAGGTCCTTTATGAATTCGTAAGGATTCAGCACGACGCGGCCGTCGTCATCGCGCCAGCCGAGCCCGGGAATCGTTTCCCATGCCGGCGCTTCTTTCGAGGCTTCCGAAAGGAACATCGGCAGCGAGCGCATCGCCTCGCCGCGGAATATGAAGTCCAGTTCGGGCAGCAGGCCGAAATACTCGGGGTACATCGTCATGTGTACGCCGCCAACGGCCGTAATCGCTTCAGGGCATGCCTGCTTGACGATACGAACGCCCCGCGCCGTTTCGGCGGCCCCGAACGCCCAGCAGGAAAAGCCCACGAAGTCAGGCGCGAAGGCCGCGACCCTGTCCCTGAAGCGGGGCGAATCGGTGGAAATGCCTTCCAGGTTGCAGTCCAGCAGCTCGACCTGGTGACTTTCACGATCAATGACGGAGATCAGGCTGGCGAAAGCCATGGGGAACGTTTCGGTCAGTTCAAAAGCCATTGGCCAGACGAAAAGTATCCGCATGAACGTCCCTTCCTCCCACGCCAGCTGGGTTGCACTGTTCCGGCGCTGTTCAGGTCCCGAATTTACCACAGCCGATCGGCATTTTACCCCCATTTCACCTCCCGACCTTGCACAATATGGCGGATTATCCCTGTCGCAGTGGCGGTTGCGTGTCAGGTCGGCAACGCCATCGGTCGCTTCAACACGCCGTGGCCCTTGACTTTCGAGGCATCTGCCTCTAACATCGGTGGCCCCGTATTCCGGGGGATATTGGCGGAGGATCGTCATCCGTATGGCGACAAAAAAGCCGAAACCGGGATGCGTGCCGGTTGATGACATCACCGAGGGTGGTCTCGACTGGACGATGGAACTTCCCGACGAATTCGTTGGCGGGTTGCTTTCGGTCGATTACGCGACCGTCGGCGTGCCGTTGAACCTGCGCGTCAGGTTGACGAAGGTCGGTGAAGACAACATCGTCGCGCAGGGGTCGATTGCCGGAAGGCTGTCAGCCATCTGCTGCAGGTGCCTGAGCCGGAGCGACGTTGAATTGAAAAAGTCGTTTCGTCACGTGTTCATTGAAGGAAAGGATCCCGCGCAGGACAAGGCGGAAGAAGTCATTTCGGAAACGGATGACCTTTCAGCCACGTTTTTTTCGGGTGACTACCTTGACCTCCTGGCCCTTGCGGGCGACGAGCTGGCCCTCGCGTTGCCGGTAAACCCGGTGTGCAGGGACGACTGCAGGGGGCTGTGCCCGGTGTGTGGAAGCGATCGCAATGTTTCGCCGTGCGGTTGCGAAACCGGCGACGGTGACCCGCGCTGGGATGTATTGAAGTCCTTGAAGCTGGACCCGAAGAACTGAAGGTTGCCCTTCAGGTTCGGAAGATGTCCCGTGAACTGACGGAGTCTGACCATGGCTGTCCCAAAGAAGAAAAAATCCCGTTCGAAGCGTGACTCGCGTCGTGCCAACCACGACAAGCTGCCGATGTCCTCGCTGGTGAAGTGTTCGCGTTGCGGCGCGGTCAGGATGCCCCACAGGGCCTGCACCGAATGCGGCTTCTATCGCGATCGCATCGCCGTGGCGCCGGAACCGGCTGGGGCCTGATCCGATGAAAATCGGTCTTGGCTCGGATCACGCCGGTTGCGGGATGAAGGCCTGTGTCGTCGGGCATCTGATCGCGGCCGGACACGAGGTGACCGATTTCGGGACGCAAGATCCCTCGAAATCGGTGGACTACCCGGTGTACGCCGGGCTTGTGGCCCGTGGCGTGGCGTCAGGTCAGTTTGATCTCGGCGTGCTGTTTTGCGGCACCGGGATCGGGATGTCCATCGTCGCCAACAAGGTTCCAGGCGTCAGGGCGGCCCTCGTTCACGACGTGACCACCGCCAGGCTTGCGAAGATTCACAACAACGCCAACGTGGTCGCACTGGGTGCCCGTCTTATTGCCCCCGAGCTTGCGATTGAGCTGCTTGATGTCTTTATGTCCTGCAGTTTCGAACAGCGCCACCAGCGAAGGCTGGACCTCATTTCGGAAATCGAAAACGGGGGCTGATTCATGAAGTGCCCGATTTGCGGCAACCCTGACAGCAGGGTCATCGATTCGCGTGACGCCGGCAACGGGGACGCGATACGGCGCCGCCGCGAATGCGAGGCCTGTCACCGTCGTTTCACCACCTACGAACGTGCCGAAGAATTTATCCCCAGGGTGATCAAGAAAGATGGCCGCCGCGAAGAATTCAGCAGATCGAAGCTGATGGCCGGACTTTCAAGGGCCTGCCAGAAGACGCGCGTGTCCAGTGCCGAAATCGAGTCTTTCGTCGACGGACTGCTGGGAAAGATCCAGGACAGGATGGCCACCGAGGTGGAAAGTTCCTGGGTCGGCAGCGAAGTGATGGACTTCCTGCGCGAAAAAGACCCTGTCGCTTATGTGCGGTTCGCCAGCGTCTATCGCAGTTTCACCGACATAACGGCGTTCGAAAAGGAAATCAGGTCGCTCGTCCGTGCTTCCAGGGGGAAACGGTGAATGGGCGGGCAGTCTGAAACCCCGTCCGGCCTGGACGCCTTCGACCGACGCATGATGCGCCGCGCGCTGACCCTTGCCCTTCGCGGCCGCGGCCTCGTCAGTCCCAATCCGATGGTCGGCGCGGTACTGGTGCGTGACGGGCAGGTCGTGGCAAACGGCTGGCATCACCGGATTGGCGCCGCCCATGCCGAGGTCGACGCGCTTTCCAGGGTCGGGTTCGATGCCCGCGGCTGCACGCTGTATGTAACCCTGGAACCCTGTTGCCATCAGGGCATGACGCCCCCGTGCACGTCGTCCGTGCTTTCTTCGGGCGTATCCCGGGTCGTCGTCGGCATGGTCGATCCGAACCCGATCGTCAGCGGGCGTGGAATCGCGCAGCTCCGTGAAGCCGGGATGGATGTCGTCGTCGGTGTGCTTGGCGAGGAATGCCTCGAATTGAACCGTGGATTTGCCACCTGGATCGTCGGCGGACGGCCCTGGGTCACGTTGAAGATGGCAGCCACGCTGGACGGCAGGGTCGCGGATCGGTCAGGCGCGTCGCGCTGGATCACCGGCGAGCGTGCGCGCAGGGATGTTCACCTCATGCGGGCATCGGTCGACGCCGTGATGGTCGGCGAGGGTACCGTCATGGCCGACGATCCGTTGCTGCTGCCGACCATGGTGCCCCATCGCGTCTGCCCGGCAAGGATCGTTGTCAGTCCGCTGGCCTCCATACCCGTCGATTCGCGTCTTGTGCGGTCCGCGTCTGAAGGAAAGGTGATCGTTGCCGCTTCCCCGGACGCGCCGGAGTCGGCCGTCGACAGGCTTCGCGCCGCTTCAGTCGACGTGATCCAGGTTCGTGGCATCGACAATGGCGTCGATCCTGGCGCCCTTCTGGATGAACTTGGTGCGCGCAGGATCACTTCGGTGCTCGTCGAAGGCGGGCCGCGGCTTGCCGCGTCCATGCTTGCCGGCGGGTATGTGGACCGCATGGTCGTTTATTACGCCCCCCGGATGCTGGCGGATCCCGCCGCGCCCGGCATATGTGCCGACATGGGGCTTCGTGCCCTCCCCGATTCGATGAATTTCCGTCTTCTGTCGTCGCGGCAGGTTGGCGCGGATGTGCGAATCGACCTCGAGCCCGTCCGATAGCCGCCATCTCCCGTCACTGCTATAATCTTTCGCAGTCTTCCGGAAAGCGGAGGTCCCGTGTTCACAGGCATCATAGAGTCGGTCGGTACCGTGTCCGGCACCCGCGCCAGGGGCGGTGGCCTGGAGATTGGCATTTCGGCCGTGTTTGACCGGGAGCCTTTGCAGATCGGCGAAAGCGTCGCGGTATCCGGTCCGTGCCTGACGGTCGAAAAGGTTGTCGACGGCGGGTTTGTCGTGTTTGCATCGCCCGAAACCGTCCGCCTTACAACGGCTTCATCGCTTCAGCGCGGCCTGCGGGTCAACCTGGAACGGGCACTTCCTGTCGGTGGGCGCTTCGGCGGCCACATCGTCACCGGTCATATCGACGGCGTCGGCCGGCTTCTGTCCGTGGTTTCAGCAGGTGAAGCGACCGAGCTGCGGTTTGATGCCCTGCCCGCCGTTTCCAGGTTTCTGGCGGCAAAGGGGTCGATCGCGATTGACGGGGTATCGCTGACCCTGAACGCGGTGTCCGGCGGTTCGTTCACCGTCATGGTCATCCCACACACGCTATCCGCAACAACACTGGGCGGCCTGCGCCCGGGCGCCCGGGTCAATCTCGAGGCTGACATCATCGCGCGCTACGTCTCGTCCCTTCGGCAGGAGGGTGGAGGCATCACTGAAGAATCTCTTCACGAAATGGGCTGGTAGGCTGACTATCGGCTTAAGTCCCTGAATGTATTGGTCAGAGTGCCGAGTCCCCCGATCGTGATGCTGACGCTGTCTTCGTGGCCGAGATAGGTGCGCGGGGTGCGGAACCTGCCGACGCCCGCGGGTGTGCCCGTGGCGATTATGTCGCCCGGTTCGAGCGTGATTGCCTGGCTTACCGATGAGATGATCGACGCGACGCCGAAAGTCATGTCGGAAGTAAGACAGTCCTGCCGAACCTCGCCGTTCACGGTCGTCCTGATCCTCAGGTTGCCGGGATCGGAGATTTCGTCCGCGGTCGTCATGAAGGGGCCCATCGGGCAGAAACCGTCCAGGCCTTTCGCGCGCGTCCACTGTCGGTCGCTTTCCTGCAGATCCCTGGCGGAAACGTCGTTGATTATGGTGTACCCGGCCACATGTGAAAGAGCATGGCGTTCACTCACCGCGAATGTCCGCCTGCCGATGATGACGCCCAGTTCTCCCTCGTAGTCCACGGCCGTCGTTATCGGCCACAGGTTAACCGGTTCCAGGTGCCCGTTCATCGATGAAACCAGCTTCGCGAAAAAACGTGGCTGTTCGGGAGGTTGCACATCCTGTTCCGCGCAGTGGGATCTGTAGTTGAGGCCGACGCAGATTATCTGCCGGGCGTCGGGAATCGGCGGAAGCCACCTGAGTCCGGCGTCCTGGATCGTGAACCTGGCCGAAGAAGTCGCGTAGAGAGACTTCAGCACTTCAAAAACCGTGGTGATGGCGGCATCGGGGTTCATCAGGCTTTTTATCAGCGTGACGCCAATCGGGAAGTGAAACCCCGCCGACACCAGTTCCGCGACCTTCTGCAGATTCACGAGACGTCCGTTGATCGATGCCACGGGAATCACCTTTCCGTGGCTTTGCACGCAACCCAGATTCATGTCGGTACTTTCCATTTTCGGTCAATCGATGGTACCAGAAGAAAGGCCGTTGACATATATTTGCGTGACCCGGAGGTCCCGTCATGACGGTTGCCGAGACATTCCTGTCGATTCAGGGCGAGGGTCCCCGAACCGGCCGGCCATGCTTTTTCGTAAGGACCGCCGGGTGCAATCTGGAATGCCCCTGGTGCGACACGCGGTGGGCCGACCGCGTCCAGGGCAGCACGGTTTCACCGGCGGGGATCGTCGCTGGCTGCCTTTCGGCCTTCGGCGGTTTAAGTCAGGATCATCGGCGGCCGCTGGTATGCGTCACCGGTGGGGAACCCACGCTTCAGCCGGATCTGTCCGAGCTGCTCGTCCTGCTGGTGGGGGCGGGATTCGACGTGGACCTCATGACAAACGGCACCATGAACCTGGACAACGTGCCCGCGCAGGTTTCGATTGTCGTGGACCTGAAGATCCACCTTCTTCAATCAGGCTGGATGCCGCCTTTCGTCGATTCATCGCCGTCCGGCCGGCCGGGGCCTGGCGACGCCGTCAAGTTCGTGGTCGCCGACCGCGCCGAATTCGATTTCGCGGCCCGGTGGGCGGTCGCGCACGGCATGTTTGATCGTGGTGGCGAGGTCCTTGTTTCACCGGCCTGGGGCCTTGTGGCACCGGCCAGGCTGGCCGACTGGATTCTGCGGTCCGAGCCGCGCTTCAGGCTTGGCATTCAGATGCACAAGTACATCTGGGGGGCCGACACCCGGATGTGACGCCTATCTCCGTTGCTGTCGATCCACTTCCGTCCGCGATTGCCGAATATTCATTGATATCGGGATGTTGAAAAGGGTCGTCGCGACGTCGGTGGAGTGTTTTGGCTGGCCGTTTGAATGCAATAATATCGGTCAGTTAGCCGCTGTGTTTGACAAGGCTTGACCGCAGCGTCTACTATACGGTGGCCAAGTTAAATTGCTGGGCCGTGTTTTTTTTTTCCAAACTTGTTTGGAGGAATCATGGCCCCAAGACCCACCCACACCAAGTTCATTTTTGTAACCGGCGGCGTTGTTTCTTCAATTGGCAAAGGGATCACGGCCGCTTCGACCGCCGCGATCCTCGAGGCTCGCGGATTGAGGGTGACGTTGCTGAAGATGGATCCGTACCTCAACGTCGATCCCGGCACCATGAACCCCTTCCAGCACGGCGAAGTGTTCGTGACTGACGACGGCGCCGAAACCGACCTGGATCTCGGTCACTACGAGCGTTTCACCACCGCCGTCATGACGAGGACCAACAGCGTCACCAGCGGCCAGATCTACGAGGCGGTTATCAATCGCGAAAGGCAGGGCGGTTATCTGGGCGGCACCGTGCAGGTCATCCCGCACATCACCGACGAGGTCAAGTCACGCATCCTGAAGGCCGCCGAAGGCTTCGACGTCTGCATCGTGGAGGTTGGCGGAACCGTGGGCGACATCGAGGGTCTGCCGTTCCTGGAGGCCATCAGGCAGATGAGGCTCGAATACGGTCCCGAAAACACCGCGTATATCCATGTGACTTATGTCCCGTTCATCAAGACGGCCGACGAACTGAAGACCAAGCCGACGCAGCACAGCGTCAATGCCATGCGCCAGATCGGGCTCCAGCCCGACATCATCGTCTGCAGGTCCGAAAAGCCGATGCCGCCCGAGGTGAAGCGTAAGATTTCGTTGTTCTGCAGCGTTCCTCCTGAAAACGTCATAGCGGCAGTGGACGCGCAGTCTGTGTATGAACTCCCGCTTGCGTTCAAGGAAGAGGGCCTGGATCAGCGCCTTTGCGACCAGTTGAACATCTGGGCGCGTGAGCCCAGGCTGGCCGACTGGAAGCGCATCGTCGAGGGCGTCCGCCTGACGGAACCTGAAGTGACCATCGTGGTGGTCGGGAAGTACGTGGATCTTAAAGAATCCTACAAGAGCCTCAGCGAGGCGCTGCTGCACGGCGGCATCTCGAACAGCGTCAAGGTGAGGCTTCATTTCGTCGAGGCCGAGGATCTTGAAGGTGACGCCGATTGCGAGGCCATACTTTACGGGGCCAGCGGCATCCTGGTTCCGGGCGGTTTCGGCTCCAGGGGAACCGAGGGCAAGATCAGGGCGATCGAGTTCGCCCGTACCAGGAATGTCCCGTTCCTTGGAATCTGCCTGGGGCTCCAGCTTGCCACGGTCGAGTTTGCCCGTCACGTCTGCGGCATGGATGACGCCAATTCCACCGAATTCAACGCCGGTTCCGCGCATCCGGTCGTCGATCTCCTGCCCGAACAGCGTCAAATAACGGACAAGGGCGCTACGATGCGACTCGGCGCGTTCCAGTGCGAACTGCTTTCCGGCAGCCTGGCCGCGTCGCTGTACTCGACGACCGAAATTTCGGAAAGGCACCGTCACCGTTACGAGGTGAACAACGACTTCGTCGGGCCGCTCATGGCGAAGGGCCTCAAGGTGTCGGGTCTTCACGTCGGCGAACGCGCGAGCCAGGCCAGTCCGCTCCCGGACGGCCGCCGCGGTCTGGTCGAAGTGGTCGAGCTCGCCGATCATCCGTTCTTCATCGCCAGCCAGTTCCACCCGGAATACAAGTCGCGTCCGCGTTCGCCCCATCCCCTCTTCAAGGGGTTCATCGAGGCTTCGGCCAGATACCGTCAGTCCAGGAAGGATTGATGTGCTTCCGGCCGCGCCGGAGGTCCCGGGATGTTTCGTTTCGCCCTGCTTTCAATCTGTCTGATGTTCGTCTTTGCCGGTTGTACCGCGGCCGGTGAAGACACCCGCGATCATGTCTTCGGGTACGATGCGGCAGGTCGGCCCGCCAAGGACGGTCAAGGCGACGAACGACCAGCCCCCGAATGCCTGCCAGCGCGGGTCACCATGGGCGTGATTCAGCTTCACCGCGTGGTGGTGACGCTGGACAGGGGTGCCCTGGAAGGCGTCAGGAACGGGATGGTCGGGGTTCTGGCCACCGGACGGCCGCTGAAGATAATTTCCGTCGACCACCACACAAGCCGCGCCGTGATAACCGGGATAAACCTGCGAATTGCTCCTGGCACGGGGGCATGCCTGTATATCGATGATCGCTGAATGTGGCGGCTATTTCCCGGTGCCTTCCGGTTCGCCGAACGTGACGCATTCTGATTCGGACACGGCGCGTGCGACAAGCGCATCGACATCAATGTCTTTTTCGATGTCCAGCACCCGCTGAAGCTCCGCGGCCGTTTCGGGATGAGGTGGCACGAACAGCGAGCAACAGTCTTCGAAAGGAAGAATGGACGTTTCGTAAGTACCGATTTTCCTGGCCATGTCGACCAGATCCATTTTGTCGTAGGTAAGAAGCGGACGAAGTACGGTCATGCTGGTTGCCTGGCCGATCACGGTCATGTTTTCCAGCGTCTGGCTGGCGACCTGTCCGATGTTGTCGCCGGTGACCACGGCCAGTGCCCCGGCCTTTTCGGCAATCATGGTGGCGCAGCGGAGCATCATCCGCCGGTACAGCACCACCAGCATCCTGCCCGGGGCGTGGTCCCTCAGTTCCGCCTGGACCGACCCGAACGGAACCACATGGAGTGTCATGCCCTTCTGGTAAGACGCCAGCATGGCGGCCAGTTTTTCAACCTTTTCACGCGCCTCCGGTGCCGTGTACGGGGCCGCGTCGAAGTGAACCGCGTCCATTGAACAGCCGCGCCGCATGATCTGGTATCCTGCCACGGGCGAGTCGATTCCGCCTGACAGCATCAGCAGCGTCTTTCCGGAGGACCCCGTGGGCAGCCCGCCCGGTCCACGGATTGTTCCGACCGAGATGGCGGCGGACGTCGACAGGATTCGCACGTTGATGGTCAGCGCCGGATCCTTCATCTTCACCGGCGTCCTCGTCTTTTCCCAGATCACGCCGCCGAGGCGTTTGCTCAGCTCCATCGAATTCAACGGGAAATCCTTGACCGAGCGGATTGTGTCGACCTTGAAGCTGGCGACGCCCGCCATCAGTTCGTCCGCAATCTGGTCCATCACCTTTTCCATGATGGATATTTCGCGCGGCACGACCATCGACGGCATGAAGGCGACAATGCCGAAGCTGTGCTGGAATGCGTTTTTCAGGGCATCGTCGATTTCGAAATCGACCAGGTCCTGGCCCTTCGATTCGGCCGAAACTATCATCAGCATCGAATGAAGTTCGCGTACTTTGTAGTTGCCGGCCTTTGCAAGCTGCCGTTCAAGCCCCGCCTTGAGCCGGGAAAGGAACCACGGGCGTTTCCCCTTCTTTAGAAAGACCTCGGAGAACGTCACGATAACCGCATTTGTCTTCATGTTTTCCTCGGAATGAGCAGGCAATTGGTCAGATCGACCTCCGGACCGAAGGCGGAAAGAGGGCCGACATCGAGTCGCCATTATGGATGCACTGGATGGCTTTGGCAAACAGCGGCGCGAGGTCCAGCACCGTAAATCTGTCTTCGTGGCCGGATATCTTGGCCGATATGGGAAGCGTGTTTCCGACGATGATTTTTTCAATCGGTGAATCGATCAGCTTCTTTACCGCGTCCCCGCACATAACCGGATGAACGGCCGCAGCCAGGACCCTCTTCGCGCCGAACTCACGCAGTTTGCTTGCTGCGTTCACCAGAGTCCCGGCCGTGGCGATTTCGTCGTCGATGAGCAGGCACGCCTTCCCCCTGACGTCGCCCACTACCTGCCTGACCGTGGGCTTGTCGCTGTGGTCGGACCGGAACTTGTCGATGATTGCCATCGGCATCTTCAGTTCATCGGAGTAGTAACTGAATGCCTTCGCGGCGCCGGTATCGCCCATCACCAGGACGAAGTCCTCCTTCGGTTCCTCCTTGAAAAGCACGTCGCTGAAGTACTGGAAGAATATGGGGGCGGCCAGAAGCTGGTCAGCGGGCTTCCGGAAGAAACCCTGGATCTGCGGCGAGTGCAGGTTCATGGTCAGGACGCGGTCAACCCCCGCCGTGACCAGCAGATCCGACACCAGCCTGGCCGTCACTGAAATCCGCGGCTCGTCCTTCTTGTCTGATCGGCAGTAAGGGTAGTAGGGCAGGACCGCCGTGATTCTGGCGGCGCTCGCGTATTTGACGGCATCAATGAATATCAGCAGCTCCATCAGGTTTTCGTTAACGGGGGCCGAGGACGTCTGGACAATGAAGACATCCTTTTCGCGGCAGTTGTCCAGAACCCTGACCATCAGGTTGTCGTTCGAAAACTTGACCACCTGCGAACGCCCCATTGCCTGCCCCAGGCAGGAACAGATCGATTCCGTCAGTTGACTGTGCGAAGTTCCCGAAAAGACGATGAGATCGGAATTCATTACGTCCCCGCAGGTTTTGAGGGTGTGATTGCTGCCCGTACCTGACTTATAGACTTGGCCCGTGAGTCCGTCAACGGGTGGCCGGGCCGATGCGCGAGACGCCCCGTTAACAGCCGGGAATCGGGTCGTGGACGCAGGCGCCGTTGTCCGGGTTGCAGTAGTCAAGGGTGCACGGGTTGATGTCCGCGCAGTTCTTGTCGCGGGTCTGGCAGGTCCTGTCCTGGCAGTAGTCGGTGGTGCAGAGCAGGCCGTCGTTGCAGTCGCTGTTGCGGCGGCAGCAGCCTTCTTCAGGAATGTGCACGCATCCGCCTTCCGTCTCGACGCAGGTGTCCGTCGTGCAGGAGTTGTAGTCGGTCGGGCACGACACGGTGCCGTGCTGGCAGACATGATTCAGTGTGTCGCACGAATCCGTCGAGCAGACCAGACCGTCGTTGCAGTCAGAATCCTGCTGGCAGCAACCGGGGACTTCCTCGTTCACGCATTCGCCGGTTTCCGAGTCGCAGTAGTCGTCGGTGCAGATAAGGCCATCGTTGCATTCGACCGGGAGGATCAGGCACAGGTGAATGACGGTGTTGCATGTGTCGGTTGTGCAGTTGTTGTCATCCGTGCAGTCGGTATCCCCGACGCAGCAGTTGTCGATCGGCACGAACTGGCACAGGCCGGTTTCGGTGTTGCACGAGTCGACGGTGCAGATATTCTCGTCGTCGCAGGATTTCAGATCGTTGACGCATGCCCCGATGTCCATGTCGCACATGTCTTCGGTGCACGGATTCCCGTCTTCCTGACAGTTGTCGACGAATTCACACACGCCGGTATCGGCGTTGCATGTGTCGGTGGTGCAGGAGATACCGTCGCTGCAGACCTTCGGCTGGGTCGCGCAGAACCTGTAACCGTTGGGCCCGGTCTGGCAGATGTCGACCGTGCAGGGAACACCGTCGTTGCATTCAAGGTCGCTGACGCAGGCGCTGCATTCCGGCGAGAACTGCTCGAGGCACTCACCGCTGACTTCATCGCACACACCCAGTGTGCACGGGGTTGTCTTTGAGCAGTCCTTCGGCACGGTGCCGCAGGAGCCGTCTTCAGGCAGGCAGGTGGGAACTTCGCACGGCAGCATACCCACAGGCGGCTGGCAGAGCTTGTCGGTGAAGACGCAGCCGTTTTCGCTGTCGCAGGAATCATCCGTGCAGAGATCGCCGTCGTTGCATACCAGCGGAGCCGTGGTGCAGATCGGGATACCCTGTTCATCGGATTCCCCGGTGCAGGTTTCAGTCGTGCAGGCGTTTCCGTCATCCGGGCATTCATACGGGGTGACGAAGCAGCCCGTCCCGGGGTCGCAGCCGTCCACGGTGCAGTCCAGTCCGTCCCAGCAGATCTGGGGCTCGTAGGAACATACGCCGTCGATGCAGGAATCGATGGTACAGATGTTGTTGTCGTCGCAGAGACTTCCAGTGAAGTAACAGATACCGGCAATTTCGTCGCAGTATTCCGTCGTGCACGGATCGCTGTCGCTGCAGTCGACATCGGACAGGCAGAATTCGCAGTCGCCCGTGCTGTTGTCGACCGTGTGGATGCATCCGGCGTCGAAGTCGCAGGAATCGATGGTGCAGGGATTGTTGTCGTCGCAGTCCAGTTCTTCGACGCGACAGATACCGGTCGCGATTTCACAGTAAGGCATGAAGCAGGCCGACGGCTGTTCGGGACAGGTCACGTCTTCGTACACGCAGAGGCCCGTCGCACGTGAGCACGAGTCAATCGTGCACGGGTTACCGTCATCGCAGACGATCGCCGTTGAAACGCACATGCCCGTTGTCAGATCGCAAGCTTCAGTGGTGCAGAGGTTGGAGTCGGCGGCGCACTCGATGTCCTGGAAGTTGTCGCAGTCGTAACCACCGTTCGGGTTAGCGCCGACGCACTCACCCACCCTGCAGCGGTCGCCACCCTGACCGAAGCATTTCACTTCTTCCCACACGCAGATGTTCAGGCTCTGGATGCACAGATCCAGCGTGCATTCGTCGTCGTCGTCTGCGCACTTGCCCTGCGCGTTGCACTTCGGGCAGTTCGTTGTGTCGTACGTGCACTGGCCGTTCGCGGGGTTGCAGTAACTTGTGGCGCAGGCGTAGTACGACGGGCAGACGGCCGTTTCGTCGTTGACGCACAGGCCTGTCGCCTGGTCGCATAAATCGGTAGTGCAGAGGTTGCCGTCATCGCAGTCGATGGGCGCGTTGTCGCACAGGCCGGTCAAGGGGTTGCATTCGTCAACGGTGCATTTGTTCGCGTCGTTGCAGACGTTGAACTGGTGCACGCAACCCGTGATCGAGTTGCAGGAATCCTGGGAGCACGCGTTTCCATCATTGCAATTGATCGAAACGTAATTGCAGCCGTTCTTTTCTTCGCAGGAGTCGCCTGTGCAGGCGTTGTTGTCGTTACATGTTATCGGTGTGTGGACGCACACTCCGTCGACACATTCATCAGTGTCGCACTGGTTGAGGTTGGTGCAGTCCTTCTGAATGAACTGACAGCCGTTCGTCGGGTTGCACGAATCGATTGTGCAGGAGTCGAAGTCATCGCAGGTGATGGGTTCGTGCGTGCATTCGCCGTCCGTTTCGTCGCAGTAGTCATCGGTGCAGAAGTCGCCGTCGTCGCAGGTGTTGACCGGGTTGTTGCAGTAGCCGGTGTTTTCGTCGCAGAGGTCTTCCGTGCAGTTGATGCCGTCGACACACCTGAACTGGTAAACACATTCACCGGACAGTTCGTCGCAGTAGTCCTCGGTGCACAGCGAAAGGTCGTCGCATTTGACATCGAATCGGCGGCATTGTCCGCCGACCTGGAGGTCGCAGACGTCGACCGTGCAGTTGAAACCGTCTTCACAATCATCGGCGCTGGTGCATGGAGTGCAATCCGGGATGTCGAAGTGGAAGCATCCGATTTCAGGATCGCACAGATCGATGGTGCACGGGTCAACGTCGTTGCAGTCGGCGAGACCGTCCCTGTGATCGCACAGTAGCGTGGCCGGGTTGCATTCGTCGATGGTGCAGGCGTTTTCGTCATCGCAGTCCATCTCGTCGAAGACGCATCCGCCGGTGCCTTCGTCGCACCTGTCAGCGGTGCAGCCGGTGCCGTCGTCGCAGACCTTGTTTTCGTAGACGCAGGTGCCAGACGCCTGGTTGCACCACTCGATCGTGCAGTTCAGACCGTCGTCGCAGACCACCGGCACGTTGTTGCAGACGCCGGTTGAGTCCTCGCACAGGTCGTCGGTGCAGAGATCGAGGTCGATACACTTCGAGTAGTGTTCGCACAGGCCGGTGCCCGGGTTGCACTCGTCGTAGTTACAGAGGGTTTCGTCGTCGCATATGACGGTCAGTTCGTGCCTGATTTCCCCGGTGACCGGGTCGCACGAGTCGGCCGTGCACTTGTTCTTGTCGTCGATGTTGACCGGCGTCACAAGGCATTCGCCGGTTTCCAGGTCGCAGGATTCGACGGTGCAGAGGTTGTTGTCCGCGGAGCACTTTGGTTCATGGGCACAACCCGTTACGTCGTTGCAGGAATCGATTGTGCACGGCGAAGCGTCGTCGCAGTCAAGCGGCGGGTAGTAGCAGGTACCCGTCGGAGGATTGCACTTGTCCTGGGTACAGGCACGACCGTCGTCGCAGTCCCTTTCCTGGAACACACATCCACCCTGGTCTTCATCGCAGTAGTCCACCCCGGCGCCCACCGTGCCGGTGCAGAGGTTGGCGTCGTCGCACACCGTGGGGAGGTGGTAGCAGATGTTCATCCCGGTTTCCATGTCGCAGAGATCGTCGGTGCACGACAGGCCGTCTTCGCAAATCGGGTCGGACGGCAGGAAGCATTCGAGGCAGCCGGCGGTTTCCTGGTTCGAGCACTCCCCGGTCGTCGGTTCGCAGGTGTCGACCGTGCAGCCGTTGAAGTCGTCGCACTTGTTCTGCTCGATCACGCAGCCGTCGGTTTCGTCGCAGCGCCCGACCAGACAGAGGTTGACGGGATCGCCGTCGCAGACTGTCGGGGTGAACACGCAGGAGCCGTTGGCCGGGTCGCAGTAATCGGTGGTGCACTTCAGGTGGTCGTCGCAAATCTGCGCATCATTGATGCAATCGCCGGTGCCGGTGTCGCAGGAGTCCATCGTGCACTTCAGGTCGTCGTTGCAGTCCTTGGGCGTGAACACGCATCTTCCGGTTTCGGAGTTGCAGGTGTCGATTGTGCAGCCGTTGGAGTCGTTGCAGTACTTGTCGCTGTTGATGCAGATACCGGTTTCGGGGTTGCAGAGGTCTTCGGTGCACGGATCTTCGTCATCACAGAGGTTCTGCGTGTTCACGCAACCGGTCGCGGTGTTGCATGAATCTTCCGTGCAGAGGTTGTCGTCGTCGCAGGACAGTGGCAGGTTCCGGCAGGAACCGTCGGTCGCGACGCACGAATCGGCGGTGCACTTGTTGCCATCCTCGCAGTCCTTCGGCTTGGACGCGCAACCGCCGCGGACCGGGTCGCACGCCTCGATGGTGCAGAGGTCGGAGTCGGCGGTGCAGGTGACCGGCGTGTGGACGATCTGGCCCGTGAGGATGTCGCAGGCATCGATGGTGCAGATGTTCTTGTCATCGATGTCGACGGGCACCCAGTAGCATTCAGCGGTGTCCTTGTTGCAGCGGTCTTCCGTGCACGGGTTGTCGTCGACGCAGTCCTTTTCGTCGTTCACGCACATCCCGTCGGCCGGGTCGCAGTAGTCGGTCGTGCAGATATTGCCGTCATCGCAGTACACGCCGGCATGGACGCAGGCGCCGGTGTCGGGGTCGCACGAGTCGACAGTGCACTTCAGGCCGTCGCTGCAGTTTATCGCCAGGTGACGGACGAAGCCGGTCACCGGATCGCACTGATCGACAGTGCACGGGTTCAGATCGTCGATATCAACGTCCTCGTTGACGCAATCGCCGCTGAACGGGTTGCAGTAGTCAACGGTGCACGGATCGGTGTCCGAGCAGTCCGGCATCTGGTTGACGCACCGGCCGGTCACCGAGTCACAGTAGTCGGATGTGCAGTAATCGTAGTCTTCGCAGTTCTTGTCGGTGTTCACGCATCCGGCGGCCGTGCGGCATTCGTCGACCGTGCAGGGGTCGCCGTCGTTGCAGTTCCTGGGCTGGAACACGCATACGCCAGTGCCCGTGTCGCAGGAATCGGTTGTGCAGTTATTGCCGTCATCGCAGGTGCGAGGGACGTTATTGCAGTTGCCGTTGCTGGTGTTGCAGGTGTCCTGGGTGCAGGCGTTGTCGTCGTTGCAGGACTTAGGCACCGTCACGCAGTTGCCGGTGTACGGCGAGCACGAATCGATGGAACACGGGTTGCCGTCGTTGCACACCTTGTTGGTGAACTGGCACTTCAGGTTGACGCATGTTTCGGTCGTGCAGGCGTTATGGTCGTCGCAGTCGGCCACGCCAGTGCAGTCCACCGGCTGGTAAACACAGCCGAGTCCGTCGATGCACTGGTCCTCGGTGTTGTCGTTTTCGTCGTCGCAAACCACGTCGCGGTTCACGCAGCCGCCGGTCGCCACTGAACAGGAGTCCCAGGTGCAGGGCTCGCCGTCGTCGCAGTTAATCTGGCGGTAGGTGCATCCGCAGGATTCGATGTCGCATGTGCCGGAAGTGCAGGGGTTGTTGTCATCGCAGCTTTCGGGCGTGAAAACACATACGCCTGTAAGCGAATCGCACTTGTCGCGGGTGCAACAGTTGCCGTCGTCGCAGATTCGGCCTTCGTGCAGACATCCGAGGGCGGGGTCGCATGAATCGGACGTGCAGGCGTTGCCGTCGTCACAGTCCGAAGGCCTGGTCCGGCATTCGCCGCTGGGTGCGTAACAGAAGTCGTCCGTGCACTTGTTGCCGTCGTTGCAGACCTTTGCCAGGTTCTTGCAGCCGCCGTTGTTTTTGTCGCACGAGTCGATGGTGCAGGCGTTGCCGTCATCACAGCTTTCGGCCGAGTGGACGCACCCGAGCCCGGCAAGGCAGACGTCGTAAGTGCACGGATCGCCGTCGCTGCAGGCATCTTCGATGTTCAGGCAGTCGCCCGTCAGGAAGTCGCACGAATCAATGGTGCAGATGTTGTTGTCGTTGCACGTGTTGGGAGCGTGCGTGCATGCGCCGTTCGCGGTATTGCACGAATCGATGGTGCACGGAATGTTGTCGTCGCAGTCCTTCTGGACGTTCTCGCATTCCCCGGACGAGCCGTCGCAGACGTCGACGGTGCACGGGTTGTCGTCGTTGCAGGTGACCGTCGGGAAGTAGCGGCATTCGCCCCTGACGATGTCGCATGCCGCGATTACGCACTTGTTCATGTTGGACTGATCGTAGCAGGTCGTGTCAGACACGCAGGCCGGGCAGGTCGGCGGGTTTGCCACATACCGGTGCATGCAGCCGACGGCCGCGTCGCAGGAGTCAACGGTGCACGGGCTGGTGTCGAAGCAGTCTTCGGTCCTGTCGTTGTTGACGCAGCCGGTCGCCGGGTTGCAGGAATCCGCGGTGCACGCGCTGTCGTCGGTGCAGTCGATCGGTTCGTTGTGGCAGTTGCCCCAGTAGTCGACCACGTTGGTGGTGCAGGCGTTGCCGTCGTCACAGGCCTTCTTCCTGTACACGCACAGGCCCGTAGCAGGGGCGCATTCACCTTCCAGTGTGGCGTCCGCCGATTCGCAGGCCTTTTCGTCGTGGTAGCAGTTGCCGTCGAACGTCGAGCAGGCGTCAGTCGTGCAGAGATTTTCGTCGTCGCAGTCGACAGCCCTGTGTCCGCACTGGCCGTTGGCCGCGTCGCACGAATCGATCGTGCACATGTTGTGATCGTCGCAGTCGGACGGTTCCGAAATGCACTCGCCGGTCCGGACGTCGCAGAAATCGTCGGTGCACTTGTTATTGTCGCTGCAGGTGCGCCACGAGTAGTCGCAGAAGCCTGTGGTCAGGTCGCAGGAATCGACCGTGCACGGGTTTTCGTCGTCGCACAGGTCGATCCTGTGCATGCAGGAACCGGAAACCGAGTCGCAGACGTCGTCGGTGCAGAGGTTGCTGTCTTCGCAGTCCTTGAACCTGTACACGCAGCGCCCGAGGTCCTGGTCACAGTAGTCGACGGTGCAGAGATTGCCGTCGTCGCAGGGCATGGCGTTGTACAGGCATGTCCCGGAAACCGGGTTGCAGGCGTCGACGGTGCACGGGTTTTCATCGTCGCATTCAACGGTGATGTCGTAGTAGCAGACACCGTTTCCAGTGTTGCAGCGTCCCGTGACGCAGGCGTTGCCGGCCACTGCGCACATGCTGTCGTTACCGCACGTGAAGGTCCTGCATTCGATCGGGCCTTCCGGGTCGGTGTTGCGGTAAGGCAGGTACACGCATCCACCGGCGTCGCTGTCGCAGGAGTCGGTCGTGCAGCGGTTGCCGTCGGAACACCAGGCCGAGGTGTGCTGGCACGCGCCGTTGACGGTGCAGGTGTCGATCGTGCAGGGGTCGAAGTCGTCGCACATCGTATTACGGTGTTCGCACTGGCCGCTGACCGGGTTGCACTGGTCGAGCGTGCACGGGTTGTCGTCTTCGCAGACCGCCGCATCGAACACGCACTTGCTGGGATTCAGCGTGGTGTCGCAGCGATTGGTCGTGCACGGGTTGTTGTCGTTGCACTGGATGTCCTGGGTGCAGCCGGTGCCGTCGCAGGGCGGCCACGGATTGATGTAGTGGGCGCAGCCGATACCGTCGATGCATTCGTCGGCCGTGCACTGGTTGCCGTCGTCGCAGGTGATGGGCTGGTGGACGCACTGGCCGCTGGACGGGCTGCAGTAGTCGTCGGTGCACGGATTGTCGTCGTCGCAGTCCTTCGGCGGGAACACGCATCCGGAAGCCGGGTCGCACTGGTCGGATGTGCAGCGCAGGCCGTCGGAGCACGTTATCGGGTCGTGGAATTCGCCAGTTACAGGGTTGCAGCCGTCCTTCGTGCAGAAGTTATCGTCGTCGAATTCCTTCTGGATCCAGTCGCATGATCCGGTCGCCGGGTTGCATTCGCCGTCGGTGCACGGGTTGCCGTCTTCGCAGCGCATGTCCTCGAAGACGCACAGGCCGCGCGGGTCAAGTTCCGGCCGGCAGTCGCCGATCTTGCAGCGGTTCGTGGACACGCATTCGTAATCGAAGCCGCCCGGGCAATGCATGCATCCGCTGATCGGGTTGTGGAGACAACCCTTGGTCGGGCTGCAGACGTCTTCGGTGCAGGCGTCGTTGTCGGCGCAGTTGATTCCTTCAAAGTTGCAGTAGCCGGTCTGATCGTTGCAGAACCCGACCTTGCACGGGTCGGTGTTGTTGGCGTCGCACAGCGCGTCGGCGTCGGAGGCGCGCGGGTCACATTCGATGCACTGATCCTGCGGTGCGGTCGGGTCCGGCACATGGCTGCATTCGCCGCTCATCTGATCGCAGCTGTCCTTGGTGCACTGGTTGCCGTCGTTGCAGCTCATGACCGCGAGGTAGCACACGTCGCGTGACCGGTCGCACTTGCCCTGGAGGCAACCTTTGTCGGTCGTGCAGTCGGTGTCGCTGGTGCATGCGCACTGCGTTTCGAGGTGCTGGCATCCCGTCTCTGCGTCACACCAGTCCCTGGTGCACGGATTGCCGTCATCGCAGGAAACAACCAGGTTCATGCAGATCTTCATGGCGGTGTTGGCGGGGTTGATTACGCACGTGTCACTGGTGCAGGCGTTATTGTCGTTGCAGAGAGCTTCGCTGGCGGTACAGTCCTCGGGGCAGCCGGGAATCACGGTGTAGACGCAGCCGGTCGTGGGCGAGCAGGCGTCGGTCGTGCAGTGGTTGCCGTCGTTGCATTCACGGGCGCGCATCGAGCAGTATCCGGTAATCCCGTCGCAGTATTCGTCGATGGTGCAGAGGTTGCTGTCGTAGCACTCCGTGTCTTCCATGCAGGAAATGACTGTCTGGTGGAAGCAGCCGTTCGCGGGGTCGCAGCTGTCCATCGTCAGGTCGTTGCCGTCGTCGCAGTCAAGGATTTCGTATGAACAGACGAGGGGCCGGTCGGAGCACACACCGGAGGCGCCTTCGACGCAGGAATCCAGGGTGCACTTGCTCTTGTCGTTGCATTCGGTGCTTTCCTGGGGCAGGTCCGTGATGGTTGTACAGACGTCGCAGACGCATTCATGGATGCAGCCGAGCGTGGCGTTGCACGAATCCGCGGTACAGACGTTTCCGTCGTTGCAGGTGTTCGGCTGATGGTCGCACACGTTGCCCATGCATTTTCCGGTGTCGAGGTCGCACGTCGCGCCAAGCGGGCAGTTGACCGTCGGGCTGCAGTCGTAACCGCCGCCGTCAAACAGGACTGGCTTGCAGTAACCAATCAGGCAGAGCCTGTCGGGGTTCGTCGCGTCGGTATTGCAGGCCGCGTGATCGCCGTCCGCGCAGACAGAGCAGCCCGAAATCGGGCTGTGGATGCACTTCCCGTCGTTCGGATTGCACACATCTTCCGTGCACTGGTTGAAGTCGGAACAGCCGATCTGGTCGTGCATGACCACGCCCTGCGGGGTGCAGTAGTCGGTCGTGCAGAGGTTTTCGTCGTCGCAGTTCTTGCACAGTTTGCGGTAGCAGACCTTGCCGGTATCAGTCGGGAAGCGGTCGTAGTTTTCAATCGAGGTGGCGGGGTCGGGCGCGTCCACGCAGGCCGACCGGTCGCACGGGTCGTCGCTGTGGCAGTCGGAGTCCAGGAGGCAGTCCTGGCAGGCTTCGGCTTCGACGTAGTTGTGATAGCAGCCGCCGCGCTCGGTCGAACAACCGTCCGCGGTGCAGTCGAATCCGTCGTCGCAGCTCTTCGGGACGAAGATGCAGTCGCCGTTTTCGCACTTGCCTTCGATGCATTCGTCGGCCGGGTCGTCCGGGCACTGGTCGTCGTTGACACAGGTGAAAGCGTCAACCGTGTCGACAACAGCGTCCGCCGCGTCGGTCTTGACGTCGGAGACAACGTCCTGCACGTCAGTGCCGGTGACGTCGGTCACGTCCCTGATTACGTCCTGCTTGCCGTCATCGGGCGTGACAACCACGTCTTCGGTGACGTCCTTTGTGTCCGTGCCACCCAGATCGGTGGGCTGCGGATTTCCCGAACAGGCCACCGCTAGAGCCAGACCTGCCGCGAAAAAGAAGCTGAGACGGCTTTTGTTAAACATGACGTTTCTCCTCGAACAACGAGATACCCCGACGACCCTGCAAATACAGTCTGCGGACCAGGCAGAAAAGCCCGGCCCACCCCCGCGCATACACAGAGTTGAAAGTCTACCAGAAACAAATGTCGAATAAAACAGGATAATCGCCTGTGGCGGGCTGTGGTTTCACTTTGATCCCGGGCGTGTTGAAATGCTAATATTCAGGAGTTCCGGACGCCTTCAACGGCGGCCGGCGTGAAAAGTGATTTGAACACGGGAGGCAGAATCATGAAGAGGCTTGTGTTGACTGCGTGCTTGGTCCTCGCGACATCGGCGCTGGCCGTGGCCGCGCAGGCTCAGGAAGGGGAAGGCGTGAGTCCCGAGGAAGTGACCCTCGGTGAGCTGACCATAAAGTTCGCGAACACCGAATTCGCGTCGGTGAGGGTTGACGGCGAGGGCTGGGAAAACACAGAATACAGCGCTGACGGCAGGAAAGTGGCCATCCAGATGCTGGATCGTACTCAGGAACACGTCATATTGCTGGTTTCAAATTCTCCCAAAGTCGGGGACGCCGAATTGACCGTCAAGCCGGCCGACTGGAAATTGGTCAAGCTGAACAAGCTCGATCGCGCCTGGCGTTGCGAGGTGTCGGCGACTTTCCCGAAAAAGGCGCAGCCTCCCAGGGTCGAGCAGCCCGTCGAAGAAGAACCGGTTGAGGAAGTCCCCGGCGAAGTCCCCGGCGAAGTCCCCGGCGAAGTCCCCGGCGAAGTCCCGGTTGAGCCGGTTCCCTGATCCCGGTCCGCACCAGACCGATTCAGTCAGCACCAATCCACATAGTGATTCATTGTTGTCGATCCGGTGATCCGGTTACGGGCCCGGTGGACACACAGATGGTTCAACAGACCGCGATTCTCAATACACTTAGTCGTTCGGATGGTTCCGGCAGGTGGCGCAGATGGAATTGCCGGGAAGGGATTACTTGCCGGACATCGCTTTCTTGGAGGCCTTCAGCGGGTTGACCTTCCTGGTTTCCTCGGCCTTGCGGACGACGTGGGTTCCCAGGTTGCACTGTCCGAACATCCACTTCGACGACGGATCCTTGTACGACTTGCAGTAGGACTGGCCATCGTGTTCAACCACGTTGTGGCAGCCGACGCACTTTTCGACAATCTGGTATGCCGGAGCGCCGGAGAATGTCTTTTCTTTCGCGGCGGCGATGATCTTGGAAACGTCGACTTCGGTAACAGCAGCCATTTTCAAGCCTCCAGGCGGGCCGGATTCAATGCCGGTCCATCGGTGATTCAAGGCAGTCCCGGCTTCAGAGACTACTCTTTGGGATTAGCGAGCGCCTCGGGATTGTCCAGGCCCAGCTTTATCCCGACTTCCTGAACCTTCAGGTTGTAGTCGTGGCGGATATCGCGCTTGCGCCTGGCGCCGGCGGCCGTCGCCTTGCGCTTCTTAATCAGCTTTCTCTTTTTGGTTGCAGATGGCATTTTCTCACCCTCCAGCAAAACAAGGGTGCGTAATTATATCGGAGAAGCACCCGGTGTCAACGCTGGATTTGCATTGGAGTCGGCGTGACCGTTCGCTTCAACTCCTGGAGGCCCTGAAAACGAAGTAAACGAGTTGCATGATCGCCGTCAGGGCGGCGGCGACGTAAGTCATGGCGGCGGCGTTCAGCACGGAGTTGACGCCGGCGGTGTCGCGGAGGGCCACCAGCCCGAGCCGGGGAAGCGCTTCCTTCGCGCGTGAAGACGCGTTGAATTCAACCGGCAGCGTTACCAGCGTGAAAAGCACCGCAGCGCCGAAAAGCGCGACGCCCGCCCAGACGAGCTGGGTCATGCTGGCAAGGAAGCCGATCATAATCAGGATCCAGGACAGGTTCGACCCCAGTTGGGCGACCGGGACCAGCGTCGTGCGCAGGACCAGCGGCGCGTAAGATCTGGCGTGCTGTATCGCGTGTCCGACCTCGTGCGCCGCGATGCCGGCGGCGGCCACTGAATTGCCCGCGTAGACGCCTTCGGAAAGCCGCAGCACCTTCTTCGACGGGTCATAGTGATCCGTCAGGCGTCCGCGGACCATCTCGATCGTGACACCGTGTACGCCTTCGGCGTCAAGAATCCGTCGCGCGATCTGCGCCCCGGTCATGCCGTTGGAAGCTGGAACCTTCGAGTACTTCGAGTAGGCGGATTTCACCAGTATCTGCGCCACAAGGCTCAGAAGCAGTGCAGGCGCGATCATCAACAGGTACAGCGGGTCGAAAATCATGGGGTTCTCCCATTCAGAACCAGAAGGATATTTGGCATCGATCGTGGGTATGTCAATCGACGCCGGTCGAGCCGAATCCTCCGGGCCCGCGTTCCGTGCCGTCAAGGCTGTCGGTTTCGATAAGAGCGGCCCGGATGGCCCTCGCCAGCACGGCCTGGGCGATACGGTCGCCGCGGCAGATTCTGAAAGGTGCGTCGCCCAGATTTACGAGGATGACGCGGACCTCGCCGCGGTAGTCGCTGTCGATCGTCCCGGGTGAATTGAGGACGGTGACCCCGTATTTTGCAGCCAGTCCGCTCCTGGGGCGGACCTGGAGTTCGTACCCCGCCGGGACGGCCATGGTCAGGCCGGTTGGGACGAGGGCGCGGCCAAGCGGGGCGATCAGGACGTCTTCTTCAATGTCGGCCCGGAGGTCGAATCCGGCCGAACCGGCCGTCGCGTAGTCGGGCAGCGGCAGGGCCGGCTGAATTGATGAAACACGTTTGACGAGGATGACGGGCGGTTCCATGAGAACCTCTCGGCGGGATTATTCCTTGTTCTGCTTTTCGGCCATCGCTTCGCGGCGGGACAGGCGGATCTTGCCGTTCTTTGGATCGAGTCCGATGCACTTGACCAGAATTTCGTCGCCTTCCTTGACCACGTCTTCCACCATTTTGACACGGTGGTCGGACAGTTCGGAGATGTGGCAGAGCCCCTCGACGCCCGGGAGGATCCGGACGAACGCGCCGAAGTCCATGATCTTGACGACTTCGCCCAGATAGGTCCTGCCGACCTCGGCGCTGTCGGTCAGTTCATGAATCATCCCGATGGCCTTGTCGGCCGACGCCTTGTCAACGGCGGCGATGGTCACGAGTCCGGAATCGTCGACGGAGATTGACGAGCCGGATTCGGACTGGACGCCGCGGATATTACGGCCGCCGGGCCCGATCAGGTCGCGGATGCGGTCTTCGCTGATTTGCATCGTGTAGATCCGGGGGGCCCACGGCGAGTATTCCGCACGCGGGGCCGGGATGGCTTCCTCGAGCTTGCCGATGATGTGGAGCCGGGCCTGGCGGGCCTGTTCCAGCGCGTCGGTCATGATCTTTTCGGTGAGTCCGTCACACTTGATGTCCATCTGGACGGCTGTGACGCCTTCACGGGTTCCGACGACCTTGAAGTCCATGTCGCCGAGGTGATCTTCGTCGCCCAGGATGTCGGTCAGGATTGCGACGCGGTCGCCTTCCTTGATCAGTCCCATGGCGATGCCGCCGACGTGGCTTTTGACTGCGACGCCCGCGTCATGCAGGGCCAGGGAGCTTCCACAGACGGTAGCCATCGAGGATGAGCCGTTCGATTCGAGGATTTCGGAGACCGCGCGGATCGAATATTTGAATTCAGGATTGTCCAGGGGCAGTACCTTGGAAACGCCACGCCACGCGAGGGCTCCGTGTCCGACTTCACGGCGTCCCGGGCTTCCGAGGCGCTTCACTTCGCCGACGCTGAAGGCCGGGAAGTTGTAGTGAAGCATGAACCGGCGGAAGTGATCGCCGGTCAGCAGGTCCATCCGCTGTTCGTCGTCTTCCGTGCCCAGCGTGATGGTGACCAGCGCCTGGGTTTCGCCGCGGGTGAATATCGCCGAACCGTGGGTGCGGGGCAGGGCGCCGACTTCGCACGTGATCGGCCTGACAGTGGTCAGGTCGCGGCCGTCAACGCGAAGGCCGGCATCCAGGACCTGGCTGCGGAGCCTTTCACCTTCGAGGTGTTCGCAGGCGGCGGCGATTTCACGTCCGCATCCCGGGAACTCGTTTTCAATGGCGTCAATCGCGGCGCGGGTCAGGTCGTTGATCGCTTCCCGACGCGGCAGTTTTTCACGAATCGTGAGCGCCTTGCACATCGGTTCCCACGCCACTTCGCGGACGCGGGCGATGAGGTCGGTGTTTTCCTGGAGCTCCGGCGGAACGCGCTTGACCACGTTGAGCTTCGCGGCCATCGCGATCTGGAGGTCGAGGATGACTTTCGACGACTCTTCGGCGAACTTGAGCGCCTTGACGATGCTGGCTTCGGGGGCGAAGCGGGCCTCGCCCTCGACCATGACCAGGCCGTTCATGCCGACGGCGGTCATGATGTCGACGTCGCATTCAAGGCGTTCGGCGTTAGTCGGGTTGGCGATCAGCCGGTCGCCGATCATGCCGACGCGGATACCGGCGATCGGGCCCTGGAAGGGGACGTTCGAGAACGTCAGCGCGGCGCTGGCGCCGATGAGCGCCGGGACCGCCGGGTCGTTTTCCTGGTCGGAGGAAATGACCAGCGCGACGATCTGGGTTTCGTATTTCCAAGTCTTCGGGAACAGCGGCCGCATCGGGCGATCCATGATCCTGGAGTTCAGGACCTCGATTTCGGTCGGTTTGCTTTCGCGCTTGAAATAACCGCCCGGGATCTTGCCCGCGGCGTAGGTCCTTTCAAGGTAGTCGACCGTGAGCGGGATGAAGTCGCCTTCCCTGTAGTCGTTGCCGGCGCAGACCGTCACGAGGACGACCGTTTCGCCCAGTGTGACGAGGGCGGCACCGTTTGCCTGTTTCGCCAGCCGACCCGTTTCGATGGTCAGCGGCTTGCCGTGGAAATCAAGGGTTTCCTTCAAAAACATCTATATTACTCCATTATTGGTGATACCAAGATTGATGACGGGGGCGCTGTCCGCACTGCCGTTCATGATAGCCCTGCAGACGATTGGGAAAGGCTGGACGTGAATCTGACGGTATCCTTCGGCTTACTTGCGTATGCCCAGTTCCGCGATGAGATTCTGGTACCGATCCTTATCGGATGCCTTAATGTAATCCAGCAGGCGGCGGCGACGACCAACAAGCTTGAGCAGTCCGCGACGGGAATGGTGATCCTGCTTGTTCGTCTTGAAGTGCTCTGTCAGGTACCGAATACGTTCGGTGAGGAGAGCAATCTGCACGTCCGCCGATCCGGTGTCGGTGTCGTGAGCCTTGAATTTTCCGATTATTTCCTGCTTCTTTGCGCTAGCAAGGGGCATCCGTGCCTCCACTTCGTCCATGAAAAACCGGCCGGAATCATAGGCGGCGTAGTTCAGAGTGTCAAGCGAAAATGCTTCATGCGACGCCGGAACCATTTTACATGAAGCCAAGTGTCTGGCAGATGTCCCGAATCGCGTTGCCGACGGACGATTCGGTCCTGACCATCCGGTCAAGCGTTTTCAGGCCCGAAAGAACCGTCGTGTGGCTGCGATCGCCGAAGATTCTGCCGATCTGGGGAAGCGAGAACTTCAGGTGGTCACGGATAATGCCCATCGCCACGTATCTGGGGATCGACACGGCCCTGTGACGCTTGGGGCCGCGGATGTCCGCCGGATTGAGGCTGTAATATTCGGCGACAGTCCGGATGACCCTTTCGGAAGTAACCCGGCCGCGCCCCTCGTTGCAGGACTTCAACGTGATCCTGCGGGCCATGTCCAGGGTGATGGGCTGCTTCATCAGGAGGGCGTGGGCCGACACGCGGTTCAGTGCGCCTTCCAGTTCGCGGACCGAGCCGGTGTGTCTTGAAGCCAGGAATTCGGCAACGGCGTACGGCAGATCGTATTCCTCGATTTCAGCCTTGCGCAGCAGGATCCTGACCCTGGTTTCTTCGTCCGGAGGCAGGATGTCCGCGATGAGCCCCCATTCGAGGCGGCTTTTCAGTCGTTCGGTAAGCAGTTCCAGGGCGGCGGGGGGCTGGTCGGATGTGATGACGACCTGCTTCCCGTCGTTGTAAAGGGCGTTGAACGTGTGGAACAGCTCGGTCTGGACGAACTGGCTGCCGGAAACGAACTGGATGTCGTCGACCAGGAGGACGTCGCACAGGCCCCGCAGCGAGGTCCGGAGGGCGTCCATGTTCTTGCCGTTGACGGCGTTCATCACCATGTTCGTGAAGTTTTCGCCGGTGACGCACACAACCTTCAGGCGGGGGTTTTCGCGCCTGATCTGATGTCCGATGGCGTGCAGGACGTGGGTCTTGCCAAGTCCGACGCCGCCATGGATGAACAGCGGGTTGTACTGGCGGCCCGGGCTTTTCGATATGGCGATTCCGGCCGAATGGACAAGCGCGTTGCATTCGCCCACGATGAAGTTGTCGAAGGTGAACCGGTCCTTGAGGCGATCGACTTCATTCGAGGCTTCGCGGTGTGTTTCGCGTTCGACGACCGGCCGGGCAGCGCCTTCGCTGATGGCCGGAAGGGTGTCAGCCGGTTCGGCGACCCGGAAATCGATACCTACGGGGTGATGGGCTGTGTCCCAGAGGGCATCCTTGATTTTTTCCGAAAAATTGTCCTGGATGTGCTTCGCCGTGTAAGTGTCGGGCACTTCGAGCGTCAGCCTGCTGTCGGTACCCTGAAGGGGCCTGATGATCGCGATCCACCTGTCAAATGTTTCAGGTTCGATCCTGTTTTTCAGAAGGCCGAGAGCCTTATCCCACAAAGTCTGCATATACTACGCCCATTCACCCCGATAGCTGGTTCTTACGTTACTGACTGAGCTCAAATGGCTCTTGGTGAATGGGAAACTAATTGTTTGTTTCAAGCGATACAACCCCGTTTTGGAAATATTTTTGTTTTCTTGTTGATTCAAGAGGTTACGTGATTATCGCCATCTGGACTGAATTGATCCGAGTTGGCTAAGTTCCCACATTTTCAGAGTTCTGAGGATTCCTCTTAACAATACAAGGGGTTAGAGGCGCGATCGCACAACTTCGCGTGTTCCTTGAACAATATCCGGCAACCGGCTTCAGGCGGGTTCCACGGGGGTGCAGACGCCGGCCTCGCAGGTGTAGCCGACATCGCATTCTTCGTTGATTTCACAGGGGAAATTGATGGTGGTCGTGGCGCAGCCCGTTCCACATGCGGCATTCGAGCCGGACAGCATGTCCACGTTTTCAACCAGCAGGCCATCCAGGCCGTCCAGTATTGCCGTGATTCTGACCTGCCTGCCGGACGGGGCGTTCAGGCAGTACGTTCCGTCGTCCGCGCCGATTGCCTCGTCGCAGAACAGCTCAAGTTCCCCGTTGAACGTCTCGAAGGCGGTGACCTGGGCACCGGTCGCCCGGAAGTCCCCCTTCATCACTGTGACATCGATGCATGCGTGCGTCGTGACCGGCACCATCCATACCATGAGGCCGTCCGTGAGTGCCTCCGTCGCGATCTGATTGATCGCTGTCAGGGCCGCGCCATCGTCACGGATCGGGATGGTGGAGTCGGCGTCCATCAGGAACAGGTTCGCGTCACTGGCGCCTCTGACGTCCCGCCCGGCCACGTCGTCCGCGAACCGGCTGAACAACTGGAACAGGACGGGCACCTCGGGGTTCACCGCGTTCACGCCCAGGTCATACCAGCCGGCCGACAACGGGCGCATCCAGGGGCCGCCTTCCGAGTTGTCCAGGACGGGCCGCGGCCACGGCGGATAAAGCGAGTCCATTACAATGCTGCCGCTGGCTTCGTCTTCTTCCACGGGAAGGCTGTTGTCCCAGCCAGCCGCGTCGAATGGCACGTTGCCGGTCAGCGGGGTTCCGCCGGCGTCAATCATGGCGTCGCGTTCGAAAGACAGCGTCAGGGCGCCAAGGAGAACCGGCACGCTTGTGTTGCCGGCCGGTATGTCGACGTCGGCGCGCACAACCGCCTTAATCATCACCGGCGCCATGGTGTAGTGGCCGTCGACCGTCGGCACGATCGTCCTGACGACCGGCGCGAAGTCGGGATGCTGGAACCAGATCATGGCGGCCGGTACCAAGCCGTCAATTTCATCGTCCGCGGCCGGTACCGGGCATTCCAGCAGGAACCTGCCGTCAGCGCCGGTCAGCGCCGTCACGTCGGTTCCGGCGCATCGCGCGGTTACGCCGGCCAGCGGGTCGCCCACGTCGCCGGACGCCAGCACGGCGCCTGAAACGAAGAAGGTTTCCTTTTCGCCGCCACATCCCGGGACGCAGATTATGAAAGTCACGGCCGCCAGCAAGGCGGCAGGCATCATCGACGCGGGTCGCTTCAATCGAGTCATGTCCGGCAAGCTCCTTTTCAAGTACGTTTGACCAATACGTGCGATTTCCCTGCTATTGGAAATCAGCGGGAAATCCCGTGCACATCGCGAAATCAATTCCGGAACCCGCGCCGATGCAGTCTTCGAACCCGAAGTCCGGGCAGTAGACTTCCTCGAAGAGTCCGTCGCGGCAGAAGACGGTTGATCCTTCCGCGCACATCGACACGCCGTCCGCGCACTCCGAATACCTCGGGCTGCAGACCTTGTGCAGCCATGTCGTCACGATTTCAGCCGAGGTCACGTCGCTGTTGGCGTCCAGCCATGACTGATTGCACTCCCTGCGGGAATCGGTGATCGCGGCGCAGTCGAGCGTGGCGACCTTTCCGCCGAGGCACCAGGTAAGCAGGTTGCCGGAACACTTTGGCGACATCGCTGTGGTGGAACACTGTCCGCCCGTGCCAACACACTGGAAGGCTTCCGCGCCATGGCCGCACGCAAGACCCAGCGGCCCGCACCTGAATTCGTGCCTGATTCCGTCGTCGTCGCAGTCGATGACCGCGTCCCCGTCGCACTGGTCGGTGCTGCACACGCCGAGGTTGCATTCACCGTCCAGGCACTGAAGTCCCATTTTCGCGCAATCCAGCTCGATCAGGATGTTTCCGTCGGGGGTCTGCATGCACGATTCAATCACCGATTTCCTGCATGTCCTCCCCGTCGTTTCGCAGGTCCCGGGGACCTTGTCCTGGTTCAGGGACGCGAAAAAGTCGTCGCAGGTGAATGCCTGGTTCGCGTATGTGATCAGTTCGGAAAGACCGGCGGCCATTTCGGCTTCGAGTCCGTCGAGCATCGGAAGCGTGTTTCCCGGTGCCGTCCAGTGGAAAAGCTGTGCCCCGGGGGCGCAAGCCTCGAGTTTCATGCGGAAGGCATCGTACTCGACGTAGAAATCCGACGTCCTGTCGCCGCCGCCAGCCACGCCGTTTCCACTGTCGCATCCGGCCGCCATCAAGCCGAGGATTCCAGCTCCGGTGACGGCGATGACAATAATCGATCTGTAATTCATGTCGCCTCTTGCGGGACGATCCGTCCAGGCGGCCGAGTCCGTCCGTCACTGGAGGGGCTTTGTGTTTTCCAGAACTTCCGGGGGAATCTTACCGTAATATACGTTCCCACTAATAATGAAAGCAGGGGTTCCCTTCAGGCCCAGCCGGTTGCCTTCCGCGATGTCGGCCTTCATCGTCGCGAAACGGCTGTCGTCACCCATGCAGCATTCGAATCTTTCCGCGTCCAGTTCCAGGCGGGCGGCCAGTTCCGACACGGGGGTGTGGTCCCGCTTCATTTCTTCCGATTTCTGGAACAGGAGATCGTTCATTTCCCAGAACCGTCCCTGTTCCTGCGCGCAGACGGCGGCTTTCGACAGTTCGCACGCCCGTGCGTGGAAAGGCTGCCCGATTCCCGGGTTGCACGCGTTGTCCAGCGGCATGTGCCGGTGGTAGACCCTGAGGTCGGGATTGGAAGTGACAAGCTGCCTCACGGTCATGTGCGCCTTGCGGCAGAAGGGGCATTCGTAGTCGGTGAACTCCTGGATTTCCAGCGTCGGGTTTGAAGAGCCTATCCAGGGATGGCCCTCAGGGGAAATCCCGCGCTGCGTTTCCGTCCGGGTCTTGATTCCTTCGACGGAACACTGGCCGGAGTTGCCGGGCAATGCCTGTGCTGCCGGTGTCTGGCCGATCGGCATGAGGCGCGGGCCGATGACGGCGGCCGTGGCCAGCAGGCCGAATCCCACGACGCAGATGGCCACCAGGCGGAGCGGATGCCTGAAGAGATCAAGGAAGTCCTCGCGGACAGCCGTTCCGATTGACCTGCCTGAAGCCGCGACCGCGTAAAGGGACATTCCGAGGAACGTAAGGTTAATGAAGTCGATGGCCAGGCAGAGGATGCAGAGCGAATGAATGAAGAACGCCATGACCACGATCAGCCAGATTGAAACGGCCAGGAACAGGCACCCGAACAGGAACAGGAACCCGAGCCCGAAACCCATTTTCCGCCTGAACGCTGCCATTCCGGCCAGGAACGCGGCGAACAGGTACCCGGCCATGGCCCAGACGGCGACCGGGGTGTTCAAGACAGTCGAGTAATCTGAAAGCGCGACCGACGTGCAGTTGATCGCGTCGCTGACCGCGCAGAAACTCTGGAAATCGGGATCGGTGCGCGAAGCCACGTAGATGTTGGCGAGGTCGAAGGCGATTCCAACGCCGACCAGGCAGAACATCAACATCGCTACGACCGCCACGCGGGACCTCGCGGCCACGACCAGTCCCCCGGTCTTTCCATCCTTGTCCGGCCCAACAGTTCCTTCCGGTTCCATCTGAAGTCCTCCCCGCCGGCTGGCGGGATCGCTGTCTGGCTTCTAATTATCCAAAAACAGTCAAAATGCAACATGTGTGCGTGGATCCCGACCGAAATCGGCTTTGTGTCGGCTTGCGCTCCGCTTCATGGATTGAGACAATCCGGCGACTATGTATCCGGACCTTCGCATGAAGCCCGTACTGCTGTGTCTTACCCTGGCCCTGGCGCTTTCCGGTGGCTGCGTTTCGGAGCGGTGTTACGAAAATTATCATTGCAGCGCGCCCAGGATCTGCGGTCCCGGCGGCGTCTGCGTTTATGAATGTTCTGATCCTGGCGATTGTGGCGCTGGTTTTGTCTGCGAAGGCCACGTGTGCGTCGCCGGGCACGGTGACGCCGTTCAGGATTCCACCATGCCCGCGGTGTACTGCCCCGCCGGGATGGTGCTGGTGCAGGATCTGTTCTGCATCGATCTTTATGAGGCGGCCAGGCCGGATGCCACCGGCGCCAGTCCGGGTGACGACGGGTCAAGGGCCGTCAGCAGGGAGGGTGTCTACCCCTGGCTGACCAAGGACAACGCGGTCGCGGAAGCGGCGTGCAACGCGGCCGACAAGAGGTTGTGCGTCCCCGCTGAGTGGAAGCTGGCGTGCAGCGGACCTGACGACCAGACCTACGCTTACGGCGATACGTATGAACCGGCGACCTGCAATGGTATTGATACTTATGGGCGGTCCGGATTCCACCTCATGCCGACCGGGTCTTTTGACGGTTGCGTAAACGAATTCGGCGTGTTCGACATGAACGGCAACGTGTGGGAACACGTGGCCGGGGGCGATGGCACGGACGTCCGGGGCGGCGCTTACAACTGCAGCGATTCAAAGGCGTACCACAAATGTTCGTACATCCCCGGATCCTGGACGCCGTCGGCGCTGGGCTTCCGGTGCTGCCGCGACCCGATTGTGACCGTTCCCGACAAGGTCGAGACGGTCGAAGCCGTCCAGGATGTCGTGGAACCGATCGACGCTGTACCTGGTGACATAGTCACTTCGGACCTGAACGAGACGTTCCAGCTCGACATCCCCCTGGAAGATGTTTGTGGTCCCGTGGACGCGGGATATGACGCCGTGCCGGTCGACGTTTTTCCGGACGTGCCGACCGATGTTTCCGCTGATATCCCGCCGTCCGACGAGGGCAGCGCGGATGCCGCGGTTCCGGACCAGGGGGCCGACGCCGTGTCCCTTGAATGCCCGCCTGACATGAGCTTGGTTTCCCATCCCCTGCGAGCCCCGTTCTGCATGGATCGTTACGAGGCATCCCGAAGCGACTCGACGTCCACTTCATATGGGACATCGACGGTTCCCGTCAGCGAACCCGGGCGGTTGCCGTGGTTTTCCAGTTCGCTTTCCGCCAGTTCCGCGTCCGCGGCCTGCGTGTCCGCCGGGAAGCGGCTGTGCCTGCTTGACGAATGGTACGGGGCGTGCGCCGGAAGCGCCGACACGGTTTACGTGTATGGCGACGCGTTCGATCCGGCCGTCTGTAATTCGATAGACACCTTCTGCGCCTGCGACACCACATGCTCGACCGTTGCGGCGTGTCCGTATCCTCACTGCCGGGTCGACCCGTCGCCGGCCGGGGACGGGGGGCCGTGCGGGGCGAATTTCCATGTCGTCGTCACAGGTTCATTTCCGTCCTGCGTAAATGAATGGGGCGTCTTCGACGTAAACGGAAACGTGTGGGAGGTCGTTGACGCTGGCGATTCCCAGGACCATTTCAGGGGCGGCGCCTACAACTGCAGCGACTCCGAGGCGCTTCACAGGTGCGATCACGACGCCACGTGGAATCCTTCGGCGAAGGGCTTCCGCTGCTGCATGGACGCCGTTCCGGCCGGTGGCGGACAGTGACGATGAATCGAATCAATGCCATCGTGCCGTTCCTGTTCCTGCTGGCGTGTCTTTCCGCGCCCGCGGCCGGGGCCGAAATCGACGATGTGGCGGCATTGAAGGCGGAACTGGAACAGAATCCCGTGGATCCGGCGACAAAGCGTCGTCTTGGCATTGCGTACTACCGGGCCGGCAACGACTTCTGGGCGATACGGACGCTGGACGGCGTCGTCCGGGATGTCCCGGCCGACTGCGAGGCCCGGGCCTGGCTGGGACTTGCTTACCTCCGGCGGGCTTTTCCCGAACAGGCGCTTGCGACAGTCCGGTTCGGAGGATGTGCCGGACCGGCCGCGTTCAGGTTGCGGATGATAGAATCGCTTGCGGAAAGGGCGGCCGGCAGGGCGGAAAACGCCGACAGCCTGCTTGCGGACGTTTCGGCGCTTGAACGGGGATGGGCGGGCGACGTGGAAGGCCTGCCCGCCGTAAGGCGCAGGGTCAATCCGGATCATGTTCCCGACGTCGCATGGACACTTGAGTTCGGTGGCGGTTACTCGTCAAATGCCGTGATGGGCGCGGCCACGGACGAGGCGGCCGCTGCTGACGGCGGCGCGTCGGCGCTCGCGATGTTTGATGCCCGCGTCCGGCTGGCCCCCGATTTCGGCGGACCTGTCCGGGGCGTCCTGGAGATCCAGCCCAGGCTGACCTGGTTTTTCGCCGACGGCGCCGAAAGGCTCAGCTTTCTTGAACTGACGGGGCAGGCCGGAATAATGATCCGCAGGACGCTGCCGAGGGTCACGCTTGCGTACAGGCCGGACTGGCTGCTGCTGCCGAACGGCTTCCGCGGCGAAACCGCCCCTGTTCCTTACATGATGGGGCACCGCGGCGAGTTCGAAATCGAGGTGCGGCCGGAGGTCCTGATATTCGGCGGTGCCGGGACAAGGGCATTCCGCGAGATGGTGCGCTCCAGGACCGAAGTCGACCTGGGCCTGGGTGGCGCGGCATCACCGGTTCGGAACCTGTCCCTGATGTGGGCCGCGTCTGGACGGTATTACGACGCCCGGCACGATGCCTGGGATCTGGCTGGATTTTCCGCCATGTTCGCCGCGGTGATGCGCCTTCCCTTCGACATGTCCGCCAGGGCGTCGGTAACCCTTTCGATGGACTGGTATTACGATTCGGCGGCTGAAAACGGCGTGGACCCTTTCAGGTCCGATGTCGACCGCTTCGACTATTTCTACAGGATGGGGTTCCAGTTCTGGAGCCCGTCTCTGGCTGGCGTCAGGTTCGGGGTCTCGTACGACTTCTCCAGCAGGGAAAGTACGGCGGATTCATATTCCTATTCGGATCACCGCGCGCTGCTGCGGGTCAGGTGGGTGGGCAATGCCGCCTTTGGCCGCCCTTCGGCCGTCGCCATGCCTGATGACGTCGGTTTGATGGATTGGGGCGACGGGGATGGCGCGGGGATTGATGAAAGGGTACAGGACATGCTCAGGCAGGACGAGCAGGTCCAGCGGTCTTCTTCCTGCGTGAATTGATTCCGGGGGTCGGATGCGGGGTATCGTCAGGGCGGTGTGCGGCGCGGTTGTCGTCGCGGCGGGTTCGGCGGCGATGGCGCTGGCGTTCAACGCGGTTCGTCCATCCGGTATCCCGCTGGTGGCGGACAGGCCCTACGATATTTTTGTCCCATGCCCCGAGCCGCTCGGGGAGGTCGATGGCATGGACGCCGCGGCGGCCGCCGTCCTTGCCGGATCGGGAAAGGCGTTGCTGATCGACGCCGGTTCCGCGGCCGACTTCCGGGCCTGGCATCCGGGTGGCGCCTGGAACATAGCTTTTGATTACATCATGCCGGTCGAAGACGTCGATATCCGCAGGATTGCTTCGTCCCGCGCGGCGAAGGTCGTTGTGTACGGCGACGGGGGTGAGCCCGACACGGGCCGCGAACTGGCGCGTGAATTGGCCGGCAGGGGGATAAAGAACGTCGTCTTCGTGAAGGGTGGCGTCCAGGCGTTCAAGGCCGCCGTGGAGGGAAGATGACGACGGCGAAAACCACGCTGGCGATGAAGGGGGCGACGTTCCCGTGGCTTCTGCTGGCCCTGCGCCTCTATATCGGGGGCGTGTTCCTGGCCGCGTGTTTCCACAAGATCATCCATCCGGACATGTTCGCGGTGGATGTCGCGACCTATGACATCCTGCCGCTTGCGCTGATAAACATCATGGCCGTCACCCTGCCCTGGATCGAACTGGCCGCCGGACTGATGCTTGTGCTCGGGTTCAGGGCCCGGGCCGCCGCCGTCCTGACGTCCGCTATGATGCTGGTGTTCATCGTCGCCATATCCGTCGCGCTGCACAACGGTTTGAACATGTCCTGCGGTTGCTTTGCGTCGCAGGGCGCCGGGGAAGACCCGATTTCGATCATGACTGTCTTCCGGGACCTTGGCTGGTTCGCGGCCTCGATGTGGATTGTGGTGTTCGACCGGGAATCGCCTGGAATTGATTCGCTGGTTTCGTGGTTAAGGAACAGGAGGCGGGCATGAACAGGATTGCCATTATTGCCGCGGCGTTCATTGTCGTGATTCCAGCCGCGGCCCCGGCGGGCGTTCCCGAATGTGACGCGCTGAAGGGCCAGGCGGCGACCGAGGCTGGCGCCGTCCTGGAATCGGAGTTCATGTACGACTGCTGCGACGACACCATTTCGAAGTGTCTTGCCGGGCGCCCGGAATGCCGTCAGGCGGCCGAACGTGTGGCCAGGCACGTCTGCAGGCACGCCGCGGCCGGGGACGGCAGGCAGTCCATCGTCCGAAGCCTGGAAAAAAGGGCGATTTCCGTCGGCGGCCCGATGGAGAAGCTTCCCGGGTCTTTTTCACCTGGCGCGGTCGCCGGGGGCGAGGGTGCGCCGATCACCGTAATCATGTACACATGCGCCCGGTGTCCGTTCTGTTCGAAATTGATCCCGAAGCTGCATCAGGAAGCGACTTCCGGTCGGCTTACCGGCAGGGTCCGGCTGGTCCTACGGCCTTTCCCGATAAAGAGCCACAAGGACTCGGCCGAGGCGAACCAGGCGTTTGCCGCGGCGATTGAACTCGGGCGGGGCTGGGAATTCCTTCTTGAAGCCTACCGCCGATTTGATTCATTCTCCGTCGGGACGATTCCCGCGATGGCGACGGCGGCGGGAATGGCTTCCGGGGCGTTCGAAAAGGCCTATGCGGCGGATTCAACCCGGACTGCCCTGGTGGAAGCGAAGAAGGAAGGTCTCCGGCTTGGCGTGGAATCGACGCCGACGCTGTTCATTAACGGGCGTCTGTACCAGTCCGAACTCGATGTTGAAACGGTTGTCGATGTCGTGCTGGAACTGCTTGACGCCGAAAAGGTTCAGCCGGCCGGTTTGAAGTAGGTCTGCCCATCGTTTTTTACGGTCATGACACGTCCGTTGTTCAGCAGATCGGCGGTGATTCTGATCACTTCCAGTCTGTGGACGCCAAGTCCGGAAGCCAGGTCGTCCACGGTGCACGGCCGTCTTTCAAGCATTTCCATTACTTCGACTGCCGTGGCGGCAGCATCCTTCGTTCCGGCTGGTCGGTCCGGGAAATCGGCGGTGGCCTCTGCCTTCGGGCTGAACAGTCCTTCAAGTTCCACAAGTTTTTTGTGCGATACCGGCGCGGCCATCGAAGTGGCAGGGGGGCGCACCGGTGTGTTCAACTGTATACGATCGGGACGCAGGCGGGACGCGATCGCCGCAAGCATGGCGATCGTTTCCGGCGTGTCGGACATGTTGCGCAGGATCATTACTTCCAGCCAGATTTCGCCCTTGAATTCACCCCTGAAAGCGGCCAGTCCGTCGATGTATTCCCGGAAACCAATCCCGGGACACGGCCTGTTGATCTTCTTAAATGATTCTTCGTCCCAGGCGTCGAGGCTCGGCAGGACCACGTCGGCCATGGCCGCGTCGCGCCTGACTGCGGGGTCGCCGAAGAGGACCGCGTTGGTCAGAAGCGCGATCGGCAGGCCGAAGTTCCGGCGCAGTTCGGCAATCAGGTCCCCCAGGCCGGAATAAAGGGTAGGTTCCCCCGAACCCCCGAGTGTCAGGAAGTCGGGCATGGCGCCGGACGCAAGCCTGTCCCGCACCTGGTCCACGATGTCGGCGATCGTCGCGGGTGCTTCCCGCAGTGCGTCGTGTCGCGTGGTTTCCTTTAGCTGGCAGTAGATGCAGTCCAGCGGGCAGTGCTTCATTTCCGCCAGGTCGATTCCGAGGCTCAGTCCCAGCCTCCTGCTGGGCACGGGACCATAAATCCTGTTTCGCATGGGGTTTCTCCGCAAGAACGCCGAACTGCCTCAGAAATGGAGCGTTGATCGTTGTCGCGTGCGGAGTGTTTGTCAACACGGGACAGGGCCGGGGACGGGGCTCGTGCGGACGGGTGAAGAGCCGCCCTTGCCGGGTGCCCGCCTTGAATCCGCGGGCGAATGGTGGTAACAACGTCCGGCTTTCCTTATTGAGGCACGACGATGTCAGGACACCAGACACAGGAACAGACGACCAGGGCCATCGACAAGATGTCGAAGATTGAACACAAAATACTGGTCATGAGCGGCAAGGGCGGGGTCGGCAAGACCACCGTGGCCGTCAACCTTGCATATGCGTTCGCGTCACGCGGTTTCTCCGTCGGCATCGTGGATACGGACATACACGGTCCGAACGTCGCCCTGATGACAGGCGTCGAAGGGCTGCACGCGCAGGGCGAAGACGGCGTGCTTGAACCGATTGAGGCCGCCGCCAACGTGAAGGTGTTGTCCATTTCGGCGTTCCTGCCCGGGCCTGATTCCCCGGTCGTGTGGCGCGGCCCGATGAAGGCCGGCGTGATTGCCCAGTTCCTGGCGGACGGGAACTGGGAAGGAATCGACCTCATCGTCGTCGACTGCCCTCCCGGAACGGGCGACGAACCGCTTTCAGTCGCGCAGCTTATCCCGGACGCGGACGGCGTCGTGATCGTCACGCAACCCCAGGACGTTTCGCTGCTGGATTCCCGCAAATGCGTGAATTTCGTGCGGATGCTGAAGCTTCCGGTGCTCGGCATCGTTGAAAACATGTCCGGCCTGATCTGCCCCCACTGCGGTGAGAAGATTGATTTGTTTTCGTCCGGTGGCGGCGCGCGCGCCGCGGAAGAGATGGGTGTCCCGTTCCTGGGGTCCATCCCGATCACCACGAAGATGGTCGGTGCCGGCGACTCCGGAAAACCGCTTGTCGAATACCACAGGGACGACCCGGCATCGAAGGTCCTGGAACAGATCGCCAGCGCCGTCGAGGCCGGATGGGAAAAGGTCGCGGCCGAACGTGCCCGCGCCAGGATCACGCGTGTCGTCGTTGCCGCCGGCTCCGCCGATGGCCTGAAGGCGCGGGTGTGTCACGATTTCGCGGAATCGGCGGCGTTCGTCGTGGTCGACGTCGAGGGTGATGAAATGCGCGATGTCAGGACGGTGAAGAGCCCGTTCGCCGACGGTCTGCAGTCGGGCCAGATTCCCCGGTACGTCCATGTCGACCTTGACGGTCAGGTCATCATCAGCGGCGAAATGAGTTCCCACGCGTTCGACGCGTTTAACAGTTACGACATGCAGGTCGTCACCGGCGTGTCCGGGACGGTGGCCGACGCAGTGAAGTCCTGGATGGCCTCCCGGGCTCCGGCCTGCCCGCCCGCTGCCTGCTCGAGCTGCACGAAGGATTGTTCAAGTCGTTCCTGACGGCGTACACTTCGCCGGTTGAAACGGTACGGAGGGACCATGTGGCCATATGTAATCAGGGAACCCATTGAGATCGGAACCTACGGCGTGATGATGGCCGTCGGATTCCTGACGTCCTCCTGGCTGCTGAACAAGGACCTGCGCCGCAGGCATATCGATCCCGGTGCCGGCGACATGACGATCATGATCGCCATCGTGCTGGGCGTCATAGGCGCGAAACTCGCCTACCTGCTGACCGAAGCCGACAAGTTCACGTTCAAGGATTTCGTATCCGGCGCGGGGCTGACCTGGCACGGCGGCCTGATCCTGGCAGCGGCCGGTATCATCGCTTACTGGATCTGGAAGAAGTTCCCGATGCCGGTGATGCTTGACGCGGTGGCGCCACTCCTGGCTTCCGGTTACGCGTTCGGGCGTCTGGGATGCCTTATATCCGGTGACGGCTGCTATGGCATCGAGTGCGTTCCGGGGGCTGCGGCCAGCTTCATGTGCATGGCCTTCCCGAACGGGATTGTGCCGACCGCGCCCGGCGTCGAGGTCTATCCGACCCCGTTGTTCGAGGCGCTTTCGAACTTCGCGCTGTTCGGCTTCCTGTGGGCGATCAGGAAGCGCGTCCGGCGTACGGGCGTTCTGTTCGCCATCTACATGGCAGGGTCCGGTTTCTCCCGGTTCGCCATCGAATTCGTCCGTCGTTCAGACGACAGGCCTGATCGCTTCCTCGGCCTGCGCGACGCCCACCTGATCGCGCTGGCGCAGGTTGCCATCGCGGTCGCGGTGCTGGCCTGGGCTTACTGGCGCAGCCTGCCGAAGGAGCAGGAATACGGTGTTGTTCCGGCCTCCGCCGCCCCGGCGAAGGCGGCCAGGAAGAAGCAGGCGCGCTGACCCCTTCCGAACTTGCCCCGGCATCGGCCGAAAACGCCTGTATACTAATTTCGGTCCCGCGTTGTGGAGTACTGCCGGATGAAACGCCTCGCTTTCCTGCCCGCGATCCTTTTCCTTGCCGCATGTTCCGCCTGCGGAGGCGTCGAAAAGACGGCGCCCGCCGACGTCGCGTCCGGACCGGTGTGGCATCTGGGCGCGCCCGTGATCGATTCCCACGTGCACATCTATCCGACCATGACCGGCCTGGACAAGGCCCTTGAGGTGTTCAAGCGTGTCGGTATCGACCGGTTCGTTATCAAGTCCGCTGGCGAGGTTGGTTCGTCCCGCTACCAGGCCAGCCTTGCGATGGAACGGATCATGGGCGACCGGATGCGTTCTTTCGCCAACATCGACTGGGAAGGCATCGACAGCCCGGATTTCGGCCGGTCGGTGGTGCCCTCGCTTGAACAGATGAAGCGCGACGGCATCGTCGGCATCAAGATATTCAAGAATCTCGGCCTGAACCTGCGGTTCGCGGACGGAACGCTGATGAAGATCGACGACCCGCGCCTGGATCCGATATTTGAGGCATGCGGGCGGCTGGGGCTTATTGTGGCGTGGCATGTGGCTGACCCTGTTGCCTTCTTTGAACCGGTCACACCTGAAAACGAGCGCTATGAAGAACTGACGATCGCACAGGGCTGGAGTTTTGCCGGACAGGACTACCCGAAGCACGCCGAGTTGATGGATGCGCAGCGAAAGATCATCCTGAAGCACCCCGGAACGACCTTCCTGCTTATACACATGGGTAACTACGCGGAAAACCTGGACTACGTCGACAAACTGCTCGACGATGCGCCGAACGTGTACACCGACGTTTCCGCCCGTGTCCCGGAATTCGGGCGTCACCCGGCGGACAAGGTCCGGGCCTTCTTCATAAAGCACCAGGACAGGATTCTTTTCGGTTCCGACTTCATAACCTCGGGCGATGGTTCCATGCAGCTCGGGTCTGTGTCGGAAAAAGAACCTGACATCAATGATGCCGTCGTGTTTTTTGAAAGGCACTGGCGGTACTTCGAAACCCCGGACCGCCAGATCGACCATCCGACCCCGATACAGGGACGATGGAAGGTCGACGCCATCGATCTTCCCGAAGACGTCCTGCGCAAGTTCTATGTCACCAATGCCGAACGGCTGATCTTCGCCAGGTAGCCGCGCCGCAGCGGTTTCTACATTTCGATACAAATCTTGACACCATCTATGATGACAGTGGTGTTGATCGTGACCATAGTTCACCATCGGCGGCTGGGCCATGGTGTCCGCGCCTGACTGATTTGAAACACTGAACCCGGGGATTCAAGATGCAGAAGAAAGTAAATGCTGTTGTAGTGATGGTGATTGCGCTTTCGGCGCTGGTCATGTCCGCCTGCGGCGCGAAAAAGGACGCCGCGGACGACCAGAAGTCCGGGGACACGCCGGTCACCGTTGAAAAGGTCGGGATGTCAGATGTCGCGACCGTGCTGTCTTACGGGGCCGATCTGATGCCCTCCGCGAAGGTCCGGCTGCTGTCCCTGATCACGGACACGATCGTCTCGTACCCGTGGCAGGAAGGCGACGAAATCGCGAAGGATCAGGTCGTGGCCGTCATCAAGAAGGAAGGCTTGAACCAGGGGCTGGCCCAGATTGACGCGCAGACCGCCGCCCTCGACGTGCAGATCGCGAACCTCGGGTCGGAACTCGGGCGTGCCAGGGATCTTTTCGGCAAGGGTGTGGCAACGCAGCAGGCGGTCGACCAGGTGACTGCCCAGTACGACGCGGCGGTTGCGCAGCGCGCGGCGCTGGTGGCCGGGAAGAAGCAGCTCGCGGTCACGGCGGGGCATGCTGTCGTCAGGGCGCCGGTTGACGGCGTCCTGTCCGGCAAGGCATACGAAGAAGGCGACATCGCCATGCCTCAGCTTCCGCTTGGCACTCTCCTGGTAACCGACCCGCTGAAGATGGAACTGAAGCTTATCGAAAAAGACATCGCACTGGTCAAGCCCGGACAGAAGGTCGATCTCACACTGGACGCCTATCCGGGACGTGCTTTCAGCGGCACGGTCACCAGGGTGTTCCCGTATGTGGACGCCGGCACAAGGACGAACACGATCGAGGTGACTCTTCCGAACCCGCGCGGTGAAGACGGCGTCCGTCTGCTCAAGCCTGGAATGTACGGTGTGGCAAGCCTGATCGTGTCGGTCAGGAAGGACGTCCCCGTGGCCTCTGAAAGCGCCCTGCTCATCGACAACAAGCTGCTGGCGATTCAGAAGGACGGCCAGAACCTCCGCAAGGCGTTCGTGGTCGACGAAAACAACGTCGCTCATGAGCGGACGGTCGTTCTGGGCGCGCGCCAGGGCAATTCCTGGGAAGTCGTCGAAGGACTGACCCCAGGTGAAACGATAGTCCTTCGCGGCCAGCACGGTTTGACCGACGGGACCAGGGTCCGGACGGTAGGGGACGAGGCGGTCGAGGAAAAGGTCGTCCAGGCTGCGCCCGAAGCGGCGGCATCCGAAACGGCCACGAAGTGAAACGATACCGGCCAAGGTGACATGCGGCCTCTGGAGATATGAAAATGAAACTGTCCGAAGTATCCGTCAGAAGGGGCGTGACCTTCCTGATGCTGTACATCATGGTCGTCGGCTTCGGCCTGTTCTCGCTGGCCAGGCTCGGGCTCGACCTTTATCCCGACATCTCGTTCCCCGTGGTAATCACGATCGTTCAGTACGATGGTGCAAACCCGGAAGACATTGAAACCCTTATAACAAAGCCAATCGAAGAAGCCGTCGCGTCGGTCGACGGCGTCGAGTCGATTACGTCCGATTCGAAACAGGGCGTGGGCCTCATTTCGGTTGAATTCGACTGGGGCGCCGACATGGAGCAGGCCGAAACCGACATAAGGCGCGCCATCGACATGATTGAAGGATACCTGCCGGAAGACTCGCAGGCGCCGATGATATTCGCGTTCGACCCGTCGATGCAGCCGATCGTCATGACCACGATTTCCGGTCCGTATCCGCTGGACGTGCTGCGCAATATCGCCGACGAGGAGGTCGCGCCGCTTATTGAACGCATCGACGGCGTGGCTTCGGCCGAGGCGTCGGGCGGTCTTTCCCGCGAAATAGGCATCGTCCTGGATCCGGTGAAGATCCAGGCCTACAACCTGGACGTGTCCGCCGTGATGGGCGCGGTTTACGCGGGTAACAGCCAGCAGTCGGGCGGCTACGTCGAACAGGGCATACTTGAATTCGAAATCAAGACCAACGGTAAGTACAGGTCGGTCGACGAAGTTGGCGAAGTCGTTGTCGGCGCCAGGCCCACGGCGCTCGGAATACCCCAGCCAATCCGGCTCAAGGAAGTCGCCACCGTGATCGACGGTTTCGCCGAATCGCGGCGCATCCTTGAAACCGAGGGTGAATCGTCTGTCTGGCTCATCATCAGGAAGCAGTCCGGCGCCAACACGGTTCAGGCGGCGGAAAAGGTGATGGAAGTCATTTCCACCGCGGCGAAGACGACCGGCCGCGATCTTCAGTTCAGGCCGATCTGGAACCAGGCCGATTTCATCAACAGCTCGGTAGGCAACCTGTCCGGATCCGCGATTCAGGGCGTGATCATCACGTTCTTCGTGCTGCTGCTTTTCCTGTTCAGCTTCCGCAGTTCGTTGATAGTTTCCATGGCAATCCCGATTTCGGTTCTGGCGACGTTCGGGCTGATGGATCAGGCCGGAATGACGCTGAACGTGCTTTCGCTGGCCGGCCTCGCGCTGGCGGTCGGCATGCTCGTTGACAACGCCATCGTCGTTATGGAAAACATCTTCTACTACCGTTCGCTGGGGGAATCGCCCTGGAACGCCAGTATCAAGGGCGCGTCCACAGTCGGTCTGGCGGTCACCGCGTCCACGCTGACCACACTGGTCGTGTTCCTGCCGGTCCTGTTCGTGCCGGGGATCGCCGGCGTGCTGTTCAAGGACATGGCCATCACAATCTGCTTCTCGCTGGCGGCATCGCTGGTAGTGGCCCTGACGTTCGTCCCGCTGGCGTCGTCGCGCCTGCTCGGTCCCGGTTCCGAAAAAAGCATGAAGCGTTCGGAAGAACTGCAGAACAAGACGCTCGGGTGGCTCTTTTCGGGATACGGCCGCGCGCTTGACTGGGCGCTTGCCCACCGCTGGGTTGTCGGCGCCGTCATTGCCGGCATGCTGGTCGTGACCGGCGTCATGTACAAGCTGATGCCGACCGAATTCATGATGGAGGGCGACGACGGTTTCATGTACCTGTCGGTCGAGGCCCCGGTCGGAACCAACCTGGACGAAACCTACCGGATCGTCGAGGACGTTCGCCACAGGATCGAGGAAGTGCTCCCGAAGGAAGAACGGAAGATGGTCGCGGTTGACGTCGGCCTCGGCGAGGGATTCACGTCGATCATGTCGAAGGGAACGCACGCGGCGTCGATCCGGATTCCGCTTGTTTCGGCCGAAGACCGTGAAACGTCGCTTTCGGAATATGAAGACAAGCTGCGAGGCGTGCTGAAGGAATTCCCGGGCGTCAAGGTTACCATCGGCAACCCGATGGGCGCTCTGGGCGGATCAGGGGATATCGAACTCCAGATCCGGGGATTCAACCTTGAAGAGCACCGCAATATTGGTCTGGCTCTCCAGAAGAAGATCAACGCCATGCCGGAAGTCGGCGAAACGGTCTTTTCGATGGAGGACCAGAAACCCCAGTTGCAGGTGGATTACGACCGCAGGAAGCTGTCCGAACTGGGAATGTCCCCGGGCACGGTCAGCCAGGCGGTGTCAGTGGCCTTCCAGGGCAAGACAGTGGCGCGGTATTCGGACGATGGCGATGAATACGACATCAAGATGCGTTACGACAGGAAGTTCAGGCAGGACGTCGACAATCTCCTGAAGATGCCGATCGTCACCCCGTCGGGCGGATCCGTGCCGCTGGACAACGTGGCCGACATCGTCACAAGGCTTGGACCGACCGACATAACGCGCCTGGACCAGGAGCGTTACACCAGCATCAGCATCTACCTGAAGGACAAGTGGACCGGGGCTGATGGCAAGTCCCACAGGAAGGACCTTGGGGCCTCCATCAAGAAGATCACCGCCGAGGTTGAAGGCTACAAGTTCCCGTCCGGGTTCTCGTACAAGGTCGCCGGCACGGCCGAAGACTTCATGACGTCGTTCAAGTACCTCGGGATCGCGCTGATGGTGTCGGTGCTGCTGGTCTTCATGGTCATGGCCAGCCAGTTCGAATCTCTGCGCGAGCCGTTCATCATCATGTTCACGGTGCCGCTCGCGTCGATCGGCGTCGTCCTCATGTTCGTGCTGACAGGTTCGACCATCGACATGGCCGCCATCATAGGCGTCATTATGCTGGTCGGCATCGTCGTCAACAACGGCATCATCATGGTCGACGCCGCCAACCAGATTCGGGAAGAGGGCCATTCGCGGCTGGAGGCGATCGCCCTGGCCGGTCGGCGCAGGCTTCGCCCGGTTCTGATGACTTCCCTGACCACCATCCTGGGTATGGTTCCGATGGCGCTCGGGATTGGTGAAGGCGCGGAAACATGGGCGGGGCTGGGCAAGTCCGTTATCGGCGGCCTGTCGACAGCCACCTTCCTGACGCTGTTCCTGGTGCCGATTCTGTACACCGTGTTCGCCAGGAAGGACTTGAAGCACGACGTGAAGATATTCACCGGAAAGATCGAAGGATGACGGTGAACATGCGAGGTTTATCATGAGATTTGCAAATGTTCTGATACCTGCCGCCCTGGCGCTGCTGGCAGCACCAATCGGTGGCGCGGCCCTGGCGCAGGAGACTTCGGCAGTCGATCTGTCGGGCCTGCTTCCCGAGGTGGTGGAGGCGGTCGGCGAACTTCCCGCGGTCACGCCGGGGACAGGCATGGACCTCGCTGAAGCGGTGAGGATGGCGGGCGAAAGGAACCAGACCGTTGAAATCATGCGGGCAGAGGTGGAAAAGTCCCAGTGGGCCACCGCGGCCGCGTGGGCCATCATAATGCCGATGGTCGAGGCGTCGATGTCGTATGTCCGCATGGACCACGAAACCGCTGTCGAGTTCGATATGTCCGCGTTTTACGAGGCGCTTGGCATCCCGCCGCCGACCGATCAGGGCGAACCTACCGTCATCCAGCGGGTGGACAATCTCAGCGGCCAGCTTTCGGTGTCCATGTCGCTGATAAACGTCCAGGGCTGGTTCACCATCGCGGCGGCAAAATCCGGGCATGAACTGGCGAAACTCTCGTTCGAACAGGTGCGTGAGCAGTTGATGGCCGTGACCGTCCAGGCATTCCTGGCCGCCATGATGTCGCGCTCCGTGATCGACTTCCAGCAGGTTCAGGTGAACGCTGCCGCGCATCACCTGGATTTCGCGATGAAGAAGTTCCGGTCGGGATCCGGCCTGAAGATTGACGTTATCCGGGCGCAGACCGACCTGGTCAAGGCGAAGAAGGAACTGGTCAACGGCCACCTGGCGTACGAATCGGCGCGCGACGCGCTGGGTCTCCTGACCGGCCTCGGCGGTCTGCCGGTTCCGGAGGGCGAGGCCGGCCTGTCGCTGGACACGGCCCGTCTCGCGCAGGCGGGGGCCGAAGACGACATGATCAGCCAAGCGCTGTCGCAGCGTTACGACGTGAAGCTTCAGGCCGCGGGCCTGAAGGTCGCCAGGGAATCGTTCACCGCCACCTGGGGTGGATACCTTCCTACGGTTGCGGGTGGCTGGACCGGAACATACCAGATGACCGAACCAGCGTCTTTCGGCTCCGACGACAGGTCGCGCTGGAACATTTTCCTGGGCCTGAACGTCCCGATATTCCAGTTCAACCGGATTGCGGACATCAAGAAGTCGCAGATGGCCGTCAAGATAGCCGAGTTGAAGGTCGACGACACGAAGCTGAACGTTGCGAAGGAAGTCCGGGACGCTTCCAGGCAGTACCGGACCGCGGTGGCGAACGAGGAGATTTCCAGGCAGCAGTGCGACCTGGCCCGCGAGGCGTACGCGCTTGTTGAAGCGGCCTACATGGCCGGCGCCGGCTCTTCCCTTGAGGTTACGGACGCGCTGAGTGCCCTGACCGCCGCGGAAGTCGGGCTGCTGACCGCGTCCCTGCGCGTCCAGATTGCGGCCGTCAACCTGCACACGGCGCTTGGCGGCAAAGTCTCTGACCTGGTGAACTGAATGGAAACGCTGGTCGGTATCAGGATCCTTCTTGTCGAAGACGACCTAAGGCTGGCGGCGCTGGTCGGCGAGTTCCTTTCTTCCAAGGGTTTCGTCGTCGATACGGAGTCGCGGGGGGATCTGGCCCCCGACCGTATTATTGAAGAAAACCCGGATCTTGTAATTCTGGACCTGATGCTGCCGGGGCTGGACGGCCTGTCAATCTGCAGGAAGGTCCGACCGGTGTATCCCGGTCCAATCATGATGTTGACCGCGCTTTCCGACGAGGTGGACGAGGTGGTCGGGCTTGAGGTCGGGGCCGACGATTACATCGCCAAGCCTGTGAAACCACGCCTGCTTCTGGCCCGGATCCAGAACCTGATGCGCAGGGTCAACGTGTCCGCACCGGAAAAGCCGGTCACGGGCGACAGGCTGATCACGATCGACGATCTTTTGATCGATCCCAGGCGCCGCGCGGTTCAATTGAACGGGCGCGAACTGGAGCTGACGACGGCTGAATTCGACCTGTTGTACTATCTGGCGGAGAGATCCGGGCAGGTGATTGAACGCGACGACATCTACCGGGAGCTGAGGGGTATCGAATGGGACGGCCTGGATCGTTCCATTGACCTCAGGGTCGCGCGGCTGCGCAGGAAGATTGGCGACGACGCCAGGCATCCGCGCCGGATCAAGTCGGTTCGAGGATCCGGTTACCTTATGGTCGACAAACCATGAAGAAGCTCGTCCTGCGATGGTTCCTGGTCTTCCTTGTCACCGTCATCGGTGCCGTCCTGGTCGTCAATCACGTCGCCTTCATGTCGGTAATGCGTCAGATGGAACGGGATCCGACCAGATCCTTCAACATCATCATCACCATGATCGAGGAGGGGCTCGACGGCAAAACCCTCGCCGAATCGGGCGCCATAATGAAGCGTATTTCGGCCAGGATGGGCACCGAGATCAAGCTGCTTGACCCTGGCGACAGGCAGATCACGCATGTGGTGAAGGCTGATATCGCCAGGCGTGGCGCCTCGATGGACACGGACTATGCGGGGATGCGTTTCGGCATGACCCTGTTCGTGCCGGTGAAGGTCGAGGGTGAAGAAAGAATCCTGCGGATGGGGCCTTTCACGCGTCCATTCAGTCCCGATCTGTCGGCTTACGTGTACATGGGCATCTTTGTCCTTCTCATCCTGATCATTTCAACGTTGACCATGTCGATGCCGATGTTCAACAGGCTCAGGAAGCTTGAAAAAACCGCCAGGACCATCGCCGACGGCGACCTGTCCGCGCGCGTTCCGATCCCCGCCGATGACGGCCTTGTTGGTTTCGTCGCACAGCAGTTCAACACGATGGCCATGCGAATCGAGCAGTTGATGGCGTCGCAGAAAATGATGCTGCAGGCGGTTTCGCATGAACTCCGGACACCGACGGCCAGGATCAGGTTCGGGCTGGAGATGCTGGAAAGCTCCGACAATCCTGAAGAAAGGGCGCGAAGGCTCGAGGCGATCGACGAGGACCTCACCGAGGTCGACGAGATGGTCGAGGAACTCATGCTCTTCAACAAGATGGAGGCGCTGGGGCGGATGATTGAAGTGTCGCCCACCCCGGTCATGCCGGCCCTGCGCAAGCTGGTGGACAAGCGGGGCTTCATACGGCCCGGCGTGGAAGTCCGGCTGGACGGCCCGGGCGATGAGGTCTGTGTCAATTCCGACCCCAGGGCGTTTCTGCGCGCGACCGGAAACCTTCTTTCGAACGCACTTCGGTTTTCAAAGTCGCGTGTCGTGATCGTCGTTCGTGAAGACATCGATTCGATTAAGGTTTCCGTCTGCGATGACGGTCCGGGCGTTCCCGAATCCGAAAGGGAAGCGATCTTTTTTCCGTTCAAGCGGCTTGATGACAGCAGGAACCGCGAATCCGGTGGTGCCGGACTCGGCCTCGCGATCGTCAATTCGATCGTTTCCGCCCATGGCGGGCGGATCGAGGTAACCGATTCACCGATCGGCGGCGCATGTTTCAGCACATGGTGGCCGCAACCACGCTGACTCCGGTATGTTTCGCGGGCCATTTTCAGTGACCGCCATGTATTCGGGTTAATTCGCTTCAAAAAGGCACCCCAGTCATATAAAATGTGCCGGACGTTCAGGCCATGGCCTATTTTCACTTTCGTGACGAGGTGTCCGATGAGACTTGCAAGGCTTTCTGCTGTCGTTTTTGTGGCGGTCGTGTTCGCCGGATGCGGTGACAACGGCAATCCCCTTGATGACGTCCTGAACGGGGATGTCGACTACGACGTGCTGGATCCCGACGCGATCAGCGGCGAACTCCGCGTTGACACGTTCGTCTCCGCAAATGAAGTCGCGGTCGGCGATGAAGTGACGGTCGATTGCCGCGCAGCGGGTGAGGGCTCCACGGGCGTCACCACCACGTTCAACGTGCTCGGCGGCGACACATACACGGTTGACGGCGACAAGGTCGTGTTCACCGCCGCCGGCGACTACCAGATTGAATGTGCCATCGTCGGCAAGCCGGTCGTGGACGAAACGCCGGAAGACATCACTGTCGGCGAAGGCGTCGTCACGAAGATCACGACGACCCTGGCGGACGATGAAATCGTCGCCGGCCAGTCGACCACGGTCACCTGCGTCGCCGAAGACAAGCATGGCAATGTCCTTGAACTTGACATGGTCGTGGTCGTTCCCGAAGACCTGACCGCGGCCGGCATGACGGTCAGCGGCACGAAGGCCGGCGTTTACGAAGTCGTTTGCCAGCCCAAGGACGCGATCGAAGGCGTCACACTGGAAGGCTCCGACCTGAAGGTGGTCGCGGACGTGGCCTCCGGCCTTCAGCTTTCGCTGGTCCCGTCGAAGACCAACTACCGCGTCGGAAACCAGGTGAAGGTCGGATTCACGCTTGTCGACAAGTTCGGCAATCCTGTTACCGGCGGCGCGATCACCGAACCGACGGTCGCCCCGGTCGAAGGCATCACGCAGCTTGAAACGGATCCCTTCCAGTTCCAGTTCGGCGCCGAAGGCGTGTACACGTTCTCGGCCTGCGTGGCGGACGACGCCACGAAGTGCGACACGATTGACGCATACTGCGACGGCACCGCGCCGCTGCTGGTCATCGAATACCCCGAACGTGCGGCCATGCTGACCGGCGATCGCACCGTCATGGTCACCGGCACCGTGCACGACGAAGTCGGCGGCCTGGCCGAACTGACGATTAACGGCGAACTGGTTTCCGTCAAGGATGACAACACGTTTGAATACCCGATGGACGTGGTCCAGGGCTTGAACATCATCGACGCGGTCGCGACCGACGTCTTCGGTCAGAAGATGCGTTCGATGCGCTCGTACCTTTTCAGTGACGTTTACTACCCGGCCGTGCCCGAAGACACTGATCTGTCCCTGATCCCGAACGCGGCGCGCGCGTACCTGGACGACAAGCTGCTGGACAACGACGCCGACTCGGCCGACCAGGCAACCCTCGCCGCCATCGCCGAAGAAGTGTTTTCGACCATGGACATCATGGCGATGCTGCCCAATCCGCTGTTGACGCAGACGGTCGCCTGGTGCGATTACGACGTCAGCCTGACCGGAATCAGCTTTGATCGCCCGACCGTCAACGCTTACTTCTACGAAGGCGGCATCGCCGTCGACGTTGTGATTCCGAATTTCGTCGGGACCGGACACATCGGCGGTGAACACTGGACCTGCATCAACGACGATTTCAGCATGGCGGCCGACAAGCTGCTTATAAACATCGGGATCAACATCGGCATCGACCCGACCACCCACCTGTTCCTGATTTCGTCGAAGGGCACTGAAGTCGAATTCGAAAACCTCGACATCAACATCGGCTGGACGGTCGACTGGCTGCTCGGCATGCTGAACGACACGATCACGAACGTTCTGAAGGGCGTCATCAACGACCAGGTCGACGGCCTGATCAACGACCTGCAGACCGATGTGAACGAAGCGATCGCCGAACCGATTGACATCCCGCTTGAAGGGTTCATTCCCGGCATGGCGAACATGGTCCTGTACGTCACCGTGCAGCCCGAAAAGACCGATTTCAAGACCGAGGGCGGCCAGGTCGACATCAGCCTGGGCGTTACGGCAGACAAGCATATCGACAGGGAATACATCCCGGGCTCGATCGGGCGGGCAGCCTGCCTGACCGGCGACACGGAAATCTTCGCGTTCGACACGTCCGACCCGTACAAGATCAACGCGGCCGTGTTCAACGACATCATCAGCCAGGCGGCTTTCGCGCTGTGGTACACGGGCGGCCTGAAGATCAACCTGACGGCCGAAGCCGCGGCGGAAATGGGCCTGGATCTTTCCGAATACGGCTTTGCCGACCTGACCGCGATGATCGACGCGCTGCTGCCGCCGATTGTGCAGACGTGTGGCCAGGAAAACCTGGTCATCCAGCTTGGCGACGCGTACCTCGAAGTGGCCACGTCCAATTTCTTCGGCCGCCCGCTGAACATGCACGCCTTCCTTTTCGCCGAGCTGGAAGCCGAAATTTCCGCCCGGAACAACGAAGACGGGACGCAGACTCTGCTGATCCAGATACTTCCGCCGAACCGACTGGACCTGAACATCGTTGAAATCAACCAGGAATGGTGGGGCGAGGAACAGACGCTGATCGACATGATCACAGGGATCATCCCCGGCCTTATCGCGGACCCGTTCGAAGTGGACATACCCTCGTTCAACCTGAAGGAACTGGGCGGCGAAGGCATCGCGTTGCCGAACACCGACCTGTTCATCGACATCCAGCAGATCGAACAGGTCATGGGCCACACCGTGCTCGGGGCAAACCTCAAGGTGGCGCCCGGTCCGACCGAACCGACGGAACCCGTAACCGAATAGGCGGTTTTCGGTCGCGACAACCTCCATTCATTTCTGCGATAATCGGCGCGTCTTTAATTTCCGGTTTCAGTTGATGCCACGCAGCGCATCTTCATGGACGCCACGCCTGGTCGTCGCGCTGTCCGTCGCCCTTTCGCTTGCCGCGGTTCCTTCGCGCGCGCCGGCCTGGCAGATACTGTCCGCGGTGACCGACCCGTGTCACGAGCAGATGTCGTTTTCCGCCATCGAAGGGATCGAAGGTCTGGTATTCCCAGGGGACACGTCCGGAATTCCTGATTCGGCATTGTTTCCGCCCCCGAACGCGCGTGTGGACAGTTCGGTGGTCGGCGTCGCCACGATGATTGGCGACGAGATGGGGGTCACGTTCGATTCGGACCGGACCGCTCTTGCGGCGCTCAGCGTGTTTGTCGGATGCAGACATCCGGACATAACGGAGGGGTCGCCGTATGATTTTTCGGTCCTGCGGGCAGTCATGCTCGTCGATGATCACGAACACAGCCATTTTATTCGGCGCAGCTATGACGACGGGCCCGGAGGTGACGCCAGCGCGGCAGCCGACGCCCGGGCGCTGATTCGCGAGGAGATCGACCTCGCCATCCTGTCGGCGCGCGGGCCGCTGGAAGACAGGTTCGTCAGCCACGTCGTGTCGGTCGATTTTTACGGTGATGTCGATCTGCCGCTTTACGAGCCGATGTACAGGCTGGGCAGGGCGCTGCACACCTTCGAGGATTCGTTTTCACACACGCTGCGATCGGATGATCTGCGAAGTATCGTTTCCATCATGAACAGCATCGACGCGCTGTCCGGCCAGTTAGAAGAGTCGCGCGACGGCATCGCGCACTCGATGGCGATGGACCGCTGCATGGACGACGCCTCCGGGATCGCGCCGGTGGCGGCCGGGGCTGTGAGGGAGCTCGCAGGCGCGGTTTCGGCCGCAGTCGACCCGGCAATGGAACACGGAATCGACGAGGTTTTTGACAAGTGGCTCGGCCTGACGCCCGGCTGTACATTCGACAACAATTACTGTGACGCGTCCTGGCTGGAAGTGGCCAGGCGGGACCCTTACGGCCCGATGATCCCGATGTTCCTGGGATGCGGCACCGCGCCGGCGGGGAATCCATGGATGCTGATTTTGATGCTGATACCGGTGGTCGCCTTCCGGGCCAGGAGAAATCGATGATTCGCTGGACCGCTTTCACGGGCGCGATTGTGACGATGGCCGCGGTTCTGTCGACCCTGCCGGCATCCGCCCAGGTCTCCGGGGCCGATGTCCAGGCCGGATCCGGCGAAAGCGCCGTAAAAAAGACGGCCTGGAAGTGGTCGCCGGTCACGTTCGATACCTTCACCGACAGGGTCTTCATGACGGTCGAGATGCACGGCTCGCTGCTGAACGACGTGGAGGACCGGCGCCCTGCCGGGGACAGTTTCGGATACGACGTCAAGGCCGGTTGGCGCTTCAAGCAACTTGGGGTGTTTTTCCAGTTCGAACAGAACATGTGGGTAACCTCCCAGTTCGAACTGGGGGTCGCGCAGGGTGTCGTCAACCTGGGGCTGGGACTGGAGGTCAATTACCTGAACGGTTATGCCCGCACCGCGGTGTCGCTGGGGCCGTCGATCCTCCTTTTTGATACGGTCGTCGACAAGGCCGGTAATACAGGATTCTTCCTGGATGTCCGGCCGATCGGTATGCGATGGCCGATCACGAAGTACTTCGCGATCACGCTGGATCCCATGTCGTTTGCCATCGTGGCGCCCGCGCTTGATCGTTTTCCGCTGATAATGATCCAGTTCCGCACCACGCTCGGGTTTGAATTCGTCATGTAGGAGGCGCGGATGAAGCCGCTTTCATACGGACTTGCGCTGTGTCTGGCCGTTATTCTGGTCCCGCTGGCGGCGCTGGCGCAGGATCAGGTACAGGATCAGGGCCAGGCACAGGATCAGGACCAGGTACAGGCTCAGGACCAGGTACAGGCTCAGGACCAGACCCCGTCCCTGTCCCAGACCCCGACCCCGTCCCCGGACCTGTCCCCGGACCTGTCCCCGACCCCGTCGGAGTCAGCGGTGGTCGAAGATTCTGTCCCTGAACCGGAAGATCCGGCTGCGTCCGGGTTGAAGAAGTCCCCTGTCAACATCAGTCCATGGGACCTGCATCCGGCGTTGGAAGGCGGACTCCTGCTGGGGTCGGCCATCATGCTGGTGATCGAACCGGGTTTCAGTCACTTAAACCGTGGACCAGGGTGCGGACTGGCGTGCGACCCCGCCGACGTCAACCCGCTGGATCGCACGGTGATCGGCTGGTATAACCCGGATGCAGCACTGGCATCGGACGTGACGCTCGGGATTTCCATCGGGCTGCCGCTGCTGGCGCAGGCCATCGATACCGCGGTCACGAAGCCGGCGGACGGGTGGAGGGGATACGGCAAGGACGTCCTGGTACTGGCTGAAACCCTTGCCTTGACCGCCGGGTTTACGAACTTCCTTAAGTTCGCGGTCGGCCGGGCCCGTCCGTACGCTTATCTGGAAACCCTGCCCGACGATGTCAGAACTGAAAAGGACGCCGGGCTGTCGTTTCCCTCGGGCCATACTTCAATGGCGTTTGCGATGGCGACGAGCTGGTCCTGGCTTTACATGAAACGTCATCCGGACAGTCCGGCCGTCGTGCCGATCTGGGTTGGCAGCTATGCCCTGGCCACGACCACGGCGCTGCTGCGGCCAGTGGCCGGCAAGCATTTCTGGACCGATATCATTGCCGGGGCCGCGATCGGCATCGGGATCGGCCTTCTTGTGCCGTATGTGCATGAACTCATTGCGAAAAATAATCGGAATTCGAAGGGCACGCAGATAATCGTTTCACCGACGGTAATGGAAGGCGGCGGCGGCGCGGTCGTGACCGTCGTGCGGTAGGACAGGCTCAGGGACAGGTTCAGGGGGCGATCTCCGAGGCCCGACCAACGGGAGGGACGTTCAAACACTGTGAGCCCATGGCCAACGGCCGTGGGATATCGTGGACCTTGCACACTATGGATTCCATATCGGCCGCACGTTCATTTATTCAACAGCGCCAGCATCACAGCGGCCGCGACGGCCGTGCCGATGACCCCGGCGACGTTCGGTCCCATCGCGTGCATCAGCAGGAAGTTGTTCGGGTTGGCCCTCTGGCCTTCAAGGTGGGCGGTCCTGGCAGCCATCGGAACGGCGGACACGCCCGCGGCGCCGATCACCGGGTTGATCTTCCCGCCGGAAATCACCATAAGCAGTTTGCCAACCAGGACGCCGAAGAACGTCGAAAAGATGAAGGCAATCAGGCCCAGTGCGATGATTTTCAACGTAGTGATCTTCAGGAACTGTCCGGCTTCCATGGTGGCACCGACCGTCAGGCCGAGGAATATCGTCGTGATGTTGCACAGGTCGTTCTGGGCCGTGTCGACCAGCCTGTCGACCAGCTTCGATTCCCGCAGGAAATTCCCGAACATGAACATGCCGATCAGGGGAACGGCGGGTGGAAGCAGGAGGCCGCACAGGATGGCCGTCACCACCGGGAACACGATCAGTTCGGTACGGCTGGGCGTCCGGGTAGGCTTCATCACGATCGAACGTTCCTTCTTCGTGGTCATCAGCCTGATCACGGGCGGCTGGATCAGCGGCACCAGTGACATGTATGAATAGCTTGCAACCGCTATGGCGCCCAGGTATTCGGGCGCCAGCTTGCTGGCCAGGTATATCGAAGTCGGTCCGTCGGCACCGCCGATAATCCCGATGGCGCAGGCGGCTTCGACACTGAATCCAAGCGCGACCGCCCCGATCAGCGCGACGAACACACCACCCTGGGCCGCGGCGCCCAGCAGGAACGTTACCGGGTTCGCGAGCATCGGCCTGAAGTCCGTCAGCGCGCCCAGGCAAAGGAACATCACGATCGGGAAGATCTCGCTGGCCGTCCCGGCATTGTAAATCTGGCCCAGGAACCCGTGGGTCGGATCCATTATTCCGGATCCGGGTAGATTGGTCAGGATGGCGCCGAACCCGATAGGTATCAGCAGGAGCGGCTCAAAGCCCTTCTTGATCGCAAGTACAATCAGTGTGATTCCGACCAGCAGCATCGCGACGCTGCCCCAGGACAGCATGCTGAAGCCGGTGGAATCCACCAGCATGGATAATCTTGAAACCATGTTTTCCACGACTTTCACCCGGGGGGCATTCAGGCGATGCGAACGAGCCTGGCTCCACTGTCAACGACGTTTCCTTCCGATGCGGCAATATCACGAACCGTGCCGGCAACACCGGCGCATACCGAGGTTTCCATCTTCATCGCTTCCAGTACCACGACAACGGTGTCCGGCTTTACAGCGTCCCCCACCTTGACCGGGATCTTCTGCACCTTGCCGGCCATCGGGCACTGAACCCAGCCCGGGCCGTCGGCGGCGGGCGCCGGGGCAGGCGCGGCCGCGGGTGTCGCGGCGGCCTGGCGTGAACCCTGGGTTGGTGGAGGCACCGTCCCGGGCCTGGGAGCCGCGGAAGTCATCGCTGACGCGGACCCGCCGACTTCCTCAACGTCGACCTCGAAAACCTTGCCGTTCACCTTGACCCTGAACTTCCGCATTGTCATCATCTTCTCCATCGATCGCTTGAATCCGGCACGTTCCCGGGGCCCGAAACAACCCAGCCCGGCCGCTGGTCGGCCACGGGTGTGATCCCGGTGACATGGAAACGGCTGTCACCCATCATCATCGTCACAGCCGCGGTGACCGCGGCGACAGTTTCATCATCGACGCCGTCCGACGGAGCGGCCGCCGCAGGCGCTTGCGTGTGCGCGGTCCTGGGCCGATTGCGGGCGATTCCGTTCGCTTTCGTAACCGTCCACCCGAGCGCGTGCATGAACAGCGCCATCGCGCCCAGAATCACGATTACAACCGTGAACGCCGTAATCGACACGAAAAGGGCTCCATTCATTCCCGAGAGTTCCATTTAAATCACCCGTTGCCCGTCGTCACAAAGGCTCGTTACCGTGCTTGCGCGGTGGCAGGATGTCGCGCTTTCCCTTCATTGCCCGCAGCGCCTGTATCAGGCGTGGTCGCGTTTCTTCCGGCCTGATTACCAGGTCGACGTATCCGCGCGACGCCGCGACGTAGGGGTTGCAGAACAGGTCTTCGTATTCCTGGATCTTTTCGTTCCGGACCCCGGCCTGGTCTTCCGCTGATGCGGCGGCGATGTCCTTTCTGAAGATGATGCCGGCCGCGCCTTCCGCGCCCATGACGGCGATTTCCGCCTGCGGCCATGCAAGCATGAAGTCGCAGCCGAGGTCCTTGTTGCCCATGGCGATGGACGACCCGCCGTACGATTTGCGGAGGGTCACGGTCAGCTTGGGTACCGACGCCTCGGAATAGGCGTACAGCAGCTTCGCGCCGTGCCTGATGATTCCGTTGTGTTCCTGGGCCCGTCCGGGAAGGTACCCCGGAACGTCCACGAAAGTGATGATCGGCACGTTGAACGCGTCGCAGAACCTGACGAAGCGGGCTGCCTTGTCGGATGCGTCGATGTCCAGGCAGCCGGCCAGGTACGCCGGCTGGTTGGCCACTATGCCGACCGTGGCGCCGCCCAGCCTGGCGAACCCGATTACGATGTTCCTGGCGAAAGCAGGCTGGATTTCCATGAACCAGCCCAGGTCGACCACCTTGCCGATGACGTCGTGGATGTCGTAGGACTTCCGGCTGTCGATTGGCACCATGGTCGTCAGTTCGGGCGCCATGCGGTCTGCCGGGTCGCCCCATTCTGCTTCAGCCGGCATCGCGACGTTATTGGACGGCAGCAGGTCGACAAGCGTCCGCACCGCCTCGAAGCAAGATTTTTCGTCATCGAAGACGAGGTGCGCGTTGCCGCTTTTTTCCGCATGCGCCCTGGCGCCGCCGAGGGCGTCCTGGGTGATGTCCTCGCCTGTTACCTGCTTGATGACCTGCGGCCCGGTAATGAACATGTTCCCGATGCCGTTCACCATGAAGACGAAGTCGGTAAGCGCCGGGGAATATACCGCGCCGCCCGCGCAGGGCCCGACGATGACGGAAATCTGGGGGATCACGCCTGACGCCCGGACGTTGCGGAAGAATATTCCGCCGTATCCGTGCAGCGCGTCCACGCCTTCCTGGATGCGCGCGCCGCCAGAGTCGTTGATACCGATGACCGGCGACCCGTTGGCAAGCGCCATGTCCTGGATCTTCCATATCTTTTTCGCGAAGCTGAGCCCGAGCGAGCCGCCCAGCACCGTGAAGTCCTGCGAAAACAGGTAGACCGTCCTGCCGGAAATCGTCCCGAAGCCGGTTACGACGCCGTCCCCCGGGAACTTCTGCCTTTCCATCCCGAAGTTGCTGCAGTCGTGTTCTTCCAGCGCGTCGAGTTCAACGAAGCTGCCCGGGTCCAGCAGCAGTTCAATCCGCTCCCTGGCCGTCAGTTTGCCCTTTTCGTGTTGCTTGTCGGCGCGTTTGCCATCGGAGTCCGATGCCACCGCGTTGCGACTCTCCAGTTCAGCGATGAGGGCAGAGATGTCCTTCTTCATGTTTACCGCCTTGATGGTCCGTCAGTGATCGCCGTGTTCGCAGAGCTCGGTCAGAACGCTGCCGGACGACTTTGGATGCACGAACGCGATCTTCATTCCATGAGCGCCGCACCTGGGCGTCGCGTCGATCAGTCTGACCCCGGCTGAAGCAAGCCTGGCCATCTCCGATTCGATGTCGGCGACCTGGTAAGCGACATGATGCAGGCCCTGGCCGCGCTTTTCAATGAAGCCCGCGATGGTGCTTTCGGGACACGTCGGTTCGAGCAGTTCGATGTGGACGCCGCCAACGTCGAAGAAGACGACCCTGACCTTCTGCTCGGCGACCTCTTCCGGTTCGCTTGCCTTGACGCCGAGTATGGTGGCGAAGGCGTCGGACGCTTCCTTCAGGTTCGCGACCGCCACGCCGATGTGATCAATCTTTTCGGTCACTTGAACACACCTCCAGATTCAAGCCCGTTCATTCTTCCGGGCGCGATCCGAGCCATTGCAGGAATTCGCGGGCTATTCGGGCCGCGTCGGCCCAGGTTTTTCCCGATTCCATCCTGCCCGGCTTCCCTTCAAGGAACAGCGGAAAGCCGGAATCAGTCATATCATGCACAGCCAGATTGACAAGCCTCCGGAAGCGTCTTTTCTGGCGGGATTCGATCAGGTCGGGCTGCGCGGATACATCCGCGACGAACCTGTCGATGCCTTCCTTCAACGCGCCGACGCCCCGGCCCTCGGTTGCGACGGTCTGGAAAACGGCCGCCACGTGTTCGTCGCCGGCCAGGCGTAACGCCGTTTCGACTTCGGCCAGCAACCTGTCTGCCCCGGGCCTGTCCGCCTGGTTCAGGACGAAAACGTCGCCGATTTCCATGACGCCCGCCTTCATCGCCTGGATGGAGTCCCCGTTTCCGGGAACAAGCACCATCACCACGACATCGGCGATCGTCATCACGTCGATTTCGGACTGTCCCACGCCAACGGTTTCAATCAGGATCGGGTCATATCCGGCCCATGCCATCAGCGCGGCCGTTTCGGCCGTCGACGGTGCCAGGCCGCCGATCCTTCCACGCGAGGCCATGCTGCGGATGAAGACGTCCGGGTCACAGGCGTGATCCTGCATGCGCAACCGGTCGCCAAGAATGGCACCGCCGGAAAAAGGGCTGGACGGGTCGATGGCCACGACGCCGACGCGCCTCCCTTCTTCGCGGTACAGGGAAATCAGGCTGTCGGCCAGCGTGGATTTGCCGGAGCCGGGCGCCCCGGTTATTCCGATGAAGGTCGCCGTCTTTTCTTCGGCCCAGACGGCATCAAGCAGGTCGTGCCATCCGGGGCGACGGTCGGCCACGATGGAAATCGCCCTCGCCAGCGCCTGCTGGTTGCGTTCGCGGATTCCATTCACGATGTTTACGGTATCCGGTTGCATGGCACCGCCCCGGCGTCAGGGGATCAGGGCCGAATCCGCTGGCGCGTTATCCTTGATCACGTCGATGACTTCCGACATAGGGGTTCCGGGCCCGAAGATGTAACTGATTCCCGCTTCCTGCAACGCCGGCCAGTCCTTTTTGGGGATGACCCCGCCGCCGAAGATGACCATGTCGTCGCCGCCCAGTTCGCGGACCAGCCTTACGACTTCCGGGAACAGGCGGTTATGGGCGCCCGACAGGCAGGAAAGACCAAGAAAATCGACATCTTCCTGGACCGCGGCCGCGGCGATTGCGCCCGGGGTCTGGCGGATGCCGGTGTAAATCACTTCGGCGCCGGCGTCACGCAGGGACCTCGCAACGAACTTCGCCCCCCGGTCGTGACCGTCAAGGCCCGGCTTTGCGATTAAAATTCTGATTCTGCGTTTCACAGTACCACCTCTTCCCTGTATTCGCCGAACACGTCCCGCAGGACGTCGCAAATCTCCCCGAGGCTGGCGTAGACGCCAACGGCGTCGAGCACCGCCGGGAACAGGTTCGTCTGGTCAACCGCCGCCTTCCGAACCGCTTCCAGGGCCGCGATCACGGCCTTGTTATCGCGTTCGGCCCGGACCTTTGCCAGCCCGGCGCACTGGTTGATTTCGGTTTCAGGGTTGATTTCGAGGATTTCCGGTTCCGGTTCGTTTTGAACAGTGAAACAGTTGACCCCGACGATCATGCGGGTCTTGTTGTCCACTTCCTGGCCGTAACGGTAGGCGGCGTCCTGGATCTGTTTCTGGACAAATCCCTTTTCGATCGCCGCCACCATTCCACCCAGCCTGTCCACTTCCCCGATGTAGCCCAGCGCTTCGGCTTCGATGCGGTCTGTTTCGGCTTCAACCGCCCAGGAGCCGCCAAGCGGGTCGATAGTGTCGGACGCGCCGCTTTCGTACCCGACAATCTGCTGGGTACGCAGCGCGAGCCTGACGGAGTCTTCGGTCGGGAGGCCCAGTGCTTCATCCCTGGAATTGGTATGGAGACTTTGAGTGCCGCCCATTACGGCCGCCAGCGTCTGCAGCGCGACGCGGATTGCGTTGTTTTCCGGCTGCTGCGCGGTCAGCGTGCACCCGGCGGTCTGCGTATGGAAGCGCAGCATCCAGGATTTCGGGCTCTTCGCGCCGAAGCGGTCCTTCATGATGCGCGCCCAGATGCGGCGGGCGGCGCGGAACTTCGCGACTTCCTCGATGAAGTTGTTGTGCACGTTGAAGAAGAAGGACAGGCGGCTGGCGAATGCGTCGATGTCGAGCCCGGCGTCGATCGCGGCCTGCACGTAGGCGATGCCGTCGGCCAGCGTGAATGCCACTTCCTGCGATGCGGTGCAACCGGCTTCGCGAAGGTGGTATCCCGATATCGAAATGGTGTTCCATTTGGGAACTTTGTCGGTGCAATAGGCGAATATATCGGTGATCAGTCGCATCGACGGGCGCGGCGGGAAGATATAGGTGCCGCGGGCGATGTATTCCTTCAGGATGTCGTTCTGGATAGTGCCGCCAAGCTGGTCCGGGGTGATGCCCCGCCTTTCAGCGACCTTGATGTACATGGCAAGCAGGACCATGGCCGGTGCGTTGATGGTCATCGACGTGGTCACGGCGTCGAGCGGTATCTGGTCGAACAGGACTTCCATGTCCGCCAGGGTGTCAACCGCCACGCCAACCTTCCCGACTTCGCCGCAGGCCATCGGGTTGTCCGAGTCCATGCCGATCTGGGTCGGCAGGTCGAACGCGACCGAAAGACCGGTTTGTCCCGCGTCCAGAAGGTACCGGTAGCGACGGTTTGATTCCACCGCGCTGCCGAAACCGGCGTACTGGCGCATCGTCCACAGGCGGCCGCGGTACATCGTGGTCTGCACGCCGCGCGTGAAGGGATAACAGCCGGGGAACCCGATGTTTTCCGCGTACGCCGCTTCGTCCCTGCCAACCGTTGAGTCGGCCGGGGTGTACAGGCGTTTGACTTCCGAACCGGAAGGGGTCGTGAACGTCTGCTGTCTTTCCGCTGCCTTTTCGAGTGTCTTGGCGAGGGGGCCCTTTTCCCAGTTTCCGAACGAATCTTCGAAGGACACGAGAATGCTCCGCAAGGACAATCCAGCATGCGGCTGACCGGCCGGCCGGCCCGCCTCGGCGGCATTCTATCCCGTATGCGTAAATATTGCATCGTTGTTACAGGACGATGCGGTTACCGGTCCGGCGATCAGGGGCTTAAAATCGGGGTGGATGCGAAGGGGAAACTGCTAGCTCTTGAGGCAGAGCATCTTGTACGACACCTTGATGTGATCCTGGGGCTGCGGGACGCATCCGCCTTCGGCGTCGAAGATGACCGAATTGGACGGAGAGTCGAATTCCCAGCCGTCGTTGCAGGGCACGAAGTTGGCGTCGCCCTGGTGGTCGACGGACACCTTGACGGTGGCCGGGTCGGCCAGGCGGGAAAGGAAGAACTGCAGCTTCGGGTTGAACGTGATGTCCGCGATGTCGGACATGATCGGTTCAAAGTCCGCTTCACAGATCGAGCCGACCTTGCCGCCGGTGTCTTCCGAGGCCTGGATGTAGCGGAAGCCGTTGGCCGCCGTGCCGCCGTCGGCCGCCACGCAGGCGCCTTCCGAGCCGCCGCTGGGGACGCCCTCCACGCCGACGATCGAGTTCACGTGCATCCTGCCGACGTTCGCCCAGCCCTTGATGTTGGTCAGGAAGTCGACGTAGAAGGAGATTGCGGCCGAGCTCTGATCTTCTTCGTCCGAAAGCATGATGATTTCGAGCTGCGCGTCTTCACGCATGAAGCCCTTGTTGAATCCGCCGCACGAACCGTCGATGCAGGTGTACGGGCAGTTGGCCGGGTCGGCGCAGATGTTCGCGTCGGCGGTGCAGTCCGACGTCTTGCTGCAGGTGATTTCGGTGTCGGTGGTCAGCGGTGCCGCGAGGCCCGTCTGGGCGGCCTGCAGCCCGGCTTCCTGGGCGTCAGAACCGCCGTCGCAGCCAAGGTTGACCAGGTTTGCGAACTGGGACTGCGCGTTGCCGGACTTCGTGATGTAACGCGGCGTAACGGAAGTGTTGCCGCGGTTCAGGCGACCGATGACCGCTTCGTCGACGACGTTAACGCTGATGACGCCGATGTGGTAGTCGTTGTCCCAGACCGACGCCTGGGCGATGAATTCGCCGAACGAGGCGGCCAGGCGGTCCTGTTCTTCGCACATCGAACCGGAGTCGTCGATGACGAACAGGATGTCGACTTCGTCACCCGTGATCTGGATGAATTCGTCGGTGTGCTGCGTTTCGTACGTACCTTCGCCCTTCAGCGGAATCGCGATGACCGGCGCCGACTTGTCTGTGACAGACAGGTGGATCGAGCACCTGTCCAGGCCCTCGTCCGCGGGCGAGTAGTTGGTCTCGAAGCATACCGGCGCGCCGGTGCCGACCGTCTTGGGCAGGGCCGGGACGTTCTTGACGTGGAATTCCGGCGTGCAGCCCTTTGGCTCGATGTTGGTAATCTTCAGCGGTGCGTTACCCGAGTTGTAAACGCAGATGCTGTAAGTCTTCGAGTAGCAGCCGATGGTGACGACGCCGAAGTCGATGTGGTCGGGAAGGACGGCCGCCTTGGCGATACCGGACTGTCCGGTCACGTTGGCGTCGCATCCCGACATCGCGTCGCATGTCGTATCGTCCGGGATCGTGTACGTCGTGTTAAGGTTTTCGTCTCTGATCCTGAACGACATCAGCGCCTTGCTGGAACTGAGAAGGTTGAAGATGTCGGTGACGGTCGGCGGCGTGAATTCGATGATCATCGAAACCTGCTGACCTGCCAGGACGCCGTTTTCGGTCATCGGCGGGGCCTTCTTCATCTTGAAGTAGGCCGAGTTGGCGCCCGACAGGACTGTGGTCGGGCAGGACGTCCCGTACATGCCGGTGCTGCAATCCGCGATCTTCCAGGCTTCGACCGTGCAGTTACCGGTGCCGGTGTTGATCAGGCGGGCTTCCTTTTCATACGGGAAGCCGACGGCAACGACGCCGAAGTTCGTGATCGACGGAACGAGCTGCGCGCGGCAGATTGCGGCGCCGGAACGCTTGGCCGTCATCGGGACTTCCAGCCTTTCCTGGCCCTTCGAGTTCGACGTGATGACCAGCGTCGCGGTGACTTCGCCGGTGTCCGGGCCCTTGTTCGTGAAGGTCAGTTCGACCGGGATGAACGAGTTGCCGCCAATGGTGCTTTCAAGCGGGTTGGTCGGGCTGGTCACAGGGAACGTCGGGCTGAAAACGATCGCGAATTCTGTGCCGTACTGCGTGGTTGACGGGTTGATGATTTCCAGCTTCTGGATCTTGAGGTCGCCGAACCCGTTGTTCTTAATCGTGAGCATCGCCATTTTGGGCGTGTTCTGCGCGCCGAAACCGAAGTCGATTTCCGCGGGCAGGACTTCGATCGCCGGGGCTTCGACCTGGCCGTACACCGGAATGACGTTCGGGCTGGAGGTCGCGTCGTTGCTGGTGATGGTGATCGCGCCAAGGTTGCCGCCGGCGTGCGCCGAGGACTGAGTCGCTTCCCATTCGGCGGTGTAGACCTTGTGATCGCCGTATTCGATAAGGTCGGGTGCACCGGCGACCGGGCCGTCCAGGATCTTCAGGCCGGGGTGCGAGCCCATCGAGGTGCCGAGGTTGGTCACCAGGAGGTCCGAATTGCCGAGGTTCGTCACGGTGATTTCTTTGGTCGCCTTCGTGTCGACTTCAACGAACTGGAAGTCGATCTGGGGCGGCAGGACGCTGATCTTCGGGCCGAGTTCGCAGCCGCTCACGTTGAACGCGAACTGCTTCTGCGTGGTTTCGACGTTACCCAGGACGATCAGCATGGAGTCGTCGCAGCCGCCGTCCTTCGGTTCGTAGCGGAGGGTCACGTTCAGGCTTTCGCCGGGGGCGAGATCCGTAACGGCCGTGGCGCCATCCTTGGAGGTGACGTCGATGACGCTGAAGTCGTAGCTGCCCTCGAAGTCGAGGTAAACGTCCTGCACGTCGACCGTGAATGTACCGTTGTTGGTGATTACAACGTCCAGATCGAGGTGTTCCCCGGCCTGCACTTCGCCGAAGTCGATCGGGTCCGGATCCGACGTCAGGTCGCCCGTCTGGCCGGAGGTCGTGACCGGGATGGATGTCGCGCGGTTCTGTGTCGCCACGTTGTGCGACAGGATGATGCTGCCGTTGTCACTGCCCGCGTTGGAAGGCGTGTACTTCAGCGTCACCTGGGCGTGAACCCCGACACCCAGCGTGATGGTGCCGTAAGTGTCCCATTCGTCGGCGAAATCGCCGATGACGTCGAATTCGAATTCGTCGGTTTCGATGGCCTGCAGCGCGATCCCGTCGACAATGACTTCGCCTTCGGTGCCGCCGTGCCAGATGTCCAGCGTCAGCGTCCTGCTTGAATGAATCGGCACCGAGCCGAAGTCAAGCGAAAGCGGGTCGTAGGCGAAGACCAGGTCTTCACTTGTTGGGCCTTCGTTGCACGAACAACCCGAATTGCCGATAAACGGCATGGCGAGGACCGCGAGGATCACGAGGTAGCGGGCGAATTTCATCGGGAAGACCTCCAACAATCTGAAACCTTTGCGCCATTAGCCCTGGGCACAAGTCAGACGATTGTACAGTAAACGAATTTTGAAAAAACGGTTTTTTTCATGTGTTATCATTCCGCGCGGAAGAGGGAGGCGACATGGCTTTTTCGGACTCTCTGGTTGACCAGATTCGTGCCTGTGGCGTGGTCGGCGCCGGTGGCGCCGGGTTCCCGACGCACGTCAAGCTGGCCGCGAAAGTCGATACCCTGATCATCAACGCCGCGGAGTGTGAACCGGTGCTGGTCACCGACCAGTGGCTGATGCTTGCGGCGGCCGCGGAAATCGTTGACGGAATCAGGGCGGCCGCCCGGCAGGTCGGCGCATCCCGCATAGTCATCGGCATCAAGGAACATTATCACGACCAGATCGCCGCCCTGCGGCCGCACACGTCCGGTTCCCCCGCGATTGAATTCCACCTTTTCAAGGATTTCTATCCGGCCGGCGACGAACACACGATGGTGAACGACATCACCGGCCGTATCGTGCCGGAAGGCGGTATCCCGCTTGACGTCGGCTGTGTCGTGCAGAACGTGTCGACCATGTTCTATGTCAGGCGCGCCATGTTCGATCAGCCGGTCATCAGGAAGGCCGTGACGGTCGCCGGCGCGGTCGAGCGTCCCGGCGTTTACGAAGCACCCGTCGGCATGAGCGCCGCCGAGGTTATCAACGCTGCCGGTGGTCCGACCATCGATGAATTCAGGGTTCTGGACGGCGGCCCGATGATGGGCAACCTGCTGAAAAGTTTAAATGATCCCGTGGTCAAGACGACAGCCGGTTATATCGTGCTGCCGACTGATCACCACGTCGTGGCCGTCCGTACGATGACGGACAAGATGCAGGTCAGGCGGACTTCCGCGATCTGCTGTCATTGCCGTATCTGCACCGACATGTGCCCGCGGTTCCTGGAAGGGCACCGCATCGAGCCGCACCTGGCCATGCGCGGGATCCTGGCCGGACATGAAATTGCGAAGGAAGTCATGGCGATGTCCTGGCTTTGCTCGCAGTGCGGCGTGTGCGAGGAATTCGCGTGCCCCATGGCGCTGTCGCCCAAGAACATATTCAGGCAGTACAAGGATCGGCTGGTCGCCGAAGGCAGGAAGAATCCCTGTCACGAACGGCCTGAACGCACCCGTGAAGAAAATGAATGGGTCAGGGTTCCCAAGGGTCGCCTTACCAGGCGTCTGGGGCTTGGCGAATACATGCTTCCGCACAGCGGGCAGATCGTCGCGCTGCGCGACCCCTGGATGGTTACCATCCCGCTGAAACAGCACGTCGGGGTGCCGGCGGATCCGGTCGTGAAGGCCGGCGATCAGGTCAGGGTGGGGCAGGTCATCGGTGAAATCCCCGAAGGGAAGCTGGGCGCGCGCGTCCACGCGTCCATCGGCGGTGTCGTGAAGGACGTCGGCAACGGCGTCGTTACCATAGAGAGGTCTTGAAATGGCTCGTGATCCGGCGATCGGGGTTCTGGAACTGAACAGCATCGCACGCGGAATAATCTGCACCGACGTCATGTTGAAGGCCGCGCCGATCAACGTGGCGCTGTCGCAGACGATATGCCCCGGCAAGTACCTGGTCATGATTTCCGGGGACGAGGACCCGGTGCGCGAATCGATGGCGGTCGGGCGGCATTATGCCGGCAACTACCTGGTCGCCGACATCCTGATCCCGAACGTGCACGAACAGGTCATTCCCGCGGTGTCGGCGGTGCAGTCACTGGACGGGCTGGATTCGGTCGGCATCATAGAGACGTTTTCGGTGGCCGGCACCGTTCTGGCGGCCGATGCGGCCTGCAAGGCGGCCGGGGTCAAGCTGATTGAAGTCAGGCTCGCCAACGGGCTTGGCGGCAAGGCGTATTTCACGATGAGCGGCGACCAGGCCGACATCGAGGCGTCGCTGTCAGCCGGCGTCGCCGTTCTGGAACCCGCCATGCTGGTCCGCAGCGAAATCATCCCCGCGCCGCACAACGAAATCGCAAATATCCTTCTGTGAACAATGTCGGGCATCGGCGAATGTAATTCGCCGCCACACGGGCAGGATACCTACGGCGTGAAATCGATCCGATCGACGAATTCGGGGTGATCGATGAACGGGTTTCGCACGCCTTCATGGGCGGCGATGCGGGCGTTGCGGTTACGTTCGTGGTCGTCGGGCGGGTCGAGCCTGTTCCATTCGCGCAGGGTCTGTTCCGTCAGGGCGACGTGGTCGGCGCCGTAGTTGTCGAAGGTTGAAAGCGGCTTCAACGAACAGTTGGATCCGCCGTAACGAAGTTGGAAGTAAAAGATGGCCCGGGCCGTGTTGCCCTTGTGGGCGTCGCGCGGTTCGCAGACCCGGTCGCCCAGCGAATCGTCGCCCACGTACGTCCTGCACCCGGTCCAGTCCGATGTCGGGAATTTATCGGTGCAGTTGTCGTCGGGAAATGGCGGAACGTCGTTGCCGTCGTAACTGATTTCGACCACGTACCCGAACGGATAGTTGCTGCGGGCGCTGTTGTAGTAGCTGTGCGACAGGTAGAGGTGGTGCATGTCGCCCTGCATCGGTGCCGACCCGGCGCCCTTTGACTGGGGCCATGTGTGTTCGACGTTGATGACCGACGCGTCCGGATCCCACCATTTGCCGGTGTAGATTTCCTGGATTTCCAGGTCATAGTTGTCGATGTCGTCGCGCAGGATGTCCTTGGCGTCGTCATAGCTGACGGTCGTCGTGTTGTTTCTGACCAGCGGGCACAGCGCCTGCACCAGCGGAACCCCGGTCACGTCGTCCAGGCCTTCGTAAATGCCGGTGTAATCGCCGGTCCCGAAGTCGGCTCCTGCATCGGTCGTCGTGTCGGTCGTCGCGTCCCCGGCCGATGAATCGGTGGCGGAAACGTCGGTACCTTCGTCAGTCCAGCCGTCCGGAGTCGTGACATCGGTCGGTGAGGTTTCGTCAGACAGGGAATCCAGGGGGAGCGTGTCGCCGGAACTGTCAGTCGTTGCGTCAGGCGCGTCCTGCCAGACGTCGTCGGGTACAACGGAATCATTGAAGGTGTCGCCCGCAACGGTGTCGCCAGGCCGTGAATCCGGCCTGCCGTCATCTGCCGGGATTCCGTCGTCCGCGAGGCCGTCGGCAACACTGCCCTGGTCAAAGAAACCAGAATAGTCGGGCCGGTCGATTACGGATGGGCCGTCGCCGCAGCCAGCCAGCGACAGGGAAGCGAAAAGCAGGATTGAAACCGGGAGGATGCGGGTCATCGTGTTCCCTGTGGTCAGTCGATGTCGGCGGGCCTGATGTCGCGGATCTTCAGGGACGGGCCGCCGGTCATCGAGTCCCGGGTCAGGTGGAAGGCGACATCGACGACGGCGCCTTCTTCCAGTCCGCATGATCCCGCATTGAACCATATTCCGTCAACGGTCCGGCCACCGGATTCGAACTGCAGCTTAAGGTGATCCGCTTCGCGGCCGACTTTCCTGGCCGCGCAGACGGTCACGCCGGACATGGCGAGCGTCGGTTCCGGGTTGCCCATGCCGAAAGGTTCCATTGCTGAAATTTCATCGGCCAGCGCCTGCGTCAGATCCTGGATTTCCAGGACGACATCCACTGGCAGGGTCCTTTGGAAGGCGACGTCCCCGACCATCAGGTCGGCAATCCGTTTGAAGGCCGCCACGAATTCGTCGAATCTGGACATTTCCAGCGACAGCCCGGCAGCCATCGGGTGTCCGCCGGTACGAATCAGCATCGATTCCAGGCTGGCCAGCGCCGCGCCAAGGTCGAACCCTTCGATGCTGCGTCCCGAACCGGTCGCGATTCCGTCGTCGATCGTCATTACGATTGATGGCAGGCGGAATTCATCCACCAGCCGCGATGCCACGATCCCGAGCACGCCGGGGTGCCATCCACTGCCGGCGACCACGATTGCCCTCGCGTCGGGCCCGCCGGCCTCGATGACCCTCGCCCGGGCTTCTTCGGTAACCAGTGATTCCACTTCCCTGCGCTGCGAGTTGGCCAGTTCCAGGCGCTCAGCCCATGTGGCGGCCGTGCGGTCGTCCGGGGAAACTAGGAGGTTAAGGCTGTCGCCCGGGTTGGCCATGCGTCCGGACGCGTTCAGGCGCGGCGCGATCCTGAAACTGATCGCGCCCGACGTGACCGGCGGCCGGCATCCGGCAATCGATTTCAGTGCGGCCACGCCAGGCCTGGCCCGTTGGTTGATTCTTTCCAGACCGGCCTTGACCAGGATGCGGTTGTCCCGCACCAGGGGCATCACGTCGGCGACCGTCCCGATCGCGACCAGGTCCAGGTAATCGCGAACATCGGGCAGGTCGGTCCGCCCGCGATCGGCCAGCACCCTCCGCAGGGCGCCGCAGAAGTAAAACGATATCCCAACCGCGGCGAGGTCCTTGAACGGGAAGGGGCAGTCCGCCCGGTGAGGATCGACCACCGCGCAGACATCGGGAAGCGTGTCGCCCGGCAGGTGGTGATCCAGGATGACCAGGTCCACGCCAAGATTCCGGGCGCAGACCGCCGCCTCGACCGATTTGATTCCGCAATCAACGCAGATGATCAGGGTGACGCCCGATGCGGCGATTTCTTCAATCCTGGCCTGGTGCAGCCCGTAGCCGTCCGCTTCGCGATCCGGCAGGAAGGTCCGAACGTCCAGCCCCAGGTCGTGGAAGAAGAGCTTCAGGTGAGCGGTCGAGGTCATGCCGTCGGCGTCGTAGTCGCCGTACACGCACAGGCTTTCCCGCGCCATCACAGCGTCCGCCACGCGCGCGGCGGCCTTGTCCATATCCTTGAACAGAAACGGGTTGTTAAGCAGCGCCAGTCTTGGCGACAGGAAGTCGGCCATTTCTGTCGCGGTGGCCAGGCCCCTTTTCTTCAGGATGGCGCCCGCGATCGGCGACACGCCATCGGGCAGGGACAGTCCTGCCGCTGAAGCATGGTCGGGATTGTCGATTTTCCAGATTGTCTGACCGGGATTCTTCCGGGAGTTGTTCACGTTCACCGGTGCCGCGGCCACGGGCGGCCGCGATCATTCGTCACGCCCTGGCTGCCAGCTTGCGGCGCTTCATGTACTTGTCGATGTAAAGCGTGATCGGGGAAGCGATGAAGATCGTCGAATACGAACCGAAGATCATGCCGACAAACAGCAGGAACGCGAAATCGGCCGTGGTTCCGCCGCCGAGCAGCAGTATCGAGATGACCGACAGCAGCGTGACGCCGGACGTGATGATGGTACGCGACAGCGTTTCGTTCAGCGCGAGGTTCATCTGCGCGCGGAGATCGCCCCCGCGACCCTTGCCGATGTTTTCGCGGATGCGGTCGTAAATGACGATGGTGTCGTTGATGTCGTAACCGATGATTGTCAGCAGCGCCGCGACGATCGGAAGGGTGAACTTCACCTGGGTCACGATCATGACGCCCATGACCAGGATGATGTCATGAACGATGCAGAGGATTGCGCCCGGGGCGAATTTCATGTCGAACCGGATTGCGACGTAAACCAGGATGCCGATGACCGCGTAAAGCAGCGCCAGCATGGCGGTGTTGAACAGCTCGCGACCGACCGAGGGGCTGACCGATGCCGTTGAAATGACGTCGACGAACTTGTCGCCGAAGTCCTTCTTCATGGCGGCCGTCACTTCGTCCTTGATCGACTGGACTTCCACGATGAACCTGGAATCGGAAATCTTCGCGATCCTGGCGGTGGCTTCGGCTTCGACCTTGGCCGCTTCCGCCTGCATGTCCTCGTTACCCGAAGAAAGCAGCAGGTCCTTTTCGCGCAGCATGTCCGAGTAGATGCGTTCTTCCTTGTCGGACCTGACCGTCACGTTCGCGTGACCTTCGCGGGCGAAAACGCCGGCCAGTTCGGTGGTCGCGTCGGCCCTGGTCCAGTCGTCCAGCAGGTAGACGTAGAACTTGTCGCCCGCTTCGAAGGGGGATTCGACGACAGTGCCCTTGCCGAAGTGCTCTTCGAGCTTGCGGCCCATTTCGAGCTTGCGGGTCGGTGAAAGCAGGCTGGACAGTTCCGTGAAGACCTGGAACTTGACGGTGTCGGCCGTGGCGCCCAACCCGACGTCGAAGTCCTGGACCTCGACCTGCGTGCCCTTGACGCCCTTCTGCTTTTCAACCAGTGCGTTGACGACGGACCTGATCTCGTTGCGGTCGACGTTCGAATCGGCCTTGAATTCCATGATGATCTTGGTGCCGCCCTTGAAGTCGATGCCGGAATCGAATCCCAGGGTGAAGATCAGGACCAGGGAAACGAGGACCAACAGGCCCGAACCCGCCATGAACCAGCGGGCGTATTTCATGAAATCAAGTGTGGTTCCCGGTTTGATGAATTCCATGTTTCTGCTCCCGCCTTAAATACCAGTCGAAATACGGTTCGGGTGGAACCTGTCGAGCATGAAGTCGTAAATGGCCCTGGTCACGAAGACCTGCGTCACGAAGGTGACCGCGATACCGATGAGCAGGGTGACCGCGAACCCGTAAACCGGGCCGGTCGAGAAGTTCAACAGGATGACGCCCGCGATGGCCGTCGTGATGTTTCCGTCGAAGATCGCGCTGAAGGCGTGGCCGTAACCGGCTTCAACAACCGCGCGCGGTCCCTTGCCCAGGCGGACTTCTTCACGCATGCGCTCGATGATCAGGACGTTCGCGTCGACTGCCATACCGACGGTCAGGACGATACCGGCAAGACCGGGCATCGTCAGCGATGCGTTGAACCCGATCAGGATCGCGACGGTGAACAGGACGTTCAGCATCAGGCCGATGTCGGCGATGAGTCCCCCGCCGCCGTAGTAGATGCCCATGAATATGAAGATGGCCAGGACGCCGACGATCAGGGCCACGATACCGGAGTTGATCGTGTCCTGCCCGAGCGACGGTCCGACCTCGAAGTCGTGGACCTTGTGCACCGGGGCCTTGTATGCGCCGTGCGTCAGGACGGTCACCAGCCCCTGTGCTTCCGCCAGTATTTCACTGGTCGGACGCGCGCCACCGAGGGAGATCCGGGCGCGGCCACCGCCGATCTTTTCCTTGATCACCGGTGCGGAATTCACGTCTTCGTCGAGCATGATCGCCATGTATTCGCCGACGTTTTCCGAGGTGACCTTTTCAAAGGCGCGTGCGCCGACGCTGTCGAATTCGATGCTGACAGAAGGTTCGCCGGTCTGTTCAAACTGGACATAAGCCTGGGTCAGGTGATCGCCGGTGACGTCCGCGCGGGACAGGAGGTAGTGCGTGCGCAGGTAACGCGCCTCGATCTTGCCGTTGTCGTTGATTTCGACGGTTTCGAAACCGACCATGTGATCTTCATCGACGTGCAACGTCTTGATGAAGGAAATAAGCGAGTTTTTCGCCAGTGCGTCGTTCCTGCCGGCGACCACGCCGAGGTCGGCCTGGACGAAAACCTGGCCGGTGGTCCTGTCCTGCTGCAGCGAAAGCAGGTTGCCCTTTTCGGGGAACTTTTCCTTGAATTCACGCAGCTTCGGTTCGTTGACGGCAAAGAAGTTCAGCGCTTCGGGGCTGCGGTCGACGATGCGGAAGGCGAGGCGCGCGGTCTGGCCGATGCGTTCGCGAACCGCGTCGACCTGGCCACCCTTCACGCCCGGGAGCTGGATGTCGATGTCGGTGTCGCCGTTCTTGCGGACGTCCGGTTCGACAAGCCCGAATGCTTCCACGCGTTCGCGGATGACGTCGACCGTCTGGTTGACGACTTCGTCGCGGATCTGCGCAACGCGCTTGTCATCCATCTTCAGTACGACCGAGTTTCCGGTCGGGATCTGGCGGTTCAGGTCGGGACGGGTTTCGCTGACCATCTGCGCCGTGACAATCCCGACGTTCTTTTCGTCGGTGAAGGTTATCCGCAGGGAATCGAAATCGCTGCGCTCGACCTTGAAGAGGGCTTCAAGCTCCTTGCGCTGCACGTCGGTCAGGTTTTCTGGAACGAGACCCTGTTCGGTCGCCAGCGCTTCCACGATATTCTGCGAAATGACTTCGCGGGCCCGCAGCATGTTATCGCCGATGGCCTTCTTGTAATCGACGGTGTAGCGCAGTTCGAGGCCGCCCTGGAGGTCGAGGCCGAACGACATCCGGTTTTTAATCGGATACCAGGACGGCGAACTGTCCCCCAGGAGCGTCGGCAGAACGAATACCGCCGCGCCGAGCGACACGACTATCACCAGGATCAGCTTCCACATCTTCCATTTGTTCATACAGGGCCCCCAGGAATGCCGGCGGCACCGGAAGGCCGCCGGGGGTATGTGCAAACGCCTTAATCCGGCTTCTTTTCTTCAGTCGCTTCCGAGTACTGGCTGACAATCTGGCTCTTGACGATCTTGACGCGAACGTCCTGCGCCAGTTCCAGCGTGGCAACATCACCGGAAATATTCACGATCCGGCCGATAAGGCCGGCGGCCGTGACCACCTTGTCGCCGCTCTTGAGGGCGGTGATGAATTCTTCCGCCTTCTTGCGCTGCTTCTGCTGAGGTCTGATGAGCAGGAGCCAGAACACCAGGATCATCACGCCGACGAAAATCAGCGTCGTCCACCAGCTCTGCTGGCCACCCTTTGCGACGGTGCTGGTCGTTTCCTTCACCGGTTCTTTAGCTGCCTGGGCGAGCGCGAAAAAGTTGTATAGAAAATCCATAATGAATCCTCCGTCCACAAAACGGACGCAGTCTTTTAGCAGAAACCCTTCCCGCCGTCAATGAACTAATGGGCGTGGTCGAACTTGACTTCCTGCCGGGTCCCCGTTAGTTTGCCCGGGGTGAAGGCGAAGCGGCTTCGGCGGCCGCCCGATGCCGGGTCCGGAGGGAACGATGGAAAGAATGGCGATACTGGGTTGCGATGGCGACGATCACGCGGCGGCGACCGTTCCGGCGAAGGGTGTCGCCGACCGGCTTTTTGAAAAGCGGACGGTGGTGTTCGGCTCGGAGGTGTCCGCGAAGACGGCCGCGACGGTGATCGAGCAGCTTTTCGCGCTGGACGCCGCGGATCCGCTGGCGCCAATCACGATGTACCTGAATTCCCCGGGCGGCGAAGTCAATTCGGGGTTCGCCATTTATGACACCATCCGTTTCATCCGGCCGCGCGTAAGGATCGTGGTGACAGGGATTTCCGCCAGCATTGCCGCGGTGATCCTTCTTGCCGTCGAGCCCGTCGACAGGCTCTCGATGCCCAACGCCCGATTCCTGCTTCATCAGCCGCTGTTCAACGGCGACGTGATTGGCCCGGCGTCTGACCTGGAAATCACAGCGAACGAGATAATGAAGTCCCGGACCAGGATCAACACGATCATCGCGACCGCCTGCAACAGGCCGGTCGAACAGGTCGCGGACGACACGCAGCGTGATTTCTGGTTGAACGCTGAAGAAGCGGTGGCCTACGGCCTCGTGTCGGGAATCGTCAGGAACATGTCCGAACTCGCCTGAACCTTCAGCCCGTCATTCCCGAAAAGCGATGAAGCAAGACGCCCGGCCATTTCGAGGCCCGGCACAAGCGGGTGAGCGTGAAGCGCCCGGATGGCTGTCTTTCCTGCGTCGTCAGCCCTTCCGGCCATGGCGGCGAATATCGCCGCGATCGCCAGGTCTTCATACTCGGCGACGCGTGTGACGAGTGACGCCTGATCCGCCGGCATCGGCGCGTGTCTTCGGACGCTTATGCCGTTGCGGTCCACGACGCAGTCGGTTTCAACCACCGCGTTGTCGGGCAGTTCGGGTATCGCCCCGCCATTCCTTACATTAAGGGCCATCACGCGGCCACGGTCGGAGCCTGAGGATTCAAGCAGTTCCATGGCGACCTCGGCGTATCCGCCGACCTGTCCGGCCAGGAATCCGAGCGGGTCCTCGACCGGCGCCGTCCGCTGGTGTCCTGCGTCACCCAGGGCGTACGACATGTAGGTTCCGTTGCGTTCGGCCAGCCACGCCGCGTAGATTCCGGACGCTTCCATGCCACTGGCATTCGCGATCCGGCCGAAAAGGCGCGCGTTTGCGTCGACAAGGACCTCGCCACGCGACCGCGGTTCGGCAATCATTGCCTTCAGTGCGTCGCCGGCGCGCATGTAGTAGTAAAGGTATTCGACCGGGATGCCCCGCCCCGGGTCACAGGTTCCGTCCAGCCACGGCAGCAGCCCGGCCATGAACGCCTTTTCGGCCAGGGCCGAAGCCAGCAGGTCTTCACCGTCCGGCCCGTGTACCCGGCGCGTCCATGAAAGATGGTTCAGTCCGGAGACCTCGAAATCGACGTCCCTGTCTTCCAGTCCGTGTCTGCGGGCAATCCGGCCGGTCGCGACCGTGGCGGAATCGCATATGCCCACCGCCCTTTCGAAGCCGAGATCGAGCATCGCCCTGGTCACCATCCCCGCCGGGTTCGTGAAAACGACCGGCAGGAACCCGGGCGCCAGCCTGCGCGCAACCGAACAGATGCGGGCGACCGCCGGGATGGTTCGTGTCGCGAAGGCGAACCCGGCCGGTCCGGTCGTTTCCTGGCCGATGACCCCGAGGTCCAGGCAGGCCCGTTCGTCGCGGGCACGTTGTTCTTCGAAGCCCGGCCGTATGGTCAGGATAAGGGCGTCGCACCCTTCGACTGCTTCCTCGATGGTCGCGGCGATGCGAAACGGCGGTGTCGCGCCGACGTGGGCGCAGAGATCAAGTCCAACCGGCAGCAGGGCGCGAATCCGTTCCGGCCTGATGTCGAAAAGCGTCACTTCATCGACCGGGCGTCCGGCACCGGCCAGGGACGCCATCATCAGGGGAAGTCTTGTCGAGCCGGCGCCGGCAACGCAGATTTTCATCGTTCAGTCCCTGTCGTGGGAAGGCATGAATAGTCGCAATGGAGGGGCATCGGGCGTGATCCTGACGACCCCGCCGAAGTCGACGCGAATCGCGGACCTGCGGCCGTCAAGCCAGACCCCTCCGCGGATCATCCGCGAAACGAAGGAAATGCCGTCGACCCCAAGCATGCCGCCCCTCAGGGCATAGTCGTCCCGGCGGCCGGCGCACGGCTCCCTGACCAGGTATTGCAGACTGCTTTCGGTCATCGGGCGCCGCCTGCCGCCGGCGGAGAAGATGGCCCCGGTCGATCCTGCGGCGGTGGATATCCACACACCCGAGCTCTTCTGCTGCTCGCTTTCGGTTCCGACCGTGAGGATGTACCGCGACGTGGCGGAAGGTATTACGTTGGCAAGAAGCGCGTCGTTCAATGCCGGTTGCGGGTAGGGCCGCCCGTCGACCGACACCCGGAGCCTGGTCAGTTCCATGGGCGAAAGGGTTTTGTCCACGATTGTGGCCAGGAGCGCCGGGAATCCTTCGGCCGTCGTGGCGCAGAAGTTTCCGGTGCTGGTCGCGGGCGACGGGTTGACGGCGACGAGCGGCGTGTTGACAAGGAAGCGCGCGATGTCGAGCACTGTCCCGTCCCCGCCCACGACAACGGCCAGATCGAACCTGCCGTCCGGTACACGTCTGGATCGCGCCGGTTCTTCAACGTCAAATCCGGCGGTGGCGAGGGTTTCCCTGACCAGCATGCGCGCGCCGGCTGTCCTTTCGTGGGCCGGCCCTTCCTGTTCGACCAGCGGGTCTTTCGCGTCAAGCAGCCTGCGCAGCGGCGTGGAGACCCGCATCGACTCGCTCAGTTCGAGCAGCGTCCGTTTTGTCGCCAGGAGAGCGCGTTTCATCGTTTGCCGGTCCCGCGTTTTTCCGGTTTGTCGCCTGTGCGCCGCTTTGGCTTGTCCGCTTCACAGTAAGCGGTAATCGCGTCGTCGACGGCCCTGAAGACGGACCCCGGTTCGAGCTGGCCGTCGTCCAGGCGCCTGCCCGCGGCCCTGCCGGTCAGTATTTCCACGACCTGCTCGATTCGATCCACGGCCCACACGTTGAACTTGTGCTCCCTGATGGCCTGTTCGACCTCGGGCTCAAGGACCAGGTTGCGCTGGTTGGCGATCGGAATGACGACGCCCTGTTTTCCCGTAAGTCCGCGTTCGCGGCACACCCGGAAGAAGCCCTCGATCTTTTCGTTCACGCCGCCGACGGCCTGGACGTCGCCCATCTGGTTCAGGCTTCCCGTGACCGCGATGTCCTGCCGGAGCGGGATGTCGGCCAGCGCGGACAGGACGGCGCAGAATTCGGCGCAGGAAGCGGAATCCCCGTCGATTCGTCCGTACGATTGTTCGACCGTCAGGCTGATGGTCATTCCCGGCGTTCGTTTCTTCGCGAACAACTCGCCCAGGAGGCCGGAGATGATCATGACGGCCTTGTTGAACGTGTTGCCGGAAAGCCTGGCCTCGCGCTCGACGTTGATAATGCCGCCGCTCCCGCGGTAAGCCCGGGCCGATATCTTGATGGGCATCCCGAATCGCTGGTCGGCCAGGTCGTACACCGCCAGCCCGTTGATGACACCAGGCCTGGCGCCGTCCGAATCGATGATGACGGTGTTGTTCATCACCATCTCGATGTTCTTGTCCCAGGACAGCGACACCCGTCGCTTGCGGCATTCGCGGGCCTTGATGATGTGACTGGCCGTGATCGTCTTCGCGCCCTCGCCACGCGCGAGGTGGTCGGCTTCGATGAGCAGGTTCAGTATCTGGTTGAATTGGAGCGTCAGCCTGTCCGAAGCGTCGGCGACGCGCATCGAATATTCAATCAGGTCGGACACACCCCTGCGGTCGACCGGCAGCAGGCCGTCGCGTTCACTGGTCGTGGCGATGAACCTGGCGTATTCCTGCAGGCTTTCGTCGGAAACAGCCATTTCCGAGTCGAACTCGGCCTTGATCTGGAAGGCCTTGCCGAATTCCTCGTCAGCTTCGTATATCAGGTGGTACAGGTAGTTCGAACCGATCAGGATCACCTTGCACGACATCGGGATCGGGTCGGGCCTTATGTTGGTCGTGGGAAGGAACTGGTATGCCTCGCCCATTTCGGCGATTTCAAGCGTCCTCTGCCGCAGGACCGCCTTCAGCGCCTCCCAGGCAAACGGGTACTGGACCAGTTCACGCGTGTGCAGCACAAGGAAACCGCCGTTCGCCCGCAGCAGCGACCCGGCCTTGATCAGCGTGAAGTCCGTGGAATAGATGCCGTTTTCGACACGCTTTTCAATCCGTCCCACCAGGTTGTGATAAGTCGGGGTGTTTTCGAAAACAATCGGCGCGCCCTTCGTTTCCGAGTTGTCGACCAGCAGGTTAACCTTGTATTCAACCATGCTGGCTTCAAGCAGTTCGCGGATCGTCGCGTCTTCGGCCTCCTCGGCCAGGAAGCGCGGGATGTTGTCCATGACCGACTGCCTCACGGCGTCCAGGTAGGACACGACGGCCGGGAACTGTCCGAATCCGTCCAGCAGGGACTTGATGGCGTCCCCCATGAAGGCGGCGCAGAGCCGGTTGTTGGCATCCTGGACCCTGGCGTGAACCAGTTGTTCCGCTTCCTTGTTCTTTTCGAAAAACGCGGCGATGGCCGGTTCGATGGACCTCCGGTGGTCGTCGATGACCTTGTGCTGTTCATCGGAAAGCGCGTTGTATTCCTTGCTGTTGATCGTTTCGCCGTTGACAATTGGTATTGTGACCAGGCCTTCCTTCGTCTGCTTGACGTGGAATTCGTTTTCGAGCGCCATCTTTTCCAGTTTCTCGAAGGCCTGGTTTTCAATGGCCAGGCCTTCGTTCAGGATGGTTTGCAGCGCTTCCTGGTGCTGCTGCGTGTGGAAGGCCTTCGGGAGTCCCTTCTGCAGCGAATTGATGAATTCGTCCATGGCGTTGCGGAACTTGATTCCCATTCCGGCGGGCAGGCTGAAAACGCAGGGCGTTTCCGAGTGACGGAAATTGTTGACCATCAGCCAGTCGGGCGGAGTTTCCATGCCGGCCGCCGCCTTGTGGACAAGCCGTTTGAGCAGGCTGGACTTGCCTGTGCCGGACGCACCCGAAATGTAGATGTTGAAGTTGCGTTTCTGGATGGCCAGTCCGAGTTCAAGCGCCTCAAGCGCGCGGGCCTGTTCCACGACGCCGATCAGCTTTTCAACGCCGGCCGTCGTCCTGAACCTGAATATGGACGGATCCACGTGCCTGTGGACCTGCTTCCAGTTCAGTCTGCAGTTCCTGAGGGCTCCGGACTTCTTCGCAGCCATGGATTTCAACCTCGGAAGGACGCGCGAAGATTATCACGATCGGATGGGTTTTTCGCGACTGAATGAAGGATTGGCGGTGTTCAGTTCAAGCCGCGCAGTTCTTCCGGCAGGTAACGGGTGAAGGCGCCCCCGTCCCCCGATCCGCCGAACCTGGCCGTTGATTCGGTAGCGTCCGCGCGCGATGCACGCACCGAAACGCCGCGGCCCGACGAGTCAGTCACCGTCCATGACCTGCCGCCGATTGTCACGGAAGCGCCCGCGGCCGACCCGCGGGAAACGAGGCCGACGGTTCTTCCCGTGGCCGAATCGAAAACGCGGACCGACTTCGTATCCGCGATGTTCGAATGGATGCGGCCCGATTCCCCCATGTCCATCAGGCGCGCGGAAGCCCTCAGCACCTCGGCGGCCCCTTCTTCCAGGAAACCCTCGCTGCGCAGGTGGTCGATGATGATGTCGACCGTGGAACCGTCCGCGAGCACCGAGAGTATCTTCCTGATGGTTCCCCGCTTCAGGCCGCGCCTGTTTTCGAACAGCAGGGAAAACGTCTGCTGGACAACGACCGAAAGGTCGGGACGGTACGGCCCGGTCGGCATCCTGTGTTCGCGCACTTCGGTCATCAGGCGTTCGAAAGCCGCCCGCGAGGCCGGATCAGGGGCAACGAAAATCGCCCGCATGCCGCGTCTGCGCCTGCACCCACGGCCAACCCGCTGGTAGAGCGAGGCCACGCTATCTGGCGGATCGGCCAGGATCACTGCGTCCACGTCGCCGATGTCCACGCCCAGTTCCATGGTGGATGTTGAAACCAGCAGGCCGGCTTCCCAGTATCGGAAGGCGCTTTCGACTTCCTCGCGTTCGCGTGCCGGCAGACTGGCGTGATGGGCCATCACCCGCTCCGCGGGCCACGGGCCGGACTTCGCGGCCTCGGCGGCCGCTTCTTCGGTGCGGCGCCGCGTATTGCAGAAGATGATTGCCTTGGTCAGGCCCTCGGCACGCATCGCCGCCAGCGCCGCCGCCAGATCCGGTTCGAAGGTCGTGTCCATGTGACGCACCCCGTCGTCTTTGACGATCACGGGCGGTTCGCCGAACAGCCTTGAACCGAGGGCTTCGGGGTCGCCAACTGTCGCAGACATCGCGATTAACTGGGGCCTGCGGGCCGACTTCTTCATCGTTATGCGGCGAATCAGGATCCGGAGTTGGTCGCCGCGGGCCGTTGAGTCGACCAGGTGGGCTTCATCGACCAGCAGCGCGGAAAGGTTGTTGAAGGCCGCCGGTACCCGGCACAGCAGTGAATCCAGCGATTCCGGGGTGGTTATCAGCACGTCCGTGCGGTGCGTGCCCACCGGCCGGGGGTGGTCGCCGGTACGGACCTGGCTGGTCATGCCCATGGACGTGACGGGCCCGCGGATCCGCGATTCGATGTCGTTTGCCAGAGCCTTCGTCGGGACGACGTAGAGAATGCCGACGCCAGGTTCAATCGTCCTTTCACCGGTCATCCGCTGGCACAGGGGGGCCATGGCCGCTTCGGTCTTGCCGGAGGCGGCCGGCGCAATCACCAGTACGTCGTTACCCGCCATGATGGCCGGAATCGCGAGCGCCTGAATTCCCGTCAGGGCGCCGAACCTTCCAAGAAAGGCCGGGAAGGCCAGGGGCATGGAGTTATTCGCGTCGATACGGGAAAACGGCCGTCTTTCGTCAGCCATGGTCACGACAGGTCAACCTCGCCGCCCTCGAGGACCATTTCCTCTACATTGCCGCCCGGGTAGAAGCGGACGTAGTCGAGCGCCTCGATGACCGCCTTGATGAAGGTCCTGGTCGACTGGATTCGATCGGTCGTGTAAAGCAGCCTGAAAAGCCGGTCGCGTTTCGCATTGTCCAGCCGCACGCCGTAGGTCACCGAATACGTGGCACAGATCTTTTTGAAAAGGTCCCGTAACTGGGCCATGGTCAGCACGTCGACCTGGACCCTCGTGATCGTGTCGCGTGCGCGGCTGAATTCGTCCTGGAGTGTGCCGGGGGTCAGCGCGAACGCCACTTTCAGGCTGGTCGGGATTCCAGTTGTGTACCGGACGGGGTGGTGGGCCGAATATATCAGCCCGGATTTTTCCCCGACCAGCGTTTCCCGGCGAACCAGGTCCTCGTCCACCAGGATGTCGTCGTCGTTCGACGTCATCACCAGCCCGCGGAAGAAATTCATACCGCGCTGGGCCTGGTAGCGGTACATGACATTGCCGGCGATTTCCGCTTCGTCCAGAAGGACAAGCAGCCCTGTCATTCCCAGGACTTCCGACGCGGCGCGCGCGGCCGCGGAAAGGATGTTGCAGTAAATGTTGGCGCAGGTGGAATAGTCGTAAAGCGTCTTCTTGCGGCCGATTTTTCCGGCGCCGCGCGCTTCCAGGAATTCCCAGTCGGCGTCAGGCAGTTCGACGCCGGCGGACAGTCTTTCCAGGACCTTGGAGAAAAGCCAGTGATCGCCGAGTGTTGCACGCCAGGTCGGGCGTGTCGCCACTTCCTTCCAGAAACCGCGGAAGTCCAGAACCCTGCCGTCGACCACGGCACGGAAGCCTTGAACCAGGTGGCGGTAGGCCTTCTTGGGGAACGCGGCGGACGCTTCGGACGGATCGAACCCAGCGGTGGCGACCGCGAATCCCATGCTTGACGCCTCGTTTGCCAGGAATTGCAGCAGGTGGCTCTTTCCGGCTCCGTACGCGCCTTCCACCAGGGCGGCGCCTTCCGAGTGGTCGTGCAGGAAGGTCGTCAACGCGGCAATTTCGTCCGCGCGGCCCACGGTCCATTCCCCGATTGAAGCCGAGGGGACGATCCCCAACCTGAACGCCTCGACCGCCATCGCGGCTTCGATCGGCCGCCTGTCCGGCAGTTCCCTGTACACGGGGCCGACCGACCTGCGGGGCTGTTCGGCCGAACCTGTCAACAGGCGCATGATCGCGTCAAACGAGGTGCGCCGCGAACCGGCATCGGGTGCGGCCGCCGGCTCCACGACGTCTTCGTCCATGCCGGGCCTGTACAGTTCCTTTGCGGGCACCCAGATACTGGCCACGCCGAAATCGACCCTCAGTTCGTAACCGCCGATGCGGGAACCGGTGATCGTCCCTGCGCCGTACGTCTCGTGGCTGACGGCTTCCCCGACCTGGAAGTTACTCATAGATTTCGTCCAGCCCGCCTTCATCCCCCGGGGAGAGCATCCGGAGGGCGAAATCTTCGTCGATGGCCTGTTCCGGCTGGAAGCGGATCGCGTGAAGCGCCCGCACCATGGCCTGGACGAACAAACGCTTGTAGCCGATGTCGCCGAAGGCCCTGTCCGATGTCGCTTCGGCCAGTACCGCGACGACTTCCCGCGCCCTGTCGGGCGGGATGTCGAACGAATAAGCCTTCTCGTAAACGCGGCACAGCTTGCGGCCGATGTCGAGCATCAGGGTACCGGGATCCCTCGCCAGCCGGTCAAGCCGGATCTTGACGCCGGTCGGGTTCGTGTAATCGAACACGGTCTGTATGCGCTGCCGCAGCGCCTCGTATGCCGGCGACCGGCCTTCGGTCAGGAACTGCTCGTTCGGGATGGCGTAAAAGACCATCGTGTTCGCGAACGCGGACGCGCCGCACTGGTCGACCATTTCGCGCAGGTTTGCCAGCATCATTTCCTTCTGGCGCGACGTCATCGACCCGGCCTGTTCGGCTTCGTCGAACAGCATGATGATTCCCTTGAAGCGGAGGTTGCGCACCCACGTGACCAGCGACCGGATCGTGGCGAACGCGTGGGATCTTTCGATCGGCTGCAGGACGCCGGTGCTCCGGTGCGCGCCGCGATCCCAGCCGTCAACGGTCAGGAATTGAAGCATCGAATCGAACTGATCGCGGTCGCCTGTCGAAAGCGCTTCCATGGCAAGGCGGACGGCCTTGCCGAAGTTCGGGTTTTCGCATCCCCTCACCGAATCGGCCGCCAGCGCGCGGATGCGTTCTTCCAGTGCCTCGCCTTCCAGTTCCCCGGAAAGCGCGTCCTTCATGTCGGAGTACACGGTCTTGATGAAGGCGCCGAGCCCGCGTTCCCCGCCGGTCAGCAGTTCATCGGGGGTCAGCGGCCGCATCAGGTTGACCGCGATCGATTTGTACACCATGTCGAGCCGGTGGAATGGCGACGAATCCGCGGAAAGCGGGCAGTACGCGACCAGGTAATCATGACGCCAGGCCAGCTCGCGGACGCTGTAAAGGAAGTGGGTCTTGCCGCCGCCGTAGGTGCCGACGACAACCTTGAAGGAAGAACCGCCCTCGTGGATGAAGTTCCCGAGGTAGTCGTCCTCTATGACCTTCAGGTATCCGTCGAGGCCGGCCGAAAAGAACTGGAATCCCCATTCCGGCGGCGTGCCGGACGCGCCGACGACCTCGATTATGTGTCTGGCCTGCCTGGCGGTCAGCTTGTCAACCATTCGAAATCTCCATGCCGGGAAGCACACCCGGCCATTCAAGGAATGTCCATTCAGGCCGTCAGGCGGCAGTCTTTAAAAACCTGATGGTGGCGAAGTTCATGCCTTCGAGCGATCCCGGCCGGGGAATCCACACATGATCGGCAGGCTTCCTGGTCTGGGACATCGTCGCCACGTCAAGCCTCATTTCCACGTCCCCGGCCGTCCTGTTGCGCACCCTCGACATGGCGGCGGCGAATTCGGCGCGTCCCCACGAAACGAAGGATTCCTTTCGCGGGTCAAGCAGGAAGGTGTCCTTCTGCCGCATCAAGGCGAGTTCGGGAATGATTTCGGCAAGCGGGATCGGACGGCCGTAACCGGCCCCGGCACGGACCAGCGCCACGCGGTAAGCCGTCTCCACTTCCACCATGAAAGCCTGTTCGTCGAAGGAACCCGAAAACAGCCTGTCGTTGAAGAAAAGCAGCAGCGTCGCGATGGCGTCGGCATCCAGCGGGGCCGTGCCCAGACGGTACTTGCGCGGTCCGAGCCAGAGCGTGCACAGGCCCTTGCTGCCGAATGTGAATTCCATTGAAAAGAAACCGGCGAACAGGGTGGGCAGGTTGCCGGAGACCTTGAGCCCCGCCTCGCCAAGCTTCTTTGCGACCGCGCCGGCCAGGATGGCCCTTTCGCGTTCCAGGCGCTGTCGCGATTCGGCGGTCGTTGTGGCGATGGAGGCCCTGAGAGCGGCAGCTTCACGGTCGATGCCGGAAATCGATTCCAGCAGCGCCAGCGCCTTTTCACCGGTTTCCGTCGTCGCGCGCGCGTCGCCGGCACGGGAAGCTTTCCAGAACGCCTCCACGGCCTTGGCCGCATTCTGCAGTGATTTTGAGGTCTTGATGAATTGCCGGACCTGGTCTTCCACTGGTCTCTCCGCCCGGGCGTCGTCGTGCCCGGATTCAAATCGCGCAACATTATATGGCGAAACAGCGTGCGTGGGCGATTGATTCAAGAAATGGCGCGGACCCATTCGTCGCCGAAGACCGCGTCAAGGGTCTTGCGGAAGTCCGGCGGCAGGGGGGCTGTCACGCAGACCGGGGCGCCCGTGCGTGGATGGGAAAATTCGATCCGCCATGCGTGAAGCGCGTGCCGTTTGATGATTTCAAGCGCCTCCACTTCCCATTCCGGCTTGCTGCCTCTCTTCGGCCAGGCCCTGCCGTACACGCGATCGCCCACAATCGGATGTCCCGCTTCCGACATGTGAACCCTGATCTGGTGGGTCCTGCCCGTCCGGGGATGGGCGGCCACAAGCGCACACAGGTTGCCGCGCATTATGGTTTCATATTCGGTGACCGCCGGTTTCCCGTCCGAGACCTTGCCGGTGAACTGCTTCCGGTCGCCAGTACGCCTTGCAAAGCCGGTTTCGATAAGGCCGCGATCGTCGATCCCGGGGCCGAGCACCAGCGCCAGGTATGTCTTGTGGACTGTCCGGTCCCTGAACATGTCGGTCAGCTTTTCGTGGGTGACGTTGTCTTTCGCGATTACCATCACGCCGGACGTGTCCTTGTCGAGCCTGTGCACCAGCCCGGGCCTTTCCGTGCCGCCGATCGTGGAAAATGACCGGCCCGACGCCAGGAGCTGGTTGACCAGCGTCCCCGAGCCGTGGCCCGCGCCCGGGTGGACGACCAGTCCGGCCCTCTTGTTTATAATCAGGATATTGTCGTCTTCGTAAAGGATGTCCAGCAGGCCGGCTTCAGGTTTCGGCCCCGTGTTTTCAGGGATTTCGGGAACCACGACTTCGACCGTCGCGCCTGGCTGCAGCCTGAATCCGGGCGGCCTGATCCTGCCGTCTACCGTGACCGCGCCGGCCTTGACCAGTTTCTGCGCGCTCGACCTGGATATGGCAGGGAACCTGGCCGCGATCGCCATGTCGAGCCTGGTGCCATCTTCTTTTTCTTCGGCGATGAACGTGAGGATTTTCGTTTCCATTGCTTTCTTCTGGTGAGCTTATGGCGGATTTTCATCCGCCCGTACAACCTGTCCCTGTCCCTGTCCCTGTCCCTGTCCCTGCCGGCCGGATCTTCACCCGCCGGCGCGGCACATCATATCACGGCCTTGTCTGGGCGCCCGAATGGCGTCATCATCAACGGACCTGATCCCGTATCGGCCCTGCATGCCTGACCGGGGGGCGTTTGATGTCCGGGCGTTTCACACTGCTGCTTGCCTGCTTCCTGGCCGTTTCCTGCGGCAATGGCGGCGGTCGTCTGCCCGACGGTTCGCGCTGCGGTGAATCCGCGGAATGCATGTCCGATCTCTGCCTGAACGCCGTGTGCGTCGACCAGGCCGGGGACATCGATCACGACGGGCTGCCGACCGCGCTGGAAATGGCGGCGGGCCTTGACCCGCTTCACCCCGACAGCGATCGTGACGGGACTCCCGACGGCGTCGAATGCGGCGACAACCCGTCTAACCCGCCGGATGTCGATCGGGACGACGTCATCGACGCGCTGGAGTCTTCGACGGCCGACGCCGACCTGGACTGCCTGCCCGACCAGTTCGACCCGCTCGACGCGCCGGCCCCCGCCAGTGTTGCCGAGCTGGTGCCGATCGTCTGCCTTTCCGAAGGCGTATGCGCCACTTATGCCTCGCTGGTGACGGTGACGTGCTCGAATTCAACCGCCCTGTGCGACTACTCGGCGCTGGCGCAGTGGAACGAAGACGAGTGGTGGTGCGACGGCCTGGATAACAACTGCAACGGGTTCACGGACGAAGGCTTCTATTACGACGGCGTGGCGGTCGGATACCCATGTGCGGGCATCGGTGAATGCGGGCCCGGGAGGGTGGAATGCGATCCGGTCGGGTTCGTCACCAGGTGTTCGACCAACCCCGGCGCCTCGGCGGACGCCAGCGTTCCGGAAACCTGCGACGGTCTGGACAACGACTGCGATTCCGCGGCTGACAACGGCCTTCAGTGGGAGGGCATACCGCTGGGCGACGTCTGTGACGGGACCGGTGATTGCGGGGTCGGCGTCGTGGAATGCCTTGACGAGGGGAGGGCCGGGTGCTCGACACTTGAAGGCGGCTCGAAGGAACAGGTTGTCGAGGAATTCTGCGACGGCAGCGACAACGATTGTGACGGCCTGACGGACGAGGCGTGGGCCGGCGATCCTTCTCAACTCTGCGTTTTCAGGGGCGTCTGCAGCCAGACCCCGAACCTTGTTGGTGTTGTCTGCGTCAACGGTGAACTGGCATGCGATTTTTCCGATGTCCCCGGGTACTCCGGACCGTCGGAGATGCTGTGCGACGGCACCGATGACGATTGTGACGGCCAGGTCGATGAAGAGGCGGCCTTCAGTATCTTCGAACCGGGTCTCGGTTTCCGGCTGCCAGGCCAGAGCTGCGGGCTTGGCGCGTGCGCGGGCGGGACGGTCCGGTGCGCCGCGGGAGGGGCCGCCGGCGAGTGTTCGACCGCAGCGGCCCTTTCGGTCGAGACCTGCAATAACGCTGACGACGACTGCGACGGCACGGTCGACAACGGGATGTTCAAGTACTGGAAGGGGCCTCCGGTGACGCTGATTGAAGGTGATCCGCAATCGCGCGTGGCGGCGATGATGGCGGTTGTTGAAATGGATTCCGGCGTGGCCGGGAACCTGCCGGCGGGTGTTTACGTCTGCGGCGGGGCCCGTTCCATCGAAGACGTGGTGCCGGCCGGGTTCAGCGGCCTCTGCTGGCACTGGGATTTCGACACGAGGCGCTTTGTCCGTCTCGCCCAGGGGCCGATCCTGACTTCAGGCGCGATCGTCAGCGACCCTGGTCGTGGACGGCTCCTGATGGCCGGGGTGCCGGAAGGTGAACAGGTCCTGAGGCTGTGGTCCATTGAGTCGATCGATGCCGTCTGGTCCGCTGTCGGGCCGGCCGCACCGGCATCGGCCGTCCTGGCCGCCGGCATAAGGACCGGAGGCTCGAGCCTGTGGGTACTTGTCCGCACGGAATCCGGGCTGGCGATTGCCCAGGCGGCCCCGGACGTGGAATCCTTTGAAATGCTGCCTGTCGATACGTGGGCGGAGCCGGGTTCGTTCGCGGCCTTTGACCCCGGCGGTGGTTTCTACCTCTGGCACGCGTGCGACCAGGAAAGATTTTCGTATGTGGAATTCATCGCGCTCGACGGGACGACCAGGCTGGATCCCCTTGACCAGCCGGAGACCTGTATGTCTTACGGCGCGGCGGTCATGCCGGATTCGGAAATGATGGTCGCGATCTCCGGCGTCGACAGGGAAGGACAGATCGGTGGGACCTATGTTTTTGAAGCGATAGGCGGCGTCTGGCAGCGTCGCGAGGTCGCCGGCCCGGGATCGCCTGGCGCGGTGGCGTGGCCCGGACTTGCCGCTGCGTATTCCCGGGGCGTCTTTGCGTTTTCGGGGGTCGATCAGTCCGGCCGGGGCCTCAGGCGCATGCTGGCGCTGGACATGGATGTCCCGGGCTGGACCGTTGCAAGCGTTGCCGGGGGCCCGTCGCCGCGGGCTGCCGGGGCGTCCTTTACGTGTCGTTCGACCGCGTCAGCGTACTTCCTTGGCGGATGGGGTGATGAACCGTGCGGCCCCATGCCTGTCGGCGACTACTGGCGGCTGAACCTCGTCACCGGTCTTTTCGCGCAGGTCCCTTCCAGCGACGCACTGGGGCCGGCCATCGAGTCGGTTTCCGCGGTCGATGACGCCGCAGGCCATGTTTACATGTTCGGGGGGCTGGATTCGGTTCCGGGCCAGTCCGCGTCCCCGGTCGATATTTTCATGAGGTACAGTTGCGAAACCGGCAGGTGGGAGAAGCTCCAGTCGGGGCCTCCCGCCCGTTACGGCCACTCGATGGTCTGGTCCGGCGACAGGCTGGTTCTGTACGGCGGCCTGAACAACGACGGATTCCTTGGGGATCTGTGGACCTGGGCTCCCGGCACCGGGTGGATCCATGAAGGCGATTATGACCTCAGGTTCGGTCATTCGGCCTTCTGGGACGTCGAGGGTGACCGGATGCTGGTGGCGGGCGGAAGACCGGGTGGCGGCGACGTGTCGGCCTGGTACGACGACGGCACGGGGTGGCGGTCGGAAGTCATCGTGGAAGGCACGCTTCTTGATTCCGCGGACGGTCTTGCCTGGTTCGACCCGTGGTCCCGCAGCCTGCTTTGCCTGTCCGGGACCTCCGATGACGCGCTGATCGTCAGGTTCTGGGACGATTACTGGGAGTCCCTGCCTTTTTCCGGACTTCAGACTGACCTTCTGTCTGGTTTCGCCGTGTACGATCAGTTCAATCGCCGCGGACTGCTGTTCGGCGGGCTCGATCCGGGGTCTGGCGTGGTTTCGTCGATTATCGAAATGGGCCAGGGTTGTCCGAACTGACCCGGGCCGGCGTCATTCTGTCCGGGATCCCGTTTCCGCCAGGCCTGCGCGGACTTCCCCGACCAGCTTCATGACTTCCTGGGCGACCGGTCCGTTTTCGACCATGGTTCCGTCCCGGTAGAATGCGGCGCCGGCCTTTGTTCCGACCAGTGCCCACCGGGCCCCGGCCGCTTCGCCCGGGCCGTTCACCTCGCAGCCCATGACCGCGACAACGGCCGAGGGACCACGAACACCGGCGAGTTCCCGTTCGACTTCGGCCGCCACGGCACCTGTATCCATCCTGGCGCGGCCGCATCCGGGGCATGCCCTCACCTGCAGCCCCGGACTGCGCATCCCCAGTGCGGCAAGTATTTCCGCTGCCGCGCGGACTTCCGGCACCGGCGGGCCCGCCAGCGAAACCCTGATCGTGTCGCCGATGCCACGGGCGAGCAGCGCCCCCATGACCGTCGCCGACCTGATTGAGCCCGACCAGGCGGTTCCCGCCTCGGTCACGCCGACATGCAGCGGAAAATCGAATCTTGCCGCCGCCAGCTCGTATGCCCTGATCGTTTCTTCCGGGGAACTGGATTTGACCGATACGACGATGTCCTGGACGCCCAGATCCTGCAGGCCGTCGATCCATCGGGAGGCGGCTTCGACAAGGGCGCTGGCCGGATCGGTCCCGGGGCCGCGCAGGTCGTCCGGCAGCGACCCGCTGTTGGTCCCGATGCGAATCGGCGTCTTTGTGTCGATCAGCGCACGGGCCACCTCGCGCATGGCTTCCGGCTTGCGCATGGTCCCCGGGTTGAGCCTGATCTTGTCGACGACCCCGCAGAGCCTGACCGCGACGCGGTGGTCGAAATGCACGTCGGCTATCAGCGGGACACCCGGTGTCAGCCGGCGCACCTCGCGGACGGCGTCGATGTGTTCAAGCGTGGGAACGGCGATGCGCACGAGGTCGCATCCGGCCTGGACAAGTTCCATGACCTGGGATGCCACCGCGCGGGGATCAGCCGGGTCGGCGGTGCACATGCTCTGTATTGAAACCGGGGCGCCCCCGCCGATCTTCACGCACCCGACGTCAACCGACTTCAACGAAGCCATTTCGTTCCCGGGCGGCCTGGGCCGCTTTCGAGGAGGCGCCTGATTCTACACCGGTTGCACGTTGCGCGCGGGGCCGGTGATGGAATATCCTGACCGGCGCAGGGTTTTGATCCCGGGGGTCCGCATGAAACGTCCGGCCGTCGTGTTTGACCTGGACGACACGATTTATCCAGAACGCATGTTCGTCACTGGCGGGATCCGCGCCGTCGCGACGCTGCTGGACGTCAGGTTTCCGCGGCCCGGCGGGTGGGAACTGGTGCTGACGGCGGTCCTTGAATCGGAAGGCCCGTTCAGGCTCTTCGATCGCGGACTCGCCTTTTGCGGGGCGCAGCGGACGCCCGAACTGATCGATGAGCTGGTGGACGTTTTCAGGCATCACGTTCCGGTGCTCGAACCCTGGCCGGGCATGGTCGACCTGCTTGCCCACCTGCGGGCTTCCGGTATCGCGATCGGCCTGGTGACGGACGGATACCTCGATGTCCAGCAGTCGAAGTGGCGCGCGCTCGGGCTGGAAAAGATGTTCGACGCCGTGGTGTTCTGCGCCGATGTCGACGGGCTGGTGCGCCCGAAGCCCGACCGGGCGGCGTTCGTGAAGGTCGCCACCGAACTGGGGACTCGCATGGGCGTCGATCCCGATCCCCTGGTTTACGTCGGGGACAACCCTGCCCGCGACTTCCCGGCGCCGGATGCGCTTGGCTGGCAGACTGTGAGGGTCTGCAGGCCGGGCACGTGGCATGCCCTCGAACCGGACATCGCGCCCGGCCGTCGGACGGCGGCTGACACGCCCGCCCTTAAGTGCATTCTGGATAGACTGGCTGGGATTTGAAGCGCCGGCACGCGGCCAGTGCCGCCCGTCACTCGTCGGCCGTTTCAGGGTCCGTGATGGCCGCGAAGGCCGGGTCCTGAACGGAACTGAGAACCGAAGACACCCTGTAATCGACGTTTCCGCTGATTTGCACCGCCGCGTGCCTGCCATCGACGTTCGTCGCGAACACTTCGCGGTCGGTATTGTGCTGCGGGCTGGTGTCAAGCAGGCCGCGTCCGCTGGAATCGAGCCTGGGAGTGCCGCCGAACACCACGAATCTCCCGGACGGGGAAAAGTCCAGGCATTCCGGCAATATCGACACGCACGCGGCGACCGGCTCGTTCGGAAATCGGTTCACATTGCGGACGAACGAGTCGTCGGCGACCTCCATGACCCCGATTTCGGAGGTCGGGACGGCGACGATGTTGGTCCAGGACTTCATCATTCCCGGTTCGCATTCGGACGCGGCCACGAAGACAAGCTCCGTTCCGTCCGCGGAAATCAGCATGGGTTGCTGAATCCTGGTGTACGGCCAGGGTTCCTTCGCGTTGTAGCAGGCGTTGACCAGGTAGTTCGGGTTCTGTCCGGGCGTGTACAGCAGGCGTGTCGACCGGATGTCGCCGTTCGCCGTATCGATCGCGGCCAGGCGGAAGTCATGGTTATCCTTGACGTATGCCAGGAATAACGTCTTGTTGTCGACGGTCAGGGCGACCGGGGCATCGTCGGTCATTTCAGGTGCGGTGGCCGAATACGCGCACTTGCCGTCCAGTCCCACGGTCTGGCAGATCGGGCCGGCGACCTTTCGCAATGCTCCGGCCGTGTCGAAAAGCCAGAAAGTCACTGAATCTTCTTCCGGGTTCTGGAGGATGATCGTGCCGCCGTCCGTCCCGATCCTGAAACGCCCCGAATACATGGAGTCCTCGAGCAGTTCGGCTGGCGGGAAAGAAAACAGCGTTTCGGTGGCCGCCGGTACCGGAAGGTCGTCCAGTTCGAGCGCTTCAAAAGCAAAACAACCGGTTTCATCGCCGGAAGGCTTTTCGCAGTCCGACTTGAATCGCGACAATATCAGCCTGCCGTCCGTCATCCTTGCCTGCCTGACGCCGCTGACGGGCGGGTCAAGCAGCGTCGTCGCGCCCAGGACGTCGTCAAACGCGACCACCTGGATGGTCACCCCCGGTGCGGTGGATTCCGATTCAACGGCGACGGCCATGAACTTCAGTTCGCGGTCAGGCCAGCAACCGAGCGTGCAGTCAAGTCCGATTTGACCGAGGCTTGCTTCGGCAATCCTGAAGTCGGACGACCAGGAGGGGTTGCCTTCAGTCCCCGTGCCAGCCGGATTGCCGACCAGCATCTCGCCGGGTTTGTCGTTCAGGGGGGCGGCATATCCGTAAAGCACCCTGAAGTTTTCGTCGACCACGGTCGGTTCCGGCGTGAACGAATCTTCGACAGCGTCCGACGCGTCTGCCGGAGGTCCGTCGTCGCCTGCCACAATCCCCCCGCCACAGGCCGTCATGAAGGCCAGCAGGCACGGAATCGTCAGCAAGCGTCGTCTGCAAAAGATCGTCTGCTTCATTGCCGGAACCCCATAATGCCGACAACCGGCCGGGAAACGCGCACCGCCAATGGTAACGTTATTCGCGGTTTGTGTTCCATGCCGAAGCGATATACTATCCGCACCCTTTTCCGCATGCCCTCCCCGGGCTCGGCTGGAGCTTATGACCCTCACCATCTCTGAACTTGAATCGGTTGTCCCGGAAATTCAGCACGCGATACGCGGCGCGGTGTTTTCCGGGGTCGAAAGTCCCGACCCGCTTACATGCGTCCTTTCCTTCGCGGGCGGCAAGGATCTGCCACCCCGGAGGCTGCTTTTTTCACGTCGTCCGCGCCTGACCAGGATTAACCTCCTGCCCGTGGACGCACCAGCGGTTTCCCGAAGGGCCCCAGCCTCGCCGGAATCCGCCCTCTTCGTCAGAACCCTGTCCGATGCGCTGCGCGGAATGGTCGCGGGACCGATGCGGCCCAGGTTTCAAGACAGGGTCGTGTCGCTGGACATGCTTCCCGGGAAGCCTGAACGTGAAGGCGACCGCGCGGGTCGGATGACGATACTGTTTGAATGCACCGGCATGCACCCGAACATGTTCCTTATTGATGAACGCCAGATGATTGTGGCGATGTTCGCGCGGTCCACGTCGCACCGTCGCACGCTGGACGTCGGCTGCCGCTATGAACAGCCTGCCGCCGCCGATGCCGTCAAGTCGACCGGAAGGCGGGTTGACGTGGTGCGTTTCGTCGGTTCAGGCAAGTCCATGAGCGACCAGATCGCTGCCATGTACGACCCGCTCGATGACAGCGACGAAAAGCGGCGTGAACTGGCCGGCCTGGGTGAGCGCCTGGGCGCTGCCGTCCAGGCCCGGCGCAAGGTCGCCGAGTCCGTCATGAAGGACCTGGAAGCGCCGGCAAGGCCTGGTCGTCCCGCCGATCTGCATGACAGGCTTCGTGAAAGGCTTGCCAGGATTCAGGGTGAAATTGACGAGCTCCAGGAAATCCTTTCGGGCGTCAGGGGCGGAAAGGTCGATGTCGTCGACCGGGCCAGGGAACTGGTTCTGGCTTTCGAGGCGCAGCAGGCAGAAAGAGAAAGTCGATGGGCCGAGCGCGGCGGTCGTGAAAGGCCCAGCCGCGATGGTGGCTACCCGCGCCGTGATGATCGTGATTCGCGTCCGCCGCGTCCCGAGGGCGGCTACCCCCGTCGTGACGACAGGGCTCCGCGCCCGCCAAGGCCGGAGGGTGGATACCCGCGCAGGGATGACCGTGATTCACGTCCGCCGCGTCCCGAAGGCGGCTACCCGCGTCGTGACGACAGAACTCCGCGCCCGCCAAGGCCGGAGGGTGGATACCCGCGCAGGGATGACCGTGATTCACGTCCGCCGCGTCCCGAAGGCGGTTACCCCCGTCGTGACGACAGAACTTCGCGCCCGCCAAGGCCGGAGGGTGGATACCCGCGCAGGGATGACCGTGATTCGCGTCCGCCGCGTCCCGAAGGCGGCTACCCGCGTCGTGACGACAGAACTCCGCGCCCGCCAAGGCCGGAGGGTGGATACCCGCGCAGGGATGATCGTGATTCGCGTCCGCCGCGTCCCGAAGGCGGCTACCCCCGTCGTGACGACAGGGCTCCGCGTCCGCCAAGGCCGGAGGGTGGCTACCCGCGTCGTGATGACCGTGATTCGCGTCCGCCGCGTCCCGAAGGCGGCTACCCCCGTCGTGACGACAGGGCTCCGCGTCCGCCGAGGCCGGAGGGTGGCTACCCGCGTCGTGATGACCGTGATTCGCGTCCGCCGCGTCCCGAAGGCGGCTATCCGCGTCGTGACGACAGGGCTCCGCGTCCGCCTCGTCCCGAAGGCGGCTACCCGCGTCGTGACGACAGGGCTCCGCGTCCGCCTCGTCCCGAAGGTGGCTACCCGCGTCGTGATGACCGCGATTCACGCCCGCCGCGCCGCGAAGGCCCGGGCAGACCACGCGGTGGCGCACCCCGCCAGTCGCCGAAACGCTCCACTCCGCGCGGTTGATTCAGGTTAAGTAAGTCGCCTGTCGGACGGTCAGTCCAGCTTTTTCCAGGATTTGTTGAGTGTGCCGTGCTTGACGGAAGTCCGCTTCCTGATCCCCTTCGGGCCGACCAGCAGCAGGAAGTATGTCACGTCCAGTCCGTTGCGTCCCTGACGGGCCTGGCTGGTTGCCACGGTACCCGACCAGTTTTCGTACTTGCCGGCCAGGACCTTGACCCTCGCGCCCTTCGGCAGGATTGCGGACGGGTCGACCGGTTCCACGACCTTTGTTCCTTTGCGCCGCCTGACGACGGTGCTGCGGCCGGCGGTCGCGATGTCATCAATCGTCAGGAATCCGTCCATTGCCTTGGCCAGTCCGGCCTTGTGGACCAGTTCCATGACGGCGGACTCGCCGTACGCGCCCTTGAGGAAGCTGACGAGGCTTTTGATGGTCCTGGTCTTGACCCGGCGATCTTCGGAAATCTTTACGAACTGACGTTCGATTACCGCAAACTCTTCCACATATTTCTTCAGGTCCTTGAGGTAGATTTCGTTGATCGTGTTGTCGTCGGACATTTAGGATCCCTCCAGTGACGGTTTCAAATGCTTGAATTTTCAAGCGACCTCGAGCTGGAGTATATCTGTCCCCCTCGCGGATTGTATTGCATTAAATTCATAACAAACGGTTTTTATTACGCGAATCTGTGTCGGCTCGGAAGCCGTTTGATATGTGTGTGGCTGTATGCCGACGTGTGCAGTATTACGTGTTCCGGCCTGTCCGATCGGTTTCGGGGGAGTCGCGGGCCGAATTGACGTCACCGTCCGAAAGGTTCTATTCTTGCGCCGGGTCGGTTCCAGTTAATTCAGGGCGGCCAGTGGTCCGGTTTCAGGATTTCGGAGGCAGAAATGGGGTGTGGAAGCGATAACAGGTGTGGTTCCGGCGGCGGTGTCCCGGCCGGTTCAAGCAAGTCGACAAGGCTGATTCACGGGCGTTCGAACACCGCCAACTGGGAATACAGCCATCATGCGATCCCGCCGATCACGGCATCGACGACCTTCAGGCTTTCTTCTGTCTCCCGCGGGCAGAAGGGATTCATGGCGTTCGGTAACCCCGAGATGGCGGACAGCCCGACGTACATTTACGACCGCCTGGACGAACCCACCACATCGATGCTTGAAGAAGTCATGGCGGACGGTGAAGGCGGGGAATGCGCGGTCGCTTTCGCTTGCGGGATGGCCGCGATATCGACGACCATCCTGGCATGCTGCGGCGCCGGCGAACACATCGTCGCCCATCCGGTCATGTACGGATGCACTTACAGCCTGCTTATGAACCAGCTTCCACGGTTCGGGATTACGACCGGTTTCGCGGACGCGCGCGACATGGCGGCCGTGAAGGCGGCGATTGGCGACAATACCCGTCTGATTTATGTTGAAACCCCGGCCAATCCCACACTGGAATGCATCGACCTGCGCAATCTGGCCGAACTTGTCGCCAGGATAAACGCGGGGCGGGATGAGGCCGCGCGAATCAGGATTGTCGTCGACAACACCTTCCAGACGCTCTGGGGGCAGCGCCCGCTTGAACATGGTGCCGATATCGTGGTCGCCAGCCTTACGAAAAACGTCGGAGGGTTCGGCGTCGACATGGGCGGGATTGCGGTCATTCCGAAGTCGCTCTGCGCGCGCCTCAAGGGTTTGCGAAAGGACTTCGGCGGGGTGCTTCCCCCGAGGGCCGCGTGGGATTTCCTTGTCTACGGTCTTCCCACACTCCCGATTCGTCTTGCACAGCAGGCCCGCTCGTCGCAGGCCATTGCTGAATACCTTGAAAGCCATCCCAGGGTCGCGAAGGTCGCGTATCCAGGCCTGGCATCCTTTCAGTTCGCCGAAATCGCCCGCAGGCAGATGGTCACGCCCGAGGGCGAATTCTGCCCAGGCCACATGATCTACTTCGAAATGGACGGGACTCCCGCCGAAGCAGCCAGGCGACGGGAAAAATTCATCAACCACCTCGCCGAACATTCATATTCGATAACGCTGGCGGTCAGCCTCGGGATGACGAAGACCCTGATCGAGGCGCCCGGCCTCATGACGCATTCCTCGTTCGATCCGGAAACGCAGATGAGACTCGGTATCCACCCCGGCGGGATCCGGCTGGCGGTGGGGCTCGAAGACGTTGCCGACATCATCAACGACCTCACGGCAGCTTTCGAAAACTGCGACTGAAGTCCAACCCCAAGACACGACAGGTTTTTTCAACAATATTGGTGGAAATGGTGTTTGATTCCGCGGGATACACGCATCCCTTTTTTTTGAAAAAAGAGACGGTGTCGTGATGGATTATCTAGCGACCCCAACGGGAGTCGAACCCGTGTCGCGGGCGTGAAAGGCCCGTGTCCTAACCACTAGACGATGGGGTCACAGGTACAAAGTGAGCCCAGCGAGATTCGAACTCGCGACCAACGGCTTAAAAGGCCGCTGCTCTACCTGCTGAGCTATGGGCCCAGCCACGAAACGCGCCGCATCTTATTTGCAGAGGGTTATCGTGTCAACAGTTTTTTGCACGGCGGGCGCGACGTCAGTCAGGGTCGCCAAGATCATACTTGGCCAGCTTGTATCGAATCGACCTGAACGAAATGCCCAGCAGATCGGCGGCGTCCTTCCGAACTCCGCCGGTCTTGCGCAGCGCGTCCAGCAGGAGCCGTTTTTCGATGTCCGAAAGCAGGCCCTCGAGATCCATGCCCTGATCCGGCACCGAAAAGATCGAATTCATCGCCGGGCCGCCTTCATTCGGCCCGACCGCCCTGATGTGTTCCGGCAGCGCTTCGACGGTGATCCTGTCGCCGGTGGCAAAGGTCATTGAGTGTTCGATGATGTTTTCCAGTTCGCGGACGTTTCCCTTGAATTCGTGGTTGGACAGGATGTCAATCACGTCGGGAGCCACGCCCTGGATGTCACGTCCGAGCTCCCGCCGGTATTTGTCGATGAAGTGGGTCACCAGGACCGGGATGTCGGCGCGCCGCTCGCGCAGCGGGGGCAGGGCGATGCCGATAACGTTGAGTCGGTAGAACAGGTCTTCGCGGAAGCTGCCGGCCGCTGCCTCCTTGCCAAGGTCCTTGTTGGTGGCCGCGACGACCCTGACGTCCACCGTGACTTCCTGTGTGCCGCCGATCATGCGGATCTTGTGATCCTGCAGGAAACGCAGCAGTTTCACCTGCATCGGCAGCGACAGTTCGCCGATTTCGTCCAGGAATATGGTTCCACCGTCCGCCGATTCGAACAGTCCGTGCCTGGTGGCGTGCGCGCCGGTGAAAGCGCCCTTCACGTGCCCGAAAAGCTCCGATTCCATGAGCTGATCCGGGATTGCGCCGCAGTTGACGACGACGAAAGGCTTGTCCTTGCGGGGAGAGTTGAAGTGGATTGCCCGCGCGACCAGTTCCTTTCCGGTGCCGCTTTCGCCGGTGATAAGCACGCTTGTCCGGGTCGGGGCGACCCTGATGATCTTTTCGAACACCCGGTGCATGGCCTGGGTCTTGCCGATTATGTGGTCGAAGCTGTACTTGTCGGACAGGGCGATTCGAAGCCTGATGTTTTCCAGCGACAGGTCGCGTTTTTCAAGCGCCTTGTCGATGATGACGCTGATTTCGTCCAGCTTGAAAGGTTTTCCGATGTAGTCGAACGCGCCCTTGCGCATGGCGTCGATGGCCGTTTCGACTGTCGAAAAGGCGGTCATCAGGATTACTTCGGTCTGGGGGAAACGCTCCTTGGAGCAGGTCAGCACGTCGATGCCGGATACTTCGCCGAGTTTGAGATCGGTAAGCACCACATCGAATTCATCTTCGCTGCCGATGAGCTTCGCGGCCTTTTCGCCGTTTCCGGCGACGGTCACCTCGTGACCGGCCTTGCCCAGGAACATCCGCAATACCTCGCGCAGGGACTGGTCGTCCTCGACCACCAGAATGCGTGCCATCATTCCTCCGGAGGCGTCATGCGGGTTGGGATTTGTGGATTGGAGCGGGAAACGGGATTCGAACCCGCGACGTCAACCTTGGCAAGGTTGCACTCTACCACTGAGTTATTCCCGCGTGCTAACAAACGCGAGGGGTAAATTAGCTTCGACAGGGGGGGCGTGTCAAGTCAATTTTTCAGGGCAGGTGCAGGTTCCGGGCGCGTCCGGTCTACTGTAGTAGGCGTTACATGGCTTTGTACCCCCCTCCAAATGGACAGGCCACGTCATGTTCCCCGTTGACAGGGTCAATTTCATGCGGGATTCTGCACCCATTACTGAAGGGAGGGTTTTCCCATGGCCTGCAAGCAGATGGACAAGGAACGCAACGTCCTGGTTTCAATGAATCCAGCCACTCTGGAGACTATCGGCGAAGTACGCATGTGCACCCCTGAAGAAGTTGGTGCCGCCGTGACGAACGCCCAGGCGGCTTTTCCGGTCTGGTCCGCGCTTTCCGTGCGCGAAAGGGCAGCCCACCTGTTGCGCGCCCGCGACTACATGATTGAACGGGCCGACGAGATCGCCGAGCTGATCTCGAAGGAAAATGGCAAGCCTGTTTCCGAGGCGATGAACGCCGAGGTTCTTGTCGCGTCCGAACTGATCACGCGGTACGCGGCACGCGCCCCGGAACTGCTGAAGGACAAGCCGCTTGAAATCGGCAATCCGCTGCTGACGATGCTGAAGGAATCGCGCCTGGTGTATCGCCCGCTTGGCGTGGTCACGGTCGTGAGTCCCTGGAACTACCCGTTCTCGATCCCGATGTCCGGCCTGGTGTTTTCGCTTCTGGCCGGAAACACGGTCGTTTTCAAGCCCGCGTCGGACGTGGCCATGATCGGCATGAAGATTCACGAAATATTGACGGTAGGCGGCGGCCTGCCCCCGGGGACGCTGAACACCGTCATCGCGTCCGGCCGGACGATCGGCGAAACACTGTTCACTCCGCCGATAAAGAGGATTGTCTTTACGGGCAGCACCGAAGTCGGCCGCATGATCCAGGGCATTGCCGCGAAGAACTTCATCCCGACGTCGATGGAGCTGGGCGGAAAGGACCCGATGATAGTCCTGGAAGACGCCGATCTCGAACTGGCCAGTTCCGGCGCTGTCTGGGGCGCGTTCACAAATTGCGGCCAGGTGTGCGCCTCGGTTGAACGCGTTTACGTTGCTCGGCCGGTATACGAAAAATTCCTGAAGCTGGTCGTTGAAAAGACGAAGAAGCTGCGGGTCGGGCTCGGCACCGACATGGACACGGACATCGGGGCCATGGCCAACGAAGAACAGTACAGGCAGGTCCTTGAGCACCTGGAAGAAGCCGTGGCGATGGGCGCTAAGGTGGAATGCGGCGGAAAGCGGCCTGAAGGCGTCGGCCCCGGCTATTACATCCTGCCGACCGTCCTGACGAACGTCACCCACGACATGAAGGTGGTTCGCGACGAAACATTCGGGCCGATGATGCCGGTGATTCCGTTCGACACGGTTGATGAAGCGGTGGCGCATGCCAACAACTCACCTTACGGCCTTTGCGCCTCGGTGTGGTCGCGCAACCGTCGCCGCGGGGAAGAAATCGCCAGGCGGATCGAGGCCGGGACCGTCTGCGTGAACGACGCCGTTTATTCGTTCGTGCTTGTGGAAACGCCCTGGCAGGGCATGAAGGAATCGGGAACAGGATGTTCGCACTCCGACGAAGGATTCATGGAATTCGTCTTCGGGCAGCACATAAACGAAGACCGTTCGCCTTCGATCATGCACCGGCGGATGTGGTGGTTCCCGTATTCCAGGGATTCATACAATCTTCTGAAGAAGTCGGTCGGCGCGTTCGCGAACCTGGCGAAGTTCCCGGCGCTCGGTGTGGCCGTCATGACGAAGAAGGCTTACAGGAAGATGTTCATGTAGCCCCGGCCGTGCCGCCCTTCGGCCGGTCCCGGCCGCAATCGGGGAATAGCGATCATGGAAGGTCTTGACGAAATACTTGCCCTTGCGCGTTCGTGTGCGCCAGGGGTGGATGAAAAACGGCTGGCCCTCGCCTGGGCCGTGGCCGTGGCCCATGCGGGGCCGGCTGGCGACGGGATTCCCGCCCGTTTGTCGCACGCTCTTGAGGCCGCGAGGATTGTGTGCAGGCTGCGCCTTGACGCTTCGAGCATCTGCGCCGCGCTGGTCCTGGGCGTGGCGCGGGAAGCCGGGCCGTCGAAGCTGCAGGAATCCGTCGGCGAAGACGCGGCCCGTCTTGCGGAAGGTGTTGCCGGTCTGTCGCGGTTCCAGTTCAGCGCGAACCGTTCCGCCCAGGCCGACAGCTACAAGAAGATGCTCGTGGCGATGGCCCGCGACATCCGCGTGCTTCTGGTCAAGATGGCGGACCGCCTGCAGGAGCTTCGTGAACTTGCCGTCAGTCCGGACGACGCGGCACGGCGGATCGCGGAAGAATCCATGCTGATCTACGGCCCGCTTGCCGAAAGGCTCGGCATTTCGTGGCTGCGGACCGAAATCGAAGACACGTGTTTCAGGATACTGTGGCCCGATGAATACGAGGACCTTCGGCGCAGGGCCGAGGAAAGGCTGGCGGAGCGCCAGGAATTCATCACCGGCGTGATCGAACGCGTTTCCGGTCTGTTGAACGAAAACGGGATGAAAGGGTTCCAGGTTTTCGGCCGGCAGAAGAACCTGTACGGCATCCGCAAGAAGATGCTTGTCCAGAATATCCCGTTGGAAAAGGTTTATGATTTCGTGGCGTTCCGCGTGATCGTGGACAAGGTTCCAGACTGCTGGCAGGTGCTCGGCCAGATCCACAACATCTGGACGCCCATCCCGTCCCGGTTCAAGGATTTCATCAACGTCCCGAAGCCGAACGGTTACCGTTCGCTCCACACGTCCGTGTTCGGTCCGCTGGACGAACCGATGGAAATCCAGATACGGACCTGGCAGATGCACCACGACGCCGAATCCGGCATCGCCGCGCACTGGTCGTACAAGGAATCCGGCAGGCTCGAAGTCCGCGACCAGGAGCGTTTCAACTGGCTCAAGCAGCTTGTGCAGTGGGCGGGCGAAATCCAGGGCCGTGAGCCGGGCGAAGGGACTGATGGAGGCACCGGCGAAGGCGCAGGGCGTGAACCGGGCGAAGGCGTCGCTGCCTCGGTCGAGGAAATGCGGGACCACCTGTTCGAAGACCAGGTCTTCGTGTTCACCCCGCAGGGTGATCTGCGGGTCCTGCGGCAGGGTGCGACGGCGCTGGATTTCGCGTACGACGTGCACACGCAGGTCGGGCATTCGTGTTCAGGCGCCCGGGTCAACGGCCGCCTGGTCCCGCTTTCCACCGAACTTGCGTCGGGCGACATGGTCGAGGTCCTGACGTCCCGCACGGCGAAGCCCCGGCGCGACTGGCTCAACATCGTCGTCACCTCCCGCGCCCGGACCAAGATAAAGAGCTGGATGCTCGAAGAGGAGCGCCGCGAGGCGCTGGAAATCGGGCGGCAGTTGCTGGAAAAGGAATTCAGGAAGGCCGGTCCGGATTCCGTGAAGCACATGAAGTCCTTCTTCACCGATGAAGAAACCGGTCGCAGGATTTGTGAATCGTTCAGGATCGGCACCCGTGATGAGCTGATCCGCGCGGTAGGTCACGGTAAGCTGGAGGCGGTCGATGTCGTCCGGGCGTCAGTCCCCGCGCGGCAGCCTGACGTTGATGCAACGTCGGCCACGCCCGAATTGACAATTTTCGATCGCATACCCAGGAAGCTGCGTGGCACGTCGGGCATACTGGTCGACGGAATTGACGGCGTCCTTGTCCACATGGCGGGTTGCTGCAACCCGATTCCGGGCGACGAAATCGTCGGTTTCGTCACCAGGGGCCGGGGTGTGACGATTCATAATTCCGCGTGCCGGTCGGTCGTTGACGCCGACTTCGAAAGAATCGTCCCGGCGCGCTGGGTCGGCGGTTTGACCGGCACCTTCAATACGCCGGTCCGGCTGGTCGTCGAAGACGTCCCCGGTGTGCTGGCCGCGGTTACGACCGAGGTCAGCTCGAAGAACGCCAACATCGCCGGGGTGTCGACGCGAAAGCTGGACCGGGGGCGGTTCGAAGTGAACATGGTTCTGCAGGTGACGGACCAGAAGATGCTGGATTCGATCCTGCGATCCCTGCGGCGGCTCAAGGGTATGGTCGAAGTCGAGCGGGTCAGGCAGGTGCTGGCCTGATCGCGGGGTTCACCGCGGCCTGGAGTCCCGGGAAAAACCCACTGCCTGGCGCGTCCCGTCCGATGAAAGAATCAGCCCGTACATCGTGCGCGCATCCGCGCATCTTTGTGTACAATACCGGGGACCGAATTCCGGGGTCGGAAATGAATCGATTCTTTCTGTTTGCTGGCATTGCAATCCTCGTCGCCGGTGTAAGCGCTTGCGGCGACACACCTGTCCCGCAGGACAACGGCGGTGGCGACACCGAAGGCGACGTTGTCGTTGTTGACACGATCGTCAACGACGTCATCGACGATGTCGGGTTAGATGCGCGGGATGTCGGGAATGACGGGCAGCAGCCCGGCGACGAAGGCGATGCCGACGCGGAAGACTCCGGCGATGTAGGGCCGGGCGACGACGGCCAGGATTCGGGCGACACGACAAATGTCGACGCCTGCACCGGCCCCGAATGTTATCCGCCCTGCGACGACGACGGCCTCATGTGCACGGACGAAGTCAGGAACCTGGAAGGCGAATGCGAAGCCGTCGTGGTCGAAGGTTTCTGCCTTATTGAAGGCGCCTGTTTCTTCAACCTGGAACCCGACCCGGTAAACGGGTGCATGTTCTGCGACCCCTCGGTCAGCCAGACATCTTTTTCGCCCCATGAAGGTCTCCCCTGTGACGATGGCAACCCCTGCAGCGCGGGCGATTTCTGTGACGCGGACGGCCAGTGCGCCGGTGGCGCGGGCTTCGGTTGCAACGACGACAATGAATGCACGATCGACCGGTGCGACGAACTGGTGGGCTGCACCAACACGCCCCGCGCGGCCGAATGCGACGATGGCAACGAATGTACCTACCAGGACCAGTGCAACACGCAGACCGGCGTATGCAGGGGCGTCAACCGGACATGCAATGACGGAAATCCCTGCACGACGGACTCCTGCGATCCCTTCGAAGGCTGTGTCTTCGAGCCGCAGGACAAGGCATGCGACGATTTTGAGGGATGCACCGTTGAAGACTGGTGCGACCCGGAAGGTAACTGCGTCGGAACCCCGATGGATTGTGCCGACGAAAACCGGTGTACCGATGATTCCTGCATAAGCGGTATTTGTTTCAACGACTGGCATTATCACGCCTGTGACGATGAAAACGCCTGCACGGACAACGACTACTGCAACCCTGGCCACGTTTGTTCCGGCACGCCTAAGACATCCTGTGATGACTTCAACCCGTGTACGGACGATTACTGCGATCCCGAAATCGGCTGCGTGAACGCCCCGAACACGGCGGATTGCGAACCTCTGTCCGCGTGCGAAGTCGACGGCGTCTGTTCGGAAGGTGTCTGTGTCGGACAGCCGCGCAACTGCGAAGATGGCAACCTGTGCACGATCGATTCCTGCGACAGAATCACCGGATGCAGGCACGTGCCCACAAGCGGCGCCTGCGACGACCACAACGCATGCACCATTAACGAAAACTGTTCGACCGGCGAATGCATCCCGCCCGCCGGCCCGTCGGGCGTCCGCAACTGCGACGACTTCAACGAATGCACAGCCGACAACTGCGACATAGGGATTGGCTGCGTTTACACCCCCCAGCCGGGCGAATGCCAGGATCCGAACCCCTGCAGCATGACCGGCATGGGATACTGCCAGGCAGGCGAGTGTATTTCCAACGTGCGCGATTGCGACGATAACCAGCCATGCACGCTGGACACCTGCGACGGTGCCGGAAACTGCATCCACCCGCCGACAAGCGGTGCGTGCGACGACAGCGACGAATGCACGACCGGCGAAATCTGCAGCGCTGGCGAGTGTTTCGGCGGGTCCGAGGTTGAATGCGACGATTCAAACGTCTGCACGCTCGACGACTGCAACAATGAATGGGGGTGCGTGTACACACCGACCGGCGGCAACTGCAGCGACGTGAATGTCTGCACGATCAACGACTTGTGCAGCGCCGGCGAGTGCGTCGGCACGCAACGGGTCTGCGAAGACTACAACTACTGCACCGATAACCATTGCGACAAGTCGTCGGGTTGCTTCTTCTCACCGAATTCACTGGTTTGCGACGATTACAACGTCTGCACTTACGACGACATCTGCGGCGCTTCGGCCTGCCACGGCGTTTCCATGTTTGAAAATCCGGCGGGCAAGGCGGCTACCCTGACGTTCGGAAAGAACGGAAAGCGGGGCCAGGCAGTCGATGTGGACGACGACGTGACCACCTGCACGCCGAAGGGCTGGTGCGAAGAGGGGCGCGACAACGCGTTCTCGAAGCTGGAATGGATGTTCAATCCGGAAATGCTGGATTCAGTGACCGACGGCACGCTGTCGCTTCTGCTTGAATTCGAGGAGCTGCGGACCGACGGCAACCCGTTCACGATGAACATGTTCTGGGGCCTGCGGATCGATCCGGTCACCTGCGACCCGACCACGTCCGGGTGCAATTACGGCGTTTACGAAAGTTCGCTGAAGAACGGCTGCGAACCGGTTGACAGCTTTGTCAACGCGACAATCGCCGGCACGAAACTGACCGCCGGCGGCGCCGGATACGTCGTGCCGATAAGGATCGTTTTCGGCGAATACCGCGTCCCGATCGACCTTCACAGGGCAAAGATCAACGCCAGCGTGTCGATCGTCGGCGGGCAGGTCGCTGGTGGCGCCGGTGCCCTCGGCGGCGCTTTAATCATGGCCGACCTGGTCGCGGCGATCGAGTCAATTCCGGAAGACGGTTTCCCGCCGCCTTACGTGAAGTCCCTGGTGCTTGTTTATGTCAACAACCCGTCGTTCCTGAAGCCCGATATCGATCTGGACGGTGACGGCACGGATGAAGCGATCTCCGTGGGTCTTCCGTTCTCGCTGGTCACCGGCAACCTGATCGAGCCGGTTGAAGAGTAATCGCCTCCCGTCTTCTGGAGATTTGGATGAAGGCCGGTTCGTCAAAGGTCATCTTCATGATTTTGGTCGCCGCGGTCGTGGCGGGATGTTCGGGGCAGGACGACGAAGACATGGTCGTCGAGGCGTTTGAACGATTCCAGACAGGACTGAAGGGTGGCGACGGCGCGGCGCTCTGGGGTGTCGCCGACGACGCCACGCGCGCCTATTTCGATGAATTCGCCGCTTCTATCCGCGGCACATGCCGACTGGTCCGCGATAACTATCCGCAGGACGACAGGGCCGCGACCATGCGCGCCGTCGGCGGGGACCTCGAGGCCTCGGCCCGGGACGGCAGGTCCCTTTTCATGTACATGCTGGACATCAGGAAGCTGGCGCCGCCCGAAAACCGCGATTCGACCATTGTCAGGGATATCAAGTTCGACGGCGCTGTCGCCACGGTCGTCACGAAGTCGGGCGAGACAATCCTTTTCACAAAGAACACGGACGGTTCGTGGGGAACCAGGATGTTCCTGGCTGCTTTCACGGAACTGCCCGCCATCGTGACGCTCAAGGACAACATCAGGGTCGCGCAGGAAAACTGCCGGATGCTCGGCATCGACGTCGACGCGGTGTTGTCGGCGAAATGATGGCTCGTGCGGGCGGATGAAAATCCGCCAGTAATTCCATTGTAAGCAGCGTTTGCAGGAGGCGTCGTGCGCTGTCCCGCCCCACTGAAAAACGGCGACATCGTCCAGATAATCGCCCCGGCATCCCCCTTCCGGCGTGATCGCGTCGCGGCCGGTGCCGGGATTCTGGAGGCTTTCGGCCTGCGGCCGCGCTGGCGGGACGACGTGTTCTCGTCCGTCGACTACCTCGCAGGCGACGATTCCAGGCGCGCCGTCGAGCTCGCTGAGGCGTTCACCGCACCGGATGTTGCTGCCGTGCTGCCGGCCCGTGGCGGATACGGTTGCGTCCGGACGCTGCGGGAAGCGGGCTGCACCGCAGGCTTCAAGCCGCGCATGATGGTCGGTTTTTCCGATATCACCGCGTTGCACGCCTGGCTGGGGCTGGAAGCGGACCTCGTCACCTTTCACGGCCCGAACGTTTCCACGCTGTCTTCCCTGGATCCGGTAACCCTTGAGCGTTACAGGCGCACTATTTTCGGCATCGATCCGCGACGTAATTTCGCTTGGGACGGTCTTTCCCGGGTCAACGGCGGGCGCGCCCGGGGGCCGGTTTTCGCCGGGAACCTGACGGTGCTGGTATCACTGGCCGGGACGCCGTATGAGCCGGACCTGGCCGGTCGCATACTGATCATTGAAGACCTGAACGAGGCCCCGTACAAGGTGGACAGGATGCTGTTCCAGTTGTCGTTCATGCGGGGATTCAGTTCGGTCGCGGCCGTGGTGTTCGGCGACTTCATGCTGGATGGCGAGGATCTTGCCAGGTTTGACAGGGTCGTGTCCGGGTACGCCGCCAGGTGGGGCGTGCCGGTCGTCACCGGATTCCCGGCAGGTCACGGCGACCGCAACGACTGCGTGCCCCAGGGCGTTCCGGCCACACTTGATGCGGACGCGGGCCGTCTTGCGGTCGAGGATCCGTGGTCTTGATGCCGCCCGCGCCGCGCGGCCGCCGCCAGGCAGGTTTGACGGTATGAACTTCGAAGAACTTTCAGCGGTGTTCGATTCATGGATCGGCGTGGCCTGTCCAGGTGCCGCGCTGGAAGTGCGCCGTCGTGGGGACGTGGTCTTCCGGCGGGTCGGCGGTTTCACGGCGGTGGAACCTGATGAAGCCGGGGCGCACGCGGTTCGCGTGCCCGTTACCGAAGAAACCGTTTTCGACCTCGCGTCAGTCACCAAGCCGCTTTCGACAGCGATGCTGACGGCGATCGCCTGTGATGCCGGTGAACTGTCCCTGCATGCCAGCCTGGGGGACTTCGGCGGCCTTTTCGCCACGCCGGTCCGGGCCGGTGTGCCTGTGCGCGACATCCTGCTTCACCGCGCCGCTTTCCCCGCCTGGCTGCCATTCGGGCAGCGGCTGATCCCGGTGAAGGGCATTGAAACAGCCGGTTCCGACATGGCGCGGGCCGACTGCCTGTTAATTGCGACAGGGGCGGGGCTGGAAGGCGCGCCGGGACGGGACATTCTTTACAGCGACGTCGGCTATATCGTGCTGGGCATGCTGCTGGAACAGGCGTGCGGCGAAGGACTTGCCGACCTGTTTCACGAACGCGTCGTGCGTCCGCTGGGGCTGGCGCGTACCGGCTTCATGCCGATTGTCCCGGCCGTTGGCCCCGTGACGCCGGCCTGTGGCAGCATCGCGGCCACCGCGTGGTGTCCACTGCGCCAGAGGGTCATGCAGGGCGAGGTACACGACGACAACGCGTGGTTCCTGGGCGGGGCTGCCGGTCACGCCGGCCTGTTTTCCACGGTTTCGGAAACGGCGGACCTGGTCGCCGCGTGGATTGACGCTGCCGGGGGCGCGTCAAGACTGCTTGGAAGGCAGACCGCCGCGGCTTTCATCTTCGATGATGTCGGCGAACCCGGCGTTGGGCGCACACCCGGTTTCGACCGTCCGTCGCCGTCGGGTTCGAACGCCGGCGATCTGCGCCCGGCCGGCACCGTCGGCCACCTCGGTTTCACCGGCACTTCCTTCTGGTTCGACCGCGATTCCGGCCTTTCGATCGTGCTTCTGACCAACCGTGCCAACCCTGAAATGTACGGCCGTCAGGCCGAAATCAAGGCGATGCGCCGCGCCGTGTATGACGCCGCGTGGAAGGTCGCCCGCTGATTCAGGTCAGGCCGCCGCGGTGGATGATGCGTACTTGTTGAAGGCGTCGAAGTGTACCGGTGAGCCCGCACCGGTGAAGATGTCGGAAGGCAGGCCGCGCGCGACCCCGTAAAGGCTCCGGTAAACGATGTTCGGGGCGAACACCGAACTGAATCGGGTGGCGGCGCCGAAGGCCGGCATGCCGTTGCGCGTCGACCGCATGGCGTATCGCGCGGCGCGCGCCACCATGTTCTTGAACGAATACACGCGGGCCAGCATTCCTGCGTATGTGTCCTCAAGCTCGGCCGGCGTCATCCGATCCGGCCTGATGACCACGTGCGAAATGTCGTACATCGACCAGTCGCGGCTGAGAATGCGGCGTTCCTTTTCCATCGACCGGTAGATGGCAGTGCCGGGGTAGGGTGTCAGTATGCTGATTTGCGGGACGTCCACATACTTTTCGATGAACCGTTCGGTCGCCCGGAATTCGTCGAGGCTCTGGCCGTCCAGTCCCATGATGAAGCAGCCGATGTTCGCGATGCCGTGATCGTGCAGGGTATCCAGGCACCTGCCGTATGTGTCGGCGTTCATCGCGCCCTTGCCAAGGGCGGCCAGCCGGGCACCCGACAACGCTTCCATGCCGATAAGCAGCATGTGGCAGCCCGATCGCGACATCAGGTCCACGAAATCCTCGTCCTCGCCGACGGTGATTTCGCCCTGGCCCACCCATGTTATTCCCAGCGGAATCAGTGCGGAAAACAGGCTGCGCGCGTAGGCGGTATCCCTGGTCCCGGCGTGATGGTCGCTGTCGGAAACGATGTTGTTGTCGGTGAAGAAAACGGTGTGACTGGGCGTCAATATCCCGTTTTTCTGCAAAGTCTTGATTTCGTTGACGATGTCTTCAACCGGCCGGTGGCGGCGATCGGCGCCCTGATATCGCGTCGTCGAACAGAACCGGCAGGCGTTGCGGCAGCCCCGGCTGGTCTGGACAGGGATGACCCACGGCGCGTAGTCCCTTGTCGATCCGGGTTTGGTGCCGCCGTGGCCCGTCACCGAAGTGACGCCAAGATCCCAGGCGGGGACGGGAAGGCCGGCCAGTGACGGGGCGCGTCCGCCGTCGTATGTCGGAGCCAGGCGTCCAGCGTCGAAGTCATCCATGATGCCGTCGATGATCGTTTCGGCTTCACCGATGGCGATTGCGTCCGCATGGGGCGCGGCCTCTTCCGGCAGCGTCGAAGGGTGGATACCGCCAAGAACGGTCCTGACGCCCCAGGAGCGCGCCAGGTCCGCCATCCGGTACGACGCCTGGCAGTTCGTGGTCGAAACGGTGAACATCGCCAGGTCAATGTCCCAGTCCCACTTGCGGAGCTCATCTTCGCTTTCGTCGACGATCATGTATTCGTGGACTGTGCCCGCGCGGCGGTCGTGGGCCTGGCACAGCGCTGCCAGGTACGGCAGCACCATGTTCGGCAGGAAGACCTGGCCGCGCGTGGCCGCCATCCTTTCCAGCATTCCCGACGCCCCGACGAACGGCAGCGCCTTACGGGCCAGCAGCGGCATGTTGAATTCGACGTCCTGTGACCCGCGCACCTTTATTATCGCGACCCTTGTTCCTTCCATGATTTCACCTTCAATCGGTGGTCCAGCGGCCGGACGGGCGCATGTCGCCCGTATCCAATGCCCCATCGTCGCGCCGGGATGTCACGGATTTGTCATGTGGAAGCGGGAATTTTCGGGGTGGGGCTGACCGCCTTCACGGATTGAACGAATATCCCACGCCGAACACGGTACGGAAGTGACTGGGGTTCGAGGGGTCGTCTTCAAGGGCCGTCCGCAGCGCGCGGATGAAGTTGTCCACGGTCCGGTCTGTGCCGTCGTAGTCCCATCCCCACACGGCCTTCAGGATTTCTTCGCGCGAAAACACGCGGCCGGGATTACGGACCAGGTGGATCAGCAGGTCGAATTCCCTGGATGAAAGCAGCTTTTCGGTCCCCGCCTTGCGGACGGTCCTGGCCCCCGGGTCGATGGACACGTCGCCGAACGTCATCGGCCTGGCAGCCAGCGCCGCCCGTTCCTGCCGGACCCGTCGCAGGGCCGCGTTCACGCGGGCAATCAGTTCCTTCAGCGAAAACGGTTTCGTGATGTAGTCGTCCGCGCCCAGGCCAAGGCCGCGCAGCTTGTCTTCCTCGGTCCCGCGGGCCGTGAGCATCAGGACGCGTGCGTCGAACCCGGCCTGCCGCAGTTCGGCCAGCACGTCGAATCCGTTCATCTTCGGCAATCCGACGTCGAGCAGCACCAGGTCGGGCTTTTCGTCGCAGGCCAGGCGCAGGCCTTTTTCCCCGTCGGGCGCCAGCGTCACGTCGAAACCTTCATATTTCAGGTTGTGCACCAGACCCATCGCCAGCGACGGATCGTCTTCCACGACCAGGATCTTTTCGCCGGTTTCATTCATCGGCAGGTTCCCTTCCGAGGTCTTCATGTGCGCAACATCCGGCAACCCTTGGCAGGGTCATCGTGAACGTCGCGCCCCCGCCCGGGGTTTCAGAAATTCCCACGCGCCCACCGGCCGCGGCCGCGAACTCGCGCACGATGGCAAGTCCAAGCCCCAGTCCGGGAATGTCGTTCCCGGTCGTGCCGCGTCCACGCTGAAACCGGCCGAAGACCCGCCTGATGTCGGCCTTCCGGATTCCCGGCCCGTGGTCCGCCACCTGTACGACGATCCATCCGTCGCGGCCCTTCCTGGCGTCCCGGTCTTTCCTGGTCGCGCCCTTCCGTCTGCCGTCGCTACCGATGGCCGGGTCCACGCCGGCGGTTTCAACGGTCACGATAACCGGTTTTTCCGCGGTTGCCCCGCCGTGTGACATGGCGTTGCCGACAAGGTTGGAAAGGGCGCCTTCAAATGCAACGCCGTCGACAGACAGCATGTCGGATTCAAGGCAGTTGTCTTCAAAACTCAGCAGTCCGGCCGTGTCCGGCCTGGTCATCCAGGTTGCAAGCGCTTCGCGCACGATGCTGCCGGCCGGCGCCGAGATCGTAACCTCGTCCGCAGGCCTGTCGTCGTCGTGCCTTTTTCGCCGTCCCGCGGCCACCTGGTATCCGATGGCCTGTTCCACGAGCGTGGCAAGCCTGTTCGCCTCGTGGTCGATCATGTCCAGGAAGGCCCGCTTTTCGGCATCGGACGTGCAACGATCCTGCCTGATTGTTTCGATTCCCATAAGCACTGACGCCAGCGGGGTGCGCAACTCGTGCCCGATGTGCGCGACCAGGTCAGCCTGTGCCCGCACCATCCGGTTCTGTCGCTGCAGCAGGGCAAGACTGATGATCGTGCCGGTCAGGACCGCGACGCCCAGGGCAATCGCCAGGACGCCAAGCGCGATGTCGCCCCCCTGGCGCCTGAAGACCAGCACCAGGATGCCGACGCCCGCGGACAGTCCCGCCGGGATCAACACCGACCCGAACAGCAGCCACGGAATTCCCCTGTCTATCGCAGCCTTGATCCTGCCAGCCATCGCCACACCCGCGCGTCAGGCGCCATCGTGGAATTAAGTTGTCATCAGGTTATCACAGATGCGTACCCGGCAGTCACCCGGCCCTGCATTTGACCGCCCCCGGCCCCTTTGATACTCTAGGGGCCTCTGAACCCGGGGGCACGCTCACAAAACGTGGGCTCTACAACATCCCAGCTTCTGTTTGTCCTTTTCCTGATAGTGATGTCGGCGCTCGCGTCCGCAACCGAAACGGCGTTGATGTCGCTTGGTCCGGACGACATCCATGACCATTTGAAGGAAAGGCATCCTTCGCGCATGGTCCGCTGGTGGCACCTCGACCCCAACAGGGTGCTGACCGCCATCCTGATTACGAACAACCTCATAAACATCCTGGCGTCTGCCATGGCGACCAGCGTGACGCAGGCCTACCTGACAAAGATGGGCGTTGAATCGGCCATGGGCGCGGCCGTCGCGATTGCCGTCGGCGTCATGACCCTCCTGATCGTCATGTTCGGCGAAGTAGTGCCGAAGACATATGCCCGCAACAACCCGAAGCCGGTCATCCCGCTGATGGGCCTGATCTGGATTCCGTGCAAACTGTTTTACTGGCCGGCTGCGGCGTTACAGAAGCTCAGCGGCGGCATAATCTCGGCGGCCGGCGGCACTGTGGATTCCCAGCGTCCCGTAACAGAAGCGCAGATCGATTCGCTGATACGCATTGGCACTGAACAGGGCACGCTCTCTGGCGGAAAGGGCGACATGCTGTCGTCGGTCGTCGAATTTTCCGAAACCAGGGTCATGGAAGTCATGGTCCCGCGCACCGACATGGTCGCGTTCGAAGCGAACGAAGCGCTCGACGATGTGCTGCGGGCTGTAAACATCAAGAAATATTCAAGATATCCGGTTTACGAAGGTGATCTGGATGTCATCATCGGCATCCTGACGACGAAGGACCTGCTGGACTTCATGGCCGCCGGCGACCGGTCGGCCTATGATATGAGGGCCCTGGCCAGGCGCCATAAGGTCGTGATCGTGCCCGAAACGAACAAGCTGGGCGCCCTTCTGAAGGAAATGCAGCACGAGCGCGTCCAGATGGCGTTCGCGATTGACGAATTCGGCGGCACCGCCGGACTGATCAGCATCGAAGACATCGTTGAAGAAATCGTCGGCGAAATCTGGGACGAACACGAAAAGGCCGAAGAATCGGTCAAGATGGTCACGGATGGCGTCTGGATGGTGAAGGCCCGCGCGGCTGTTGAAGAACTGCAGGAAGCGACCGGCATAGAGCTGCCTGAACAGGAGCTCTTTGAAACCGTGGGCGGTCTGGTCATGGCCGTTACCGGCAAAGTACCTGCAAACAATGAACATTTCCAGTACGCCGGGTTCGATTTCGAGGTCCGCGAGCGTACACGGACTCGCGTCATTTCACTGGCGGTGTCCAGGCTGTCCGAGCCGGCTGACGGCGAGGGCGTGTCTGATTAAGCCGGAAACCGGGGGGCAGCGATGAAGGTCGGGGTAATCGGGACGGGGTATGTGGGGCTGGTTCTTGGTGCCGGACTTTCCGAAACCGGCAATCAGGTCATCTGTGGCGACATCGACTTAAAGAAGATCGACCTGCTTAACGCCGGCGGGATCCCGATATGGGAACCCGGCCTGGACAGCATGGTCGCCCGCAACCGTGACAAGGGCCGCCTGCGGTTCACCACGGACATCCCTTACCTGGTTCAGAATTCCACCGTCATTTTCATCGCCGTCGGCACCCCGCCGCAGGAAGACGGCAGCGCCGATCTGCAGCACGTCCTTTCATGCGCCCGCACCGTCGCGGCCACCATGGACGGATACCGCCTGATCGTGGTCAAGTCCACGGTCCCGGTCGGCACGTGCGACCGCGTCCGCGAAGTCGTCGCCGCCAACACGAAATTCGATTTCGACGTGGCGTCCAACCCTGAATTCCTGAAGGAAGGTGACGCCGTCCAGGACATGATGAAGCCCGACCGCATCGTGTGCGGGGTCGATTCCGCCCGTGCGCGCGAAATGCTGGAAGACGTGTATGAAACGTTCATGCGCACCGGCAATCCGATACTGTTCCTGGACGTGAAGTCGTCGGAAATGACCAAGTACGCCAGCAACGCGATGCTGGCCACGCGCATTTCATTCATGAACGAAATCGCCGCTTTGTGCACCGCCGTCGGCGCCGACGTGGACTCGGTCCGTCGCGGCATGGGTTCCGACCACCGCATCGGCACCAGGTTCCTGTTCGCGGGCGTCGGCTACGGCGGCTCGTGCTTCCCCAAGGACGTGAAGGCGCTTGTCGCGACAGGGCGTGAAAACGGCCTGCCGATGAACATCCTTTCGGCCGTGGAAGAAGTGAACGCCGACCAGAAGCGCCTGCTGGTGAACATGGTCGTCGACCACTTCGGGCGTGACCTGTCGTCGCTGCGCATCGCGGTCTGGGGCCTGGCCTTCAAGCCGAACACCGACGACATGCGCGAGGCACCCGCCATCGAGGTCATCCGCGGCCTGACCCACCTGGGCGCCACCATCGTGGCCTACGACCCGGTTGCCGCCGAAACCGCGCGCGCCGTGCCCGAAATCGGAAGCAACCCGCGCGTCACCATCGTCACCGAATCGGCCGAACAGGCCCTTTTTGACGCCGACGCCCTGCTTCTGGTCACCGAATGGGGCGAATTCCGCAACCCCGACTTCGAAGACGTCAAGGCCCGCATGCGCCAGCCCGTCATCTTTGACGGCCGCAACATCTACGACCCCGTCCGCCTGCGCGCCCTCGGCTTTACCTACGCAAGCATCGGCCGGCCGTAATACCAAGGTTCGAGCGAAGCAAGAACCGTCCACTGTAAGACCGGGGCTGCAAGCCCCGGAAACCCGGCCAGAATTTCATGAAAGGTCCGACGCCCCGGAGGACCGCACACCGCCAGGGTAAGGTTCGTCACTCCCCGATCACCTTCACCAGTACCTTTTTCCTGCGGCGTCCGTCGAATTCGCCGTAAAAAATCTGTTCCCACGGCCCGAAATCCAGCCGCCCGCCGGTAACGGCGACCACCACTTCGCGCCCCATGATCTGCCGTTTCAGGTGCGCGTCGCCGTTGTCTTCGCCGCTTAAGTTATGCCGGTACCGCGACACCGGTTCATGCGGGGCCAGGCCTTCCAGCCAGTCGTCATAATCGGCGTGCAGTCCCGACTCGTCGTCGTTGATGAACACGCTGGCGGTTATGTGCATGGCGTTCACCAGGCACAATCCTTCCCCGATACCGCTTCGCGCGACAATCTGTTCCACCGTGTTCGTGATGTTTATGAATCCCCTGCGTTTCGGCACGTTGAAATCCAGGTATTCGGTCGTACTTTTCATGTCTTCGTCCTTTGGCCGCGGGCCGGCCCGTTCAGTCGCGTTCAAGCAGGGTCAGCATCCAGGGTTCGGGGTTGCCAAGCCAGGTGCTGGCGTCGTCGTTGATGAATAGGCCCCAGGCGTCGCGGCCATCGTGGGTGAAGAGGACCCGGACATGACTGGAACCGCAGTTGTGGGGTTCGCACACCCAGGCCAGCAGGTAACGGTCACCACCGCGGGTTACGGTTGCGGAAGGGGTGGTCGGGCCGTCACCGTCTGAATTGAAGCGTTCGATCCAGTCGGGCAGGCCGCGGACGCCTTCAAAAAGGGCCAGCCAGGATTTCTTGAAATCGTTGTCTTTAAGCAGTTCGAACAGGTAAGGACCGTCTTCCGGGCCGACGACGGCTTCGGGTCCGGCGGGAGCCTGTGGTTGTGGCAGCGGGTCGTCGTCGGATGGGTTACCGGCATTCCCCAGGCGGTCTTCCTGGACCTGTTTTTCCAGCGATTCCTGCAGCCAGGCAAGTCCGGTTTCGAGGTCTTTCTTCATAACGCCGACGAATTCCGCCGCGCCTTGTGTCAGTTCCACCCGGATTGCGTCGCGCTTTGAATCGTCACACGCTGAAAGGCCCGACACGGCAAGTCCGTACAAAATGACCGGAAGCATCCTGGCAAGGCGCATGTTTTCACCTCTTGTGGGTGGTAAGTTACCGTTTGTCGGCTTGCCGGGCAATCATTTCCAGTGTTTCCGGTTCAGTTCCAGGGGGCGTTTTCGCGGGTCGAAAGTTCCAGTTCGAAGCGGTCCATAAGTTCGGCGACACCGTCGCGTTCCATTGCCGCGCGGATGGATGCGCGGATGGCCGGCAGGTCGAACGTCGGGGTTGCGTATGGCACGCCACCCTGTGCGGCCGACCCCGCGCGGGCGGATCGGGCCGGAGGCGGCGCCGCCGGGCCGTCGGGCGGGGCATCCCAGTAATCCTCGGCGCCGAACACGAACCTTGACATCGCCGGGTATCCCTGGAAATCAGGCGGCGCGACGTTTTCCCTGCAGGTCAGGTCCAGTTCGGCCGTCGGGTTCTTCAGGAAGTCCACGAACAGCTTCTGGCCGCAATGCATGATTGCGGGGTTGGTCGAAACCGGTGTACCCGAAACGACGTTATGGGGAACGCCGGCGAATTCGACGTAGGTCTGGTGCGGGCCGTTGAAGTTATTCCCGACATCGCGCGCGCCTTCGACCGGCGTCGCGGGGTCCAGTTCACCCTGCAGCATCAGCATCGGGACGGACGTGTGCGCCCAGCCGTTGTCGTATCCGGCGTCCGTGTACGTCGGCCACTGCTTCTTCATTTCCCACGCCGCCAGCGGGTCGCTCATGCCGAACAGCGCGGTTTCGTCCAGGTCGGCCCAGTACTGCAGCATTTCGGCTTCGTCGGCGAACCGGTCCGTATCCCACATTTCAGAAAACAGGACGTTGTGGTTCAGGACCATCGACCACGGACCGGTCGTGGTCAGCAGGGAGCCGTCATCCCCGAAAAGCACTTTGTACATGTGGTAAAAGACCGTCGCGTCCGCGATCGTGCAGTGATCCAGCCTGTAAATCACGGCCGGGATCATCGCGTGGACAGGGTGGTAGAAATTCAGGTACGTCAGGATGTACGACAGCACTTCGGATGTCATGTTCAGGATGTCGCAGTGCCCGTTGTCCAGTTTGACAAGCAGGTCAGCCAGCGTCTTTTCGGCGCCGTCCGGGAACTTCGACGCGCAGAATTCGTCGGCCATGCACGCGGCCAGGACTCCGCGCCCGGCGCTTTCGTAATACTCGCGCGACAACGCGAACGAAATTTCGGGTGACGAGATGCCTTCCAGGAGTACGCCGTCGACCTTATCCGGGAAGATCTGCAGGAAGCGTTGCGTCAGGTAGCTGCCGTAGCTTCCGCCCCAGATGAAAATCGATTTGCCCGGTTCGCGCGCGGCCTGGATGCCGGCGGCCATGTCGACTGCCGCGAATGTGGTCCGGAAAGCCGCGAGGTCGTCGCCCCGGCGCTCTTCAAGGTAGTCGATGCAGGGGCCGAATTCCGTGGTTGTGATCCCGGCGCCGTATTCGGAATCGGGGTCTTCCTGGACGGGGCATCCCAGGCGGCCGGACTTTCCCACACCGCGGTGGTCGATGGTGTACAGGTCAAGTTCAGGGTCGCGTAGCTGCATGTCTTCCATCATGGCGGGGAAGTCGGACACGCCGGACGCGCCGGGGCCGCCGTCGATCAGCCACAGTTGCGCCCGTGGTTCTTCCGCGCTGGAAAGCAGGCGCTTGAAATACACCGGGGTCGTCCGGCCGCACGCCCTGTCCCACCAGAGCGGCATGTAGGCGCGTGCGCACTGGGCCGTCGGGTTCGGCGTCTTGTCGGGTTCGTCGTACAGGGGGCAGTCGAACCAGTCCAGCGTGATCGCCGGGACCGGGAAATCCTGCCCGTCCACAGCATCCGCGCCCGCATCGAAGCATGCATATGAATCGACGATGGTGTCGGCGAGCGCGTCTTCTTCAGTGTCTGTGAACACTTGAGTTTCGTCGGGCAGGTCGCTTTCCGCCGAGTCGGCCGCACCGTCAGCGACAACGTCCGTCGCGCCGTCATCGCGCGTTGCATCCGTGGTCGTGTCGTCAGTCACCGTGTCGGTAACCATGACATCGGCGGTGTCGGCGTCCTGCGACCCGGTGTCGCCGGGGCCACCCCCGCCGGAACAGGCGATCAGAAGTGCCGCAAGCGCGGCGGGCCAGGCGATTCGTGACATTGTTATGCCCCCGGGGTTATGTGCCGACGTCGACCGGTGAATCATAGACTTTTCGCATGAATGCAGGAATTGCTGATAGGGCCGGTCGTGAAGATTGAGTGCCGGGGTCTTGAATTACATGCAGGCCGTGGAGATTACGGGCAGGCCAGGATGTCCATGCCGGTTTTGGTGTCCTGCGGGTAGCTGATCCACATCACGGTCGGGTCGTAGATGTCGCTGGAATTGGTGTCGGGAACAAGGGGCGACCTGCACAGCGTGTGATCCGCCGTGGTGATGGCACCGGAACCCCATGAAGCGCCCGGGTCGAACCCGACCTGGCCGAAGGTGTCGCGCACGATGCCGCCGCACGTCAGGACGTAAGAATCGTCACCATTGTGGTTGATGGTCGTCGACTTCTGGTCACACGGCGGGGTCCCGGTGATGGTGGTGTGGCAGATCGTCCAGATGTCGGCCGAAGTCGCCGCGTTCTGCAGAAGCGCCTGGGTCGCCGTGGGTGCCGCGGCCCCGTTCGAGTAAAGCGCAATCGTGCAGTCCGTGATGTCGCGCGTCCCGGTGCCGTAGTACCAGACTTCGAGCCACTTGTTGCCGGTTCCCGAGCCTTCGCCGTATTCGCTGAACAGCACCTTCGCCGGGCAGATCGGGTTGGTGTCGCAGTTGTAGTCGTCGCAGTCGATCATGCCGTCGCCGTCGTCGTCAAGGCTGTCGTTGCAGACCGTTTCGACCGGGCAGGTCGGTTCAGCCGCGCAGTCCGGGTCGGCGCAGTCCGTGACCCCGTCCATGTCTTCGTCCACACCGGCGGTGCAGTCCGTTTCGTTGTCCGGGATACACGCATCGTCCAGCACGCAGTCTTCGTCGTCGCAGTCGGCAAGGCCGTCAAAATCGTTGTCCGTCGTGTCGCCGCAGCATGCTTCGGCATCGCCCACATAGCACACGTCGCCGCAGGTCCAGTCGCCCAGGTTGAGGTACGAGTCCAGCGGGAACGCGAACCATTCAGCGGCCGGATCGAACGCGTCGGTCTTGTTCGTGTCGCCGGCGGTCACGCCGCAGTTCCGGCGCAGCGTCATGTTGACCGTGCCGACGTCGCCGCTGACCCATCCCGTGTCGCCCGGGTCGGCGCCGACCTGGCCGAATACGTCCATGACCATGTTTTCGCATTCAAGGACCAGCGTGTCGTTGCCGTTGAAGGCCAGCAGGCCGGAAGTCGCGCTGCAGTATCCGAACAGGCTGGCGTCAGCGCCGTCGTCACAGATGACGATCGTTCTGCCGTCTTCCATGATTCCTTCGCTGTTCAGGGCGAACGAGTAGGCCGCCGTCGCCGAGCCGTTCATGTAGCCGCTGACCGAGCACATGCGCAACATGACGTCGCGCCCGGAAAGGTTCGTGATTTCGATGGCCTTGTTTTCGGCGGAACCTTCAACGTATTCGGTGATCAGCATTTTCGGCGCGGTGGTAACCGTCATCTTTCCGGCCTGGGCGGCCTGGTCGAAGCCGTTGTCGGATCCGTCCCTGTCGCAGTATGTCCAGGAACGGCCCTCGTCGGCCGAGAACCTGATCGCGAATTCGTACACGCCGGGGGTAACGTCCGGGACAACCAGGTTGTAGTAGTACGTGTCCCCGTCCGTGTCGGGGGAAGTGTTGCCGGCCGGCGAGGCGGCGGCGGTCGACCAGGTCCAGTCAGTCGGTGCGGAACCTTCGGGACCCCAGCCGACTTCGGCCATCAGCCCGGCCGGGAAATCGTTGTCGGCCGTCAGGTCGGTCATGCCGGCTTCCCTGACCCATCCGAAAACCTGGAAGTACGGGCCGGGGTGGGAAATGACGTTGTCGCCCGGGCGAAGCTGGCACCAGTCCACCGGTTCCTGGCACGCGACGTCCGTGTCGCAGTCGCTGTCGTCGCAGTCCACGAAGGTGTCCTGGTCGTTGTCCTGTGCGTCGTCGCACTTGCCGGCTTCGACGCAGGTGGTGGCGCAGTCCGAATCCAGGCAGTCAGTGAACGTGTCGCCGTCGTTGTCGACACCGTCATAGCAGTTGGCGCTTTCCATGCAGACCGAGGCGCCCAGGCAGTCGCTGTCGTCGCAATCCGCCAGCAGGTCGCCGTCGTTGTCCAGCGTGTCGTCACAAAGCAGTTCGGTGCCGACCTCGATCGTCATACTGCCCGCGTTGGCCGCGCTGTAGCCATCCGTGCTGCCGTTCGGGATGGCGTCGGCGTAAAGCCAGTGTCCGCCGTCGTCCGCCGTGAAGCGGAACGCATAGTCCCATTCGCCAACCGGAACGTTGTCAAACTTCGCGACGTACAGGTCGTCGGACACGTCGACGTCTTCCTGGTACAACGCGCTGACCCAGACCCAGTCCGCGTTGCCGTCCGGGTTCGAGCCGTCCGGGCCCCAGCCTGCGTGGCCAACGATGCCGGCGCCCTGTCCCACCTGGCTGGTCACGCCGGTCAGGAATACGCGGGCGAAAATGCCCGGCGAAGTGCCGCCGAATTCATAGGTGATGGAAAGGGGCATTTCAAGCATCGTCAGTTGGATCAGTACCGGCTGGCATTCCAGCGCGTCCTCGCAGTCAACGTCCAGGCAGTCGGCCAGGCCGTCCAGGTCGTTGTCGCCGTCATCGTCGCAGCACGATTCGATGCCGCCCTCGGCGCAGGGGTCGCCGCACTGAACGGTACCCAGCCCCAGGAAATTATCGACGCCGTAGCCGTACCATTCGATTGCCGGGTCGAAGACGTTGTCGTCGCCCTGGTCGCCGACAAGCACATCGCAGTGACGTCGCAGTGTATGACCCGTCGTGGTGACATCACCCGCGCCCCATCCGGCCACGCCTGGATCGAAACCGCGCTGGCCGATCACGTCCTGGGTCTTGCCTTCGCATTCAAGCGCGATCGTGTCGTTGCCGTCGAAGTTCAACAGGGATCGCGGTTCGTTGCAGTACGTCAGCAGTTCGGGTGACGCTGTTTCCTTGCAGATAACCCATGCTTCATCGTCCGCCAGCTGGGCGTCGTTCAGCCAGAACGAGTAAGAAACGCCGCTCGCGCCGTCGGCGTAAATCACGATTGCGCAGTTGTGCAGGTCCAGCGTGCGGCCGCTGTTGTTAAGGATTTCGACAGCCTTGTTGTTGCCAGTCCCGTCCACGTATTCGGTGAACATGACGACCGGCGCGGACACAACTTCTGCCTTACCGGCATCATCGCTGCTGTATCCGTCGTCGCTGCCGTTCAGGTCGCACAGCTTCCAGGAATAGCCGCCGTCAGCCGAGGCGCGTAAGGCCATATCGTATGTGCCGTAGGGAACATCCGGAATCATGTAGTAGTGTCTGTAAGTGTCGGCGTCGTCGCGCGGCGAGCTGTTGAAATCCGCGGGCGCCGCGTCGTTCCACATCCAGTTTTCATCCGGAATGCCGACCGGTCCGTAACCGAACTGCGCCAGCACGCCGACCGGGCTGTCGTTGCCGGTCGTCACGTCGGTCCTGCCGGCCGCAAAGACCCAGCCGAAGGCAACGCCGGTCATGCCGAACGAGCCGCGGACGTAAGCTGGTTCCGCGAACTGGCACCAGTCGACCGGGATGAAGCATTCTTCCCTGACCTTGCAGGTGAAATCGTCGCAGTCCGCAATACCGTCGAGGTCGTTGTCAAACGTGTCCAGGCAGCAGGTTTCACGTTCATTTTCGACGCAGTCCCCGGTGCAAAGCCTGGTGCCGAAGCCCTGCCAGGTGTCGTTCGGGAAGCCGATCCACTGGGATTCGTTCCACTCGGTGACGCCGGGGCCGGTGCCCTGGTTGACGCTGCAATCGCGGCGCAGTGTGTGGTTGGCGGTGGCCGTCATCCCGGAGCCCCAGTTGGTGTTCGGGCGGACACCGATCACGCCGAAGATGTCCTGGACCACACCGTCGCAGATCAGTTCGATCGCATCGTCGCCGTTATGGTTGACCTTGGTGTTCGACATGTCGCAGAACACGCGACTGCCCAGCGCCAGCGAATCGTGGCACATCGTGAAGGTGTCGCCGGGGGCCAGGTCGATGTTCGAAAGCGCGAACGTGTTGGTCGGTGTGGTCACGCCGTTCGCGTATACGCTGACGGTGCAGTCCCCGAGGTAGGCCGGGAACACGCTGGCGTTGAACACTTCGATGGCCTTGTTGTTCGAGGAGCCTTCAAGGTATTCCGAGAACAGGAGCTGGTAAGGGGCTTCGATCGTGATCTTGCCCGCCTGGTTGAAGTCATACCCGTTCGAGGTGCCGTCCAGGTCGCAGTACGACCAGGTTGTCCCCTCGTCGCCGCTGACCCTGACCATGTAGTCGCGGTTCAGCGACAGATCGGTGATGGCCGGTACCGCCACGGTTCCCGTCCAGAAGTCCGAGGACGCGTCGTCGGTCGTCGCGTCGGCGACAGCGTCCTGCCACGTCAGCGCGGGAAGCGTGTCGGCGAATGAGTCGGCGGGTCCGACGGCATACTGGACCCTCAGGTACGGGTGTCCGTCGAATCCGGTGGTCCTGTCGGTCACGCCGGACTTGGTCACGGACGCCCTGATGTCGAAGGTCGCGCCTTCGGGACCGACAAACGTTGGCGGGCTGACCAGGGCGCATTCGAACATGGTGACCGGGCACGCGCCGACGCAGTCCGGGTCTTCGCAGTCGAACAGTTCGTCCAGGTCGTTGTCCTGTTCGTCGGTGCAGCAGCCTTCGGCAGTGGCGACGCAGAAGCCGTCGTTGCAGGTGGAAGCCGTCGTGCAGGCGTCCTGGTCGTCGCACCCGAGGTCAATGGCGTTTTCGGTGTAGCAGCCGGTTTCGGTGCTGCAGTAGTCCAGGGTACACGGGTTGCCGTCGTTGCAGACAACTTCCGTGCCCGTCTGGCATGTGCCGCCCTCGCAGAAGTCGTTTTCGGTACAGGCATTTCCGTCCTGGCACGGGTCATCGTTGTCCAGATAGGCGCAGCCCTGAATCGGGTCGCACCAGTCGTCGGTGCATGCTTCGCTGTCGTCGCAGAACCCGTCCTCGGGAGTGCCGGTGCATTCGCCATCGTTGCAGGTGTCGCCGGCGGTGCAGTCGACGCTGTCACTGCAGGACTCGCCTTCATGCAGGTGGATGTTTATGCAGTCGCCGGTCGCCGGGTCGCAGCCGACCGTGCGGCAGAACAGGCCCAGCGTGTCTTCGCAGACCGGGATGGTGTCCGAAGCTATTTCACAGGCCGGGGTGTCCAGCGTCATGTTGCACTTGAAGCTGCCGTTGCACAGGTCTTCGTCGTTGTATCTGTCGCAGTCGAGGTCGCCGCTGCAGGGGCACACGTTGGTTCCGCCGCCGCAGACATGGTCCGCGTCGCACTTTTCATCTTCCGTGCAGGCATTCCAGTCGTCGCATGGTTCGTTTTCGGGCAGGAAGGCCTTCACGCAGGCGCAGTCGTGACAGGCCGCGCGTTCGCAGGAGGTGAGGTCGTCGAACACGCCCCTGCAGTTCGCGTCTTCAAAGCATTCGCAGGTTTCGGGCACGTCCGTCTTGACGTCCTCGATGGCATCGCCGGCAACATCGTCCATGACGTCATCCGGGCGGACGTCTTCGACGGCGTCGGCCGTGTCGGTCGGTATCGTCACGTCTTCCCTGACATCGGTCGTGTCCGCGACGTGGGTGTCCTGGATCACGTCCATGACGTCACCCGGGACGTCGGAACCGATCGTGTCGATGACATCCGAAGCGCCACCGCCGCCACATGAAAGCGCGAAAAGCGCCGCCGCAATACACAGAACCGCGAATGTCCTTTTCATGGAAATTCCCCCTGTTGGAACCACTTGAAGAAGCCTTGACCGTGGAATTTTATTCCGGGCAGGATTGAGTCACAACAGATTAATGACGGAACTGGCCAATCTGCGGGGTTTTTTACGTCAGCGCCGGCCGTGCAGGGTGCGGGACGCGAGTCTGGCAACCGATACTTCGGGGTCCTGCTGGGCCAGCCGGGCGAGTTCGGCGCGTATGGCCGGGACATCCCGCATGCCACGCATGCAGCGCACCGCGAACATCCTGACGTTCGTCTTGCGGTCGCGGTCCAGGACCTTCAGTATGCCGACCTTCTGGTACTGGGGCAGGCGCTCAAGCGTCGATCGCGCTTCTGCGGGCTTGTCCGCTTCAAGCAGGTTCTGGATCTCGGTAAGTTTCGGGCCGGAATAACTGACGTATTCAAGGGCGATGCGGTCCAGGCTCGCTTCGTGCCACCAGTACACGCCATAGCCCGCCAGCCCGCAGAACGCGAAGAAGCTGATGAGGATTATCTTGTGGCGCCTGGTCATCGGATGCCGCATGAAAAAGCCGGAAATCCGGCGACCCATTATTGCAATGTCACCGCCGCCCCGCAACAAAACATTGCCCGCCGGGTGTCATATCTTTGTCAGGAAGGTCGATTGGCTGACAGAATCGGGGGTGGCGCGTAATGCGGCAGGACCATGAAAGGGTTCGAAATCGGAGTCTTGTCCATCTTCGCAACGGCGCTGGCAGTCTCTCCGGTCCTTGCCGCGCCGGCCGCCGCCGCTGATTCGGCTGACGACTGGAAGAAACCTTATGTTGAAATCCAGGTGTCCGGGGTTGCCGGCGGCATACACGATTCCTGGTCGGCAGGTTTTGAATTCATCCTGGCGGGCGGTGGCCATGGGTTCCATTCGGCGTTCGTGGCACCGGTCAGGTGGGATCCGTCAGGCATAAGGGCGCGGGACTGGGACGAAGTCAGCGATTACGGCCGGGTCATTGGACTCATCGGTTATCGCGACCGCACGGGCGACATCGACGTCGGCCTTGCCGCGCTGAGGGGATACACGCTCGGGTCGGGTAACCTCGTTTCGATGTTCTTTTCGACCGTTGACCAGGATCACTGGCGAACCGGACTGTCGGCGCGCCTGCACTGGCCCGTGGCCGGTGCCGACTTGTTCATCGATTCGTTCCTGGATCCGTCCCTTTTCGGGGCCAGGGCATACCTGAGGCCCCTGTGGTTTGTCGACAAGTCCGGGAATCTGGGACGGATGGAACTGGGGGCGTCCTTCGCCACGGACGTCTTCGCCCCGTCCACTTTCGGCAGCGGAACGCTGGAAAGACCGGACGACGTGCTTCCCGACCGCTTCGGGCTTGTGGCCGCCGACCCCGACCCGGTCACCGGATGGTCAATCGATCTGCGCTGGCCGGTTGCCGTTTCCGGCGTCGCGGAACTGACACCCTGGGCCGCGTGGTCCAGGATTGGCCCGGCCGATGCCGCCCACGTCGGCCTGGACATGTCATTCAACGTGGCGAAGGGCTGGAAACTGTCCGTTTCCGGTGAATACGACTACATGGAGGCCGGTTTCGCGACCGGTTACTTCGACAACCTGTACATGGCCGATCGGTACGACTTCGGCGCCCTGCGCGACGGCTTTCCGGGCGCGGTTTCCAAGCAGGCGGTGCTTGAATCGACCGGGGATGACAGGCACGGCGGCTCGGTCGGCGTCGGGGTTTTCTGGGATCCGTGGCTTTCCATGTGGTTCCGCGCCGACATCGACCAGAACGGCCTGTTTTCGCGCCTGAGGTCGGGTGTCACGGTGACCGTGCCCGACCGGCTGACGCTGACCGGAACCGTTGTCGCCCGCGGGTTCGGCAACAACAACGACAGCCTCTCCGCCGACCGCGTCAGCGGTTCGGTCGCCGCCGACGTTACCGTGTGGAAACTCATCGGCGTGTTCCTGTCCTATTCCCGCGACATGTACGTGCCGGTTTCGGGCCCCGACATCGGACGGTACATGACCGGGGACACGGCGCTTGCGGGCCTCCGATTCACGTTCGGGCTTCTGTGACGGGGACCGGGACGGGGGCAGGGACAGGGTCAGGGACAGGTTCAGGGACCGGGGTTCGTAGGGGCGAATTACATTCGCCGTTCCTTTCCGGGCGCCTTCCACTCCCAGATCTGCCGGTCGGCGTTACCGGTCCTGAGCGTCAGGCCGTTAATGGTCGGCATGAGCCCGGACTCGCGTTCCCGGGGACCGTAAAGCACCCAGCGAACGTTCGCGGCGTCAAGGAAGCCCGCCAGTTGCTCCGGCGTCCCCTTTCCTGAAAAGAACCATCGGACCAGTTCGGCCTTTTCGGCATGCCGGGTGGAAAGGAACCACTGCCCCACGAAAACGTGTTTCCCGGCCTTCCAGGGTACCAGCATGCCTTCGTACGGGTCGCACAGCACGCCGCCATCCGGGAGATCGGCGAGCGTTTCCAGTTGCCTGAGATGGCCGGTTGGCGTGGTCGTCGCGTTGCGGGCGGCAGGCGTCACGAAGTCCGCGGCGACGACCGCAATCGAATTCGCGGATGCAATCGCGATGACGGTCGCCACGATCGGGATTGTGCGCGCCCCGGCGGCAAGCTTGCTGGCCAGATAATCCGTAAGTGCGAACAATCCCGCCACTTCAAGCAGCGCGAGCGGCATCGCCATGGCCACCTGGAACTTGGCGCCGGTGATGAACGGGTTGATGGTCATCACAAGCCCGGCGCCCAGCCAGATAAGCAGCCAGCGTGTCGCGGTCCCGTCAATCGGGCGGTTCCGTCCGACCAGTGCCAGCGGAAGCAGCAGCCACGGCCCGTACACGATTGGATACAGGAATACCGGGTAACTGAGCTTCCACAACCCGGTCTGGGCGTTGGACGCCGCAACGACCGGATCCTGCTGCGACCACATGATGAATGCGCCGACCAGGGCCGGACCGATCGCGGCCGGAATCGTCGTCAGGATGGACGCGCCGACACTGAGTCCCTTCTGCGGCACGACTGCCGATACGACGACCATCGCGCCCCAGACGATCGCGGTGTATGGGTGGATGAACCACAGGACGGCGAACACGAGGCCCCGCGAAAGACCCCTGATGTAAAGCGTTTTCCGGCCGGACGCCACCGATCCGGTCCCGACGTCGGATGTGGCTGCAAGGGCGCGCGCCGCCTTGATTTCGAACAGGACCGCTGCGGCCACGATGGTCATCGGCACTGCCCATACCATGTTGGTCGAAGCGAAGAAGACGCTGAAGTTCCAGGGGTTGTCCAGGAAATTCGCCCAGGGCTTCCCGGTGGATGTGAACCAGTCACGTCCAACCAGTCGCGCGATCCAGTCCACGCCCCCGGAAAACAGCACGAACGCGAAGGCTGCTGAAGCCTTCCATCGTCGGTCGAAAATCAGTACGCAGATTTTCCACAGGACCAGGCAGAAAATCGCCAGCGCGATCAGGCGCAGCGCATGCCAGACAACTGGATCCGGCAGTGGAACAAGCCGCTGTATCGCACCGGCGGCGGCCAGGCCGATCATCAGGAACCGTCCATCCTGGGGCGACGTGGTGAACTGGTTGTCAACCAGGATGTCCCCGGCCTTCGCGGTCTGCGCGGTGTACATCATGTAGGCGTAATGGTCGGTCGGAAGGTACGGAAAACCAAGGTACGCCGTGTCGGCATCGGTCTGCATGGCCGGCCTGACGCACAGCCATGCCTGGGCCGACAGGAATACGATTGAAAACAGGATGGCCGCAGTTGGTGCGTGTCGGCCGGCGTTCAAGAGGGGTTCCTCAGTTCGCGGTTGCCTGGCCCTGTTCGAGTTCGGACATCAGTTCGTCCGCCTCGTCTTCGCCGGCGATGTCCTCGATCAGCCTGCGCAGTTCACGCTTCCACGTTTCGTGCCGGACGCCGAAGTTCCGCGTCCGCAGGAGCTCGATGGTTTCCCTGATGTGGAACATCGCGATTTCTTCGTCTTCTTCCGCATCCCAGACGCCCCGGGCGCGAATCAGGTGATTCGGGGGGTATGCCGGGTAAAGGGTCACGGCCTGTTCAAGAAGCAGCAGGCCACGGTCCGGGTCGCCAATGCCGGTCGGCCACGCCGGGGCACGAATCAGGAGATACCCGAGCGTGCGCATCGGGCCGCCTTCGTCCACGTCCGGGTCCATGGCGACGGAGCGTTCGATGTTGCGGTCAAGTTTGTCCAGGTTCTTCACGGCCGCGACGATGGTGTCGGAAACGGCCAGTCCCAGATTGATCGAATAGTAGTATGACGACGCCGGATCGATATAGAGCCCGGTCGCCATCGCGTGTTCGGCCCACCGGACGCCTTCCCACGCAAGAGCATGGCGGCGCTTGTTGCCTTCGTCGGTGGCTGGGCACGCCTCGGCGAGGATCGCGCAAATCTTGGACGCTTCAAGCGCTTCCGCCGCATGCGGGGGATACATTTCGCGGACCGCCTGCAGCGCACAGGAAAGCTGGGACTCGCTGGCCCTGATCGGATCGGTGTTTACCGGCGCCAGCGCGTCTTCGATGGCGACAGGACAAGTTTCGGGCAGACGGAGCGGCGTCAGGCGGGTCTTGAAGGCCGGCCCGCAACCGGTCACGGCGAACAGCAGTATGCCCCAGGTAACCTGGACCAGGACCTTGCCGCGGGCTATTTCCACAGTGTTCTGGCCTCGTTGAAGTCCTTGTCATTGGCCTTCATGAAACTGTCGATTCCGAACAGGTCGCAGAACTGCTTGCCTTCGCGGTTCGAGCAGAACTTCTGCATGGTCGAAACGAAGTCCTTGCGTTCGGCCTCCGTCGTGCCGGTGCGGCTGGCGACCAGCGGCATGATGGGAAGGGCCTTCGAAGTAAACACGACTTCGAAGTCCTTGTTCATGGGGCTGGACTTCAGGCTGGACCACTGCTGGTCGGTCACCAGGACGGCGTCAACCGAGCCCTCGGACAGATCGCGCAGCGAGCGGAGCGCGCCGCGGCAGGGCACCACGGTGAACGATGAAAGCGGATACTTGCCGGCGAAGACGATTTTTTCCACGAAGGCCGTTTCCGCCAGCGGGGTGCCGCTCATCTTCTTGCCCTTCAGCGCCTCCATGGAGGTGAAAGCGCCCTTCCTGACCAGCACCCGGAAGGTTTCGTTGGTCTTGCCGGACATCTTCGGCTGGACCACGGGAATAATCGTCGATTCGTTGCTGAGCAGGTAACCAAGTGAAACGATTGCATATTCGGGGTTCTTCGCCATCAGTGCGTCGCACTTCGTCATATCCGACGTGAATTCCGCGGTGTACGAGCCCTGGGCCCACCCCGCCATCTTTTCGACGACGCGCAGCATCTGTTCGGTTGCCGGCTTGGCATCACGTTCCTTGACGTTCCCGCCGGGGTAGCACAGGACCAGCGTCTTCGCGTCGGCCGCCGCGCCCGCAAGCAGGACAACCGTGAACATCAGCGCCGCAATTTTCAGGTTCTTCATTTCTGTTTCCTCCGGGCTATCAACTGGGCGACGGCGGGCGAAAGCACCAGCGCGCACCCCAGGCAGCAGACCAATCCTATGATAACCGCGAGTCCAAGTGTAGATATGCCCCTGTATTTTGCAACCGACAGCGCGCCGATGCCGGCCATCGTGGTCAGGGCGGCCACCAGGATCGGTATGCCGGCGACCTTGATTATGTCCCACGGCCCGTACTGGTGAAGTTCGTCATAGCGGTGCGCGAACCAGATGCCGTAATCCAGCGCCAGCGCCATCAGCAGCGGCAGGGCGATGATGTTCGCGTAGTTGTACCTGTACCCGGCGAATTCGCTGAGGATCCAGAGGATGCCCAGCATGAACCCTTCGCCGACCAGCAGCGGCAGGGCCGCAACCAGGAAGCGCGGCACGCTCCGCAGCACCAGGAACAGGAAAAGCATGGCCGCGACCAGGGCGATCGCCGTGCCCTGGAAGAAGCTGGACCGGGCCAGTTCCGCCTGGACGTTGTGGGTTGTCGGGAAGCCGGTGGCGGCCGGATTGACCTTGTAGATGTCCGCCATCATTCCCTGCAGGAACGCGATGTCGTATACCGACTTTGCCGGATAGACGTAAATGGCGATCGACCCGTCGGCGCCGAAGAACCGGCTGCGCAGGTTCGCGGGAAGGTCTTCCGGCGTCATGACCTTCGCGTCCTGCCACTTGCCCAGGTTTTCAATCATGTATCTGGCATCGCCCATCATGGTCGACAGGAACGCCTGGTTCGCCGGCCCCGATTTTTCCGGGTTTTTCCGAAGTGCGGTGATGACCCTGTCGAGGCTCTTGCGGACCGATTCGAGCGAGTTCGAAAGGTCGCCGTGGCCTGCGTTGAAGGCCGCTTCGTTGTAGTCGTCCAGCATCTGCATCGCGTTATCAAGGATACCGGCGATGCGTTCGGGCGCGCCGTTTTCGGGAAGCACGAAGTTGCGTTCGTCGCGCAGGAACTTCGCCACGTCTGATTCGGCCAGGTTGTGGCCGACGCTCTTGGCCGGGACCACGCGCTCAGCGGCGTCAGCCGGGAAGAACTGCATCGGGGACTGGACCTTGGCGACCGACTCCAGATTCTTTGCCGCGGCCTCGAGGGTCCGGGCCTCCTCGAAGCTTTTCGCGATCATGATGACAACTTCGGACTGGTAGTCGCTTTCCTTCACCATGCGCTTGGAATAGATCGCGGTTTCCGAGTCCTTCGGCAGCATGTTCAGGACGTCGTAGTCAAAAGGCAGGTTGATGCCCTTGTAGGCGCCCAGACCAGCGGCCAGCACCGCAACGATGAGGAGTGTGGCCGTGGCCGCCCTGGGGAATTTCGCAGACGAAGCTTTGACCTGGGCTGTGTCCTGGCCAAGGGCCTCGGCCGCGCGCGGCTTCAGCAGGCGGAACAGCGCGGGCAGCATCGTGAACGTGGACATCTGCACGGTCAGGACGCCGAACAGCGCGACGATGCCGAGTTCGGAGAATCCTGTGAATTTCACGGTGGCGAGAGCGCCGAACACCATCATCGACGCAAGGCCCGACGTGACGACCGGTTTTGCCGAAGCCGCGGTGCCGATCCTGATGGCGTCCATCAACGGCACGCCACGTTTCATTTCTTCAATGATTCGGGACGATATGAACACCCCGTAATCGACGCCAAGCCCGAACAGGACCGCGGTAAAGGCGGTCGTGACCATCGTCATGTGGCCGACCGTCAGCCAGATGAACGCGAAGCTCCAGACGGAACCGATGCCCATGGCGGCGAACACGATGATGCCGCGCCTGAACGACTTCATGACGAAGATGATGATCAGGCAGATAAGAATCGCGGCGCCGACGATGGTCCACTTCACGCCTTCCTGGATGTACGAATATTCTTCGTAAATCGTCGCGGGCATGCCGGCCAGTCCGGTCGTCGGGATCGTGCGTCCGGCGGCGGCCCATTCGGCCTTGAGGTCGTCGTTGACCTTCCGCACGTTTTCGTAAAACGGCTTGATGATCGTGAATTCTTCGGACCCGATGGCCTTGCGGACGAACACGAACAGCATGGTGCCGTCGTGCGAGTCGTAGAATCCGTTGCCCGTGACCATCTTCCGGGCTTCCGGCTGGTCGGCGAGCAGCTTGCCCCAGTCGATTTCTTCCGGGGTCTTTTCTGCTTCCAGCCACCGAGCCCATTCGTCCAGGAAGAACTTCATGCCGTTAAGCGAGTTGTCCGCCGCCTTCATGTCGATCCCGGACATCGGGATCGCGGGCGGGTTGTCGAAGTAGTCTTCGCCCAGCTTCAGGGCGGCTTCCATGTCGGTCGGCATCTTGCCGTTCAGGTTCAGCAGGCCGTTCATGAACGATGAAGCCTGGTCGAACTGCTCGCGCGGAAGCATCGTGTATCCGTGGGATACGAAGAACTGCAGGTCCAGGCGTGCGTCGGCGTCCCCGACTTCCTTGAGCTGCTTGAGGCGCTTCGAAAGTTCCAGCGAGTATTCCTCAAGGTCCGGACGCGGCACGCCTTCGATCGCGATGATCAGGTCAGACGCGGCCCCGAAGTTCGTCATGTAGTGCTCGAAGCGTGACACTTCAGGACTGTCTTTCGAAAGCAGGGCGGTGCGGGACGTCAGGAAGGTCATTGAATTCAATGCCCACAGCGACAGGGCGCATATCGCCAAACCTGTGCCGAGGAACACGAACGGCCTTCTGGACGACGCTGATGCGACCATTGCGAAGAAGGCTTCAAATTTCTGTGAGAAGGTTTTCAACATATTGATCGAAATCCTGTTTCTTTAATAGTTCCGGTCGGTTAGCCGCTGATATCGGGGCTCGTCGATAGTGCGGGCAGTCCGTCCGTTCGCGGCAGATTGTCACCGCTGGGACCGCGTATTGTCAAGCCGGGGCGGCGGGCGTTCGGGGAGGGTTGACGGGTCGGTCGTGGACAAATAACCTTGTCCGGCATTTGTTTGAGCGATTCCAAGGGGGTTCTGATGGGTCTGCGGTTAAGGTTTCTGTTGATCACATGCGTCGCGGCTGCGTTTTGTGCCTGTTCCGGCGGTTCGGTTCCGGACGGCGACGCCGATTCCCATGTCGCGGACGTGGCCGAAATCGATGTCGCGGTCGCGGATGTGGCCGATGTTCATGAACCGGACGTGGTTGCACACGACGAAGGCGTGGATGCCGTTGATCCCGGCGATGTCGCGGTGGCCGACGTTGTATCTGACGCGGCGGACGCGTCGGAAACGGTCGAATTCGATTTCCGGGACCCGTGGGTTCCGCCCGCCGGACCGTGGCCGACTTGTGATGGCGTGACGGGAACCGCGAAGACGCTTGCCCAGAAGGCCGCCTATTACGACTGGATCGGGCCGAAACTGCACCAGGAGCCGCGTTCCGGCGCCCACGAGTTCGTTGCCAGGATGTACAACATCGACTGCGACGGACCTGTCCCGACCGGAATCGTCGGGGACGAAGGCCTGCCGGCATGCATACTTCGAAGCGGCGAAAACAACGGCCTGTGGACCAGCATGTACGTGGCGTCGCAGTGTTTCAGGTACGGTGCGACGCAGGATCCGGAAGCGCTTGCCAACGTGAAACGCACCCTGGCGGGCACGTATGAACTGATGCAAATCACGGGCGTGGCCGGCCTGTACGCACGCGAAGCCCAGGATCCCTCGATAGCGCCGGCGCAGGACTGCCCGGCCGACCCGCTTGAATACACGCCGCCCGACGCGGAAACCACCAGGGGCAACCGGTGGGTGAAAGTCGACACCGACGGTTGCATGCTGGACTACGACGCGGGCACGGCCCAGTGGGTGAAGCATCCCGAAGTCTGCACCGACGTGAAATACGCCGGCCGTTGCTGGAAGCGGAACGTGTCGAAGGACGAGTATTCCGGACACGCCTACGCCGCGGGGGTTTGCGCCAGGGTGGTGGACGATCCGGAGGTCCGGGAACTGTCCACGCTCATCCTGTCGAAGATCGCGCATCACCTGATTGACAACGCGTACTGGCTGAAGGATTTCGACGGGCGGGACACTCGTTACGGTTCGATTCACGCGATGTCCCTGGATCATTTCCCGGGGTTCAACGGGAAGCTGGCGCTGGTCTGGATGAAGTCCGCCGCGATGACGACGGGTGAACAGGAACTTATTGACGAATACTACAAGTGCCTTCTGCAGTCCGATGGTCCGGTCCAGTGCATCGATCGGGCGTCCGAAATCCCGGCCGATTACACTACATACATTAATGAACTGGGGCTGAAGATCGGTTGCCAGACGAACTTCGACAACGTGTCGATGATGCTGCTCGCGTACCAGAACGAAATCTGGTACGAACCGTCCGAATCCGAACGTGCCAGGTTCCGTCAGCTTTTCGAAGGTACCAGTCGCGGCCCGGATTCCGATGGACGGGATATCTGGTCGATGGAGACGCCGTTTTACAATTTCATCATCGCGGCCGCCGAGGGCGACGCGGAAATGACGACCGAACGGCGCGCTCTGATCGAATCCCTGGTCGAAGACGGCGTCTGCACGTTGAAGAATTTCCACGAAACGCAGATCGAGCGGGACCAGGACAATTCCGGGCTGGAGATCGCATGCGTGTCCGACCGGCACGGCAACCTTGTCGAAGGCGTTGTCCCGATCGAAGACCGCTGCCCGGCGACGTTCGAATGGTGGGGCGACCCGGCTGAAATCGAGTCCTGCACCGCCGACCCGAACCGCGCCGACAACCCGGCCGGGTTCCTGGCTCCATACTGGATGGGCAGGTACTTCGGCTTCATATCCGCTGACATGTAAGGAAAACGATCATGTTTGAGCCCTTCTTCAAGGTCGTGGCCACGGCACCGGTCGTGTGCTGCCTGCTGGCCTGTTCCGGTTCCGTCCAGGGCACCGATGTGATGGATGCCGTTTCAACGGACGTGCCGGACATGGATGTGTCTGAAACGCCGCTGGCAATCGTTTCGGTAGTTCCGGCCGTCGTCCCCCACGGCGAAGCCGTCGATCATGTGTTCCAGGCGACCGGTGGAACACCGCCATATTCGTGGGCAATACTGAAGGGCGAACTGCCAGCCGGGACGTTGCTTGACGCGGACGGGTCGTGGTCCGGCGTGCCCGGCACGGAAGGCCTGTCGTGGTTTGTCGTGCAAGTGACGGATTCCGAGGGTGCAAGTGTTTCCGGAATGTTCGGGACCAGGGTCGGGGCCCCTGAAGTTGACGGTCCCATGTACCGGAAGGCGGTTGCTTATCAGGAAGTGTACGAATTGCGCCACGACTGGAGCGGATTCAGCTTCAACGCGATGACGCCCGACGACCCGGACGGCAACCTGGGCCTGTCGACACTCGGCGACGCGACCTTCCAGTCCGGCCAGTGCACGATGGCGATGGCGTATCGCGATGCCGTTCTGCGGACCGAAGAATCCTCGGCGTATTTGAAGAAGCAGGTCGATGGCTGGCGTTCCTTTCAGCGCCTGACCGGCGTTCCCGGCTTGATTGGTCGCAGTTGGGGCAGGGCCGACTACCCCTGGGAAGACGGCCATCACAGCGAGGGTTTCTGGCCTGAAAACCAGGAAGCGACCAATTACGTGGGCGATGGCGAATTCGACGGCTGGATCTGGGTCGGCGATGTCAGCCGTGACCAGGCGACCGGCGCGGTGCTCGGGATGGCGGCGGCATACGACCTGGCCGATGACCCTGAAACAAAGGCGATCGCGGCTACCTTCCTGACCGAACTGATGGACCACGTCTGGGACAACAACCTGGATTTCAAAGACAAAAACGGCGAACTCACAAAGTATGGCAATGTTGACGGGGATCTATGGGAGGGATGGCCATATCCGAACGGTCTGAACGCGGTCTGTTCGCTGGCCTGGTTCAAGATCGCCGCGCATGTGGCCGAACTGGAAGGCATGGACGATGCCGGCCGGTTCGCTGAACACTACGAGGAACTGGTTTCACGCGGATATGTCGAATACATGCGCGACTACATGTGGGTTTACGCGGGCTACACCACGAAGCATTACAACACCTACATGGCGTACGAAAACATGTTCCACCTGGCCAGGCTGGAAGACGACCCGGTCCTGGGGCCGGAAATCGACGCGATTTTCAGGGACACTTTGTGGCTGAACCTTGACGACGACACGCCGAATCGCCGCGGGGTGAAGGAAGCCAACCCGGTCAAAACCACGTGGTACCTGTATTCGACGGGGGACGAAGACCATGTCGCGCTGTGGGAGGCGCTATGGCAGATGGTCGTGTTCCCCGACGCGCCCCTCCGTGACCGTTATGTGAAGAACAGCGACGACCCGGACGTCGTCATCAACCCGGACCGGCCCGACGAATCGCTTTATCCGCTGGCGTCCAACCGGCTCCAGCCCGACATGGTAATCTGGCACCGCAGCACGTTCCTGCTGGACGGTGGCGTTGATTCCGGCGAAGAAAGGACAGGTTGCGACTACCTTCTTCCTTACTGGATGGGGCGCTACTACGGCTGGATTGACGCCCGTTGGTGAAGCCGCTTCCGGTTCTGGATAACATCGCGAATATTCGTTAAAATCACTCGTCATTTTATTTGTGGGGCTCGTCATGGAACATGTACTGCCGCGCGCGGTTTCGGGGGAAGCATTCAGGATCAGCACGCGTTCGCCGCACCGGCCGCGCAACTGCGTGTGGGAATTGACCTTGAACTGCAACCTGAACTGCGTCCACTGCGGTTCATCGGCCGGTCGCGCCCGGCATGACGAACTGACCACCGAAGAATGCCTGGATGTGGTGGACCAGCTTGCCGATCTCGGCTGCGAACTGATTACGTTGTCCGGCGGGGAACCGATGATGCGGCCGGACTGGTTCGTAATCGCGCGCGCCATCGCGGACCGTGGCGTTCATGTGAACATGGTTACCAACGGCCTGCTGATTACCGACCGGACGGCTGCGTTGGTTGCCGAATCGGGCATGTGCAATGTCGGCGTCAGCATCGACGGCCCGGAAGAAATCCACGACCGCATCAGGGCGAAGGGCTCTTTCGCCAGGTCGATGGAAGGAATCAGGACGCTGGTGCGCAACGGCGTCAGCGTCGGCGTCATGACGACCATAAATCGCTGGAACATCGATCACCTCGCTGAAATCAGGCAGATTGCCATCGATGCCGGCGCGGCGATGTGGCGTCTGCAACTGGCCAAACCGATGGGCGAAATATGCGGCGACCAGGACTTCATCATCGCCCCGAAGGATCTTCTGAAAGTAATTCCGATGCTGGCCTCTATGAAACGTCAGGGCGGTATTCACCTGGCGGTCGGCGATTCAATCGGCTATTACGGCCCCCATGACGAAGTGCTTCGCGGCCGCGGCTGGCGTGGTCGGACTGAATGCTGGCAGGGATGCCGGGCCGGTATGGACGCCATCGGCATCGAGGCTGACGGCGGCGTTAAGGGATGTCTTTCGATTCAGGCCAAGGCGCCTGACGGCAGCGACCCGTGGCGCGAAGGGTCGGTGCGCGAACATTCGCTGGCCGAACTGTGGTTCAGGCCGGGTGCGTTCGCCTTCAACCGCGACTTCACCACGGATGATTTGAAGGGCGTCTGCCGCACGTGCGGCAAGGCCGCGCAGTGCAAGGGCGGCGCCCGGTGCGTTTCCACGGCGGTGGCCGGGATCGTCGGCGAAGACCCGTACTGCTGGCTCCGGATTTCGACGATGTCGGACAACCGGCGGTTCCGTGAATACGCATCAAGGGCGGCGGCCGCGGCCAGTCTTGCGTTGCTGATGGGCGGCGCGGCGTGCGACGACGATGACGGCGACAAGACCGATAACGGCGCCGAAGTGGTCGTCCTGGACATCATTGACGACGAAGGCGTGGTCGGCGTTGACGTCGGCCCGGATGCCGTCAACTGTGAAAACGTCTGCTGCGAATGTGAATACGGGATCATCCCGGAAGAAATCTACGCACAGTGCTGCGAAGTCCAGGTCGCCGACCCGGCTCCCGACGCGGTTGAACCGGACGCGGGACCCGTCGACGCCGTCGAACCCGACGCCATCAACTGCGAAGACGTCTGCTGCATGTGCGATTACGGGTTCATTCCCGAAGAAGTATGGCAGGAATGCTGCGTGACCGATCCCGTCGAACCGGCCCCCGACGCTGTGGAACCGGTGGACGCCGCGGGTGACGTGATCGACTGCGAAAGCGTCTGCTGCGAATGCGAATACGGGATCATCCCTGAAAATGTCTGGGACGAATGCTGCGTTGTCCAGCCGGCAGATCCCGCCCCCGACGCGGTCGAACCCCTCGATGTCGCGGATTCGGACGCCGACGTGAAGTGTGAAGCGGTCTGTTGCACCTGCGAATACGGAATCATTCCCGATGACGTTTATCAGAAGTGCTGCGTGGACCCCTGCAAGGACGTCTGCTGCGACTGCGATTACGGCGAACCGCCGCCGCCCCAGTGCTGTCCGTGACCTGATGTTTTACTGGCAGCGCGGGTCGGCCGCGCACGCGGCATTCAGGCAGTCAATCGTGGCAAATCCGAAACAGATGCCGGAAACGCAGTAGTCGCCGGTCGTGCAAGACAGTCCGTCGCTGCACGGCCCGGACGCGGGACCCCAGACGCACAGGCCGGTCGATGTGTTGCACTGGTCGGTGGTGCAGACGTTGTCGTCGCTGCAGTTCCTCATCGTTCCGACGCAGAGCCCGGTGGTCGTGTTGCAGGCGTCGCCGCTGGTGCAGAGATTGCCGTCGTCGCACGTAATCGGCGTGGTGACAGGCGTGTTAGTGCACCCGGTTCCGGCCACGCATGTGTCGACCGTGCAGGTCTTCGAATCGTTGCAGGCGCTGTTTACAGGTTGGAATACGCACCCGACGCCGGCCTGGCAGAAGTCGGTCGTGCACTGAATTCCGTCGTTGCACACGACCGCCGTGCCGTTTCCGCAGACCCCGCCGATGTTGCAGGTTTCGCCGCTGGTGCAGGGGTTCCCGTCGTTGCAGGGACCGGTGAAGTAAGCGTTGACGCAGGCGCCCGAAGACATGTCGCAGTAGTCGTTCGTGCATGCCAGCGTGTCCGCGCAGTTTTTCGCCGTGCCGACGCATTCGCCGCCGGTGCAGACATCGTCAAGCGTGCACGGGCTGTCGTCGCTGCAGGTGAACGAGCCGGCGTCATCGACCGGCGTGTTGACGCAGCCGAACAGGGGAACGCAAACGTCCGTCGTGCATTCGTTGCCGTCGTCGCAGAAGCTGTGCAGCGGGGCAAAGACGCAGCCGTCTTCGGCGTCGCACGAATCGACCGTGCAGGCGATTTCGTCGTCGCAGGTGATGTCGTTGCCGACGCAGAGCCTGCTGAAGCAGGTGTCGTCCGACGTGCATTCGTCGTTGTCGTCGCACGGAAGCGTGTTCGGGTTGTACGCGCAGATGCCCGTTGACGGGGCGCACACGTCGGTCGTGCATATGTTGTTGTCGTTGCAGACCACATACGTCGCGTCGCAGCCCCCCAGCGAATTGCAGGTGCCGCTGATGATGCATTTGTTGGACGCCCCGCAGGACGCGCCGATTATCGGGTCGTGCAGGCAATCGCCGTCAGATTCCCTGCAGGAATCAAGCGTGCATTCTTTGTTGTCGGTGCAGTTCTTCGGGGATCCTGTCAGGCATTCGCCCAGGTCGCAGTAATCGCCGACGGTGCAGGGGTTGCCGTCTTCGCAGTCGGCCCCGTTTATGGTCTGGCGACACTGTCCGGTGATCGGGTCGCAGTAGTTGTCAGTGCAGGGGTCGCCGTCTTCACAGTTTTTGGGGGTCGAAGTCGAGCATGTGCCGCCGGAACACGTGTCTTCCATCGTGCACGGGTCGTTATCGTTACACGGGGCCATGTTGTTCGTTGTTTTGCACTGGCCGTCAGCGGTGTCGCAGTAATCGTCCGTGCAGATGTTGCCGTCGTTGCAGGCCCTGGGCGTGCCGTCGCATTTCATCTGCGCCGTGTTGCACTGGTCGTTCAGCGTGCACGGGTTTAAGTCATCACACGAACCTGTCACCGGGGAATACGAACACAGGCCGGTGAACTGGTTGCACGTTCCGGCAGTGCAGGGATTCCCGTCGTCGCATGTATCGGCCACCCACTGGCAGCGGCCGAGCGGGTCCGTGGACATGTCGCAGACCCCGACCTTGCAGAAGTACGGCGACACGCATTCGGAATCCTGTCCGCCGGGGCAGTGCTGGCAGCCGGTAATCGGGTCACGGATGCAGCCGGTCCCGACCACGCAGCGGTCGGCGGTGCAGGGATCCGTGTCGCTGCAGTCGCGGGCCGGTCCGCTGCGGCATGTCCCGGTCGAACAATAGTCGTTGACCGTGCAGTCGTTCCCGTCTTCACACGGTGAGTTGTTGTTGCGTCTCTTGCACAGGCCGTCGTTCGAATCGCAGTAATTGTCGGTACAGGGGTCGCCGTCTTCGCAGTTCCGGCGTTCGCCCACGCAGAGTCCGTTCTGGCATGTGGAAGACAGGATGCAGGGATCGCCGGTATCGCACTCGACGCCCGGTTCGGTGATGGGAACGGCGTAGCAGCCGGTCAGGGTCGAACAGAGGTCGAGCGTGCACGGTTTGAAGTCGTCGCATGCGCGATCCATGCCGGCTGTGCACTTGCCGTTGAAGCAGTGGTCTTCAACCGTGCACGGGTTGCCGTCTTCGCACGGATCGGTGTTGTATGAATGGAAACAGCCGCCGAATTCGTCGCAGTAGTCATCCGTGCAGAGGTTGTCGTCCACGCACGGCACTTCGGTCCCGACACACTCGCCGGCGTCGCAGTATTCGTCGAAGGTGCACGAATTGGCGTCAACGCAGGGGCGGTTATCGTCGAGCTGCACGATCGCGCAGCGACCGGTCGCGGGGTTGCATGCCGAACGCTGGCAGGGCTTCCCGAACGGATCGTTGCAGTGGATGACCGTTGCCGGGTCAATGACGCAGGAGTAATCCATGCAAATGAGGGTCCCGTTGCACGGATTGCCGTCTTCCACGGCGGCGCAGTCCGCGTCGACGATGCACCCGCAGTCGATCATTCTGGTGCCGATGCAGAGCCCCTCGCGGCAGGTGTCGTTTTCGGTGCACGCGTTTCCGTCGTCGCATGGATCCGTGTTGAACGGATGGTCGCACCCGCCTTCGAGGGCGCACTGATCGGTGGTGCATTCGTTGCCGTCGTCGCAGGGGGCCGCGCTGCCCGCGCAGATGCCCGACCTGCACACGTCGTTAACCGTGCACTGATCTTCGTCGTCACAGATTTCGCCTTCGTGGGTCGGTGTTTCCCTGCAGGTTCCGCTGGCCGGGTCGCAAAGGTTCGCCAGGCAGGGGGCGTCAATGGCCGTACATTTTTTGACGGTGGTCTGGTCGATCACGCACTTGTCGCCGATGCAGCGGATCATGCCGTTGCACAGGTCTTCGTCGTTGTACTGCGCGCAGTCGGGGTCGTCCGTGCAGGCGCAGGAGTTCGTGCCGGCCCGGCATGTGCCATTGATGCACTTGTCGCCGTCGGTGCACGGGTTGCCGTCGGAACATCCGTCGCTGTTGTTCACGTGCGAGCAGCCCAGCGCTGGATTACAGGAATCGTTGGTGCAGCCGTTGCCGTCGTCGCATGACAGGGCGGCGCCGACGCACGCGCCTGCAAGGCATACCGCGTCCCTGACGCATTTGTCTTCGGGATCACACGCGTCGCCGTCAAGGGCGGGTGCCACGATACAGATATTGAGCCATTCGTCACAGAATGCGCGCCAGCAGGTCGGCAGATCGTCAAAAGCCCGTTCGCACGCGAGGTTCGACGCGCATTCAATCGGCGGTATGTCCGGGAAGGGCTCTTCGGTGTCCCTGATGTCCGGTTCGACGATATCGCGCGCCACATCGGTATCGACCGTCGAATCGGTCGGGGCGGTGTCCGCGATGACGTCCGCGTTACCGGTGTCAAGGCCTCCCTCGTCAACCGGGACCACGTCTGAAGCGGTGTCGACGACAGGCGTGAACTGGGTGCAGGCGATTGACGCCGCCAGCATGGAACCCATCACCGCAATGGAAATTCGGTTCAGCATCGGGGACCTCGGAAAAGGGCAAACCAGAGTCCGCGATATTCTAGCAGTCCCCAACCCCTTGCGCAAAGGGCGAACGGCGGATGCAAATATCGTTTTGGGCAGATATACTTCCACCGTTTTCTGTTCCGGGAATTTCATTGGGCAATCCTTCAACCAGGACGGCGCCGATCGGCCCCATGGCGGGGTCGGGCGTCTGGAAGTATCTTGCTTACGTCCTGATGGCCGCGTACGCGGTCGTCGGGGTCGTCGTCCTGAACGTCGCCATTGGAAACCATGCCGGCGGTCTGGCCACGTCAATCATGGATGGCGCCGACTCGCTGGGCCTGTCCGCCATGTGGGAACTGCAGGCCAATCTCCGCGAATCCCGCGTCTGGTTCCACCTGATGATGTGGGGGTTTATCCCTGTCGACGGGACGGCCAGCCTGATTTTCGGCGAAACCTGGAAGGCGCTGTATTTCGACCTGCTGACTTCGATTGGCTGGGTCATCCTGACCGGGTACCTGGTGTGGCTTTACGCCAGGGAAACACTTAAAGACGATCGCGCGGCATTTCTGCTGCTTCTGCTGTTCTTCCTGCTGCCGGCCGCGCTGGCCAACACCATTTACTGGTATGGGCAGCCGGTGTTCGTGGCGATGATGCTGGCCCTGTTCGCGATGCGTCGCGGGTGGAACTGGCTCGGGGCGATACTGGTCATCTGGGGGCTCGGGTGTCACCCGATGGCGGTCCCGACATTCCTGGGGCTGGCATGGGGTGCGTTCCGGCCACACCGGTGGGCCGGCGGCCAGCTTCTTTCCGGCGTCGATCCGGAAGGTGATGCCGCGCGGCGTTCCTGGCGCGTGTCCGTGGCGGTGTGCGTGGGGCTTGGCGTCTGGACGGCGTTTCTTGTCGTCATGTCGAGGATGGTGGACAGCCCTTCCATCCGCGGCCTGCTGTGGGATTTCTTTTCCGGCAAGCTGGAGCCGGGCGCGCTTCCCAGGAACCTGATCCAGGTCGGCTTCTTCCTGCTGCCGATGTTCCTGCTGCCCATCGTCAATCGTACATGGCTTCCGGCGTTGGCAGCGATCACCGCATACATGGTTTTCGGTTCGCAGGGCGTCGTGACCGGGTTCCTCCTGCCGGCCGCCGGCGTTGCGATGGCGGCGATGGCTCACTGGATGAAACGCCTGTCCGCGTTTGCCCGATGGAGGCTGGCGCTGGGCGGGGTGGTCGTCGCCATCGCAGCGAACCTGCTGGTGCCCTGGTCGGTCTTCTTCCCCATGACGCCTGACCCGCTTACCGGCGGCCTGTTCGCCCATCACACCTGGCACGTCCAGGCTGGCGAGGCTGCGATTAACCGGCTGATCCGCGACAACATCCCGGAAGGTACCGATCGCTGTCTGGCGACGTGGCAGATCGGGCCTGTCATGGCGCAGCGCTGCGATTTTGTCACGACCCTTTCTTTCCCGTTCAGGCGTCAGACCTATCACCTGCGGGATTTCCTGGACGAAGGTGATCGCGGGCGTATCGACTCGGGCTGGTGGAATTTCATCCTGGTGGACCTGCGCCGCGAGCGCGCCGCCGCCGGCATCGACGAACTGCTTGAAAGGATCGACGCAGCCGGACGCTGGGAAGTTGCGGGAAGGACCGGTGAAGCCGTTCTGTTCCGAAGGGTCGAGGCCCCGGTCAGTCGTCGTTGATCAGGCCGTCGATGAACGGTTCGATGCCGCAGGCGACCTGACTTAATACATTCTTCGTCGAAGCATCGCCCGTCGCGGTCCGGTCGGTTGTTGTATCTTCCAGTTCGCAGGTATCCCCAGGGCCGGGGATCACCATCTGCTGCCCGGCTTCTTTGATCACGTCGATGGTCATAACCATTCTGCCTTTTCCGTCGGCAACGTCCGGAAGGTCGTCAAGGGCGGCAAAGACCAGGGTACCGACATGAATCCTGTCCAGGGCCGTGACCAGTCTGCGCAATTCAGCGGCCGTCGCATGCCTGGCCAGCGCGTTTCCGGGAACCAGGTCGACCGGCATCAGGTGCCGTTCGATAAGGCGGGCCAGGGCCAGGTTGTCGTTGACCACGTTGCGGACGGGAAGGGCGCGCCGGGAACAGAGCGGAGGCTTGAATGATTCGTTGTCCAGCGCCACAAGCACGATGTCCGGCCTGAATATCGGCTCCAGTCGCGACAGTTCGCGGATTTGTTCTTCCAGGTCGAAGCCGGAGAATCCGAAATTATCGAAGCGGATTCGCCGGTCCGGGTATCTGGCGGCGAAGATCTTTTCCAGGGCCGCCGGCAGTGTGTCGGTGGTCTTCAGTCCGACACCGTAAACGCCCGCGCCGCCAAGCACCGCGACCCTGAGATCCGCCGACAGGTCCGGCACGTCGTCACGGATACCCAGGTTGTTTACCCGGTGGACGACGGGCTTTCCCAGCAACCCGTGCGGGCGCCAGACCTTTGCCGAACCTGGCACCGGCCTGGCACAATTCCGGTCGTCGTGGTCAAAGCCAAGTTCGACTGGCGGGTAAGTGGGCATCACGAACAGACGCAGCATCAGTTCGAGCAGCACCAGGGCCGCAAGCAGCACCCCGACCCCGAAACGCCAGTGTTCCGACACGATTCTTCTGAAATGACTTTCCGGATGAGCCATGGCGGTTCCAGGCGGCGCAGGTGCCGCGGTCAGTTGTCGCAGTTAATTCCGATGAAGCGTTCACCGCCGAGGACCGGCGCGCCTGCCGTCACCCTGACGCCATTGAGCACCTTAAGCAGTTCGTCGCCAAGGATTTTGTGCCCCGTCACGTTGTAATGCAGTTCGTCCGCGAGGCTGGCGTCCAGTTCTTCCTTGGTCATGCGCGAAAACAGGTCGACAAGAATCAGGTTGTCGATGCCCGCGGCCCAGCCGATGATCCCGAACATCTTGTCTTCGAAGTACGGAACGACCATGTCCGTGTAATTGCCCATTTGCCCGGCCCACTTGTCCGATTCGGCATAGTTCGGGTAAACCAGCCAGACGATGTCGGCGTCGGGGTTAGCCTCGCGTATCGCGGCGAAGATCGCGGTCAGGTTTTCCTGGACGGTTTCAATCTTTTCGGTGATTCCGGCAAGCAACTGGTCGATTGTTCCACCCGAAAAATCGTAAACGTAATGCATGATGTCGTTGCCGCCGAGACTGATGAAAACGACGTCGGCGTCTTCCAGTTCGGGAACGGCCCGGACCTTGAACAGTCCGGTGCTCAGTTCCGGCATCCATCCGGTTGTGGTGGATCCGGCCTGTGCCACATTGACCACCTGGATTTCCCCGAATCCGGCGAGATCCGCGGCGAGGTTGTCAAAAAAGAAGGGTTCCCCTTCGCCGGGCCCCTGTCTGGGGATGCTGTCGCCAATGACCAGCATCTTAAGGTGTCCGTCAGCCAGGGCGATCGGCGCACGCCTGGCCATGTTGTGCGATGTGACGCGACAGTCGGGCGTTTCGATCTTCAGCACGCGGACGCCATCGGTGAACTGATCCGGGGCGTCCGGGCCGAAGTAAAACCAGCCTTGATCGCACGTTTCGCCAGACCCGCTGGCCGGGGCGACAAGGCTGACCGGAATGCCGGCGATCGGCGTGTCGACGGCCGTCCTGCTCTGCGCGAAGTCGGTCTTGGAACTGGCGTTGCCGTCGTTGTACACATTGACTTTGATTACCGGGTTCGTCGGGTTGTCCTGGCATTCGATGCTGACGATCGCGGTGTCTTCTTCAGTTCCCTCATCGGCCGTGATCGTCCCGTCCAGTCCATTCAGGTCGTCGCCGGGATGTTCGATGTCAGTCCGGGCGTCCGCCCCGCCTTCATCGGCTTCGGCGACGTCGACGCCGAGGGTGGCGTCTTCGGCGACGTTCGTGTCGTCTTCAACAACCGGGTCACCGCCGCAGCCGCCTGTCGCTGGCACAATCGTCAACATCGCGACGCAGGCAAGCAGCGGGAGGTAGAGCTTTCCAGATTCCATTGGGCCTTTCTTCACGGCTGGGGGCCTCCGATTGGATTGACGGAATTCTATTATGACGCGCGGTAATATGGAATTTGTAGTGTGCAGGGTTGACGATATCCCACGGCCGTTGGCCATGGGTTCACGGTGTTGAACGTCCCTCCCCTTGGTCGGGCCTCGGAGATCGGGAGATCGACAGGGATGATTTATTCGTTATCCCAGGGGAATTTGTACTGGGTCAGGCCCAGTTCGCGGCGCATGTCGTTGCAGTTCTTCATCAGGGGGGCGTTCACGGGCACGCCGCGATCCTTGCGGAAAAGCCACGCGTCGTGTTCCTTTTCGCCGGCCGTCCAGATGCGGTCCTGCCCCGGGGCCTTCTTCGAATTGCGCAGGTCACGGCAGATACTACCGGCGATCTTCTTGAAGATTTCCAGGTTGATGAAGTGTCCGATGTCGATGGCAATGAAGAAGTGCCCGAGGTGGTACGGAACCTTCTTTCCGTCTTCGACCCCCAGGAGTTGCTTGAGGTAGCTGCCGTCCTGGAAGGCTGCCGACATGATTTCGACCACGGTTGCCCAGCCGTAACCCTTGTAGCCGCCGCCGTCTTCGCCCAGGCCGCCCACCGGGGTCAGGGCCGCCGTGCCGGCAACCAGGTCCTTCAGGGTCTGGGTCGCGTCGGTGCGGGTCTTGCCGTCTTCGCCGATGACCCAGCCTTCCGGCATCGTCTTCTTCAGGCGGTCATAAACTTCGATCTTGCCGCGCTGCGTGACGGACGTCGCGCAGTCGATCACGAACGGGAATTCTTCGTCTGTCGGGAAGCCGAAGGTCAGCGGGTTGGTCCCGAGCATGTTTTCGACACCGAACGTCGGCGCGATGGACGGACGGGCGTTGGTGCCGGTGAGGCCGGCCATACCCGCTTCGATGGCCATCAGGGGGTAGTAGCCGGCGATGCCGTAGTGCGTCGAATTGCGGACCGCGACCATGCCCAGGCCGTATTTCTTCGCCTTTTCGATCGCCATCTGCATCGAGCGGTACGCGATGACGTGGCCCATGCCGTCGTGACCGTCCACAACCGCGGTCCCTTCGCGATCGCTGACCACTTCGAAGTTCGTGTTGACGAACTGGACGCCTTCCTTGATGCGATCGTAATAAATCGGCTTCAGGCGGCCGATGCCGTGCGAATCGATGCCGCGCTTGTCGGACGTGATCAGCACGTCGGTGCAGATCGCCGCGTCATTTTCCGGAACGCCCAGGCCCATGAAAACGTCCTTCATGAACGCTTCCATTTCCTTGAAGGGAACCCAGTAAACCTTGTCTTCCATTTCGCTGTCTCCGTGCTGTGTTATCAATCCGGTCGGGTTCCTGCCGTCCGGGTCGGATATTGTTTAGCATTAAAGCGTTCCGCCTGCCAGATCAAATGACGCAAGGCGTTGATTCATGCGGTGAATTTTTTAACAACATGCGAAGCAGGCATGTAACCCGGGGTGTGTAAATGGGTGATCCATCGAACGCATTCCGGTTATTATTCCGCAGTTTGTTCGAGGTACGCTCCCGTGCCGATCAAGGCTCCCGATGAAAAATGCCTGGCCGGCGCGCCGGCCGTGGTGCTGGTCCAACCCTCAAACGCCCAGAACGTCGGTGCTGTCTGCCGCGCGATGATGAATTGCGGGCTTACCGATCTCCGCCTGGTCCGACCGTGCGACGACTGGAACCAGGGCGAGGCGCGTGCCATGGCGGTCAGCGCGAAGGGAATGCTGGAAACGGCCCGGGTATTCGAAACGACTGCCGAAGCCGTGGCTGAATGCACGCACGTCTTTGCGACCACGGCCCGGCCGCGCGACATGCTGATCCGCGAAGTAACCGCGCGGCGCGCAGGCTCGGAAATCAGGGCCCTTCACGCGGCCGGTTCGACGGTCGCAATCCTGTTCGGCGCCGAAAGGACCGGGCTGCAGAACGAAGACATCGCCCTCGCGAACACGATCATCACGATTCCGTTGAACCCGGGACTGACGTCCTTGAACCTGGCCCAGGCCGTGCTTCTGGTCGCGTACGAGTGGTTGCAGGCGGGACTGGAAAATTTCCTTGAATCCGTGGACCCGACGGAAGGCAGGATGCCGGCGCAGAAAGGTCAGATGGAGGCGTTTTTCGCCCACATCGAGCAGGAACTGGCCGTCGTCGGTTTCTTTCCGCATGAAGAAATGCGCGCCCACATGATGGAAGTGATCCGCGTGTGGGTCACGCGCACGAAGCCAACTGACCGGGAACTGCGGATGCTTCACGGCGTGCTGTCGACTATGTCCGGTCGCCGCCTTGGCGGACTTCCGTCACACATGCCCGGCACCAAGGGCGGCCAGGGTGTGAAGGCCCGCCGTCGCCGAAGCCAGGAAGCCTCATCCGGCAAACCCGAGTAACCCGCGCATTTTCAGCAATCATCTGAAACGTCCGGTCCTTGCCCGCCGATTATGGATTTCGGTCCTGCCGCGGGGCCGTTCCCTTGATTCGCAATCGGCTTGTCTGTAAACTGGTCGTAGACTGGTCGTATTGTGGGGTGGTCCGATGATGATTGGTGCATATGATGCCAAGACGAGGCTTTCCGAACTGCTCGATCTTGTTGCCAGGGGCGAACGTATCGTGATTACCAGGCACGGGGTTCCGGTGGCCGTTCTGCAGCAGCTGGATGATCAAAACGACGAAGCCGAGTCGGTAATTCGCGATTTGAAGCGATTCAGGGTCGACATGCAGGCTCGCGGCGTGTCGGTTGGGCCTGATGAGGCCCGGGAATGGATAAGGGAGGGACGCAAATGAGCCGTGCGTCTTTCGTGCTGGACAACTCCGTCATAATCGCATGGGCTCTGGGTGAAGGTTGTTCAAAGGCCGATGCCGTCATGGACGCGCTTGCTGGCGGTGAAGCCCGCGTTCCTTCGGTCTGGCCGCTGGAATTCGGCAATGCGATGGTCGTGGCCGGTCGGCGCGGGCGACTCACGGACCAGGACGCTTCCAGGCTGTGCGGCATCGTGATGGCCCTGCCGATCCGTGTGATTCCCGACACTAAAAGACGGGTGATATCCCATGTTCTGACGCTTGCCCGCGAAAGCGGCCTCAGCGTGTACGACGCGTCTTACCTGGACCTGTGTCTGCGCGAAGAGCTGCCGCTGGCAACGCTTGACGGGGATCTGCGTCGCGCCGCCAGGGAAAGACAAGTCCCTCTGTTGATTGACGACTGACCCCGGGGCCGTCACCGCCCCTGCGACCGTATGAACGCCGCAAAACCGGCAACAAAATCGCCCAGACGGTCCTGCGTCTTTTCGTCGATCAGTGTCCCGTGTTCGTCGAAAACCTGCCCGGCCGGTCCCACGAACATCTGCATGCCGAACCACGGGCGGGTGCCGAGCGCGCGCAGGACGGGCAACCACGCCGCCTGGGCCATCCTTGTCCCGATCGCGCCGCTGCTGACACCCATGATCGCGATCGGCCGGTCCGCGAAGACGCGGGCGGAGTCCTTCGGCGGCCTGGACAGCCAGTCCATTGCGTTTTTCAACACGCCCGGCACCGAGTGGTTGTATTCCGGCGTCGCCAGCAGAAGTCCGTCGGCGCCCGCGATTTTGTCTTTCAGCGCGGCCACGGCAGGCGGGATGCCGGTCGCGTTCTCTTCGTCACCGTTGTAAAGCGGGATGCCGTCAAGCGATGCGATTTCGATGGTCACGCCATCCGGGGCAAGTCCGGCCGCGACCCTCAGCAGGGCCAGATTGTATGAATTCTTCCTGAGGCTTCCAGGAACGGCGATGATCTTCATTCAAGACTCCCGGCCGGTCTTCCGGCAGTGTGGCCGGGTTTATTATGTCAGAAATCCGGCCGGCCTGATTCCTGCGGATTCCGGGCCCGCCGAAAATGACGCAACCCTTGACGCGAAGTGCCGAAGCGCGGAAACTGGGCCATATTTCGGAGGGGGATTGTTCGAGATGATGAAGGTTACAGACACACCGGAAAAGATGGTCGTTGACGGCAGGGCCGTGTACGGCCGTTTCGACGCGCCTTTTCGCAACGTGAACCTGGCCGATGCCAGAATCAGCATGTTCGGCCTGCCGGTTCCAAAGCCGTTCCGGACCTGCCGACTGAAGGAATGGAGTCACGTCGCCATCGCCGGAACCGAAGTCACGATCGGCTGCGCGGTCGTTGACGCGAAGTACCTTTCCAACGCATGGTTCTGGGCAGCCGACAGGCAGACCGGGAAGTTCATCGAACACCCGGCCCAGGCCGGCGGCGGCGCCGTCAAGACAAGCACGCAGCTTTTTGACGGAAAGACCCGGTTCAATTCGGGCGGATTCCGGGTCGAAATCGACGACCAGCTTGATCGTAACCAGCACGTTTATCACATTGAAATCAAGGCGAAGGGCGATCTGCCCTCGGTCACGGCGGACTTCACGCTCCTGGCGGACTGGCGGCGCAACAAGCCGCTGGTGGTTGTTCTTCCCGCCGCCGAAGGCCGGCCGTTTTACACGCATAAGTATGTGTGCCCGGTCGCGGGCGTCGTTTCCGTCGGCAATCGCGTCTACCAGCTCGAGGCGGAAAAGGACTTCGCGATGCTGGATGTGCAGAAGACGTACTATCCCTACAGCATCTTCTGGGAATGGGCTACATTCGCCGGGCTGGACGCGAAGGGCCGCCTTGTCGGGATCAACCTGTGTCACAACCTGATCAAGGACGATGAAACCTGGAACGAAAACTGTCTGTGGGTGGACGGCAAACTGACGAACCTCGGGCCAGCCCGGTTTGAATACGACCCGAAGGATTACCTTAAGCCCTGGCACCTGAAGACCGTCGACGGCACGGTGGACCTGGAATTCCGTCCGGAAGGCAAGCGGGACGGCGTCATCGACGCGAAGATACTGCTTTCGGATTATCACCAGCCTTACGGCACCTTCCACGGCTTCGTGACGACCCAGGATGGCGAACGGATCGAGATCGACGGGCTGCGCGGGGTTACCGAAGACCACAAGGCGAAGTTCTGAAAGTTTTTGTCCGCGGGGAGGCTTTCATGGCAACGTGGCTGATCTGGTTTCTTTCCGGCCTGGGGCTTGGCGTCGCTGAAATGATCGTCCCCGGGTTCATCATCATCTTCTTTGGTATCGGATGCCTTGGTGCCGCCGTTGCCGCGGCCATCGCGCCCGATGCATATGCGATCCAGGTCGCGGTCTTCATCGCGGTTTCGGTGGTTTCGTTGATCGCGCTGCGCAAGTTCTCCATCAAGATGTTTACCGGGCGTTCGCAGTCGCCGGCCGGGGTCGGCGACCATAACGTGGAACCCGGCACCCGCATCACGATCGACGCTGGCATCCCCGCCGGCGGCAAGGGGCGTGTCCGTTATCGCGGCACCATGTGGGACGCCAGGTCGGTTGAAGGTGTTTCGGCCGGGGCCGAAGCGGAAATCACGGGCGTTGACGGCATGAACAGGTCATGTCTTATTGTGAGGCAGGTTCAGCCCGGAAGCTGATGCTGTCTGGAAAAGGGGTGTGTTTTTATGACTTACGCTCTGGCAGGTCTTGCGGTATTCGTGATCATCCTCCTCATCAAGGGCGCGCGCATCGTTCCCCAGAAAACATCGGTAATCATCGAGCGGCTCGGAAAATACAACAGGACGCTTGAAGCCGGATTCCACCTGATTATCCCGTTCGTCGACAGGGCCGCATACAGGTTCAGCCTGAAGGAAGCCGTCGTCGATATCCCGGCGCAGATCTGCATTACCAAGGACAACGTCAGCGTCGAGGTCGACGGGCTGATTTACCTGGAAGTCGAAGACGCGCACAAGGCCGCGTACGGCATCGACAATTACCTGCGTGCAGCTTCGCAGCTCGCGCAGACCACGCTCAGATCGGCCATCGGCAAGATTGACCTGGACAAGACTTTCGAGGAACGCGAAAAGATCAACGCCGAAGTCATCGACGCCATCGATCAGGCCGCCATGTCCTGGGGTGTGAAGGTTCTGCGATACGAAATCAAGGACATCACCCCGCCGCTGTCGGTCAAGCAGGCCATGGAAGCCCAGATGACCGCGGAACGCCAGAAGCGCGCCAGCATCGCGACATCCGAGGGGCTGCGGCAGTCGATGATCAACCAGTCGGAAGGTGAAAAGCAGAAGAACATTAATGAAGCCGAGGGAAGCGCGGCCCAGGTGAAGCTGGTTGCCGCGGCCGAAGCCGCGAAGATTGAAATGATCGCGAAGGCGACCGCCGAGGGTATTTCGGCGGTTGCCGCGTCCCTGACCGGCAACGGCATGCAGGCCATGAACATGCGCCTGGCCGAGCAGTACATCAACCAGTTCGGCAACCTCGCGAAGACCACGAACACCGTGATAATGCCCAGTAACGTCGCTGATGTCGCGGGCCTGATCGCGACCGCGATGTCCACCGTCAAGGCGACCCGCTAGCCGTCCTGAAGCCTGTTTCAATGGCTCACCGCCACAATTTCATCCCGATCTCACTGATTGACATTACAATCCGTCCGTTGTCCCCGGCGGTGCTTCGTAAGGGTAGACGAACATGAAGTTTTCCAGGTTGCCGACGGTCATGGTTCTTTCGATTATGGCGGCGTGCGCGGGTGATACGGGCCTGCCGGATACCGTCGATGCGACCTTCATGGATTCTGCTGTTGAATTGGCTGGTGACTCAGGTTCGATCGACGCATCCGTCGACGTGCCGCCGATCCTGCCCGCCTGGCCGGTCATAAACGAAGTGGCGCCTGGCGGCACACCCGACGACTGGTTCGAGGTGTACAACGGCACTGGCGTCGAGGTCGACCTGTCCGGTTTCAGTTTCACCGACAGCCTTGGCTCAAGGAAGAACGTCGCCGCGTTCCCGGCAGGAATCATCGTCGCGCCGGGCGGTTTCGCGGTTGTCCGGTTTTCGGAAGGTTGGCCTGGTTTCGGGTTGGGGCCCGACGAGGAACTGGGGCTGATCGGTCCTGGCGGCGAGCTGATCGACGGCGTTGACTGGAACGCAGCTTCCGCGCCTGCCGGCCATTCCCTGGCGAGGCTTCCCGACGGTTCCGGGTCATTCATGAAAACGGCTTGTGTCACGCCCGGAAGCGCCAATCGAGCCGGGGTCTGCGAGATGCCGCTGCCGTCCGATTTTCTGTTTTCGGACGATGAAATCGCGACGGTCGACATAACGCTTTCCGAAGAATCGATCGCCGGTTTGTGGAACGACAGCCACACCTATGTCCCGGGGCAGGTCAGGATCGTCGCCGGCGGGTTCGATTCGGGCCTGCTGGACGCCGGCGTCAAGCTGAAGGGGCGCTACGGGTCCTTTTCGACGCTGGACGGAAAGTCGGCGTTCAAGGTGAAGCTTGACTTCAACAAGCCGGGGTTCCGCCTGCTGGGTCTGGACGTGCTGAATCTGAACAATTTTCAGCAGGACTGTTCGATGATCCATGAACATCTTGCGTATGGCCTGTTCCGCGCTTTCGGGGTTCCCGCCCTGCGGACCGGGTGGGCGCTCGTCAATATCAATGGAGTCCCCTACGGCGTTTACCTGCTGCTGGAGCGTTACGACGAGGAATTTTTCCGGCGCTGGTACCCGACTACCGACCATGTTTACGAGGGTGCTTACGGCAACGATCTGTTTCCCGAGGGGGAGGGCGCTTTCGAGGTCAGCGAGGGGGCGGTCGATCAGCGTTCCGACCTTAAGCGGCTGATTGAAATCGCCGGTAATCCTGATGACGCGACCTGGATTGACAGGCTCAAGGACGTGGCCGATCTCGACGAAATGCTGCGCATGTGGGCGGTCGAACAGTACATCGGCCACTGGGACGGCTATGCCGCGACAATCAACAATTATTACCTGAGGTCGGACGATTCGGGGCGGTTCACCATGCATCCCTGGGGCCTGGACCAGACCTGGGCGGACTTCCGCGACTACCATTCCGGGTACGGCATGCTTTTCGCGCGCTGCATGGCGATTGCCGGATGTCGCGCCAGGTACGACAGAACACTGGGCGATCTGCTGGAAGTTGTTGATTCCCTCGACCTTGAGGGTCGGGCAGCGAGTTTGTCAGGATTCATCACTCCGTATGCGGAGGATGACGGGCGCAAGAGCTGCGGGTGGTCAACTGAATGGGGCGAACAGGTCGGCGCCTTCATCAGGTGGCGCAGGTCGGACGCAGGTCTGGCGGTGCAATGCGCGATCGATCCGGCGACAGACCACGACGGGGATGGCGTTGCCTGCATGGAAGACTGCAACGACAGCGACATGACGATACACCCCGGCGCGGTGGAGATGTGTTTTGACTGGGTTGACCAGGACTGCAGCGGCATTGCGGATGACGGACCGGGCTGTCCCGACTGCAGGGCGGTCGATATAGGCAACCGCCGTTATGTGTTCTGCAGGGGCCCAAGGTCGCGTGACGACGCGATGGTCGCCTGCGCCGACAACGGATCCGGCCCGCTCAGGCTTGAAACGCGTGGCGAACTAGTCAACCTGATGCCTTACGCGTCGTATTTCGGCATTTCCGAATTCTGGCTGCCGGTGAACGACCGGTTTGAAGAGGGCGCGTGGGCCTGGGACGACGGTTCCGTTGTTTCGTGGACTGCCTGGGCGGAAAGGCAGCCCGACGATGGCGGGGGCGTCGAGGACTGCGTTGAAGTCCTGTCGGACGGCACCTGGAACGACCTCGATTGTTCCCGGGCGTTGCCGGTGGTTTGTGAAGACCCCTGCGAAGGCCCACTTGACGACGACAACGATGGCCACTCCGCGTGTTCCGACGACTGCGACGACGGGAATTCCGTGATTTTCACAGGCGCGGATGACGTCTGCGGGGATTGGCTCGATCAGGACTGCGACGGTTTGATCGACGGCCGCCCCGACTGCTATGGGCCTTACGATGTGCCGATTGACGTTTCCACTGGCGGCGGGGCCCGATTCATTATCCACGTCGTGCCCGCTGACGCGACGACGGCCTCCAGGATCTGCTCGATGTACGGGATTGGCGCTTCGCTTGCCTGGTTCGACAGCCTCGAACAGGAAACGGCGGTGACGGGCGCTCTGCGGCCGTATTTCGACCAGAACGAATACTGGTTCGGGCTGAATGACCGGGCGGCGGAGGGATCGTATGTCTGGCCCGCCGCTACTTCGCCTTCTTATTTGAACTGGGCGGCAGACCAGCCGAACAACAACGGCGGATGGCAGAATTGTGTCAGAATGACATTCGAGGATCGCTGGAACGACACTGCGTGCGGTGATGCCTACACGTTCATGTGCCGTGTGGACGGGATTTGAGCCTTTAAATTTGCTGGTTTGCTGTTAGATTTTTCACAGCCCGATCGCTTTTTCTCTGATACACATCGAAGCAATATTCGTGTTCATTTCCGGGCGTTTTGGTGTGGATTTTTGCTTTCCGGGGAGTATATTACCGCCGCGCGGAAGGGCGTCCCTCCCGCTGGTTCTGGTTTACCGGTCAACCCCGCACAGGCGGGTCGTTGGCATTCTTTTCGGGGGTTCTCATGGCGGTAAGAAAGACCTTCAAGGGTGGCGTTCATCCCCACGAGTACAAAGAACTTGCGTGCTCGAAGGCAATCGTGGACATGCCGGCCCCGTCCAGAGTGGTCGTCTTGCTCCGTCAGCATCTCGGAGCTCCGGCGAAGGCGATCGTCAATGTCGGCGATCGCGTCGTCGAGGGACAGGTGGTCGGCGAACCGGGCGGGTTCGTGTCAGCCCCTGTCCATGCGCCGATTGCGGGCGAAGTCACGGCCGTGGCAAGGCATCGACATCCCGGTGGATTCATCTGCGATGCGGTCGTGATCGAGGCGAAGGAACCGGTTCCCGGACCGGACGGCGTTGTGCCGGACATGACGCCGTACCGCATGCCGGGCGTTGTCGCTGATTACATGTCGGCGTCCCCGGACGCACTGAAGGCGCTGATCCGCGATGCCGGCCTTGTCGGCATGGGCGGCGCCGCCTTCCCGACACATGTCAAGCTTTCGCCGCCACCTACGAAGCCGGTTGACACGCTGATCATCAACGGCGCCGAGTGCGAGCCGTTCCTGACATGCGACCATCGCGTCATGCTGGAAGAAACCGACAAGATCGTGCACGGGGTGAAGATCCTGATGCGCGTCCTTGGCGTCAACCGCGCCATCGTCGGCATCGAAGACAACAAGCCCGACGCTATCGAAAAGCTGACTGCCGCCTTTACCGGCGTTGACGGTGTTTCGGTCCAGGCCTGCCGGGTGAAATACCCGCAGGGCGGCGAAAAGCAGCTTATCAAGGCCCTGACCGGCCGCGAAGTTCCGCCGCCCCCCGGACTGCCGCTTGACGTCGGCTGCGTGGTGCAGAACGTCGGGACCGCCGCGCGGGTGGCCGAGGCCGTGATGGAAGGAAAAACCTTCACGACCCGCGTCATCACGCTGTCCGGAACCCAGATCGCGAACCCCGGCAATTTCCGCGTGAAGGTCGGCACGATGCTGTCCGAAATCGTCGAATTCGCCGGCGGTCTTAAGTCGGATTTGTCCAGGGTCATCCAGGGCGGGCCGATGATGGGCATAACCATGGCCGACCTGAACGTCCCGGTGGTCAAGGGCACGTCCGGGTTCGTTTTCCTGGAAGCGGGCGACAAATCGGATTACGAAGCGGCGGCATGTATCAGGTGCGGCCGCTGCGTCGAGGCGTGCGCGCTGATGCTCCAGCCCGTCGAGATCGCGAAGAAGATCGAGGCTGGCGACCTGGACGGGGCGAAGGCCCTGCACGTCATGGAATGTATGGAATGCGGTTCGTGCAGCTTCGCCTGCCCGTCGAACCGCTGGCTGGTGCAGCTTTTCCGCATCGCAAAGGGGAAGATCAATGAGCGCAGACCCAAGGCTTGATTCCGGCCCGGCTGCCGCGGCCCCGGAACGTCTGATCGTCAGCCCGTCGCCTCACCTTCGTTCGAAGGACACGACGGCTTCGATCATGATGTGGGTTGCAATCGCGCTTCTTCCGGGTATCGCGGTTTCCTTCTGGTTCTTCGGGCTCGAGGCGCTGCGCACGATGGTCATTGCCGTCGTGTCCTGCCTGGCGTTCGAATTCCTCAGCATGAAGATGCTGAAGACGAAGGGTTCGCTGAAAGACATGTCGGCGCTCGTCACCGGCATGTTGCTCGGCATGAACCTTCCGCCGACCGCCCCGTGGTGGATGATCGCCGCCGGCGGACTTATCGCGATGTTCGTGGCCAAGCACCTCTTCGGCGGGCTTGGCAGCAACATCTTCAATCCAGCCCTGACCGCGCGCGTTTTCCTGCTGATCGCGTGGCCGGTGCACATGACGACCTGGCTGACCCCCGGTGTCCGCGGACTGGTGACTCCGGAACAGATTTCCACCGTCACCGGCGCGACCCCGCTCGGCCTGCTGAACGAATCAGCCGCCTGGAAGGTCGCCCACCTGAACCCGACCGACCTGCTGCTGGGCAACGTCGGCGGCTCGCTTGGCGAGATTTCGGCGATCGCCTTGATTCTTGGCGGCGTAATCCTCCTGGCGAAGAAGATCATTACCTGGGAAATCCCGGTTTTCTTCATCGGAACGACGTTTGCCATCACCGGCCTGGCATGGTTGTACAGCCCGTACGTGTACGCTGACCCGGTCACCCAGATCCTGACGGGCGGCCTGATGCTGGGCGCCTTCTTCATGGCGACCGACATGGTCACTTCGCCAATCACCTTCCGCGGCAGGGTCGTTTTCGGCATCGGCTGTGGACTGCTTACCGCGCTTATCCGTCTGTGGGGTATTTATCCCGAAGGCGTTTCCTTCGCGATACTGTTAATGAACGCTGTCACGCCCCTGATTGACCACTTCATGGTCCCGAGGACCTTCGGCACGCTGAAGCAGGCGGAGGTGGCGAAATGAAGGAAGCGAAGTACCTCATCGTCCTGACCGGCGTGGCCGTCGTATGCGCGGCGCTGCTGGCATTCGTGTACAAGGTGACTGCGGGTCCGATTGACGAAACGAAGCGCCGGAACATCGTTGAAGGCATACAGGCGGTCGCCCCCGCATTTGACAACGATCCGGTCGCGCAGATGCTGATCGTCGATGAAACAGACCCGCTTTCGCCGGTCATTTATCCGGCAATCAATGGCGGCGTGGTGGTCGGCGCCGCGGTAAAGACTGTCAGCACCAAGGGTTACGCCGGGAACATCGTCGTGATGGTCGGGCTGGAAGGCGCGCCGGACGGCACCATCAAGGTGTATGACACCCGCGTGGTCGACATGAAGGAAACACCAGGGCTGGGCACCAAGGCGAAGGAACCGGAGTTCGCCGGCCAGTGGAAGGGGCTGGAAGCAATCACCGGTGAATTCAAGGTGAAGAAGGACGGCGGGACCATCAACGCGATTTCCGGTGCGACCATATCGTCCCGGGCCTTTACCGGTTGCGTCAACGCCGCCGTCAAGGCGTGGCGTGAACACGGTGCGAAGGCCGTGAAGGGGGGCACCAATGGCTAGCACTCCGCTTTACAAAGAATTCACGAAGGGCCTGATCAAGGAAAACACGCTGCTGGTCCTGCTGCTCGGCATGTGCCCGTCGCTTGCGACCACGACGTCCCTGAACAACGCGTTCGGCATGGGCGCGGCAGTCATCTTTGTGACCATGATGTCCAACGTCGCCGTGTCCGCGATCAGGAAGATCGTGCCCGACGAAGTCCGCATCCCGATTTTCGTCCTGATCATCGCGTCGTTCGTGACGATCGTCGATCTGGTCATGCAGGCCTGGGTGCCGGCTCTTTCGAAGTCGCTTGGCCTGTTCATCCCGCTGATAGTCGTCAACTGCATTATCCTGGCGCGCGCCGAAGCGTTCGCCTACAAGAACAACGTGGTCAGGTCCGCCCTTGACGGCCTGGGCGCCGGCACCGGTTATGCGCTGGGCCTGGTTCTGGTTTCGTTCTTCCGCGAACTCCTGGGCGCCGGGACGCTTTTCGGCATCAATGTCCTGGGCGAAGCCTTCAAGGCCAACTCGGTTCTGGTCATGATTCTTCCGCCGGGGGCTTTCCTGACGCTCGGCCTGATCATCGGGTCGATTAACAAGATCAGGAGGGTTTGATATGACACTACTGACGATTATCATTTTCACGGTATTTGTTAACAACGTCATCCTGGCGCAGTTCCTGGGGATTTGCCCCTTCATGGGCGTGTCCAAAAAGATCGATTCCGCCATGGGCATGAGCGCCGCCGTCCTGTTCGTCATCGTCCTTTCCGCCGTTATTTCGTACCTGTTGCAGTTCGGCGTGCTGGTTCCGCTGCATCTCGAATACCTGCAGACGATCATGTTCATCCTGGTCATCGCGGCCCTGGTACAGTTCGTGGAAATGTTCATCAAGAAGGCGTCGCCCGCGCTGTTCGAGGCGCTCGGCATCTACCTTCCGCTGATCACGACAAACTGTGCCGTCCTGGGTACCGCCATCATGGTCACGCAGCAGGACAAGATACACAACCTGATCGAGGCGGTCGTTTTCGCGACGGGCATATCCCTGGGCTTCGCGCTGGTGCTGCTTCTGTTCGCCGCCATCCGCGAACGTCTCGAGCTGGAAACCTCCACGCCGCGTGCGATGAAGGGACTTCCGATCGCGTTGGTTACTGCGTCGATACTGTCCCTGGCGTTCTTCGGATTCGCCGGGATGGTCAAGATGTGATGAGGTGAATCATGGATGTTTCTGCCCTGCTCACGGCAGCAGGTGTTCTGGGCCTGGTCGGACTGATTTCCGCGGGAATGCTGGCGGTCGCGTCCAGGGTGTTCGCGGTCCAGGTCGATGAAAGAATAACGGCCATAACGGCCGCTCTGCCGGGCGCCAACTGTGGCGGATGCGCCTATCCCGGTTGCTCAGGATACGCGGCGGCCATTGTCAACAAGGGCGTCGACCCGTCGTTGTGCGCCCCCGGGGGGGCTGCCACCGCGAAGGCCATCGGCGAAATCCTCGGCATCGTAATTGAAGACAAGGAACGCGTCATCGCGCGTGTCCGTTGCGGCGGAACACATGAAAAGTGCAAGGCCAGGTTTGAATACCGCGGCCTGAAGACCTGCCGCGGCGCGGTCATGCTCAGCGAAGGCGGCGCCAAGGCGTGTCCGTACGGATGCGAAGGCCTCGGCGACTGCGTGGAAGTCTGCGTTTTCGACGCAATCCACATGGGCGATGACGGGATCCCGGTCGTTGACACGCAGAAGTGCACCGGCTGCGGCAAGTGCGTCACGACCTGTCCCAAGGACGTCATCGAACTGCAGTGGTGGACCGGCCCGGTCGCCATCAACTGCAATTCCCAGTGGAAGGGAAAGGAAGTGAAGGCTGTCTGTGAAGTCGGCTGCATATCCTGCCTGGCTTGCGTGAAGGCGTGTCCTTGGGAAGCGATCACGATGAAGGGAAACATCCCGGTGATCGACTATTCGAAGTGCCATGCCTGCGGGCTTTGCGTCGAATCCTGCAAGCCGTTGAGCATCGTCGTGATTCGCGCGATCGACGAAGCCGCGAAGGCCGAAGGCCAGAAGATTGTCGCGGATCGCAAGGCCGCCGCCGCCGCTGCGAAGGCCGCCGCCGCTGCCGCCGCCCAGACACCTAATACCTGAACTTTCAGCACTCCTGGAACCCGCCGGCACGGACGTCATCACGTCGTATCCGCGAGGTGTTAACATCTGCGGGCGCAAGAAGAGGAACGCGAATGATCGAAAAGGGAAGGGTCGTCGAAATCCTGAAAGACGGGTACGTGCTTGTCGAGGTGAATCGCCAGGAGGCGTGCGGGTCATGTTCGGCGAGGTCTGCCTGCAATCCGGGGGCGGGCGGCAGGACGCATCGCGCGACGGCGCATTCGTCCCTTCCGGTCGAGTTGGGCGACCTGGTTGAAATCGAAATCGCGGACGGGGCAATGGCGCGGGCGGTGGTCTGGGCCTATCTCGTTCCCGCTGCATTGATGCTGGCCGGGATCTTCGCGACCTGGTTCGGCCTTTCCGGAACGGCATTGGACGCGAAGAAGGATATTGTCGCGTGTTTCGGTGGAATCGCCGGCGCCGGCATCGGTTTCCTGTTCATGCGACTGATTAACAACAGGATTGTGAAGCCCGGCACCAGGGCACATTCAAAATTCGTGATCAGTGTGGTTCGCGTGGTTGAACCCTGCGCGTAGTGGCTGCGGTGTTTCGCCGTTACCTGGCGGCCCAGTTCTTCAGGAATTCAACCTGCTTGCGGACCAGTTCTTCGGCTTCGTCGATGGCCTGCTTTTCGAACTTCTTGCCGATAAATGGAATCTTGACTTCGACTTCAGTGGAAAAGACCATCTTCGTGGACGAGCCGACCTCGACGAAATCAATCGCTCCGGCCAGGTAGAACTGGTCGGCGAACTGCGACGGCGTGATCTGGTAGCTCATCTTCCCCGCTGCAACATCCACCTTCATGTTGTCGACATACTGGTCCGTGTCGCTGGTCCGAAGCATCGGCGGAACCTTCGTCGGCTGCGTGACTTTTGTTTTCCTGGTCACCCCGCCGCCGGGAAGCGCGCCGGTTTCCTGGATTTCGACAGTCAGCGCACCGCCGTTCTTCAACTGGCCGACGTAAAATTCCTGGTCTGTGTAGATTTCAAGAACCTTGCTCCTGGGAATGGAAACAACGTGTTCATGCTGGATCTTCATGGTTCCTCCGAATGCGACCGTCCATGGCCGCGCGTGCCCGGATTTTCGTATCGATTCCGGTTTTTGCCAACGTTTTTGACTGCGGGTGTTGAATGGCGGGGGTACGGGTGGCACTATTTCTTCCTGTCGGCCTGTGAACCAGGAACCATGGAAGTGTCGGAGGCGTCATGATGATTCGTATCCCGGTCGCGTCGGTTCTTGTCGCGCTGCTCCTGGTTGGCGTGCCCGCGGCGTCCAATGCGGCCGACGCGGACGATATCCCCGGTTCCGTCATGCGCCTTGACTGGGAAGCCCATCTTGATCAGCCGTGGCAGTTCGATCCCCCTGTCCCTTTCAAACCCGGTGAAGAACCGGGGAACGACGGCGACCTGGTCGTATTCGGATACCTGCCCTACTGGGAAGTGGGGGATGTCACGCTTCAGCTTCACCTGCTGTCGCACCTGGCGTATTTCGCGGTCGCCGTTAACGGTGACGGTTCGCTGGGGGACACCCGTCACTGGGGCCAGCCGGCCATGAACGAAATAATGGCTTCGGCACAGGCCGAGGGTGTCACGGTCGTCCTGGTCGCGACCGCGTTTTCCGCAACCGTGATTGAATCCGTGTTGTCTTCGCCGACCAGCCGGGCCGCTGCAATCCAGAACCTGGTGGACGCCGTTTCCGCAGCCGGCGGCGACGGGGTGAATGTGGATTTCGAAGGCGTGCCCGCCTCGGTCAAGACGCAGTTCGTCCAGTTTGTTTCAGACCTCAAGGCCGCGATGGACGCGGAACTGGGGGAATCCTCGGTCACGCTGGCGATGCCGGCGGTCGACTGGAAGGGGGCGTACGATTACGACGCCCTTGCCGACGCGTGTGACGGGCTTTTCCTGATGGAATACGACTTTCACTGGCCCGGCGGCAATCCCGGGCCGGTCAGCCCGTTTGCAGGGTCGGACAAGTGGGGCAAATATTCCGTGACATGGTCGCTTGATGATTACGACACCTGGGGTGGCGAAAGGAACCGGGAAAAATTCATCCTGGGGCTTCCGCTTTACGGGTTCGACTGGCCAACCGTCTTGTCCGAGCCGCCGTCAACCGCCGCCTCGGACGCCACGTCGACGAGTTGGTCGGCCTGCAATGCGCAGGGCGAATCCCGCGGCTGGAATTGGGACCAGGAATCGTCCTCGCCCTGGTACGACTATTACTCTGGCGATCAGTACCACCAGGTCTGGTGCGAAAACCCCGAGTCCCTTTCCATGCGGCTGGAGCTTGCGCGCCAGCGTGGTCTTGCAGGCGTCGGTTTCTGGGCGCTGGGGTATGAAGGTGACCGCACGGAGCCCTGGCAGGCGATCGTGGACATATGGGATCTCGATGGTTCCGGGGAAACGCCCGACACGGTCGAAGTAACCGTTTCCGAACCGATCCCGGATGTCGCGGACGACGCGGGCGGGTGGGAAGACACCGTGATTCCGGCTGTCGACGTGCCGGATTCCGGCGGGACGGACACCCCCAGCGAATTGCCGGGCCTGTCTGACGATGGTCAGATTCCCGACGCGGCGTCGCCTGACGACGCTGTCATCAGGGTCGATGGCCAGGGTGAAATGCAGGTCGGTGCGGACACTAAGATCCCCGTACCTGAAGACGCTGTCACCGACACGGGTGAATCCGAACGCGGTTCCGGCGGCTGTCAGGCATCACGCGCCGGGTCCGGTTCCGCTTCAGTATTTCCGCTCTATTCAATCGTCTTGTGGGTCTTGCTTTTGACCGCATCAAACACCATATTGTCCCGGCGCCGCGGACGCCATGGCCGCGCAAAGTGACGGCTGTATCAGGGCGCCCGCAACCGGAGGAAACGTTTGGACATTCTTGAACGGCTCGTCATGGTTCTGGTCCCTATGCTGCTGTCGCTTACGGTTCATGAATACGCGCATGCAAGGTCCGCCTTCGCGCTTGGCGACGACACTGCATCACGCATGGGACGGATGACCCTTAACCCGGGGGCACACATAGACCTTGTCGGTACGATAATCCTGCCGCTGATCTCGGTGGTTTCCGGAAGTACCTTCTTTTTCGGCTGGGCCAAACCCGTGCCCGTCAATCCGACCCAGTTCACGCGCAGGGTGTCCATGAAGCGCGGCATGCTGCTAACCTCTGCCGCCGGTCCGTTGTCCAACCTGGCCTTCGCGCTGACGCTGGCGATACTTTTCAAGATCCTGACGCTTGCCGGCGTCGTCAATTTCCCCTTCCTGGCCACATTCCCCGGGGCGGAATCGTATTTCGCCGGCCTGCAGGTTCCAGCGGTTTACAGGCTGCTTGGCACGACGTTCGCCATTAATGTCGTTCTTGCCCTTTTCAACATGATTCCGGTACCCCCGCTTGACGGGGCGGCGGTGCTCGGCGGGTTGCTTCCGGATCGGGCCGGCAATCGCCTTATGTTGCTGGGCCGCAACCCGATATTCGTCATGTTGATGCTCGGGGTGCTGATTTTTGCAGGTGGGCGGCTGCTTCGGGGGCCTGTCAATCTCGTCATAAGTGGTATCCTTCTCATCACCGGAAACGCCTGAAGCCGGGGCCGCCTGTTCGGGGCCCGGACGCATCTGGCGGCGAATCTGTGGAGCATATGCATATGTCGGAATCAAAGGCCGGGTCGGCCGACTGCTGCCGTGGAACCTGGCGATCCATCTCCGCATCCGTTCGGATGGTCGCGCCCGGTGTGCTGGTTGCCGCCATCCTGATGGCCTGCGGGGATATCGCCGGGATGGCCGGTCAGGCCCACAGGTTTCTTGGCGGCGCGCTGGACGTGCTGGCCACCGGAACACTGATGGTCGGCGTATACGCGTGGACCGGTCTGTGGGTGACGGTGGTTTTCGGCCTGTTCCTGGCCCTGGTGTCACGTGGCAGGCCGGATGATCTGTTTTCCTGCGCCAGGACCGGTATCGCCAGGCTTTTCCTGGGAAGGGACGTGGGTGTCGGCGCCCGGATCCTGTCGGCGCTCATTTGCGTGGCGGGTTTCTTCGGGGCCATGTTCCTTGCGGTTTCGAAGATATCCGAGCGGGTCAACACGCCGAACCTGGCCGGCCTTTCGGCGGCGGGAATCGCGCTTGGCGCCGTTGTAGCGTTTGTCGTGGCCTGGTTTGTCCTTTACATGATTCTTGAAGCCGCCGGCAGGCTGCCGGTCGTCAGGACGTTGCTGGCGGCCAGGACGGTCACCATCGCTATTCTCCTGGTCGCGCTGGCCGGCCTTGTCGCCGCGATCGTTCTTGAGCGGCGCATATTCAAGAGCCTCGACGGCTGGCGCATCTACCTGCCCGCGATTTCCGCCGTAGCCTTTATCGCCGTAACGGTTTTCCAGCCGTTCAGGCTTATTTCACTGCCCAAGCGGCCGACCGGTATCGCCCGCGCCGCCGGGGGCGTCGTTCTCCTGGCCGTCATCGCGCTGGGACTTTTCTGGGCGGGGGGGTACGGCGGGCCTCGCGCGTTGATGCTTTCCTTTGGAAAAAATGGTGCCCAGGCGGCGGGGCTGTGGTCGCGCGTGTTTGATTTCGACCATGACGGCGCGTCCACCATTCTTGGTGGCGGCGACTGCGAACCCTGGAACAAGGCGGTACACCCCGGCGCGGCGGACATTCCTGATAACAGCGTTGACGAGGACTGCCAGGACGGCGACCTCAAGGCCGCGCATATCGCCGTGAAACCGGCGACGCTTACCAACCCCTGGAAGGAGGTCAGGAAGCCTGACGTCATCGTTATTTCGATCGACGGCTGCAGGCGCGACGCGATCGGCGCTTACGGCGCCAAGGCTGGTCGCACGCCGAACATCGACCGCCTGGCCGCGGAATCGGTGGTTTTCGACGACGCCATAGCCCCCGCAAGCTGGACGACACCCGCGTTCGCGTCCATCCTTTCAGGACGATACGCAGGCGAAATACCGGGATATTACGGGCTTTCCAGGATGAAACCGGTTCCCGCGTCAATGCCGCTGCTTTTCAAACCCTTCAAGTCATCCGGATACAGGACTGTCGCGGTTACGGCCGGGTTGCAGCTTGACAAGCTCGGGTTGAGCAGGGACCTGGACGACTGGATAAGCGTATCGAAGGGCCCGAGGGCCAGACTGGCCGGGAAGACTGCCGACCGCGCCATCGCCGAGATCGAAAAGGCGAAGAAGGATAAGCCGCTCTTCATGTGGGTCCACTTCATCGACCCGCATTACCCTTACGACCCGCCCGCGGAACACCAGCTTTTCGGAAAGGATGCGCGTGGCCGGTATGCGGGTGAAGTCCACTATGCCGACGCCGGCCTCGGGAGGGTGCTGGAAGCCCTTGAAAAGTCCGGACGGTCTGACAGGGCGATAGTGGTGATGTTCGCCGACCACGGCGAGGCGTTCCTTGAACACGGTCGTGAATTCCACGGCGAATCGGTTTACGCCGAAGAAGTCAGGGTGCCCCTGATGATTCGAATTCCTTCGGTTCCGCCGGCAAGGCTTTCGAACCTGGTGTCGTCGCTGGACATTGGTCCGACCCTGTGGGACCTGATCGGCGCGAAGAAATCGCAGCCCACCCGCGGCCTCAGCCTGGCCCCGTTGATTGTCGAAGGCAAGGTTCCCGACCGGACTTACGTATTTTCGGAACAGACCAGGAAGGTGAAGGAATTCGGGCTGACTTCGGCCGACTACCGGCTGCGGTACGACAGGACGCTGAATCGTCATGAACTGTTCGATCGGAAGGCGGATCCCGCCGAGCAGGAAGACATTTCCGCCCGCAATCCCGTGGTCCTGCGCGAAATGAGGATGGAGTTGACCAGGAACCTGGCCGCAATCGATCTGGTGGCGAACCGCAAGACCGGCGACGTGCTTCTGAAGAGCGTTCCAGGTGACTACGTCAAGACGGACGCGCAGTTCCGGGGTGGGCCGCGCCTGGCTGCTTACAAGGTGGTCAGGAAGGGCCGCAAGGTTAATTTCGCAGCTGTTTTCAAGGCGCGCGGGCCGTTTGGCGAGTCCGACCCGGTCAAGGTCGTGCTGAACGTCCGTGACGGCAACGGCGCATCCATCTGGACCGCCGCCCAGGACGTGGCCGGGACATATGCGCCGTCGACGTGGCGTGGCGGCGACCTGGTCAGGCACCGCGCCGAATTCAGCCTGAAGGCCGAACCGCCCGCCGGCGCGAAGATTTGTCTGGCGCTGCTGGAAGGCGATACCCAGCTCGAAATCGGGACCGGCGTCTACGAAAAGTGTTTCGCTCTACCCTGAAACTGGCACCGACTTCTACTTCGGGCCTATGGCCGCGATAAAGAATCCATCCATGTCGTGAACCCACGGGAGCGTCGTGACGGTGGCGTCCGCCGATTCGAGCGCGGAGGGAAGGCCTGTCGGGACTATCCGTAGTCCGTGGTGCCGTGCGAGTACCCGCCCCACCACGTCCCGCCCCTCGGCAGGGGCGAAGGAACAGACGGCATAGACCAGGCGGCCGCCGGGCGCCAGAAGTCCGACAGCCCTTTCAAGAAGGGCTTCCTGGAGTGCGGTGGCCTTCGCGAAGTCGCCGGCTTCCCGCGCGTACCTGACTTCGGGTCTTCTTCGGATGGTTCCGGCGCCGGTGCACGGCGCGTCCAGCAGGATCATGTCGAACTGCCCGTTCATTTCATCCGGAAGCGAGGTCGCGTCGGCGCCCTTCACGCGCGGTTTGCCACGCCCCGCAACCCTGCAGAGTTCCTTGCAGCGGTCCAGCTTGCGCGTGTCGGTGTCGATTCCCAGAACATCGGCGCCTGGCGCGATGTCCAGTATCTGCGACGTCTTTACGCCTGTTCCGCAGCACAGATCCAGCACTTTCCGCCCGTCCGTCGGTGCCAGCGCGGCCACCACGAGCTGTGACGCCTCGTCCTGGGGCAGCAGCAGTCGTGGAACCGCTTCGGTTCCAAGGATGCGTCCCGAATCCAGTATCAGGCAGTCGCCCGACCAGGTCCCCGGGGTCGCCTCGGTACCGCACGCCGCGAGCGCTTCCATTGCTTCGCGCCTGATGCCCGGGTCGCGTGAAACCCTCACGGCAACCGGAGCCGGCATCGCCAGCCTTTCGAGATCCGGCATCCCGCCTCCGCCTGCCGCCGCTTCAATCTGTGCCATCATGGCCGGTGGAATCGAAAGGCGGGTTTCGGGCGGCATGGTCGCCAGCACCGAAGCGGGGGCGTCACCGAGGGCCCGTTCCACTGACCGCGCCACCGCGTTGACGAACCGCGCGCCCGCCTCCCCGTCGATTCGTCTTGCGGCGTTTACCGCGCCCGAAACGCGCGCGTGCGCCGGAACCCTGTCCAGGAAAAGCAACTGGTATGCGTGGCACAGAAGAATTTCGCGAAGAATGGGCCTGGTCTGTTCAAGCCCTCTGGACACGTGCGCACCGACCACCAGTTCAAGCGCCATCCTCCTGCGAAGGACGCCGCCCACCATTTCCCGCAGCAGGCCGAAGTCGCGCTGGTCATGATAAAAGGGCGAGGCCGCGTTGATCAGGTCGGTGCTGCGGTCGCCATGGCGGATGGTGGCGTCGATGATGATGGCCGCATCGGTTCTGGCATCCCCGGTCAGTTTTTTCACTTCGGCTCCGCGTCCTCGGAAACGTACCGGGAAACGCCGCGCATGCAGAATACGCCCAGGACAACACGGATTATCAGGACGCCGAAGATGCCGGCCGTCGTCATCGCGTCGACTACGGCCATTTTCGGTATCGCACCGGTTGCCACGGCGTCGGGGACATAGGGCTTGCACAGATCGCGCATCACGTATTGCGTAGACCCGATGCCGGAAATGGATATCGGGATCATGGCGACGAACGAGGCTATCGACATGATGAACAACTGATCAAGCCACGGCATGATGATCCCGAAGCTGCGCATGAACATCAGGTTCATCAGGCCGTATTCCAGGATCAGGACCAGGCGCATCCCGAAAACTGCCGCCAGGGAAATCGGGCCGAGGTAACGGAAAGCCGCCAGCAGGTCGTGCCTGATTATCCGGCCCAGGAACCCCGGGGCGCTGGTCCACCTGGACACGAGCCACAGGATGGGGCCTCCAAGGAGACCTGCAAGGGTGAGGCCCGCCAGAATCATGGTCGGAACCCTGTCGAATGGCGACCTGCCCGACCATATTGCGAACTGGACAATTCCGCTGAACACGCTGAGGTCGATGAAGTTCAGCAGGATGAACGGGCTGCCGGCCGAGCCCCATCCCTTCGAACTGCGTTTCTTCACGACCGCGGCCATCATGACCAAGGCCAGGTTGTAGTTGAGGATGTTCAGAAGGTATGACGCGCCCTTGATGCGTGCGAATTCCAGGAATCCGACGTTGATCCCGACCCGCCCGAGGAGGAAGCGCACTGTAAAGACATCGGTGAGATAGGTCGCTGCCACCGAACTGAAAGCGACAATTACGAAAAGAAGAAGGTTCGCGTTCCTGAACGCGGTCGTCACTGCGTGGATGTCAGTGGTGAAGAAAAGGTAAGCCAGGATCAGGATGGTCCCGGTCCAGGCGATTATCGCGCGGATGGTGTTCTTCCGGTTTTTTGCGGTGTCGTTTCCCACGGGGCGGTATTTTATGGCAGGCCGCGCTTCGCTGCGAGGACATTATTCGATCACGATCGTGATAAAATCGCCACGGTGCGTCCGCGAGCATTCCCGGGGGGCGATTCCTGATGGTCCGAAGGCATGAAGCCGTGTTTGTCTTCCCTTATCCGTCCCGGGGCGTGACCTTCCGGTTTCCAGCCATTTTTGCGTGCTGCAGCGGTGAACTGAATTCGCGCGGAATCGACGCCGCCGTTGTCGAACTGTACCTTGACGTTGACGACCCGGTATCCAGCCGCGCCGCGCTGGCCGGCCTGGCGGATTTCCTGCGGCTTCACGAGCCCCGCGTTGCGGTTCTGTCCGACGTTTTCGAGCCCTCGCTGTTCGATGTGGTGCGTGAAGCCTGCGCGGCCATTGTCGTCAGCACTGACGGGCCGTCCGGCGATTCGCCCGGCAGGGCGGATTTCGGACTTGAACGTTTTGAAACGAATCCGGTTCCCCTCCTCACGCTTGTCGAGGCTCTTGTACGCGGCACGGCGACCGCGGGAATCCCGAACGTGCGCGCGGCCGGGGGCGGGGAAGACCACGAAATGGTGCCGTGTGGCGATGTACCCATGTTTTCGGCGCCGCCGGATTACGAATTCTTGCAGATTCCGGGGAATTTCCCGCGTCCGTCCCAGCGTCTTTCCGTTTATGTGAACCCTGGATGTCCCTGGTCCCGCAGCGTCGTCGACAATCCAGTGTTCGCCGGCGCCGATCTGACCGCGCCGGGGCTTGCGTTGCGCGGCTGCAGCTTCTGCATTCAGGACGGGCGGTACTCCGGCCTTGACGCCGAATCCACCGTGCAACGCATCCTGCTGGAGCTTGAATGCTGGACCAGGCTGCATCCGGATTGTCGCGAAGTCGTCCTGTGGGACGAATCCCCCTGGCGCTTCCTGCCGCTGCTCGTGGAAAAGGTCGCATCGTCGGCCGCCGCCCCGATCGCCGTGTGTTTTCACGCCCGCGCCGACGATCTGGTCAGGCATTCGAACACGATCGAGGCGGCCTGCGCCCTGGCCCGCAGGTTCCCGGATGCCGGGGTGACGCTCGCCGTGACGTTGATTGGTTTCGAAAATTATTCGGCGGTTGAACTGGCCCGGATGAACAAGGGTTCGTCCCCGGAAGATGTGCGCAGTGCGGCCCGAACCTGTCGTCTGATTGCCGACAAGTGGCCGGATGTATTTGAATTCGATCGATTCAGGGCATCCAGTTTCATCCTCTTCACGCCATGGACGACCCGGTCCGCCCTGGAAGAAAACATCCGGGGCTTCAACGGCGACGACATCCTTGAATTTTCCACCGGAATGGCGCTGAGCAAGCTGCGTCTCTACCCGGGGTTGCCGATCCTGGCGCTGGCGGCCAGGGACGGACTCGTGTCGGAAGGATATTTTGACCAGGACCTCAGGAGTTCGAGGCGTTTCGGATATTCCACCGACATCCCATGGCGTTTCTCCGACCCTGACGTTGAAAAAATTTATCGTCTTTACCTGGCCCTGTATCCGATGGTGGACAGGCATGAACAGGTGGATCTTCTGGACTGGGTCGTCAGGGCAGTCTTCGACGGCGACGCCGGGTCCTTGCCGGCCGGGGAAATCGCCGCGCTCATGGGCAGGTTGCGCGGGGCGGTGGCCAGCCTGAACGGGCAGGGCGGTGCCGGTGGCCCATCCCGCCAGGAAGGTGGAACAAAGGGCCGTTCGGGCACTCTTGAAGTCACCCTTTCGGGGGCCGGGGTGCCGGGTCCGGACCGGATGCCGGACGCGGCCCGCGACCCTTCGCCGGGAAGGCTGGCAGTCAGAATATCCAGGTACGGGGCCACGGCGGCAATGATCCATGTCATCGGTCGCGAGCCAGGCCGATCACCGGTCCTGCTCCGGGCCGTCTACCTTGCGCGCCAGTCCGGGATTCCGAGGGCCGCGGTCAGGACCGACGGCACTGTTTTCGCTGATCCGGCTATGCTTGCCCGCGCCATCAAGGCCGGGGTCACTGACATCGAGTTCCGGATTTTCGGCACCGGTCCCGAAGCGTGGGGCGCCGTTACAGGGGACGCCGGCTCGTTTGACACTTTCCGCCGGGCCGCTGCGCTTGTTGGTGCGTCGTCGTCCGTCGTCAGGTCCCGCGGCCTGGTGGAACTGGGGCTGGTCACACCGGCGAAAATCCGGGAAGTGGTTGAAATAATTCACGCCTCGGGGTTGGGCGGCATCTCCTGGGAGGCCCCGGTGGCCTACCTCCCGACAGTCGGGCTGACCCGCTTCGTCGAATCCCTGGAAGCCTGTTTGTGGGATTCTTTCAGCAGGAACCGGGAACATCCCTGATTGATCTGTGAATCCAGACCGGATAAGACCACATCACCCATCCGTTTTCAGGCGCGGCGAATCTGTGGTGCAGGAAATCGTCATGCAGGTTGACCGGGGGGACAAGCCTGGCGACCTTCGTTTCCAGCGTCTCTTCGCGGCCCTCCTGCAGGACGTCGCCGGTTCGGGCCAGGAAAGTTTCCAGTCCAAGAGTCCTGAGGTCGTCAAGCAATCCAGGTAGTTCGTCGATTATCCGCTTCTTCAGCGCGTCCGAGTGGGCCGGAAGCAGCGGATCGATGCCTTCCGGTGCCGAAAGAATCAGCTTTTTTCCACCGGCCGCCTGGAACGTGCGCAGCAGTTCCATCATTTCGTCGCGTGTGAAACTGCATTGATCGGTATAGATGCTGTTGAGCACCAGGAAGACCACCGGTTCCGGACCGACACCGGGTTCAAGCATCTTCAGCGCGCGTGATATTTCCGCGATGTTCCCCGGGATTGATACCCTGGCGTCCGGCGGGCGCAGTTGTGGCGGCCTGGCCAGCAGGATGAGCCGGCTGACGTTGCCTTCGCGGCACACCCTGAGCATGTCTTCAGCATCGCACAAACCGATCCCGCCCCAGTAAAGCACCGGTTCCGTGGCCCCGGCACGCGACAGTTCCCCGAGCAGGCATTCCAACGCGGGTGCGCCGAGCAGGTCGATTGACGAAAGCGCCGAATTCCGCGGCAGCATGAAAGGGCGCGAAGACATGATGTCGGCCAGGATCATCCTGACCATGGCGGACTGGGACAGGTGTTCCACACGCAGGCCGGGGCATATGGCGTCACATTCGGAGCACTGGGCGTACCTGAAGAACTGGCCCTTGACCGTTCCGGCCGCAGACGCGCCGTCGACCGGGTCGAATTCGCGCACCGTCCTCAAGTGGTACTGCTGGACCTCGATGTCGGCGCCCATGTTCTGCAGGAGGCATGGCGGTATGTTGTAAGGCTTCACCCGCCCGTCCGGCAGTCCGTCGCCGAGCGCCTTCCTGATGCCCGATACTATTTCATTGATGCCCAGGATGAAGCCGGACCCGCGATTCAGGACTTCTTTCGAAAGGATGAACGGCTGAACGATATGAAGCCGCGCCCCGTACTGCTCGGCCAGGAGCAGGGTTTCGCGCAGCCTGTCGATGTTTCCGGGTACCAGTACCGTGATCGTGGTGATGTCAAAGTCGATGCCCTTGTCGATCGTGGCTTCCTTCAGGGCGGCCATGCCCGCGAGTGCCTGGTCGAACGATCCCGGAACCGTGGTCAGGGCTTCATGCGTCGCCGCGTCGGGGCCGTGCAGCGAAACGCTGACGCCGGTCAAACCGGCCCGGAGCATCGCGTCCACGAATTTCCGGATTGCGAACATCCTGCCGTTCGTGGTGATGGAAACCCGGTGAAATCCCGATGCCCGCGCGTAACGCACCAGTTCGGCGATGTCGCGCCTGATGGTCGGTTCACCACCTGAAAATGAAAGCTGCGAGCATCCCTGCGCGCGGGCCGTGTCGATCTTCTGCCTGATTTCCTGGAAGGATGGCTGCGTCATCGGCCCCGCGGCCCTGATGGAAGGCTGCGGACAGTGAGCGCACCTGTTGTTGCATCCGAGCCCTGTTTCAATGGTGACGACGGTGTTCGACATCGGGCGTCCCGTAAATTCCGGTTGATGATATGGACAAAACGTCCCCGGTTCAATGTGGTTTGACACCTCGGACGGTCGGACGGACAATACGCCCGAATCTTTTCGGGGACCTCAAGTTCACAAAGATGGACCGGGATGCGGGCGACCAACAACTACGAGCGGCCCCTGTTTCGGGGGCGCGCGCCATTTTCGATATACGATGTTCCGATCGCGCTTGCGGTCTTCGGACTGATCTGGGCTTTCCTTACCGTCGGCCGGGACATGAATTCCCCGGTACTTCCCGATCCCGTCGCGTTTGATCTCAGTTTCATCAAGCTTCCGTATTACGCGATGCGTTCGGTTTTCCGCATGTTCGTGGCGTACTTCTGTTCCCTCGTGTTCACGTTCATATTCGGTTCGCTGGCCGCCCACAACAAGACGGCTGAAAAGATCATCATCCCGACCATCGATATCCTGCAGTCGGTTCCGATACTCGGTTTCCTGGCGGTGACGGTTAACGGCTTCATGGCGCTGTTTCCCGGTTCAATCATGGGTATCGAGCTGGCGTCGATATTCGCGATATTCACCTCTATGGTCTGGAATCTTGTCTACAGCTTTTTCCAGTCCGTAAGGGCCATTCCCCAGGAACTGAACGAAAGCGCCGCCATCTATCGCCTGACGCCGACCCAGAGGTTCGTGAAGCTCGAGGTGCCGTCGGCGATGATTGGCCTGGTATGGAACAGCATGGTTTCATTCGGCGGCGGCTGGTTCTTCCTCGCGGCCAGCGAGGCGATCACCGTACTGAACAAGGACATCAGGCTGCCAGGCCTCGGCTCGTACCTTGCCACTGCCGTCGAACAGGGAAATTTCGTGGCCATAGGCGCGGCGATCGCGTTGATGCTTGCCATCGTGATCGCGCTCGACCTGGTTTTTTTCCGGCCGCTGCTTGCCTGGGCTCAGAAGTTCCAGCCAGCCGAATCGTTTGATTCCGGGTACGAATCGAATGTCCTGACCGCGCTTCAGCGCTCGACGCTCGTGGAGCGATTCCAGACACATGTCAGCCAGCCTCTGTGGTCCCTTCTGATTGACCAGCTTCCGGTCAGGCTCGGTTCGCTGCGACGCAATGCGATTCCGGCCGAACGGCGTCGGCGCATATCATGGATCGGCATTGCGCTTCTCATTGTTGGCGCGGTTGCACTGGTTTACAAGGCCGGCGACGGGGTGGTCTACCTGGTGAACAGCCTTACGCTGGATGAGCTCGGACTCATCGGCCTGTCCGGGCTGGCCACGCTGGGCCGGGTGGTCGCCACCGTGCTGCTCGCATCGCTGGTGTGGGTGCCGGTCGGGACCTACATAGGCATGAGGCCGGGCCTGGCCAGGCGGATTCGGCCGATCATCCAGGTTGGCGCCGCGTTCCCGGCCAACCTGGTTTATCCGCTGCTGGTCCTGTTGTTCGTGTACACCGGGGTTGGTCTTGGGGTCGGTTCGATTGTCCTGATGTTCGTGGCGACCCAGTGGTACATCCTCTTCAATGTAATCGTGGGTGCCCTGACGGTTCCAGACGACCTGATCAGCGCCGCGGACGTGATGGGGCTCAAGGGGTTCATGCGATTCAGGTACCTGGTCGCGCCGGTCGTGTTCCCGTACTGGGTGACAGGCGCGCTGACCGCCGCGGGGGGGGCCTGGAACGCGTCCATCGTGACCGAGATAGCGTCATTCGGCAAACACGAAATGCGTACTTTCGGGCTGGGCAGTTACATCGCCGAGGCGACAGTCCAGGGCCGGTGGGCCGGCATCGTGGTTTCAATCGTTGTCATGTGCCTGCTGGTGGTGCTGATGAACAGGTTCCTCTGGAGGCGCCTGTACAGGTACGGCGAGGAACACCTGAGTCTCGATCGTTGAATGTCCTGACGGACCGGGCCGGGGAGGGATCTTCATGGCTGAAAACGACAGAAGGAAAAGGCTGCTGGATCAGTTCATCCAGCCGGACCAGGACGACAGTTCGATCCTCGTCCAGGCCAGGGGTGTGTCGAAGTGGTTCGGCGGTTCCGGTGACACGCCTCCCGTCATCGTCCTTGATGGCGTCGATCTCGCAATCAGGGAAGGCGAATTCGTCGCGTTGCTCGGGCCGTCCGGTTCGGGAAAGACGACGTTCCTTCGAATACTGGCTGGCGTTTCCGAGCCTTCGAAGGGCGAGGTCCTTTACCACGGCGAGCCGCTGAGGGGCGTCAACCCGGGCGTTTCTGTCGTTTTCCAGTCGTTTGCGTTGTTTCCCTGGATGAGCGTCCTTGAAAACGTCGAGCTCGGCCTGAAGGCGTCGGGGATGGATCTGAAAAGCGCCAAGGCCAGGGCGGTGGCGGCCATCGACATGATCGGCCTGGACGGTTTCGAAGACGCGCTTCCCCGCGAGTTGTCGGGCGGCATGAAGCAGCGCGTTGGATTCGCCAGGGCGCTCGCCGTCGAACCCGAGCTGCTCTGCATGGACGAACCTTTTTCGGGTCTTGACGTTCTGACCGCGGATAACCTGCGCGGCGAACTGATGGACCTGTGGCTGGAAAAGAAGATCCCGACAAAGGCGATCCTGGCGATTACGCACAGCATCGAGGAAGCGGTGATGATGGCCGACAAGGTCATCATTTTCTGGCATAACCCGGGTCGCGTGGCCGCCGTGCTGAAGGTGGGCCTTTCACATCCGCGCGACAAGAAGTCACCGGCGTTCAAGAAGCTTGTCGACCAGATTTACACGATCCTTGTGCGCCAGTCCGAGGTGGAAACCAGGGCAAGCCAGCGGCCGCTGGCGCTGCGGAAATTCCAGAAGCTGCCCCATGCCAGGCTGGGCGCGTTGTCAGGCCTGCTGGACCTTATCAGCGAGAGGGGTGGGCGCGAAGACGTGTACGAGCTGGAAGGCGAGCTGAACATGGAGGCCGACGACCTGCTGGAACTGACCGAGGCGGCTTCGGTGCTCGGCATGGCGTCGCTGGAAGAAGGCGACATCAGGTTGACGGAGCTGGGACTGCGTTTCGTCCAGGGTGACATCCTTTCAAGGAAGGACGTCTTCCGCGAGGCCGTCGCCGGTTCGGTTGTCGTGATCAACCAGATCCTGCAGGCGCTGAACACGTCGTCCGACCACAGCATGAACGAGGAGTTCTTCCTTGACGTGCTGGAAAACCACTTCACCTCCGACGAGGCGTTCCGCCAGCTCCAGACGGCAATCGACTGGGGCCGCTACGCGGAGCTGTTCGCTTACGACGAACAATCGGGCGTGCTGTACATCGAAGAATCCGAATCTTAGCAGCGACGAAAAGGCAGGTAATCACGGGTCGGGGTGGGTAAGTGTTCGCAGGGTCGCGCCGATCTTTTCGATATCCCTGTCCGAAAGGGATTCGTGGCAGGGGATCTGGATTGTTTCCCTGAACCACTGGCGGGCGGCAGGTCTTTCGGGGTAATTCCTGCATTCAAGGTAATCGGCGACTTCGGTGCCGAAACCGGCGTCGATCCCGTGCAGCCACAGTCTTCGCCGCAGCGCCGCCGCGTCCCGGGACCTTATCGTCAGGAAATACGCGTTCGGCCGCTCCTGTGCGTCCTCCCTCCACATCGGGATTTCCAGGCCGGCTTCAACGCTGATCCGCAGCGCCGCCGTTCTTCTTCGCGCCAGACGCTCCGGGAAGGTTGAAAGCGACGCGAGTCCGTGCGCGGCCTGCATTGGAGACATGGACTCGCAGGTGAACGACTTTCCAGCCGGTCGCCTTAAACGCGAATCCACGGCCGCCATTATCCCGGCCAGACCGGGCATCGCCAGCATCGCCGTCGGGATTCGCAACCACGGTCCCGCGAAAACAAGGTCTTCCATAAGGCCGGTTGCGAACATCGACGCGACTTCCAGACGCCTTTGTGCCGGCAGGATCGTTGATTCCCGGTTGCCGGGCATCACCGCGGCGCCACCGCCGAAACAGTTGACCGGCTTGAGGTAATTGAACGAAAACAGCGCGCCGTCCCCCATTGTCCCGGTCATCCGGCCGAAGAAGACGGATCCGATGGAATGGGCGCAGTCCTCGATGACGACGGCGCCGCGCGCGTGGGCGATTTCAGCAATGGCGGGCACGTCCGCCGGGATCCCGAACAGATGCGTCGGAAGCACGCAGCCGACCTGCACGTCGGACGGCCACATGGCCTCGAGCCCTTCCGGGGTGATGACCGGCTTGTCCAATCCGACATCGCATGTGATGCAACGATATCCCAGACTTTCGACAAATGGCGCCATCGCGCCCAGCGTGTAGGCGGGGACGATGATCGCCGATCCGCGGGAAACACCAAGCGTTTCCAGCAGCAACGCCAGCGCCGCCCTTCCGGAAGCCGTCGCCCGCACCTGCACTTCATGGCCCAGAAAGCCGGCCAGGGCGCGTTCGAACCGATCGACGGTGTCGCTGCCTTCCACGACAACTTTGCGCAGGAAGGAAGGTTCGACGTTGTATCGTCTTCTGGGAATCATCGGCCGCATCCAGGAACGTTGTGCTACGATAGCACGGATTCCGGCGATTTCGCCCCCGGGGGGATCAGGGGTTGGGCGGAAATAAGGGTCATGTCGTCTTCCTTCGTCTGCCGCCGTTTTTCGGCAAGTTTTTTACCCATCCACAGGAATGCCAGGTGCCTTTCGCGGTGGCGTACTCGGCCGCGTGTCTTGAACGCGAAGGCTTTTCGGTCAGCATCAACGATCAGTGGGCGCGCGAACAATCGCCCCGGAAGATGCTGCGCGGGGTGCTTGCTTCCGGCGCCTCCATGCTTGTCCTTAACGTCGATTCGATGAACCGCGACATCGTTCTGGACACGGCCTGGGCGGTCCGCCGACACTGTGGGCCGCGGTTGCCGATGGTCGCCATCGGCCAGTACGCCGATGTTTTTCCCGAAACCCTGGTCGGTCCGGCCGGGCCATTCAACGTGGCCGTTGTCGGGGAACCGGAACTGACCCTGGTCGACGTGGCCCGCGTGCTTGCTTCGGGAAATGCCGAATCAGATGGAAGCGACGCGATCGGTCTTTGCGGCATCGCCGGCATTGTGTGGTCTGACAGGATGCACCCCGTGCGAAACGATCCCCGCCCGCTTGTACAGGACCTTGATACCCTCCCCATGCCGGCTTACGGCCTGTTCAGGCTGGACGATTACGCGAAGATGTCCGCCTTCGTGCCGATCGCCGGTCGCGTTCGCTGGGGCTGGATCATGTCCAGCAGGGGATGCCCCTTCGGTTGCGTGTTCTGTTCACCCACGCTGCGCAAGTCACACGGCCGGATATACCGGGTTCATTCGCCCGCGTACGTCGTCGACATGGTTGAAAAACTGGTCCACGAACACGGCTGCAACGCGATCGCGTTTGAAGACGACGTGTTCAGCCTCGATCGCGAACGCACCCTGGCGATCTGCCGCGGCATCCTGGATCGCGGGCTGAAGGTTTTCTGGACCGCGCAGACACACCTCGCGACGCTCGACGAGGAACTTATCGCGGCCATGGCGGCCGCCGGGTGCCGTGGCCTCTGCGCCGGCGTCGAATCCGGCGACGAGGAAGTCCGACGGTCGCTGAAGGGAAATTCGCTTTCCAATGAAACCATCCTGAAGAACGTGGCGTTGCTTAAGAAGCACGGCATCGAACTGACCGCCTACTTCATGATCGGTTGTCCCGGCGAAACGATCGACCAGATGAAGAAGACGGTGAAAATGGCCGTCGAAATGGATCCACTGATGATCCAGGTGGCCTTCTTTACCCCTTATCCCGGCAGCGAAGCGTGGGAACGATACATGGTGGGCGGAATCCATGAACCCGAGATGTCGCATTACAACCGTTTCGGGGTCAATCTTTCCGCGGCCGGGCGCAGGGATGTGGAGCGCCTCCACGACAGGTTTTACCGTTCGTTCTACCTCAGCCCGCGCCGCATGATCCGTTACGCGACCCGACGTCTTCCGTTCGTGTTGCTTCAAAGCCGCGGCAGGGAATTCAAACTGCTGTTCAGCACAATCGTCTACCTGATGTCGCCGGTCCACAGCATGAAGATGGATTCGATGGATTCGGTGAGGCGGCTCTGACGGTCATTCCTTCCCGACATATTCACGGGGCTTTTCGACGCCGATCAGCACGCGCAGCGCGCCTTCGACAAGGGCGCCCATTTCGTTTTCGCCGGGGTAAACGGTGATTGGCCAGCCTGTGGCAGCCAGGTAGCGGGAGATTTTTGTTATAAGGGGTGCGCAGCGGGCCATGCCGCCGGTCAGGATCACGCGGTCGACTTTTTCCCCGTCGAAAGCGGGGATAAGGGCGGTAATCGACTTGGCCAACTGGTAGCACATGGCGTCGAAGACCTCGGTCGCCTCCTGGTCGCCGGCTTCGATCCGGCGCACGACTTCGCGAAGATCCGCGGTGCCGAGCAGGTCGACCAGACCGCCCCGCCCCTTGTTCAGCATCTTCAGTTCGGCCGGCGTGTACTTCCCGGACAGGATCAGGCGCATCCACGCGCCCGTGGGCAGCGATCCCGACCTTTGCGGGCTGAACGGGCCTTCGCCGTCAAGCGCGTCGTTGACGTCGATGTAATGGGCGTGGCAATGCGCGCCGATGCTGATGCCACCGCCCATGTGGGCGACGATCAGGTTCATTTCTTCATAAGGCACGCCGCTTTCACGCGCGTACCGCTGGCAGGAGGCGATCTGGTTCAGCGCGTGGCTGATGGCGCGCCGCCTGATGGCCTTGATGCCGGTGATTTTTACCCGGGGCGGGAGTTCGTCGACCACGACCGGGTCGATGATGAACGCGGGCTTGTCCGAATTACCGACCAGTTCCCGCGCGATCAGTCCACCCAGGTTCGACGCGTGCTCGCCATTCTTTCCCGCGTACAGGTCGGACGCCATCAGATCGTTGACGGTGTACGTTCCGTGGGCCATCGGGCAAAGCAGTCCGCCACGCCCTGAAACCGCGTCGATGTCGCCCATGGAAAGATCGTGCCGCGCAAGCGCCTGCAGGATTACATCGCGCCTGAATTCGAACTGTGCCGTGATCGGCTTGCCGTCGAACGGAGCCAGTTCGTCGACGCTGTGCTGAAGTTCTTCCGTGAACAGTTCCGCCGAGTTCTGGAAAACCGCGATCTTCGTCGATGTCGAACCCGGGTTGAGCGCAAGAACCTTGTATTCCCTGTCTGAATGCGAAGGACCCTGTACCATCTGCATTGCCTCCATGGTCGCGTTCTGGTTGTGCCGGGTGGAAATCTAGCACACGGAAAACGGGAAGTCAGTAGTGGTCGGGCCGGGAAAAATCATCAGGCACAGTGCGGCTGGGTGCGGATTATGGGTCAGACCGGGCCTGGAATCACTCCCATCCGCAGATGTCGTAAAGGTCGTCGGAGGATTCAAATTCCTGGCCGTTCACTTCCCAGTAGCTGTCCCACGTGTTTGCGTTGATGCAGTAACGGGGTTCATCGCAGGTACCGGCGCCTTCGCACGTGTATCCGACCTTGTCGCATGCGGTCGCGAAAACTGATCCGGCAATTACCAGCGCCATTGCGAGCAATTTAACTTTCATCAGGGAACCTCATAAAGGGTGAAGCGATTGTAAATGCGGTCGGGCTTCTTATCAAGTCTGTCGTCGCCGTCGGGCCGTCTAGAAACCGCAGTGGGCGGTCCAGGCTTCGCTGGCTTCGAGGCAGTCGCCGTCGTCACACCAGAATGTGGTACCGTCAACGACGTAGTACGCGTCAAATTCCTCGCCGTTGTTCACTTCCCAGCAGACCTGCGGATCGTCGCATGTTCCGGCGCCTTCGCATTCGAAGTTCTGTCCGAAAAGACACCCGTCAAGACCGAGGGCAGCGGCGATAATAATCAGCGACATGACGATTTTCTTCATTTCCAGGCCTCCTGGTCCCGCCGTGTCGTCGGCACATGGACAATATTAGTCATGGGCGGTCGCGTTCGCAATCGCGCCCTGGCAGCAGGCAGCCCCGCGGCCGGCCGAGCGTCGTTTACAGGGACAGGCGGAACGCTGGCAGCCTGTCGATCGGCGCCGGATAATCTTTGAGCATCACCGGGCCTTCGTGACTCTCTTCCGGGTCGTCCAGCGCGGTCCAGCGCCCCTCGGGAAGATACACGTCACGCGACACCGCACCCTTTTCCAGGACCGGGGCCACCAGCCACCGGTCGCCAAGCATGAACTGGTCGCCGATTGCATAAGTGGCTTCGTCATCGGGGAATTCGAAGAACAGGGGTCTGACCATCGGTATCTGCGTTGCCGCCGCCTCGTCCGCCAGCCGGATGAACTCGTCGGCCATCCCCGCGCGTATATCGTGGAACTTCTTGACGATTTCGTTGGTCGTGGGTGCGAATGTATCGCGCCACGGAAGGATTGAATACTGGATGCAGGGCATCAGCGCGTTCATCTGCGCCCAGCGGATCATCAGTTCGTCGTCGCATTTCGTCTGCAGGTATTCGTTACCGCCAAGCATGTCCGGCATCACGAACGGGTATCCGATCATACCGAGCGCCAGGTACTGTGTGACGACCGACGACATGCCGTTTTCCAGACCCCATTCGCTGTTCTTGTCGAACATCCGGAACAGAACCGGCTGGTGCTGTGAAAACCAGGCGGCGCGAAGTTCGGCCGCGCGGTGTTCGAGCCCCCAGGAGGCGTAGTAATCGGGGTATGCGTTGAACGGGACTTCCGCGGCCAGTGTGACCGGCTTCGGCAGGAAGCATGTTTCGCCGGCGTCGTACTTGAAACCGTCCAGCCCCAGCTCCGCCGCGAGTACGTCCACCTTGCCGCCCCACCAGTCCCGTCCGGCGTCGGTGGTGAAATCGATTGTTCCCGCGAACGGCACGAACAGGACGTCCCACCAGCCGACCAGCGCCGGGTAGGGGTCGTCGGGGCCGCCCCCGGCATAGGCGCGTGCCGTGACGCCTTCCTGGAAATCGACGGCGTCGGTGTTCACGAACGGCGGGACCCAGGCTGTGACATCCGCGCCCAGGCCATGAATCTCGTCGACCATCGCGGCGGCGTCGGGAAACCTTGCCGCATCGAAGCGCAGGTCGCCCCAGACGGCCGTCCATTTATCGTCGATTTCGACGATGCCGGCGTCGTATCCGTGGTCGACGATCGAATGGGCGAATTCAAGGATGCGCTCCTGGTCGATGTCCCACTTGTAGGCTGCCCAGGTTGTCCAGATCGGGCGCGTGAAAACCTCGTCCGGTGGCCGCGCTCCGGCAGGAAGATCGGGGCGGTTCGTCCACTTTCTGGCGACCCACTGGCGGTAGGCGTCAACAGTTGTTTCGTCGGTCAGGAAGTCCAGCGGCAGTGATTCCTCGCCTTCCAGCGGCAGGACGTGCATCTTGAAGATTCCGTTGGGCGTCACGCTTTCGTCAGCCGGGACAGGCCGATTAAAGGACAGCGACATCGACGACCACGAATCCATGAAGATCGCCAGCCCCTTTGACGTCAGCCACAGCGGAGTCACGATGTTCGTGCCCTCATCCGTAGTGAAGATCGGTCGTTCGAACGACCCCGTGTTCATGGGAAAATGCTGGACGCCGTCGTTGAACTGCTGTTCGCGGTAATTTTTCTGGGCCGTCAGAATCCCCTGTCCGTACATGTATCCGGCCGATTCGATGTCAAAGCTGAAGCCCCAGGAAACGACCGGGTCCTCGATTGCGGCGAAGTCGGGGCGCATGTCGACATGGAATCCGTCGTCGCCGGACGGCGTCACGTTCAGTATCGCGAGCCGCCCGTCGCCGGCCATCATGCTGAAGGAAGCTGAAGGCCCCCCGGCGCCGGGCACTTCGCCCGCGTACCTGATTGATTCTATGCCCCGGGTGGTCTCGCCCTCCTGCCCCCTGGTCACGATGGCCGCGGCAGCGAATTCGCCGTCGCCGTCCGCCGTTTGAAGCAGGGGCCTGCCGCCCCGGTCGAGCTTCATCGCGAAAGCGGCGCGCGGAAGTTCCAGCGTCGCAGCCCCGTTGCCGATGACCCAGGCGTCTTCCCGGGCGGTGAAGCTCCATCCCGACTGGTCGCCCCCGCATGACAGGAGCATCGTTGCCGTGACGGCCAGCAGGCAGGCCGCGCGCGACGATGAAAACGCGATTCTTGACGGTGTTGACCTTGTCCGCATCAATTCCTCCGGCCGGCGCGGTCTGCCCGATTATATGCCTGAATTCTTGACGCTACGCGGCCTGCGCGCACTTGGGCTATAATATCTGCCATCCCCGGTGGCAGAGTCTTATTGGAGGTTGACCAGGTGACACAGCAAAGTCTGAGGATAGTGGTTGGTGGCGCCGGTGTCATCGGCGGTCGCCTCGCGAACCACTTCGCCCGCGAGGGTCATGACGTCACGGTCATCGACATCAAGGCCGACCAGTTGTTCCATATCGACTCCATACCTCACGAAAACCGGGTGGTCGGCAATCTCGTGGTCACGGACACTCTCAGGAAGGCCGGCGTGGCTGATGCGGACATATTCATCGGCTCGTCGAACCATCACGAGGCAAACGCCCTCGCGGCACTGAAGGCGAAGAAGCTTGGCGCCCGGAAGGTCGTTGCCCTGATCGAGGACGCTTCGTATTTCGATGAACCGGTTGGAATCTATCGCGACTGGTACGGCATCGATCTGGTCCTTAACACCAGGTTCCTGGTCGCCGCCGAAATCGGCAAGGCAATCCGCACGCGCGGCGCCCTCGCGATCGAGGCGTTCGCCGAACACGGCGTCGAGATGATCCAGTTCACCGCAGGCGTGTCCACCGCCTTCACAGGTCGCCCGCTGAGGGAGCTCAAGCTGCCGGATCACACGCTGGTGGTGGCAATCAGCCGCGACTCGAAGTTGACCATCCCGTGCGGCGACGACGCCGTGCTTCCGGGTGACGAAGTTCTGATCCTCGGACGCGTCGAAAAGATACCGGACATCGAACGGATGTTCGGGCGCGTCAAGGTTGCCGGCCGCAAGACGGTTATCCTCGGCGGCGGAACGGTCGGTCAGGCGCTGGCCCGTCAGTTGTCGGGCTCCGTTCCGAACATCCTGGTCATTGAAAAGGACCGTCCCCGCTGCGAGGCGATTTCCCGCGAACTTGACAGGGTGACTGTGATCCATGCCGACGGCACCGACGCGGACGTCCTGATGGAAGAGGGTATCGGTTCCGCCGAGGTGTTCGCCGCGGTTACCGGCGGCGACGAAAGAAACATCATCGCGGCCAGGCTCGCGAAGGATCTCGGAGCGGAACGCTGCATCGCGATGGTTTCGCGTTCGGGTTTCGGTGGCGTCTGTCACCACATCGGCCTTGAAACCGTGCTCAGCCCCGACAGGATCGTCCTGCGCGAACTGACCAGGGCCTTGATGACATCCGGTGTCATCGGTGTCACGCCGGTCATGGACGGTGCCGCCGAATTCGTGGAGATAGCCGTGGCCGTCGATTCGCCCTTGGCCGGCAAGCTTGTCGCGGATGCGGGATTTCCAGCCGGCTCGGTGCTGTGCGCGCTGGTGGAAGGCGGGGATTTCGACATACCGGACGGTTGCAGTGAAATCCATGCCGGCGCCAGGGCCATAGTATTTTGCATGAAGGACGTCCGCCCGGCGGTCGACCTTTTGTTCGGCTGACACAGCCCTCTTGTAGAATTTTTTACGCAAGCCACCAGATTAGTGAAAGTTTTACTTGAAATTTGTTTTTCAGGGGTATATCCTCCGTTTGTCTGCGCTGGATGCCGTGTTGCGTCTTCCGAGTGCTCTTTCATGCTTCCGGAAACTTCCCACAAGGCAGAATTCGGCGGAAATGAATGTCACGAGGTGTTTGATCCATCCGGATCAAATGCGGCATCAGGGAACTTGCAGACGGGTTGGTTTTGGGGCTTGCCCCAGTAATTTCAGGAGTTCCTTGTAATGGGAAAGAAGCTGTTTCTTGGTGGTCTCGCGTGGGCCACGACTGAAGACTCTCTGCGTGCAGCGTGTGAAGAGTTTGGCGAAGTTGAAGAAGTTCGTGTCATCACGGATCGTGACACCGGCCGCTCGCGCGGTTTTGGTTTCGTGACGTTCGTGAAGGACGAAGACGCTGATCGCGCCAAGGACGAACTGGACGGCAAGATCGTTGACGGCAGGGCGATTAAGGTCGACTTCCCGCGCGAACGCGCTGAAAGGTCCGACAGGCCCGACCGTGGCGGTCGTTCGTTCAACGGTGGCGGTGGATTCCGTCGCTTCTGATCGTCTGAACTGCGGACAATAACGGCCCCGAATGCATCCTGCCGATTTGTTCGACAAGATGTCGGAAGCCAGGATCGGCGTAATATCCGATACCCATGGTCTTCTTCATCCGGCGGTCGCGGATCTGTTTCGCGGCGTGGATCTCATAGTCCACGCGGGTGACGTTTGCGGCCATGGCGTTCTGGAGGGGCTGCGCGAAATCGCGCCCCTCCGCGCCGTGGCAGGCAACTGTGACGAACCCTGGGACTGCCCGGGTCTGCCGGGGTTTGATCTGTTCAAGGTGGGCGGCGCGGACATCGCGCTGATCCACAATATCTCAAGGCTCCATATCAATCCTTCCAAATCGGGTATCAGGGTCGTGGTGTACGGTCACACGCATATTGCCGTGGTCGAACACATCGACGGCGTGCTCTATGTGAATCCGGGCAGTGCCGGCCCGCCACGGTTCGGTCGTCCCCGCTCGGTTGCGCTGCTGCACATTAATGCTTCGGGAATTGACGCCGAAGTAGTAGAATTCCGGGGTTAATTTCCTGCTGGAACGCGAATTCCGGCATTTCTCTCGGCCTGCTGGAGCTCAAAATGAAAGTTGCGCTGACGTTTTCCATGCTTCTTACAGCCGCTGTCGTGGCTGGTTGCGGCGCGGATCCCGTGCCTGAAGACAACGGTATACCCCAGCTTGATGTGGCCGTCGACATCGGTGGCGACATCGTGGACGACGAGGGCGCAAATCCCGATGTGCCCAGGGATGTGCCCGCGGCCGATGAAGCGATCGCCGACGAGGGTGGCGTGGATGTCGTTCCGGTCGACGTGACGCCGGTGGACGTTCCTGTTGACGTGACGCCGGCGGACGTGCCCGGCGAAGTCGTATGCGAATCCGAACCCGATTTCGATTACAAGTGTTCGGAATTCAGGCCGGAAACGTGCCCGGGCGGGCTGTGTGTCGCCGAATACTGCATCGGGCCGGAACTTGACCCGGATCGCTGGGATTCGTGCAGTGACCAGACCTGCGACCCCTGCGAAGAGCCATGTGTTTCGGATTGCGGCCCGATTGATCGGCCGGTCGGCCCGAAAGACTACACCGGTGAAAACACGCTCACGGTTTATGTCCACGGCTTTGAAATGTACACGGAATCCCAACTGGAAACGCGCAGCTTCGGCGTGGACACCGGATGCGGGATGCTGGACAACATCAACTGGTTCGCGCCGTTCCACCCGTGTTCTGACGATGGTGGCGCCAATTCGCCCAACCAGTACACAAGCCTCGAATACTACGGGCAGATCCCGGCGGCCTGGTTCACGGACGCCGATCTGGCCGAAATCCAGGCCCATCCCGAAGAGGGCGTCGAGGCCCTTTTCCGGTATTCCCTGATAACGGCCAAGTTCATCAGGCACAAGGTCGAAGCCACGGGCGCGAAGCACGTCAACCTGCTGTGCCATTCGATGGGATGCCTGATCGTGATGAACCTTATCGAGCACGACATGGAAGGGCTGGCGTCGGACAACCTTTTCGCGCGCTGGGTCACCGTTTCCGGCGCCATTGCCGGCGCCCGGGAATCGAATTATTTCGACAACCCGCAGGTCCAGACGTTGATGGATTCGGTCGGCATGTCCCAGGCCGACTTCATCTTCCTGCAGCCGGAAGTGATCAAGGACAAGGCGCTGGTCTGGGATCACAGGCTCTGGGAGTGCAACAATCCGTTGTTCAAGGAAATGCTGATCCACCATGTCTGCACGACGGATCCGCGCAACGCCAGTGCCCTGAACCAGCCGGTCTTGAACTGGCTGGAACTGAACGTCCCGAATGACGGCGTTCTTTACACGCCCGACATGTACTTCCATGAAATGGCCCCGGAAGTGCGCCGCCATACGCCGCGTGGTTACGCACTCAAGTCTTCGCGGTCGTTTTTGTTCATGGATCACAACGGCGCGAAGTCCGACAGGGCGACCGCGCTTCTGGCGGCAGCCGGCCTTTATGGCAAGCGTCGCGTATCGGTTTCGATCGATCGGATTGAGCTGAAGAACGACCTCGAAAAGGACAGCCTGATCGACTTCTCCGAAGCCGGAAACGTCCCGGCCGAGATCGTGCCCGAAACCTGGGTCAAGTTCGATCCTTACGTCCAGGACACCTGGGCCGAGGATCTGGTCGTTGCCCAGGAAACCTGGGTCGATCGGGTCGCGGGCTACTTCACCCAGGAAGAGGACCAGGTCCTGAACCCGGATTACGTTCTTTTCGAAGGCCCGGTCTTCGATGAAATGGATGCGATACACGTGAATTTGCGTCTGCTTGAAGCCGACGCATACGCCGCGCAGGGCATCAATGAAGAGCTCCTGGGGATCGGCCAGGACACGAAGGAACTTGGTTCGTGGGAAGGCAGCCTGCCGCTTACGACCGGGTTCACGACCGAATTCGAAAACGACAATGTCTCCGTCAGGCTGAAAGTCAGGGTAATTGATCTTTACTGAGTTGTGGCAGAATACGCATCCGTCTGGCGTTGACGCCCTTTGACGTGCTTTCTTTTCGGCATTTTGTGGAGGCTGATTATGGCGACCAGGACCGTGGCAGATATCGATGTTTCCGGCAGGAAAGTCCTGATGCGCGTTGATTTCAACGTGCCGCTGAAGAACGGCGTGATCACCGATGACAACCGCATCGTGCAGGCCCTCCCGAGCATCCACAAGGTCATCGACCAGGGCGGCAGGCTTGTGCTGATGAGCCATTTCGGTCGTCCGAAGGGCTTCGGTTTCGAAGCCGCGTATTCCCTGAAGCCGATCGCGGACAGGCTGTCGCAGTTGATCGCGAAGCCGGTCGTTCTGGGCCCGGCCGAAGTGGTCGGCGCCGAAACGGAAAAGCTGGTCGCCGGAATGAAGGACGGCGATGTGGTGCTGCTTGAAAACGTCAGGTTCATCGCGGGTGAAACGATGCCCGACCTGGCAAAGGAAAACCCGGATGGCAAGCTGACGGAAGCCCAGCAGAAGGAACTGGACGATTTCGTCGACGCTCTCGGCCATCTTGGCGACATATACGTCAACGACGCCTTCGGGACCTGCCATCGCAAGCACGCGTCGATGTACGGCGCCGCAAAGGCCATCCAGAAGAAGGGCGGCGCCGCGGTCGCCGGATACCTGGTCGAAAAGGAAATCCGTTACCTGAAGGAAGCCGTGGACAACCCGAAGCGCCCGTTCGTGGCCGTGATGGGCGGGGCCAAGGTTTCGGACAAGATCAAGCTGATTTCGACGCTTCTGGGCAAGGTCGATCGCATTCTCATCGGTGGCGCGATGGCCTACACACTGTTGAAGGCGAAGGGCATCGAAGTTGGAAAGAGCCTGGTTGAAGAGGACCAGGTCGCCGAAATGAAGGCCCTGCTGGAAAAAGCCGGTGACAAGATCATGTTGCCGGTGGACCACGTGGCGACCGATGACTTCGCGAATGGCGCGGCGGTCGTTGTGCCCGGCGTGGACATCGCCGCAAACCTGCTCGGCATGGATATCGGTCCGGCGACCATCAAGCTTTACGGCGACGAAGTCCGCAAGGCCGGGACCATCGTATGGAACGGCCCGATGGGCGTGTTTGAAAAGGCCGACTTCGCGGCCGGTACGCGATCGATCGCCGAAGCGGCTGCTGAAGCCACTGCGAACGGCGGAATCAGCGTCATCGGCGGCGGAGATTCAGCGGCGGCCGTCGCCCAGATGGGACTGGACGACAAGATGACCCACATCAGCACCGGCGGCGGCGCATCGCTCAAGTACCTCGAAGGCAAGGCCATGCCCCCGATCGAGGTTCTGGACAAGATCTGATCGCCTGCCGTGGCGGGCCGATTCTCATCCGACCGTACAAACGATCGCGAAACCCAAATTCATGTACAATCCGCCGTGATGAAAACCAAAACAAAATTCCTGTTGTCGGCCGTTTCCCCGGATCAGTTTCCCGAAACCGGCCGTCCCGAAATCGCCTTTATCGGGCGCTCCAATGTCGGCAAATCCAGTCTCGTCAACGCGATGATCGGCACGAAGGTCGCGAGGGTCTCCTCGAAGCCGGGGCTGACGACCGCAATCAACTTTTTCGAAACCGACGTTGCCCGCGCCACGGGACCGTTCATCCCGCTGATGATGGTCGACCTGCCCGGGTACGGATACGCGCGCGTTTCAAAGAAGGAATCGGCCGGATGGGTGAAGTTCATCGACCCGTACCTGTCGGAACGCGCCCTCCTGAAGTCGGTGGTCGTGCTTGTCGATTCGACGATCCCCGCCCAGCCGGGCGATATCGAAATGATTGAATGGCTGCGTGGCGCCGGGCGTCCGTTTGTCATGGTCGGAACGAAGTCCGACAAGATTTCCCCGAGTCGCCGCCAGTCTGAAATCAACAAGCTTTCCGCAGTCTTCGGATGCAGAATCCTGCCAGTCAGCGCGCGCACCGGCGACGGCATCGAGGAACTGTGGCGGATCGTGCTTGCCGCCTGCCGCGATTGAACCGGGTGCGTCCCGTTTTTTCCTGATGATTGCTATTGGGCTGCTGGTGTGATGTTGATCAGGCGGCCGGCGGAGTATGCGGCGAATTCCGGCGCGTACATCGGCTGGATGGTCGCCGGCGCCGCCTTGAATGTACCGGCCAGCGCGGCCCTGATGCTGTACCTGAACGTGTATTCGCCGCGCGGCAGTTGCTCGAAGAAGAAGTTTTCGCCGCTGTCGCGAACTTCCTCGTACCACGAAATACCGAAGTTCCAGTTGTATCCGGAAATGGACTTCGCGGGCTCGAACCCCGCCGGACGCGGGTCGCGCAGGTGAACGTATTCAACCGGTTCGCCCGACTGGATCGAAATCTGGACTTCGACTTCGTCGCCCGGCTTGATGGCCGTCTTGTCCGTCACCGGCTCCAGGACCAGGCCGGACGTGGTCTTCTTCTTCAGGAAGTATTTCCGTTCGATCTTCAGCAGGTCGCCATCTCCTTTTTCCGGAAGCTGTTCGGTCGAGAAATGCCACGTGGCGGACGCGAGCGCCCACCCCGGTGTTTCCTTCCGTACAGTCACCTTTGACATCGCGTCTTCGTCGACGTCCGGCCCGTCAATCACCAGTTGGCCGCGGGTTTCGCCCGATTTGATCGGGTCGAAATCAAAGGTGCCCGTCCGATCCCCGACCTCGACCGTGATGACTTCGCGAACGCCCAGTTCCTGCTGCGCCGACAGGTGATGTGCCAGTGAATACAGCACTTCGGCGGTCGCGCGCGTCGATTTCCAGTGGTTCAGCTTCTTGTTGATGAAAAGCCACAGCACCAGGTCGTCGATCGCCTTGCTGGACGGGTCGATTTCCTGCAGCGTGCGGATGGCACGCGCATGGTTTTCAATGGTGTCGTTGTACCAAAGCCAGCTCCTGTCCTCCTGGGCCCAGAACATGCCGCGGTCCTTTTCCAGGCGCGCGGCGTCCATTACCGAGTCCCAGACCAGCTTCGCGTCGGTGGTGCGCTTTGCCCTGTGAAGGGTCATCGCCAGCATCGACTTCATGCCGACCGACATGTCCTTCCAGTTCGCGAAGGCCAGCTTCAGCATTTCGGCCTTTTCCGCGGCCGTGAAACCGCCCTGCAGGTGTTCGGGCAGGTTGGACAGCACCCAGGCCAGGAAAGTCGCAGTGGACCAGTCGTTCTTGATCCAGTCCGGGTGCTCCGCCTTCATCCGGAGGTACCAGTTGTGAGTCCAGTCCATGGCGCTGCTGATTATGTCGTCCGGGACTTCGACGTCGAATTCCATCGCGCGCGAAAGTCCGGCGACCACATACAGCGTCATCCACTGGGAAGGCGGTCCGCCCGGGAACCACGGGAACGCGCCGTCGGCGTGCTGCATCTTCCGAAGCCGCGACAGGGCATCCTGCTTCGTCCTTTCCGCGACCCCCGGGTCAAGAACCTTGAAGAAGCGCGAACTGCCTTCGCCCGTCGATTCACGCAGCCAGGGTGTTTCTTCCAGGGAAATCTTGCGGTTCGGATCCTTGCGGTCCCACGCCTCGAACTGGGTTTCGCGTGTAGACGCCCGTTTCGCCATCGCCGCGACCCCGGGGTATTTTTCGAACAGGCTCGACACTATGCCCGTCGAAACGAACCGGTTCAGGGTCTGTTCAGCGCATTCGTACGGGTATTCGGTCAGGTAGGGCAGGGCCGACAGGATCGACATGAAAAGCTGCCCGTCAACGGTCACGACCAGCTTTTCGTTGACCCTGGTGTCGTCGGCGACCTTCATGTCTGCAAATTCCATGGTGCGTACCGTCTTGCCGTCGGCGTCCTTCCCATGAAGCGTGACGAACCTCGACTGCGCCAGGTGGTACCGGCCCGGAAGTATCGGTATGCTGCGCAGTTCGCCATCCGTCAGCGTGTCGGATGCGGCTTTGATCCTGAACGATACCGGGCCGGGCCTTGACGGGGCCTTGACCTTGAAATAGACGGTCGTTTCGCCCTTCGGCGGGCAGGTGAAGGCTGCTGACGCCGCGGTAAGGCCGAAGTCGGCGTTCAGGGCTTTGCCGGTAACGGAATCCTCGATTTCGACGCTGACCGTACCCTTCAGTTCGCGGTCAGTGGTGTTCGCGACAACCGCCGTGACGATCGATATGTCGCCCTCGCGAAGGAATCGCGGCAGGAACGGCTTGACCATCGATCGCGTGAAGAAATCACTTGCGCGTCGGTCCTTCCGGATTGCAGATCCTTTGTCGAAGCGGTGGCAACCATCTTCCAGGTCGTGATCGAATCGGGCACCTCGTATTCCAGCGTGGTCAGGCCGTCCTTATCCGTGATCAGGTGCGGCATGAAGAAGGCGGTTTCCGCGAAGTTCGACCTGACGCCATCCTGCGCCGCTGGTGCGGCGTTCTTGTCGCTGGCGGCCGATTCTTCGCTTTGCTCCGCCGGGGCCGGCGCCTCCGCGGCAACTGCCTTGTTGCGCGACACTGCCGCGTCGCCATCGGCCATTTCCATCTTGGCCCCGGCCATCGGCGCCGCCGCCATCGTCCGCACAAGGCCCATGCCACCCGAGCCTTCCATCTCGCCGTAACCGATCGTCCGGCGGCCCCAGTGGCGACGCCACCTGTCGATGTACACGAGCCTGTCCTGCTCGTAATCGGCGACGGACTGGTATCTCTGCGTGAAACCGTTCGACGCGGTGTAGATCGCGGTTGCCCAGCGGAGGTTGTCCGAAAGCATCACGCGCATCGACGCGTACGGCCATATTCCCATCATGTCGGGTATGTAGAGGGCGGCCAGGTCGTCAAGCGACCGGTCGTACATCCACGCCAGAACCTCGGCGGCCTGGACCGGCTTGCCTGCCGGATCGGCAACCTTGACTGCCACAGTTTCACGACCGCCGGGCAGGACCTTGTCGCGGAACCTGTCGATGGAGACCTGCAACTGCCGGTCGCTCCACGGCACGCGAACCATGGTCGTCTGCGTGAGGTTCTGGTAGTCGCGGTATGCGGAAACCCTGAAGTACAGTCCGCCGCGGGCCGCCTTCGTCACCTTCCAGGTCAGGATATCGGTGCCGGATCCAAGTCTTATCCGCCTTGTTTCGACGAGCCCGCCGCGGTCCATCACTTCAAGTACAGCGTACTGTCCAGTAAACGCCGATCCGACAGCCAGCCGAATCGTGTCACCGACTTCGTAAGAGGCAGATTCCGGCTTCATGAGCAGTGGAAGCGATGTCGCCTTTCCGGTCGATACCACATTGAAATCGAGCGAGCCGTTGAAGGCCGCGCCGTACTGGTCAACCGCCGTGTACCGGAGGCGCCAGAACCCGCCGTCCAGCTTTCCCAGGTCAAGCGGGGCGCTGCCGGATTCACCGATCATCATGGAGCCGGCGGTTTTTTTCGCGCCATCCGGGCGCCTGCGTATCATTTCGTCGGGCGAGTATTCGGCCCCGTCGCCCCTCATTTCGGCCCACCTTGCCCAGGACCACGGGCTGTCGTCGCCGCCGTCCGCGCCGTCGGAAGGAAGCTGCGGCTTTTCCGGGTCGGCGATCCTGAAAAGCGACCACTTCAGTTCCCCGGCGGCCGGGTTGCCGTTTATGTCGGAACGTCCCACGTTGACCGTCACCGGTTTGCCCGCGTCGAAGAACCCGACGTTGACAGTCGCGGAAGCCTTGACGGCCGACCATCCCATACTGAAGAACCTTGAAGCGGAGTGCGTTTCACCGGCGTCGTCGGTAACGTCGACATCGACGGTGAACGTGTATTCCGGAATGTCGTCGCCTTCAGGTTTTTCCCCTGCTTCCGCCAGGAATTCGATGGTGAATTTCCCGTCGTCGCCGGTTTCGCCGGTGCCGGTGGCCAGCACTTCGGTGCGGGCCTGACGGTACCAGCACCACCAGGGCCATCTTTCCTGACGCTGGATTTTGTAAGCAATCTTCCCGCCGGTGACGGGCAGTCCGAAGAAGTAGCCGGCGTTGCCGGTCAGCTTTGCCTTCGAATTCAGTCGGAGCCCTTCCGGATTGTCGACCTCGACCGTGAATGACGGGATCCTGTATTCCTCGACCCTGATTGATGACGATGCCCGGTTGTCGGCCATAATCGACCATGCCCCGAGCATCTTCCCCTCGGGGATTTCGAATTCGCCCGACGCCGAACCCCAGTCGTTCGTGACGACCTTTGCGCGTGCGATTTCCTGGTAATTCGAATCGTGAAGCACCACTTCAGTCGATGAGCCGCGTTCGGCCACCCACGGAAGGTCGGTCGAGCCCTGCCTGCGGAACTTCTGGATTTTGAACAGAATCTTCTGGCCAGGGCGGTAGATGCTTCGATCCGTGAATATCAGGGCGTTCCTGTCGTTTTCACCGTAGTACCAGGTCCTGCCGAAGTCCCATGGAGCCATCATCGGCCAGGTCAGCCCGCCGGCATCGACGACGCCCATGATCTGCCTTTCGTCCGCGTCCATCTTGATCCGGGCTTCGCCGGAGGCATCCGTGACGGCGTCGGCGACCTTGGTCCTGGCCTGTTCGCCGCGTTGCCAGGTCAGCGCGAAAAGACGTACTCCGGCCCCCGGAACCGGGTTGCCTTCGTCGCCATCGAGAACCCGCACCGTTCTTTCCCTGACCGCCGGGTCGCGCTGGGCCACGACGATCGGGCCTCCCAGGAAGATCAGGACGTTGCGGATGTCGTTGTCTTCAGGGGAAAAATCCTTCTTTCCGGAAACCTGGACCACCCAGGCGCCCTTTTCCTTCATCGGAGGCACAAGCCGCACGGTGTGGGCAAGGTAGTCGCCGTGGTCCTTGATGGCCAGGTCCCACTCCATGTCCGGCTTGGGACGGGTGTTGTCGTCGCGGAAGCGTTTCACGATTTCGTCGTCCGGATTCCTGGTGCCGGTTTGGGAAAGAATCTTCGCGTAATCGATGCGCCATGCCTTGAACCAGACGTGGTTGACATTCCTCGTGTTGAGGGACAGCGAGTCCGTTCCCAGCGGCGCGTTAGCCCTGGAAGTCAGGCTTGAAATGCTGGGCGCTTCGATCTGGTTTATTAAATTTTTGCAGCGGATGGCGCCAGCGGAACCGGGCCTTCCTTTTATGCAGCGTTCGGCGATGGCCCTGGCGCGAACCAGGCTGTCTTTGGCGTCAAGCGCCCTGGTCATGTCGGCAAGGACATACATCCCTTCGGCCCACCAGTCGAATCCCGATGTGTTTTCAAGACGTTCGGCTAGCCATTCCATCATGTGCCGCTTCCACTTCGGCTGGGACCCCGCGTGCGCGGACAGCGTGTTAATCAGCACCAGCCTGGCTTCAAAAGCGGAATCGGTCAGGCCGCGCGCTTCCTTGAGCGCTTCAAGGTCGCGCAGGATCAGCGACATTGTTTCCAGCGGGTGTCTTCCCGCGGCGGGGTCGGTGGCGCCCGTTCGCTGGGCCGGGCCCACGAGCGCGACGATATCCAGCCGCCACAGGCCGTTCGATTCAGCCGGCGTCCACAGCGAGGAATCCGCCAGCTTGTCCGTCAGCATGTACGCGACCGTGTCCGCAAGAGTACCCCTGACCTTGTCCGGGTATGTGTCGGGATTGATGAATTCCCTGACGGTCGCGGTGGGGATGTCGGCCAGCGCGTCCCGCCACGTCCAGATTTCATAAAGAAGCGAAGCAATACGGCTGGACAACTGGTCGGCCGACCACGTCCGCACGTCTTTGGGATCCGCGTCTTCACGTGTGGGGCGCTGGTTGATTTCCCAGCTGTAGAAGTCCTTGTAGCTGTTCAGGGCTTCGGCCAGGTAAAGTCCGAGCAGCGTCCTTGAAATCAGGTCGTCCGGCCAGGAATCCACAGAGGCAATCATGTGGTTGACCGCGTCTTCGCGCCTGTCGAGGGCCGACTCGAGGCTCAACTTCCGGATGATCGACCTCACCTGTTCAGGGGCATCGGCCTGCATGGTGGACGTGCTTATGATTTCGTCGACCTTCTGGAGGGCTGACTGGTATTTCTGCTCGTCGACCAGCCTGTCCACCTCGGACCATGCGGCGGCACGGTCCTTTTCCCATGGGGACAGCCCCGACGAAGGCGGCACCACGACCGCGCTGCCGGCGTCGGTTGTGGGCAGCATCGTCGAGGGGTTCATGCTGCCGGAGCAGGTGCAGAGCAGGAGCGCGAATCCAGCCAACCAGTTGATTTTCATGGCTTCCTCATAAGGACGAGTTGTCTTCGGCATCGCCGGCTGTCCCGTGAACCCGAGCCGGTGAGGCGGCGAGCAGTCTGGCCGCGGCCGCGACAAGGTCGGACGACCTGTACGGCTTCTGAATCACAAGACCCTGTATATTTAACATGTATTCGTTCCGCAGTAGGTCAGAACTGTACCCGCTGCAGAACAGCACGGGCAGATCCGGTCGCACGCGCTTCAGTTCGTCACAGACCTGCCTGCCGTTCATGCCCGGCATGATCACGTCCGTGATGAGCAGGTCGATGCGGTCCGGGTCGGCATTGAAGATGGAGATGGCTTCCGGGCCGTCGGCTGCTTCAAGCACCAGGTGGCCGGCCGTGGTGAGCGCCTTCGCGGTGAGGCGCCGCACTGGCGTGTCGTCTTCGACGACCAGGATTGTTCCATGGCTGTCGGCTGCCGGAGTGCAGGGCTGATCCGACCGGGGCGGGTCCGACTGCTCAGGCGCCGCCGTCCTGGCGACCACTGCCCCGGCCGACCTGAAGTAGAGGGACACCGTCGTGCCGAGATCCGGCGATTCGTGCAGGTTCAGGTGACCCCCTGATGCCGCCAGAAGTCCGGTCACCGATTCGGCATCCCGGTTCCCTTCTTCTTCCAGCGGCTCGCCTCCCCAGCCGATGGTGTCGGTCGACACGGACAGCTTGACGTAGTCGGCTGGTTCCAGATCGCCGACAGGCCAGTCGGCCTCGATCGACACGTTCATCGTTGACATCGCGACCACGCCGCTTTCCGGCATCGTGTCCTTCAGTCGCAGAAGCAGTTTCAGCAGGACCCGCTCCACCATGCCCGGGTCGGCCAGCGCTGATTGAAGATCTGGTCGCGGGTGGAAGCGCAGGTTGATGTTTTCGCCCAGTATTCTGGTCATGAGGCCCATGAAGCGTTTGACCAGATCATTTAAGTCGCATGTCGTGTTGTTCTGCGATTCCCGGCTGCAGAAGACCAGGATCTGCCTGACCAGTTCGTCGGCCCTCGACGCGGCGTTCTGGATCTGCCCGACGTCGTCCATCAGGAACGGAGGCAGCAGCCGTTCGTTGTCGCCGAGGTCCTGGGCGACGATGTCGGCGTAGCCCATTATGATGTGCACCAGGTTCGCGAAATCGTGTGCAACCTCGGCCGTCAACCTGCCGAGAGCCTCCATTTCCCCTGACTTTCCACCCCCGGTGGTCTGGCCCTCTTCGGCCATTATGCCGAATGTGTGCGTTACATGACCGTCGCGCCGGATCCTGACCTTCGTGATCCTGAGATGCCGGGTCCCCTCCGGGGTTGTGATACCCGCTCTGTACACACCTTCCGAAAGAGCGTCTTCTGCCCCCCGCAGGACGGCCGCGAAAGTCGGGTTGCCGATGGATTGAAGATCAAACCCGACCACGTCCTCGGGTGGTACGCCGGTCATCTGCCCGGCGGCCCTGTTCCAGACGGTCATTACGCCGCCGGCGTCAAAAGCCCACATACCGAAAGGCAGGGTATCCTCGAGCTCTTCGAGCGTCTTGAGCCATTCGTCCTGTTCCCGCTGGGCAACCATCAGGGAGGATATCTCGACGACCGCCCCGGCAAGGACAGTCGAGCCCTGATTGGCGCCGGAATATGTTTTCGCCCTGAGGTGGAAGTGGTGGACAACATCGTCCCAGACCATCCGGAACACCAGTTCGACAGGTCTCTGACGGGTGATTGCGTCGATCAACGTGTTCCTGAACATCGAGCGGTCATCTTCGTGGATTCGTTCGATCGCGGATTCTAATCGCAGGGTGGTCGGGGCACCTGGCCGGCGGAATCCTGAAAGCGAGACCGGGGACAATCTGTCGTTTTCGAGAACCATGTGAAAGAGGAATACTTCACCCCCATTAACGGATTGGGTGAAATCGGATTCCAGATGTGCGGCGTCGATCTGCCGGGCTCCCGGCAGCCCGGCGGCAACGGGGGGTAATTTCGCAGGCTGGAGCGCAGCGGAGCTGGCCTGGGGCATCCGGACCTTGTGCGCGGATTTCAGCATCGCCGAAAGCACGGCAACCGCCGCTCCCAGCAGGACCGACGTGATGACTCCGACGATCGCCAGCCATTCCATAGCAGACACCCGGGTTATGTTTCACATTGTTCCGTGGTCGCCCGATTCTATATCCGGAATCCGATCAGGTCACTTCAGGTCAACAGAACTTTTTGATATGAAAGGATTTTACCGCCGCGTTGCCTGTCATAGCTGTTCGCGCTTGATGGAAACGGAGTATCCCATGCACTCCCAGTCGGTGGCTGTCTTGCCGAGTATGGCGAACCTGAACGTCTTGTCGTCGTTGTACGTACAGGTGCCTTCCCATTCGTAAACAAGCTGTTCCGCGGCGCAACCGGTCGCCGTCGTTGACTTGAGAGAAGAGCAGCCATCGTCGTAGAGGGCGATGTTAAGGTCGACGCAGTCCGCGCCCGACGGCGGGGTCAGGTCGATGGTCAGGCGGAAGTACTCCTTCGTGAACGGTACACAGGCGTTGGATTCCTCGACGGTCTTGATCTTGAAGAAATCCTTGTCCAGCGAGGGGTAGACCTTGCCGCTGTATGATACGGCACCCGCGTTTTCAGTGATGTCGGAAAGGCTTTCGGGGTCGCCACAGGTCTCGTTCGGTTCGAAGGTGTCGATGGCCGCGGCGACATTGTCGTCCGTGACGCCGCTGCAGTTGTCGTCGATGTTGTTGCACGTTTCCGTGGCGCCCGGCCTGATTCCCGTAACGCCGTCGTTGCAGTCGCCGCCGCCGTTCGGACAGACGGTCGGGGTGCCGACGGTCGTCATGCCTGAATCGCACCAGTCGTCGCCGTCGTCGTCGCAGCCTTCGTCCGTGAACGTGTCACAGTCGTCGTTGGCGTTGTTGCATTTTTCGGCGACCGACGGGTTGATCGCGGAATCGCCGTCGTTGCAGTCGTTACCGCCGTTGGGGCAGACCGCCGGGGTGCCCGCGACGCTCATCAGGAAGTCACAGTAATCGTCGCCGTCGTCGTCGCATCCTTCGTCGGTGTCGGTGTCGCAGTCATTGTTCAGTCCGTCGCAGCTTTCGGCCGTGGAGCCCTGCATCGGGTCGCAGGTCTGTGGTTCACCGCCCACGCATGCCTGGATGGTGTGGTTGCACACGCCAAGGCCGCAGGTCAGTGTCCCGAGGCCTTCGTCGGGCGAACCGGTGCAGTTGTCGTCGACGCCGTTGCACACTTCAGTCGCGCCCGGGTTGCGCCCGAACACCTGGTCGAAGCAGTCGCCGCCACCGTTCGGGCAGACGACGGGGGTGCCGACGGTGGTCATCGCGGAGTCGCACCAGTTGTCGCCGTCGTCGTCGCAGCCTTCGTCCGTGTCCTGGTCGCAGTTGTTGTCGATGTCGTCGCACTTTTCGACCGCGCTGGGCTTAATCTGTATGGAATCGTCGTTGCAGTCGCCGCCACCGTTGGGGCAGACCGACGGGATGCCGGAAAGGACCATGTCCGCGTCACAGAAATCGTCGCCGTCGTCGTCGCAGCCCTCGTCGGTGACTCCGTCGCAGTTGTTGTCCTTGCTGTCGCAGATTTCGTCGCCCGAACCCGCCATCGCGTCGCAGATATGAACTTCGCCAGCGATGCAGTTCGCGATAGTGTGCAGGCAGACCCCGACGCCGCAGGTCGTCGAACCAAGTCCCTCGTCCGGGGCCCCGCTGCAGTTGTCATCGACGCCGTTGCAGGCTTCAGTCATGCCCGGGTTGACGTTGATGTTGTTGTCGTTACAGTCGGCGCCGGTCTTCGGACAGACCGCCGGTGTCCCGACGACGGTCATGTTGACGTCGCAGTAGTCGTCCGTGTCGTCGTCGCAGCCCTCGTCGGTTTCGGTGTCGCAGTCGTCGTTGATATTGTTACATTTTTCGGTTGCGCCGTGGAACACAGCCGGGTTGAACGGGGCACAGTCCGAGTCGTTCGGGCAACCCGGGTTCGCGTTCTGATCGCCGTCGGCGTCGATGTCGCAGTCGCAGGCGTCGCCGGTCGCGTCGCTGTCCATGTTTTCCTGGAACGGGTTCGCGACGGTCCTGCAGTTGTCGGGCGGCGCCGGCACCGGGCACGCAACATTGTTGTAGTCAAATCCCGTGTTTGCGACGTCGTCGCCGTCCACATCGCAGTCACATTTGTCGCCGAAGGGGTCGTCGTCCATGTTGTCCTGGGCCAGGTTCGCGACCCACGGGCAGTTGTCCACGTCGTTGTCCACCGTGTCGAAGTCCCAGTCGTCTTCGCAGGCGTCGCCGATGCTGTTGCCGTTCCTGTCCTGCTGCGTCGGGTTGTACACGTACACGCAGTTGTCGAACGGGACCGGCGCCGGACACGCCGCGTTGTCGCGATCCTTTCCGGTGTTGCCGAACAGGTCGTCGTCGATGTCGCAGTCGCAGGCGTCGCCCGAATCGTCGAAGTCCATGTTTTCCTGGGTGGTGTTGGCCGCCCACGGGCAGTTGTCGTCATCGTTCAGGATGGTGTCGGAGTCCCAGTCCGCCTCGCAGTCGTCACCGACGTCGTTGTGGTTCAGGTCGGTCTGGCCCGGGTTGAACAGGTTGGGGCAGTTGTCCAGGTCGTTGTCGATTTCGTCGCCGTCCCGGTCATCGTCGCAGATGTCGCCGATGCCGTCCGTGTCCAGGTCTTCCTGCAGGGGGTTGTGGTCCAGTTCGCAGTTGTCGTCCAGGTCGGGTATGTCGTCGCCGTCGTCGTCGGTGTCGACGCAGTCGCGAACCGTGTCGGCGTCGCTGTCGACAAAGCCGTTGTCGGTGGTTCCGTCGCAGTCGTTGTCCGCGCCGTCGCATTCTTCCGGGGTCACCCCTTCCATCGGGTCGCAGTCATGCAGTTCGCCGTTTTCGCAGTTCCAGATGGTGTGGACGCAGTCGCCCACGCCGCAGGTGCTTTCGCCAAGTCCGTCGTCGGTGTCGCCGTTGCAGTCGTCGTCCGCGTTGTTGCAGGATTCAAGCGACGCGTACGCGCCCTGGCAAAGCTTTTCGCCGTTGACGCAGACAGTGGCGCCCATGCATGTGCCGATGGTGTTGGTCAGCGGGCAGTCTTCCGGCGGGACGTTGTTGTCGGTGATGCCGTCGCAGTTGTCGTCGGCGTTGTTGCACGTTTCGACCTCGGCGGTATCGGCATCGCAGGCGGAATCGCACGTCCTGGTCCCGGCGCAGGAGCCGAAGTCATTGGTGCTGGTGCAGTCGGTCAGGTATCCGGCCGCGCTGTAACGCGGCGTGCAGTCGCAGGCGCCGTCTTCGGGAACGCACTGCGTGTAAAGCGATTCACCTTCGCCGAAGTCCTGGCAGGAGTATCCTTCCGGGCATTCGCGGTCTTCCACGCATTCCGCGCCGCAGTAGCTTCCGTCGTCGTCCTGGACAAGGCACTTGAAGACGCGGTTACCGGCCCCGAGCGCCGGGATGCAGTCCGCGTCGGCCCTGCACGGCTTGCAGAGATCCGGGAACATCGATACGCAGCCGTACCTGGCGTCGGTGCCGGTCTGGCTGACGATTGTGCATGTAAATCCGTCCGGGCAGTCCTGGCCGTCCCCGCACATGCGCGAGCACATCGAACCTTCCGGTGTGTCGATGCAGAGCCCGGAAAGACAATCCCCGGCCGAGTCGCAGTCGCACATATAGTTTCCCGGGCATTCGATCACGACTTCCACGTCTTCCGTATCCGCGTCGGTCGTGGTGTCCGGAATTATGTCGGGCGTCACATCGGTCCCCGGGATGTCGCTGATTTCGTCCCGCGTCACGGTGTCCGGCGTTTCGATGTCGTCGCCGGGAACGTCGGCGATGATGCCATCGACGGGCACGTCGACAACGACGTCGACAATCGTGTCCCGCGGGGTGTTGCCGTCGCCGCATCCGGCGACCAGGGCAGCGGCGAGCATGATGGTCGGAATTATCAGGTTAATCTTGAGTGACATGATGACCTCCGGGGATATTTGATGAACCTTCCGTATTGTATTCGGTCGATAGTGGATATTCAACGCGACACCACGCGACCTCGTTGCCTTTGCAGCGAACCGAAATCATAATCCCGGATGGTCTGGAAAACGTTCGGGGTGCAGATGAACAGAATGCTGTCCGTGGTTCTTGGTTTCGCGGTGCTTGTGACCGCCGGATGCGGGGAAGTGACCGAATGCGATCCGTGCGGGGATTCCTGCCCGACGTTGTCGCAGGCGCTCGACCGGTACAACGAACTGGTGAACTGCTGTTCCGGGCTGAATCTACCCGACGACCGGGCCCAGTGGGAAACCTGCTGGCGGCACGTCCCGGCCGCGTGGGTCCTTGAATGCGTGTCCCGGGTCCAGTGCACCGATGGTCCGACGACCTGCAGCGACAGGAACGACCCGATCACCTGGGGCGACCAGGAAGAAATGGACACCTGCATCGTGGCCCGCAGGCAGGTTGAATCGGTCTGGTGCGACGGCGACTGGCTGAAAATGTGCGCGCTCGGGGGTGGTTCGTCCGCCGTCGACTGCGATGTGCTCTGCGGCAGCGCGTCCGCGACTTGTGTCGAGGACGATTCCGGACAGGCCACGTGCACTTGCGGGTTCCCGGTCGGCGCGACCGTGCCGGGCTGCGTGAGGTGAGCGGATGGAGGGGTTGATGTCATTCGGCGGAAGGATTCCGGCTTCTTTTCTGGCGGTGCTGGCGGTGTCTTCATCGTTGCTTGCGGCCTGCGGCGGCGAGCCGTCCGGCGACGTGATCGATGATGGCGACCTGCCTGCCGACGTGAACGTACCCCCGGTCGCCGATTACACGACTTTCGGGCCCCACACGGTGGGACACGTCCATTTCGTGCTTGACGACGTGGCGCGTGCAAGGTCACTGCCTGCCGAGGCCTGGTACCCGGCCACCGAATCGGTGCGCGGGCAGTTCGACACGGGTAAATCGATAACGGCGATGTTCACCGATGACGAAAATGCCCTGCTGGCCCCGCAGCTTGTCAGCCCGTCGCCATGCCTGACGACGACTGTTCACGCGGTGAAGGACGCGGAACCTGCGCCCGGCCCCTGGCCACTGGTCGTGTTTTCCCATTGTTCCACCTGCATGCGGACATCGAACGTGTCGATCGTCGAGCGTCTTGTCAGCCACGGGTTCGCCGTGGTCGCGGTCGATCACATCGGGGACACGCTGTGGGACTCGCTCCGGGACGGGACTTCAAGCGGCCTTTCCGGGCAGTTCCTGGCCACGAGGGGGCTGGACGTACAGTTCCTGCTGGACAGCGTCCTTGATGCTGAAAACCAGGCAATACCTGAAAAGATCCGCGGGATTTTCGATGAATCCAGGGTCGCGATGTTCGGGCACAGTTTCGGCGCGGTCACAACCGGACTCGTGACCACAACCGATGCCCGCATCAAGGGCGCGGTCCTTCACGCGGCGCCGTTCGCGGGGCACTACTATCTGGTCCAGCCCGAAGACAACGCCAAGCCGATCTTTACGATTCTTGCTGTTGAAGACGCCATGATCACCAGGTTGGGAAACATCATCCTGCGCGACGATTTCTCCCGGCTGGCCGGCCCGGCGTGGAAGGTCGAAATCCAGGACACCGGCCACCTGTCGTTCTGCGACGTGTGCAAGGTTCGCGACAGTTTCTTTGACTGCTGCGGCGAGGGCGCCAGGCAGAGCGACGAAAGTTACGAAATATTCACGTACATGGACCAGGCCGAATCCATGCAGATCGCGGCCACATACACCACGGCGTTCCTGTCCTGGCTGCTGCTTGACGACAAGTCGGCGCGCGAGGTGTTCGAAACGCCGGCAGGCGACAAGGTCTCGATTGAGATCCGCAACGCACCCGCCGAGTGAGGCTGGCGATGAAGAAGTACCTGATCGACGTCCTGTTGTGCCTGCTGCTGGCGGGCGTTGTCGCGACGCAGTACACGATCGGGTTTTCACGTCTTTACCTGCTTTCCAGGGACCACCTGTCGCGATGCCTCGGGCCGGAAGGTGGCGGGGGCGCGGCGCCGACCGTCGATGGCGATACATCGCCCGCCTGCGAAAACGTGACCTACGACCGTGCCGCGGTTGACGAAGCCCTGAAGTGCTTCAAGCCGTTCGAGGATCCACGTGGCGACGTATCCGCGACGGATCGACCCGCCGGTCATTCGTTCTTCCTGATTCTTTTCGCCGTCTTCCTTCCGCTTGCCGCGTTTGTCGCCTTGTTCCGCAACCGGCGCGACGTGGCGGCATGGTTTGTTCAATGGCGGGCCGGGCCCTTGATGACGCCTTCCGTGGGACGCACGGAAGCGATACTGGCCTTTTCGGTGTTCGCGGTCGCCGTCTTCACCAGGGTCTTCAAGCTCGGGTCATGGGTCGTCGAGGAATCGGAGTGGGGCGCCGTCGAGCGTCTTCCCCTGGCGGACCTGATGTTCCACGGTCGCGAGGTCGCGCACGAACCTCCGCTGTTCACGACGCTGCAGCATTTCGTTTACGCGATTAACGATTCAAGCCTCGCCTGGACGCGAAGCCTGACGTGCCTGACCGGGATACTGCTGGTTATGGCCGTCTGGCGGTCGTCGCGCCTGATTTTCGGTCCGAAGACCGCGCTGCTGGCGTCGGCCCTGGCCGCCGTGCATCCGTTCATGGTCGCGAATTCGCACGTGATGCGCCCGTACTCGCTTGCCTCGTTCTTCCTGGTCATGCTGCTGCCGCACGCCTGGCGGATGGCTTCCGGCGGACGGAAGAGGGACTGTGCCGCGCTGGCCATCTTCGGCGGCCTGGCCATCTGGACGCATTACACGGCCCTGATCGTGCTGCTGGTGCTGTTTTTGTACCTTGCCGCCGGAATCGCCATGTCGCCTGAAGACCGGCTTGCGCGCCTGCGGCGATTGCTTGTGGCCGGGCTCGTCCTGCTGGTGTTTTTCCTGCCGTTCCTGCCGTACTTCCTGGCCGACTTCGCCGACAAGCAGGGTTCGGGCATATCGCCGGAATTCGTCGACGACATGCTGGCCGCGCTTACCGGCCTGCCGCTTGGCGCCGGATGGGCGGTTCTGGCTTTTCCGGTGCTGACCGGCCTGCGCCGGGCAAGGTCGGGCCGGTTCCTGATGTTCCTGTCAGCCGGAATCGTGGCCGTCATGGTCGCGACCGTCTGGATGGTCTGGTGGGAGCCGACCCACATGGCCTTCCTGGCCCCGCTGCTGATGATGGTTCTGGCCGCGTCCGCGGTGCGCCTGAAGGCCCGGTTCGCACCCTTGATGATTGCCCCGTTCTTCGTCGCGATGGCGGTGATGACCGGGGTGCTGTTTTCGCTTCCATCGAAAAGCCCGGTGGTCTGGGAGGCCGCGCGTCCAATGACATGGCACGGCATGTCGTATCGCCTTTATGCCGACAGGGTGCGGGAAATCATGCAGGTGGACCCCGCGAGGCGCGACTGCGCGGACATCTACGTCACTCCGGTCGACCAGGTTTCCGGGTTCATGTATTACTGGGGCCCGGTGACGCCGCAGCAGATTGGCATGCGGCCGATCGAGCCGAACAACTTCAAGACGTTCGAAATGCCGGTCAAGGTCGGTCGCGACCCTGTGCAGATGCGGCTCCACCCGATCGAGCGCATCTGGTCGTGGGACAGGGGCCAGTGGATGGACCTTGAACTTGCGCTGCGTGAACACGGCTGCATGTGGTACCACAAGTCATACCAGAACTGTGCCACGGGAACCGGCCGTTTTTTCAGCGGCAACGACTGCGCCTGGCTCGCCGATAACTGCCGCGCCGAGGTTTCCATGCCGGACGGGGAACTGTATTTCTGTTCCCGCGGCAAGAATCCCTGATTGGAAATGTCGTCGACGGTTTCGTAATTTTCGTCGGGTTCCGGTTCAGAATTCAGTTTGAACTTGATTCAAAGTGCCTATAATCCATGCGGCATTTGACAAGAGGGCAGAAATGGCCAGTCCGGTTCGCCTTGCGATGGTTGCCGCGGCGCTGATGCTTGTCCTGACAAGCGCGTGCGGCCTGGACGAATACTACACGAACATCGGCACGGGCGCGGTCGCCGGCGACCCCCTGTACCCGGATGACGATGACGACCCCGTGGTGTGCACATGCAATTGCGAGGGCGGCGGCAATCCCACAGAAGACTTCAAGGGCCTTTCCTGGGTCATGGACTCGCTGCTGCTTGGCGAGCCGCTGGTGAATTTCAAGTCGCTCGTGAACGACACGATTGAAACCGAAATGGGCAAGGGCACCATCAACGTTCTGATGACCGCGGAAGACGACAACCGCGAAACCGGCATCCTGTCGATGCGTTTCGGCGTCGGTGACAAGGGTGAATCGTCCTACACGTACAAGGACGGGTCGTCCGTGGTCGAAGCCTCGCTGACGGCGTCGTCGGGTGCGTTCACGTTCAACGAAACCGTTGGAAGTTTCGTTGTCACAATCCCGATGGAGGGCAGTGATCCCATTTCCATCCCGATCAAGGACGTGACCCTTACCGGCGTCATCGCAGCGGACGGCTCGAAGATTTCCGACGGTACGCTGGTCGGGCTCCTCACCGTGACTGATGCGCAGGCAACGTATGTGTTGATCGGCACCCTTTATGACATTCTTACGACATCAGAGGGCGTCCAGCCGGATAACGACATGGACGGGGACAGCGTAATGGATTCCTGGGTATTTGAAGGCTCATGGACCGCCACGTCGTGCACGGCCAGCGTTCCCGCCGCCGCGGAGTAGCCTTCATCCGGTTTGCGGAACTGAATTCGAACAGGTGAACAAATGAAACGTCGAATTGTTATCGCGGCTTTCCTGGTGGTGTCCCTGCTGGGCATCCCGGCTGTGGCGAAGGTGTCGGTCAACGCGGAAGGCGACGCGATGCGTCCCACGACCACGACCGACCTGATGCGGCACAAGCACAAGAACAAGTTTTACAGCGAAAGCTGGACGACGATCCTGCAGACCGCCGACGGCTGGTCCCTGTACGTCAATTTCCTGGTGACCAACATCGGCGTCATCGAGGGCAGCTCGGGAATGAGCATCACGGTCACCGCCCCCGGTCAGCAGGCGAAGCACTGGTCCGCCGAACACAAGATTTCCGATTTCAGCGACGACGCGTCGAAAGGGATGATCAAGGTCGGCCCGAACGAAATGACGCTGAAGGGAAACAAGCTGGTCATCAACATCAACGACAAGGGCATGGCGCTCAACGTCACGATGAACGGCTGGTACCCGAACGGGTACAAGTTCTATGACGGCAAGACGTACCTGAACGACGCGAAGGACAAGTACTTCTACCACTTCTTCCATATGCCCCGGGGCGACTTCCAGGGGACGATGACATGGGAAGGGAAGACCGTGAACCTGAAGGGCGCCGGATACATGGATCACATGGTCAACAACCGGCTGACTTCGGAATGGTCGACGCGCTGGTGGACCGTGCGTTACTTCACGCCCGATTACACCGTGGCGGTGGTGTCGATGAAGATGGATCCGAAATTCGGCGGCGATATCGTGCACCGCGCGTTCTTCGGGACCCGCGGCAAGGCGATGACGGTGACCGATCAGGTCGATCTTGAAACGACGCTCCTGGCGACGGACAGCAAGGCGGGGCACAAGTATCACACCAGGTACGTGATCGGCATGAAGGGCGAAGGCTTCCAGTTTAAATCGACGTTCCAGTCAAAACGCCTGCACGACCGCGAGGGCATCATCGAAGAACTGCCGAAGGTCCAGCAGGGCATCGCCAAGATGTTCGCGGGCAACCCGATCACCTACCGCATGGAAGGCAGCTCCGAAATGACCGTCACGGACGCCGCTGGCGCCACGAAAAAGACCGGCGGCGTTTCCCTGATGGAAACCATCGTCATCCGCGACTGAACTCAGAAAGTCAGCACCTTGTCGCTGTCCACCACCCATTCCGAAAGCGCGGCCATCGTGGATTTTTCGGCCCCATCGAAGTAGGGCTGGTTTCTGTGGATTCCACACCGGGCCATGCAGGTGCCGCAAACCTTCACGGGAACTCCGGCTGCGATAAGGTCCTTGAGCATCCGCGAAAGATCTTGATCGTAGTCTTCCGGCGGCCTGCATGCGTCCCTGGCCATATCGACTGAGTCATTCATCAGAAATATCCGTACGTCGTGGCCGGTTTCCCGCAGTTTGCCGGCAAGACGCAGGCCGTTCCAGGTCACATCGGTGTTGTCGTAAGGCTCACGGTTGAAAATGATCAGAATCTTCATTTTTACCTCTTTGTTATGTCAGTTTCGGGGCGAACAAACAGTAATCCAAAGTGGTACGGGCACAAGCCTGAAATGTCAACGCTTTCCGCGTCCGGGCCATCCCCTCATGGGCGGCGTCGTTCCTGCGGCTTGTACGGGCGGATTTTCATCCGCCCGTACAAGCCGCACCGACGTGCTTATCTTGTGATCTGGATGGTGGTGAACGTGGAAAGGATTTCGGCGGGGCCGTCGGAAAGGTCGATGGTCGTGCCGTCAACGCTGACGGTCTTGCAATCGCCGATAACGCGGAACATGAACGTCGCGGCCGCTGGCACGAAATCGCCGGATGCCTTCCGGGTGACCGTGACCGTGCCGCCTTCCGCCATGACCTGGAACTGTTCCAGCAGCCATGCGCCGTATCCGTCGCCCGCGTCGCGGTAAAGTTCGCCGCCCGCGAAACGGCCGTCGCCTTCGGGCATGAACAGCCGAAGCTGGACGGCATCGCCGACGTCGACTGGAACCACAGATCCGCCTTTCGCGAAAAGCGGCATCGAACCGAGCGGCGCGGGCACGGCGACCGAGCGGCCGCCACTGACGGCGGCGCCTGTTTCCCAGTCGTACCACGTCCCGGCCGGGAACCGGACCTGTCTTGAATCCGCGCCCTGCTTGACCACGGGGGCCGACAGAAGCGCTGTGCCGGTCATGAACTGGTCGTCCACGTCGACCATCGCGACGTCTTCCATGTACATCGGCCGGACGGGCGTGCGCCCGGTGCGGGTCGCGGCCGCGGCCAGCGTGTACCAGTACGACAGGAGCGAGTACCTGCGCTTCAGGTGGAACCTCGTGGTTTCCAGCGTTTCGTCGTCATAGCACCACGGTTCACGCCTGGGGGTGAAGTACGCGGAATGCACCCTGAAGAACGGCATCATCGACGCCGCTTCGAACCAGCGCGTGTACAGTTCCTTGTCCGGCTTTCCGCCGAAACCGCCGATGTCCGCGCCGGTGTATGGAACACCCGACACCGACAGGTTCATCAGGATGCGAATGGTCTGTTCCAGGCTCCACCAGTTGCTTTCGCTGTCGCCGGTCCAGTGCCAGGCGTAACGTGAAAGTCCCGGCCAACCGGATCGCGACAGGATCCAAGGCCGCCTTTCCGGCCTGAAGCGGCGCTGGCCTTCGAACCCGGCCATGGCTTCCTGCAGGCCGTACAGGTTGTGCGCTTCGAGGTGCGTGCCGCCGCGACCTTCAAGTTTCTGCACGGCGACCGTCGGCAGGGTGCATCCGCCCCACGCCGCGAATGCCGCCGGTTCGTTCATGTCGTGCCAGAACCCGGAAATCCCCTTGTCCAGGAGGATTTTGTACTGCTGTGCCCACCAGTCGCGGGCCACCGGGTCCGAAAAATCCGGGAACGCGCACCAGCAGGGCCACACGACCGCGTGGACTTCTTCCCCGTCCGGCAGCTTCATGAAGGCGTCTTTTTCGCGTCCTTCGCGGTACAGGAAGTATTCCGGGTCGGTTTTCACGCCGGGGTCCAGGATGGTGACGACCCGGATATCCTCCTGCAGCAGGTCGTCGGTCAGTTTTTTCATGTCCGGGAACCGTTTTTCGTCCACGGTGAAGACCCGGTAGCCGTCCATGTAATGAATGTCCAGGTGGATCGCCGAAAGCGGCAGGTCACGTTTCTTGAAACCCTCCGCGATTTCGCGCACTTCGCCTTCGTTCATGTACGACCAGCGGCACTGGTGGTATCCGAGCGCCCACCGGGGCGGCATCACCGGGTGGCCGATGAGGTCGTAATACCTGGCCACGTTGTCTTCCGGCTGTCCCGCGAACATGTAGTACCGCAGCGCGCCGCCTTCAAACGTCGATTCAAGGGCGCCCTTGAAGCTGAAGGTGGCCTTGAACGTGTTGTCATAAAAAGCCAGGTAGGACCCGCGCGGCGACACTGACATGTACGTTGGCGAAGACACATACAGCGGGTCGTCGCCGGGGGCATAGGCCCCGCGGGGTTCCATGTTCCACAGCGAAAATTCACAGTCACGCACGTTCAGGGGTGACGCCTTCATCCCCATCCCGAAGAAGGCTTCGTCCGGCTGCATCGAAGCGTGCGCCTTCCAGCCCGCGGCGGTCATTGCGGGAGCGTCGTCCACGCGCAGCGCCGTGCCGTCGGCCCTCGCGAACGTGACTGATCCATCCTTCGATACCGTTATGACCATGCCGCCGCTTTCAAGGCGGAAACCTTCATCGCAGGGGCCTGCCGCGACCTGAACCGGGTTGAATTCCATTCGCGCGACAACGGTGTTCTGGGGCAGTTCGCCGGGCGTCCAGGTAAGACGGGGCACACCGGGCAGGACAAACACGACTTCAAGTTCGGCGTTTTCGAAGCTGAACTTCATTCCGGATTCGAGCTTGTCCGCCGTCTTGAACGCGCCGGGGACAAACGTCGCGTGCGCCGCGACGGGCGCGAACTTCTTTTCGATCTTCGCGCGCCGCATGGTGTATTGCATCGACCCGACAAGAATGCGCATGCCGAGGTTCGCGAGCCCTTTTACCTGAGTGACTATGTCCATTTCGAGATCCCCCGTGAAGTTGACGCGCCGCGCAAATTTAAGCCGGTTCCGGGCCCCGCCGATCGGGTCGCCCCGGAGTGCGTCCGATTACAGGTAACATTTACCACTATTGGCCCTCAACTCAATCCCGAATATTTGTGAAAAGGACGATTTTTTGCTTGACGCATTCCTAATCCCAAATAGGCTTGCGCCATGTCGCGTTTCTTACACATCGCCGGCTGCGCAGCGTTGTTTTCGATGATGGTCTGTGCGGCTTTTCCTGCCGTCGCCGAACCTGTCGAAACGTCGGACCCGGCTGTCCTTGCCCAGCCTTCCGCTGAGGCTCCTCCCCTCCTTACCGAAGAAGAGGCGAAGCTGGCGGCCGAAGAGGCCCGCGCGCAGCGCATCGAATGGCTGCCGTTCCCGGTAATCGGCGGCAATACCGACATGGGCATCCTGGTCGGGGCACAGATCACGCTGGTCAAGTTCGACAAGGCTTACCTGCCTTACCGCTTCAGGACTCACACCCAGGTGTCGCTGTCTTTCAAGGACGGTCCGGACGGCGTCGAAATGCCCGTCCACATGGACTTCGTGAAGCTGGACTTTCCGGGACTGGCCGGCGGGAAGCTGCGGCTGCTGATCGGTCTTCATTACGATCAAGTTAATAATTCCGGGTACTTCGGTATCGGCAACGCCGCCCATGCAGTCAGGGCATATTTCGACCCGGAACGCGGCCAGGTCGTCGCCCCTGCCAGCGACATGTACAAATATGTCAGGCAGGAACCGAAGTTGCGCGTGTTTCTTCGCTATAACCTGGTCAAGAATCTCGACCTGGCCCTGGGCCTGCGCTTCATGTGGATGAACGTCACGACGTTCGCGGGTTCGAAGCTGGAACAGGACCTGCCGACATTGAAGGGAACGGATCCGCATTTCGGCCTGCAGTTTTCGGCCGGCATCATTTACGACACCCGCGACCATGAATACAACCCGTCGAAGGGCATCTACCTCGAAACGGCGCTGCGCTTCCAGCCCGGCCTCGGAAACGACCTTCATTTCGGTGCCTACAGTCTGGACGCGCGTTTCTTCGTTCCCCTGATGGGCGAAACCCTTGTGTTCGCGTCGCGCTGGATGCTGGACATGATGTTCGGCAACGTGCCGTTTTACGAAATGGCCCGTGGCGGCGCCTTCGATCCTATCGAATTCATTGGCGGCAGGATGGGCTTGTCCGGGATTCCGGAAGGGCGTTATCATGGCAAGGTCAAGGTCGGGGCGAATCTCGAACTCCGCTCGGTCCTGTGGCCCTTCACGCTGTGGAAGCAGAACTTCAAGATTGGTATGGCGATGTTCTGCAATGTCGGCCGCGTGTGGGCTGACTATTCGGGTAACACGGCGCTTGACGGAACCGGTGTCGGCATGAAGGTCGCGGTTGGCGGCGGCCTGCGTATCCAGTTTAACGAAACGACCATCGTCCGTATCGACGTGGCGTGGGCGGACGAGGCTAAGGACGCGGGATCCCCGGTCGGCATCTATCTGGATGCCTACCACCCGTTTTAGTGTGTTTCGCGGCATCGGGTCCTTCCGGGGCCAGGCTGCCGCGTGGTGCTGAAATAAAAGTGTAATCCGGCATGGGAGCCAGGTAGATGAAAAATCTCAATAAGAAAATCGGCGGGTTGTTCGTGGCGTTGCTGATGGCCAGTTCCTTACTGGTCCCCGGCGTCGCGCTGGCCGGGGGTTATTCGAACCTCGATTTCGGCGGCAGGCGGATGGGTATGTTCGCCGTCACAGGGAAGCCCGACGACGTGACAGCCGTGTTCCACAACCCGGCGGGCCTGACTCTTCAGTCCGGCACAAACTTCTACATGGCGCTTTCGAACTTCGTGCTGGACCTCGGGCTCAAGCTTTATGACAGCCAGGGAACCCTTCGCCCGACCGATCACGAAATAAAGCCGACCCTCAGCTACGGCGCCATCCCGTTCATCGGCATCGCGTCCGACCTCGGCACCGAAAGATTCCGCCTGGCGTTCGCGATCTACGCGCCCAACGCATACGGCGCCGCGTTGCCCGAAGATGAGGCGACCCGCTATCACGCCACGCAGGCGCTGTTCATCTCCGGCCGCGCGACCCTGGCCGTCGCCTATGACTTCAACGACTACATCTCGGTCGGTGCCAGCGTCAGCCTTCTTTACACGTACCTGACCGCGTCGCGTTACCTGAACCTGGAAATGCTGCCGTCCGATTCCGATGTCCAGAACGACCCGAAGTATGACGGCCGCTTCAAGACCCCCGAAGAAACGATGAATTCCGACATCATCCTGGACATCCAGGGCGACAACGTGACGTGGGCATTCGACGTCGGCATCCTGGTGAGGCCGGTCAAGAGCCTCAGCATAGGCCTTGTCTTTTCCAGCGGATCCGACCTGAAGCTGCGTGGCGACGTCAACGCGTACTGGCGCAAGGAAGGCCCCGGTGCCAAGCCTTTCGCGCAGACCAAGCAGACGACCAGCATGATCATTCCGCTGTCAATCCGCGCCGGTTTCAACTGGGCGATCCTGCCGAATTTCGAAATCGGGGCCGACGTGTTTTACTGGCATTACCAGACAAACCAGATGCAGATTTCGGTCCTGGACGACAAGGTCGCGGGCCTGTCAGGTTTTTACGATCCCAAGAATTACGGCAATTCCTGGAACTGGTGTGTCGGGATGCTGTACCGCCCGATCCCCGAACTGGACCTGATGGCCGGTTTCCAGATGGACTTCACGCCGAACCCGACTTCGACCATGTCGCTTGAAAATCCCGGCGTCGACCAGAAGGGTTTCTCGATTGGCAGTCGCTGGCGCATCAACGATCACTGGCGCATCAGCCTGGGGTACGTCCACAACTGGTTCAACCTGATCGACGTCCAGGACTCGATCGGCACGCCGCCCGCCAACGCAAAGGGGCACGGCGCCAGCAACGCGTTCGCGTTCGATTTCCAGTATCGGTTCTGATGGTGGAATGATGGGTGGTTCCGGATACATAAGGTTCATCGACGATCGTGGCGGCGACGCCCTTGTGCTGGACCCCTCCGGCCTGCTGCGCTGTTCGTTCGGCGACCTGCGCCTTGCCGCGTTTGACATGGACGGCCGCCTGGTGGCGGGCGGCGGGTCGGCCGCGGGCAGTTCGCCGTTTGAAATCGCGATGCGCGTCGAACGCGACGATGTCGAAGGCAGCGTCAGGATCCGCGTGGTCCTGACGAACCGCTCCGATGCGGCGGTCAGGCTGTCGCGTGTTTCGTTCGAAACCGTCCCCGGCGGCGAAAAGCCTTCGGTTGATGGCGATATGGCCGGCTGGGCCCGCTACAAGATGGGGTTCAATACCGGCGCAGCGTCCGGCGCGGCGCCGCTTACGGTTCCCGACAGGCGCTTCTTCATGCGCGGCCTGCCGGTTTCCATGCTGCCGACGCCGGTCCGGAACATGCTTTACTACGACGGCACCGAATTTTCGCGTACAGCCGGAGTGTTCGAAAGCGAGTGGTTCACGGCGCTTCATGACACGGTCGTCAACCGCGGCATGCTGGTCGGTTTCTACGGCGTCGGTCGTCATTTCAGCCGCGTCAAGGTTGACCTTGTGGCGGGAACCGTGTCCATGACGGCGTTCCTTGACGGCGCCGAGGTCGCGTCCGGAATGACGCGTGAACTGGACCCGATCGTGGTGATGTACCAGGCCGATTTCAACGCGCTCCTGACCGGTTACGCCCGTCTGGTCGCGTCGGAAAACAAGGCCCGCGTCAACCCGGCCAGGATCTGGTGTTCGTGGTATTCCGGGTTCTACGACCGCGTCACGGTCAAGGACATCAGGGAAAACATGCGCCGGCTCGCGCGGCTCGATTCCCCGGTCGAATACATCCAGCTCGACGACGGTTACCAGTCGCTGATCGGCGACTGGCTGAAGACCAACTCGCGCTTCCCGGAAGGTCTGGAAGCACTCGCGTGCGAAATCAGGCAGGCGGGTTTCAAGCCCGGGATCTGGACGGCGCCGTTTTCGGTGTCGCCCGATGGCCAGGTATATGCAGATCACCCGGACTGGGTGGTGCGCGACAAGAAGGGCAGGCCGGTCCGGGCGGGCGTCATCATGG